>Ga0073934_10000016_pt1 | contig 514482 bp, 428 predicted proteins | sample LarsenN4metaG_FD_76834 | JGI IMG/M metagenome (GOLD analysis project Ga0073934, IMG submission 76834) | Hot spring sediment bacterial and archeal communities from British Columbia, Canada, to study Microbial Dark Matter (Phase II) - Larsen... ... | reverse complement strand
GTACACCCGGCTCCATCTCGAACCCGGCAGTTAAGGTCACCAGCGCGGATGGTACTGCGAGGGCAGCTTCGTGGGAGAGTACGCCACTGCCAACCTCTTCTTTTCTTTCTCCTTCTCCCCCCCCCCCGCGATCTTCAATCGTAATAACATTCAGAGTATGACCATTTAAGCGACAACATGTCGCTTTTTTGTTTCTTTAATCCCCCCAGAAGCGTACAATAAAAATAGACGTTCGCTCACGGAAAGGTGAGTTCATGACGCATGGATCGATAGTTCCACCGAATAAATCGCCTAGTGAATGGCTGGTTGTGTATCAGAGTTATGACTCGATGGACGCACATATCGTGAAAGGACGTTTGGAACATGAAGGTGTCCCGGCGATGATATTGAGCGATCCATTTGGGAATGCGATGGGTATCCATATTGGTGCGATAGGCATATTTCGCGTGCTGGTCGCGCCGAAAGATTTTGCAACAGCCGAAGCCATCCTCGCAGTGAATGCCGATGATGATGATGTGCATACGCTGACTGACGGCGATATGATCATCATTGATGACGACCTTAATGATGACCAATAATACGCTAACGGCAGTTCCGGGCATTCGTGTCGGACATGTGACAGATATTGATGCAGCAACTGGCTGTACAGTGATTATTTGTCCCCCGAACACAGTAGGTGGTGTGGATGTGCGCGGTGGTGCGCCGGGAACGCGTGAAACTAACCTACTTATGCCGATACACCAAGTTCAGCATGTGAACGCGATTATGCTGGCGGGTGGGAGTGCCTATGGTTTGGCAGCAGCCGATGGCGCGATGCGCTATCTCGAACAACATCGCTTGGGTTATGTAACGCGCACGAACTATATTGTGCCGATTGTCGCATCCGCCATTGTGTTTGATCTGGCGGTAGGACGATACGATTTGCGACCAGATGCGGCAATGGGCTATCAAGCGTGTGAAAACGCTGTGTCATCCCCTGTGGAGCAGGGCAGTGTTGGCGCGGCAACAGGCTGCCGGATTGGTGCGATGTACGGAAACGAATTTGCCACAAAAGGCGGCTTGGGCTCAGCATCGATGGACTTGGGTAATGGCTTGATCGTCGCAGCGCTGGCGGTGGTGAACGCAGTAGGCGATGTAATCGATGAAAACGGCGCGATTCTTGCGGGATTACGCCAGCCCCCAGATGGCAAAACATTTGTGGGTGTGCTGAACGCGATGCGCGAGTTTCACTTACGCGGCAAAGCGATTAAACCGCCTGTTGCACAGGCGACTAATCAAGGCGGCGAGAATACTGTTATCGGCGTGGTGGCAACAACTGCCAAGCTTGACCGTGAAGGTGCGTGTAAAATCGCGCAGATGGCGCATGACGGGCTTGCACGCGCTGTTAATCCCGCACACACAATGTACGACGGGGACGCGGTATTTGCGCTGGCAACTGGAAATGTGGAATCTGATGTGAGTTTTGTCGGGGCGATGGGGGCAGAAGTATTCGCACAGGCGGTACGTAGTGGTGTACGCGCAGCGAAAGGCTTGGCAGGGATTCGTGCGTGGAATGAATGAAATCTTGAATTGTTAAGAAACTCAACCCAACGCTTAAATTCGCGTTAGTGCGGTCTTGATATTCTTAACTCATCACGGATTCACATGCGGGGGATGCGATGAAAGTACTCATCGTTGAAGATCACGAAACGTTGGTACGCAACCTAGCAGACAAGCTGCGCGGCGAAGGATTCAATGTACTCACGGCGATGGATGGCGAAGAAGGGTTGGAAAAACTTCGCGCTGAACACCCAGATTTAATCGTCCTCGACATTATGCTGCCGAAACTTGATGGTTTAAGCCTGTGCCGCATCATCCGGCGTGATGCCGCAACTTCGCACATTCCAATCATTATGTTGACCGCACGCGGCAACGAAGTCGATAAGATTGTTGGGCTGGAAAGCGGCGCAGATGATTACATCGTTAAGCCGTTCGGTTTGGGTGAATTTCTCGCCCGTGTGCGCGCTGTTATGCGCCGCGCTCCGGGTCGCCCCGCGCTGCAAGACGAAATCGTATCGAACGATTTACGCTTAAGCCTCACAGGTCGGCGCTTGTTCAAAGACAACAAAGAAACCAAACTGAGCAACAAAGAATTTGACCTGTTGGCGGAACTAATGCGTAATCGCGGGGTGGTGCTGTCGCGCGATCTTATCCTCACGAAGGTATGGGGGTATGATTACTTTGTCGATAAGCGCACCGTCGATGTGCATATTCGCTGGCTGCGCGAAAAGATCGAAGATGATCCGTCCAACCCCAAGCGGATTGTTACCGTGCGCGGCGTGGGGTACCGATTTGAGGGATAATGCTGAACTCTCGTATGGATGAGGCGTTAAGTCATACCATTGCCGAACGCGAACGGCAGCTTGAACTGCTTCGGCAGACGCTTACTGAACATGAGCGTACTGCTGAAACGCTGCGCCAGTCCTTTGAACAACATGAGCGGATGCTGGCTATACTACGCCGCACTGTTGAAGAACAAGAACGCACGCTGACGAGCGAGCGCGAATCGCTCAAGCGGCATGAATCGGAAGTTGAGCTGCTTCAACAGCAAATTAGCGATCAAGAGAATTTAAGCAGTTACAAGCTGGCGCTGGCGCTTTCACTGTCAAATTTGTCTTATGACGCGCTGGTTATCATCGACAAGAATATGAAGATCATCGCCATCAACGAAGTCGCAGAGGAATTGTTCGGGCGCAAGCGACCCATTGGCGAACACATCGTCGATGTTTCAAACAAACCAGAACTCGCCTCCTTCATTGAAGATTCGCTGATCAATCAAGAATCCCTTGAAGAACAGATTGAAATCAACAAGCGTATGTTCAAAGTGCGGGTGATGGTCATTCACCGCGATAATTTCTCGTTCATTGGGTTGGCGATGCAGGACATTACCAGTTTGGTGCGGTTGGCACGTGCGCGCCGCGATATGGTGGCGAATATTTCGCACGAACTGCGTCACCCAATCACAAATATCAAACTGATCATCGAAGGACTGTTCCACGATCAAGACAAACCTAAGCGTAAACCGAGTGTCTCGGCGTTAAAGGCGATTGCGCGCGAAGTCGATTCGATGGTGTGGATGGTTGAAGGAATGCACGACTTGAGCCGGATTGAATCCGGCGAGGCGATTCTCCGCATGATCGAGTTTCCGCTGATCGGTTTGGTCAATGATGTGCGCGAAAGCATGATCGACCAGAGTGACGAAAAGGGCATCACCGTCGAAACGGACATTCCCGATGATTTGAGCGTTCTCGCGGATCACGATCTTTCCCATCGCGTGTTGGTCAATCTGCTGCACAATGCGATAAAGTGGTCGCCTCCCAATCAGCCTGTCACCATCAGCGCAGTCGATGATGGCGATCAAGTGATGGTATCCATCAGCGATCATGGTCCGGGTGTGCCAGAAGCACACCGCGAACGCATCTTTGAGCGCTTTTACCAGATAGACCCCGCGCGCAGCCACAGTGAAAGCGGTGGCGGCACAGGGCTGGGACTCGCAATCAGCAAACACATCGTTGAAGCGCATGAAGGGCGTATTTGGGTGGAAGAAACGCCGGGCGGTGGCGCGAAGTTTTGCTTTACCCTGCCGAATGCTTCGATACTGCACTAACAGGTGAAGAATGGGGCAGGGTAATGACGAGCGAAATCATTCGCTCGTTTTTGATTCTAGAGCTGGTCAAGCGGGTGACGCTGGTCTATCAATTTTCTTATTTTTTTGTGGACAAACCCTGTTATACTTTGTGACAAATCAAGCAAACCTTCGGGGCAGGGTGAAATTCCCTACCGGCGGTATCACAACGATGGCGCTCGCCAGTCGAATTGTGAAGCCCGCGACCCGTTTCACCGATTTTTGTCTTAGGCGTGGATACAAACCCGCGCGTAGGTGTCGGTGAGTCATAAGGTGGAGCATCCCGCGATGCAGCCTTATGCCGGTGGATCTGGTGAGATGCCAGAGCCGACAGTCAGAGTCTGGATGGGAGAGGGGTTTGAGAGTTACGGGGAATCCGTCGCTCTACGCTTGGCTATATTCCGCTGTGAACGGTAACGTTTCTCTGCGGGCGAATTGACATACCTGCTTTATGGTAGGCAGTCAGTTCGTGCCAACTTCTCCTGCGCCCCGTCGCTTGAGCATGATGTCTATGCTTACTTCGACGGGAGTTGCAATGCAATTGTCTACTGCTTTTCAACAGCGTCGTGAACGACTCGCGCTTCGCACGCACGAACTGAGTCGTATGCGACCACGTCCACGCCCGCGTGTGAACATCAAACGGGCGTTGATTCCACTTGTAGGTGTCGGGTTAGTGGTGATCATCTGGCAGTTGATCGCGCTGCTCGAAATCTACCCCGCGTTTATTATTCCTCCTCCACTCGATGTGCTGGCGCAGTTTCAAGAATCACTTGCTGACGGTACGCTGTGGCTGCACACCAGCACGACTGTATGGCAGATGCTTGGCGGGCTGGCGCTCGGTGCGTTCAGCGGCGTGGCGCTCGGCTACGTGATCGCTAAACATCGCACGCTTGAAACCATTCTGTCGCCATTGATTGTCGCAGTACAATCTACCCCTGTAGTGGCGTATGCGCCGCTGCTGGTGATCTGGTTCGGCAGCGGAGCCACAAGCAAAGTGCTGATCAGCACGTTCATCGTGTTCTTCCCAATGTTGATGAATACGGCAATTGGGATTCGCGGTGTGCCTACGTCACTGCGTGACCTGATGCGTTCGCTGAACGCGACCCGATGGCAGATGTTCACCAAGCTCGAAGTTCCGGCGGCGCTGCCTGTACTGCTTGGTGGCTTAAAGGTGAGTGCGACACTCGCCGTCATTGGCGCGGTTGTGGGCGAATTTGTGAGCGCCGACGCGGGACTCGGCAAGCTGATCAGCGTGGCACGCTACAGCTATGATACGCCGCTAGTGTTCGTTGCAGTGATCACGCTGGCATTGATTGCGCGGGTGATGTACGGCGCAGTATCGCTGGCGGAACGGCGATTGTTAGCTTGGCAGCGGCGGGCATAGCGTTCGAGTTAGCTATAAGCAGTCTTTCCATATGGTGATCTCTGCGAGCAGAGGGCAGCGTAATTGACGCTACCTTGCGCTGTGTTTTCGCTTTGCTCGCTTACCTGTATCCGTTCTTTACAGAACACTCAAAGGAATGATGTACACCATGCAAGTCAAACGTAATGTATTTCTCGCCGTCCTGTTTGCGCTGCTGATGGTTGTGCCTGTATCGGCGCAAACGTTCATTGACCAGACCTTGTTCTTGACATTCGTGCCAAATGTCCAGTTTTCGCCCGTGTATGTGGCGCTAGAAAAAGGCTACTTCGCGGATGCGGGCATCAACCTGACGATTGAACATGGCGATGAGCCGGTTGGCGTGGATTTGATTGCCGCAGGGCAGCGGCAGTTCGGCATAATTGGCGGAGAGCAGGTGATCGCCGCGCGCGCGAACGAGCGTCCGGTGCAGTTCGTATATAAATGGTTTCATTCATATCCGATTGCGATCATCGCCACTGAAAACAGCGGGATCGAATCGATTGAAGATTTGCGCGGGCGGCGCGTCGGCGTACCGGGGCGTTTTGGCGCGACCTACAGCGGCTTGGTCGCAGTGCTGGCTGCCAACGGCATGGTCGAAGGTGATATTCAGCTTCAAGAAATCGGCTTCAATGCGCCGGAAGTCGTGTGCGTTGGTGGGGTAGAGGCGGCAGCGGTTTATATTAACAATGAGCCGCTGCAAATCGCCAACCGCATCGCGGCAGGCGACTGCGGGGACATCACAGGGATCACAGTGTTTCCGGTAGCGGAGCAGGTGGCGCTGGTGTCGAATGGCTTGATCACCAATGAGGAGACGATTGCCAACGATCCTGAACTGGTCACGGGGATGGTCACGGCGTTTTATCGCGGCGTGCGGGATGTGATGGCGAACCCGGCGGAAGCGTATTTGATCAGCGCAGAGTATGTAGAAAACCTGCCCCTGACCGATGAACTGCGCGCGGCACTGGAAACGATTGCAGGGGAGCGCGCGCTGGCGCTTGGCGAGGCAGAGATGTTTGATCTCTCTGAGGCGGCAGAGTATCGCGCGGGGTTGGTTGAAACGCTGCTGGCGGTAAGCGATGCCGATACACTACTTCAGTTCTCAGTGCTGCTGGAAACGATTTCACTGTGGGAAGCGGAACAGATGGGGATGACAAATGCCGCTGACTGGGAGACAACACAGCAGACGTTGATCACGATGGGCTTTCTTGCGGAACCGATTGATGTGACCGAAGCGTTCACCAACGAGTTCGTGCCGCTCACAGTGGCGAGCAACCGCTAGAACGGAGGCGCTATGTCGGCGCGGCTGACATTCGATGACTTGGTAGTGAGCTATCCTGCGCCGGGGGGCATAACGCTCCCCGCACTTGGCGCGATTCGCACGACGATTGAGGCGGGGGAATTCGTGGCACTTGTCGGTCCTTCGGGAAGCGGGAAAAGCACGCTGCTTCGTGTAATCGCCGGACTACTTCAGCCAAGCGTAGGCATGGTGCTGATCGATGATGAAGCGATCACACAGCCGAGTAAGCGGGTGGCGATCATGTTCCAAGATGCGAACCTGATGCCGTGGCGCACTGTGACGGAGAACATTGCACTGCCGCTGGAACTGGCGGGACTGGGCAAAGACGAACGGACGCAAGCAGCACAGGGTCTGCTGCCGCGCTTGGGGTTGGCGGATTTCCCCGATGCGTATCCGAGCGAGTTATCCGGTGGGATGGCGCAGCGTGTGGCGTTAGGGCGCGTACTCATCCAGCGGCCAGATGTGCTGCTGCTTGATGAGCCATTCGGGGCGCTTGACGCGATGACACGCGAACGCATCAGCCAAGACTTGATCAAGCTGTGGATGCAGGAACGCCAGACAGTCGTGATGGTGACGCACGACATCAACGAAGCGGTGCTGCTGAGTGACCGCGTGCTTGTGCTGTCGCAAAGACCGGGACAGATCGTCGGGGATTACCGCGTGCCGCTGGAACGTCCGCGTACACCCGATGTGATGTATAGTGAGGCTTTCGGGGAAACGGCGCACAAGGTGCGGGCAGCGATTCAGTAATGTGTCTTCGCGTGGAGCGTTGAGAGGGCGGCAAAACCTTGTCGTCCATGTCCTTTGATGTCCGATCTGTATCGCTCAAGTGTTGAGGAAGTATTGAGAAGTTAGAAATTCGGTTGTGTAGGGCGAGAAATGGTTTGCCCTACACACACTCACGCGCGGACGGCAGAGAGAAGCAGGGTCATGCCGAAAGTGCTGCCCGAACCGGGCTGACTGTGAACATACACGCCGCCACCGTGCGCTTCGGCAACGGATTTGACAATCGCCAAGCCCAAGCCTGTGCCGGGAAGATGCGCTGTGCCGTTGGCGCGGTAGAAACGCTCGAACAAGCGCCCCTGTGCCTCAAATGGGATGCCGGGTCCGTTGTCGCTGACTTCGATGTGAAGCATCGGTTCGTTGATGAACACACGGAGGGTGATGCTGCCGTTGTTTGGGGTGTATTTGAGCGCGTTATCCATGTAGTTGTAGATAGCGCGCGATACCCAACGTTTGTCGATGTGAATTTCCGGCAGACCGGGCTGTAGTTCAACATGGTATTGAAGCTGACGTTCGACCAAGATATGCCACAGTTCGGAGCTAATTTCTTCGATTAGTTCCCCAATATTTACATATTCTAGTTTGACTCCCTGCCCACTTTGGATTTGTTCAAGATTGAGCAGGTCTTCAATCAAGGAACGAATGCGTGTAATACCCGTCGTGGCGATTTGGACGAGTTCACGAGTTTGCGGGTCATCAACGCTGCGTTCAATCATCTCAAGCGAATTAAGCGCCACGCCAAGTGGGTTTCGCATGTCGTGAGCAGCGGCTTGGATGAACTGGGTGCGCGCTTTTTCCGCTTCGTGGAGATAAGTTACGTCTTGCAGCACGACAACCCAACCGTCGGCATTTTCGATTGCTTGCACCTGACGCTCGACGATAACCGGCGACACCATGACCGAGATCACGCGCTCATCGGGGAGCGAGACTTGCAGCATCCGCTTCGCCTGTTCGCCATGCGATGACAGGGCGAATACGAGCGCATCGAGAAGTGAAGGGGGGAGCGGAGCTTCGCGCAATGGCACGCCAATCAATTCGCTGTCACGGACGGAGAGCATACGGGCAGCAGTAGAGTTGACGAGTTGAATACGCCCGAACTGGTCGGTAGCGATGATTCCATCGGCTGAAGAACCCAAAATGGCGCTAAGGCGGTTCTTGTTTTCAACGCTGATTTCGTAGAGGCGGGCGTTATCGAGCGCCACACCGACGGTATCCGCGATGGCTTGCAAAACGTTGCGAATGTCTTCATCGAAGGCATCACGCTGATAGCTCATGAGGCTGAGAATGCCAATGATGCGCCCGCGTGCGTGCATGGGTGCCATAATGAGGGAGTTGAATTTTTCTTCACGGAAACTGGGCACAACGAGTTCGGTGGTTTCGCTGAGATTATTCCAAATAATGACAGTATCTTCTTTGATGACGCGACCCGACATGCCCTGACCGATAGGCACGCGAATCGCGCCCGCGCCGACGAAATCATGCATCCAACCTTGTTGGGCGCGGAGGACAACAACCCCCTCTGTTTCATCGATCAAGCTGATGCCGCCCGCATCGGCGGATGTGATCGCAAGGACAGCTTGAAGTGAGGTTTGTAGGGTCTGGTTAAGATCGAGCAGTTGGCTGACACTAGCGGCAACCGTGTTGATGGCGGCAAGCTGATCGACTCGCCGTTTCACCTCTTCACTAAGAAGCCGATTTTGTGTGATTAAACTCTGAAAGACATCCATCGTCATCGTCGCGCCTAGTTTCGCCTTGTCGCTAAATGGGTTGTTCCGTAAACTGCACGTATCCATTTACACGAGTGGTCTTGGACGCGGCAGCCGGTTGGCGTTATGCTCATCGCTTGATGTACCGTAATCGCGCTGAAAACGGCACGAATTTTTGCAAGTTTTTTATGACTTTCTGCACATTATAACAGGTTGTCTCAAATCATGACACATTCCCTTGATTCTGCGGTGGTTCGCAGCCATTTTCCGGCTTTGCATGTTCAACGCAACGGGGTCACACCCGTGTTTTTTGACAATCCCGCCGGAACGCAAGTGCCGCAGCGGGTGATCGACGCGGTGAGCGGATACTACTTGAAGATGAACGCGAACAGCGGCGGCGCGTTTGCCACCAGCCGCGACAGTGACGCGATGGTGAGTGCTACGCGAGAGAAAATAGCCCGGTTTTTGAACGCGAACAGTTCAAAAGAGATCGTGATCGGACCGAATATGACGACGCTCAATTTCGCGTTGAGCCGCGCGCTAGCACAGACGCTATCGGCGGGGGATGAAATTGTGCTAACGCGGATGGATCATGACGCGAATGTCGCGCCTTGGCTGCGAATCGCACAGGATCGCGGGCTAACGGTGCGGTGGGTAGACATTATCGAACCGGAATGCACGCTTGATTTGGATTCGTTGGAAGCGGCGCTGACCGAACGCACAAAAATCGTGGCGACGGTTCATGCGTCGAACGCGGTGGGGACAATCAATCCGATCCGGCAGATCGCGCAGATAGCGAAGGCTGCGGGCGCGTATTATGTGGTCGATGCGGTGCAGAGCGCTCCCCATGTGCCGATTGATGTGCAGGCGATTGGATGCGATTTTCTGCTGTGTTCAGCATACAAGTTTTTTGGTCCGCACGCGGGGATTTTATACGGGCGCTATGATTTGTTGGCGAGTTTGCCCGCCTATAAAGTGCGTCCATCGAATGATGTGCCGCCGTATCGCTGGGAGACGGGGACTCCGGCATTTGAGTTGATCGCGGGGGTGGGGGCGGCAGTCGATTATTTGCTGGAAACGGGCATGGAAAACATCGTCGCGCATGAGCAGGATTTGGTCGCTCATTTGATCGACGTATTGGAATCCATTCGGGGTGTGCGGATTGCGGGAATCACGGATCGGGCGCGGCTGAATCAGCGTGTGCCGACGGTGGTGTTCAGCATGGAGGGATACACGCCGACAGAAATAGCAGAGCATCTGGCGAAATCGGAAATCTACGTGTGGGATGGCAATTATTACGCGGTTGAGATTATGGCGCGGCTGAACAAGCCGGATGGTATGGTGCGCGTGGGGTTGGCGCATTACAACACACACGCGGAGATTGATCGATTCGCGGAGGCGATGGGCAGGATTTAGATATTCCCATATTTGATGAAACGGCGGGCGCAATCTATTGCGCCCCTACAGATGTTTATTCGCGGGTGGAAACGGCGGCGAGCTGCGCGCACACCAATTCAAGGATGAGGACATCTTGCGGCGAGATTGAGTCGGGTTTTTCGCGGCAGGCGACTAACACGCCGTAACGATTTGTGCCACCGACGACAGCAGCGGCTGCCGCGCCCAAGCGGCTCTTTTTCACCAGAGGGTGATTAATTTCATCGGTAGGGGCAGCGACTCGACTCTGCCCGTTGGTTGCCACCCACGTCATCAGATCGTTGGGGGATGCTTGTTTGGGCGCGACGGATTGAATCGCAGGACTGCCCTCCTGAGCTTTGAGGGTGAGCGTCATGGGTTCGCTGGTGTCGATGCGGTAGAAGGCGACATAATCATAGCCAATATCGCGTAAGGCTTTGACAGCGGCTTCTTGTTTGCCAAATTCGCCAACCGCTTTGCGGAGTTTTTTGGCAAATTCGCGCACAGGCGGCATCGCATCGGCGCGAAGTGTTTCGAGGCTGCGGTCACTCATCAAGCGGTTGATGCGTCGGGCAAGATCGCCATTACTAAACGGATCGGTGCTGATGTCGTCCGCTTGACCGGGAAGGGCGAAATCGGCTTCTTCGTCTACGAGGACGATCACCAAACGAGAGAACTTATTACGTAAGGCACGTACCGCCGTGAAACCATCATCCAAGCCGTTATCCAACACGAGCACATCGGTGTGGCGGGCGGGATTCCCTAAATCTTCATAGGCATCGTTCATGTTGGTGACGATACGCACGCGAAAATTCGAGATCATGGACAGATTCTTGTGGTAGCGGGATGCATGTTCTTCACGCACGGCGACCAAGACTTCAATTCCTGCCATTGACATTCCTCGCGGGGGTTCGCTTCCGCCGCATTATGCTTCAACCGACCAGCGCATCATATTCTATGAGCGAGCATCACTCACAACTCATCTTTATTGTACCGAATTTGCCGATGCTTGAGAGGGGTGGGAAGCGGCGCTGTTTGCGGCACTGCTTTGGGCGAGATAGTGGGCAGCCGCAAATGTAAGCGTGATCAACTGGCGCATCCCCTGCGCGACGGGTTCGATTTCGATGTATTCGTCAAGGCGATGAGCGTTCGCGCCGCGCGTGATACCAATCGTCACGGCGGGACAGTCATGCGAGAGGGGAATATTGGCATCGGTGCTGCCTTTTTCGAGCGCACCGCGCACGTCAACACGATCAAGGGCGTGGAGCGCGGCTTCCACCAACGGATGTTTTGGATCGAGAGAACCACCGGGGCGATCCCCAACGACTTCAACAGTGAACATGATTTCGCCGTGGTAATACGGGCTGGCGCGTAGCGCGTCGATGTGGGCACGGACGGCGCGTTCAAGACGTTCGAGCGCGTGGCGGTCTTCCGAGCGCATATCGAGCCAAAGTTCGGCGTGTGTGGCAATCGCATTGATGGCTTCGCCGCCGCTGATCATACCGATATTGAAAGTTGTGCGCGGATTGGCGCTAACAGGCAAAGTAGTGATGCGCGCGCTTAATTCCGCAATGGCGTGGACGGCGCTTGGTCGCCCAAAGTGAAGCCAGCTATGCCCGCCGGATCCAGCAGCAGTAACACGCAAACGGCGCACGACGATTCCTGCGTGATAGACATGTCCGAACGCCAAACCTTCAAGGTTGAGAACCAAGCCTGTGCGAGCGTGAAGCATTTCGAACGCGGCGCGCATTCCTCCAAGATCGCCCAAACCCTCTTCGCGGGTGCTGGCAACACACCAGATATCGCATAGTGGGGTGAGACTGCTTTGCTGTACGTAACGGGCAAAGCCCAACATCCCACTGACACCGATGCTGTTATCGCCTATACCGGGCGCGCTAATGGTATTGGCATCACGACGCACGGTGAGATCGGTATCGGCGGCGAAGATGGTATCAGTGTGTGCGGAAATCATGACCGCTAACGCAGCAGGATTTTTGCCGGGGATTCGCCCGTAGACGTTGAAAAGATCGTCGATGCTGACATCGACCAGCCCCAGTGCGCGGAATTGATCTGCGACATATTCGGCGCGGGGGCGTTCGGCAAATGTTGGCGCGGGGATTTGCTGCACCGCGATTCCCTGTTCGATCACCCATTCCGCCAGCTTGGGAATGTCATCCCATGAGAGCGATAAATCGTATTGTTCAACCCAGTGTTTCATGTATGACTCTCTGATTGTTGACGGCAGTATCGCGGCGGGATTGGCACACCGGACAGCACTTTTCGGCGCAGACGATGGGCATGATTGTCGAAAACGTTAAGTTGCCCAAAGATTACCGCAAAAATGGCGCTTGTACACATCTATAGGCGAAAAATACGCCTCAAGCATGGTTTGACGGGCGTTCAAAGCAGACTATAATGGGGGTTCTTCCGAAAAGCTGAATGGTCTTATGGAAACCATCATTCTCATTGAACGTCCCCAGCGATCCACATTCGCTGATGCGCTCAAGAAAAAATATCATGTGGAGTGTGTGAGCAGTGGAAAGGACGCTGTAGAAGCTGCCCAACGCTTCCCGTCCGTGCTGGCAATCATTCTTGATTCGATTTCCATGCGAACGACTGGCGAACGAATTGCCAAGCAAATTAAAGCGGAAGTTCCGAATACGCCGCTGATTCATTTGTGGGCGAGTGATGGCAAGCTGAACACAGGGAATTCCGCGCCGCGTTTGGCAGTGAAAAAGGAGTCCGCCGCGACACCCGCCGATGTTGTATTGATTCCCCCGTTTACCGCGCGCAAACTGATCAACACGATTGGTCGGCTGACGCTGCCGTTGAATGCCGCAAGCGACGATGACTTAATCATACAGGCGGGGCATTTTGTGATGAACGTAACGCGCCGCTTGTTGATCGTCAATGGGCAGGAAACGGCACTTACGCCAAAAGAGGCGCTTCTAGCAGAATATTTTCTGCGTCACGTGGGCGAAACGCTCGACCGTAAGCAGTTGATGGAGCAGGTGTGGCAGACGAATTACATAGGGGATACGCGCACGCTCGATGTGCATGTGCGCTGGATTCGGCGGGTGATTGAGGTTGATCCGGGAAATCCGGTGTTTTTGAAAACGGTGCGCGGTGTGGGGTATCGCTTGGATATTCCTGAAACGCCTCACGTGAACGAGAGAGCGAAAACCGTCAAAAAGGGGAATGCCAAAGCCTTAAATGGGAGTGCAGTCGATGGTGTTTCGGCGGTGCAGCTTGTCGAAACGAGCGCGGCGGATTCTTCTACGGCTGCTGTGTTACAAAATTCGTAAAGTTTTCACGTTAAATTTACAGGGGGATCAATAAAAGGCGGTGAGTCTTAACGACTCATCGCCTTTTATTTTGCGGCTTTCACGCTGGAAAGAACGGACGTGCCGTTGCACATCCTAGCAGATTATTTGCTCTGGAGCTTATGAAGCTGCTGCATCAGGCGTGACTTGCGGCGGGCAGCGTTGCGTGGGTGAATCACCCCACGGCTTGCAGCGCGATCAAGGTCTTGCACGGCGATACGCACGGCTTCTACAGCAGTGGTCGCATCGCTGGTGGTGATGGCAGTACGCGCTTTCTTCACCAACGTGCGCGCACGGCTGCGGTAAACGCGGTTGTAGGCGCGGCGCTTCGCATTCTGACGGATACGCTTAATCGCAGACTTGTGATTTGCCATAACGAATTCGTGGCGGGCGGGCGAATTTCCAATACTGCCGCGCGCCGCGCTCTCCTCTCTTTGCTTTTATGCGTCCCCTGCGAGATATGTATCTTATTGGGGATGGCACATGAATCTGGCGGAATAGTCCGGCATTTTAGCATAGGCATGGCGTGGATGTAAAGCGTGGGATATGGGTTTGAATGGGCGAAAAGGGGCGCGGTATGTACATCACGCCCCTGTGGGAGAATCGTTAGTTATGCGGTGAGGATCGGCAGCAGTTGAACAACCAGAAAAATAACCCCGCCGATGTTGAGCAGCACCAGCACGAACATGATCAGCACACCGATAAACGGGAGGCGTTCACGTGTTCCGGGAAGGCGCGTCGGTTTGATCTCTTTGGGAATATGCCCAAAGAGTTCGCCTTCCCCTTCAGAATCTTCCAAGAAGCGATTGTCACGATCCGAGTCGATGTCATTCATCAACGTGTAATCGCGCCCTGAAGAACCGGGCATAAAAATATCGCCGCCGCGCGAAAGTTCGCTTGCCTTTTTTGCGCCGCGATCCCCTTTTTGGGCAGACTCTTTCGAGCTGCGTTCTTCTTCTTTTGCGGCTTGTTTGGCTTGACGACGCGATAATTTTGCCGGCGCAACATCGGCAAATGGGTCATCTGAATCGAAGCCAGCGTCGAATTCATTGCCAAAAGCGGGTGTATCTGGCACCCCGGATACTACAGGCAGAGGCTTGGAGAATTCAAAGCTGGAACGGCGCGGCGGGCTGCTAGAGGCACTTGCTGATGGCGAAGGCAGATTAGGGTCAAGGCTGGGGGATGAAAAAGGTCCGGTAGTGAACAGTTCGTCACTGCCGCCCGCAAATGGGGACGGCGCACTGGGTACAGCGTTATCACCGCCAGCGGGGGTATTGATATTCAGCCCCGTCACCCAACTATCATATTCTTCTTCGGTGATGTCCGCGTTGGGCTGCCATGCAGGCGCATTCGACACAGCGGCGGTGCTGCCTGTATCCCATTCAACACTAGTGGGAATTTCGCTCACAGGTGGGGGAGCGGGTTTGGGTGGGGGCGGCGGTGAAAAATCGACCTGCTGCCCGTTGAGAAACGCCAACCCCTTGCGAGCGCGTTCGTTCGCGGGGTTGATGGTGAGTACGTTTTCCAAACACACCCGTTGGTCTTCAGGGGATTCGACTACGCCGCTTAACCAAATCCACGCTTGTTCGTTGTATGCATCCAATTCAACCGCTTTGGAAAGCAGTTTACGGGCTTCTTCTTTTTGACCTGCTTTTGCGGCGGCGATTCCTTCGCGCACCATCGCCTCGATATTTGCCGACATGCTGTTACCCCGATTTGCGAGTATTTTGATGCAGATAGAGTAACTATAACATAAACGCGATGTGTAAGTACGCCTGTGTGCTTCGCAGCAGACGAATTACGCGAAAACAGTTTATATCGTATGAACTGCACAACCTTGATAGGTTGACAGGAAAAAACCGCTGCGATATTTTTAAGACACGGTGTTGAAACGTTTAAGTCATCTTGATTTGCAAATGCGCCAACTTTACTGGTATTGCTGAAACGTTTAACTTAAAAATTTGTCATCACAACGAACACGTAGGAGTGAATGTCGTGCAACATCGCCTTTGGCACGTCAGTGAACTCAATTTTGAACCCAGTCGCCAACGACATTATGAAACGTTGTTCACAATTGGGAACGGTTATTTGGGGACGCGCGGCAGTTTTGAAGAAGGTTATCCCGGCGACAGTCCGAGTACGCTCATTCACGGTATTTATGATCATGCGTCGGGTGCGCTCGTTCCAGAACTAGTCAATGCGCCAAATTGGGTGATTTTGCGCGTCAGCGTCGATGACACGCCGCTGCAAATGATCACGTCCGTTTCCAATGCCGAATTTATGAATCCCCCGAATGGGGTGGTGATTGGTTATAACCGGTCTCTACATCTGGACCGGGGACTGCTGCGACGTGAAATCCTTTTCCGCGCAAAAAGTGGAAACATCGTCCGCATTACGTTTGAACGCTTCGCGAGTTTGCATGACCAACATGTGATGGGGCAGCGCGTGATAATCACGGCTGTGGATGGTCATCCAATGGTCACTGTGGAGAGCGCCATTGATGCGGATGTGACCAACAATGGTACGCGGCATTTTGATCCTGAAATTAACATACGGGCAGAAGGCAGTCGAACCGCTGTTCTGGCGACCACTATGCAAAGTGGCTATGCGGTGGCGATGGCTTCGCAGTTGGTGTCTACGCATACGCCGACCAGCCGCCGCGATCATCACTGCCCAACAACGATAGTGACGTTCAAACTGACACAAGAGGAAACGGTCACTATCGATAAGTTGAGCGCAGTTTACACGTCGCGAGACGTTACAAACCCCTTTGAAACGGCAGCAGCCAAAGCGGAAGAAGCCGCAAGAACAGGATACGATGCGCTGCTGCGCGCGCATGAAACGGAATGGGCGCGGTACTGGCAAACCGCCGATATTGTGGTTGATGGTGATGAAGAAATTCAGCGGGCAGTTCGCTTCACAACATACCATGTTTTGATCGCCACGCCGCGCCATGATGAGCGCGTCAGCGTCGGCGCAAAGACGTTGAGCGGCTTGGGTTACAAAGGGCATGTTTTCTGGGATACAGAAATTTTTATTGTCCCGGCGCTGGTGTTGATCAACCCGCCGCTGGCACGCAATTTGCTGATGTATCGCTACCATAATTTGCAAGGGGCGCGCAACAAAGCGGCAGCGAATGGTTACGAAGGGGCGATGTTCCCTTGGGAAAGCACTGATACCGGTGAAGAAACCACGCCTCAGTGGAGCGACGTACAACCGGATGGATCGCGGATTCGCATTTGGACGGGAGACAACGAGCAGCACATTTCGACGGACATCACCTATGCGATCATGAAGTATTGGCGCTGGACAGGCGATGACACGTTCATGGCGCGTTATGGCGCGGAAATGGTGTTAGATACCGCGGTATTTTGGGGAAGCCGCGTCGAATACAACGCGCAGCACAACCGATATGAAATCAGCCAGCAGATTGGACCTGATGAGTACCACGAAAATATCGACAACAGCGTGTTTGTCAACCGTATGGCGCAGTGGCATCTCGAAACGGCGCTCGATGTGATTAAGTGGCTGCGCGCCAACGCGCCTGCGGACGCTGAGCGGCTGCTCACGGCGCTGAAGATCACGCCGGAGCGAATCGATCATTGGCGCGACGTAATCGCCAAAATGTACATCCCGTTTGACCGTGAAAAACAGATACACATCCAGTTTCCCGGCTTTTTCGACATGGAATACATTCCCGTGCCGAAGTATCACCCACGCACCAGCAGTGTGCAGGCGATTTTCGGTCATGCGCGCAGCATTCAAGCGCAAGTGATCAAGCAGGCAGATGTGGTAATGATGATGGCGCTGCTGGGTGAAGATTTAGGTGTGCCGTCTGAGTTCGATGTGCGACAGGTCATGCTCAATAACTGGAATACGTACTATCCGCGCACCGATCATGGCTCATCGTTAAGCCCAGCAATACATGCATGGGTCGCGGCGCGGATGGACTTGGAAGAAGAAGCCTATGACATGCTGCATCACGCGGCGCACATCGATCTGAACGATAACAAAGGAAATGTGCGCGATGGGATCCATGCGGCGGCGTGCGGCGGCGTGTGGCAGGCGATTGTTTTTGGGCTGTGCGGGCTAAAGATCGACGCGAATGGTGAATTGGCAGTTGATCCCCGTTTGCCTCAACACTGGCGTTCGGTGTCTTTCCGCGTTTATTTCCGGGGCGAACCACGCGAATTCACGGTGACAAACCCGGTTCGATCCTAGCGCAGCGGCTGTATGGTGGGGGTCACAAAGTGCCCCCGACAAGAGTTGCGCGGCACTTTTCAAGGGTACTACCGCGAGGACATCCCCGCGTTATGTATGCAAATTTACTTAGGTGTCTTGGCTACTTGGTGGAGGTTTAGGTCATGCGTATATCTCGTTATGTGGTGATGGCGCTGGCTTGGGTGTTGGCGCTGGGCATAAGTGGTCTCGCTTTTGCACAGGAGACGGTGACCCTACAGGTGTGGACAGGTTCGTCTTCACCTGCGGAAAACGAAGCGAAAGAAGCACAGTTCGCGGCGTTTGAAGAAGCTAATCCTAACATTGATCTTGAAGTGCTAATTTCGCCGGACTATGGGACGCAAATTCAAGCGGCGTTTGCCAGCGGCGATTACCCGGACGTGTTTACCGTGGGTCAGTTCGATTTCCCGTCACTGCAAGACAGCGGCGTATTGATGCCCGCGGGAGACAATATCGAAAACCCCGACGATATTTATCCGGGTTTGCTGGCGGCATTTAGTGATGCGGAAGGAAATGCCTTTTGTGTGCCGAAAGACTTCTCCACGCTTGCGCTGTTCTACAATACTGATCTGTTTGATGCGGCGGGTGTAGACTATCCAACAGCCGATTGGACGTGGGAAGATATGTACGCGGCTGCCGAAGCGATCACAAACAGCGATGCTGTTCCTGAAGGCGTAGTTGGCTTCAGCGCGGCGGCTGACCGGAATCGCTGGTTGGGCTTCCTGTACGGAAACGGCGCGACTATCGCTGGTGAAGATGGCATGAGTACGGTCAACAGCCCGGAAGCTGTCGCGGCGTTGGAATTCTACGCCAGTTTCGTAGCGAACGGCGTTGGTGCGCTGCCAAGCGAACTCAACGGCGCGGGCTGGAATGGTCAAGCGTTTGGTGAAGGCAGTGCGGCGATGACTATCGAAGGCAACTGGGCAATCGGCTACCTTGAGAATGACTTCCCTGAACTCAATTGGGGTGTTGCGGAAATCCCGCTTAGCCCTGCCGGCACGCGCGGTACGCTGACCTTCACGGAATGCTGGGCAGTAGGCGCGAATACCGAACACCCGGAAGAAGCGTGGGCGCTGGTGAATTTCCTAACTGGCACTGAAGGCGCGATGACGGTTGCCACCAGTGGTTTCGGCGTAATGCCCGCCCGGATGAGCGCGGCGCAAGCATGGTTGGACACACGCGGCGAAGAATATGCGGCTTTTGTAGCAGGAGGCGAATATGCGGTTGCGCCAGTATTCCCGCTGGGGTATGGCGATTTCACAACCGCGTTTGACGAAGGCACCACTGCTGTGATGGCGGGCGAAGAATCCGCGCAGGACTTCTTAGATGAAGTGGCGGAAATTTGGAACGAAATCACTGAAGAAAATATGTAGTGTTGTTGTGCAGCAGTACAATGCTGCGTGAGGGTGGGCATCATGTTCACCCTCACTTTCTATATAGATAAAGAGGATAAAGATGGCAACGAATGCCGCAGCTGCGCCGAAAGTGCAGCAGTTACCTAAAGCACCCTTTTCCTCGAACGAAAAAGTTCAACAGGCGATTTCCGGTATCGTTTTCGTCGCACCGGCGCTGGTCATCCTCGTCGTCTTTCTCATTGTTCCATTGTTCGTCGCGGGTTATTTTAGTCTGACAGACTGGAATGGGCGTACTCCGCTGACGAACCCGGATGCTTATGAACTGGTCGGCTTGGAAAATTACGAGCGGCTGCTCGTGAGTGGTCGCCGCGTCGATGACTTTTATAATGCCTTCAAAAACACCCTTTACTACGCCATCGGAGTAATCCCCGCGCAAACGGTGATCGCGCTGGTGCTGGCAACCATCGTGAATCAAAAATGGCTGCGCGGACGAGGTTTTTTCCGCACGGCATTTTATTTCCCGTCGATCACGTCGTCGATTGTTGTGTCGATGATCTTTTTGTTTCTTTTCTCGAATACCGGACCTGTTAACGGGGCGCTGCGCGCGCTCTTTCCCAACTATCAGCAGGTGTCGTGGCTCACCGACAACAACGGTGTGATCCATAACATTTTGGGAGTGGTGGGCATTCAAGAGAATACGTTTACGGTGTTGGCGGAAACGGAGATCGCGCGGATTTCGCTGTGGGATTGGTTAAGTGGACCTTCAGTGGCGATGTTCACAATCATGCTGCTGGCAATTTGGACGACTATCGGCACGATGATGGTTGTGTATTTGGCTGCGCTGCAAAATATTCCGCCGCAGGTATATGAGGCGGCGGCGGTAGATGGCGCGACACAATGGCAGGCATTTCGACGTATCACGCTGCCGCTGCTGCGCCCGACGACGTATTTTGTCGTGACGCTTGGCTTGATCGGCTGTTTTCAGGTATTTGACCAGATATACATTTTACGCGACGAACAAACCCGCCAAACGACGATGAGCGTAGCATATTTGGTCTACGATACGGCATTCAATTTGGGCGATCCACAAATGGGGCGCGCGGCGGCGACAGCCGTGACGCTGTTCATCATCATTTTTGTGGCGACGATTTTACAACGGCGCTTCATCGGTGATCGTCCAGCGGATTCATAGGCAGAAAGGGAGGAACATGGCGACAACCGCAACACCACAGCCCGTCGTGCTTGAAGCGCCTGTGGGCAGCAATCCCAACACACTCTTTCGCCGTTTGCTGCCATTCATCGGCTATGCGATACTGATATTCGTCGCGTTTTTAGAAATTACACCATTTGTGCTGACCGTGGCGAATTCGTTCAAATGCGACCCGGCGATACAATCGTTTCCAGCCGCATTTATCCCTGTCCCACCGGGGGTTCAATGTCAAAACGAGGATGGGACGCGCTTGACCGCAGCACAGCAGGTCAACGGGTTAACATTTAACCCAACGACCAGCGGTTATGACCGTATCTTAGGGCAAGGGGCATCGCTGCCGCGTTGGGCATTGAACACGGTTATCTATTCCGTCGTGGTGACAGTGCTGCGCTTGATTTTTGATTCGATGGCGGGTTATGCACTGGCGCGTTTGAAATTCCCCGGCAACCGGCTGCTGTTCTTTATTGTGCTTGGCACGCTAATGATCCCCGGCGTAGTGCTGCTGATCCCGCGCTTTTTGATGCTGCGTCAAATGGGATTAATCAACAGCTATCTCGGTTACTTTTTGGTTCTGGGAGCGGATGCATTTGGTATTTTGCTGATGAAGCAGTTCTTCGAAAGCATCCCCGGCGAAATTGAAGAAGCGGCATCGGTGGACGGCGCGAACCGCTTCACCACGTTCTTCAGAATCGTGCTGCCTATGGCAACCCCCGCGCTGGTCGCGCTGGCGATCTTCAGTTTTCAGGGGCAGTGGAATAATTTCATGGACGCGCTGATCATCGTGGGGACGGATCAATCGTTGTATAACTTACCTCTAGGGTTAACCGTCTTACGCGGGTCGGGACAGGATGTACAGTATGACCTTGTGCTGGCGGGGTCGGTGATAACGACCATCCCAATGGCGATAATCTTCTTCATCTTCCAGCGTTATTTTGTGGAAGGGGTGAGCTATTCGGGATTGAAGGGATAGAACCTTATTTTTATGTCTCGGCAGCCTGATGAGGAATTTAGGCACGATAAGGGCATTAACAAGCGGAAGCAATGATTAACGGCTTGAGGGCATACTGGCGCGGACTGCGTCACTTGGGCGGATATGGTTACATATATGTGTGGGCGAATCTTGCCTTTGTGCTGCTGTCCGTGCCAGTGATCACCATGCCCGCGGCGTGGGCAGGGCTGTGCAAATTGAGCTATTACGCCATACGCCAGCCCAATGCCAACGGGGATGACTTCATCAGCGGAGTAAAAGAGCATCTTGGGCGTGGTGTCCTCATGGCGATAGTGAATGCGGCGATTTTTGGCATCAATGCCGCTAATTTATTAACCCTTGAGGGACAGTCGATCCAGACGTGGGCACTGCGCGTGTTATGGGTCGGTGTGACGGTGGTGTGGTTCAGTATCCAGTTTTATCTATATCCTCTCTACTATGCGATGGAATCGCCAAGTGTCAGAGGGGCGCTGCGAAACGCTTTGGTGATGGTGCTGATCAACCCACTGTTTACCTTGGGCATTTGGATCGGGTTGATCCTGTTGTGGTCGGTGAGTTCGATTTTGTTCGCCATGTGGGGACTGCTGACATTCAGCGCGATGGCGATAATCGCCAACACCGCCGTACAGGATCGCATTCGTAAGGCGGGTTTTGATCAAGCTTCAGACAAACCGTCTGAAATTAGCGACGAGATTTTCTACGGAACGCATTGATCGAAAGCTGCCAAGTGCGTGTACAATGAGAGCGTTCTCATCGCTTGTTAACTAATCGCTGTGCCTATGCCCACCATCAAAGATGTTGCAAAAGAAGCGGGCGTTTCCATCGCTACAGTCTCGTATGTGCTGAACAACAAATCTGCCGCAATTAGTGAGGAAACGCAGCAGGAAGTATGGCGTGCCGTCGAAAAGATCGGGTATCGCCCAAATGTGACCGCGCGCAATTTGCGTTCGAGCCAGAGCCGTTTGATTGGGTATGCGTGGCACGAAGCGCCGCGCTATGGTGATTTAAATGTGGTGCTGGAACACTTCACCTATTTTCTCGCTCAAGCTGCCGAATCTGCGGGTTTTCATCTGCTCACCTTTACGTATCGCTGCGGCGACCCGATTGCCGCATATGACGAACTAATTCGCACCGGCAGGGTGGACGGGTTCGTTATCGCCAGCACCACAACAAACGATGCGCGGGTGAGATATTTAATGGAACAAGATTTTCCGTTCGTTTCGTTTGGACGCGCCAACCCAGAGTGGGATTTTATGTGGGTGGATACCGACGGCACAGCAGGCGTGGCTGCGGGTGTGAATTTGCTGATTCAACATGGACACCGCCGTATTGCGATGATCGCATGGGATGAAGAATCGCTTTCGGGTGGGTATCGTGCTAACGGATATTTCCAAGCGATGCGTGAGGCAGGGCTTTCTACTCCTGCGAATTTTATTTGGCGTGGCGAAAACAGCGAACAGACTGGACGCGATGCGCTTGCATATTGGTGGGATTTACCCCCCAAAGAGCGCCCAACCGCGATTTCGACAGTCAGTGATCTAATTGCCATTGGTGTCATCAATGAAGCGGAACGGCGGGGAATCGTGATTGGGCGCGATTTGTCGCTGGTGGGATATGATAATCTGCCATTAAGCCAGTATTTGCACCCTGCGCTCACCACGCTTGAACAGCCGTTAGAGAAGATCGCATCAGAAGTTTTGTGGCGGCTGACTAACGTCATTGGCAAACAACCGGTAAAACCCGAACAGCGCCAGCTTCTCATTGCCCCGCATTTAATTACCCGTAGTTCGGTTGGGGATGCGCCTGTGTAAGTGGCGCAGTCAATGAGAACTGCGCCGTCTTTATCCCTTAGACCGCTGCCGCGTTGATGCGTTCCAGCACATCGCGCACACGCGCGCCGTCGAGATCGGGCAGGGTGATATGTGCGGCTTTTACCCGTTCTTGACCTCCAGCGGTATGCCCGGCGATCCCTACCGTCCAAAAGCCACCGCGTAATGCCGCTTCGATTCCCGCTTCTGCGTCTTCAAACACAATCGTGTTTGGCGGATAGACATTAAGCCGCCCCGCTGTCCATAAGAAAAGATCGGGTGCGGGCTTGGTATTGACGACGCTGTAGCCATCGCCGAGCGCGTCAAAGCGTTCAAGTACGCCGAGTTTGGTCAGGACGGTGCGCGCATTACGGCTGGCGCTGCCCAAACCAACCTTCAAACCCGCTGCTTTTGCTTCATCAAGAAAATTGATCACACCGGGCAGCAGGTCATTTGGCGTGATCGATTCGAGCAGTTCAACATAGTATCGTTGTTTGCGATCCATCAGTTCGAGTGCTTTTTCTTCAGGAATCAAGCGCCCTTTAAGCAAGCGATTGAGACTTTCGCGCCGAGACACTCCCCGGAGCGCTTCATTGTCTTCGCGGCTGAACGGATAGCCTTCTTCGTCCGCCATCTTTTTCCACGCTTGAAAGTGATATTCCGCTGTATCGGTGATCACGCCATCCAAGTCGAAGATTAGGGCTTGTATATCCACCATATCTACGCTGTCCTTTGTGCATCGAATCGTTTCATCGCTCCATGATACCAAACTTCGCCGTATGTTCTCCCATTCGCATAAGATTGAACAAATGGGTGCATTTGGGAAAAAGAATCCAAAAATTAGAATTTGCACGTATGACATATTCATTGTGGGTTAGAATAGATATGATGATGTTGTTGGATTAAATCCTATTCGTTCAGAAACAGTCGCAACATGTCGCTCGATCCCAAGATACGTGTGCTGCTCGTCGATGACCATCCTCATGTGCATAAGGCAGTACAGATCGCGCTGCAAAATGCCCATGATATTGAGCTGGTCGCTCATGCTGGTAACGGGCAGGAAGCTATCATATTGTGCGCTCAACTTCAGCCGGATGTTGTCCTGATGGACGTTGTGATGCCTGTCATGGATGGTATTGAAGCGACTCGCAAGATTCACAGTGATCATCCGAATATCCGCCTGCTGGTGCTCTCCAGTTTTCAAGATGAAGAAAGCGTTCATCTCATGCTGACCAACGGCGCGGTTGGCTACATCTTGAAGTATTCGCTGGCGACGGACTTGGTGAATACCATACGCACCGTGTTTCATGGAAATTCGGTGCTGTCGTCGCAGATTGTACAATCTTTGCTCAACACGACTCCGCTTACGCCGCCATCAATACAGAATTTTCGTCTGACACCCCGCGAGATGGAAATTTTGCGCTGTATGGCAGAAGGCTTGAACAACGGCGAAATCGCGGCGCGGTTGGTGATCAGCCAATCAACGGTTAAATATCATATCGCCAATATTCTTCAGAAAATGGATGTGGAAACCCGCTCGGAAGCTATCGTGCTGGCAGTAAAAAATGATCTCGTTTAGGCTGCCAGTGTCGCCCCCCCCATTTGACTTTACCTGTCTAACTGGACAGGTTAACCCTTAAGAAATACTCTCCATTTCGACAGCCCTGCCAGTTTTAATCCGACTTGTATAGTGATCATGGTGTGTTAGGTCACATACCGAATGGTTACAGGAGTTCACTGGATGGCAGCCCGCAATATGGATGTTTTTGCCAAAACGCGCCCACTAAATTGGCTTGCGCGTGTATGGGTAAGCCTCACACAGCCGCACGCCAGCCTCACCGAGATCGAAACGCGCCGCCAAGCACAGCTTCTCGCAGCGTTGATGCTCGGAATCTCGCTGCTGTCGCTGATTGTTTCATTCGTGATTATCTTTCGGACGGGCAGAGTCGCTGGAACTGCGTCGATGGTGTGGGTGGCAAGCGGGCTTACATTATGCCTGTATGCGCTGCTGCGAAGCGGAAAGTATCGACTTAGCGCGCAGTTATTTATCGCGCTCAATTTCGTGCTGATACATGGAGCGCCTATTTTTTCACGCAATATTGTGTGGCTGTTCTTTACCATCGCGCTCTATCTGTTTGCCGCCGCGCTGCTGCACTATCGCACCGCGTTCGCCTTATTCGTCACCAGCTTGATTTTACAGGTGGTCATCGGGACGCTTTTCCCGCTCGAAATAGCGATGGAAAATCTGGACATTTTCTTGACTGTCCTCGTCAACGGATCGCTGCTGTTCATCTATGTAAACCATCGCGTGGGAATCGAACGCGAAAAGCGGGATGCGCTTCGCCTTGCCAATCAAAAACTGCGCGAAAGTGAACTCATTTTAGAGCAGCGCATTGAAGCGCGCACCCGTGAATTGAGCGCGGCGACTCAAGAAGCGGAAGCTGCCCGCCTTCGCGCTGAAAACGCTGATCAAGTCAAGTCGCGTTTTCTCGCCAGCATGAGCCATGAACTTCGCACACCGCTGAATGCCATCTTGAACTTCAACGAGTTTGTCGCGTTGGGGATGCTGGGTGAGGTCAACGAGCGCCAAAAAGACGCGCTCGAAAAATCACTTGAAAGTGGGCGGCATTTGCTGGCACTCATCAACGACGTGCTTGATATTTCCAAAATTGAAGCAGGGATGATGAAGCTCGTCATTGAGGACAATGTGAACCTTAATGAACTCATCGCGTCGGTATCGGCAAGCGCGCTCACGTTTCTCAATGACAAGCCGGTTCAATTCATCATGGATATAGACGAAGACTTGCCCTATATCCAAGCGGATCGGCGGCGTGTGCGTCAAGTGCTGCTCAATCTGCTTTCCAATGCGTGCAAATTCACGCAAAAGGGCAGCGTGACGTTAAGCGTCAAAGACCGGGGCGATCATGTCATGTTTGCAGTGATCGACACTGGACCGGGAGTTGCGAAAGAAGATCAAGCACTAATCTTCGAACCGTTCAAACAGGCGACCAATGGGATGCAGAACAGCGCGGGCGGAACGGGCTTGGGTCTGCCGATTTCGCTGTGGCTGGTCAACGCGCATCACGGACGCATGTGGCTGGAGAGCGAACCTGACGACACCGGTACGAGCGGCGCGGCGTTTTATTTCACGCTGCCCCTTGTGCAAGCTATGCCTTTACCGACTTCGACAACACCATCAACGACAGAGACACACTAAATGCTCACATCATCAGATACGATTTCAATGGCTTCACCTAACACTTACGAGCGATTGATCGCCGCCCTGCGCTTGACGGTTGATAAGCTGGTTCAACCGCCAGCGCGCATCAATGATCCTGAACACATCAAACGCGCGCGCCTGCTGAACAGCATTTTGCTGGTGACGATTTTGGCAGGATGCCTGATTTTAGGGCGCGTGTTCATCGTCGCGGGCAACCCGTGGGACGATCCCGAAGTTTACGCGGGAGTGTTTGGCGTGGCGATCACGTTCGCGTTTTATATGTACCATCGCAGCGGGCACACATCACGGGTCGCGGCGATGTTTATCGGCGTGTCGCTGGTGTTGTTCACACTCGTTCCATTCATAGGGGCGGCACATACGTTTTTGCCGTATGCCGTTGTGCCCATTCTGCTCACCGCAATTTTCTTCTCGGTACGGTGGGTGGCGGTTGTCAGTGTCGTGATCCTTGTAGTCACAGGCGTGTTGATGTATCCGCTGGATAATCAACGTTATATCGACATATGGTACTTCTTGATCTTCGGCAGCATGTTGATCGTCACGTATATTCGCCATCAAACGGCGATGGAGCAAATTCGCCAAACGGCGCTGACTCAAGCCAACGAGCGTTTGTGCCAATCTGAAGAAAACTTGCAGCAGTTGAACCATCAGCTTGAAGCCCGCGTGACCGAACGCACACACGACCTTGCGACCAAGAACATCGAATTGGCGAGTGCATGGGAAGCGGCAAAACAAGCCGACTTGGTGAAATCGCAGTTTCTCGCCAGCATGAGCCACGAACTTCGCACACCGCTGAATGCAATCTTGAACTTCACTGAATTTGTGTCGTTGGGGATGCTGGGTGAGATCAACGAACGACAGACCGACGCGCTCAACAAATCGCTGGACAGCGGGCGACACCTGTTGGCGCTCATCAATGACGTGCTGGACATCACCAAAATCGAATCTGGCATGATGCGCTTGTTCATTGAGGACAACGTGGACGTATACGAAATTTTGGATGCCGCCGAAAGCGCCGTGCAGTCGTATTTGCAAGGCAAACCCGTGAGTTTCATCACCGAAATTGAAGAAAATCTCCCCGCTATCGTGACGGATCGGCGGCGATTGCGACAAATTTTGCTTAATTTGCTTTCCAATGCTTGCAAGTTCACGGAGCAGGGCAGCGTGCGCTTGTGTGTGCGGCGGCAGGGAGATGATCTGTGCTTCTCTGTCATTGATACGGGTCCCGGTATCGCGCCACAAGACCATGATGTGATTTTTGAGCCGTTCAAACAGACGGAAACGGGCATTCGTCACGCGGGTGGAACGGGGTTGGGTCTGCCAATTTCCAAGCGGCTGATTGAAGCGAATTATGGTCGATTGTGGGTTGAAAGCGAATTGGGGCGGGGCGCGGCATTCCATTTTGCTATCCCTGTGCGGCAGCCAGAACTGCTGCTGCTTGTTTCGGACGTTGAGACCGCATCATGATCATGACGGAACGTTGTTTTCTGTATGTTGAGGATGATCCCTTAAGCTGTGAAGTAATGCAGTTGATGTTAGGCGGGTTGATGGGGATCAAGAAACTACACATCTTCCGAGACAGTGCCGACTTTTTAGAGCGTATGGCGGCGTTGACCTGCGTTCCCGATGTGATCATGCTTGATATTCAAGTCGAACCCTTTGACGGGTTTGCGATGCTGAACATGCTTAAGCAGGATACACGTTTTGCCCACGCGAGAGTAATTGCGCTGACGGCGAGTGTAATGAACGAAGAAGTTGAACGGCTGCGTACCAGTGGATTTCATGGCGCAATCGCAAAGCCATTAAGCGCGCAAACGTTCCCAGAGTTGATGCGCCGCGTGATGCGCGGTGACTCCGTGTGGCATATCGCCTAAAGGCATAGAGGCATTCTCATGGCTGAAATGGCACTACAAGACATCAAGATTTTCTATGTCGAAGATGACCCCAAGAACCGCACTATCGTCCAATTTATTCTAGAGTCGGTAGGCGCGAAGATGGAATTCGACAAATGGGGCATTCCTGAAACGATGGCGATGAAATTACAGCGCTATCACCCGGACCTAATACTGCTGGATTTAATGTTCCCAAATCAAACCAGCGGCTACGATGTGTTTGATGCGATTCGGCGCTATCCACAGTTTGCGACGATCCCGATTGTCGCGATTTCTGCGGCAGACCCGAACATCGAAATCCCTAAAGCCCGTGAAAAGGGATTCAGTGGATTCATCGCCAAGCCGTTGGACATTCGCTTGTTTCCCCAACAGATCGCGTCCGTACTGAAGGGGGAAAATGTGTGGTATTCTGCGTGAACATCCGTGATGAGATGGCTTGGGTGGCACGATATAACGTTATAAAAGGAAGACGTAATGGGAATTCATCATGCGCTGATCATCGACGACAACCCCAACAACATTGAAGTACTCAATCTACTGCTGCAAAAAGAGGGCGTGACGAGTACAACCGTTCAATCGCTGCGCGAAGCCAAGCAAATCATTGAAGAAATCGGGCGGGTAGATGTTATTTTTCTCGACCTTGAATTCCCCAATGGCGATGGGTTCGGGTTTTTCAAAGAGTTGAAACTGATGCCGCACATCGCCGATGTCGCCGTGATCGCCTATTCGGTGCATACCAGCGAGATTGACAAGGTGCGATATGCGGGCTTCACCGGCTTTTTGGGTAAGCCGTTAGACATGCAGCGTTTTCCGGGACAGCTTAAACGCATTTTAAGCGGCGTTCCGGTGTGGGAAGTCTAAAACCCACCTGCCAGCAATTCCATAGAAGTTAACAGGGACGGTCATGCACCGTCCTTTTTGCCTCTTTGCAAATTCTATTGTTGCTGCGGGAACAAATTCAGAAGGCATGTCGTCATGCCTGTACACAAGGATGACACACATTGGGCTGTGAATTACTAAGCAGCCCGGAGGACAAACATGCTTCGCAAAACTCGTAGTTACATCATTATCACGGCGCTGATGGTGATCGCATTCATTGTTAGCGCCGCGTTCGCACAGGATATGGGTCAGGTAAATCGCACCGCCTACTACATCGCGCCAGATAACGCGGGGGTGCAGCAGATTTATCAACTGCTGCTCGATGGGGAGAGCGAACCACGCCAAATCACCCAATCGCAATCAGACGTGATAACGTTCAGTGCGGCATATGACGGTTTGGCAGTCGCGTACATCAGTGTTGGGCAGTTGTGGCTGCAATCGACTCACACTGAAGGCGCGCAAGCACTCGCGCCTATCACGGATACCCAGTTTTACGGCGCCCCTGTGTTCAGTCAAGACGGGCAGTATGTCGCATATCCGAATAACGGTATTTGGCTGCTCAACTTAGGGACGCGCGAAATTCGCGAACTCATCGCCGATGTGCCGCTGGCATCCGATGGCAGCAACATGGCGGATTACCGTCTGTATGAACCCGTTCAGTTCGTTGTTGGCGTAGATACAAACATGGGGATGAGTCTGGCGCAGCAGTTGATCGTTCGCGTTAGCATGTGGGAATGGCAGACATCAGGTGTTGTCGATTTAGCCACAGGCGAACTGCTGACACTCGAAGGAATGCAGCACACCAGCATCCTGCCGTTGTACGGAGATCGTGTGTTGGTATTCGGCAATAACGGCATGTCGGGCGATTTTGCGCTGCGTTTCGCAGACAGTCGCGAAGCGATCAATAACGCGGAACTGCTGGTCGAATTTGCTGAATTCACCGACAAGACCTTATTCGCAAGTGAAGCAGTCGAAATTCATCCGGGCATTGTTCGGGTATATGGCTATGCCATGGGAGATGACGCGAATATCCCGACAGTATTCAGCTTCGATTATGACGTGATGGCGCGTGAACTCGTCAGCGATGTGCGCCTTCTCGAACTGCCTCAGGGTCAAATTGGCGGCACGAATATCGGGCGACTATCGCCGGATGGCGCGGTGCTTCCCGTGTATGTGAATACGCTGTGGACGGATATGGGGAGCATGTCTGGGGAAGTCAGCCTGTATGACGTGACCAGCGGCGAAATAATCGCCGCGCCGCTTCCTGAAGTCGTCACCGAATTTCGCTGGCAGCCGTAGTTCATACGAGTCACGAATCAAAAAAGGTATCGGCATATGCTGATACCTTTTTTTGTTTTCCAATTTGGGGTAGTTTTGTTACTGCGTATAATATCCGGTATACGCAGTAATCTTGATTCCACCAATTTGCCAGCCTTGATTATAGGGGATTCAATCCTGCTTCGATTTGCGCGCGGTTGGGTTCTAAGAATGGTGGAAGCGCCAATGTCTCGCCCAACGACTCCAACGGCTCATCGGCGGTGAAGCCGGGATCATCTGTCGCCAGTTCAAACAAAATCCCGTTGCTGATGCGGAAATATAGTGATTTGAAGTAGAAACGATCCACCACGCCGGAATTTGGAACGCGCACCCGCCCCAAGAGTTCGAGCCATGCCGCCTGTTCGTCGCTGTTGCGTAAGCGGAAGGCAACATGATGCACCCCGCCCGCGCCCAAGCGCGCAGGTTTACCCTTTTGTTCAACCACATGGATTTCTTTGCCCGCGCCGCCGCCATCCATGCTGTAGATGGTCACACTGTCGGCAGGGTTTTCGACGCTGCCAAATGTGTTGCCCGTGCTAAAGCCCATCAACTGCACCAGCACCGGATCAACATTCTCAATACTGGGAACTGTCAGCACCACGCCGAAGAATCCACGAACGGCGTGTTCGACGGGAATCCCCGCGCCATCCCACACTTCGCCTTCAAACGCTTCGCCGCCATCATCGACTAGCATCAACCGCTGGCCTTCCGGGTCTTCAAAGCGGATGCGAGCGCGGCGCGCGAACATCTCGATTCCGTGATGTTTGACGTTGTGTGCATCAAACCGGGTGATCCAGTAATCGAGCGCGGCTTGACCGTTAACGCGAAACATGGTGCTGGCGATGCTGTCCGTCCCGCGCACGTTAGGTCCAATGTGTCCCCAATCGAAGAAAGTCATGTCTGTGCCGGGAGAGCCGAGTTTGTCGGCATAGAAAAGATGATACGCGCTCCAATCATCCTGATTGACAGTCTTTTTGACCAGCCGCAGACCGAGAATCTGTGTGTAGAAGTTGAGGTTGGATTTTGGGGCGCTTGTTACAGCGGTAACATGGTGAATACCGTGAAGCTGCATGGTATGTAACGACTGCATGGGGATACTCCTGAGCGAAATGGTGTCGAATACAATAAAACGCGACTCAGGAATTAGACGCAAGATTCTCGTCTCCATTACGCCGCTTGTCACACACGTTTAATGACACCCGCCACTGAAACACTGCGAAGCGCGGTGTTACCCTGAATCAAGGCGATTATCGCCACCACACCAGATAAATCCATTGATGCGTGTTGGCGCTGCGCCAAGCCGCATTTGACCGAGAGGAAAGCATGAATGGTTCTTCAAACACATCCGCCTGCACATGCCCACCGGGGAATTGAACTGCTGCGCGACCCCGCGACGAACAAAGGCACAGCTTTTACAGAGCAAGAACGTGACGAGTACGGACTGCGCGGATTACTCCCGCCGCGTGTGTTCACCATCGAACAGCAAAGCACGCGCGTATTGGAAAACATCCGCCGTAAAACAAGCCCACTCGAAAAATACATCTACCTCATTAGCTTGCAGGAACGAAACCAAACCCTGTTCTATCACATTGTCCACAACAACATTCAAGAACTGATGCCGATCATCTATACGCCCACAGTGGGGCAAGCCTGTCAAGAATATGGTCACATCTTCCGCCGCCCGCAGGGATTGTATGTCAGTATCGAAGATCGCGGGCGCGTGCGGGACCTCGTCGCCAACTGGCATGAAGACGATGTGCGCGTAATCGTCGTCACCGATGGCGAACGCATTCTCGGTTTGGGCGATCTTGGCGCGGATGGCATGGGAATTCCTGTAGGCAAGCTGTCGTTGTATACTGCGTGTGCGGGTATCCACCCTACTCAATGTCTGCCTGTCACTATCGACGTAGGGACCAATAATCCCGAACTGCTTAAAGACCCACTGTATATCGGTATGCCCCATGAGCGCGTGCGCGGCATGGAATATGACGCGCTCATCGAGGAATTTATCGAAGCGGTGCGCGAACGGTATCCGCGTGTGCTGGTGCAGTTTGAAGATTTCGGCAACCAAAATGCATTCCGGTTGTTGGCGCGGTATCGTAATGAAATTTGCACGTTCAACGATGATATTCAAGGTACGGCAAGCGTGACGCTGGCGGGATTGTATTCGTCTGTGCGTGTGACGGGGAAACCACTCAAGGAACATAAGATTCTATTCTTGGGGGCAGGGGAAGCCGGCATCGGCATCGCGGATTTGATCGTTTCTGCAATGGTCGCGGAAGGTCTGCCCGAAGATGAAGCGCGCCTGCGCTGCTGGTTTGTCGATAGCAAAGGCTTGGTCATCAAATCACGGACGGATCTCGCGCCGCATAAAGTTCCCTATGCCCATGACTACCCCTTCGCATCAGATTTGGCAGAAGTGGTCAATTTGGTCAAGCCAACGGCGTTGATCGGCGTGTCGGGGATGCCGCAGACATTCACCCAGCCGATTGTTGAAGCGATGGCGAAAATCAACGAGCGTCCGATTGTGTTCGCGCTTTCTAATCCCACATCGAAGGCGGAATGCACCGCTGAACAGGCTTACACGTGGTCGGAGGGAAGGGCGCTTTATGCCAGCGGCAGCCCGTTCGATCCTGTCAATTATAACGGTCAAACGTTTGTGCCCGGTCAGGCGAATAACTCGTATATCTTTCCCGGTGTGGGCTTGGGTGTAGTCGCCAGCGAAGCGCGGCTTGTCACTGATGAAATGTTTTCGGTTGCGGCACGCACACTTGCTGAACAGGTGACGGAATTCGACCTCAAGACCGGATGCTTATATCCGCCGCTGTCGAAGATTCGGGAAGTGTCGTTGGCAATCGCCGTATCGGTTGCGGAAACGGCTTTCCGTCACGGTTTAACAGGAATCGCACGTCCGGCAAACTTGAGCGCGTATATCCGCAATCAAATGTATGTGCCGACCTACTAAACAAGAAAAATAGACAAAGCGCAACAAAAAAGCGCGGCGATTAAACGTTAGTCGCCGCGCTTTTTTGTTGAACATGCACAAAAAGTCTCATGGAATCCTCAAGCCGATTTTCATTGACAGGGGGTTAGTAATTTTCTATAGTACCTATCCAAGTAACTTTTGTCATATTGGCATGACACTCGAACCATGCAGGTATATTGTTACCGCACGCTTGCCGCCCAACTCCATCTCGGCTGGGAACTTGTAGACGACAATCGTCTGCCCGAACGCCGCCAATAATTCTTTGATTCCTAAATTTGCTGGACGAGGCGAATCTTAAGCACTCGTTTTGACGACGGCACAGTCTTTTATTTCTGTACGTTGTGTTACCACATTTTCGATTGCCAATTTCCACCTTCTAAGGAGGATGAATGACAATCATTGTGCCATTTATCGTAGTTGTCCTTGCTCCCTTCCTTGTCGGATTCACGCTGTATGGTTTGCGGCTGCGTGTATCAACATCGGGATGGGTTGCGGGTGGGTCGATGAGTGTCTTATTTGTGATTGCGCTGCTTCAGCTTTCTGGAATCACAGCAGCGGGATCACTGACTTATGTTGTCCCATGGGTACCTGAAATCGGGCTGAATTTTTCGCTCTATCTCGATGGATTGGCACTGCTGTTTGTGCTGCTAATTACGGGCATCGGCGCGGCGGTGATGATCTACGCGGGCTACTACTTCGATGAGGATGCCGAGGCGGGACGCTTTTTCGCCCTACTGCTGGCGTTTAGCGGGAGTATGCTTGGGCTGATACTGGCGGGAAACGTCCTCACACTGTTCATCGCGTGGGAACTCACGAGTATCACATCATTTCTGCTCATTAGCTTCAAGGGATCGGACAGTGCGGCGCGGCGCGGCGCATCACAGGCGCTCATCATCACGGCGGGCGGTGGGTTGGCGCTGCTCGTCGGACTGCTCGTCATGGGCAGCGTCACCGGATCGCTCGAAATGGCGGATATTCTCTCGAATGGCGATCTACTACGCGCGCATCCCTTCTACAATGGGATACTGATCCTCGTCGCCATCGGCGCGTTTAGCAAAAGCGCACAATTTCCTGTCCATTTCTGGCTTCCCGGCGCAATGTCCGCGCCTACGCCAGCGAGTGCTTTTCTCCATTCTGCGACGATGGTCAAAGCAGGGATTTATCTGCTGGCGCGGTTTCATCCCGTGCTTGGCGATACTCCCCTGTGGACAAACCTTCTCACCACTGTTGGCTTGATCACGCTGTTTTTGGGCGCGGCACTGGCGATGCGAAAGCGCGATCTCAAAGCCATTCTCGCGTATTCGACCATCAGCCAGTTAGGCGCGTTCGTCGCATTGATCGGGCTGCCGGGGCATCACGGCTTAGAAGCGGCTTATGTCGGCATTTTCGCGCATGGGCTGTATAAGTGCGCGCTGTTCTTGGTCGCTGGCGCGATTGATCACGCAACAGGCACGCGCGACACCACTGTATTGGGTCGGCTGCGTCATAAACTACCCGGTTTTGCCGCTGTCACGGGGATCGCGGTGCTGTCGATGGCGGGTGTGCCGCCGCTGTTAGGATTTGTTAGCAAAGAACTTCTGCTCGAATCGTTCATCGACAACCCGATACCGTTAGTGGTTATCGTTGCCAGCGCCGCGCTCACCGTGGGAATTGCATTCCGCCTGTTCTGGGATTTGTTTGTCGCGCCGCCGCAGTCGCGCACGCATGTGAACCCGGAAGGCGTTGAACACAGCCACGAAGAAGTCCACGCGCTTCCCCGTTGGATGGTCGCGGGACCCGCCGCGCTGGCGATCCTCTCGCTGGTGGCGGGCATTGGCATCAGCCCATTGATCGAACCGCTGATCGAACCCGCGCTTGGTGAGGACATCAGTTTGTACCTGTTCCCACCCTACGGGATTGGACTACCCTTCGTCTTGAGCATGACCGCGCTTGGCATCGGCATGGTGATTTTCCTCACGCGGCGCATGTGGCTGGCATGGAGTCTCCCCACTATTCTCACAGGCACACAGGTGTATCACAGCATTGTGCGCGCGGTTGGCGCGATTGGTGATAACCTGCTCAAGCTCCAGCACGGGAAAATCCGTTTGTATCTTGGGGTCATTCTCGCTGTCGTGGTGGTTCTGCTTGGGATTGCGATTGCCAGTTCACGTTCGATTGCCTTCCCGCCAATTGAATTTCATAATGCGTCCGACGTGCTAAAAGCCGCTCTGCTCATTCTCTCGTTGATTGCGACGGGCGCGAGTTTGCTCACCAACAAGCATTTGGTCGCGGTGTTATGTCTGGGTGTCGCGGGCTACGCCATCGGCGGAATTTTCTTACTTGAACCCGCGCCGGATGTGGCGCTCGTCCAATTCCTTGTCGAAACCCTGGCGACGGTGCTGATCATCTTGATGCTGGTACGTATCAATACCGAAGAACGTGCCCGCGTGATGGAAAAACTGTGGACGCAGCCGCGCCCCGGCTTGATCCGCGATGTGGTGCTGTCTACGGTTGTCGGTGCAGCGATGACGATCTTCGCGCTGGCAGCGGTCAACAGCCGACCCACACCGACGATTGCCGAATGGCACTTGGAAAACGCCTACGAAGAACTCGGCGTTACCGACGTAGTTGCCGCTATCGTCACCGATTTTCGCGGCACAGATACGCTCATCGAGATCACGGTGTTCAGTATGGCAGGGCTTGGGGTGCTGACTCTGCTCACCCGCCCCGAACCGGGAACAACCACCCGCATCATCGCTCGTTGGCGCAAGCGCAACACCGAAGAATTTACCGTTGACGCTGTCGAAAGCGGACACGATGAATCTGTCGAAGAGCTTCCTATTCTTTATCTGTCTCGCTTTGTTGACCCCATCACTAAACTCGCCGCCTTTTTGGCACTGCCATTCGCGTTCGTGATCGCTGTCGCGCACATTTTGTACGGGGGTGTCGCGCCGGGTGATGGTTTCACAGCGGGCGTGATCTGCGGATTAGCCGTCGCGCTCTGGTATGTCGTGTTCGGCTTTCAAGAGACAAAACAGCGGCTTCCTTGGGTACACCCAGCGCGATTTGTCGGCTTAGGCTTGGTGATCGCCTATGGCAACGCCGCCCTGCCGCTGATCTTCGGCAGCGAATTTTTGTCTTTTTCTCGTCTTGATGCCATCTCGATTGCCGACATCAAAATCGCTTCCACGACGATATTCGAGTTGGGCATTTGTCTCGCCGTGTTTGGCGGGGTGAGCATGATCATGGAAGCGATTTCTCATCCACGGGAGAGTGAAACCCTATGAATACCCTCTTTGCGCTTGCGACTGGAATCATGTTCGCGATGGGCGTTTTTCAAGTCCTTCGCCGTGACCTTGTGAAAGCGGCGATGGGCTTCTATATCCTGTTCACGGCGATCAATCTGCTATTTTTGGCGGTGGGCGCTTACAACGGCGTGATCGCACCCTATGCCAATGGTGCGCTCCCTGATGGACAGCCAAGCGATCCGCTGGTGCAGGCGCTTCTGCTCACGGCGATTGTCATCAGCTTTGGTTCGTATGCGCTTCTACTTGGCATGATCTCGGTATCGTCGCGGCGCTTCCGCACTGTAGACAGCGACGAGATCGACGGATTGAAGGGCTAGCCAATGCACAGCCCTTTACTTGTCGCACCGATTTTTATCCCGTTGGGGGGCGCGGCGATTGGTTTACTGGTCGCGCGCAATCGCACGTTGCAGCACAGCATCGGCTTGATTTCCGGTGTGTTGGCATGGCTTGCCAGCCTAACAATCCTATCGATCAACTTGAACGGTGATATTCTCACCTACTATCTCGGCGGCTACCAACCCCCGTATGGCATCGCCTTCGCGTCAGATTTGCTAACTTCGCTTTTCGCTGTGATGGCGACAACCGTGATGCTCGGCGGGATCATTTACGTGTTGGGTTGTAAAGATAAAAGTGTCTCTACCCCTGCGTTTATGCCGCTGTTCTTGTGTATGGGCGCGGGCTTAAACGGATCGCTGTACACCGGCGACATTTTCACTATGTTCGTGTTCATCGAACTCATGGTGATTTCGTCCGTCGTGCTGGTGGCGATTTCTGACAATCGTTTGGGTATGGAAGCGGCAATCAAATATCTGCTCATCAGCGCGATGGGCACGCTGTTCTTGCTCACGGGCATCGCCGCGCTGTATGCGTCATTCGGTACGCTCAACATGGCGGACATCGGGCGCTTGCTGGCGGAAGGCGAACGCCCCGTGCTGGCACAAGCCGCCGCGGTCATGTTGATGTGCGCGTTTTTGCTCAAGAGCGCGGTGTTTCCGTTTCACTTCTGGCAGCCGGACTTTCACACCGCCGCGCCGACCCCTGTGCATGGTGTTCTCTCATCGGTAGTAGTCAAAGTCGGCATCTACGGCTTGATTCGCATGACCACACTTATGTTCACCGACGAAGCGCCGCTGATTCACAATCTGCTGATCATTCTCGGATTGATCGGCATCTTTTTTGGCAGTTTGAGCGCGTGGCGCACCTACGATGCCAAGCGAATGCTGGCGTATTCGACGTTCGGACAAATCGGCTTCATTCTCGTGGGGATCGGGTGGGGAAACCCTGTCGCTCTGACCGCCGCGCTTGTCTATGCCTTCAACCATGCGTTCATCAAGTCGTCGCTGCTGTTCATCACAGGCGCGGTTTCCAGCCGAACCGCCGCGAAAACATCGCGCCTCACCGAAATTGGTGGAGTCGGCAGCAAAATGCGCTTCGTCAGTGTGTTGTATTTCGTGGGTGGGTTGGCGCTGGCGGGCGTGCCGCCGCTGAACGGATTTGTCAGCAAAGTGGCGCTTGTGCAAGGTGGCATCGGGGCGGAACAATGGCTCACGCTTGGATTGGTGGTCGGCGCAGGCGTGATCACCATGCTCTACATGACGCGCACATGGCAGCACATCTTCCAACAGCACCCTGAAGAAGGTGTGAAGCTAAAACCTTATGGCGATAGTCCGCTTGCGCCCGCGCTCTTGATTGCTGTATGTGTCGCGCTTGGCATTTTCGCGTCACCGCTGCTCGATCTGGCGACCCGCGCCGTCGCGCAAATGAGTAATCCTGCCTTATATATCAGTGCGGTGTTGGGAGGATAACATGGCAAATGTGATCGTTCCCGCTGTTGTGCTGGCCATTGCGTGGATGGTGGTGACCAACCGCGCCACGCTCGAAAGTTTTCTCTTGGGGTTCGTGTTCGGCTTGATCCTGTGGGTGCTGGTGCGCCCGCGCGATTTTCAAATCCAATGGAAGCGGCTTCCGGGGCAGTTTATTGCACTGATCATCTACGCTTCAATTCTCGCGCGTGACATTTTGCTTTCTGGCTTGGATGTGACCCGGCGTGTGCTATCGCCCGCCTTGCCGTTGAATCCGGGCATCATCGCCGTGGACACACAAGATGAAACTAACAGCGCCTTAATCGCCGCGCTGAGTTCAGACGTAATCACGCTTACACCGGGCGAACTCGTCGTTGAAGTCGAAGGTAACCGTATCATGTACGTTCACTGCTTAGATGTAGAAGCCAGCGCCCAAAACGTGGATCGTCAGCAGTCGCATCGCTTGAGTTTGTTCAAGCGTATTATGGGGAGGGACGCATGAGCGTGTTGGCTCAAACCCTGATTCAGATCGCGGTTGTCATCATGATCCTGTTGATCCTTCCGTGCGCGTATCGCGTGTTTGTAGGTCCTACTCCCGCAGACCGTTTACAGGCGATTGACGCGCTCACGGCGCTCCTCATCGGGATCATCGTGCTGCTGGCGCTCATACAGGGGACATCGTTCGTCATCGACGTAGCGCTGGCATTGGCGGCATTCTCGTTTGTTGGGACGTTAGCGATTGCCCGCTACTTGTCGGAAGGGAGAGTGTTCTGATGCTGGGTGAGATTATCGCGCTGCTGTTCATCGCGTTCGGGGTATTTTTCTCGGCAGTGGGCGTACTCGGCATGATGCGTATGCCCGATGTATATACTCGTTTGCACGCATCCGGCAAAGTGACGACGCTCGGCATCTTCGGGCTGCTCGTCGGCACGGCGATACTCATCCCCGAAGCCACACTCAAGCTGTTTGGACTGGGCTTGTTCATCCTCTTGTCTACGCCTGTCGCGTCTCACGCGATTGCCGCCAGCGCCTATCGATCCGGTATCCCCATGAAGCGCGCATCGCGCGATGATCTCGCTGGACGGCTTCCCGTCCCAATCCCCGAAGAATAATCCGCGTATGGGGCGGCTCGTGAGCCGCCCCATACGCACCCAGTGAAGCACAATGGGTTCAGAACCTCACTCCGGTGAGACAAGTTTCGCATCGACTTAGAGGGGAAATATTGGTGTGCGGGTGTGACACATTTTCGACGGTTTTTCGGGGCTTGATGGAGGGATTGAGCGAGAAGGTTAGCGAAGATGTTTCATAGGGCAGAAACGGCTTACGGGGAGATGTGTCACCGGTTTATATTGTGGGATATAAAAATTGAGGGGAGATGTGTCCACATATGTCCGTTTTTGCGATTTTGTGGCACGGTTTCTTTAAGGTTTGAAAATGGTTTGTGATGATGCGTGAGGGGACTCTTTATTTCTATTCACCTTGATTGCTAGTTCGTTTGTTTCACCCCTCCCCACTGGCGTAGGGTTGAGGGGGCGACACTAAATCGAATTGTCGCGTAGGGACAACGGCGAAACGTGTTTCGCAAGCGTTGTCCGGTTTTGCTATATTTCGGGCGCGGACAGGGCAAGCCCTGTCCCCACAATTGCGAAATAATTTCTACTGTCGCTCCCTCACCCACTGGCGTAGGGAGGGGAGAAACGCGCTTCTGAGAGTACATCGCCGCCTCAAAAGAAGGGGTTATTGAGAGGGATTTCATCAACTAGCAATCAGCGTTTCTATTCATGTATCCCCTGCATTTCCCCGCTTGATCACGTTCTCCCCGAAGCGCGATTTCAACTCATCGAGCGCGGCTTGCAGTTTGCGCTGCTTGTCATCCTGTGTGCCGCCCCACAAATCAAGCTGACGGTTGTACTCGCTCAAACTGCTGACACCCACGCCGATCAAGCGCACAGCGCGATTCGACTGCCAGCATTGATCGAATAATTCAATCGCCGCGTGATAAATGTCATCGTCACTGCTCACGCCTTGCGGAAAGCTCATCTGCCGGCTCACCGTCGTGAAGTCCGACCACCGCAGTTTGAGCTTGACCGTGCTGCCTTGCAATCCTTCTTGACGCAGCCGCCAGCCCACGCCATCGCTCAATGCGCGCAGCGTTTGCCGCAGTTTATCAGCGCTTCGCACGTCGCGGGTGAACGTCGTTTCTTTGCTGATCGACTTGGTTTCGCGCTCGGTTTCGACTGGACGTGTGTCGATTCCTTTGGCGCGTTCGAGAATATCCGCGCCGTGCTTGCCGAATCTCCGCGTGAGCAAACTAGGCGCGCATCGCGCCAAATCGCCAATCGTGTACACGCCCATCTGTCGCAGTTCATTCGCTGTTTTGGGACCCACGCCCCATAATTCATTGATCGGCAGCGGCGCGAGAAACGCTGCTTCTTCGCCATGCGGCACGACAAGAATTGCGTTGGGGGGCGCGTCTTTGCTCTTGCTTCCCTTGCCGATATTATTGGCGATTTTGGCGACGAGTTTGTTGCTCGCCACGCCAAACGAACAGGGCAAGCCCAATTCTCCGTTGATCGCCCCTTGCAGCCGCTTTGCCAGCCGTTCGCCCGCGTCGGGGATGCCCGTCACATCGAGAAACGCCTCATCAATCGAAATTTGTTCAATGAGCGGCGTGATTTCGCCCAACAATGCCATTACTTGCTTCGATGCCGCGCGATAGGCATCAAAGTGCGGCGGGACGATGATCAAGTTGGGGACTAAGCGTACTGCTTGCGACATCGGCATGGCGGAATGAACGCCGAACTTGCGCGCCGGATACGAACACGACGACACCACCCCGCGGTGCTCCGGTCTGCCGCCCACCGCGAAAGCTGTCCCGCGCAAAGCTGGATCGCGCCCTTCTTCCACCGCGCAAAAGAACGCATCCAAATCGAGATGTATTACCATCCGCGCCATATTCAATACGCGCCCGTTTCAATAGAACGAGTGTATTATCTCATGACGCATTGTTACAGCGCAAACTTGATGAAATCCCCAATATCCTGCTTCATCTTGCTCAATGACTGCTTCTCAATGTACATCATGTGACCCGCTTCATATTCCGCCGTGCGGATGCGGTCATGAATTTCTCCGCCAATCCCCATGTGGTTGACTGTGTAGTACGCGGCATAGTACGGGGTCGCCATGTCGTAATATCCCTGTGCCAGCAGCACTTTCAAGTACGGGTTCTTGGTCAGCGCCCCCCGCAGCAGTTGACTGGTATCCGGGTAGCCGTCGCGCCCCGAACCCCAATCCCACTTCTCGAACACCCCAAAGTGCAGAATGCGATACTCCATGTCGGTCTTGTAGCCGAGTTCTTGCCCTAAGTAGCGGTTGATCATCGTCGTGAACGGCGGCATGATTGCAGCATACGACGGATCAAATTCTGGTACTTCGCTCACAGCATCGCCAACCGTGCCAGCGAGGCGTGAATCCAGCCGCCCGACAGTACGCTGTTGGTCGCGCAGCAGTTCTTTGCAAAAGCGGTGAATGTCGATGCGAAGATTGCTCAACTCGACATACTGACGGCTCAAGCCGGTATAGCGTGCCAGCTTCGACGCGACAGCACGGCGGCGTGCCTGTGGCAGCGCGCTCCCTTTGAGCAGCGCCGTGTTGTATTCCCCTTCAATCCATGTTTCAACTTCATTCAAAAATTCGCGCAGCGGTTTAGCTTGCAGGTCTGCCGCCAAGCGTTTGTGATACCACGCCGTCGCGGCATAGGTCGGCAAAAAGACCAGACTCGGCAGATCGTTCTGCTGGTTAAATTCCAACGATTGAAAGTTGATCACTGTCGAGATCAACAGAATTCCGTTGAACGCGATTCCCTGATCGATCAATTTCCCCGCCAGCCCTGCCGCGCGGGTTGTGCCGTAGCTTTCTCCCGCCAAGAACAGCGGCGATCCCCACCGCCCGCTGCGCGTCAAATACAGGCGAATGAACTCACTCATCGACTCAAGGTCGCCGTTTACGCCCCAGAATTTCTGATTGAGTTCGGGTTTGACAGCGCGGCTGTAGCCCGTCCCAACCGGATCGACAAATACAAGATCAGCAAATTCGAGCCATGTTTCGGGGTTGTCGATCAGCTTGAACGGCGGCGCGGGCATCGATCCATCATCGAGAAGCTGCACCCTGCGCGGCGCGATCATGCCCAAGTGCAGCCACACTGACGACGAACCCGGTCCGCCGTTGAATGCGAACAACAGCGGGCGATCCGGCGCATCGGTTTCGAGCGTGTATGCCATGTAAAAGATATGCGCTTCGGTTTCACCCGTGTCCTTGTTCACAATCGGCAGTGTGCCAACGTTCACCTTGTAGTTCAGCGTGCGGCGGTTGACCTTGATGCTGTGCTTGGTTTCTACCGGATCAGGATAGGCGGGTGCGGGTTGGGCGGGTGGAGATGCGGCTGGGGTATCGGCGGGTTTTGTTTCGTCGGGCATGATGAGAATTGCCTCATGTGTGAATTGGGTACAAAAAATGTTACATGAGCATACTCGGATTACATCCACATCGCCAACAACATTCATGAAAATTCAAATGCTCACCCCCAACGCGCCCCTAACTTCTTGGGGGACTGTTCTGAACCCTCACCAACCCTCTTTACAAGCAGAGAAAATCTGTGGTAAGCTCATACACAGTATTCACCTAACGCACCTAAGGAGGCGACGTTCATGCAAGCCATCAATTCAAAAGCAATTGTTGATGAATGCACGCCTGTTTTGCGTTCCGCGTGAGTAAACGTTAGCACCTAGCTCGTCCAATCCCCCGTGTAATTAACATACAGGCGTGCTTCATCACGACTTTGCGTGCGTAATCTTTTGATTCGCGCATGTGCTGGTCTACGAGGTGATGACAGCGCCTGTTGAGTCTTGATCCCCAACCAAAGGTCAAATCAACAAGCGGTCAGCCATGAGTATGACAGGTTTGTGCTGTCATTGACCTCATTCTGCTTGCATATTTCGTTCATTGACCAATCTAGGGGAAACCTACCTTGAATTACCTTGATCAGAATGACTCCGATCAATACGACGACTACGAAGCGATGTTCGATCCTTCGAGCCGCTATCGCAAAACCCGCAAGACTCGTAAACCGAAATCGTTAGCCGACAAACAGCAGATGCGGATGGAAGTGGACGAACGCGCCAGCGCGTCAAAAAGCGAATTGGGGTTCGACACAACCTATCAACCGGGACATTTTGAAGAAGGCTGGTTGATGGAATCACTTCAACCCTTCTCTGATCGCGGCTTGATCACCGACGTGTTGGCGCGTGTGAAGGGCGGCAAAGAAGCCAACGTGTATCGCTGCGCGGCGAACCCGCAAACAGGCTTCACCTTGCTGGCGGCGAAAGTGTATCGCCCGCAGATGTTCCGCAATCTCCGTAACGACAAGATGTACCGCGAAGGTCGCCAAGTGTTGAATGGTGATGGCAAAATCGTCAAGGCGAATGATCACCGCACCATGCGCGCTATTGGCAAAAAGACCGCCTTCGGTGAACAGGTCGCGCATACTTCGTGGTTGATGTACGAGTACAACACGCTTGAACAGCTTCACGCGCTCGGCGCATCCGTCCCAAAGCCATTAGGACACGCGGAAAACTCCCTGCTCATGACCTACATGGGCGATGAACAGATAGCTGCTCCCACCTTGAGCGAAGTCAATTTGGAGCGGGATGAAGTCGAACCGCTGTTCAGCGAAACGATGCGTAACATCGAAGTGATGCTTCAGCACGGCATGATTCACGGCGACTTGTCGGCGTACAACATCCTGTATTGGGAAGGCGAGATTACGCTGATCGATTTTCCACAGGTGACATACAGCGACACGAATTCGAATGCCTACGACATTCTGCGCCGCGACATCACCCGCGTATGTGAATATTTCGCGGATCAAGGCGCGCCGGACGACAAAGCACACGACGCGGATGCGATCACGCGGCGCTTATGGAAATGCTATGTCGAACTCCCGCCCGCCATGCGCGCCGCCGATCTGTCCCGCCTGCTCGAAAAGGAAGAGGAATAGCAGCCAAAGAATCACCGCAAAGGGCGCAGAGCAGCTTGAATCTTTTGCTCTGTGTTCTCTGCGGTGCTTCATTTATTCATCATCATCCGGCATTGGCTCAACGAGTTCGACTAATTCGCTCAGCACGTTATAGATGATCGGGCAGGTGAATGCGCCTTCGATAGCGTCTTCGATGTTGTAGCGAAAATCTGGCGTAAGCTGTGGATACACGCGGCACGAATGGGGGCGATATTCGTAAATCGAACACAAGTTCCCGTTCAGAAACGGGCATGGATGCGCGGGAACGAGTGCCCACTCGCCTTGCGCTTCCCCCGCCGCTTGATCGACATACCGCGTCATCACCTCATCCGGTGAGATGAGTAATCCCGCCGATAATTTCTCCACGTCAGACGGGATCAAACATACGTCCAGCGAACGACAGCAGTTAGCGCACTGTTTGCAATCCACCGCCGCGATAATCGGTGCGGCGATTGTTTCAATCCATGCGTCGAGTGTGTCATCATCTCGGCTGCCGTCAAATTCGAGGGCTTCGCGCATCGCCTCAAATTCGGCGCGGCGCTGTGCTGCCAGTTCGTGGGCTTGCTGCGGGCTGGTAATCCAGTGATGTGCCATTGTGAAATTGTCCCTTGTACGATTCGTATGCTTTCGCTGTGCCTGCGCGTCCATAGTTATATGGTGCTGCTCATATTCAAAACCCGCTATATAGCGCATCCCTGATTGACTCGGTTTCACATATGATGACACCAAAATGCAGATGAAGCTGTTGGAGTATTTCTATGCCAGAAGACACGAAACAAATCGATCTCCCGATTACAGGGATGACGTGTGCAAGCTGTGTGCGAAATGTCGAACGCGCATTGAAAAAGACTGAAGGCGTGAATGAAGCGACAGTCAACTTGGCGACGGAACGCGCTAGTGTTGTGTTTGACCCGACGACAGTCAGCACCGCGCAGTTGATCGAACGGGTGCGGGATGCGGGTTACGGCGTAGCGGTTACCACGCTCGATTTGCCGATCACCGGGATGACATGCGCGAGCTGTGTTCGCAACGTTGAACGAGCAATCGGCAAACAGGCGGGCGTGCTGGAAGTCAACGTGAATTTGGCGACTGAAAAAGCGTCTGTGCGCTATCTGCCTAATGTTGTTCGGCGCGGCGATCTCGTCAAGGCAGTGGAAAAAGCGGGTTACGGCGTACTCGATCTCTCGAAAGCCGACGCGCCAGAAGATGCCGAACGCGCGGCGCGTCAGGCGGAAATCAAACGCCAACAGCGCATGGTCTTGATCGGCGCGGCGTTTTCGATCCCATTGTTCGTGTTGAGCATGGGGCGCGATCTGTATATGGCGAGTTTCGCTGGCGACACTATGGCATCGCACATCCTGTCCGGCGCGATGGAAGGTCCGACTCCGGCACTCAACTGGCTGTTGTGGTCAGGTTTCCCATTCGTGTTCTTCCTATTAGCAACGCCCGTGCAGTTAATCGTTGGGCGGCAGTACACCGTTGGCGCATGGAAAGCCGCGCGTAATGGAACAACGGGCATGGACACGCTGATTGCGCTTGGATCGTGGGCGGCATATCTGTACAGTCTCGCAGTATTGGCTGGCATCGTGTTTGGCATCAGCGGCATTGGCGAACATGTGTATTTTGAGACTTCAGCGGTCATTCTCACGCTAATCACATTAGGCAAGCTGCTCGAAGCGCGCGCAAAAGGACAAACCAGCGAAGCGATCAAGAAGTTGATGGGGCTTGCGCCCAAAATGGCGACACTGCTGCGCGATGGAAACGAAGTTGAAGTCGCTATCGACGACGTGATCATGGGGGATGTGCTGGTTGTGCGTCCCGGTGAACGTATTCCCGTCGATGGTGTAGTCATTGAAGGGCGTTCCAGTGTCGATGAATCGATGCTGACGGGTGAAAGTTTGCCCGTTAACAAAGAGACAGGCAGCGAAGTGATCGGCGCGACGGTCAACAAACAGGGGCGATTGATCATTGAAGCGCGGCGCGTCGGCGCGGAAACGGCACTCGCGCAGATCATCCGCTTGGTCGAGCAGGCGCAAGGTTCAAAAGCGCCTATTCAGCGCGTGGCGGATCAAGTCTCCAGTGTGTTTGTGCCGATTGTGCTTGTGTTGGCGGCGCTGACCTTCTTCGGTTGGCTGCTTATCGGACAAGTCGGGTTTACTACCGCGATGGTCCATGCCGTTGCTGTGCTGGTGATCGCTTGCCCATGCGCGCTCGGTCTTGCGACTCCAACCGCGATCATGGTGGGGACGGGGCGCGGCGCGGAAATGGGCGTGCTGTTCAAGAACAGTGAAGCACTCGAAAGCGCCAAGCAGATTCAAGTTGTCGCGCTCGACAAAACTGGCACGATCACACGCGGCGAACCAAGCGTGACGGACATCATCGCGCTCAATGGGGTCGATCCAACAGAACTACTAAGAATTACAGCGATTGCTGAACGCGGCAGCGAACATCCGCTCGCTCAATCGGTTGTGAAAGCGGCGCAAGATCGCGGGATCAGGTTGGGGCAGCCAGAGCGTTTTTCGGCGGAATCTGGTCGCGGTGTGCGTGCAGTCGTAGATGGCAAGACGGTGTTGGTCGGCAGCCCACGCTTTCTGGGTGAACAAGGCTACGATCTCGCGCCGTATGAAGCCCAGATCGAAGGTTTGCAAGCGCGGGCGCGCACGGTTGTTCTCACGTTGGTCGATGATGTACTAGCGGGTTTGTTTGGTATCGCGGACACCGTAAAAGAAGGATCGCGTGAAGCCGTCGCCACGCTCAAGGCGCAGGGTTTGCAAGTCGTCATGATCACCGGTGACAACGAACGCACCGCGCAAGCAATTGCCCGCGAAGTCGGCATTGATCGCATTCTGGCAGATGTGCTGCCGAACCAAAAAGCGGATGCGGTTAAGCGGTTGCAAGCCGATGGCAAGAAAGTCGCAATGGTTGGTGATGGTATCAATGACGCACCAGCACTGGCTCAAGCAGATGTGGGTATCGCTATTGGCACAGGGACAGACATCGCCATTGAAGCATCCGATGTGACGCTGGTGAGCGGTGATTTGCGCGGGGTGGGGCGGGCGGTCAGCTTAAGCCGCGCGACCATGCGGACGATCTACCAGAATTTGTTCTGGGCGTTCATCTATAACATTATCCTGATACCGGTAGCGATGGCGGGCGCGCTCGTCCCCATGCTTGCCGCTGGCGCGATGGCATTCTCATCGATCTTTGTCGTTCTGAATTCTCTAAAATTGGCAGCGCCATCGAAGCGGCGGCTTCAGGATGTCGAGCCAGATAATCGTGAATGGTCTCGCCGTTCTGGAGATGCCCATTCTCCGGCACAATGACCCCGCGTCCGCGAAGTTTCACGATTTTCTTGCGGATTGCTTCCCACGTTCTCACGGGCAGTGCAGCAGCAATTTGGAGCTGTGCTGCCCCACTATCCAGCAAACACCCCAAAGCTTCCAACTCGTCTTTGCGCCAGCGGTTGCCGCTGGTCTTGTTCGCTTTCTCTCCGTCGCGCTCAAGCGTTGCCAAATAATCCGCATACTTTTCCTCATCGCGGATCGGCTTGGGTGAGATATGGAAGTTCCGCGCTCCGATGATCTCATATGCTTTCAGCCGAATCGCGTGCCAGTTGCGGTTTGGCAACGAGGATGCAATCGTCACCTGATCTACACCTTCTTTCAGCATTTCGGTAAGCGCCTCGACCTCCCAAGTGAACCAGATTGTCGAGCCATCAGCACGGTACGCAACTTCAATGGTATCGCACGTGTTGTCACGCCAGCAGATTTCGACGTGGGCAACGCCGTATCTGTTTGGTACATCCACGATGATACGAGCGATAAAAGCCTGTGCAACGACTTGTTGAGCCTCAATATCCATCTCATCCCACGTTGCCAGCACGACTTCAGCCTGTTTCGCCAGCGCAATCAGCGCGTCCTGCTGTTCGGCACGCTGATCAAGATCAGCAAGTTTGCCCTCCAAACGCGCTTTCTCCTGATCATGATTGGCATACTCGCGCTCAAGCGCCTTCAGAAGTGTTTCCGACTGCACAAAGTTGAAGTTGTTGACAAGCGCCTGCATCTTTTGCTCAACAGCGACCAGTTGATGCTTAAGCATCCGCCTCTCCGTATCAAAGTCCTCGCTGGCTGATGTCAGAACTTCCTCCCAAACAACAGGATCAAAGGTGGCACGCAATTTCGCGTGCAGCATGTCGGTAATCGCTTTGTCGAAGTATTCACTCACAGTGCCGCGCCCACAGCAAATGCTGGTTGTCTGCCAAGTCCATGTAGTGGCAGTTGTAGGCATAGGTCGCAATGGAGTTACGCCAAGCGACGGTTGCATTGCGTCATTTGCCTTCATGAAAGCTGCCGATCAAGCCTTCATAGATCGCTTTTGGTGGAATACGATTTTTCTTTTTGGTTGAATGAACCCGCCCCAAGCGAGGGGAATAATGCGGGTTTTCTTCGCCTTCCAATGTGTACGGCGACAAATAGTTAAACGCTCTGTAGAACAACTCCTCTAGCACAATAGCGGGATGATTGTTCCAAACGACAACACGGTCCTTGTGCATCCAATGTCCTAAGTAGACGGGATTGGTCATCATGTTGACCAGCGCCATGCTGCCGGGCACATAAATATTACCCCGCTTCAACATTCGCAGCGGTTTTGCCCACATAAAACCGGGCGGCACAAGGTGCTGTAACGCTGGATCATCAAAGTCCGGGAAATGAGGCCCGTTATCGAAAATATGGCGCAGCGTCGCACGGATGTTGCCGCCTTTGGCAACGAATGTCTCAAAAATTTGCACGATCACTTCCGCACATGGCTGGAAGGGAACATAGCGCCGCCAAGCGGGATTAGGAATACCACTGGATAGATTCTTCTGGTCATCGACCATGAAACCCAGATTGATGTTTCCTCCAACCCACATGCCTTGCAGCATCATACGCTCTTTAGCTGCCATCAAGCGCCCACGCACGTAGGAGTTCAAATAATCAGCGGCTTGTTCGGCGCGCATACGGAACAGCAACCGGTGATACGGTCCTTCATGTTTATCCGCGAAGTTATACTTGAAGTAGGGTGTGATCACACGGACATTGTTCTTGAGGCAAGCATCAATAAAGACGTTCACCTGAATCTGCGTCTCATCACGGAACAAGCGATCTTCAGCTTGCACGGCGACCGTTCCAATCGCACCCGTGATGATGAGGTTGTAGAGGCGGCTCATGCCCTTACGCTTTGCGCCGCTTACGCCTTCATCTTCGTCGATGAGGATAATGTCATCAACACTCCAGCCAAGTGAATTCACGTATCGAGGAAGGTCAATTTGCTGCATATCGGTGGAGACGTTGCCGACCTGTTTCATGGATGATTGGCGATAATACACGGCAACGGCACGATCAAGAGGTAAGCCGCCGGGAAGCACAGGTGTGTTAGCACTGTGCTGCGGCTGATATTTCCGCTTTGCAGGCATGTGGTAGAATCCTTAAAGTCTAGATGTTCTTCTGGACTAGAGCCGGGTGTTTCGTTTCTCAGGCGGTCACCCGGCTTTCGTTTTCACTGGTCTTCACCAGTGCGTCTGTCTGGCTGTTTTTCATCCTTTTCAGCCTCAGTCTTTCGCGTTGATTTGCGTCGGTGATTGGGTTTCCCCGCATCGATCCATGTCTGCAAATCGTCGCGCCGAATTGCCCATGTTCGTCCAACCTTCAATGCTTTCAACAGCCCGAACTCAATTGCGCGTCGAACTGTGTCATCGTGAACACCAGCTATGTCAGCCGCTTGAGGTGGACTAAGGAGTTCGTCTGCCATTGATGACTTCTCACAGTGTACAGGATAACCCGTACAATCACAATATCTCAATGTCTAGAGTCTACATGGTCTTGTTCCTCCTCACGAGTGTTACCCACTGTCTGCTGATGCTCCGTCATCTCTGGCATTTCCCCTTTATGTACAAACCCTTTAATCAGCGCCCTGTACGCTGAGCGAAGATCGTAGAACCTTACGGGAGTCTCGACTTGCTTGGACGTTTGACCATCCTGCGCATCAAGATATTCAGTTATTGATACTTTGTGCGTTTTATGGTCTGACAAACACGCCCTCTGCCACTCCTTGATCTGTTTTCACTTTAGCAAAGGGCGGTCTATAGAACCCCGAAAAATTACATCGCTACAATGTAAAAATTGCACGTTCTGCCAGACACGAACGTGAATCGTGAGATGCAAGTGTGAATTGGCACGAAGTAATGTTGGTCGAACACGATGAAACTTGTGTCAGACAAAAGGCGGTAGGCACAGGTCAGCCACCACAGGTAAAAATCTGCGATGAAATACTCTGCTTGTCTGACAAGGTAGATTGGGGAGGGTCACGTGTGTCCTGTCGGCGCGATATATCGTGCCGACGCGCTGCCGCGCACGTCAGGGCGCGGTCAGCGGTGACGCGCGTAAGCGCGACACATCAGCCTCACGGGCGCTTGACGTGCCAGCGTTTTAGCTGGCGACAACCTCAGCCGCGACCACCCTAACGCAGTCGTGGTTCGAGTGCCGCCTCGTGTACGAAACATGCTCGCATGTCTGACACGTTTAGCGGCTGAGGTTGTTCTGTGCCTCATAGCGTTGAAGAAGATTCTATGCTGTGCCACTGCTGTGTTACGCAATGCGTGAGCAGAATAGGGGTTCACCCTCAAGGGTACAGCCTTCGAAAATGATATAGTCTATTAGCAGGAGAGGATTATCCATGATTGGACACGATGCAATGCATTCTTCAGCCGAACTGCAACTTTTGGCAGTTGATACAGCAGGCATACAAAAGTACATCTTTAGCAGCAATCGACTGCGTGAAAATATCGGTGCATCCCATCTGATTGCTTCTGTGACGGGACGATGGGCATTTGAAGCGATTCTCAAAGCAACAAGTGAGATAGGGGAGCATCATAATGTCCTTGACGTTGACGGCACATTAAGTGACGTAATGATTGAGCAACCCGACACTGCCGCCGAAGTGCTTTACAGTGGTGGTGGAAATTTCGTCGTCCTTTTTCGTAACGGTAATATGCAAAAGCGTTTTGTCCAGACGCTTTCGCGCAGAGTGTTACAAGAAGCGCCCGGACTGCGACTTATGATTCACTCTGTTCCTTTTGTTTTGGGCAAGAATGTACTTGGAGAAAAGTTAAAACAATTATTCCAAGAGATGAAAGCTAAACGCAGCACCGAACCCAATGCTATGCCTGCTGCTGGTCTCAGTGTAACGGTCATGTGCCGCTCAACCGCACTACCAGCAGTCAATGTAGCACCTGAAACGAAAGATGATCTTGACCCCCGACCATCCTCATCGGAGGTTTTGGCAAAACTTGATGCGGCTGACAGTGCAAACACTCGTTTGAAGAGTACATTCCCTTTAGAGCAAGGTCATGAATATCCATTGGATTTTGACGATCTTGGGCGTACTCGTGGTGAAGCCAGTCTTATCGCTGTTGTTCATGCTGACGGGGATGACATTGGTAAAAGAATTGAAGCGATAGGTGTTCAGTATAAGTCTCCTGCTCACTTGCGGCAACACATTAATGAGCTGCGCTGGTTTTCCCGTAATCTTGCCCAAGCCGCTCAGAATGCTCAAAAAAGAACAGTAGAACATCTATGGCAACTCGCAAGCGACAGTGTGGAGGTCGCTGAGTTGTTTGAGAGACGTTATGTCCCTTTCCGTCCGCTGGTCTTTGGCGGCGATGACATAACCTTCGTTAGTGATGGGCGGATTGGGCTTGCGCTCACGGTTGAATACCTTCAAAGGTTTCAACATGAAACCGAGCAATTGCTGAATGAACGTCTAACAGCGTGTGCAGGTATCGCTATTGTCAGAAGTCATTATCCGTTTGCAAGAGCATACGAACTTGCTGAAGAACTGAGCAAGAGCGCAAAAAAGTATCGGCGCGAGTCTGCCCCCGATCACTGTTGTCTCGATTGGCACTTCACCACAGGTGGAATTTACGGAGACCTAACGGAAATTCGCCAGCGCGAATATACGGTCAAGGCTGGGAGTCTGACCCTGCGCCCAGTCACCACATCAGACAATCAAATGCGCTCATGGGGAACCATTGCTGCGGGTTTAGTCATGTTTCAAAGTGGCGATTGGCAGGAAAAGCGTAACAAGGCGAAGATGCTGCGGGAAAAGCTGCGCGGTGGACGCGAAAGTGTGAAGGAATTTGAGGCGCTTTATGGACATCCTCTGCCCGAACTTGATGGCTTCGAGTCTGGTTGGGCTGACGGTTACTGTGGTTATTTCGATGCTCTGGAATTGATGGATTTGTATCTCCCCTTATTGCAGGAGCGCGTCGATGAAACTCACGCTGCATCTTAAACTGTTGAGTGATACTACATTCGGACGAGGAGACGGGGTGAGTGGGTTGGTTGATCAGGAGATTGAGCATGACACCAAAACCGGTTTGCCTTTCATACGTGGTAGAACGTTGAAGGGACTGCTCGTTGAGGAATGCGCCAATATCCTTTACGCAGTTCCAGACGCAGACCGCGTTGAAAACACAGCGCGACAGTTATTTGGTATAGGCGGCAGCGGGCTGCACGATGCTGGTTTGCTTCATGTGGGGAATGCCGAGCTGCAACAGAACGTCGTGGAGGCTGTTCAACGCGATATTGATAACAACCAACTTCAGCCAAGCGACGTTCTCGACATGTTTACGGCTATCTGGCGTCAAACAGCCATAAACGAAGAGACAGGCACTCCTGATGATGGTAGTTTGCGTTCCAGTCGGGTACTGCTGCGCGAAACTGAACTCTATGCCCCCCTCGAAGTTGCTTTGTCGGATAACGATCCGACCAAAGAGGATACTCTGGCACTGCTGTCTGCATGTGTCGCTGCACTGCGTCGCGGCGGTATTGGGCGCAATCGTGGTCGTGGTCGGCTGAAAGCGCAGTTAGAGGGGGTAAACATGGACAGGTATTTAGAGCAGTTTGAACTAATGGCAAGGAGCAGTCATTGATGAAAGCGCTGTACTACCACCTCCGTTTGCTCCAGCCAGCCCTCGTTACCGCGCTGGAAGGTGATCCGAACAGCGCGGTAGCCTTTGACTATATTCCGGGTAGTGTGATGCGCGGGATGGTTATCGGCTTATTTACACGCCAGAACGGTGTGCAAGAACTCGATGCGAGCGATAGTGCAACGCAACGGATTTTCTTCTCTGACAATGTTCAGTATTTGAATGCTTATCCTGTGGTTAACGGAACGCGCACACTGCCTGTTCCCAAATCATGGCACGTACAAAAAGGTGAATCAGCACCGATTTATGATTTTGCATGGGAAGTGAATTATCCTGAGAATCCAAAAGGGGGCGGCGGTTTTGCCGTTGCTGACGCTGATGTTGTAACCAAAGCAACCGAGGAACGATTTATTGCTGTGCATACGCAGCGAGATCGTCAGAAAGGGCGTTCGGTGCAGGGGAGCGGTGCAGTTTATCGCTATGACTCCTTGGCAGCCGGACAGATGTTTGCGGGAGCAATCCTATGCGAAGATGATGCTGACGCAGAATGGTTGAACCAGTTCATTTATGATGGTTTGGAAGCGCAAATTGGTGGGGGGCGCAGTGCGGGCTATGGACGTATCAGGCTTGAACAGGTGGCTCTCCTTGATGGCTGGGCGGAACAAATCTCACACTTCCAAGTTGGGCAACCTCTCGTCGTCACCCTTCTCAGCGATACTATTCTGCGAAATCCGTCGGGTGAGTATGAACCCAACGCATCGACCTTATGCAGTGCCCTTGCCCGTCGCCTAAATATTGACCTCGCGTTTTTGGGCGAAGTTAGTCAAGCTTACCTAGAAACCACCTTAGTTGGAGGCTTCAATCGCAAGTGGGGACTGCCTTTACCGCAGACCGCCGCGTTGAGGATGGGCAGCACACTAGTGTTTACAGGTCACAGCCTGACACTGGAAGATGTAAACATGCTGATGCGCTGGGGAATCGGAGAACGACGAGCAGAAGGGTTTGGGCGTATTGGTGTGAACATCTATAACTTGCCAGAGTATCAAGTGTCCGAAATTGATAAAGCCAACACCAATCTTGGTGAGCAGCAGCCAATTGAGATTTATACACGACTTCCCGCGCCTCTGGCATATCGTAAACTGCTGCAGATACTCGACAACATGATCATTGAAGTGGCAAATGCCGCCACTATTCAGTCTCCGCCGCGCAGCAGCCAGATCAATGCCTTGAGAAATGTTGTGCAGAAAGTGCTGCGTAGCAGCTCTGTGAACACGCAAACACTCACTGATGCCCTCAACTACATGGATGAACGAGGAGCTACGCGCCGACAGTTTGACAAAGCCCGTATCAACGGTCAAAAGCTCACCGAATGGATGGTCAAAACCATCAACGGTGCAGACGATTGGAACAGATTGAAGTCCGATGCCAGCGTTGCATCTTTAATCACTGCAAGTGCGCGCGATGAAGACACCCTACGTACACAGTACAACCTGCGCCTCATTGACGCAGTGTTGGCTCGTGCCGCGAAACAAGCGCAGCGGAAGGAAAACACCAATGCCTGAGCCGATGTGGTCTGGAGAGCAATCACGAAAAATCGTTGAGCGTATTGTCATTGAAGGAACGCTCGTGCTGGAAACACCCGCTCACCTTGGCGGCGGTGAGGATGACGGCGCAGTGATGAGCTTGCTCGTTGATGCACTGGATGGTGAATCTCCGCTTTTGACTGGCGCTTCGCTTGGAGGCGCACTTCGCAGCTACTTGTGGACAGTTGAACAGGGTTACGGCAAGAAACAAAAGGATGGGCAGAGAAGTGCCGCCTCGCTCCTGTTTGGCACAGCGCGTGACGATGATCGTGATGGAACAGGCGATCAGAGCCGACTTATCATCGATGACGCGCGTGGTGAACTCACGAGGGTGGTGTACCGTGATGGCGTGCGCCTAGATGAGCGAAGCCGTACTGCTGCTGAAGATGCCTTGTATGCCATTGAGTTGTGGGATGCAGGCACTTCTTTTCCACTGCGCTTCGAGCTGTTGATTAGTGAAGGCGACCAGCGTGAACGGTTGGTATCCGGACTAGTCACAGCGTTGCGCGGCTTAGCTGCTGGTGAAATAACACTTGGCTCACGCAAACGGCGCGGCTACGGGCGCGTTCGTGTTGATAACTGGCGTACTCGTTCGTATGCGGTTGACGCAATAGACGGACTCATGGCGTGGCTGCGCGAAGGCGACCAACCATTGCCCGATGCTTACCAGGTTGAGGATATAGCCACTGCGTTTGACGATGTTGACCAAATAAAAGATCAGCGGGAACTTGTCACACTTGACGCATGGTTCACGCTGGACGGCTCGCTGCTCATTCGTGCTGCCGATGATGTAACCGACATGAAGCACCTCACAACTTCAGATGGGAGTGCTGTATTAAGCGGAACCAGCATCGCGGGGGCGTTGCGGGCGCGGGCTGCAAAGATTATCAATACACTCACCCAAGACGATGGTCATTCAGCCAATATAGTCAACAGTGTATTTGGCAGCCCTCATGATCAGCGCGAGAACCGGACTGCCAGCCGTCTTATAGTTGAAGAACGAATGATTGAAGGTGGTGTCTTCGGTTTTGTGCAGAGCAGGGTGAGCATTGATCGGTTTACGGGTGGGGCGCTCGATACGGCGCTGTTCAATCAGCAGCCCCTGTTTGGCAGCGCAAAGAAAGGCGTTCACCTTCGCATCCAGCTACGAAAAAACCCAAAGAAAGACGTTGAACCAGAAGTTGGTCTGCTGCTGCTGCTGCTCAAAGACCTATGGACGGGCGATCTCACGCTCGGCGGTGAGCGCAGCGTCGGGCGCGGGCGGCTGCACGGTGAACGTGCGGAACTGACGTATCAGGGCAATAAATGGACAATTACCGCCAACGATGCTGAGTTGACCATCGAACCTGAAGTTGAAAGCCTCAACACCTGCTTGGAATCACTTTTGCAGGAGCTTGGAGTACATCATGAAGCGTGAGATCAAAGCCTGTCGTGAAGTCCTGCAAATAATTGACGTACCTACGCCGCTTGACCCTGCTGTATGGCTGGCGCAACAGGCAGGTGATGCCGTGTGCTACCTACTGGCTCATGCCGACGATGGGTTGATCTGGGGAAAAGTGGTAAACGGTGTCCTCGTCACATCGCATGACGCTGCACGAAACACAGGCTATGCCCAAGTCAGCCCGCCTCTGCGCGAGGTGACATTGCAAACAGCACGATTATTCAACAATAACGGTGAAATTCTATTGTGGCGTGATAGTGAAACATTGTCTTGGCGCGCACGCATGATTTACGTTGTTAACGACAGCCAAGAAGCAACGTTTGTTGAAGCGATTGACGAACGCCAGTTGTTATGGGGCAATCAGGTAGAAGCCTTGTCCGATACTTTTACGCTGCTCAGCGATAGTGGGCAGGGACTTCGGCATATAGCGCCAATCAGCATCGCTGCCGAAGCACTTCCGCTCCGTTTGCGCTTGCGGCACCTCATTTCGGAAGATGAAACCGGGTTCGCGCGCATCACTGCCAGCCGCCTGGTCACACTTGAGGGTAATCATGACGAATAATAAACGCAGCGATCAGCACCAGACTGACTCTGGAACACGGCAAGACGCACACGCGCCCTACAATTTTGTTCCACTGCCCGAACGCGCTGTTGATGTCCGCGAGCAACCCGGCATGATGACCTTAGATGACGCGCTGCCATCGCACAATCTTTTCCGTTCAGATCGTCGGCACGGCTATTTCGACGTTACCCTGACCACTGAGTCGCCGCTGTACATTCGCGGGATGCTGACGCGGGAGGAAGCGAAAGATAAAGAAGCGCACCGCAACAAGCCCGATTTCTTCCACATGGGTGAAGTTACCTCGCCCGTTATTCCCGGCAGCAGCCTGCGCGGGATGCTCCGTTCGCTTGTGGAAATTGTGACGTGGAGCAAACTGACGCGCGTGAGCGACAGCCCCAAGATATTCTATCGAGCGGTTGCTGCAAAAAGTGATGATCCGCTCGGCAGTAATTACAAAGCTATCATTGGCACGGTCAACAAGCTGAAAGTAAGGGCAGGCTATCTTGAGCGCGACGGCGACAACTGGTTCATCCGCCCCGCACAAGAACATCAGGGCACACCCTACTTGAAGGTGAAATGCCTAGACAAAACCGGTAAACGTCACTCGGATGTCGCAGATGTTCGAGGCTTGATTTACCTAGATGATGCTAACTACAGGGTTCAATATCACGACGTGATTATCAACCTTCAAACTGTCAGAAAATTAACTTCGGGGTACTATGCTCCGGCACAATCCCCAACTGCAGGCAGTACAGGTAACGCTGTGCTGGTTTGCACGGGTAATATGGCAGAGTCAAGCAGCGCAAAAAATGGACGTGTCAGCACTAATCGACGTAATTTTGTCGCGGTATTAAGACCTGCGCCGAATACCCAACGAATTCAGATCGATCCACAGGCGATCACAGATTATCGTGACGGACTCACCGCATTTCAGAAAGAATCGCCGTTTGATGAAAAGTACGGTTGCTTAGTCGAAGGGCGACCTATCTTTTATGTTCCGCCGTCCCAAGATCGCATGGTTCGATATTTTGGGCACGCACCTTTCTCACGTATTCAAGCTTCACTCACTGAGGACGGCAAATCACGGGCTGTAACGCCACATGACCTTGTCCCTAAATCACTCCATGAACAGGCCGATCATTTTGACTTTGGCGAAGCGCTGTTTGGCTATGTTCGCGGTGCTGAAACTGCCAAAACTCTGGATCGCCAAGAGATCAAACAGGGTGATCCACGGCGAGCGTATGCTAGTCGCATCAGCGTTTCTGATGCGAAAATGGTCACGCAGACCAACGACCTCTATGATGTTGATGCTGAAGGCATTACACCGCCAATTCTCGGCTCATCCAAGCCGAGCACGTTCCAGCATTATCTTGAGCAACCGCATGGAAAATCCACTCCAAAGCAGGATTTACACCATTACGGTACAAGTAGCGCGAGAATTCGCGGGCACAAACTCTACTGGCGGCAGCGGCGCAATACAGCAACCGAAATCAGAGACGCTTCAACTGCGCTGCTTGACCCCCGCGATACGCAGCGCACCCGTATTCGTCCAATTAAAAAGGACATTCAGTTCCGCTTTCGTGTCAATTTTGACAACCTCACGGACATTGAGCTTGGCGCATTGGCATGGGTGCTGGCATTGGGCAGTGAAAGTCATCATCCAAATGCGCGTCATATGCTGGGCATGGGCAAACCGTTCGGCATGGGGGTTGTGAAGCTGGATACTGCCCTTGTGCTGCGTGACAGGCAGCAGCGATACACGTCGCTGTTCTCCACTGTGGGCTGGTCAGACGGTGATGAGCCTGCCAATGTGGACGAGTTCATTCACCAGTTTGTCAAATTTATCTCGACGGCAGTTGGAGAGCGCTATGAGTCGCGGATGCAGGAGTTAATCACGATGTTGGAAAGGCGCGAACCCAACCGCCTTTTCACCTATATGCAGCTCGAACCGGTGAACGAGTATAAAGACCGCCCTGTGCTGCCGCACCCGATAGAAGTCATCCCTTCACCAGAAATGCTGGCACAACAGGAACAGGAACGCCTTCGCCAAGCGGAAGAGCAGCGACAAATAGAGGAACAACAGCAGCGACAAGAACAAGCCAAACTTGAGAAAGCCTCAAAGCGCGCTCGTGGAGTTGAAGTGGGTGACATCCTTCGTGGGAAAGTTGCTGAAAAACCGCAATATGAAGATGAGGATGTTGTCATTGATCGACTGAATGTGAATGATGGACGAAAGTATATCGCCTATTTTATGGCAAAGTATCGCCGCAGCGGAGAACAAATACAGAAAGATCAGGACATTACGTTGTACGTTGTAGAAGTTGAAGCAAGTGACGACGGGTACACCTATCTTTGGTGTCGTCGTGCAACCAAAGAGGAGCGGCAAAAATAGCCCATGCCCACGCTCTACGTCGCCACACTGGGACAGCGCCCGGAAGCGATCACCGTGGCTTTTGACCGCTTGAACGAACAGTACCACTACGAAGGGCTGGCAGTACTGCACACCGAACCGAACCTATCCGGCATCGCGCAGGCGTGTGCTGATCTGCGTGCCGTGTGCGAGCGCGATTACCGGACGCTGCACAAGCACTTCCACGAGATTACCTGTTCCGATGGTGCGCCGCTGCTCGACATTGAAGATCAGCGCTCAGCGGAAGCGTACTATCAAGGGGTGCTGCACATCCTGTATGAGTATAAGCGCGAGGGGTGGCTGCTGCACCTGATGATTGCAGGTGGGCGCAAAGCGATGAGCATCTACGCCATGCTCGCGGCCAGCGCCTTGTTCGAAACGCCGCACGACCGAGTGTGGACAGTGCTGTCACCTGAATCCATGCTGGCAAAGCCGGGACAGTTCCATATTCCGGCGGGGCTGCGCGACCAGGTGCAGTTGGTGGAGCTGCCGCTGCGCCCGGCACGCCTCGCTCCCGGCACGGCAGTTGAGGCGCTGCTGGAACGCCCAACCAACCGCTTGGATGCCTTCCTCGCCAAGCTCACGCCTGCTGAACGGGAGGTTGCGGAACTTTTGAGGCGCAACCCCTATGCCTCTAACGAGCAGTTGGGGAAAATTGGACACAAGAGCGGTCGCACGGTTGAAAATCAACTGGCGAGCATCTACGACAAACTGATCGGTTTCCTCGACTTTGGGGAAACGATCAGCGACAAACGCTTAGCATTGCTGGATGTTTTGCGGGGAGGGTGAGAATATGCCGATTTGTGTGATCTCGACTACTGGCACAAGTGTCTTTTCAAATGCTTCTGCTAACCTTCAAGCCGAATGGAAATCCTTTCGGCAGAATGCAATTGTTGACCTTCAGGCTGTCTGCAAGCGAGATTCTTTCGAAGGATTAGAGCTTTATCAACGAACATTGGAATACCTGCGAGCCGAAGCAAAAGCAAACAATGCGACCGAGATCATTCGTCGAGCCAGTGCGGAACTCAACAGCCTGTCTCGTATTCTTGTAACTCCGCGAAACCGAAGTGATCAACTCCACTTTCTCGCAACTTCCACACCTGATGGTGCTTTAGCGGCACGTGTCATTTGTGACTTTTCCAGAGAGTATTTCCAAGTTGAAACGGCGACTGTTCATCTAATCGATGGATTACAGGTTCATGATGGAGATATTTTCCAGAGCGACGGTGTACGCAACTTAATCGCAAAAATCTACGATATATTCCTTAATGCACCAAATGGCACTTATACTCGTGTCATTAATCCGACAGGTGGTTTCAAAGGGGTTGTTCCCTATCTGACTTTAATTGGGATGATCGAGGCAGATGTGCAGTTGAGCTATATCTATGAGCAGTCTCCCGTTTTAATCACTTTAGGACGTGTTCCGCTGCAATTCAACTTCGAGGTTCTTGAGTCTGCTTACCCTGCTTTAAAAGCTTGTAGCGACGATTTTGTTGACGAGCAACAACTTAAGGCACTGCTGAAACTACAGGCGGGCGAAGGTCTATCAGATCACCCTGCGTGGTCCTTGTTTGATCAAACTACCCAAGAAGGCAGTGTCTATTTTAGCGTTAATGGACTGGGTCAAATTGTACTGGAGCATTTCAAGGCACTTGATCGGACACCCATTTATCTGTCTAGGCAAGCAGCAAATCGCTTCGACGGGCTTGATACGACTCAACAGAGAAGATTTCAAGATTATTTCGAGCGCTTGCGCGAACCCGCTTGGATCGACAAGCACCGTCATGATGAGTATGCCAATGATGGAAATGCTATTCCAATCAAACCCGGAAACGTAGATGAACGCTTGTTTATTTATCAACAAGATGATGGCTCGGTTCTTGTCGCTGAATTAGCTTTTCACCGCTCCGACGGTAGTTATGACCGCCAACCGAAGCGTCGAAATGAGTACGATTCATACCGCCTTTGGGAAGCCAAATCATGATTATCCTTAACTTCGCCCACCCACTTACGTCGCGCCAGCTTGACCAAATCGCCGCGTTGGTCGGCAATATGCCAGAGCGTGTACAGGATGTTCGCTCACAATTCGATCTGGAGCAGTCATTTAATCAGCAAATTGTCCGTCTGCTGGACAATCTCGGCATCACGACGGAGCAGTGGCAGGCAGGCGGCTGGCTGATTGTGCTGCCATCGCTCAATTATGCAGCAGCAGTGCTGCTGGCAGAGCTGCATGGACGCATGGGGCATTTCCCCGCGATCCTGCGCTTGCGCCCGGTGGCAGGCGCGCTGGTCACGGAATACGATGTTGCCGAAATCATCAATCTGGAAGCGGTGCGCTCAGAAGCGCGTACCCGGCGTTAAAATCACATCTTCCCTAATTCATCGAGCAGCGCGGGACGGTTGGCATATTGTGTGCGGATGCGCTGCACAAGTGCTTCTGCCCGCGCCCTTTGCCCGATCTTCTTCATCTGGCGCAGATAGGCGACGGCTTGTTTGTACCCGCCGCGTCCGGTCGCCCGCACAAGGATTTCATCGACCACTTTTTCATAGAGTGCTGCTACATCATCGGGGAAACGCGATTCAAGCTGCTCTCGATACGCTCCGATCAGCCATCCCCCTTGCCGATCCGTCTGTACTAACGTCATCAAATCGCGCCACTGATTTTCGTGGGCGTACAGCCAGGCAAGCTGCTCTGGACGGCGAATATCCTTGATCAGTACTTGAACAAAAGCGCCCCATTCAGGAGCAGGGATCATCTTGCGGAGTAGTTCAAAATTATCTTCGTCGCCGCCATCAAGCCACAGCGCCCGCACCCCTTCAATCACCCCTGTCTTATCACCCTTTTGCTGGAGTAATTTCACCCGCAGGGCATTATATTGGTGGGTCAATCCCGGCAAACGACGCTGTTGACTGGATGCAATGCCTACCCCTATCTGGCGCATCGCTTCTTCTAATTCGCCTTTCCTGATACACCGCTCAATCAGTTCCATTCGAACTCGGTCAAGATGAGCATTGGCGAGAAGGAATTGGCGGCTTGCGTCCTCACCATCAAATCGGTCGATGAGTGCCAATCGGAACAGCGCGACTTGCTCTAAACCATAGTCGCTGATATACCCATCTTCACTCGGTTTCGAGATGTCGCCTTCGATTTCGTCCAATGCAGAAGTGAACAAGGCGCGATGCGAAGGAGTGCTGACCAATTTCTCAGCAATCGCCAGCAAATCCCATCCCCAGTCCCAGCCGTGAAATTCCTTCCGCCGAGCGCGCTCAAGACAATAGGTGAAGATCGCCTCGCGTCCTGCTTCGCTTTGCGCCCCTGCGGTCTCGGTCAGACCTTCAACTGCCATGTTGATGCAGTCGCCGAGGATGCCGCTGGAGTCGTCCGCATGACCGATGGCGGGTACGGTTTCATCGATCACCGCCTGATAAACGCCAATGGCTTTGTCAATCTCTCCGGCATTCTGCCACGCCTCCGCCTGATCGAGCAGTTCGCCAAGTTTGCGTCCGGCACGATTTGATCCGGTATAGTCTAGAAAACCGTAATCGCCGCGTCCAGCCCGCAGCGCATCTTTGACGACACGCCGGTAATCCATTGGCTTGGCATCGCCCGCATCCAGATGGATGAGCAGTTGATTGAGCAGTTCCCGATCACTTTGGGTGAGTTCCAGTAGAATAGAAACCAACTGCTCACGCGAAGTCTTTTCAAGACGCTGGCGCAGCTTGTCGTGGCGAGTCTGGCGTTTTGCGGACTTCTTACGCGGTTTTGTGCCAAGCTGATCGGGGAACGCTTCCTCAATCGCATACAGCACAGCAGCGACATGCTTACAATGTTCCCCCATATCGTAGGGACAAGTACACGAACTGTTCAAGCCGCCATTCGATTGCAGTTCAATCCGCACGTCGTATAAATCCGTGCCTTCGACCTGTGCTTCCCAGACGAGTTCTTCCTCGTCGAACGACAAATCGAGGATTTGACCCTGACGAACATAATCACGTCCACGCGCGAGAATCTGCGCTGGAATGATCTGCTTGAAATTGGCAAATGTAAGACTCATGGCACAACTCAACAAAAGTTCGTCTATGATGCCGTTATTATGCCAACAGACCCGGAGGCAGTACAACTACATTCAGCCGCCGCACGCCGCTGCTTTGGCGGTTCCAATTTGGGGTCATTTGTCGTTCTGAACTCCCTCCGTCTCGGAAAGCCATCGTCTCTGCAACTGATGAATCACGAGACAGGTACATCTCATACGTCTCGCCATCTTCAAGCTGATCCGTCTGCGGGACTCCAAAGCGCTGACCGCGCAGCAAAATAATCCGGCGGCGAATCGCCTGCCAGCTCCGGTAGGGCAATGCAGCAGCAATCTCCAGCTGTGTTGCCCCTGCTGTCAACATCTCATCCAGCTTGTTCATCTCTGATTCCTGCCAGCGTGCGCTGCCTGTATGCCGCTGGCTCTTTTCCTTCCTTTCCAGCCGTTCGAGATAGGCTGCATACGTCTCTTCATCACGGATCAGTTTGGGTGCAACACAAAAGGATCGCTCGCCAGTAATCTCGCGAACCTTGATGCGGATTGCACTCCAGTTCCGTTGGGGGAGCGCCTGCGCGATTTCAACCTGTGTCGCGTTCCTTTTCAGCAGTTCGGTTAGGCAGTTGATTTCGGTGGGTGTCCACAGCGTCCACTTGTCCGAGCGATAGGGAAGCACAAACGTGTCAGTGCTGTCGTCACGCCCCTGGATTTCCACATCTGCGACCCGGTGCTTGCCTGTCGGTGTGACCACAATCCGAAAGATGAACGCATGAGCGACGGTGCGCTGATCCTTCAAGCTCATCAGATGCCAGTTCGCCAGCACATTCTCAGCCTGTTTTGCCAAGTGCATTAGGGCTTCTTGACGCTGCACACGGCGTTCTAGCGCGTCCAATTTCTGGCGTAAGCGTCCCTGTTCAGCTTCAAACTTGTGGAATTCGTGTTCCATCGCTTGGGAAAGCGGAGGGTTTTGAATATACGACATATTGGTGATGGGCGCTTGCATTCGCTGTGAAACGGTGTTCAACTGAGTCGTTAGCACACGACGTTCAGCCTCAAAATCATCAGCCGCACCTTCTAAGACTTTTGCCCACACGTCAGGCTCAAAGGTCGAACGGAGCTTGCTGAACATCATCTCCGTCAGCACTGGATCGAAGTAGTCGCAGCGGCGCGACCAGATCGTGTGCTGGTTGGTGGTGAGGTCATTACGCTTGGTAGTGTAAGCATACGCCTTCATACGTGGACTCCAAGCGGAAGTAGCCTGTCGCCATTCCACGTCGTAGTAGGTGCCGATCAAGCCCTTGAAAATCGGCTTTGCGCTTTCTCGAACTTCTTTCGACCGTTCGTGGTAGAAGGGAGGTATGTAATCCAGGTTCTCTGCTTCCGTGATTGTATACGGCGACAGGTAGTTGAAAGCACGGTAAAACAGTTCTTCCGAGACAACCGGAGGGTGGTTGTTCCACTACACAATGCGATCTCTAAACATCCAATGCCCGATATACACGACATTGGTCATCATGTTGACCATTGCCATTCGGCTCGGCGTGTAGAAGCATCCGCATCGGTTTGGCGCAGACATAGCCCGGTGGCACAAGACGCTGAAACTCTGGCTCGTCGAAATCGGGAAAGTGCGGACCGTGTTCGTAAACGTGCGCCAATGTCTTGTGCATGTTGCCGCCAAACCGGATGAAGATTTCAAACAATTCGCGCACGACAGCGGCACATGGTTCGAAAGCTTCGAATTTGCGCCAGTTCGGGTTCGGAATGCCGCTTGGCAGATTCTTGCGATCATCAACGATAAACCCTAAGTTGATGTTGCCGCCGATCCACAAGCCCTGCATGGTCATGCATTCTTTTGCCGCGAACAAGCGTCCATGTACATAAGAATTGAGGAAGTCAGCAGCCTGCTCTGCTCTCATGCGGAACAGCAGACGGTGGTATGGACCTTCGTGTTTGTCAGCAAAGTTATATCTGAAATAAGGCGTGATGACCCGTACATCATTGTTCACGCACGCTTGAATAAAAACGTTCACCTGAATCTGTGTTTCGTCACGAAAAAGACGATCCTCCGCCTGCACCGCTACCGCGCCAATCATTCCCCGATTGATCAGGTCATAAAGGCGGCTCATGCCCTTGCGTTCATCAATACGTTTTGCGCCGCTCACGCCTTCGTCATCGTCGATGAGGATAACCCTTGAGTCGCCCCAGCCAAACGACTGCACATACTTAGGCAGATCGATTTGCTGCATATCGGTTGAGATGTTGCCTACCTGCGCCATTGAGGATTGCCGGTAGTACACCGCAATATCCCTGTCGGTCGGCATCGCTCCCGGCATACTTGGCTTTGCGCTTTCACTTTGCGGCTAATATTTGCGCTTGGCAGGCATTCACGCTCATCCTTTGTTCGTCAGCTATCGTGTTCTTGACCAGCCTTATCTGGTTGCGGCTGATCACTCTTCACTTTGCGCGTTGACTTGCGTCGATGGTTGGGCATCCTTGCCTGTATCCATTCTTGCAAATCGCCGCTTTTGATCACCCACACATGTCCTAGTTTTTGCGCTTTGAGCAAACCGAATTGGAGTGCCCGCCTTACCGTATCGCTGTGACATCCAGCGATAGGGTAAGGCGGGCTGGTGCGATGCCCATGAAAATCGTGTCCCATATACAAGCAGCGGGTCAGCGACTACATGTGCCGTTCAAGCATCGTATTCACACGGTGGCAACCGGGATGCCGCCAGCCGACAAACAACTCAGCCCGTTTCTGCTCGAATATGCGTATAGCGTTATGGGCTTCCCCGGTCAGATGGGCATCGGCAAATTCCAAAAAGGCACGAAAGCGCCGCCAATACGTCACATAGCTCTTGGCTCGGTAGATATGCCAATGGGAACAGCGCCAGCAAATAGAAACAGCGCCAACCCAAACGCTCGTGCTGTTTGTGCGATTCTTTGTCCCCATTGACGGGGTGCCCGATAGATTGAGCGAGTGCCAACGGGGTGAGAATTTGCGGATTGTCGAGGTATTCTTCACGCTCCTTGATCGGCTCAATCTGGGCAATATCTTTCAAAAACAATTCTATTGCTGCAGCATCTTCCACAGGTCAATCCAAAACATCGTTCACGATAGGTCCAGATGGTTTGTCAAAAGTGAGCCTCTTACCAGTGCACATTTTGTAGTGTATCCCGAAAGCATGGTGTCAACTAATAAGGTGTACTCGGAAATCTGGGCTTGCTCTGCGAGGGGCGCACTTTTTCGAGTAAAATAGAATCAACTGACGGATAGGTAAGTTGGGAATTGAAACATGCTGTCAGAAAACCTCATTCACGAGCTGCGAAAACTCAATCGAGCAGATAAGCTGCGCGCCATGCAGGTCTTGGTCGCGGAATTGGCCGTCGAAGAAGAAACGATTTTGATGCCCGGCGTGACGTATGAACTGCTCACGCCCTATGACAATGAAGCCGCCGCGCAGGTGCTCCAAGACTTCATTGATGCGTCCACGAAAGAGGATCACTAGTGGCCCGTTTTCCCTATGTCGCGGCAAACAACCTGCCCACAAGCCTGATGCCGCGCTTGCCCATGCTTTTGTCGCTTGGTGGTTGTTCGGTCGAGGTGACGGGACTGCTGGATACGGGTGCGGCGGTCAGCGTGTTGCCCTATCGCGTCGGACTGGCGCTTGGCGCGGTGTGGCAGGATCAAATCGTTCCCGTGTCGCTGGTCGGCAGCCTGGGTCAGTTTGAAGCACGAGCGTTCCCAGCCAAGACGAACGCGCTGCTCACGCGGCGTAAGCATCCCTAAGCAGCCGCGCTGCCCGTTTCGTTTCATGTATTTCGGGAATGATGCCGGACTGTATCCATTGTCGATTGCCGCCTGCCGGTACGTTTTTCCTTCCAACTGCGCCCGCAGCGCAACTGAAACGCATTTTGTGTGGTGGTACTGCTCCAGAAGCGCCTCGGCAGGAGCCGTATTACCGTGCTTCTACTGCTCGCGCCACTGATAAGGCGACGTGAATCGCCCGTGATTGGGATGCTCTACCGGTTGCTCGAAAAGACAGGGCGGTGGGTACGAGTGTGTTTCGAGGAACACTTCGGCGAACTCATACTGGAGTTCTTGCTGGACCTACAACCCGTAGCGCTGATACCAACGCCACACATCGGTCGTGACGATATTCGCGGCGGCTTCTTTGCCCACCTGCGTTGTGTGGTAGTACAGCGCGACCAAGTGCTTCGTTGACGACATGTATTTTTTTGCCAGCTTGTGCATGATCCGCTCGATGTCGATCCGCATATCAATCTCGGTCGCCCAGCCCGCCCAGCGTTTGCCCTGCTGGTACTGCAAGCCATCGATCACAAAGACCCGTCGCGCCCGTGCTGGCCGTCTGCCCAGATGCGCTACTGTACAGCGGATTTGAAGCGCGGACCGATTTTATGCGAACTCCGCAGGCTGTTTCTGTCGGGTAATGTGATCTGCGCGATGGGTTTACGCGCTCATGAAAGCCAGACCCGCGCCAGGCGACCCACCTTCAGCCTCCGCACCGACAGCAGCGCCCCGACGAAGGGGCGTTTTGTTTACGACTGGCTGCCGATCCACGATTGGACGGAAATCGACGTGTGGGATTGCATCCGGCGGCATGGCGATGTCTATCACGAGGCATACAGCCTGGGCAATCACCGGCTGTCCTGCGCCCTGTGTGTACTGGCAAGTTTGAACGACCTCATCAACGGTGCAGTCCACAACCCGGCTACCTACCGCGAATACTGCCGGATCGAAGCTGTGACCGGCTACAGCTTTCGCAAAGACTTTTGGTTGAGCGATCTGAAACCGGATTTGCTGCCGGAAATCACACTGATTGCGGTACGCGACCACAAAAGGAAAATCGCATGAACGATGATTGCACAAAACTGGACTGGAAGCCCGTCCTGCTGGTGAAAGTGACGCGCCTGCCGTTTGGCGACACGCACACCGGATTGTCGGTGAAACGCCTCTACCTAGCACAGCATCCCGATGGCATCCTGCGTGCCGATTGGACACTGCCTGCCGATGAACGCTTTTTGCCGCTGGTGCAGCTCACGGGTTGGAAACCAGAACGGGATATACCTTTTGTCCTGTCTGTACAGTATCAGCGCGGTAGCAGCAGCCACAGCGCAGCGGCGATCCCCACCGGGACATGGGTGCTGCCGTATGACGACGCGCACTACCGGCTCTACGAGCGGGTGCGGCTGACCATTCACGCGATACTTGAGCAGGTGGAGAAAGCCCCGACGAAGGCTCAAACCCTGCATATGCTCACCCGATGGATGATATAAGACAGCACCTCACATCAGAGGTGCTTTTTATTTCCGATGAACCTATAAGGAGAAGATGTACGATGAACACGACGGACACCACCACCCAACAGGCGCTCAATCGTTACAACCGCCTGTTTGATAACGGGCAGTACACGGCCATTGCCGCCATGCTTGCCGCCGACCTCCACGCTGACCGTGACAGCAGCCGTGTTGCCGATGCAATAAACTTGATTACCGACCTAGCTTTGAGTCTGAATGGGCATCCGCATTATGATGCGGCATGGCTCAAACTGGCGACCTTCTGCGGACAGAATGCGGTGACGATCCCGACCATTGACGCAATTTACACCTATTTGCTGCTGTTTCAGCAGGCGAAAGATACTCGCGCCGATGATTTTCTAGAGTTTTGCAGTTTGAAGAAAGTCGTTGTCGAGAGACAGCGACTTTTTTTGTGAATGGAAAGGCGAAAACGGACAAAAAACGGGTTCAGGAGCGAGCAGCGGCAAAAACCGCGTTGCGTAAAGCCAGTAAACGCAGCTCTTTTTCACCCCAGTCAGGCAGTGTTGGGGAACACAGAGGGTGAAAATCATGCTGCTGCCAGAAGGCGGCACGGTAGGCGCGCCAGAGGGTGTCGAGCGACCAGCGAGGTGCGCCGCGCCACTTGCGAATCTCGATACCGCGCTGCAAATGATTGCACAGGTCGGAATCGTGTATAATTCACTGGAACGGAGTGATCAAAAGGAAATGCTGCATCACATCGTTTCACGGGTCGTGATTGACTGTGAGGGAATCATCAATCTGGAACTGCGTGCGCCGTTCTCTTATCTTCAGGATATTCGAAATTGGATACGGGACAGCGGCGACGCAGAAGAAATGCAGGGTTATAGCAAAACAAAAACCAGCAGCAAGACTGCTGCTGGTTTCGTCAGAACGGAATGTTCGCTTACCATCCTAAGCTGCGGGGAGAAAAGGATTCGAACCTTCGATACATGGTTACCCATGTATACCCGCTTAGCAGGCGGGCCCATTCGTCCACTCTGGCATCTCCCCAATTTATAGGCTTTGCTGCCAAGCGGAGGGAGTGGGATTCGAACCCACGGTAGAACAGAGTCCTACAGAGGTTTTCAAGACCACCGCCTTAAACCACTCGGCCATCCCTCCAGAGAGGATGTAAGTGCAGTATAGCAACCTTTCGCTTAAGGGTCAATGCCAGAAATTGTTTAGCTGAACGGGTATAATATCCATAAAAGACCGTCAGCAACGGGGATTTCATGGATATTGAGTCGCTGCTCACGCTCATCAGCGTGATTGGCTTGTTCTTCGTGACCATTTATGTCGCCAACATGGATGATGTCCAAGCAGCACCGTTCACACGAGCGCGATTTTTGTTGTACGCTATCGCGGGCATACTTTTTCTGTTCGGCTTAACCTTGTTAAGCTACGCCTTCATCGATCCAACCCGCCTAACTGAAATAGGCGCGGTAGAAATCCCCACCGTAGATCGCGGCGGCGCGTTGTTCGCGGCGATCATCAGCTTTAGCGGCGCGGTTTTTTCCCTGCAACTGATCGGGAATGCCTTCGTTCGCCAGTGGACAGCGGGTATACTGCGCGGCGGCACATTCAATCCCGATTCAACCGTTCACACAGCGGCGTTGATCCTCTCGCTGACAGTGTTGTGCATCAATGTTGGACAGCTTGTGTTGAGCGGCGGCATTACCGGACTTGCCGACAGTTATGAGCAGTCTAATGTGGTAAGTGATGCGTTTTTACAGCAGGCATTGTGGATTTTCGCCTCATTTCTCGGCGTAGGATTGTTTATTCGTCGTACAACTCCCGCCAGCTTGTCTCGCTTGGGATTACGCTTTCCAACACGACAGGACTTTAAGTGGGGCATCAGCGCGGGGATTGGCATGTTGATGTTTGTCTACGTGATGGGCGTAATTTGGTCGCTAATCGTACCGCCAGAGCAGCTCGCGGAGCAAACTGCCGCCGCTGAACAGATCAGCGCCGCATTAGGGACGATCCCGCTGGCGTTAGTGGTTTCGCTGTTGGTTGCGGTAGGCGAAGAAATTTTCTTCCGCGGCGCACTTCAGCCGATCTTCGGTGTGGCATTCACCAGCATCTATTTCGCTCTACTGCATATCCAATATACGCTCACGCCTGCATCCCTAGCGATCTTGATACTCGGCATCGTGCTCGGCGTATTACGCAGCCGCGCGAGTACCACCAGCGCCATCATCGCGCACTTTGTCTACAACTTTTCGCAGCTTGCCTTGGCAATTTTCGCTGCGTCCATGTTTGGAGCATAGCAATGAGGCTCAAATTTCTGACCACCCTTTGGATCAGTCTGGTGATGTTCCCTACTGCCGCAATCGCGCAAACTGCGCCAGAAGTCACCGATGAGCCGTTCATCGCGCAAGCCGAAATTCTTTTCCCCGCGGCGATCATGTTCACAGTCAATCTCGAACAGCCCCCAGAAGCAATTGCCGATACAACGTTAACTATCACAGCAGGTGACAGCGCCCCCATCATCGTTGAAATTCAGCCACAACCAGCAGCAACCGATACATTACCTGTCGATGCCACGCCCGAAGCAGCGCCAATTGACACGCCAACCAGCACACGATTGGTCTACATATGGATGATCCCAGAAGATAATCCGCCCCTTTTGTTCAGCGACGTGTACGCCCTCTGGGAAATTATGCTGACAAACGGTGAGCGCCTCTCGCTCGCATCCCTCATTGTGTATCAAGACGAACGTTTCACATGGGATACTCACACACGCCGCGACGGACGGTGGACGCTGACCGTACCTACCACCTTCCCTGTAGACGATATTCGTTCCATCCTTGCAGATTTAGATGCCGCTGCTGGACTCTTTAGCCGTTTGCTTGGTCAAAACTTGACCTACAACGTCATTCTCTACACCGAATTCGAAAGTCCCGGCTGCGAACAACAACCGGATGGTTCACTCACATCAACCGCGCGGCGTTTGGGAATCGACGCGCAGGTACCATGCAGCCAAACATTGGTCGATACAATGTATAGGCGAAGCGGCTACCTTCCCCTTCATCGCAGTGATGACACGCCGATTCGCCAATTCTTGCTCACGTGGCAGTTCGATCAAGTCTATCAACCGCTGTGGGCGGGGACAGATGTGCCGCTGTGGTTTCGCTTCGCGCTCTTGCGTTTCTTCTTGCCCGAAAGCGAAGCCGCCCTTGTTGCGCCGCTGGTCAGTGCCGCCCGCGCAGATCAGTTGATCCCGTTGGGCGAGATGAACACACTTCCCAACGATGCCAACTTACGCCGCAGTTGGGAATCGCAAAGCTATGCCATGCTGGTATATCTGCTCGATCAAGTGGGACGCGATGGCGTGCTGCGCCTCTCCACTTTGCGCGATGGCGCGACGTTCAACGAAGCCTATGAAACTGTCGTCGGACAGTCGATGAATGTGCTGGTGCGAAACGTAGGGCGCTGGCTGATCACCGATCAAGCGGGACGCGCGTTCTCGATCACGCCCTATCAACCCGATACGCCAACACCACCGCCAACTCAACCTTCCACCCCAACACTAACGCATACGGCAACAACCCTACCCACAGATACACACACCGCTGCGCCAGTCACGCCGACACTTGCGCCGAGCGCCACCCCTACGCGCACGAATACGCCCGCGCTGCCGACTAATACCCCGCGTCCTCCCGGAAGTTTAGACACTCCCATGCCCACCGCTATCCCTGCGACGAGCATCACCGATGTGTTAACCTCATCCGGCGGGCAAGCAATTATCGTGTCGGCGCTTATCTTACTGCTAGGCGCAGCAATTTTCGCCTACATTCGATTGGGGAGACGATCATGACGCAGACTTCTGGCGGGAACGCCGAGCCGAAGCCGCTAGACCTCTACAGTCTGTCGCTCGAACAATTGACCGATTTGCTTGGTGGATGGGGTGAACCGCGTTTTCGAGCCAAGCAAATATGGGAATGGCTGTACGATAAGCGCGTATCATCGTTCGACGCGATGAGCAATCTCCCCAAACCCCTCCGTGATCGACTGGCAAACGAGACACGCTTAGGGGTACTGGAATTGGAAACCGCGCAAGAAAGCGTCGATGGCACGATAAAGCGCCTCTATCGACTTCATGACGGGCAGTTGATCGAATCTGTATTGATGGAATACGACGACGAACGGCGTACCGCGTGCATCTCGACACAGGCGGGCTGCGCGATGGGCTGCGTCTTTTGTGCCACCGGGCAAATGGGCTTCGCGCGCCATCTCACAGCCGATGAAATCTTTGAGCAAGCATTGTTGTTTGCGCGCGACCTAGAGGCACGCGGCGAACGCTTGAGCAACGTCGTGCTGATGGGCATGGGCGAACCCTTCCACAATTACGATGCGTCATTGGAAGCCGTGCGCCGCTTGATGAACGATCTGGGCATCGGGGCGCGACACATCACCGTTAGCACAGTTGGGCTGGTGCCGATGATTCGCCGCTTTGCCGACGAAGGCTTGCAGGTCAAGCTGGCGGTCAGCTTGCACGCGGCAAGCGATGAAGAACGCGGGGCGCTCTTGCCTATCAATAAGAAGTGGAATCTGGAAGAACTCATCGCTGCGTGCCGTTACTATGTCGAAAAGACCGGGCGGCGCATGAGTTTTGAATGGACGTTGATTCAGGGCGAAAACGACACGCAGGCGCAAGCGCATCGCTTAGGGCGACTCTTGCAGGGGATACACTGTCATGTCAACTTGATCCCGCTCAACCCGACCAGCGGCTATCTCGGCGGTCCTTCAGCCGACGGACGCATACAGACGTTCATCGGGACACTGAGCGAATATGGCATTCCGGCGACGGTGCGTATTCGTCGCGGCATCGATATTGATGCGGGCTGTGGTCAGCTCAAGAGCGCGGTGCTGCGTAAGCAGCGTACAGCGATTCATCCGTCACAAAACGAAGAATAGGCTGCTGTTGAACGTTTGGCATTCAACGGGTGAAGGTGGGATTCGCTGCATCAAATCGTGTAAGCCGAATCGTGCTGAGTTGTTTTTCTAACCGCACCAGTTCTTCATAAACAACTTGGTTTTGTAGAGGAGTGCGCCTCATCGCCGCGAGAAGCTGTGTGGTCAGCACTTCAAGTTCTTGAAGTTTCTTCATTGAAAGATCATCAAGCGTTTCGGTCATAGGAAGTCGCTTTCCTCGCTGATTATTCCAGCGATACGAAATGGGGCATATAGTAAATGATTGCGTTTATAGGGACAGCCTTCTTACTGTTTGTTGTAGTGGACACACAGAACGAGAACGATACAAGTTTCGTTCGCATCCCTACGAATGAAAGCGTAGAAGCTGCTAGATGAGGCGCATTAAAGATTAAAGATGCGTGCCAACAAGATGCAGTGTTTTAAAGCTGCTCACTTCTGGATACAGCTTAACCCACTCAGTACGCTGCGCCTTAAACATCGCGGGCATTGACTGGCAAAGCGGGGTATAAGGTTTTGACGTGTCCACCCCGGTGATTTGGTGGCTGCACCCGCATAACGGGCAGCACATCAGATGATTTCCAGCAGATGTTGCCTCAACCAGTCCTTCGGGCTGTCCTTCGTTGAGAGTCAGCTTGAAGCGTTTTTGTAGGTGAGGATGAATGGTTGGCATAACAGGTATCCTTCTCGGCACACGATACAAAATCAGTGTGCATAAACCACAGCTTTAGGCGATGGCGGGACTGCCACCACTTGCGCTGGCGGTGTTATTGTGCCCATATGGAGGTCACGAACGGGTGTGGAGATGAGACCTGAAAGCGGGTATTTGATGAGCGGGAAAACCTGAATATTGGCTCAGGATACAGCCATTATCCAACAAGAATCACCAAATCTGATTCTAAAGAGTGAGTGAAAATGTACGAGAAAAACGCGCTTTAGATGAAATTGATTATACATCCGTTTGATGGGACTGTAAAGAAATATGCGCGTGTGGCTACAGATCGGGCGGGGGATTACCTTCCGCGCGTGAAATGATATTTGAAGCGATCCCTTTATTTTCCGGCTTGTGATCTGTTGCAATATTTAGTGTTAAAGTGTAAAATAATGGTTGTGTAAACTTTCACAAATACGAAGGAACGCTCAAAAACCATGAAGAAATTGGCCTTACTTCTCTTTGTGATAATCCTCTTAGTAATTGTCGCGGTCAGCACAGTATTTGCCGCCTCTAGTGTCATCATCACACCGTTTGGTACTACCTCTGGAAGCCCCACAGGCTTAGTGTTTAGCGGTGTTGTCGATGATGGCAGTGAATGCGATGCCTACGCCATCATGTTCACGGACGCAACTGGACAAATCACCGACATTGACGTTGGCTGTGCGCTGATCAGTTCAGGCGAGGCTACTGCATACAATGATCCGGGTTCCTACGAAACAGGCTATATCAACACCACCAGTCCAATTACTATTTCAGTATTCGATATTGAAGGCAGCTTCATAGATTACATCGGAGAAGTATGCTTTGAAGAAGGCGAAAACTCGATTGCTTGCGGCGAATACCTATTGAGCGGTGCGGCAGTGTGCATCGGTGAGATCTATCATGATGCCACCGACCTTACTCCCGGTTCGCCGTTCCCGGTGTGTGGTTCGCTCGCTTCTGGTGAATGTCGTTTGAATGTACCTTCGGGCAGTGTTGTAGGTGATATGCCCTTGGGCGCGCAGGCGTATTATGCGCCGGGTTTAGTTGCGCCAGAAGTGGTCATCAACCCCGGCACGTATTTGGTGATCGGTCAAGACGAATCTGAAACCTACTATAAGATTGTCCTCGCGTGCCAATATTTGTGGGTACGCAAAGACACTATGCAGCCCAGCTTCCAAGCGCCGCAGAATGGCGAACCGCTGCCTACGCGCATTGTCAGCTAAACAGCACAGCTTGAATTAGCTTAATCACGCATCCCGAAGCGGATCGATTGACCCGCTTCGGGCGCGCTCATAAACTAACCCTATGCACAGCCAACAGTCGATGTTATACTAATCAAGCGTGTGAAAAGTGTAGACAGTTGTGTCTCTTTCACATGGATGCAGTGGTTGGGCATCTGATAGACCTCCCCTGAGAAAACAGTTATCTTGTTCTTCCTAGAACTGCACCTGTATTCTCCGCGTGTATCGCTTACGCTTCCTGATAGGTTTGGAATGTTGTGCGGTAAGTAGGCTATAGCAAACCTTATTGCTTCAGGAGCAAATCAAAATGGCAGCACGTACACAAGGTACAGTCAAGTGGTTCAATGCGGATAAGGGCTTCGGCTTCATTTCGCGCGAAGGTGGCGATGATCTGTTCGTCCACTATTCGGAAATTCAGAGCGGTGGTTTCCGCACCCTGGAAGAAGGCGCGAAAGTCGAATTCGAAATCACGCAGGGCAAAAAGGGTCTTCAGGCGAGCGCCGTCACGGTCATCTCGAACTAAGCTCCCCCGATTGCTGGCGTAACGCGCTAGAAATCACAAAAGACACTCCAAGCGGAGTGTCTTTTTTTGTCTACTTTACATCCTGCCACGCCCGCGTGATTTCACGCTCTCCCCGCTTCATCGCCAGCAGCAGCGCATCTTGATCTACCGGGATCGAGTACACCCGCACCCCCACCGCGTTATAGATCGCGTTGCAAATCGCCGGGGTCGTATTGATCGACGGGATTTCGCCCACGCCCTTCGCGCCATACGGACCATCGCTCGAACGATGCTCCACCAGCCGCGACACAATCTCCGGTGCGTGCTTGATGCTCGGCATCTTGTACCGCGAGAGCAAGCGCGACCACGGCACACCATCTTCGATGATGAACGCCTCGGTCAAGCAGTTGCCAAGTGCCATCACGATCCCGCCTTCAATCTGCCCTTGCAGCATCAGCGGGTTAATCGCCCGCCCAATATCCGTGCTGCTCAAAACCTTATGCACATGCACTTCGCCCGTGTCGGTATCCACTTCCACCAGCGCCGCCTGTGTCGCGTAGCTGAACGCGAAGTGCATATCGCCGCCTGTGCCAAGCGGCTGAGTTTTCGGCGCGTGATACTCATGCTTCACCCGCGCCGCCAGCCCATGCTGACGCATCCACGCTACCACCTGACCCATTTCCAGCGGCTCACGGTGATCGTCACTTCGCAGCAAGCCTTCTTCATAGCGGATTGTCGCGGGCGGCACATCGAGAATTTCCGCCGCGCTCTGCGACAGCGCCTCGCGCAGCGCCACTGCCGCAAGCCGCGCCGCATTCCCTGTCATAAACGTCTGCCGTGATGCCGTCGTCGGACCGCCGTTCGGGGTCAAGTCGGTATCGCACAGCAGCACCCGCACCCGGTCATACGGCACGCGCAGTTCTTCCGCCGCGCACTGCGCCACCACATGCGCGATCCCCTGCCCCATGTCCGCCGCCGCTGTACGAACTTCCAGCGTCCCATCCTCGAACGCCTCAATCTCCGCCTCGGATTTATCCGGTGCGCCGCCGCCTAAGCCGGTATTCTTATACGCACACGCGATTCCCCACGCATATGCCTTATTGCCTTCGCGCCATGCCCACCGGAATCCATGCCCGTTAGAAACACTCGTCATATCCCGCCGCACATCGTCAATCGTTTCCAGCAGCCCCACCGATTCGCGCAGCACTTGACCCGTTGCCGTTGTCACACCCACCGTTTGCGCGTTCATGCGCCGCAGTTCCAGCGGATCAATCCCCAACGCCTCAGCAATCATGTCCATGTTCTGCTCAACCGCGAATGCCGACTGCGTTACGCCGAACCCGCGAAATGCTCCGCTTGGCACATTATTCGTATACATCGCGTAGCAGTCGATTTTTGCATTCGGCACGTTGTATGGACCCGTCGCGTGAGTGGTCGCTCGCGTCATTACTTTATCGCTCAACGACGCATACGCGCCGCCGTCGCCATACAGCGTCGCTTCGACTGCTGTCAGCCGTCCATCTTTCTTCGCCCCTGTCTTGATCTTGATGATTGTCGCGTGGCGCTTCGGGTGGAAAATCAGCGATTCCTGCCGTGAGTACAGCATCTTTACGGGAAGCCCTGTCACCGTCGCCAGCATCGCCACATGAATTTGTCCCGCGATGTCCTCTTTGCCGCCAAACCCTCCCCCGATCAATGTGCCAATCACGCGGACTTCATTTTCAGGCAGCCCCATCGCCAGCGCGATTTGGTTGCGGTCTTGATACGGAATCTGCGACCCCACATACACGGTCAGCTTGTCATGCCCGACATAGCCCTTAGGCACGCCAATCGCGCATTCTGGCTCTAAAAAGGCGTGTTCCGTCGTTGGTGTACGATACTCATGCTCGACAATCACATCTGCTTCCGCGAATCCCTGCTCAATGTCGCCGTGCCGCACCTTGATATGCTTGAGCAAATTTCCCGTTGGGTGATTCGGGTGCAGAACCGGCGCTTCCGGCGAATGGGCATATACCGGATCACCCACCACAGGCAGTGGATCGTACACAACCTCAATCAAGCTCAATGCCGCTTCCGCGATTTCTGATGTATCCGCTGCGACAATTGCCACCGCGTCACCCACATAGCGCACGCGATCCCCGCACAGCACGGGCCAATCGCGATACACCAAGCCATGCAAATTTTCACCCGGCACATCTTGATGCGTCAGCACCGCATGAACACCAGCTAGCGCCTTCGCCTTGTCTGTGTTGATGCTTACCACCCGCGCATGGGGCAGCGGCGATCTCAACGTCCGCGCGTACAACATGCCGGGGAAGGTGTAATCATCCGTGTATTTCGCCGCCCCTGTGACCTTTTCGACCACCTCTTGCGGCGCGACACTCTGGCTGATCGCGTACCCGCGTTCGTCCACTTCGGGGTCATTCACAGGCAGCGGCGGCAAGCCCTTTTTCTCACGCGCCGCGCTTTTGATCGCTTGCAGCACACTCGTATACCCGGTGCAGCGGCAAAACGTATCCTTGAGCGCATGTTTAATATCATCGTCGGTTGGCTCTGGCTTTTCATCGATCAGCGCGGCTGAGGTCATGATCAACCCCGGCGTGCAGAACCCACACTGCACCGCCCCATGACGGATGAAATTCGCCTGTAACGGATGCAGGTGATCGCCATCCGCCAAACCTTCAATCGTCGTCACACTGCGACCCTGCGCCTTGAAAACCGGATAAATGCACGAATCCACTGGCACGCCATCAACCAGCACCGTGCAAATCCCGCATTCCGCTTCCTCACAGCCGATCTTCGTCCCGGTGAATCCCAAGTCGTAGCGCAAAAAATGCGCCAGCGTCCGCGATTCCGACACGTCCATCCGGTACTGCTGCCCATTTACGCTAATCGCTAATTCGCTCATTGTCATTCATCTCGACAAACTCGTTGGTTACATTCGTCTCTTTATTTGCGCCTTGCTATAACACTCATGTCGTAGGGGTTTACGAAACGCGATGCTCCGCATTGACCGTTTCACCCGTGCCAAACCCGCTTTTACCAACGACCCATATCCCCGCAAACAACACGGTTTGTAGGGGCGACCCGGTGGTGGGTCGCCTGCCACTCAAAATCTACGCGAGAATCGCTTTGTAGGAGCGGCATATATGCCGCCCGCCGCTCGAAACCGCTTTTCCATCCCCACAACGCGCATTTCTTTCTCCCCTTCCTGAGTTCGGGGAGGGGCTGGGGGTGGGGTTATCTCACCCTTCCCACCGCACTCACAAGCGTCCTTCTCAAAAGCACACCCATCATTTCATCTCGATACTCCGCTGTCGCGCGATATTTGCTTGTGCGCGGCTGGATTGTCTCGTCCGCGATCTCAATCGCCTTCGCAATCGCAGCCTCGCCAACAGGCATCCCCGCCAGCGCCGTTTCGATTTCTTGCGCCCGCCGCGGAGTTGGCGCTATCGGTGCGAGACACACCCGTAACGCCTCATAATGCGTTTTATCCGCATTTAACCGCACCCAAACCGCGCATCCCATTATCGGCAGCGCGACTCCTTGCGGGCGCATAATACGGCTGAACGCCGTTGCTTCGCCTGTACCGCATTTCTTGAAGCGGAAGCGCAGCAGCAAATCGCGGTGCGGATCAACCAGCGATTTCCCGGTGCCGACAAACATTTCGTTGATTGTCACCCACTTGCGCTGACCGTCTTTGATGATCTCCACCATCGCATCCAGCGCCACTAACGATGTTGTGCCATCCCCTGCCGGAAGCGCATGCGCGACGTTCCCGCCTAATGTGCCCACATTCCGCACCTGTGGTCCGCCCACCACGCCGCAGCTTTCGACTAAACACGTCGCGTACTCTTGTATCAGCGGTGATGCGACGATTTGCGTATGTGTCACGCCCGCGCCAATCGAGATCATCTCGCCATCATCCGTGATCTCGCACAATTCAGGGATGCGCGTAATATCCACCAACGCCTCATGCACCGCATAGCCGCCCGCCTTTGCGGGATCAGTCACCGCCGCACGCAAATCGACCAGCAGGTCTGTCCCGCCAGCGATCACCCGCGCACGCCCATCATATTGTGCCAGCAGCCACACCGCCTCATCCGTACTTTTCGGCGTGTAATAATGTTCCCACATTTTCATATTTATGTTCCCGCAAACGATTCCATCAACATTCTATTTCAAACCCGTCCATTTCCCCACAATAACGCATCCCGTGTGTACCAAATTCCCCTCAAGACCTGTCGTACTCCCGGCAGATAACTTGGAAATTGGCGGGTTTGCGCCCTTCTCCGCTGGCGGAGTATAAGGGCGGGCGTATCTACACACAAAATCCGTTTGTCTCGACCATTAACAGCGAGAAAGAAGGTGGGGTCAAGCCTTTGCCCCAGCCATTAATGCCCCCAAAGCGCGAATTTCTACCTGCTCCCGCGCCATCTCCCCGACGATTCGTCCTTCATACATTACCACCACGCGATCACTCAAGGCGAGAATCTCGTCCAAATCCTCGCTGATCAGCAGCACTGCTGTGCCTTTCGCGCGTTCTTCTAACAGTCGTTGATGAATGTATTCCGTTGCGCCAATATCCACACCGCGAGTCGGCTGCGCGGCGATTAACACCTGTGGATTGCGCGCCAATTCCCGGGCCAGCACCAATTTTTGAATATTCCCGCCAGACAAACTCTTGATCGGCGTGTCTGTCCCCGGCGTTTTGATCTCGTAATTGTGAATCGCTTCTAAGCAGGCCTTCTTGATTGACCTAAAGTTCATCAGCACGCCGCCCCGCGCATATGGGGATCGGCGGTGATCGTGCAGCACTAAATTTTCTGCTACGGTAAAGTTCTTGATCACGCCATCAACCATGCGTTCTTCGGGAATGTATGCAACACCCAGCGCTTGAAGCGCGATCACGGGGCGATTCGTCGCCATCACACCATTGATGATGATCTTACCCTTCGTCACCGGGCGTAAGCCAGCGATCACCTGTGCTAGTTCATGCTGACCGTTCCCGCTGACACCTGCCACGCCGACAATTTCACCCCCGCGCACCGTCAGGTGGACATCACGCAGTCCCAGAGTGCCTCTGTCGCTCAAAGCATCCACGCCCAATAATTGCAGTTTTTCCGCGCCAGTGTTCACGGGTGGACGCGCATACTCCAACACCACTTCGCGCCCGACCATCATCTGGGCTAACATGAGCTTGTTTGCCCCTGCCGCCGGAATCGTGTCCACGCGCGCGCCATCGCGCAGCACTGTGATTCGATCACTGATTGCCAAAACTTCATGTAATTTGTGCGAAATGAAAATCAGCAGGTGACCATCAGCGCGCATCTGCCGCAGTACGCGGAACAAATCATCGACTTCACCCGGTGTTAGCACCGCCGTTGGTTCGTCCAGAATCAAGAGCGCCGCGTCTTTATACAGTGCCCGCAAAATTTCTACGCGCTGCTGTTCGCCAACCGCCAACTGCCAAATAGGAATATCAGGATCGACCTTTAAGTTGTACCGTTCGCTTAGTTCATGCACCCGCGTGCGTATATGATCGAGATCGAGCAGTGCCCCCCGCGCCGATTTCAACCCCAACGCGATGTTTTCCGCGACGGTTAGCGATGGCACAAGCATAAAATGCTGGTGGATCATGCCGATCCCGCGTGAAATAGCGTCTTGCGGCGAACGGATACTCACTGCTTCGCCGTTTAAGCGAATCGTCCCCGTATCCGGGCGATAGAACCCGTACAGCATCTTCATCAATGTCGATTTGCCCGCGCCGTTTTCGCCCAACAGCGCGTGAATTTCCCCGCCTCCATCACGAGATACCGCATCGAAATCAACATGGTTCACCGCGAGTACGCCGGGAAACCGCTTGACGATTCCCTGCATGTGCATCGACTGGATTCGCTGTTTGGCAATCGGTTCGGTGTGACTCATGGTGACTTCCTAAATCATGGGCTTTGACGTAGGTTTCACAATAAACAAGAGCAAGTCTACTAATGTTCTCTGTTCACATCTAAATTACATAATATAATCATGTCATTAACGTATTTTCGTGAAAATACGGACATATTTGGACATTCCTCAATACTTCACAATATTTTCTCAATACTCACACTTTCTGCTCGTTTCCCCCTCTCCCCATCGAAAGGGGCGGACGAAGCGATGCGCGCATCGCTTCGTCCGGGGTCAGCTTTCCCTTACTACCCACCCGATTCCGCTGTTGCTTCCGGTGTCGCCGCTGGTTCTTCTGGCAGAACCGTGATGTCACCAGAGATGATCCCCGCACTCAACTCGTCAATCACCGCTTGCACTGCTTCAACTGCATCCGCATCATACGACGGGCTGATTTCGATTACCAAGCCGCCGTTTTCGAGATTAATCGTATAGGCTTCGCCGCCCAATACACCTTCGTTAATATTGGCGATAATCTCCCGCAGCACCACATCCCACTTGTATATTTGGAAGGTCACGCCGCTGGTGCCCGCCAGTTCCGCTTGGCTGCTCTGCGTGCCAAACCAGAACAAATCGTTTTCTTGCGCGACTGCGATTGGACCCACAACCATCTGCGCCGTACCGGTCAGCACATCCGCGCCATTGGCGACATGCGCTTCGGCGGCTTCCGTTGCCAGTGGAACATCGCTAAACGATTGAATGTATGTCACCAGCACTTCTACATCTGGGTTGGCAAATGCCACGCCCGACACAAAGCCATCGACATACAGCTTGGCATCGCCCACTTCAATGGGACCCACTACGCCGACAGTCCCGCTTTCCGTCAACTGCGCGGCAATCGCGCCGTTGATGAATCCGCCTTCTTCAGCGGCAGCGGTGTACGCATAGACATTATCCAGCCCAAAGGTGTCATCGTCCGTGCCCCATGCGAATGAGGTTTCCGGGAATTCCGGCGCGAGTTCCTGCAAAATCGCGCCATACTGCGATCCATGCGCGATGATCAGGTCAAATTCACCGCTGGATGCCCAGTCACGCAGCGCCACTGCCGCGTCATCAACCACGAACGTTCCTTCTTGGAACACGAACTCGAAACCGTCACCCAGTTCTTCATCGAGCAGCGTCAGCGCGTCGAACATACTTTGGCTAAACGCAAGGTCATTTGTGGCGCTTGGCGCGACGGCTGCCACGCGGAAAACATCATCCTGCGCGCTCACCGCTGGCACGATGAAAGCGACAAACAGAACGATCACGAGTAAAACGAGATGGCTGCGATTCTTCATGCTGCACTTCCCCTTGAGTGTTGTGAAAAACTATTCACCTCTTTCAAACGGCTTGGTCAGCGCGGTTGGCTTTTCCATCCGTTTGGAAGCAAAAATCAGCGCGATGATGGTGATCACATACGGAGCCATCACCGCGAATTCCGACGGGATATCAATCCCGATAGAACCAATTTGAAGTTGAAGCGCGTTCACAAAGCTGAACAGCAGCGAGCCCATCAGCACGCCGTAAGGCTTCCACCGCCCAAAATACACCAGCGCCACGGCGATAAAGCCGAGTCCACCTGTTAGATTTTGCTGGAACACGTTTAGCAGCGCAATCGAGAGTGAAGCCCCCGCTAGTCCCGCCAGCGCCCCGCCGATTATCACCGTGCTGTAGCGCACGCGCGCCACACTCACGCCCATCGCGTCCGCTGCTTCGGGGTTTTGCCCTACCGCACGGATCATCAAGCCGAACGTTGTCCGGTTCAGGACAAACGCGGCAATCGGTACCAACGCGAATGCCACATACACCAGCAGATTGTGATTGAAAAACACCTGCCCAAAAAACGGAATATCGCTCAAACCGGGGATGTAAATGCGGCTGAATCCATCTACTGACTGCGGTGTGCCAACAAGCTTTTGAAACAGCAGCTCGCTCATTCCCAAGCCGAACAAATACATGCCAATCCCACTGATTCCTTGTTCTGCTTTCAACGTCACACTGATGAATGCCGTCGCCAAGCCAAGCAGCACGCCGATAATCAGCGCCGCCGCCAGCCCGACAACCACACTTCCAGTCGCATACACACCGTAAAAGGCGAAAAACGCGCCCATCAGCATGATTCCGTCTACGCCAAGGTTCAAAACGCCGCTTCGCTGGCTGAAAGTCTCGCCAATCGCCGCGAAAATATACGGCGTAGCAAGGCGAATCGTTGATGCAAACACGCTCGCGGTCAGAATTTCTTCAATCATGGCTGTGTCTCCACAGGAAGCGTATCCGCATGGGGTTCAGTGCGGCGTGATTGCCCCGGCGAGATTTCCAGTGCCGCGCTGGTCGATACCGCCCGCTGTTTCACCCGCTGACGCGCGAACCACTGCGCGCTCACCACAAACATCACGATCAATCCGTTAATTGCCGTGATGAGTGCGGCGGGGACACCTAATTCACGTTGAATTTTTTGCGCGCCCACCAGCAGCCCGCCGAAGAAAATCGACGCGGGGATCGCGCCAATTGGGTTTAATCCGCCAAACAGCGCCGCGACGATCCCGTTAAAACCTGCGTTCGCCGTGAATCCCGTTGCGCTTCCATCCGTTTGTAAGCGGTATTGCAGCCCCAATACCTGTACCACGCCGCCCAACCCCGCTAAGCCCCCCGCCAGCATCATCGACAGCATTACATTCTGCTTGATGTTCATGCCCGCGAACCGTGCCGCGCGTTCGTTCTGCCCCACCGCGCGAATGCGATAGCCAATTGTCGTGCGCCACAGCAAAAAATACATCACCACCGCCAACACCACAGCGATGATCAATCCCCAATGCAGACGTGTGCGCGCGAACAATTCCGCCGTGCCGAAAAAGTCAGCTAAAAATCCTTCCGGCAGCGGGATCGACAAGCGCGGCAGTTCCGCCCATTCCACAATGCGCGCCGTCTTAGGGATATGATTCGCCCCTGCTTCAGCAGGATCAAGTAACGGACCATTGAGCAAATAATTCATCAACTGAACCGCCACTTGGTTCAGCATGATCGTGCTCAAAATTTCGTTGACGTTGAAATAGGCTTTGAGAAATCCGGCAATCCCGCCGTAGAAGGCTCCCGCAGCGAACCCCACCACCAGTGCCGTGACGATAATCACGAACCCCGATGCTTGCGGGATTGCTAGCACGACGGTGATTCCCGCCACCGCCCCCGCGATCATTTGCCCTTCGCCGCCAATATTTGTCACGCCGCCGCGAAACGCGATGCAGATGCCAATGGCGACGAACAAGATCGGTGTAGCTTTCACAAGGGTTTCGGCGGTAGCGTTCATCGTGCCGAACGCGCCGTCCGCCATCGCGCTAACTGCCGTCAGCGGTGGAGCATTCAACGCCAGCAGCAAAATAGATGCGGCGGCAAAAGCCGCCAGCAGCGCCAGCACAAATGGAGTCGCGTCGGTCAGTCGTTGGAAGAACGGCTTCAATATCATCATTCGTCTGGTGAAACGTACTAAATGAACGAGTCTATGTGTTGGGTTGTGCCTCGCCTAACGTAAAACTCAACAAGGCTTATCGTAGATCGTTGTCTAAACTTACCAAATTCGCAACTATTCGCACACCTGTCATCCTAGTAACGAAAATCACGATGTGGATAATTGCCAGCAAATGAAAATTCAACTTAAAAGGGGATGCACAATACAAAAAAGTCGGGCACTTTGTTAAAGATTCCTTAACATTGGATCGCTATAGTCTAGCACGTCCATCTGTTTCATATAAAAACTGAAGGGGAATATCCATGCGGAATCGTGTAGTCCTCACCCTCCTGTTCGTTGTCATGACCTGCCTTTTTGCCGTCAGCATCGCGTCGGCGCAAGAAGGCGATCTGGGCAGCGAAACCAACCCGATTCAAGTCTATTTTGTTCCGTCTGTTGAAGCCCAAACCATCACCACGGGTGGCGAAGTTATGGCGGCGGCGCTGGAAGAAGCCACAGGTTTAAATTTTGAGGTGTTCGTCCCCACTTCTTATGCAGCGACTGTCGAAGCCATGTGTGCCGCGCCCGCTGCTTCGATGGGCTTTATCCCCGCCGCTGGTTACGTAATCGCCAACAACCGCTGCGGTGTGACCGTCGAAGCCGCCGCCGTGCGTCGTGGTTGGAACGTTTACTGGGCAGCCTACATCGTGCGCCGCGACAGCGACATCTATACCTTTGGCGACCTCGCGGGTCGTTCGTGGGCGTACCCGGATGCCGGTTCGACATCCGGCTTTATCGTCCCGTCGGTAGAACTGCAAGCGGCAGGTATCGAACCCGGCGAACGTGTCGAAGCTGGGGGACACAATCAGGTTGTGCAGGCGGTCTACAGTGGCGAAGTCGAATTTGGTACCACGTTCTTCAGCCCGCCGCTCGTCCCCGGTGCCCCATGGCAAATTGGTGACAATCCCGAACCCTATGACCTCACTGTTGACGAATCCCGTTTGGATGCTGAAGGCAACCTGTACGTCGGCGACATCCGCATCCTCGATGCGCGTGCCAACATCCGCGAAACCGCGCCCGATGTGGTCGATCAAGTTCGCATTCTCCGTCTTAGCGCCCCGATCCCCAATGACACTCTGAGCTTTGGTCCAGAATTCCCGGCGGAACTCAAGGCGCAAATCATGGATGCCCTCTATGCCTTCGCAGAAACCGAAGCATGGGGTCAGTCTATCGGCAGCGAAGACTTCTACGGCTGGAGCGGTCTCGCCCCGATTGATGACTCGGGCTATGATCCGGTTCGTCTTCAGTTCGAAATCCTCGGTCTGACCGAAGCAGACATCTTCGGCGGCTGATCTACAGCGCCTCATATTGATCTTTGCAGCGGGTAGGGGATAATCCTCTACCCGCTACATTTTTGTTTTAGAGGCATAATGCTCAAAATTGAGAATCTCACAAAGGTCTACGAAAACGGTTTTGTCGCGCTGAAAAACATCAACCTCGAAATCCCCGATGGTCAGTTTGTCTCCATCATCGGGTTAAGCGGCTCTGGCAAATCGACCTTACTCCGCTGCATCAACCGGCTTATTGACCCCACAGAGGGACGCATTCTTTGGAATGGCGTGGACATCACCGCCGCAAGCGACGATGAAATCCGCCAAATTCGCCGCCGCATTGGCATGATCTTTCAACAGTTCAACTTGGTCAAGCGTTCCAGCGTCATCACCAACGTCCTAGCGGGGCGGCTTGGCTACATTAACCCTATGTTCAGCCTCATCAATTATTTCCCTAAAAGTGAAAAAGAGCGCGCCCTTGCAGCCCTCAATCGTGTGGGGATTGCTGAAAAAGCGTATAATCGCGCCAGCGCATTAAGCGGTGGTCAGCAGCAGCGCGTTGGCATCGCCCGCACGTTGATGCAAAATCCGGAGATGATTCTGGCGGATGAACCTGTTGCCAGCCTCGACCCGGCGACATCACATTCCGTTATGAAATATCTCCAACTGCTCAACAAAGAAGATGGCTTGACCGTGCTGTGCAGCTTGCACTTTCTCAGCCTCGCCCGCGCCTACGCTGATCGTGTGATCGCGCTCAAAGATGGTGTGCTGGAATTCGATGGGCTGCCAAGTGAAATTGATAACGAGCGTTTCAAGATGATTTACGGCGAAGACGCTGTTGAAGTCGAGATTCACTAGGAGTAGGGGCGAGATGAATACACCCGCTGAAAAACCCCAATCCCGTTCACAGGCTGCGCTGCGCCGCTTGCTTATTCTCGTTGGGTTAGCAGTCGTATTAGTCATTTTCGCTTATGGTTGGGATGTCACCGATATTGACTTCACCGTGACTCAGCAGCCGCAGCGCCAACAAAACGTCGTCAATGCGTTGAGCGAACTGCTCTCCCCGAATGTATTCACGCAGGAATACACTATTCAGAACACGACGACATCATTCGTGATGGACTGCCCCGCCGACTTCACCGCCCCCGCCGTCGTCCCATCAGAAGATGCGCCGTATATTGAGATCACCCCCGCGTGCGGCGCAAGTGGAGACCTCGTCACCGTGACGGGCTACAACTTCTATCCCAATGCGCTCGCCCGTATTAACTGGATCGCTACCGATGGCGAACGCCGCATCCGCCAAACACTTGAAACAAACGACGACAATTTTGTCACACGCGGCGACGGCACATTTACCGTGCAAATCGAAGTCCCACGCATTCGCGGAACAGCGGGTGAAACGCACACCATTGAGGCACAAGGCAGCTTCCCCGATGGCGCGCCTCATCTAAGCGAGACAACAACAATCGTCGCGGAAAAGATGGTCGAAACCATCTTCCTCGCGCTCATCGCCACGACCATTTCGATTGTGCCTTCAGCGTTTTTGAGCTTTTTCGCCGCGCACAACCTCATGCGTCCCGTTCGTATTCCGTTGGGTAATTTGCTCGTCAGTTTTACCTTGCTGCCTATCGGGTTTTATGTCGGCGCAAGCATCTTAAGCAATATCGCCGCCTTTTTGATGCGTATAGGAAGCGAAAACACCGCCGCTGCGGCTGTCACTGGTTTGGTCATGTTGTTTGGTGCGGTTGCATCCACACCGCGTTTGCGACACGCTGCCAATGGTCAGGAACATTCACAACTTCGCTCCATCATCATGACATCCATGGTCGTTGTCGTATCCATCGCGCTGATCGGTTTGGTGGGCGCACTGGCGCTCATGATCAATCGCCTCCAAGCGGACGGCATCCTTGGTTATATCGTTCGATTCATTGGTTCGCTTGGTGAAATTATCCAACTCATCGTCGTGCCGCTGTCCGGCATCATTGGGGCATTTGGGCTTGCGTCTATCGGCACAACGCTGACACGCGGCGCTTTGCGCGAAGTCAGCATTCCCACTAGTCACATTCTCGGCGCTGTTCTCGGCGCGCTTGCAGGCGCTGTTCTTATGGGTATCGTTGCGACGATTGGAATGTCGGCGGCATGGCTTGGCTTGCTCACCCCACTTACTGCGGCGGCGCTTGCCTCGCCCGTGCTTCCCCAACTTTACCGTCGCTTCATCAAGAACAATCCTCGCCCTATGGGAACAGAACGCTTTTTGCTGTCGGTTCTTTCATGGATAGGCGCGTTAATCGCGTTCATCACCGCTTACAATGTGTTGGATGTGTCGCAGGCATTGGTCGAAGGAGTCTTGCCGCCGCGTTTGGTTGTCGCATCCATCGCGGGCTTCGATGTGTATCTGTACGTCGCAGAAGCCATGCTGATTGGCGCGGCGCTGGCGCTCATCACGGGGGCGCTGCAAGGAACGCGCGCCAATTTTGGCATCGGCAGCGTGCTTTACAACATCACCCGTACTATCCTCAATGCCCTGCGCTCGATTGAGCCGCTTATCATGGGCTTGGTGTTCGTAATCTGGGTGGGCATTGGTCCGTTCGCGGGGGTGCTGGCGCTGGCGCTTCACTCGATTGCTTCGCTAGGCAAGCTCTATTCGGAGCAGATCGAAACCATCGACAGCGGCCCCATTGAAGCCTTGCAAAGTACAGGCGCGAATCGCTTACAAACGATAGTCTATGCCGTCGTGCCGCAGATCATCCCATCGTATATCGCTTTCACCATGTACCGTTGGGACATCAACGTGCGTATGTCCACTATCATCGGTTTTGTGGGCGGCGGCGGTATCGGCTTCCTGCTCCAACAGCAGATCAATCTGCTTCGCTACCGCGATGCGGGCGTAGCAGTGCTTGCTATTGCCATCGTTGTGTCCATCCTCGACTACGCAAGCGCCGCCATCCGCGAACGCTACATCTAAACAAATGCCGTGTTTAACGCTACAAGGTGTGAAACACGGCTAATCCCTCGCTTGAACAAACAGGCTATTTAGCGCATTTGCTAACCGATTCAAGGCAGTATGCTATTCCCGATTGTCTAAATAGGTGACGTTCACCGGGATACGCTCACATGAAATACCGTCTTACCACGCTCACCCTCCTGTTAAGTTTGTTTCTCATCACTCACCTTACCACCGCACAAAGTCAACAAACCACCCCAACTGCTGAACCGGACGATCATGCCGAAATGGGGAACATGGAATCGATGGCGACAGAAGGCGACGAGTGCAATGTAGAAGCATTTGTGCTTCAACAACAGGCATATGCGACCGCGTTGACTGCTTTTGCACAGGTCTATTCAATTGATCCTCAGTCGGCGCTTCGTACCGTCTATTACGCTGGGCTTACCTATCAAACCTTCGCCGAAAGTTGTGGATTTGTACCGCCTGAAGAAGAACACGGGCATGGCGATGAAACCGTAGAAGATGAGCATAGTGATGCCGCCCATCTGGAACTCGCCTTGTCGATAGGTGATCCCGAAAACGGGGAAGTATTGTTCAACACCATCATCCCTGAAACCGGCTTCGCTTGCGCCACCTGCCACCGCGTCGATAGCTCAGAAACACTAATTGGTCCCGGTTTGATCAATGTCGCCAGCCCCGACCATGATCCAGCACAGCACGAACACGGCACCGAGCAAGATGACACTCATGAAGATACGGACGCGGCACATGGTGGCGATGATCACAACAGCACTGAAGAACCCATCACCGAAAGATCAATGGAAGATATCGTCACCTATATTCACACGTCGATCATAAGTCCGAGCGAGTTTGTCGTGCCCGGTTTCCCGGATCTATTGATGCCACAAATCTACGAGCAAGTTTTAAGCGAACAACAGATTAACGATCTGATCGCTTATCTGCTCGTCTTACCGTCATAAGCCTCATCTAGGCAAATAAAAAAGGCAGCATCGAACATTCCAGTGCTGCCTTTCATTTCAAAGCCGGAGGTCACATTTAGCGCAAAAACGCCTCTACCAATCCCCCATCCACACTGAAAATCTGCCCCGTTGTCTTGGCGAACGCATCTGTGCTTAACAAATACGCGACTTCGGCTTGATCTTCCGGGGTGATCGGCAGTTTCGTGAGCGTGCGCTGCGCGTAGAAATTCGCCAGCTTAGACCGCAGCGATTCCGTATCCTCATCCTCACTGTGTGGAATATTGTATTTGACCAGCGAGCTAATCACACGGTCACGCGGAAACATTGTGCTTCCTTCGACTACCGTCGCGGGCGCTAATCCGTTCACGCGCACCAGCGGCGCGAGTTCAACCGCCATTTCGCGCACTAGATGATTTGCTGCCGCTTTGCTCGTATCGTATGCCACCGACCCTTTCTTGGCAACCGCACCGTTCACGCTCGTCGTCAGCACCAAGGTGCCGCGCAGTTTCTGCGCTTCCCATATCGAGCGTGCTTCATCCGCGACCAGATACCCGCCTAACACATTCACATCGAACGTCAGCCGCCACTGATCATCCGTGACATGCCCTGTCTTGTCGGGTGATACGAACACCCCCGCAGTCACGATCACGTTATCGATCCCGCCATACGCCAGCAGCACTTGATCCAGCAGCGCGCGGATGCTTTCCCGCTTGGTCACATTCACACTCAAACCAATCGCCGGACCGCACCCTGAAATCCCCGTACCCGCTACGCCAATTCCCATGCCGTAAATCTTGGTGAGTTCGTCCGCTGTGCCTTGCGCCGCTTCCAAATTCAAGTCCGCGCATACGACATGCGCCCCCTCTTTTGCCACGCGATGCGCCGCTGACTTGCCGATGCCGCTGCCCGCGCCGATCACCAGCACAACATTCCGTTCCAGTGATTTTTCCGGCGGCATCCGGCGCAGCTTCGCTTCTTCTAGCAGCCAGTATTCAATATCAAAAGCCTCTTGACGCGGCAGCGCGACATACTGCCCCACCGCTTCCGCGCCGCGCATCACTTCAACCGCGCAGTTGTAGAACTCTGCTGTGACGCGGCTCTCGCTCTTATTCTTCCCAAACGCGACCATCCCAACGCCGGGGATCAAGATCACCGTCGGGTTTGGATCGCGCATAGCAGGAGAGTTCGCGCGCTTGCACGCTTGATAGTACGCCGCGTAATCAACGCGATATTGCGCGATCCCGCTTTCCAGCTTGTTCACCAGCGATGCTGTATCTTCGCGCTGGGGATCCCAATCTACATACAGCGGCTTGATCTTCGTCCGCAAAAAGTGATCTGGACAGCTTGTCCCCAGTTCAGCTAAGCGTGCCGCGTCATGGCTGTTGACGAACTGCAAGATTGTCTCGTCACTTTGTATTGTGGCAATAAAGCGATTTTGCTGGGATACCATCCCGCGTAGAGTCGGCAGCACATCAATCAGCAGTTTCGCGCGCTGGTCATCTGGCAGTGATTGAAACTTCGCCCCGCCAAAGATCCCCGCGCCTTTATCGCGCGCTTCCAGATACCGCGCCGCCCTCTCAATCAGCGTAAGTGTTAATTCATAACATGCTTTGTCGTCGTTTGCCCAATTAATCAGCCCGTGCGCGCCAAGAATGATCCCTTGAATACCCGGATGCGCGGCTATCGTTTCTTGCAAAATCAAGCCGAGATCAAAACCCGGACGCTGCCAATCCACCCACACAACAGCATCGCCATAGATTTCCCGCGTCAGTTCCTTGCCGCGGCTGCACGCCGCAATCGCGATCACCGCGTTCGGATGCGTGTGATCGACATGCTTGTATGGGATGAAAGCGTGCAGGGGCGTATCAATCGATGTGGCACGCGGGTTCAGGTTGTAGACCGTATGCAGGTACATATCCACCATCTGATCTTCGATGGGGGTTTTCACGCCCTTTTCGCTTGCCATGTTGTAGATGGCTTGCAGCGACATCAGCTTATCCATGTACAGCGACGCGAAATTCGCCCGTTTACTCGTCCGCAAATCGCCGCCCGATCCCTTCACCCACATGATCTCAACCTGCTCACCCGTCAGCGGATCAGGCATCATGATCTTGCTTGAGGTGTTGCCTCCGCCCGTGTTGGTGATGCGCTGATCATCGCCCAGAATATTCGAGCGATACACCAACCGTTCAACCGGGTCGAGCTTGGCGGCGTGTGCGTCATCCCAACGATAGCTGACATGGCGATATTCATCTGGTCTGTAGAACTGCATTGCATTCTCCCTTGTTCATCAGGTGCGCTTAGTCGCGAACGCCCCTGAAAATGGTCATCATAAATGCGGGGTTACCCGCCTGTAGGGGCGCAACCTATTGCGCCCGTTGAACTCAACAAACCGTGACCTCCACGCCCCCACATCTTCGAACCTTCCCCTGCAGATCTCCCCCTCTCTGCCAGTGGAGAGGGGGTCGGGGGGGTGAGGGCAGAACTTACCCCATCAAATGCGCGAACGCCCGCCTCAAATCGTCGATTTCACTCGTGCCAATCGCCACATGCTTGCCAATCGACGCTGTCTCAATAAGTGACCGCGCCGTAAATTCCGCCACTTCCAAACGGTCAAAGGCTTGCAGCACGCTGTTTCCTGTCGTCAGCACGCAGTCGTTTTGCAGCAAAATCACTGGTGTACGCGGCGAAATCATCTCTGCAACTGTTTCCGGCGTGCGATATTGACTGCCATAAGGCACTTTCGGCATGTCCATCAACAGTATGTAACTTTCGGGGATCGTTTTGGTATCTATCGCTTGTTCGGCAATCGAATACGCGGTGATGTAGGGAGCTTGTGCCGTAATTACGCAGTTGATCTGCGGATGCCGTCGATAAATCGCTTCATGCAGCTTGACCGAACGGCTCGGAATTTTGCCTGCTTCTCGTTTTCCATCGCGGATCAGCACAGGTTGTTCGTTGTCGATGCTTGGTCGGTCAAAATCGGTTGGCGTGATCAAGAAACTGTTTGCATCCACCCGCGCCGATGCTACCCCTTGCGTGCTGATCATCAACTGTCGATCACATGCTCGCCGGACAATCTCTACCAGCGAGTCGCGTAACTCGCGCTCGTGGCTCGTGTGAGTCACCGCCTCAAATTCCGGCAGCAGATTATCCCGGTGATCGAACAGGGTAAGCTGGTCATCCGTCAGCGTTGTGATCGCACCTAACCCGCGCGCATACATCAACGTGCGCGCGCAAAAGTCTAGGGTTTCCAGACGTTGAAAGGCTTCCAGCAGAGTCGTGCCCGCCGTCGCCACCCCATGATTTTCCAGCAGCACCACGTCATACCCGCGCGCGAATGTATCCGCGATGTTCTTGCCCAACGCTTCGCTGCCCGGCAGCGCATACGGCGCATAACCCACCTGCCCACACAACCGCTGCGCTTGCGGAATGATGCTTGTATCCGGCACTTTCCGCACAATGCTAAACGACACTAACGCCGGCGCATGGGCATGGACAATCGCGCGCAAATCCGGTCTCTGGGCATAAATCGCGCGGTGAAACGGCAGTTCCGATGATGGCGCGTGTAAGCCTGTCGCCGTGCCATCCGGCGCGATATACATAATATCAGCGGCGGTCAGCTGCCCCTTATCCACGCCGCTCGGTGTTATCCAGATACCGCCATCCTCATCGCGGATCGACAAATTACCGCCGCTCAATGTCGTCATGCCGCCGTAATAGATTCGGCTCATGATCTGAACAAGCTGTTGACGCGGCGAAAGCAGATCGAACATCAGAACTGCTGCATCCTTTCTACGGCCTCATCCCAAAATGGGTCAGGGATCGGCTGAAAATCGCGCGCCAAGCTGCTCTCGCGGATGATCTGGCGCGCTTGTGTGATATTCGACAGTTCCCCACATGCGATCAACTGTACGGCGGCGTTCCCCAACACGGTTGCTTCAACCGGACCTGCTTGCACAGGGATGCCTGCCGCATCAGCGGTTAGCTGATTCAGCAGATCATTCTGCGATCCACCGCCGACGATGTGCAGCACCTCTACTGATTGACCGGAAATTGTTGTAAGTCGTTCCAGCGTAATCCGGTATTTGACCGCCAAACTCTCTAACACCGCTCGCGCCATCGCACCGTGTGATTCCGGCGCGGCGATCCCTTTTTCTTCGCACCATGCGCGAATCAGCGACGGATGATCCCCCGGTGCGAGAAAACGCGCGTCATCCACATCGATCATCGTATGCGCGCTTGGCGTAGTCCGCGCCAATTCCGCCAGTTCCGCATACGTATACACCGCCCCTTCGCGTTCCCACTGTGCGCGGCACTGTTGCAGCACCCATAATCCCATCACATTCTTCAATAGGCGATACGTATTCTCTACGCCGCCTTCGTTGGTGATATTCGCTTCGTATGCCGCATCGTTGATGATCGCGTTCGGCACTTCCAATCCCACCAAGCTCCACGTCCCGCTGCTGATGTACGCCGAGTTCTTGTGTGTCATCGGCACCCCCGCAACCGCACTTCCCGTGTCATGGGCTGCGGGTGCGATTACGGTGATACCGTCATAGCTGCCCAATTTAGTTCCCGGCGGCACAATTTCTGGCAAAATATGCGTTGGAATCCCCAATGTGCCGAGCATATCTCGTGCCCACGTCCCAGTTCGTGGGTTGAACATCTGCGTTGTCGTCGCGTTGCTGAACTCGCACACCTTCGCGCCCGTTAGCCAGTAATGGAGCAGGTCAGGGATGGTCAAAAACGTCTGCGCCACATCGAGCAGCGGCGATTTATGTTCGACGAGGCTCATCATCTGATACAGCGTATTCAACTGCATCATCTGAATTCCCGTTTGCTCGAATACTTCCCGGCGCGATACTTTTGCGTACACCGCCTCCATCATGCCGTTGGTACGCGCGTCGCGGTACATCACCGGATTCGCCAGCAAATTTCCATCCCGGTCTAGCAGTCCAAAATCGACACCCCACGTATCTACCCCAATGCTGACCGGATTGTGCGCCTTGCCTTTGTCGATTCCCTGCTGGATGTTCCGCCATAAATGCAGAACATCCCAATAGAGCGTCCCACTAATCGTCGTGACCGGATTGACAAAACGGTGCAGTTCTTCAGTCACCAAGCGCGCGCCGTCAAAATGCACAGCCATCACGCGCCCGCTTTCCGCGCCTAAATCGACGGCAAGGACGGTTTTCCGCGTCATATTCTCGCCTCGCTTTTGTGTTCTGTGTTAAAGGCTTGGCGTAGATTCCACTAGACTCGCGCTAGCCGCGTTTCGCCAATACCGCCTTCTCATAGGATTTGATCGCATCCATATAGCTGTATCCCACCGGAACACCTTGTTGCGCGCAGTAATAATCCCATACTGCGCCGAACGGCATTCCTTTAAGTTCTTCCATCAGCGCCAAACGTCCGCCATAGTTCCCTTCATTTTCAAGCTGACACAGCATCTCTTTCGGCTCTACCAGCGCCAGCAGCAGCGCCCGAAGTGCGTTGCGTGTGCCAATCGTCCACGCCGCCACACGGTTAATGCTCGCATCGAAGAAATCCAGCCCAATATGCACCTTGTTCACGAACCCACCGCGCACAATTTCTTGCATAATCGCCTGTAAATCGTCCGTTAGCGTCACCACATGATCGCTGTCCCAGCGCACGCCGCGGCTCACATGCAGCAGCAGTTCCGGCACAAACAGCAGCGCCGAACTGATCTTGTCCGCGATTCCCTCTGTCGGGTGAAAATGCCCTGCGTCCAAGCACAGCAGGACATCATTCCGACTTGCCGTGTAGCCGAGATAGAACTCATGCGATCCCACCACATAGCTTTCCGACCCGATTCCGAACAGCTTACTTTCCACCGCATCAAGATGAATACTGCGGTCAATTGGGTTTGCCAGCACTGCGTCAAGCGATTGCTTCAGTCGTTCACGCGGAGATTTGCGATCAAACGGCGTGTCTTTGTATCCATCAGGAATCCAGATATTGGTCACGCACGGCGTACCCAATTCACGCCCAAAATATGCGCCGATATTGCGCGATGCGATGCAGTGTTCAATCCAGAACTGACGCACACCCGCGTCTTGATGCGACAGCGTAAACCCTTCATCCGCCAGCGGATGCGAAAACAGCGTCGGGTTGAAGTCCAACCCGTGACCGTTCGCCTTTGCCCAATCCACCCACCGCGAAAAATGTTCCGGCTGTATCGCGTTCCGTTCGACCTTTGTGCCGCTTTCGAGATAAATCGCGTGCAAATTCAAGCGATGCTTGCCGGGGATCAGGCTGTACGCGAAATCAAGGTCTTGACGCAGTTCGTCGGCGGTGCGCGCCTTGCCGGGATAATTCCCCGTCGCCATGATCCCGCCGCTTAACCCGCGATCCGGGTTTTCAAACCCGCCCACGTCATCGCCCTGCCAGCAGTGCAAGCTGATTGCGATTGCACGCAGCGATTCGAGCGCGGCATCTGTGTCTACACCCATCACGGCATATCGTTCTTTCGCTAATTGGTATGCGCTTTGAATTTGCCGGTCATTTGGTTGTTGGGACATAAAATCCTCGGCTTAAAAGGTTGGTTTCAGACAAAGAATCAACAAAATCAATTTTTCGTGTTCTGGCGTTCTCTCAAAGAATTGTCTAAAAATAAACGCAGAGACTTTTATGGCTCATTCTCGTCAAAATCAGGACATAAAGGACATATCCCTTAATCCTTCACCCTATAAGCACAACCAAACGTCTGTAGGGGCGGCAGCGAAACTCGTTTCGCACATGCCGCCCGCCAACAACTGTCCCCCCCAGCCTGTACTTGACCAGAGGGGTAATTTCAACCTAGCTTCCGGCTTCCGGCGTGGCTTCCAAATCGACTGCCCATTCTTCAAAGTTGTCCGCGTTGTACACGCTGAACGGTCCCATTAGCACGCGGAGCGCGCCTTCACGGGTCGGGTCTTCTTCAATCGTGTATGTGCCCATGCGACCCGCCTCAAACGTCACGCCTGCTTCGGCTTCCATCGCGCCGGTTTCCAGCAGATACGTCACGTAGTAGGTCAGGTAGCCGAGGTCTTTGAAGCTCCACAACGCAAATTCTTGCGCGCAGCCATTTTCGACAAATTCCTGCATTTCCAGCGGCAGACCCAAACCACTCACGGCGACTGTGCCGCACAGACCTTCGTCCTGCATCGCCTTCGCGGCGGCAGCGATACCCACTGTCGTCGGAGCCATGATCAGACCGAGATCAGGATAGCTGTCGATCAAGCCGAGGGCTTCGTTGTAGCTGTCATCGGGATCATCGTTGCCATACACAATCGCTACGAGCTCAAGGTTCGCGTACTGCGGATCGCTTTCGAGAACTTCCTGCATCGCCGCGATCCATGCGTTCTGGTTTGAGGCATCTGGTGTAGCGGAAAGAATCGCAAATTGACCACCATCTTCACCGAGAATACGCAGCGCCATATCCGCCATCACCGTGCCGGTTTCGCTGAAGTCCACCTGCGCGATAAAGACCTGTTCGCCGGAAGGATCAACGGGCGAGTCCCATGTCACCACTGTGCTGCCCGCTTCCAAAGCGCGCTGCGTTGAAGGGAGTAGTTGTTCGTAGTCGTTCGCGCTGATCATGATGCCGTCTACGCCTTGCGTGATCGCAGCTTCAATGATCTCAATCTGACCGGGGGCGCTGGCTTCAGTTGGCGCGTTGAAAATCAGTTCGCCGGGGTTTTCCAGTTCGGCATGGGCTTCCTGCGCGCCTTCATGCGCTTGGTCAAAGACCGCATTGCCAAGCGCCTTGGGCAGCAGCAGCATATTGACTTCCTGACCGGGTGTTGCGACGATAACGTCCTGCATAAATGCAGGCTGCACAGTCACAAGCAGGACAATCATCATCAAAAAGGCTATGCGAAGGTTTTTCATGTCTATTCCTCTCAATTCGTTCAAAGACTCTTTAACCAAATGGACAGTGAAAGATGCGACTCCGTTCGACTACGCTTCTTGTTTATCCGGCTTCTCCTTTCGCTGTTTCTCCTTTCGTTAACGAAGGCTTATCCCGTTCAACAAATGAGCGCCACCATTTTGTGTTTTGTAGGCTCTGCGCCCAATTGGGAATAAGTACAGACAGGATGAGCAGCGCGCCGACGATACTCGTCTGCACATTCCCGCTTACATTCGCCAGCGACATGCCGTTACGCATGTTCAGCACCACGAGCAGCGACAGCCCTACCCCAAGCATCGTCCCTTTGCCACCAAATATGCTAACACCACCAAGCAGCACCATCGTGATAATGTCGAGTTCGAAACCTTCAGCGGCATTGGCACGAATATTGCCTAGCCGAGCCGCGTACCATAAGCCCGCGAATGCCGCCATCAATCCCGTCGCGACAAAGATCGTCATCTTGATCCGCCGCACGTTGATTCCCGCGTATTCAGCCCCCGCGCGGTTATTGCCAATCACGTACACATACCGCCCGAACGCCGTGCGCCCCAGAATGATGAAGCACGCGACGAACATCACCGCAAATAAGATTACCGTGAACGGAAACGAGCCAATCATGCCGTTCTGCGCCAATCCAGTAAACCATTCGGGATACCCACCGACAGAACGATCTTCAAGCAGGATGCGTGCCACCCCGCGATATGCAATTAACCCCGCCAGCGTCACCACAATTGACGGCATGTTGAGATACGTGATGAAAAACCCGTTGATCACGCCGCACAGCGCGCCCACCGCCATCGCGACCACAAATCCTACCGGAAGCGACCACCCCGCCTCATATGTGAACGCTAGTACCGATGCCGCCAGCCCCATCACTGATGCGATAGAGAGATCGATTTCGCCGTTGATAATCACGAAAGTCATCAACAGCACCACCATCGCCTTCTCAATCGACAAGCGAAAAATATTCGAGATGTTGTCGACATTGAAGAAATGTTCCGAAAGCTGCGTGTTGATCACAATCACCACGCACAAAATCACAAATAAGAGTGTTTCCCACCGCCGCAGCCACGAAAAGCGAGTCAACAGGTTCATCGGTTTACGCCTTTACCTTTCCGGCGCTGCTCGATGCCGGGAGCTGGCTTCGTCGCGCCTTTTGCGCCCGTTCTGCCCACCATGTTCGCAAGCGGCTCATAATCACCGAGTCAGACGTGACCGCGATCAAGATGAAAATACCAAGCAGCGCATCCTTCCAGAACTCGTTGATCCGCATACGGATCAAGCTCTGTTCGATAGTACCGACCAGCAGCGCGCCTAAGAGCGTGCCGATCACCGTGCCAGAACCGCCGAACGTGTTCACCCCGCCGACGACAACCGCTGCTACGACTTGCAGTTCAAGCCCGCGCGCCGCTTCAGACGTGATCGTGCCGATTCGCGCCAAATATACGAACCCACCCAATCCCGCCAGCGCGCCACTGATCACGAAGGCTGTGAAGATCAACCGCCGCGATGGAATCCCCGCGACTTCTGCCGCTTCGGGGCTAGAGCCGACCGCGTACAGCCGTCTTCCAAAGCGGGTATAGGTCAATATCACCTGAAACAGAATTACGGCAATGATCGCAATCACGGGCAGTGCCCCGAATTCCACTTCCCCAAGATTGAACACCGTCTGTTGGGGCAATTCCTTGAGCCAGTCGGGGAGTTGCCGCGTGGCAATCGATTGTGAACCGGAATACTCGACCAGTGCGCCGCGATAAATTGCCAGTGTGCCGAGTGTCACCACGACGGCGGGGACACGCCCATATGCAACCAGCAGTCCATTGAGGATGCCCATCAACGCGCCCACGCCCATCGCCAACCCAACTGCGACCATTGGATCAAGATCGCGAAATTCTGCGAACTGCCGCCCGATCAAAAACGCCGTAAAACCAACAATTGACCCCACTGACAGGTCAATGTTGCGCGTCAGCACTACCATTGTTTGACCCACCGCCACAATCGTGATAATCGCTACCGTCGTCGCAATCCGGTCAAACGTGCGTGGCGTGAAATAATTCTCAATCTGACTGCCAAACAGCAGCAGCACCATGATCAAAATGACGAATAGGCTCAATTCGCGTATCTGTTGGACGCGCAGCACGCCGCGTAATCCACGCATCAGCCGAGCCTTTCCGGCATCGACACAGCTTGCCCCATCGCCGCACTCATAATCAGCTCTTGAGTGACTTGGGCTCGGCTGAAAATGCCCATTTGTTTGCCTTCGCGCATCACTAGAATTCGGTCACTCATTGCCAGCACTTCCGGCAAATCCGACGAGATCATCAAAATGGCGATTCCCTGCCCCGCTAAGTCGCTGATCAAACGGTGGACTTCTTCTTTCGCCCCTACATCGATCCCGCGCGTGGGTTCATCTAAGATCAACAGGCGCGGCTTGGTGTTCAGCCATTTGCTCAATACCACTTTCTGTTGATTTCCGCCCGATAGTTTGCCTGCCAAGTGCTGCACGTTCGGTGTGCGAATATTGAACCGTTCACGATAATTGTCAGCGGTTTTCGCTTCCTCGCGCCCTTGAATAATGCCGATTCGGTTGACATAGCTGTTTAGCATTGGTAGTGAGATATTTGCTGCAATCGACATCGGCAAAATCAACCCGTGCTGGCGGCGATCTTCCGGCACATACGCGATTCCTAGCCGAATCGCCTGCTGCGGTTTCTGAATATGAACCGTCTTGCCTTCGTAGATAATCTCGCCATGATCTGCTGGAGCGATGCCGAACAGAGAAAGCGCCACATCGGTGCGCCCCGACCCTACCAACCCCGCAAAGCCCAGCACTTCGCCCGCGTGCAACTCAAATGTGATGCCCGAATACACGCCGCTGCGACCCAGATCGCGCACTGACAGCACAGGCTCCCCACGGTTGCTTGGCGCTTTGGTGAACATCTGCCCCATTTCGCGCCCCACCATATCGCGGATTGCGCTCTCCGGCGTGACTTCGCTTGCGGGCGCGGACGATATAAATTGCCCATCTCGAAACACAGTGATCCGGTCAGAAATGCGAAACACTTCATCCATGCGATGGCTAATGAACAGCACCGCCACTCCGCTTTTACGCAGACTGCCCACCAGCTTAAACAACTGCTCGACTTCGTGTGCCGAAAGCGAAGCAGTCGGCTCATCCATGATCAGCACACGCACATTCATCGAAATAGCTTTTGCGATTTCCACCGTTTGCTGTGCCGCCAGCGGCAAACCGCGCGCCTGTGCGCGCACATCCAAGCTCACATCGAGCTTTTCCAGCACGGCTTCTGCATCGCGGTACAGCTTGCTCCAGTTCATCAATGCGCCGCGATCCCGATGACTGATGAAGATGTTTTCAGCGATGTTTAAATCGGGAAACACTAACGGCTCTTGATAGATCGCCGTGATTCCATACGCTTGTGCTTCGGCAGAATTTCCCAAGTGGATCGGCTGACCATCCAGCAGCAATTCGCCCGAATCCGCTTGATATATCCCCGTCATGATTTTGATGAGCGTCGATTTCCCCGCGCCGTTTTCGCCCAACAATGTATGCACTTCGCCGGGATACAACCGCAGAGAAACACCGTTCAGTGCTTGTGTCGCGCCAAATCGTTTGGAGACATTCCGTATTTCTAATAGAGGGGTATCAGAAGCCATTTTTGCTCTAAATCAAAATATTGTTCGACACAAGTCTGTCGTTCAAGCTTGCCTCTACATCAATTCAAGTGTATGCAGCATCGACAATTTTCGCAAGCCGTTTCGATGATTTTCAACGATTTTCCCCAATTTTCCGTAATTTCTCACAAATTATCCCCAAGTGTACAGACTCACTTACGGAAAAATCCGTTACACTAGGAACGGACAATAATTGGCAAGATCCGCGGCGAATAGATTTTTCGAGTAGTGGGACGGGCAGTATGCAACCTTCAGCGCAACCATCGGCAAGCGCCTACGAACGGCATCAGGCGATATTGGACTTGATTCGACGTTCGGAAAGCGTGCGTGTAACCGATCTTGCCGAACTGCTTGGCGTATCTGAAAGCACCATTCGTTCCGACTTGGAGCTGCTTGACGAACAGGGGCAGTTAATTCGTATACGCGGTGGCGCAATCGCTAAAAACCCAGACGCACCCTTGCCCGGTTCGCCCTATTCCTTGCAAAAAGTGCAGACTCATTCTGAAGAAAAGCGGCGCATCGCTCACGGGGCGGCGGGGATGATCGAAGACGGCGACGTAATCATGCTTGATGCCAGCTCGACGGTACTGCATCTCGCGCCCTACTTGCAGGATCGACGCGGTCTGACTGTGTTCACCAATGGTATCGACGTAGCCAGAGCGTTAGCCGGTGAACCTTCCAACACGGTGATCATCTTAGGGGGCATTTTGCGTCCTAACGGCAACTCGATCACGGGCGAAATCAGCAAACAGGTACTGCAAAACTATCGTATTCAAACGGCGTTTGTTTCATGCAGCGGCTTCACGCTCGAACGGGGCTTCTTCGAGATGAATCTGCAAGAGGCGCAAATGAAATCCCTCATGCTGCAAGCATCAGAACGCCGTGTCGCCCTGCTCGATTCCAGCAAGATTGGGCGCACGGGGTTGACCACGTTCGGGACACTTGCCGACTTCGATTATTTCGTCACCGATGAAAATGTTGAACCCGCCGTCATCGAAGCTGTGCGTGAACAGACGGTCAATGTGCTGGTGTGCGGCAAACAGACTACCCGTACTTATGCCGCCAATGATTCTCGACGCGCGCGCTACCGCATCGGATTTGCCAACTTGAGCGAAAGCACACCTTTCAGTCGTGATGTGCGCCGCAGTCTCGAAAAGGCAGCGGGACAGAATGAGGATATTGAACTGATTGTCGCGGATAACGCGCTCGACCCACAGGTAGCATTACGTGTCGCGGACGAACTGATCGCCCAAGACATCGATCTTGTCATCGAATACCAGATCGACGAGACAACAGGCAACTTGATCGCGCACAAATTCCAGCAGGCGAACATCCCCATCATCGCAGTCGATATCCCAATGGTGGGGGGGGTGTATTTTGGGGTGAACAACTATATGGCGGGCAAACTGTCCGGCACGGCGCTGGGAGAAGCCATCCGTGACCATTGGCAGGGCGAATTCGACGTACTGATTGTCTTAGAGCAGCAGCGAGCGGGCAACCTACCGGCGATGCGAATTCAAGGGCAGTTAGACGGCATCACGGAAACCGTTGGCGCTATCCCGCCCGAAAAGATTTGGCGGGTTGATTCTGACAACACTGCTGAGGGCAGCTACGAGAGTATGCGAAAGGTATTTCGGGAAATTCCCGATACCGCCCGCATCGCGGTCATCTGCTTCAACGATGATGCCGCTGTTGGCACACTCCATGCCGCGCACGATGCTGAACGTGACCGTCATCTGCTCATTGTCGGGCGGGGGGCGGATCGTCGCTTGCGCGCCGAAATGCGTAAGCCCAATTCGCCTATCGTTGGGGCGACTGCCTACCGCGCCGAAGACTACGGGCAGTTCTTGATCAAGCTGGCGCTCGACATCCTCACGGATCGCCGTGTGCCACCTGCCGTGTACATGGAGCATTTCTTCGTCAGCCCGCATAATGTGGACAGCTACTACCCGCTTGAACTTGAGACGCAGGGATAGCAGCCAAAACGATGTCCCTTGATGTCCATATTGTGATGCGACTTGGCGAAGATTGCGAGAAGATATGTTGATTGAGGTTGACGAATTTGGAGTGCGAATCAATCAATTTACGCTGTTTGAATGCAGCGCTTCGCCACATCGCCAGCGATTGCAACAGTTTTAAGCCGAACGCCGCCATATCCGCCTATTGGCACATCGACTTGTTTTCCGGCGCAGTGGCTCACACGTTATCATAAAATACCACCGCCGCGCCCGCCAAAATCGTCAGCAATCGGACGAAACTTTGTGTGACAAGACTGCGTTGTTCATCGGTCAATGCTGTCAAAATTATGATGTATCCCCGCGCGGCTCAACCTCAATACGCTTCGATTATATTGCTTTCAAATCCAACCGCCGCAGCAGTTGAGCATTAAACGCTACCACAACCGTGCTAATCGACATGAACACCGCCCCCACCGCCGGATCAAGCACTACGCCGAACGGCGCAAGCACGCCCATCGCCAGCGGGATCGCGATCACGTTATAGCCCGTTGCCCACACAAGATTCTGGATCATCTTGCGATACGTCGCGCGGCTTAACGCCACGATCTTGACGATATCCAAGGGGTTCGACTTCACAAGAATGATCCCCGCGCTCTCGATTGCCACATCTGTCCCCGCGCCAATCGCGATTCCCACATCCGCCGTGACCAGCGCGGGCGCGTCGTTCACGCCATCGCCCACCATCGCCACTTTGTTTCCGCCGCGCTGAAGTTCGCGCACTTTATCGGCTTTGTGTTCTGGCAGCACTTGAGCGAAAAACGTGTCGATCTTCAATTCTTCTGCCACTGCCCGCGCGACAGATTCGCTGTCACCCGTCAGCATCGCCACTTTTAAACCCATTTCGTGCAGTTTTCGCACGGCTTCGCGGCTTTCCTCACGGATCACGTCTGCGATGGCAAACAGCGCCACGACTGCCGATTCGCTCGTCAGATAAATCACTGATTGTCCCGCTGCTTCCGCGTGATGTTTCGCCGTTTCTAGCGTCGATGGCACACTCAAGGCAAGCTGTTCCAACAAACGTGGACCGCCGATATAGTACGCAACCCCATCCACTATCGCTTTCACGCCGCGCCCCGCGAGACTCTCGAATTGGCTAACTAAATCAGGCGCGATGCTACGCGCTTCCACATATGACCGGATCGCTTGTGCGATCATGTGTTCGCTGTCGCCTTCCAACCCCGCCGCGATCTTGAGCGCGTCCGTTTCGCTGATTCCATCGACCGCCACACTGACTACGCCCTGTTCACCTTTCGTCAGCGTGCCCGTCTTATCAAAGATGATCGTGTTCAAGTCCTTCGCGCCTTCCAGCGCGATACGCTGCCGCACCAGCAAACCATTCCGCGCCGAAAGCGTCGTCGAAATCGCCACAACCAGCGGCACAGCTAAACCTAATGCGTGAGGGCAGGCGATCACCAGCACCGTGACCATGTTCTTGACCGCTTCCGACACATTTCCGGTAAACACAAGCCAGCCGATCAGCGTCAGCACACCCGCGGCAATCGCGATGATCGTCAGATAGTACGCCGCGCGCTGCGCCAGCGTTTGCGCCCGCGATTGACTTTTCTGCGCGTCCTCAACCAAGCGCATGATCCCCGCCAGCGCCGTGCTTTCGCCCACCTGCTGTACGTCCACGCGCAGCGATCCTGAACCATTGACCGTCCCGCCAATCACGTTGTCCCCTACGCGCTTGTCCACAGGGCGGCTCTCCCCCGTGATCATCGACTCGTTGACACTGCTTTCGCCGCTTGCCACTGCACCATCAACCGGAATACTCGCGCCGGGGCGAATCAGCACGCGATCTCCTGCACGCAGGGCGCTCACATTCACAACTTCTGTTTCGCCCGATTCCAACAGCCGTTCAGCCGTATCCGGCAGCAGTTTTGCCAATTCGCGCAGCGCCCCTTGCGCCTGCCCCACGCTCCGCAGTTCGATCCAGTGACCGAGCAGCATCACCGTGATCAAGGTCGCCAGCTCCCAGAAGAAATCCATCGTGGGAAGGCTGGTCATCCCGGGCATTTCCATCGCGGGCTGCGGCGGGAACAAGAAGATCGCCACGCTGTACAAATACGCCGCTGTGATCGCCAGCGAAATCAGTGTCATCATGCCCGGCTGGCGCAGCGCCAATTCCTGTCGTGCCATGCTTAAGAATGGCAGCCCACCATAGAAAAAGATGAAGGTCCCTAACACGGGCGCGATCAAATGGCTGCCTGTGAACTCTGGCATATTGAAGCTCAACCATGCTTGCACCATCTCAGAAAACAGCACGACGATGATCGTCAGCGGCAGCACGACGAAAAACCGATTCCGCATTATCGTCGCGTGACCTTCATGCATCACGCCATGCCCGCCGCGTCCCCCGTGATCGCTATATGCGCTGTGCATATCATGCTGCACGGGATTCATTTGTGCGTGGTCATGCGCCGAATGGACATGATGCTGTTCATGCGCGCCATGCTCTTGTGCAGCATGATCGACATGCTCTGGTGAATGTTTCATCGTCCGCTTCCCCCTTACGACTATGCTTTGTCATTACCCCGCATTATAGGGTGCTTCCATATCCGACTCATCCGCTAAATGGCGTACTTTTCCTTCTATAAACGCAAAATCAGCCATTTAGCGGGGTACATCGCAAAATATTGAAGAAATCCGCATTTATCTGTTTGACGCTAAAATGGTGTAAATCCATTCTCCCGAAAAGATGACTTCATGAAAACGCCATCTGCGCCTAAACCCACACAAATCTTCATCAGCTATTCAACGCGAGATCGCCTTGCCGTCGATAAGCTGGCTGATGATCTGCGAAAGCGTCATTACCCCGTCTGGATGGATATAGACGAAAAAGGACTCAGCCCCGGTGAAGAATGGCGAAAGGAACTGATTAACCAAGTCAAGGCTTCAGCCGCCGTTATCGCCTGTGTTTCGCCGGACTTCTTGGAATCCGAATACTGCAAGCTCGAAATCGATACCGCGATGGCGAACAATATTCCCGTTCTTCCGGTGATCGTCCGCCGTGTTGATCTTAACCTGCTGGAAAAATTCGCGCTCGATAAGATTCAGCATGTCGATCTCACGCTTGGTTATCAACCGGGACTGCGTAAATTACTCGGCGTGATGCCGCCCGCGCCGCTGCCCATACGCTACTATCTCCAACGTATCGCCCTCGGCGCGGGGGGATTTGGCGCGCTCGGAGTGCTGCTGTTCCTCGTCTATCTTGCTAGTCAGCAGGGGATTATCAACGTGACTCCCACAGCCACTCCACAGCCGACTCTCGCCCCCACACCGACTGAATCGCTCGCGCGCTTTGATGTGCAAGTTGCCGTCACGCCGTTCTTGATCGATCCTCAAATTGATGCGACACAAAGTGATGAGATCAATGACCTCATGGTGAACTTCAGCAGTGATCTCAACGAATTGGAAAACGATCCCGATACCAGTGTGACTGTTGGCGTGCGTACTGCCGATCAGCTTCAGCCTATCGATGGTGAGACCGAAACCGAACGTGAGAGGAATGCCAGCGCATTCGCCACTGCGGGTCGCTATGAAATTGTCGTCTATGGGTGGGTAACGCTGCTTGAAGACGGGCAGATCGAAATTCAACCTGTCTATTACATCCCGCCGGATGTTTTCCCCGATGCCGTCGAAATCACGGGCGATCAACGTTTTGGCAAGCCGATCCGCTTGCGCCGCATCACGGGCGGCACGATTGCCAACGACACCATCGAACAACTTCGTGTCCGTTCGCAAGCCCTTGCGTATGTCATTCGCGGTACGTCCTTCTATATCGAACGCGGCTATGATAAGGCGCTCCAACTGTTTGAGCGTGCCGCTGAACTCGAAGGTTGGGGGGAAACAGAAGGGCGTGAAGTGCTAGATGTGCTGCGCGCCAATGCCCATTGGCAAATCGCGCGCATCGCCATCAGCGAATGTCGCCCTGAAGATGCGCTCCCTGATCTTTACGCCGCAGAAACCCTCTATAACAGCGCCATCGAAACGGTGGATCCGCCCGATGATGAGCAGCCAAGTATCGCCCGCGCATATGCTGGTCGCGCCGACGTGAACGCTATCCTTGCCTATTGGGAAAATCAAGCCGATATCATCAACTGTGAGCCTCAATATGCCCAGCTAGACCGGCTCGACAGCGCAATTGAAGATATTGAACTCGCGCGGGAATCGGACGACTTTTTAACACTGCCTATCCCGCTTCGCGCCCAAATTGATATTAATAGGATGCGCGTTGTCTTGTCGCGCTGGCAGGTGCGTGATGAGTCCGATGCTGATCAGATTAGCGATTGGGAACGTGCCATCGAAAATTCGGGAGCTGCTGTTTTGCGCGCCTACGAAACTGAGACCAACAGCGATCTTCTCACCCTTTCCGCATTTGAAGCCTATCTGCTGCGTGGTACGCTCCGCATCGAATCGGCGGGCGGGGATAGCTGCGACGAAAGCGGTGCAGCGGATTTCCAAGCGGCGGTTGCTCTGCCCAATATTCCAGCACACAGACTGGTTTTCGCTTACGACAACCTCGGTTTGTGCGCCGAATTTGCCGGTGATGTTGATGCTGCGATTGAATATTACCGCGCCGCGCTAGACAACGCGCAAACACCAGAAGATCAACAGCGATACGTCTGTTACATCGCCGCACTTGAAAACCGCGATGCGCCCCCCGTTCCTGAGTGTCAGCTCGATGAGCCTACCGAACCCACCGCTGACGCGACGAGCGAGATGACTCCTGAAACGACAACGGAAGGGGATTCATGATAACCCACAATCAGTTCGCCGCGTTTTTTCCGCGTGGAATCTTTCTGATCGTACAGTCTTTTGTGCGTGCGGGAACGTGAGCGCATTTTATTCAGTACCCGCCAGCTTGTATTTGCGGATAGTGTGCCGAGTTAGGGAGGAATTTTGTCCACTCAAAAACTGCGTTTGGGGTTCGTAATCTGTCTGTTTGCCTTGCTCTGGGCAATCCTGCCCGCTGATTTCTCTGTGTCCGCGCAAACACAGACCCCTACGCCGACAGGCGGGCGGCGCGTCAACAGCCGCGTCCTTCGCAACGCCGTGCGCGGTTTGCAGTTAGATGGCACGCTTGACACACACTTTCTTGCGTGCTGGTCGCCTACATCCGAAGTGGTCGGTTGGACAATGGCATATTCCTATTCTAGCGGCAGTGTTACCTCACCGGGGCTAGGCGAATCGCTTCAGCGAGAACCCAATACACTTATCAGTCTGCTCGATTCGTATATTCCGACGGTTTGCTCCACCAATCCGCTTGGGGGCGTGACCGCGACATCGCCAAGTGGGCGTGTGATGGAACCCTTCCAATGGATATATGATGGCACACAGGTATATTTCCCATCCCACTATGAAGGTTTTAGCGGGGTATTCTATGCTGCATCGCTCCCCATCACTGCCTATGGCGAACCGGGACGCTGGACGTTGAGCGTGTCATCGCCCACGCCTTATACCTTGTATATCGATATTCAAGAACCAGACGCACCCTTTGGATTGATCGATACAGTCAACGGCGGCTACTTCGTCGGCGGCTTTCCGCCCAATGAATCTATCGTCGGGTTCATCCTTGACGGTCAAGGCGCATATGCTGACGGTTTTGAGGTGGTGACGAACAATCGCGGGGCTGCCAGCGCCTACGCCGAAGCCTACCAACCGTATCGCGGCGTGTTCATCATTGGGGAACGCACCTATGAATTTTCCTACCCACTGAATGTCGGTCCATTCGCAGATGTCGCCAATCCCGACGAAACCATCGTCCGCGATATCAACGGTAATTTTCTCCTTGAACTTCCTGAAATCGCCGCCACTGTGCGCGCCGAATACTTCTCGAATAACGGCACATCGATCCCCGCAGGCGATGACGTGTGTAATAACGGTTTCGGGGTGCGCTTGAGTGTCGGTGGGCAGGGTCGCCGCGCTGACCCGGATGTGAATGTCAACATTCGCCCCACCGCTTCAACCGCGCGGGATCGTCTTGGCTTGATTAATGATTCTAGTCCGTTTGATGTGCTGGACGGTCCCACCTGTGCAGGTGGACTCACATGGTATCGCATCCGCTGGAACGGTATTACAGGCTATATCGCCGAAGCCGCAAACGGTGTGTACCTTGTTGAACCTATCGAAGGGTCAGTCACGGCGGGCGGCGGTGGTTCTGGCGGCGCATCCGGTGAATACCTCTGCTTCACAGGTCAATTCTTAGATCAAGGCTATCGCACCGACTTCGGCATAAATTTGCGCGCGGGCGATGTCATCACCATTCGCATGTGGAGCGATGATTTTGATACTTATCTGCGACTGCTCAACCCCAACGGGGACGAAATCGCTTTCAACGACGATGCTAACGGCACGCTCAATTCAGAGATTAGCGACTTCACGATTGGATTCACGGGGCAGTTTTTCGCATCTGCTGGCGCTTATAGTGACAGCGGCGGTGGCAGCTACGATTTGCTTATCATCGTCAACGCCGATCCCAACGTAACACTCGTCCAAGCCTGTTAATCGGTATCTCGTAAGGAGGGGGTTGCCCCCTCCGCTTACTCCGTGTTCACTTAACCTACAATGACAATCCTCACCCTCGTCAGCATTCCCTGTTGTGCGCTATCCTTTGCGCGGTAACGTTAGCACAGCGAGACCGCGCACATGAGCCGTTTACCTTTCAAATTGATACGTTTGAGCATGGTGTTGATCGCTCTTGCGGGAACAGCCGTCGTCATCTTCGCGCAAGACCCCATTCCCACACCCGATCTTTCGATGCAGGAAATTCTCGCGGGAATTGCGTTTCGCCACGTCGATGAAATCCTTGAAGGCGAACTGAATGTCACAAATTTCGCCGCTGATGGCACAGCAGCACTTCCCATCACCACGACGATTCCTGTCGCGTGTACTATCGTCTATGGCACTACTCCCGCCTTTGGAAAACTCGCCGTCGATACGACGATGGACGGCGGCACACACACCGATCACCGTCCGCTGCTGCTCGATCTTGAGCCGGACACAATGTACTATTTCCGCGTGCAGGGGACGGATGACAATGGCGTGATCTACCTCTCCGAAGTCATGACATTCACTACCCCGCCGCTTGAAACGGCGGAAAACACCAATCTCGCTTCGCCCGAACTCGGCGCACAGATTATTGGATTCAGCAGCGCTTTCGGTGGGGCAGATCTGACCGAACGTTGGGGCGCACTCAGCGCAGTCGATAACAGCCCCAATTCTGCGTGGTCGTCGGCGGGAGATGGTGACGATGCATGGATCGAAATTCAGTTGGCGGGGCGCGCACAGGTCCATCGTATTGAATATTGGTCGCGTTCGATGCCCGATGGCACATCGCGCGTGTTTGAATTCACCGTTACCGCTGATGATGGCACCATCTACGGACCCTTTACCGTCCCCGACGCGGATCAAGCGTATGCTTTTGATGTGGATTTTGAGACAACGACAATTCGCTTCGACGTAGTCAGCAGCAGCGGCGGAAATACCGGTGCGGTTGAATTTGCCGTGTACGGGGACTTCATCGACTAAAAAGGACTTCAGGTTTCATGCGTCATATTTGTTTGATTTCGTTTTCGCCGCTAAAGAATGATGGACGTGTGCTGCGGCAAATTCACTATTTACGCGCGCGGTATCAACTGACCGTGATCGGCTATGGAGAGCTTGATGCTGCGCTCACTGAAAGCATCGACTATCATCCAATTAACCGTCACGTCGGATTGCTCGACAAAATTCTCACGTCAATTCTGCTCATCATCGCGCGCTTTATCCCTGCGCTCTATGATTACCGATTTTGGCGGCGACCTCATTATCAGCAGGCGCGCGAGATCGTCGAATCGCGCACGTTCGATGCCTTCTATGCCAATGAATGGGCGGCTGTGCCGATTGCTGTCATGGGCGCGAAGAGAAACAACGCGCCCGTCGTTTATGATGCCCATGAATATTCTCCGCTTGAACGTGAGGATCATCTTGGGTGGCGCTTTTTTTACGGACCCATGATTACCTATATGCTGAAGCGATACGCTCCGCATATCAGTCGATCCATCACTGTCTGCCAGCCCATCGCGGATCGCTACAAGTCCGAATTCGGGCTTGATCCGATTCTTGTCTTAAATGCTCCGCACCGCGTCGAAGTCGCCGACCACGACGTTGATCCCAACCGCGTCAATCTTATTCATCACGGTTCGGCACAGTCGGATCGCAAAATCGAGCTTATCATCGATGCGCTGGCGCACGCCGATTCGCGTTTTTATCTTTACCTGATGCTTGTTAACCGCCAACCCGGCTACATCGAGTTTCTCAAGAACCGCGCCGCGCAGGTTGCGCCAAACCGCGTTACGTTTGTCGATCCAGTACTGCCGCATCAAATTGTGCAGACCATCGCCCAATACGATTTCGGTGTGCCGCTGATGTACCCATCTAATTACAATCTACGCATGGCGCTGCCTAACAAATTCTTTGAATATCTCAACGCGGGCTTGGGTGTGTTGGTTGGGCAGTCCCCCGCTATGATCGATATCGTGAAAAAGTATCACTGCGGCGTAATCGCGCCCAGCTTTGACCCGCGCGATCTTGGAGCGACTCTCAACGCTTTAACGCCCGACGACATTAGGCGTTATCGCACTGCTGCCCGTAAAGCTAGCGAAACGCTCAATGCTGATACACAAATTGAACAAATTGGCGCGATCTTTCAATCTTTGCTCCCACTCAATGAGGATCGTTCATGACCAGCCTCAACCTCAAGGAAACCAACTTCGCGAAAATCCCAATGATCGGACTGCTTGCCCGCTTGCCCCACGTCTGGGAACGTCCAAACAGCTTTCGACGGTTGCGCCGCATTTATGGGAAATATGTGCTGCTGCTGTTAATTGCCGTCATGTCAGTCCTTGCGAGCGTATTGTGGATCAATCGAATTCGCGCGAGCGCCATTCCCTATGAAAGCACGTCTGATCCCGGCATTCCCACCCTGCAAATGCTCACAGCAGGCGCGACCACCGATGCTGAGGCAGTCGAACGTGTGATCGCCTACTATGATGCGAACACCGAGTTTATCTCGCGCGCGCTTGGCGAAACCCACCCGGATCGACTTAAAGCATTGTATGCGATGCATGTCGTTCATATTTCGCATATCTATGGTCCGCGATCCGCTCCGTTGAGCCTGCTTTGGTACATCGCTCACGAAAATTCGCACTGCGGTATGTATTCTCGTTTTCAGGCGCAAATTCTAGATGGCATGGGGATGACATGGCGGATTTTCGCGCATGACATTGCCGGACATGTGTGGGTCGAAGTAAATATCGACGGTCATTGGGAGGTTTTTGACTCAACGGTCAACGTGTGGATCAACACCGACGGCTATAGTTTAATCGCCGGGCTGCCGCGCGAATCGCGCAGTTTATACACGCCAATGAATGACATTAATCGTCCAGACGCGCGCTCACATCTCGATCTCGGTTACAATATGCCGCGCTTGCGGCTATGGATGCCAGAATTAGGGTTGAGTTTCAATCCACCTGCGCCAGCGCATGAAATCGACGTGAGCGCCGCCGTTCGCGGTCAGGGCAGTCGGTATACAACACCTTGGTATCGCTGGACAGACACCGAACCTACCGAGTGGGAAACTTTTCTCCCTGTCCGGGTGATCTCAAGTTAAAGGAGCCGCTGTTATTCATCGAACAGCAATCGCTCGAAATCTAAACGCTGCACCGCCGCGTGATCTTCCGGTGTGCCCACCGTGATCCATACAGGTGTGCGGATTGGAAGCACGTGCGTGCGTTCGGCAAGCCACGTCACATAGTCGGTGATCTCGTATTCCCCACGTGGCGATAAATTCAGCGTGCAGTTAAACACTTCGCGCGTAAATTTGTATGCGCCTGTGTTTACCAGCACAGGCGGCGGATACGTTCCATCGGCGGGTTTTTCGTGCAGCCGCGCCACCCCACCGCGCTCATCCAGCACTACCACGCCCCACCGTGATTGATCTTCCCGTTCAACCGTCAGCACGCCCGCATTGACAGCCGCCAGCGCCCGAATCGCGCCCGTTGGATACAGATCATCCCCGTTCAACACGAGAAAATCGTCACTCGCAATCGCCTCTTTGCAGCACATCAGCGCGTGACCCGTTCCAAGTGGCTTGGGAAGTTGTTCGATCACGACATAATCTGCGAACACGCGCTGACTTGCCATGAATGCCCGCACCTGTTCTTGCAGATACGACGCGACCACAATCACGCGGTCAGCTACACCGCGCAGCGTCATCAGCGACCATTCGAGCAGCGGCTTGCCCCGCACATCGATCAATGGCTTTGGGATGGAATCCGTGAGTGGACGTAACCGCGTCCCTCTCCCTCCCGCCAGAATCACCGCATCCATAATTATCACACCCTACAGAGACAGAACGTTCTTTGTAGGGATGCGCTACAGCGCATCCGCCGTATTTCGCACCACCCCGATTACCCGATCCTGTTCCTCATCCGTCAGCCCGACTGAACTCGGCAGTGAGAGTGACTGCTGATACAGCACATCCGTCACTTCGATTTTGTACGCTTGCGCTCGCTGATAGGGCGTGAGCAAATGCATAGGTCGCCATAGCGGACGCGCTTCAATGTTCGCTGCTTTCAACCGCGCCATTAATGCGCGGCTGTCGCACCCGTACTCATCCGCGTTGATCTGCACCGTGTACAGCCAGTACGTGCTGAACACATCCGGCGCTTCGCGCATCAAACACAGTCCGCGCATGTCTTTCAATCCGGACTCATATCGCGCCGCGATTCGCCGCTTTTTGGCGACAAATCTTTCGATCTGCTCCAACTGCGCCACACCGAGCGCCGCTTGCAAATTCGACAAGCGATAGTTATAGCCAACTTCTTCATGCACATACTCAACCGGATCATCTTTCGCCTGTGTCGTCAAATACTTGGCGCGCTTGGCGAAAGCTTCGTCATCGGTTGTCACCATGCCGCCGCTGCCCGTCGTCATGATCTTGTTGCCGTTGAAGCTGTACGCGCTGATCTCCGCCCATCTCGTCACAGGCGATCCGTGATACAGTGTGCCAACGCTCTCGCTCGCGTCATTGATAATCATCAAGCCATATTTGTCCGCCAGTTGGCGAAGCGGCTGCATATCGACAGGATGCCCCAGCACATGCACGGGCATGATCGCCTTTACGCGCCGCCCGGTGGATTTGTTGATTAAGCCGCCAGCGCGATGTTCGCATTCCTTCCCCAGAAAATCTGCGACTTTGGCGACATCCATTTGCAGATAATTCGGCTCGACATCCATCAAGACCGGATGCGCCCCCACATAAGTGATCGAATTGACCGACGCGATGAAGGTCAAATCCGATACCATCACTTCATCATCGCGCTCGATTCCCGCCACCATCAGCGCCGTGTGCAGCGCCGATGTGCCGCTCGAAGTCGCCACGCCAAACTTCTGTCCGACATACGCGGCGAATTCCTGCTCGAAGCGGTTGACAAAAGCCCCTACGGAGGATACCCATCCATCATCCAAGCAGCTTTTGATATACTCCCACTCATTCCCGCTGATGTGCGGCACACTCAAGGGAATGTATGTCGCCGTTTTTTCAGACTGCGTAGACACCTGCGCGATACCTTTCCAGATGCTCACGCATCCATGCAATCGTCAGCGCCAAGCCGTCTTCCAGCGCGACTTCCGATTTCCAGCCGATCACATCCGCCGCCAGTTGATTCGCCGCGAGCAGCCGGTCAACTTCGCTTTTCTCTGGGCGCAGCCGCAGACTTTCGCTCTCAATTCGCACATCCCGCCCAATCATCCCGGCGATGAGCGCCGCTAAATCTCCGATGCTGATCTCGCGCCCCGATCCCACGTTGATCGTCATGCCAAGCGATTGTTCGCTCTCTGCCGCCTTGATGAAACCATTGACTGTGTTCGAGACATAATTCAAATCGCGTGTGGGATGCAAACTGCCCAATTTCACCACATCCCCCGTTAAACATTGGGTGATGATTGTTGGGATTACTGCGCGCGTCGATTGTCGGGGACCAAATGTATTGAACGGGCGTACTGTCGTCACAGGCGTGCCAAACGACAGATAGAACGACTCCGCCAGCTTATCCGCGCCAATCTTCGATGCCGAATACGGCGACTGTCCCTGTAACGGATGTGCCTCATCAATCGGCACATAGCGCGCCGATCCATACACTTCGCTTGTAGACGTGTGAATCACCCGCGCTGTTTCCAAATCGCGCGCCGCTTGCAGCACATTCAATGTGCCGATCACGTTCGTCCGCACATACGATCCCGGTGCGACATATGAATACGGGATCGCGATCAGCGCCGCGAGATGAAACACCACATCCACGCCGCGCATCGCCTGTTTCACGCTGTCTTGATCGACAATATCTCCTGCGACGACTTCAATCTGGTCACGCAGCGGTGAATGATCCAGCCATCCCCATGTACCGAGCGCGTTGTAATGCACCAGCGCCCGTGTCGCTGCGCCTAATCGCACCAGTTGTTCCGTCAGGTGGCTGCCAATAAATCCGCCCGCCCCCGTGACCAATACTTTCTTCCCGTTCCAGTCCATACACACGCCTATTCGTTGTTATGTTCCGTCGGGATAGGCGAGATTTGGTGCATCTGTACCCCGTCCGTGCCCAACACCAACCTTGAAAATGATTATCCCGTCAACTCTGCACGTTCGCCTCTCCGTTAACGGAGAGGGGGTGGGGGTGAGGGTAAAACTACACCCCAACTTTGCCATCTTTCACATCCGCTTGAGCTTTCGCGTAATCCGCGTGCTGCCCAATATCCAGCCAATACTCGCGGATTGGGAAGCAAGCCACTTTTAAGCCCTCCGCCACCAACTGATCGATCACATCGGTCATGTTCGTGTGCTGATGTTTTGGGATGCGGTGGAACGCCGCCGGTTCGAGGAGATAAATCCCCGCGTTCACAAAGAACCCAAACGACGGCTTTTCGCTTAAATGCGTTACAAATCCGTCTTGGCTCTCGACCACGCCATAGGGTACAGTGAATTCATAGCGCCGAACTGCTACCGTCAGCACTGCCCCTTGTTCTTGGTGATAGGCGTACATCTCGCGGAAATTGACATCCGTCAGCAAATCGCCATTCATGACCAGCAGCGGCGTGTCTGGCGGATCAATCAAGCTCACCCCGCCTGCTGTGCCAAGCGGTGTTTCTTCGTTGACATACGATAATTCAACATCGAACCCACTGCCATCGCCGAAATGTTCACGAATTTTCTCCGGCAAAAAATGCGTCGTGACATTAATCTTTCTGATGCCCGATTTTCGCAACAGCCCTATCGTCCGTTCCATCAGCGGACGATCTCCGATGGGCAGCATCGGCTTGGGGGTTTCTTCCGTCAAGGGACGCAGCCGCGTCCCAAATCCTCCCGCCATGACCACGGCTTGCACAGGCAGCAAACCCGGACTCATCTCCATCAAGTCATTGATGTGGAACAAGTCCACCACCTGCCCTGCCTCATTGATCAGCGGGATATGCCGCACGTACTTTTCGCGCATCAATTCAACGAGTGTATCGCGACTGGTGTTCACAGGCGCGCTGATTGGCTTTTGATACAGCGCGGGCTTGCGCTCCAAAATCACCGTCACAGGCGATTTCAAATCAATGTGCGCCAGCATCGCCCGGCGAATATCGCCATCCACCACAGTGCCGATCAAGCGCCTTTCACTGTCCACAACCAGCGCGATTCCGTCTTGATTCCCGTCGATGCACTTGATGGCATCTTCGATGGTGCTGTCCGGCGCGATAAACAGGCTGTCAATGTTGTGTTCGCTCATGAATCGCCTACCCCGTGCAATTTTCGCTGTGTCAATAACTGCGCGAACTGCCGGTAAATCTTTAGTCCTTCCGCGCCGCTCCGTTCCGGGTGGAACTGGCACGCGAACAGGTTGTCTTTCTGTAAACTGGAACAAAACTCAATGTGCCCGTAATGCGATGTACTCAACACGGCGCTTGGGTCAGTTGGGCGCACATAGAACGAATGGACAAAATACATCGACGCGCCCGGTGTGACATGCTCCAGCACTGTCCCATCCCATGATCGGGCTTCGCAAATCGGTGTCCAGCCAATCAGCGGCACTTTCAGGTTGAAATCGCGCGGTTTCCCGTCGATCAAACGTGTTTCTACAGGCGATTCAAACCGGATCACATCACCTTCGATCAGGTTTAGTCCTTCATGCCGCCCGAACTCGCAGCTTTCGCTCATGAACAACTGCAAGCCCAAACACACACCGAACATCGGCTTGCCCGCCGCCGCCAAATCGCGCAGCAGGTGGACCAAATCCAGCCGCCGCAGATGATCCATCGCATCGCCAAACGCGCCCATGCCCGGCAAAATCACCGCATCTGCCGCTTCTATCGCCGTGCGATCCGCCGTGATGTTCGACTCGATCCCGACCTTGCCGCACGCCTGCTGTACGCTGTACAAGTTGCCTAACCCATAATCAATGATGGCGGCTGTAGGATTACTCACGAGTCGGTATCCCTCTCTTTCGGAGCGCTGCCTTGATCTCTGGCAGCGACACATCTTCGATTTTTGAGAAACTTTTCGCGCCGCGTTTGCCCTGCAAAAACTCGATGTTGCCTTCTCCGGCGAACTCCAGCGCATCCACAGGCACATGCTCAATGAAGTTGTAATGCAGCATCGACGCGAGACACACCGCATCCGCATGACCGTCCAAGATCACATCCGCGATGTGACCAACTGTGCCAGCCCCGCCCGCGGCGATCACGGGGACGCTCACTGCATCCGCGATTTTGCGCGTCAGGTCGAGATCGAATCCTTTCCCTGTGCCTTCGCGGTCAATCGACGTGACGATCAATTCGCCCGCGCCTAATTCCACCGCGCGATGCGCCCATTCAATCACTTCGACGTTGGTTTTCTCGCGCCCGTAGTTCGTGAATGCTAAATAGCGTCCGTCCGGCTGCTTGACCGCCTCAATCGACACTACAATCGTTGATGAACCGAACGCCCGCGATGCTTGGCGAATCAATTCCGGCGATTCAATCGCCGCCGTGTTGATCGACACTTTATCCGCGCCCGCCCGAAGCACCGTTTGAATATCCTGCACCGTCCGCAAGCCGCCACCCACGCACAACGGGATAAAAATATCGCGCGCCGTCCGACTCACAATATCCAACAGACTGTTGCGTCCGTATAAGCTGGCAACCGCGTCCATATACAGCAGTTCATCCGCGCCCTGCTCATAATAAAACCGCGCGAACTGTTCCGGTTTCCCCAGCACGCGCAGCCCTTCAAAGTGAATCCCCTTGACCAGATTGGGACCTTTAATATCCAATCGCGGAATAACCCGATAATTCACCGTTCTATCCCTTTATTCTCTCGCTGGCACACCCACCACTGTCGATCCGTCACGCACATTTTTGACCACCACCGCGCCCGCACCCACTACCGCGCCCTGACCGATCACAATCCCCTGCCGAATCGACGCGCCAATTCCGATATGCGCGCCATCCCCCACGATCACGCTGCCAGCCAATCGAGCGCCCGTCGCCACATGCACATGATCGCCAATCCGGCAGTCATGCTCGACAATCGCGCCCGTATTGATGATGACATTGTTTCCAATCACAGCACCCGCGTTGACCACACTCGCTGCCAACCATTGTACACCCGCACCGGATTCCACTCGCATAGAGATCACCGCGCTCGGATGCCTTACCGTAAGCGGTTGTAACCCGTGTTTGATCCCCAATTCATAGATACGAAGGCGAACACGCGCGTCTTTTACCGACCCCACGCCAACGATAAAATGTGTCAGTCGATGCTGCTCAATCAAACTCGCCAGCAGCGTATCATCACCGAGAATCGGCACACCGTATACATCACCACCCCACTGTGTTTGATCTGGTGTGAGCGCCCCTATGGGCAGTTCCGCGCCGCCTTCGATCAGCGCATCCACCAGCACCCGCGCATGTCCCCCCGCGCCGAATAAAATGCTCTTGCTCATGGATGTTCCCCGATTAAGGCTGGTTTGGTGGTCAACAGTGTGGGTGGATTGATTCGCTTCTCAAACAGGTGATAACTTGCGAACGCGATTCCTGTTGTCACTACCATAACTACTGCATACAGCAGCGCAGCGCCTTCGATCCGCTCAATCAATGCCGCTTCTACGAACAGCCCTGTCACCACATGGATCACCAGCACGTGATACATATACAAACCATACGATACCTGACCCAAATGCCGGAACAGCGGCAGTTCCAGATCGATACCCCGCTGCGGGTTTGTGGAAACATTCAAAATAATGCCTATCGACACTATCGACACAACTACATCATATACAAACCCGCCGCTGGTTTCAGGCGCATAAATCGCCAACCCGACGATCCCCATCCAGAATAAAAACTCACCGGCATAGATTACACGAAGAAGCGGGCTGCGGTTTATTAACAGCCATGCGCCCAACGCGCCAATCGCCATACATTCGAACCGCATCAGCGACAGCAGTTCAAAAACTGCGGTCATATCGTCAATGACGCGGGTATTCAAATAGGTAGGGTCAATTATAAAGATCGCGCCAAGCCGCACAGCGATAATCCCTATCGCTAATATAGGCACATTCAAAAAGCGTACCAGCAGAGGAAGTGTGGCATAAAACCATTCTTCGATGCCGATACTCCATAATGGGCCAAACAATTTTAAGTTTCCGAAGGCGCTTCCGATATGCCCCGACAAAAACAGCAGCGTCAATTGAGAAAACGTATCAGGGACTTTGAGGTTGCGTGGATACAGGCTGTAGATCAACAACCCCACCCCGATGATGACATAATAAAGGGGAAGAATGCGCGTGGCTCGGCGTAAATAAAACCGCTTGAATGAAAACCGCCCGTGTCGCTTCCGTTCATCGAGCAGCAGATAGGTAATCAAGAAGCCGGATAAGCAGAAAAACAGCGAAACCGCATCCTGCCCGGTCAAGAAAAACTGCTGAACAAAATCGCGCACTTCCCAAAATGCATCAGTGGTCGAGATTCTTGGAAATCCATAGGTCGGCACATGAATAATGATCACCGACAGCGCCGCGTACAACCGTAGGGTGTTTAAGCCCGGAAAATACACCCGCCCGGATGCGCGCACTGCTGAATTGCTCGAATGCTGCATGGTTTCCTTGATTTCAGTGACGACAACGGGCTGTCGTCACACATCTGTGAACCGCTTCGTCACCAGCCGATTGCCAAGTTCAGCCGCGCGCAGCACACTCACAATTCGTTCCGCCGCGTGTCCATCCCCATACGGGTTGACCAATCCCGCCAGCCCTGCCCGAAATGACGGTTTAACCGCTTGCAAAATGCCTTGCAGCACCGCCGCCTGCCAGTACCCGACATCAATCACGTTTTCCGCGTGTGTTCGTCCCTTTTGACGGTTGCCAATGTTGACGACAGGCAGCTTGAACGATGCCGCTTCCAAAATGCCGCTGGACGAATTACCCACCATCGCGGCGGCATACCGCATCAAACTGAAATATGCCTGTGTCCCAAGGTTGTCCACAACCCGTGATTGTGGATGAGCCGCCACATACTGCCGTACCGCATCGATAATCACGCGCCCACCCGTATCCGCATTCGGGAGGGTGAACAGTACGGGCATCCCCGCTTCATCGAGCGCCGCCAGCAGCTCGCCAATCTGCCATGCGGTATGTTCATATTCCAGCGTCACTGGATGATAGGTCACCAGCAAAAATGGTCGGTCAAGCGCCATCCCTACCCGCACTTCAAGTTTGGGCAGGTCAAGCAGCGCCATATGATTTAAGTTATCAAGGCTCGGTGCGCCGCACACGGTCACACGCCACGGTTCTTCCCCCATCTGGATCACACGCCGCGCATAATCGTGCGTGGAAACAAAATGGAGATGGCTCATCTTGGTGATGGCATGGCGCAGCGAATCATCAATCACACCTTCGGTCACTTCGCCGCCGTGCAAGTGAGCGACAGGTATTTTGTACGGCAGCGCAGCCAACACCGCCGTAATCGTCTCAAAGCGGTCACCCAACACCATCAAAATATCTGGTCTAAAACGAGCGAAGCATCCAGCGAACCCCATTACGCCGATCCCCATCGACTTGCTAATCGCGGCGGGCGTATCCCCCGCTATCAACATGTCGATGCGTTCTTCGATGTGGAACCCGTCCGCCTCAATCGTCCGAACTGTCAAGCCGAATTCCGGCGCGAGATGCATCCCCGTCACGAGCAGCGACAGTTCAAGATCAGGCGTGGCTTCGATTTCACGCAGGACAGGCAGCCAAATTCCATAGTCGGATCGCGCCCCGGTAACAACTGCGATGTGCCTCATTCCAGCGCATCCAGTCTAAGCAAGGTGTCGGCGGGAATTGTTGTTCTCACCCGCCGCCCGATCACATACGTCAGCATCGACGGCGGCAGCCCTGTTCCGGGTCGCTTAATCGCCAAATCCCCCGCCGTGATCACATGCCCCTGTGCGAGTTCATGCGCCGCTACGATGCTGCGCCGTGCCACTTCTGTCGTGTTGCGTTCGCTTGGGGCAGGTTCCTTGCGCCCGTGTCCCAAAGCCGATTCCACCATGCGAATGCCCTGTACCAATGCGATTAATTCATCTGGTTCTAGTGATGCTTGTTGATCTGGACCCGGCAGTGACTTATTGATTGTGATGTGCTTTTCAATGACGCACGCGCCCAACGCGACAGCGGCGATGCTGACATCTCGCCCCATCGTGTGATCTGAATAGCCGACAGGCACGCCGAACGCTTGGCGCATCGTCGCCATCGCCCGCAAATTCGCATCGGCGGGTGTGGTTGGATAATTTGAAACACAGTGAAGCAGCGCGATTTGCGTATTTCCTGCTTCGTAAACGCAGCGCAGCGCTGCTTCGACTTCGCTTAGATAGCTCATCCCTGTCGAGATGATCATCGGCTTGCCCTTGCGCGCGATGCGCTCCAGCAGCGGCAGATTTGTTAGTTCTCCCGATCCCAGTTTGAACGCAGGTACGCCAAGCGTATCAAGAAAATCGGCACTGTCCTCATCAAATGGCGTGGACAGGAATAAAATCCCCCGCGTGGCACAGTAGTCCTTCAACAGCGTATACTCGTTGTGTGCAAGCATCAACCCACGCAGCATCTCGCGCTGTGTCTCGCCCGGATCAGTCGTTTGCAGTTGATATTCCGCTTTTGGCGCGGCGGCACTCACCAATTTTTCGGGGATAAAAGTTTGGAATTTAACCGCATCTGCGCCCGCGTTCACTGCCGCATCCACCAACTGAAATGCCAGCTTAACACTGCCGTTGTGATTCACCCCCGCTTCGGCGATGATGAAGCACGGCTGTCCTTCACCTATCTTTCGTCCTGCAATCTCGATCATCGCGCATCCTTGAGCAGAAAATCCGCAAGACGCAAATCGAACGGGGTATCAATATCGAGAGAACGTTCCGGTGGCATCACATACGCCAGCGTTTGATCGCCATAAAGCGACTTTTTCGCCAGCAGCACATCCCGCCGTGTGATATAGATCGCCCCATTGAGCGCATACACGGGCGGTAAATCCTGCCGACGTGTCACGCTTTGCCCCGGCGCAAAGTCGATCAACTCGCCCTGTTCGCCAATCCGTTTCATCCAATATGGGTGATCGCTCACAGGTGACACGCTGATCACGGCTTCAGCATTTCGGCTGATCGCCAGATTCAGCGCCGCATCTAAATCTTGTGTCGTACACAGCGGCGACGTGGGTTGCAGTGTCACCACATAATCCGGTTGATACCCTTCGTGGTGTATTACCCATTCCAGCGCGTGCAAAATTGGCGCAGTGCCAGAAGCCGTATCGGTTGCCAGTTCCGCAGGGCGCATGAACGGCACTTCCGCGCCGAAGTCGCGCGCCGCGGCGGCGATCACAGGATCATCCGTCGTCACAATTACCCGCGTGATGCGCGAACACGCCCGCGCGCTTTCGATTCGCCATGCGATCAACGGTTTGCCGCCCACCAGCGCGATATTCTTATGCGGAATGCCTTTTGAGCCGCCGCGCGCGGGAATGACCCCCAATATCGCCATCTACGACACCTGATGCTTCAATTTCCACTCGTCTCCAACTTTTTCCCACAAATGCGGTGAACGCCCCGCATCGCATAGCTCTATGAAATGTTCGGGGTCCATTTCCAGATAGTCCATGATTTCACGGAAATAATGGTCGGGGAATTCGCCGTCAAAGCGCCGCACGAGCGCCACGCCTTCTTCGCGGGTGATGTGCTTATTGCGGATTTCTTGTGAAGCATCATAGGTCGCGCGCCCAATGCCAAACTTCACATAGGTAGTGTAGTAGTGCAAGTCGTCGATCTTGTCGTCGATGCTGTTGTATTTGCTGTAGGTTCCTTGTGTGCGGAATGGACGCGCTTGAAAATTAGTGTGTTCAACTGCGTAATAATACGCTTCTTGCGGTGTCCACTTGAGATAGTAACCGAGATAATGAACTTGCATTTGTGAACGCGCCAGTTCGTCGGCATCCGCAGGCAAGTAGGGGGAGAGATCGTTCCGTGTCAGCCCGTAATGCTCAATCAATTCGCGCGTCGATACTCCACCGAGATAAATGTCGTCAATATTCGACATCGTGTAGTACGACTTGTCGCGCAGCGATTGGTAGTTGTCAGCAATAGGGTTGCCATATTCGGCTTCGTTTTCGCCGTAGAATATCAACGGAATGTTGTATTTTAGTGCGATTTTGGGCGCGAGATTTTTCTGCCCCAAGATGAACGTCTGAAATGGGTGAAGCAGCTTTTCAATCGACAAACGGGTGAGCAAACGCTGTACACGACCATTTGGCTTGAACGAAATGTTGTCAAACCCGCCGATCTCGATCCAGTTTTTGAAATTCTGGTAGCCGTAATCGGTGTAGAGAATGGGTGGCCACGTCACCGTCAGGGGATGCATCCCGTACTTATACTTTAGGATATGCGCGGCATACACACTGTCTTTGCCGCCGCTTCCCGGCACAACGCAATCATAGTAACCATCGTCGCGCCGATATTGATCCAGCAGCTTGATCAGTTCGCGTTCGCGCGCCTCCCAGTCGATCTGCTCTTTCTGTTCCGCAAATCGACACGCATCGCAAATCCCCTCTTCATCAAAATGGATCGTTGGCGCTTTGCGGTCAGGGCGATGCTTAAATTCGGGATAGGATATGGGTCGCTGGTTCGACATGACACAGCGTTTGCAGTATTTGACTTCTTCGGGTAAACCGTACAGGGTCGTGGTCACGAGTCAGCGTTTCCTAACTTCATGCAAATAGACAGTAAAGATAAATGTCATGCGTGACATCGCTTATAGATTAACACAGCCTATCTGCAAACAAAGAGGTGACCTATTGACGATCTATCTATCTAGTGGTCTGACCCGCGGTTAGTGACAGTAAAATTATCACGGGCAAAATAAGCGAGTGACAAATGGCGACTACAGGGAATGCCCCGCTCACGCAGTTCGTGATAGCCCCGACAACTGCGTCAACTTTTGTGGTACACAACGCGATGGTGCGACAGCAATCGTATATTGCTGCTGCCGCTCACTAGCAGGGCGTTCGCCCAGCACCTGATACATCCGACCCACCGGGCATACAGCATGGTGCGGGCTGCACCCACGAAAAAACCAAGATCGCTTTTTTAGGATGTCTCGTTCCTGCGTGACGATCTCTGGTGGTCGCTACCCGTTTGCAGGGGCTTTTGCTTTGCCTAAATCAGATGCCCACATCGTACAAATAACGATCTATCTCACTATTATGAAGCATGTGGTTCTGTGAAAATATCTGCAATCGTCTAGTTTCTTCAAACTATATCTATTTTCGGTGATGAGTTTCATTGAGAAGCTATCTTGAGCGGTTCAACTTCGCAAAAGCTGCCGTAAATGGAAGCGAAAAATATCCCAGATCGAATACTCTTTGAGGAGAGCGCCGGGAAATTGATTGGCTAACGCCAACTGTGCAAAGCCGTGAATGCTTGACCAGATGCTCACGGCGAGAAATTGAACATTTTCCTCTACAAACAGCCCATGGATTTGACATTCCGTGACCAACTCAACCACAAGTGCATAGCAGCGTTGGGACTGTTCCACATATTCGGGGTAGTTTTTTTCCGCTTCTACCACACCAGAAAACGTAATCTTAAAGTGATCCGGTTCATCGAGCGCGAATTGTAGATAAGCGAAAGCGGTTTCTTGCAAGCGAGTAAGCGGATCGCTTGACGACTGCTGCGCGGCGGCAAGTTTTGCGTACAACTTGCGGTAGCCTTCCGCCGCAATCGCCGCGATTAAGGCTTCTTTGTCCGCAAAATGGGAATATGGCGCGGCGTGACTCACGCCTGCTCGCTTGGCAACGCTGCGAAGACTGAAGGCTTGTAACCCTTCCTTAGACAGAATTTCAATGCCCGCCTGTATCAAGGCATTTTTGAGATCGCCATGATGATATTGATCGCTCATAGTGACCATCCTAGCGCACAATCTTGACGGTGTAAAGATTTCGCCATACAATCTTTACAATGTAAAGTTTTATTAGGCGGTCTGCGATGAGCGATTATCATGCTGTGCGCCAACAGGTGATCGATTACAGCCGCAAACTTGCGGATGAGGGATTTCTCAAGGGGACAGGCGGCAATATTTCCATCCGAGTAGATGGGGAAAACGTGCTTGCTATCACCCCGTCTAACCAAGACTACTACCGCCTTAACATTGATGATATTTGTGTATACGCTTTCGATGGCACGCACATCGCAGGAACGCTCAAACCGTCGATTGAGATGGGCTTCCACAGTGCCGTGTACCAGACACGCCCCGATGTTGGATGCGTCATGCATACCCATCAAGATTTTGCGAGCGCGATTTCATTAATCGGCAAACCAATCCCGGCGTTATTTGATGAACAAGTGCGCTTTCTAGGTCGCAGCGTCGATATTATCCCTTATGCCCCCTCTGGCACAGGGATGCTGGCGAAACAAGTTCGCAAAAGCGTCCAAAATCATCACAACGCTTACATTCTCAAAAATCATGGCGCGCTCTGTCTCGGTTCTGTGCCAGAACGCGCGTATCACAATGTGCTGCTGCTGGAAAAAGTCGCGTTGAGCTATGTGCTGGCACTGTGCACAGATGCCAAAATCGACAAAATTCCGCTGCTCATCCGTGAGATCGCCTTCGCTAAACTTCGCAGCGAACAGAAGAAGATCGAGCAGCATCTCGTCCAACAGCTTGATGGGCAGAAAGGTTAAATCGTGGAAGTGACCCTAGATTCACAAACAGTCACTACATCGAACGCGCATCAGTACGCGATCTCGAAGTGGCACGATACCGACGAGATTTACCGGAAACTCGGTCAATTGGTCAAACAACCAATGCGCCCTATCCGCCGTGACAAAATGGCGGAGTTTTTGCGCTATTTCGATGAGAAATGCTCGCGTTCAAAGGCGCTGACCGACGAAGCCAAGCGCTACATTCCCGGCGGCGTGCAGCATAATCTCGCCTTTAATTACCCCTTCCCGATTGCGATCAACCGTGCTGAAGGGGCTTATCTTTGGGATGAAGATGGCAACCGCTACATCGACTTTTTGCAAGCGGGCGGACCGACCATTTTAGGCAGCAACTATGCCCCTGTGCGAGAAAAATTGATCGAACTCGTGCGCGAATGCAGTCCTGTCACGGGGTTGTTCCACGAATATGAATTAAAACTAGCGCGAAAAATCAATCAGCACATGCCTAGCATTGAAATGTTTCGCATGTTAGGTTCCGGCACAGAAGCGGTCATGGCGGCGATTCGCGCGGCGCGTGCCCATACCGGAAAACAAAAGATCATCAAGGCCGGCGGCGCTTATCACGGCTGGAGCGATCAAATGGTGTACGGGCTGCACATTCCCGGCACAGGGCGGCGAGAATCAACGGGCATCCCCAGAAGCGTCACACGACACACGCAGGAATTTTTCCCAACCCATTTGGATCAACTGCGTCGAATGCTGATGCTGAATCGGCTGCGGGGCGGCACCGCCGCGGTGATCCTTGAGCCGGTTGGACCGGAAAGCGGCACGCGACCAATCGCGTATGATTTTAATCAGAAGGTGCGCGAACTGTGCGATGAATTCGGCGCGCTGCTGATCTTCGACGAAGTTGTGACGGGTTTTCGTCTCGGCTTGGGCGGCGCGCAGGGTTATTTCGGTGTCCGCCCTGATTTGACCGTCTTCGGCAAATGCATCACGGGTGGATATCCGATGGCAGGCGGAGTCGGCGGCAAACGTGAAATCATGCTGCACTTCGCGGCGGGCATCGGCGGCACGGGCGAACGCGCTTACGTCGGCGGCACGCTTTCCGCTAACCCCTTGAGCTGTGCGGCAGGCTTTTTTGCCATTGAAGAAATGGAACGTACCAACGCGGCGGTGATTGCCGGTCAAGCGGGAGATAGGCTTACGAAGGGACTGCAATCCATCATTGATCGGTTGGGGCTGCCTTTTGTCGCATATAATCAAGGCTCGATTGTCCATTTAGAGACATCTGGCGTGATGCTGCTCGACTTCAAAAACCCACTCAAGCTCATGCGTGAAGTTAAGCCGCGCAAACATGTGATGGAAGAAATGGGCGCGGCATTTATGGCGCAAGGGATTATTGCGCTGGCGGGCAGTCGTCTTTACACAAGCATGGCGGATACTAACGACGTGATCGACGATGCGCTCAATCGCTTCGAATATGTGCTTTCCTGCTGCACCTAAGGTCGCTCTATGGAGAATCCTCTAATTCTTGTTCACGATGTTGGCACGACGAGCAGCAAATCGTGTTTGTATCGAATAGGCGATCACCTAGAGATCATCGAAACCGCGCTAGAGGAGTATCCGCTCTACGTACTGGAAAATGGCGGCATTGAGCAAGACCCCGATGAATGGTGGGCGGCAGTCTGCCGTGGGACACATACGGTATTAGAGCGGGCGCAAGTCGCGCCGGAAACAGTTCAGGGGATGGCATTTTGCGCGCAGATGCAGGGCTTCATCCCGGTTGATGCGTCCGGGAATGCGTTGTGCCGTGCTATGAGCTATATGGATACGCGCGGCACCGCACAGCGCAAGCACTACCTGCAAGATGGGCTAATCCAGATCGAGCATATGAACGCCCTCAAACTGCTGAATGCGCTTCGCATTACGGGTGGCGCATCCGCGTCTGCGAAAGACCCTATGTGGAAATATTTATGGCTTCACGATAATCAGCCAGAACTTTTCCGCGCCATGCGCTATTGGATGGATGTTAAAGATTACATGGTAATGCGCTGTACAGGAAAATTCACGTTCGGCTTCGACACCGCCCACGCGACTTTTCTATTTGATACACGTCCCAATAAACTTGTCTGGCATCATGGGCTGTGCCGCACTTATGATGTGAATCCCGATCACCTACCGCCCGTGATCCACGCAACTGATCAGGTAGGGGGCTTGACCGAAAAGGCAGCACAAGCCCTTGGCTTGCCCGTGGGACTGCCTGTTTTCGGCGGGGGTGGCGATCTTTCGTCGATTTCGCTCGGCGCTGGCAGTGTGGAAGCGAACAGCACACACATCTACATTGGCACATCGGGATGGGTGTGCGCTATCGTTGACCGCCGGATGACCGATATCGATGGTATGGTCGCGTCGATTCTCTCCGCTGTGTCCGGCAAATACAACTACATTTCGGAGCAAGAAACGTCAGGTCGCTGCTTGCAATGGATACGCGATCATCTTGCTTTAGACGAAATTGGCATCTATTTGGAACAGCGCACCATTGCCGATCTTGAAGAAGAATATCGCACCCTATACGCTTATCTTGGCAAAGTCGTAGACGAGACACCACCGGGTGCAAACGGCGTAATCTTCACTCCGTGGCTGCATGGCAATCGTTCTCCGTTTGAAGACCCTTACGCACGCGGCATGTTCTTTAATCTCAACTTGCAAACCGGTAAACGTGATTTGATCCGCGCCGTTTTGGAAGGCGATGCTTATCACAAACGCTGGATGTTGGAAACCGTAGAGAAAAAAGTCCCGCGTCGTGAAACTGTGCGCTTTGTTGGCGGTGGGGCGCGGTCAGATACATGGGCGCAAATCCTCGCAGATGTAACCGGGCGTACTATTGAAGTTATTGACCGACCAGAGAATGCGGGCGCAGCAGGCGCGGCGCTGATATGCGGAGTTGGCTTAGGCGCAATCCAATTTGATGACATTCCGCGTATTGTCCATGTCGCCAAGACTTTCACGCCCCGATCTCAGTTCAAAGCCCTATATGACAAGCATTACGCCGTTTATCGAAAGCTCCACAAACAAAACAAAGCCCTGTTTAGGCAGTTGAATGCAGCCAACCCATAGTGCCGACTGCATCCACTTGGTTTGATGCTTAGCGATAGGTTGTAGAAGTTAGTTCCTAGACCCATTTCCAGTTTCAAGCGGCTTATTCCGGCGCAGATTCTCGCATGGACGTGGGACTATCGGCGCGTTTGTCAGCGATACACTGCAACAGGCTGGGAATGTGCTTTTACGCTTGTACTGTCATGCGCCGCGCAATTTCTTCGCGCACGACGGGAGCTACTTTTGTGCCGAGCAGTTCAATCGCGCGCATAACTTTGGCGTGCGGAAGCGATCCTACGCTCAATTGCAGCCCAAACCGCTGGTGACGGAAAATCTCATGTTGGAACAAAATTTTCTCGATCACATCATCAGCACTGCCGACGAAATTCGCGCCGCGTAAGGCTGCTGCCGCTTCGTATTGTTCGCGGCGCATGGGCTGCCAGCCGCGTTCACGTCCAATTTTGTCCATGATCGGTTTGACAACAGGGAACGATTCGTCGATGGCTTGCTGGCGCGAATCGCTGATAAACCCATGCGAGTTGATGCTCATGGGCATATCGTCAGGATTGAAGCCATAGGATTGCGCCGCTTGGCGATACAACTGCGCGAACGGCGCGAAGCGTTCTGGCATCCCGCCGATGATCGCCAGCGCCAATGGCAAGCCGCGCTGCGCTGCCCGCACAACCGATTCGGGTGTGCCGCCGACAGCGACCCAAATGGGTATCCGATTCTGCACTGGACGCGGGTACACGCCGAGATTGTCTAGGCTGGCGCGATGCTGCCCTTTCCATGTGATAAACTCGCTCTCGCGCAGTTTGAGCAGTAGATCGAGTTTTTCGGTAAACAGGTCGTCGTAGTCGTGCAGGTCATAGCCAAATAACGGAAACGACTCAATAAATGAACCGCGCCCCGCCATGATTTCCGCGCGCCCGTTAGAGATAAGATCGAGCGTGGCGAAGCGTTGAAACACGCGCACCGGATCATCTGAACTCAAGACGGTGACAGCAGTGCCCAAGCGAATGTTCTTAGTACATGCCGCCGCCGCGCCAAGAATCACTTCCGGCGCGGATGAAATGTACTCGACGCGATGGTGTTCGCCTAAGCCGTAGAAATCTAATCCTACTTGGTCGGCAAGCGTGATTTCTTCGAGCAAATTTTGCATACGCTCGGCGGGTGCAAGTTTATGCCCTGTGTGCGGGTCAGGGGTAAGTTCTGCAAATGAATACAGCCCGATTTCAAATAGTTTGGGCTGGCTCGAAACAGTTGGTTTAGTGTAAATAGTCATGCTTCCCCACGATGTGATGTTATTAGGCATTTGACGCAGTTCCGAGTCAAGGCATTACGTGCGAAAAGACCCACATCCTTTTCACATAACGATGATATGATTTTCCCAGTTCAAGTGGGGAGAATACGCGCGATGATCGTAGTTATTGATTACCATATGGGAAATCTCGGCTCGGTAATGAATATGTTTCGTCACATTGGGGTGGAGGCTGTTCTATCCTCTGACCCAAAGGTGATTCAACAAGCGAGCAAGTTGATTTTGCCCGGCGTTGGCGCATTTGATACCGGTATGCAAAATTTGCATTCCCTAGGCATCGTTCCTGTACTCCATGACAAGGTACTCAACGAAGGCACGCCGATTCTTGGGGTGTGTTTAGGGATGCAGTTGTTTGGCAAGGCGAGCGAAGAAGGCAGCGCCGAAGGGCTTGGCTGGATCGATGCGGTGTCACGCCGGTTTACGCCAACAGCGCGGCTGCGCGTACCGCATATGGGATGGAATACTTTAACGTTGTGTAAATCACATCCTTTACTTGATACGCCGCCACCGCGCGCGCGGTTTTACTTTGTGCATTCCTATTATGTGCAAGTGCATGATCCAAGCGATGTGTTGGCTATCACCGAGTATGGTATTCCTTTTGTATCGGCACTTGCCAAGAAGAATATCATCGGGATGCAGTTTCACCCGGAGAAAAGCTTGAAGTGGGGCATGGACGTTCTACGAAAGTTTGCCGCGTATGCTTAATCGTCCGCGCGTAATTCCCTGTTTGCTGCTCATGGGAACAGGGCTTGTGAAAACCCGCCGGTTCAGCGAACCTGTGTATCTCGGAGACCCGCGTAATGTCGTGAAAATCTTTAACGATAAAGAAGTCGATGAGTTGGTACTGCTCGATATTACCGCGACCCGTGAGAAGCGTCCTCCACGTATTGATTTAATTAGTGAAATCGTCAGCGAGTGTTTTGCCCCGCTAGGGTATGGCGGCGGAATTACTTCTGTGGAGGAAGTGCGCCGCCTGATCAATATCGGAATTGAAAAAGTTGTCATCAACAGCGCGGCGATAGAAAACCCCCGTTTAGTCGAACAATCAGCGCGAATAGTGGGGAGTCAATCTGTGGTGGTTTCCATTGATGTAAGAAAAACGCGCAGCGGCAGCTATGAAGTGTTTACACATGCTGGCAAGCGATCTACTAACCGCGACCCTATCCATGTTGCAAAAGAGATGGAACGCGCCGGGGCGGGTGAAATTCTGCTGAATTCGATTGATCTTGACGGCATGATGACGGGATACGATCTCGATCTGATTCGGATGGTTGCTGGTGAGATTCAAGTACCGCTGGTTGCTTGTGGCGGCGCAGGGCGGCTTCAAGATTTAGCTTTTGCCGCTCAAGCTGGGGCATCCGCCGCTGCTGCCGGAAGTATTTTTGTATTTCATGGAAGACTGCGCGGAGTCTTAATAACTTTCCCCGATTCAGAGCAGCTTGACGAAATTTTTAGGTGACCCAAACCCCATGACGACCCTTCAACGCCTTGCTCATGAACGAAATGATGCCAATAGACGCACGTATCAAATTTGTACGCGCTGCATCATGGATACCAGTGACCCAGACATTCAATTTGACGAAAATGGCATATGCAACCGCTGTACGACTGCGCTCAATCGTCGTGCCAATCGCCCCAGTTCTACAGAACTGCGCGCTCAATTAGAGCTGTTAGTAGAGCAGATCAAGCGCGAAGGCAAAGGGCATGACTACGATTGTATTCTTGGGGTGAGTGGAGGCGTAGACAGCACTTATGCAGCGTTAGTCGCCAAAGACATGGGATTACGTCCGCTGGCGGTGCATCTTGATAATGGCTGGAATACTGAGTTAGCAGTTGCCAACATTGAGAACTGCTTGAAGGCGCTCAATCTTGATCTATATACCTGTGTGCTTGATTGGGATGAATTTCGGGACTTGCAGTTGGCTTTCTTGAAATCATCCACGCCAGATTCAGAAATCCCAACTGACCATGCTATCTTCGCGTTGTTGATGCACACTGCCGCCAAGTTTGGCGTGCGCTACATTATCAATGGTCTAAATGTTGCAACCGAAGGCGTATCATCTCCTGCTTGGTCACAAGGGCACACTGATTGGAAATATATCCGATCCGTACATGCACGTTTCGGGAGCGTTCCGCTTAAATCTTTCCCACATGCGTCTGTATATGATTATGCATATTTCCGCTATATTAAACGACAGCGGCATGTCTCGATTTTGAATTACATTGAGTACGACAAGCCAAGCGCACTTGAAATCATCAAGCAGCGGCTCAAATACAAACCCTATGCGGGGAAGCACCACGAGTCGCTGTATACTCGTTTTTACCAAAGCTACATTTTGCCATGTAAATTTGGGTACGATAAGCGCCGCTGGCATCTTTCAGATTTGATTCTTGGCGGGCAAATCACGCGCGATCAAGCGCTTGCCGAAATGCAGCACGATCCCGAACCTCCCGAACAAGTTCGACTTGACAAGATGTTTGTCGCCAAGAAATTGGGCTTAAGTGTCGAACAATTTGACGAAATAATGGCACTGCCTCCCCGCCGCTATGAGGACTATCCGAACTATTCGAACACATGGTTCGTGAAAGCGGTTCGGCGCATCAAACGCATGGTGCTGCGCGAAGACCCGTTTTTTTCCACTTAGCGCAAATAGGTTCGCCCAAATGCTTCTAAGCGTTCCTGTATATGAAGTTCCCAGAAGTCATTCGGTTGTGCACTTGGATGCCCTGTGGATGAATCGAGAATGAGGCGGACGAGCGTTTCCGCATCTTCAAAGCGTGTCCCTACTTCCGCAGGAATAAAAGCAGGCTCATAGAAGAAAATCCGCTTATTGGCAAACGCGGCGGCTTCGACTAATGCGGTGGAATTATGACCGATAATGATTTCACTTTCGGCAATGAGCGAGTAAATGTCGGTTTTTCCTAGAACCCGCATATTCGGGTAATTCAACAGCGCCGTCATTTCGTCTTGGCGCGCAAATTCCAGCGGGTGGAGTTTGAAAATAAACCGATGATCCGGGAGTGCTTGGGCAAGAACTTTTGCCAGATTAACTGCGCGTGTGTCTCCAGATATGACCAAAACCTGTTTATGTTTAGTGGTTTTGGCTGAATCGAGTCGATTCAACATACGGCTGATTTGGGGACTGCCGATGGTGAATTTTTCCGATGGAATACGTGCTTGCTGCGACCAGTAGTCTCCAAATGTGAGAAACACATCAGGGTAATACACGCGCGCGGGATGCTCGGCATTGTCGATTACGTCAATGGGCACATGATAAGCGGCATGAAATGGAGATAAAAGCCCATGCTGCGCTTCAAAAACGATAAATCCATACTCGTGGAGCAGGCTGGTTAACAGACCACTTTGCTCTAGGTAGCAAGCATTTTCTATCCAAGCCACACGTTTTTTGTGGGGAGACAGTGCGATGCGCGGTGTAAGTGTCCGAGCGATAATGCGCCGCCAGTTGTTCACACGGGAAACAGCAGTGGTGATGCTGGCGCGAAGAACGGGAGTGAGTGCGGGAATTTGATAAATTTCTGTGACATAGTTGACAAATTCATCGACAGTACGTTGTTCTGGGGCGGACAGCGATGAAGTCGGGAAACGGACGAGTGCCGATAAGATCGTATGGGGGTAGTGATTGTTCTCAAAATGCGCGTCGGGTAGTGATGGATCGGGCGTGTAATTGGATTCGATAATCAACGGATTATGGAAAAGGCGAAAATAAACATCATGCACGCGATCAAAAGAATGGCGGGTATCGAGCGGAAGCCGTCCCAAATCGGTGACAAAGAAAAGCGCGTCATGTGCGCGTCTGAACGGGCTGAACAGCGTCATTCCACGCGCATATCGTCGCAAATCACGGAAGGTTAGACGACGATAACGTGTGCTGACAGGATAATTATATCGCAGCCATTGAGTGATAATGCGGCTTAAGACGGCATAACGCGCCTGCGACCACAATCGCACGCCTCGTATTTCCGCTGACCATAAATCGTACTGCGATTCGAGCGCGATCAGGCGTTCAACATCTGCCGTTGAGTGATGGTTCATGTTCGTCTATGTACCTTGTGCAAGATGCATCTTATACTACCCTGTGGTGACCTAGATACCCGCAAAGCGCCGCCTTCATGCAAAGCATTCAAAGTCAAATGGCATATTTTTACAACCGCTTCCGCGACAGCAAACTGCTCAAATCGGGCATCTGGTACTTGCTAGGCACTTTCGGGCAGCAGGGTTTGGCGTTTATTGGCGTATTCGTGTTCTCGCGTTTGATGACACCGCAGGAATACGGCACAGTATCGATCTTTATGTCGTGGGTGGCGATATTCGCGTCCACACTCACGCTCAATGTACATGGTTCGATTAGCCCCGCCAAGTATGACTATGATGAGCCGACTTTCAAGCGGTTTGTTTCGTCTGCCGTCGCTTTAGGCACATTGGTCAGCGTAATCGCCTTCGTTGTCGTGGCAGTCCTACCTGACAGCGTGAGTCAATCGCTGTTCAATTTGCAGCCTCTCTATGTGATGTTCGCTATCGGCATCACGATTGGGGATTTCTGGTCAAATTCCATGCTGGCCGTGTGGAACATGGAATATCGCTATCGTTCGTATGCTGTTGCGCGGGTGGTGATCGGGTTAAGTAGATTGGTGCTGCCCCTCATCTTGATCCTTGCCGCGTTTGGTGGCGACAATTCCTTCGCGCGCATCGTCGGGATGATGGCATCGGCGTTGATCATTGGGTTGTTCTTCTTGCGTGCGATCCTGCTGCAAGGTAAGACGTTGTTCAAGCGTGAATTTTGGCGCTATGCGGTCACTTATGGCGTGCCGCTGATTCCGCACACGCTTTCCGGTTACATCCTCTCGCATTTTGACCGCATCTTGATTGACCGCTTTATCGGGCGCGATGAGGCGGGATTGTATACGTTTGCGTATCAAATCGGTGAGATCACCTATATGCTGTGGTATGCGTCGAATACGGCATGGGTGCCCTACTTCTTTGAGCAAATGAGCAAGGGCAGTCATGATCTGCTGCGGCGGCGCGCCACACAGTATATGCTCGCATTTGCGGGTGTCTCACTCATGGCGATGGTGGGTGGTGTGATCATCATTCGCGTGCTGGCTTCGCCAGAGTATCAGGTGGCGCAGACACTTGTGCCAATCATCATGTGCAGTCAGTTTTTTATGCTGCTCTATTCCCTGTATGTGAATGTCGAATTCTACGAGAAGAAAACAGCGTATATCTCGGTGGGAACAGCGTTGGCAGCAGCAGCTAACCTACTGCTTAACCTGTGGTGGCTGCCGATCTACAGTTACGCGGCGGCGGCATGGTCAACGCTGATCTCGTATATTTTGCTGTTCGTGTTCCACTACGCAATCGTGCGCTACCGGCTGAAGTCACCGTTCAATGCTGACGCGCGGATATACATCCCATTGAGCATAGGCATGATAGGGGCGGCTGCACTGATTACGCTTTTCATCACGTAAAACGCTTTCAGCTGCCAACATATCAACTGCCTTTGTATTCAAATTTGAACCCATTCAACTCAAGGACCGGTTTCCACTGTCGAAAAGAGGTGGCACGAATCCGTTTTGCAATTTCTTCGGCATTCATTTCCACCGTGATAACGGACAAAGCGTTTAACTGCTTGCGCGTAAAGGGTGGTCGCGTCCATGTTTCAGGGGATACTGGAAGTGGTTTACCTTGAGCAATGAGTGCAATCATTTCATAGAACAAAATCAACTGGTGGTCATAGGTACGTTCAAGCAGTGTCTCGACAGTATCGCTGGCAAATACAGGAAACCGCTTCACTGCAATGACTGTGCCTGTATCCACTTTTGATGCCATGTGATGGCACATCGCCCCGTATTCCGGCGCGTTTTCATATAGGGCAAAATTGATGCAGCCTGTACCCGGATATTCTGGTGTCGCAGGATGAAAATTAATGGCAGCCATGCGCGCGCGGTTTAACAAGCTTTCCGAAAGAATCCAAGGGGATAGGTAACTTATGATGTAATCCCCTTGCCACCATAACACCTCATCAGGCAGCGTGTCACCGCGTTCGCCTAAACAATCCATAACGTCTGGAAAATGCTGACGGCAAAACTGGAGCGCCTTTTTTGTGTGAACGTCTCCTTTTTTTACCAACAAAAAGAATTGAAAATGCTTGTTCACTCATGCTGCACCATGTTGAATAAGAACTGATTGAAACTTTTGACATGTGAAAGGGATAGCGCCTCATGGAAGGAAACACCCGATCAATGGTGAATCTCCATAAGCACTATCCCAACGAGTGTAACGCCAATTGCTTTGGCAAAACAGGCGAGGCGTGTATTTATTGTGCGGATGGATCGATCATTTGGTTTCCTTGGGGGAGCAGAGAGGTTAACAAAATTGATTGACCAAGATGCCGATCATTGCACATCTGGAAACCGTTGGCGTGACGACTTGCTAGATATACTGACAGAATGCTTAGATATGTGGCTTGCTTATCCCGACCCCATCCCTTTGCCCTTACAACAAACTTCGGGATGAGTCATGTTTTCTTTTATTTGTTACCTTTCCCTTATTATTCAAACGCCGCGATGAATAGACCTTAAGCCCATAATGACATTCTTTAAGGACTGACCAACCGATATCCAACACCCGGCTCAGTAATAATCATTTCTGGTAAAGCCGGGTTTTCTTCAATCTTCTGGCGCAGTTGTGCGAAATAAACGCGCAGGTAATGAATCTCTTGAACATATTCCGGCCCCCATACGGCACGTAGAATTTGCTGGTGAGTCAGCACTTTACCTGCATGTTGAATCAATAGACGCAGCAAGGCGTATTCCGTAGGTGTTAGCTTGACCGGATCACCGTTGACGGTAACAAGACGGCGAGTCAGATCGACCTGAAGTCTGCCACTTGTGAAGATGGCTTCCTGCTGCTGCGGTTGAGCATGTCGCTGTGCTGTGCGAATGCGTGCCATCAACTCCTCAAGGCTAAAGGGTTTGGTCAGGTAATCATCCGCCCCCGCATCCAGCGCAGCCACTTTTTCGTGGTCGCTGTCTCGTACAGAAAGGATAATAATTGGGGTTTGCGTCCATTCCCGTAGGCGCTTAAGCACTTCCAATCCATCCATGTCTGGCAAGCCTAGATCGAGAATGACAAGATCGGGACGTATCTGTGCTGTCTTGAGTATGGCATCCTGTCCAGTGGCGGTCTCATGGACATGGTATTCGTTGGCTTCTAAGCTGATACGTAAAAAGCGGCGAATTTGCAGCTCATCATCTACAACCAGTACCTGTGCTTTCGATGTCATCGTTTCAGCCATAATTCGCTTCCTGCACTGGCGGCGGTGATTCGGTGAGCGGTAAACGTATACTGAACCTTGCGCCACCTTCAGGCAAATTGTCAGCACTTAAACGCCCACCGTGCGCTTCAACCAGCCCCCTGCTGATAGATAGCCCTAAGCCTGTCCCACCCGCTGTTGTTCCGGGTAAACGGTAAAATTTATCAAAAATACGCTCGGTCAGTTCAGGTGGAATCCCCGGCCCACCATCGCTTACGGTAATTTCTATCTCTTTTTCCACAACGCGCGCCGCAATCGTTATTGCGCTGTCATCTGGTGTGTAATGGCAGGCGTTGTCAAGTAGATTAACGATCACTTGTTCCATTAGCACAAAATCAATCTGGACAAGCGGCAGATTCGCTTCAGTCTTTATGTGGATTGGATGTCTGCTCGCACATTCATCAAATTGCTTGACCGCCACTCCTATTAAATCGCTTAAATCGCACCACTCGCGCTTGATGTGCAAGCGCCCACTTCCCAACCGCGACATATCCAGCAGATTTTCCACTAACCGATTTAAACGATCTGCCGAACTCTGAATATCCCCGATTAATTCTGCCCGCGCCCGCTCACTGCTGCGAGCCATCGGGTCTGACAGAATGCTGGCTGCCCCTTTGATAGTTGCGATAGGTGTACGTAATTCGTGTGAAATCGAGTTCAACAGCGTGGTATATAATCGCTCAGACTCGCGCAGCATGGCGGCTTGTTCTGCTGCTTCATCGAGTATTTCACGCTCAATGGCGAGTGCAATCTGGCTGATGAATGTCGTCAGCAAAACCTCCTGATCAAAAGAAGGTCGTTCGTCCTTTCTAGGGCGAATGCCGATCACACCTACAGTACGGGTTGGTGTTTGTAATGGATGATACTGAGCCAATGCTTGTGATAGCATTTCCGTATAACGTCCAGCGGGTTTGCCGCGCTCATACACCCACTGCGCCACACTGTATTCTTTGTCGCTAAGAGATAGCGTGCTGGAAAGATGGGGCTGCCGCAGCAGTTGATTGTTCTGCTGCAAGATAATCGCAACTTCAGCATCAAACACCGCGCCAATTTGCGCGACTGCCGTTTTGAGTACGTCATCCATGTTGACGGCTGTTGCCGTTTCATGCGCCAACGTATACAGCGCGGCTGTCCGTTCGGCATTGTAGCGGGTCTGCCGTTCTTGTGTCCGAATGCGCGCCGTCAAATTGCCCGTAAAGATGGCAATCGCAAAATACAGCATAAACAGGATGATATCCTGCAAATGGGTAATTGTAAGCGTCAAACGCGGTTCGATAAACAGAAAATTCCAAGAAACTGCGCTGATTGCCGCGGCGAGCAGGGCGGGACCACGCCCCAAATACGCCGCAATCAACAGGACCACCAGCAGTTCTGTCAGTCCAACCGCCTGATGCCCTAACCAAGGAAAGATGTTGATGAGCAGTAAATCCAGCGCCGTAATCCCTGCCACCGCGAGCAAAGCAAGCAGATAATGTCCGCGCTGAGAATGCGCTTCAAACGTGGAAAAGGCTTGCCATACACGCTGCTCGGAAACGTTTTCATCTCCTGTAACGACATACACATCAATGTCGCCGCTGTTGCGAATCAGCTTATCCACCAACGAACCACCTCGCAGCGCCGTTTGCAGCGCCGTGTGCTGTGGTTTGCCGATAACAATTTGCGTTACGTTACGTTGTTGAGCAATACGAAGCAGTGACGTAGCAATATCATTTCCCCGCACCGTGACAATTTCTCCGCCTAGACTGCGTGCCAAAGCGATGTTATGTGCTAGGCGCTCTTTCACTTCCGGCGCAAGCGCAGCCGGTGTTTCAATATGAACCGCCAGCCATGGCGCTTCTAGATTGTATGCCATGCGCCGCGTCCAACGGATCAAGCGTTCTGAAAAAGGGCTGGCACCTACTGCGACCATCAGCCGTTCACCCGATTTCCATGGTCCGGCAATCTGCTTGATCTGCATGTAATCCTGCAACTTATGATCAACATGCTCCGCAGTCAATCGAAGCGCCATCTCACGAAGTGCTGTGAGATTTCCCACACGAAAGAAGTTGTTGGCAGCAGTTTCAACCCGCTCCAGTGTATAAACTTTTCCCTCTGCTAGTCGCTTACGCAAATCTGCTGGTGAAAGATCGATCAGTTCAATTTCATCTGCCAAATCCAGCAGCGAATCGGGTATGGTTTCATGAATAGTGATGCCTGTAATCTGGCGCACCGCGTCGGCACGACTCTCGAAATGCTGAACATTTACCGTTGTCCAAACGTTCAAGCCTGTTTCCAGCAGTTCAACCACATCTTGATAGCGTTTGAGATGCCTTGAACCGGGCGCGTTCGTGTGTGCGAGTTCGTCTACCAGTACAAGCTCTGGTTTACGTACCAAAATGGCATCCGTGTCCATTTCCTCTAGGACTGCCCCACGATGCTGAACAGTGCGACGGGGAATAACCTCCAATCCCGCAATCAAAGCATCCGTTTCAATACGGTGATGGGTTTCCACATAACCCACCACCACATCTACCCCTTCCGCTTTTTGCTGGCGAGCGTTATCCAGCATGGCGTAAGTTTTCCCCACACCTGCCGCCATGCCCAAAAAGATTTTCAGCTTGCCGCGTCCCTGCCGTGATTCGTCTTTTTGAATCGCCTTCAGGAGCGCATCGGGATCGGGTCTGTATTCGCTCATACAGTTATTCTAATCCATCTAAGGCTAGGTTCAGTCGCAGCACATTCACACGCGGCTGACCTAAAAACCCCAACTGCGGCATTTCAACATATTGCTCGACCAAATTGGCAATAATCTCGCGTTCCAGTCCACGGGCTTCTGCCACTCGATCAATCTGCAAGCGCGCGGCTTCCGGGCTAATATGAGGGTCTAAACCACTGCCCGACGCAAACAGCATTTCGATAGGTAATCTCACGTCGTCCGGGACATTGTTTGCCGCACGAAATGCTTGCTCGCGTATGATAACATTTTCCGCTAATATCTCATTCGTGCTGCCATAGTTAGTCGCGCCTGAAGAAACCAGCGCCTCCAGAGATGCACCCTGCATATAGCTCACCGCCGAAGGACGCGACCAGAAATAATGTGGGTCATCCGACATCTGCCCAATGAGACTTGAACCCACAAGCTGATTATCTGCGGTTATGAGACTGCCGTTTGCTTGCTCAGGAAAGACCATCTGCGCGATCAAGGTCACCAACAGGGGATAAAGTATCCCGGTAATAAACGTCAGGCTGATGAACATCATTACCGCCGGACGAAGCGCTTTCAGGCGCATACCTATGCCTCCTCTTTATCAGCATCATTTGCCACATAACGTTCATTAGGATGCTGCTGCATCCACAGGCGATCCGGGTCATACCATTCCGGTACAACCTCTACCACTAGGTTTATCCGAGAATCGGCATCGGATAGGGAGTTGATCACAGGTTGCAGCATGATCACAAACAGGCTGCTCATCGCCACGCCGACCCACAGCAGTTGAAGCAGAAAATGAATATCCTGCGATACGGGCAGTTTGGCTTCCAGCAGCAGTGCGGCTGTCGCTGTAATGCCGACAATCACGAGACCGGTGTGTGCCGATAAAAGTAAACGTTTCATGATGTTCTTCTCATGCCAAACCGAGCGCGTTCACAATCACATCAATCAGCTTGATGCCGATGAACGGCACGATTAATCCACCCAGCCCATAAATCAACAGATTGCGCCGCAAAATCGCCACTGCGCCCATCGGCTTGTAACTCACACCGCGCAGTGCCAGCGGAATCAGAACGACGATAATCAGGGCATTGAAAATGATCGCGCTCAAAATGGCGCTTTGTGGTGACGATAACGCCATGATGTTGAGCGCCGCCAGTGGTCCCGGTTCGCCCGGTGCTGCCGCGTATAAGCTGGCAAATAATGCCGGGAGAATGGCAAAATACTTGGCAACATCGTTAGCGATGCTGAAGGTGGTCAACGCGCCCCGTGTCATCAAAAGCTGCTTCCCAATCTCAACGATCTCGATGAGTTTGGTGGGGTCGCTGTCCAAGTCAACCATGTTGCCCGCTTCGCGCGCCGCCTGTGTTCCGGTGTTCATCGCTACCCCAACATCCGACTGTGCCAAAGCAGGCGCATCATTCGTGCCATCGCCCGTCATCGCCACTAAATGCCCATTCGCTTGTTCTTCACGAATACGCTTTAGCTTGTCTTCAGGGGTTGCCTGTGCCATGAAATCGTCCACACCCGCCTCAGCGGCAATTGCCGCCGCAGTCAGCGGATTATCGCCAGTGATCATTACCGTTCGGATGCCCATTGCTCGAAGCTGCGAAAAACGCTGGCGAATCCCCCCTTTGACAATATCCTTGAGTTCAATCACACCTAAAACTTGTGCGCCCTCCGCGACAACCAGAGGGGTGCTGCCCATCTGGGCAATCTTGTCCACGACTTCCCGCACATCTGGCGGATACTGCCCACCCATCGCCCCCACATAGGCAGCTACTGCATCAGCCGATCCCTTGCGAATTTGGCGGGGTGGGCGACCTTCCATCGCGGGAAAATCCACGCCGCTCATGCGCGTTTGGGCAGTGAAAGGCACAAATTTGGCGTTCAGCTCACTCAGTTCACGCCCCCGCAGCCCAAATTTTTCCTTTGCCAGCGTGACGATACTGCGCCCTTCAGGAGTTTCATCTGCCAGCGAAGAAAGCTGCGCGGCATCCGCTAGTCTTTCCAATTCAACGCCCTGCGCCCGAATGAATGTGGTTGCCATCCGGTTACCCAAAGTAATCGTGCCCGTCTTATCAAGCAGCAGCACATCCACATCGCCAGCAGCTTCAACAGCGCGTCCACTGGTCGCCAGCACATTCCGCTGAATCATCCGATCCATCCCGCTGATGCCAACCGCGCTCAACAAACCGCCAATCGTTGTCGGAATCAAGCAGACCAGCAGAGCGATCAGCACCGGAACCGTCGTTGTTGTCTGGCGAATGCCCGACTCGGCTTCGCTGTAAGCGGCAAATGCTCGCAGCGTGACCACCGCCAGCAGAAAGATGATCGTCAACCCCGAAAGCAAAATCGTTAGCGCGATTTCATTGGGTGTTTTCTGGCGTTTTGCCCCTTCTACCAGCGCGATCATCCGATCAAGAAACATGCTGCCTTGTTCTGAAGTAATGCGGATTACAATCCGGTCACTCAGGACACGAGTTCCTCCTGTCACCGCGCTGCGATCCCCCCCGCTCTCGCGGATGACAGGCGCTGATTCGCCCGTGATGGCACTTTCATCCACACTGGCAATTCCCTCAACCACTTCGCCATCTCCGGGAATTTGATCGCCTGCTTCGCACACCACCAGATCGCCTTTTTTCAACTGAGTGGCAATCACTTTTTCTTCTTTGCCATTAAGCAAACGGCGCGCAGTCATTTGGGTGCGGGTTTTCCGCAGTGCATCTGCCTGAGCTTTACCACGACCTTCTGCCAACGCTTCAGCGAAGTTAGCAAACAACACCGTGAACCACAGCCACAGGGTAATTTGCAGGTCAAAACGAAAGGTGACGTTGTTCCCATTCATAACATCGCGGATCAAGAGCAGTGTCGTGAGCAGTGCGCCCACAGCAACCACAAACATCACCGGGTTTTTCACCTGCTGACGCGGGTCAAGTTTGCGAATAGCATCCAACACAGCGCGTCCCACAACAGCGCGCTCTAATAGGGGTCTGGCTTGCATCGTCAATTCCTTGCTAGAATGCACGTCCGGCATTCATCAAAAACTGTTCACTAACAGGACCTAGCGACAGCGCCGGGAAAAATGTCAGCGCGCCAACGATCACAATTACGGCAATCAACAGCCCGGCAAACAAGGCACCATCTGTCGGAAAAGTCCCCGGCGAAGGGGGTGCAGTCCGTTTACCGACCATACTTCCCGCGATTGCAAGTGCCGGTAAAATCACCCCAAAGCGCCCGACCCACATTGCCAATCCAATCAAGATGTTGTAGAAGGGCGTATTCGCATTCAACCCAGCGAAGGCGCTCCCATTGTTCCCCGCGCCTGAAGAAAACGCATACAGAATCTCGCTCAAGCCGTGCGGTCCGCTGTGGGCGCGGCTCGATAGTCCCGCGTCGGTAACGCTTGCAAACCCCGAAAACAGCAGGATGCACGCTGATGGCAGCAGGACGGCGATAATCGCTAGTTTGATCTCGCGTGCTTCGATTTTTTTGCCGAGATATTCCGGTGTGCGTCCCACCATCAACCCGGCGATAAACACCGTCAAAATGACGAAAATCAACATGCCGTATAAACCCGCGCCAACACCGCCGAAAATCACTTCACCCAGCATGATATTGAGCAGCGCAATGCCGCCCGCCAGCGGTGAAAAACTGCTGTGCATGGCATTCACCGAACCATTCGATGCGGCAGTCGTCGCCACACCCCACAGGATGCTGTTGGCGATACCAAAACGGGTTTCCTTGCCTTCCATGATTCCCGCTACACCATACACTGGATTGACGCTGTATTCGCTCAGCAACATCGCCGCGAGCCCCGCCAGCAGCAGAAACAGCATCGCCACGAAGATGACCCATCCCTGTCGTTTATTCCCCACCATGACTCCATAGGTATAGGTCAGCGCCGCTGGAATGAGCAAAATCGAGAGCATCTGCAAAAAGTTGCTCAGCGGTGTTGGGTTCTCATACGGATGCGCGCTGTTGGTGTTGAAAAAACCACCCCCATTGGTACCAAGCTGCTTGATGGCAATCTGAGATGCCGCCGGTCCTTGGGGAATCACTTGGCTCTCACCAGACAGTGTGGTTGCCTCAACATAACCGTTGAAATTCTGTATCACACCCTCATTAACCAGTGCCAACGCCAAAACCAGACTCAACGGCAGGAACACATACAGCACACAGCGCACCAAATCTGTCCAAAAGTTGCCAATCGTCGCAGCAGATTTCCGCGCCAATCCGCGTGTCAAAGCAATCACAACCGCCACACCAGTAGCAGCGCTGACGAAGTTTTGAACGCTCAAACCGATCATCTGCGTCAGGTAGCTCATCGTCGTTTCGCCGCCATATGCCTGCCAGTTGGTATTGGTCATAAAGCTTGTTGCAGTGTTAAACGCCAGAAACGGCTCAACACTTCCCAAATGCGCGGGATTCAGCGGCAGCATTCCTTGAGTCAGTTGCAAGATAAGCAGCGCCAAAAACCCCAACAGATTGAATGCCAGCAGTGCCACCGCGTATTGTTTCCAATGTTGCTCCTCAACCGGATTAACACCGCACACGCGATAAATAATCCTTTCAAGCGGTTGCAATAGGGGCGTGAGCAGGGTTCGTTCACCGTTGAACACCTTTGCCATGTAGCCACCCAGAATCGGCACACAAGCAATCAGCACGCCAAAGTACACAACGATTTGCAGCAGTTCCAGCGCACTCATACCCTAAAACCTCTCCGGGTAAACCAGCGAATACGCGAGATAAATGAACAGCAGAAGTGCGATTACGCCTGCCGCCAGAAGCTCCCAATTCATGTCACTATCTCCCTTTACATGCAGATTTATTGTCGCTGTAAAGGCATTAAAGTGGGGTCAGAGTGTTGGCAAAAGACATCAGGAAAACATCAAAATAGATGAGGGAAACCCCAACAGCGATTTTTGAACTTGCACACTGACCATATCAATCAATCACTTATATGGACACATTAAATAATGGCTGTATGCTCACCTTGTCCCACCGCCTTGAAGGTCAGGCAATTAGTGTCAACACGCCGCTTTGTTAAAACTGTCCTCAACCATGTGGAGAGAAGCGGTTGAGTGCCCGAAACCCCGTTTCAGCGCGAAATGGGGGAGGTCTTGAAATCCGTCATTCACTGAATCTGTGGTCGAAATTCAGGGGTACCGCTTGTGGGGCGGCTGCCTAAATTCTCAACCTTCCCCAAGAGCAAACCAATACGAAAAAAGCCTTTCCGAGAGTAGATTGGAAAGGCTTTTTTCTCGCTTGCAAGGCGCTTCAATCCTATTTTTTACGAAGGGGTTTGAGTCTGCTGCCGCCTAATCACTGGTGACATTTTTCAGCATATTTTCGAGGCTGGCTAACTGTTCTCTAGTGAATCTGCCGCTCATAGCGTGCATCTCGTTGATGGACGATCCCCCACCGCCAAGCTGCGCGCCTGACGCTGCGTCGAGCAAATCTGGAAAATGTCGCTCAAACAGCTTACGCACCCGCTCATCTTGCAGCAGCTTATGCATCGGTGTATCCAATCGATAGCTGGTACGGTGTCTCCCGTCGAACACAGCAGTCTCGCGGAGCATAACACGGTCACGAAGGCGAATATCCGCCGATGAACTCCCAACAAGAATCTCGAATTCACCGGCTTCCGCCATCCAACGGTGCTGTCCATCATGGTAGAAGGCAAAAGATTCGCGATCCAGCACAATTTCGACAGTTTTTGATGCGCCGGGAGGCAGTTCGACTTTAGCGAACCCCTTTAGTTCCTTCTCTGGGCGCATTACGCTTGATTCTATATCGCGCACATAAACCTGCACCACTTCTTGCCCTGTGTAACTGCCTGTGTTTTTGAGGGTCACAGACACTGTAAGCGGCTGATCTGGCGTGATTTCGGCACGGCTCAATTTCAATGCGCTGTACTCAAACGTCGTGTATGAAAGCCCATGACCGAAGGGAAGCGCGGGTTGTATCTTTTTGCGCTCGTAGTAACGGTAGCCGACAAAAATGCCTTCGCCGTAAAAGACGCGATCATTGTCGCCCGGATAGTTCAAATATGCCGGGTTATCCTCTAGGCGGCGCGGGAATGTTTGCGGCAGTTTGCCTGATGGCGATACATCCCCAAACAACACATCCGCGATGGCGTTCCCGCACTCTTGACCGGGATACCATGCCTGCAAAACAGCAGCCGCTTCATCAAACCAAGGCATCGTGACAGGTGAGCCTGTTTGAAGCACGACAACCGTAGATGGGTTTGCCGCCGCAACCGCGCTCACCAGCGCGTTCTGCTGCTTGACCAATTCCATATCAGGGCGGTCAAAACCTTCAGACTCCCATTCAGACGACAGCCCCACAAACACAAGGGCAATGTCAGCCGCCCGCGCGACAGCCGCCGCTTGTGCAATTGCATCATTGGGCAGCGGTTCTTCGTAACCAAGACGTACCGCCGAAATGAACACTCCCACAGGACTGCTGAATTCCACACGGATATTCAGTGTCGTTCCCGCTTCACAATCAACTGTGCCGAACACTTCATCAGACCCGAACCCGAAGATAAACGGTTCTGTGTTCGGGCTTGTCCAGTTGTCCGCAACCAAGGCATCATTCACGAACAGACGCGCTTTGCCGCCGCACGCAACCGAAAAACGATGGGTTCCACTGGCTTCAGCGCGTATTGTTCCGGTGATAAGCACCGAGAACCCCATGGGATTGATCCCTTCCGGCAAACCGCCCATCAGCCACAAATGCTCAAGGGTGCGTGTTTGTTCGGTGACCAGCGGCGCGCCGGATAACTCCGGATTATTAAAGTACGCCATAGTGAAATCTTGGGCTGGATGGAGTACGGGAAGACGGCGGAAGTTAACGCATCCGGGCGCATATTCCAGCTTATATTGGTTTCCCGCCCGCGCCTGAATGCCCTCAAACGGTGACACCGCGTAATGCGGTGTGAACTGCGCGCTCCCCGCCCCCATGATCCGCGCGGTTTTGGCGTTCGGACCAATGATCGCAATCGTCTTGACGGTTTCTGGGCGTATCGGCAGTACGGATGACTCGTTTTTCAGCAGTACAGCCGCTTCTGCGCCAGCGCGGCGGATCAATATGCGGTGTTCCGGCTTATCAATCGCCTGTTCTTCATGCTGCTGTGGTTGATCAAAAGCCCCCACTCTCTCGATGAAGCGCAGCATGTTCAAGACGCGCTCGTTAATTTTTGCTTCTGAAACTTCTCCCGATTTAACGGCTTGGAGCAAAAAATCGCCGCGCCAGTGAGTTGGGCCGGGCATCTCAAGGTCAAGTCCAGCGTTGACCGCTTGCGCTGTCGTTCGTGTACCGAACCAGTCAGACATAACGATCCCATCAAAACCCCACTCATCGCGCAGAATTTCTTGTAGTGTGTAGGGATTCGCGCTGCAATGCACACCATTCAGCGCGTTATAAGACGACATAATCGCCCAGACTTTTGCCTCACACACAGCCGCCTTGAACGGAGGAAGGTAGATTTCGCGGAGCGCCCGCTCGCCAATCTCACTGCTGATCGTCATGCGCTCAAATTCTGACTCGTTGCCGATAAAATGTTTGATGGTCGCGCCCACACCTTGTGATTGTACGCCCTTGATGTAAGCGACGGCGATCCGCGCTGTCAGATACGGGTCTTCAGAATAGCATTCGAAGTTGCGCCCATTCAGCGGAGAGCGGTGAATGTTGACTGTTGGCGCTAACAGGGCATGTGCCGCCTTCGATTTGACTTCTTCACCCAATGCCTTGCCAATCTGCGTGATCAGTTCAGTGTTCCATGTCGCGGCGAGCGCGATGCCAACGGGAAAGGCGGCAGCAGTGATGCGTCCGCCAGCGAATTGACTGTCACCGCGCGCGCCGTTAGGACCATCCGTAACTTTGATCGACGGAATGCCAAGACGCTCAACTGGTACAGTTCGCCAGAACGATGCTCCGGCGAGTAAATCTACTTTCTCCTCAAGGGTCATCTGCTCAAGTAACAGATGGATATTGGGGGTCATTATTTTCTACTCATTCTTGTAAAGCGTCATGTGGGGGCTGCCCCCACGCTGACAACGAATCAGACCGTGGATAAATCCCATTCTTCGTGGAGCTTGGGGACATCACTCAACAGGCGGCGGGTATATGCTTCTTTCGGGTGCAGGATCACTTCATCGGCAGACCCGCTTTCGACAAATCGCCCATGTTCCATGATGTACACGCTGTCGGACACGTAGTAAGCCAACCCAATATCATGCGTAATGAAAATCGGAGTCATCCCGATTTCACTACGCAAATCCATGAGCATGTCCAAAATCGTGGCACGTGAACAGGCATCAATCATCGATGTGGGTTCATCCGCCAGCAGAATTTTCGGTTTTAGTAAAAAAATGCGCGCGATCATCAAGCGCTGCTGCTGCCCACCAGACAGCTCGAACGGGTATTTGTTCGTGAGTTCATCAAACTTCAAGTTGACGAATCGACAGGCTTCTCGCATCATCTCCAAAGATTCGTCGTATGAGAGCTTTCGTCCACTTCGCATCCGTATGCAGTCGAGCAGCACCGCATCAATCTTTCTGAAAATGTTGTATGACGAAAACGGGTCTTGAAAGATCGCTTGGATATTTTTCCAATATTCCCGCTTCTGCTTGTGCGAACGGATATCGCGCAGTTTGCCCTCGAAATAAATTTCGCCTTCCGTCAGCGAGATCAACCCTAGCAGCATTTTCGCTAAAGTCGTTTTTCCACTGCCCGATTCACCGACGATGGAGATTATTTCACCCTGCTTAAAGCTGAAATCGACGTGATCGACGGCAACGGTTTTGTGCGCGCCAAAGCCAAAAATCTTGGTCACACCTTTACCACTCAAAATCACACTGTCACTTTTGCTGCTCACTTTTATACATCCTTCTCAAGTCTTCTTCCGGGATAATGCAGCGATACGCGCGTCCATTGCCAATCTCGTTAAGGTTGACCGTCGTCACTCGACATTCCGGTCTCACATATTTGCAGCGTTCCGCAAATCGGCAGCCGGACGGCGGATTCTTGAGGTTGGGGGGGGTGCCGGGAATCGCCGTTAGTTTGACATTACGCAGCCCGGATTCTGGTACGATAATCGATCCCATCAGCGCCCGTGTATAGGGGTGGATAGGGTCGAACACCATTTCTTCAGCCGTTCCCTTTTCCACCACCTGTCCCGCGTACATCACCATAATATCGTCGGTCACGTTATACAGCAGCGGCAGTTCATGCGTGATGAAAACCAGCGCCTTGACAATGCCTTTGTCCATCAAGTCCATCACCATCTTGATGACCATCTTTTGTGATGTCACGTCGAGCGCCGATGATGGTTCATCGGCAACCAACACCTTGGGTGACAGGATCACCGACGTAGCTATCACGGTGCGCTGTTTCATACCGCCTGACAATTCCACAGGGTATTTTTGCAGCACTTCCGCTGGCAAACCGAGCAGCTCAAAGCGTTCCCGCGCCAATTCGTAAATCTCTTTTTTGGAAACTTCGGGAAGATGCGCCTGAATCACATCTTCAATGAAGTTGATCACTCGTCGCGTGGGGTTGAGTGCGTTCATCGCCGCTTGCGGAATGTAAGAGATTTCAGTTCCTAATATGGTCTTGCGAACCTCATCCGGGTCCATGCCCGTGATGTTGTGGTCATTGATGATAATTTCCCCGCTCGTATAGTGCAGCGGCGCAAAGTAATACCCCATCAGGCTAAGCGCAAGCGTGGATTTCCCGCAGCCCGATTCCCCGGCGATGCCGAGCGATTTCCCTTCTTCCACCTTCAACGACACATGATCCACAGCATAAATATTTTCCCGAAACCGCGTGATATACCGCGTTGTGAGTTCATTGACTTGCAGTACGACTCTTGCCATCAGAGTTCTTAGCCCCTCAATGTGGGATTGAACACGCGGTCAAGACCGGTATTCATCAAGTTCATCGAGAATGTAATCAAAGCAATCGTCAGAATGACCGGGAAGTACGCCCACCATTTCCCTAAGATGTGCGCCTGATAAATCATCGACCAGTTCATCATCAGCCCAAGCGTGGGAACTTCGGTTGTGCGCGGACCCAACCCAAGGATGGATAATCCCGCCTCTGCCAAGATACCAGACGATATTTGCAGGATGAGCGCCATCACAACATAGGACGCGATATAGGGCAGAATATCCATCGCCAAAATGTACAAAACCGAATGCCCAGACAGCTTAGACAGGTTGACATGATCGCGGTTGCGGAGCGAAATCACCTGCCCGCGCACCGCGCGCGCCGTCCACACCCACGAAGTCAGCCCGATTACAATCGCGATGGTGACGGGACCACGCTGTTCTTGCCCAATGCTGAATGAAATCAGAATCAGCAAGACGAAGCTGGGAATTACGGTGAATAGGTTGGTGATAAAGACGATGATGTCATCTATCAGCCCCCCCATGTATCCAGAGAACAACCCTAGCAGTAACCCAATGGTGGTGGCAACAATCCCCGCCACAAAGCCGATGGTGAGTGACACCCCCGTGGCGCTGACCAGTTCGGTCAGCACATCTCGCCCGAAGTTATCTGTTCCAAGAGGCAAAATACGGAAATTCGGCACTTCACCAATGTTCACATAATCGGTCTGTTCAATCAGCCCCCGCTGTTCCAGCGCCCCCGTCGTTTCATTTGGGGCAGCCACAATCGCGCCTTCAGCGGCGAGCAGCCCATCTAGTGACGCGGTAAGGCGAATATAGTAGTTTCTATCGGCATTTGTCATGCCGGGAATTCGCACCGTCGGGTCAAAACGGCTGTGCCACAAATCCAGCAGCGCCGCTGTATCTTCAGTATTGATCTCTGCTTCCGGGACTCCAGCCCCGACCAGCCATTCTTGCATTGCCACGCGGTCTTCCGGTTTGAGCTGCGAATTTATGCGGCGTGCCGCCGCTTCATCCTCAATCAAGGTGTATCGCGGCGTAAAATTCACGCTGTCGTACACATTGACATAAATTCCCGGTGCAAGAAACGTCCCTCGGCTGATGATCCCAAGCGGCGGATCATCGATAAACAGGGGATAGATCAAAACCGTCAACACAATTGCCGAGAAAATCCCAAAACCAACCAAAAATCTTCCTGACTGAAAAATTTGCTTTAGCATGTATTTCATGGTCGTGTCTCTGCCTATTCCGACTGCGCGGCTTTGATGCGTGGATCAATCAGCCCGTAGATGATCTCAAGGACAAAGAACGCGACTAGCGCCATGAACGTGATGATCAATGTCGCTGCCGAAATCAGAGGGTAATCCCCGCCCAATACGGCGCTCAAAATCGTTGAGCCAAGCCCCGGATAGTTGAAGATGATCTCCGCGACCAACGCGCCGGAAACCATCGTCCCGATTGAAAGCGCAAGCCCCGTGATTTGTGGCAGCATCGCGTTTCTGAAAACGTAGCGGATGATTTTGTTGTCCTTGATCCCCAAAAAGCGCGCATATTTAACATAGTCGGCGTTCAGCTCGTAAATTGCCATCGAGCGCATTCCTATCGCCTGCCCGCCGATAGTGATTAATACAATCGACCAGAACGGCAGTTGATAATGAACAATGACCGACCACACGAATTCCCAACTCAGATTGGGAACCATTTCATAGGCATAGCCGCCAGAGGTGGGGAACCATTTAAGATGAACAGCGAAAATCACCAGCAAGATGATCGCCATCCCAAATGCGGGCAAATTGCTTAGGAAGATGCTGATAGGCAGCAGGACTTTATCGAATCCCTTTCTCACATAGGCTGCCAGTGCGCCGAGCGTGTTGCCTATCACCCATCCGACGATGATCGCCGGGAGCTGAAGCGCAATCGTCCACCAAATCGACGACCCAATCACATCCGCTACCGTTCGCGGATACTGGCTGATGGAGTAGCCAAAGTCGCCATTGAGCACATTTCGTAGATAGATCACATATTGATTGAGGATGGGTTGGTCAGTCGCAAACAAGCGCGTGTACTGCTCATATACTGCTTGTACCCCTGTCGCATTCGACATCCCCTGCGCCATGCGCGCGACAATCGCCGCTACCGGATCACCGGGCATGAGTCGCGGAAGAATAAAATTCAAGGTAAATGCCACTACTACCGTGAGGATGAACCAACCTAGCTTTTTGAGAAAATAATCTCGATACCCTTTCAACCCAGTACTCCTGTTAAATTATTTTTTGTTAATATAATTGAGGCAGTCCCCTCTAGGACTCAAAGACTGAGTCCGAGCTGTTGAGGGGACTGCTGCCGAATTGCACGAAGTAGAACTACGGATTGACCAGTTCCAGATTGTAGAGACCAGCCACGCTCCAGCCGTCCATCAAGTTAAGCGGTGGAACAGGCGGCACAGTGCCATCACCAGCATACGGGAAGTTCGTCCACACGCTTTCATTGACCGTATGGAAGGACTGCGGACGGTACATGAGCGTGAACGATGGCACATCGGTTAGGTAGATACGCACGAGTTCTGTGTACATTTCAACAAGGCGTTCGGGGTCAGTTTCACCGGGGATCGCCTGAATCAGCGCGTCTGCGTCAGGATTCGAGTAGCCGCCCCAGTTCCCGTTCCAGTTGCTCGACATACCGATGAATTCGGAGCTGAGCAGTTTGCGGATACGACTCCAAGGCTGCGTCGGACCAGCGCCATCACTCCACATCATGAAGATGTCATAGCCTTCAGGCAGCGGGGCATCCGACTTTGTGACGACAGTCTGATACACCGACCATTCGGGGAAATTGGTGGTGATTTCGATACCGATTTCCGCGCCAGCCGCCGCGACCACTTCAATCGCAGCTTGCCAGTCTGACCAACCGTTCGGGCAGGTGGCGACGTAGCTCAGCTTTTGACCATCGAGTTCGCGCCAACCGTCACCGTCGGTGTCCACGATTCCTGCTTCATCAAGAAGCGCATTCGCGCCTTCAATGTCATTCCCCACCCACTGCAAATCAGCCACTGCTTCATGATCATACAGCGCCTGTTCAGCCGGCGTTGGATTCATCAGCGAACGCGGAACTTGTTCAAACGTGGCGGATTGGTTGGTCATCGCGTTGGCGATGATTGTGGGGTAATCCACGGCAATAGCGATGGCGCGGCGGACGGCGACATTGTCCAGTCCGGGCGAGTTCAGGTTATAGAATGCTGTCGGCAGGCTGGCACCGATTCCGTAGGGAGGTTCGGGCAGATAGGTCGAAATCGGCAGATTTTGGACGAGCCACAGGTCTTGCACGTTTGAATTGAACTGCTGGCTAACGTCTACTTCACCAGCTTGCAGAGCAGTCGTACCAGCGGCGTTGTCTTGGAAGATATTATGAGCGAGATAGCGCGGAACGGGCAGGCGACCCCACATACTCGGATCCTGACCCCAATAGTTATCATCGCGAACAAGGATCACCTTGGTTTCGTCAGCGAAATAGCGATGATACGGACCAGAGTACACCACATCTTCCGCCGTATCTGCTAGGAAAGCGACAGGATCGCCACCTGAACGTTCTTCGAGAATCTGCGTCCACGCTTTCTGAATGACGTAGTTGGTGCTCACATATGCCTGCACCAGCAGTGGGTTAATTGCTGCGCCCGCATCATTCAGTTTCGCCTTAATCGTCACCGTGTATTCATCCACCGCGACAATATCGTCAATGTAGTCAATATTGGCAGCGCCCGTGGGGGTATTGTAGCGGACATGGGTTGCCCACGTATACGCCACGTCTTCCGCCGTCACAGGGGTGCCATCGCTCCAATGTGCCGCCTGATTCAAGCTGAACGTGAGTTCTGTGCGCGCCTCGTTCCATGTGTACGGTCCATCTGCCAGCAGGGGATAAACTTGCCCGTCGAGCATGTTGTAAAGATAGGGGGTTTCAAACATGAGGACGCGCGCATTGTCCTGCTGCGCGATAGCCATCGCGTTGTTGTTGCTGTTCGAATAGGGATTCCAGCCAACTACTGCGCCCCACTGTTGACCGTTGAAATACAGCGTTTCATTGCGTGGCAGGGTGGTGTCTTGGGCAATTGATGGACCAATCGCCACCGTCATCAACGCTGCAAGAAGAAAGACTATTGCTGCAAAACGTGTGAATTTCATTAGATTTATCTCCTAGTAAAATAAATCGCACAGCGGGCAGAGTACCCACTCCACACTCGTAAACGGCGGAGCTGCCTACCGCATCACTATTTGATATCCATTATTTGGGTAAGCAAATTCTCCGTCCTACTCATGCTCTCATGGGAAATCTTCGCGTGTTCATGTCTATTATAGAAATTCAAGTGACAGCGTGATTGTAGAATACTCCAGAAGGATTGTATAATCCTCCAGAATTTACATGAATTTACGTACAGAGGGCTGGTAATTCTCGTGAACATGCGGATGGAACGCGAGATAAAACGCTGGAATGCCTGTCATGAAGAACTTATTGAGCGGATTGCCGATTTTGTTCCAAATGACGGTGTCGTTCAGCCCCTCAAAGGATTACATCTGGATCGTCAATCCACGTCGATGGAGAAAATTCACAGCGCGCTCTATCCCTCCTTTTGCGTAATCGCACAAGGCAGCAGAGTGATTTCGCTGGGTAACGAATGTTACGAATATGATCCCGCCCATTATCTCCTCACAACTCTCAACTTCCCCAGAGTGAGTCAGGTTCTAAAAGCATCCGTAGAATGCCCCTATTTGAGTTTGCGGCTCGATCTCGATCCGCAGCTCGTTAGTTCCGTCATGGTGGAAACAGGTTATTCTATAACCTCGCGCGGTTCAAACAATGTGCGCGCCATTGATGTCAGCCCCTTAGACGTAAATCTGCTCGATGCGGTGCTGCGCCTCACACGCCTGTTAGAATCGCCCGATGAAGCGCTTATCTTGATACCAATCATCACGCGAGAGATCATTTATCGACTTCTCAAAAGCAATCAAGGCGCAAGGCTGCGTCATTTGACCATCTTGGGCGGCTACAGCTCCGTGATTGCCCAAGCTGTTCAGCACATTCATCAATACTTCGATCAACCACTGCGGATTGAAGAACTCGCTCATCAATTGGGTATGAGTGTTTCAAGTTTTCATTATCATTTCAAAGCTGCCACTGCTATGAGTCCCCTGCAATTCCAAAAGCATCTACGCTTGCAGGAAGCGCGGCGGCTGATGTTGAGCGAAAACTTGGATGCCGCCGATGCGGCTTGTCACGTCGGCTATAACGACCCCTCCCATTTCAGCCGCGAATATAAGAGCCTGTTTGGAGCCCCGCCGATGCGCGATATTCAACATCTCCGAAATTCAGCGGTTAAACTCACTTAATGCGCGGCATCGCGCTAAACGCACCGCTTCAACAGCTCCCGTTTCTACGATGCTGGTTGCGTGTAAGGCGGATGAACATCCTCACGTTGGCTCGACTGTTTATTGATCGTGAGAAAGACGTGCGTCCCCTGACCGGGCGCGGACTCAATCGCAAGTTTTGCATTCACCAACTGCGCGCGCTCACGCATACCAATCAATCCAAAATGCCCAATCCGCGTGAAATCGCTGAACGAATGCGGAACGATAAAACCTCGCCCATCGTCGCGGATTTCCAACTTCACGGACTCACGTTCAAAACACAAGCGCATTTCGATCTGTTTGGCTTGCGCGTGGTGAACCGCGTTATTTAACCCCTCTTGCGCGATCCGGTACAGCGCCAGTTCTGATTCCGATTGAAGCCGCGCAGGGGTTCCGCGTACTTCAAATTTCGCGTTTGCCTCTTTGGTCAAGGCTTCTAACGCGCTGACCAGACCCAATTCTTCAAGATAATGAGGGTGCAGTGCCAGACTAAAGCGGCGCACTTCCTCAATCGCTTCCCCAATCATGTCGCGCAGCTCGCTGATACGTGCCTCTGCCTGCCCTTGATCGCGCTGCAAACTCCGCTGCACCATCTGCGCCTTATGACCAAGCGCGATCAGCGTTTGCACGGTTTCATCGTGCAGTTCACGCGCGAGTCGTCCCCGTTCTTCTTCTTGCGCGCGTGTCACTTCGCCTACGTAATCATGCAGCGCCGCTTGATAACTTTGCACGCGCGATGCCATCTCGTCGAGTGCATAGCTCAAGTCTTCGATTTCACGCACACCGCTCACAGGCGTGGATGTGTCGAGAAATTCCCCCTGCCCGATTCTGGCCGCGCGTTCGTTTAATTCACGAAGCGGCTGCGCCACGTACCGCACGCCAAAATAGAGCGTGAGCAGCGATACCGACGCGGCGATGAACAGAATGAACGGCATCAACTGCTCAAACTGGATGATTGGTGATGTAATCGAATGCCACCCCTCTTGAATCAACAGCACCCACGGCAGGTTGGGGACCGGCGCAAATGCGATCACATCGTCATGCCCTGTCTCGGACGTGAACAATGCTCCGGTTTCGCGGCGTAATGCCGCATTCACCGCATCCGATTCCGCAAAACCGGCTTCATGATGAACATGACCGCGGCTGAACAACACCGTCCCGCGCATATCCATCAGCACAAGGCTAGTGACCGCCTCCGCATGTTTCACATGCAAAATGTTCTCTAAATCCAAATCTTGCGGCTGAACAGTATAGCGGCTCATGTTTTGAGTCAGCGCGCGATTCTCCACATTGACCGCGATAAGTTCCGCCAGCAAAGTAACCACACGCAAATTCTCTTGGATAGCGAGCGAACGCATTGAACTTTGGTGGCTGCTCACACCGCTTAACGAAAACACGATCAAGAAGATCGTCAGCGGCAGTACCGTCCACAACAAAACCTGTGCGCGCAGCCCATGCAGGGGATGCGAGAGGCGCACGCGCTTCACGCCTTCTGCTCCAACTGAATGATCATAAGCTGCAAGGCTTTGGTTACGGCTTCGGTGCGGCTGTTGACACGCAGCTTGGTGTAAATGCTGGCGAGATGCCCTTGCACAGTGCGGTCACTAATTGACAGTTTCGCGCCGATTCCCTTGTTGGTCAATCCACTGGCGGCGAGCTGCAATATCGCGTGTTCGCGTTCGGTCAGCGCCTCATCCGATGCGCTTGACGCTTGCGCTTCAACAGTACGGGTCAGAAATTTGTGTTCAATTTCCGGCGCGATTGCCAATTCTCCACGATGCACCGTGCGTACCGCTGCTGTGATCGTTTCCGCTTCGGCATTCTTCATTACATAGCCGTTCGCGCCCGCTTGCATCGCTGCCACCACAAACGGATCATCGTCGTATGCCGTCAAGATGACCACGCGCACAGGCAGCTTTTGTTCGCGTATCCAGCGTGTCACTTCAATACCTGTCACGTGCGGCATTCGCACATCCAGCACGGCGACATCCGGTTGGAGATCGGTCAGCAGTTCCTTGACCTTTGCGCCATCGCCCGCTTCCGCGATCACTTGAATATCGCCGTCTTCTTCGAGAAAGTCGCGTATGCCTTTGCGAACAACCGCGTGGTCATCGGCGAGAACGACACGAATCACCATCGTTAAATCCTGTATTTGCATTCTCAATTGATGAAATTATATGCGCTGTTGCCCTGCATGGCTTAGTTCGCGGATTCAAGCAGTTGTTTCAACTCACGCACCCGCTCTGCCGAAACCACGCCATCAACGCGCGCGGCGCTTCCCACATGCAGCGCGCGTGCTCCCGTATATGCGACCAATTCCGTCATTTGTTCCACCTTGATGGACCCCGCCAGCACAAATTCAAAGTGTGCGCCATAAGTCTGTATCCAGCGGCGCGTGGTGTGCCGACCATCCCATGCCGTGAGCGCGTCGCCAGATGTCAGCACACGCTGCACAACGCCGATGAGCGATTGCAGCGCCGCATCCGGTTCGCGGCTGGTATCGAGCGCGCGATGCAGTGTAATCGGCACAGGCGATGTGATCGCTGCCATTTCGCGCATCAGCGTTGTGTCAATCCGGTTATTCGTGTCTGCTGCACCGAATACGATGCTTTGCACGCCCATTAAGGCAATTATCTCCGCTTCCGATTGAATGATTTCCCACGTTGGCGCATCATAGTGAAAAGTTTCGGCGGTTGGGCGAACAATGACGTGCAGCGGAATCGCTGTTGCTGCACGCACAGCCGCAATCAGGCGGATCGGCGGTGTTAGCCCGCCTACGGATAAATCCACAGACAGCTCAATGCTGTCCGCGCCGCCTTGCGCTGCTGCTTGCGCTTCTTCAAGCGATGTCACCGCGATTTCGAGTGCCGCCATCATCTATCAGCTTCTCTAAAAAAGTTGTCCCAACGCTTTTATGCCGATTTCCGCCAGCGCCATGTCATCGGCTTCGGGCAGTCCGCTTACCCCCACCGCGCCAACCACAATCCCTTCATAGCGAATCGGCAGTCCGCCGCCCCAACCCGTGTAGCGTAAATCGCCAAAGTTGGTGAGCTGCCAGCCATCTTCTTTGGATGATGTGCCCAGCGCCTTTGACGCAATGTTTTCGCGGGCGGCGGTGAACGCCTTGTTGATGGCATTGTTGATCGACGGCAGAGGGCATCCGTCGGTACGCAAGAACGCTATCAATTCGCCGTGTTCATCGACGACAGCAACCGCCGCGCCCTGATGTTTGGCATCCAATTCGGCTTGAATCGCCGCGATCACACGCTGCGCGTCGGTGTGGGTGAGGACAAAACGCTGCTTCATCTTGATCTCCATTTCATAAACCGAGAATTTTCAAATCGGTTATAGTGTATCGCTAAACCCCCAACCGTTTGATTCCAATCAAGTCGAAAAACATGCCGAAAAACTGCTGATTTTACGCTGCCGTTATGGCAAACCCATCAAACCACGTGGTTGCTCAAAGTACCCTATTCCCCACCCCAAGTTGAGGAACGAAAAAACACGGGTATAGGCTTTTCCTCCCCTGAATTCGGCTGAGGTGGCGAGCAAAGCCAGCCAGAGAGATTTTGGTGCGTTTGCCCTGATACTGCTGCCAGCAGCAATGCCGAAAATCGACCAAATGTGCTATCATTTACTGTGTTATCCACTCAAAAATGGTGAAAATTCCCATGACCGAACTCAACCGCCTGATCGGTTTTCGACGGCTGCATCACCAGCGTATTAGCAGCCAGCAGTTTGCTTCGCCGGATGCGGTTGTGCGCTGGATGGGCGCGATGCAGGCGCAAGATTACGCTCAAGTGGTGTGGGCAGTAGGGGCACGCACGCAGCATCCCGCTTTGAGCGCGGTTGAGCAAGCTGTCGCGGACGGCAAAATTATCTGTACATGGGCGATGCGCGGCACAATTCACTTTGTCCCGCCAGAAAACGCGCGTTGGATGCTCAAGTGGTTGGCAGCGCGCGTGGTCGATGCGTCGGATCGCCGGCTGAAGCAGCTCGAACTGACACAGAGCGATATTCACCGCTGCCGCGACTTATGCGAGAATGCGCTGCAAGGCGGCAAACGCCTCACGCGCGATCAACTGCTGGAAGTATTCGATCAAGGGGGTATTGCCATGACAGGTCAGCGTGGCTATCACATTCTTACACAGTTAGCGCAGCGCGGCGTAATCTGCATGGGCGCGCGAGAAGGCAAACAGCAGACATTCGTGCTGCTCGAAGAATGGATCGCGCCAGCGCCCACCATCTCCCGCGAAGAAGCCTTGGCGACCATCGCGCGCATCTACTTCACCAGTCATGCGCCCGCGACGGAATATGATCTGGCGTGGTGGGTTGGCACAACGATAAGCGATGCGCGTTTGGGAATCGCCGGAGCAGGGGATGCGCTGCGCCGTGAAACTATCGACGGGCAAACGTATTTCATGGGGAGCGAAAACGAACCTGTTGCCACAGCCGAATCGGCATACTTGCTGCCCGGTTTTGATGAGTTCCTGCTTGGCTACAAAGATCGTGGGGCGGTGGTGACACCCGATCACATGCAGCGCATTGTGCCGGGAAACAACGGCGTATTCCGCCCGATGATCGTGGTCGATGGGCAAATTATCGGCACATGGACGCGGGCGGTGAAAAAAGGGCACACCGAAGTCACCTGCACCCCTTTCACCCAGTTAAGCGATACACACCTTGCCTTGACGAATGCCGCCGCGCAAAGCTATGCGAATTTTCAACGCGCCTAGAACACCTTGATCAATTCGACCTTGAAGATCAGCGTGGAGTTGGGGGGGATTACGCCGGGAACGCCGCGCGCGCCGTAGCCCAATTCCGATGGGATGTACAGTTCATACGTCGATCCAGTGGGCATCAACTGAACGCCTTCCGTCCAACCGGGGATGACCTGATTCAAGAAGAACGTGATCGATTCGCCGCGTTTGTACGAGCTATCGAACACGGTGCCGTCGATGAGCGATCCTTCATAGTTCACTTCGACTTCGGCATTCGCGCTGGCAGGTTTCGCGCCTGTTCCTTGTGTCAACACTTTGTATTGCAGTCCGCTGGCGGTGGAGACCACGCCCTCTTTTTTGGCATTTTCTGCCAACCACTGCTTGGTCATATCAACTCCTTAATTGAGTAGGTTTTGCCTTTTGCGCTGGGAAAACACGCAGTTTAGCCATTTATCGTTTTGGACACAATACGGACGATAATAAACGTGCGACAACATATCTTCCGCTTCGGTATAATGGAGCAATCTGATGTCACATTCAAACCTGCCCATCGCACACAAATCGCGCCGCCGCGCGGGGGTCATTGTGATGGGTATTTTTTTCGACACTGGCGCTCTGTATCCTGCAAGTCGCGCTCGAAACGGGCTTGACTCTACTGTTCAATCCACCGCGTTTCACGCCCTTTCCAACGCCAAACATATTCCTTATCGCGCCATCATCTGTGTATTCCAACATATTTCAAACGCAAATGGCACTTGGTTTCACCCTTCCGACTCAAGATGTTTTCGCGCTGCTTCGCATCATGCAAACGGAAACCGCGCAAGCAGAAACTACGCCAGAAATGACCGAAACGCCATCCCCAAGTAACAATTGAAAGGTCGTTTGTTCATTGTTCCTTGCTTTCAACCGAAAGCCGCATCGATTTCACTTTCCTAACCTGCAAGCCCAAGAATTTGAAGAATTAAACAATTTAATGCTTCCTCAATCCTTCAGCGAAGCAAATCGGACATCAAAGGACATGGAGGACAAAGTATTGTCCTCACGACAATTCTACGCCACTTCGACAGTGCTTCGGCTTATGCGCGTGGCTTGCTCCGCGTCCATTCGGCTTTGCCTAGTTCGTCCAGCGTCTGGAAGTCCTCATCGCTTAGCTGAAGCGATGCCGCCGCCGTGTTCTCCTCAAGGTGCTTCAGGCTTCCCGTGCCGGGAATCGGCAGCATGACCGGGCTTCGCTTAAGTACCCACGCCAGCGCCACTTGTGAGGGCGTAGCGTTCAACTGCGCGGCGATCCGGCTGAACGTGCTTTCCGGCTGCGCCAGATCGCCCGCCGCCAGCGGAAACCAAGGGATGAAGGCGATGTTTTCACGCTCGCAGTAATTCACCACATCTTCGCTGTGCCGGTTGACAAGGTTGTACAAGTTCTGCACGCTCGCCACGGGGAAATACTGCCGCGCCGCTTCAATTTCCTCGATGCTCACTTCGCTCAACCCCACGTGGCGGATCAAGCCTTCGCGCTGCATATCGGCGATAACTTTGAACTGCGCGTCCCGATCCGTTTTGCGGTCAATGCGGTGAAGCTGCCATAGGTCGATACGTTCCACGCCTAAACGCCGCATACTCATCAAGACGCATTGGCGCAGATATTCCGGTCTCCCGACGGGATACCACTTATCAGGACCATGCCGAGTCAGCCCGCCTTTCGTTGCCACGACGATTCCGTTATAGGGGTGCAGCGCCTCACGAATCAAATCTTCGCTCACGAATGGTCCATAGGAATCTGCCGTGTCAATGAAATTGATGTCGATTTCCGGCAGGCGACGCAGTACACGTAAGGCTTCTTCGCGGTCAGGCGGATCGCCCCAGATGCCTTTGCCTGTGATTCGCATCGCACCGAAGCCCAAGCGATTCACACGCAAATCGCCGCCTAGCAGAAACACGCCGCTGGATTGTGCCGAAATTCTACTCACAGATGACTCCTTTATGTATAGCCGATTCAAATTTTGTTTCGGGCGCATCACGATGCGCCCCTACAAAACAACATATGCGTCGTCCAGTTGTTATACGACCTGCGGCACAACCTCACCTTCGACATTCATCTCTGCATCACGCCGGATGCGCTTAAGCTGACGTAGTTCGGGCGCGAAATAGGCGACAAGCCCCGTGACCGCTAAAGTGCCGAAGCCGCCGAACACAACCGCGCCGACGGGGCCAAGCAGCGCCGCTGCCACGCCCGATTCAAAGCCACCTAGTTCGTTGGACGCGCCGATGAACATAGAATTTACCGCGCCGACGCGCCCGCGCATTTCGTCAGGGGTAAACACAAGCGTGAGCGTGTGGCGAACGATGACACTGATATTGTCCAATGCGCCGGACAGTGCCATCATCGCCAAGGAGAGCCAAAAGTTGGTCGAAAGTCCGAAGATGATCGTGACAATACCGAAGCCTGCTACAGCGATCAAGAGCGTGCGCCCGGCGTTGCGAAAACCGGATCGGTTCGCAAGAACGAGTGCCATGCACAGCGCCCCCACGGATGGCGCGGCGCGGAGCAGACCATACCCAGTCGCATCAACTTGCAAGATGTCTTTGGCAAACACAGGCAGTAGGTAAGTTGCGCCGCCGAATAACACAGCAAACATATCGAGCGTAATTGACGAAAGAATCAGGCGGTTATCCCGCAAGAAATGCATACCCGCTTTCAGCGACTGCATAGGTGTTTCTTCCGGCGGGGCGTAGGTTTGTTTGCGCGGATGAATCAATAGCAGCGCGATGACCAACGCGCTTCCAGCAAACACGTTGAAGATGTAGACAGCAGGCGCACCACCTGTTAAGGCAATCACAAAGCCGCTGACTGCCGGACCTACAATAGCCGACACCTGCCATACGCTCGTACTCCAAGTCACGGCGCTGTGGAACAGGGATTCCGGCACTACCATCGGGGTGAGCGCCCCTTCCGCCGGATTATTGAAGGCGCGCGCTACCCCGATGACGAACAGTACAACAAACGTCAACACTAACGGCGCTTGCGTGAGAGACAAAATCGCCAGCGCCGCCGAACATGCCATCAAGACGATTTGTGAGATGAGCGCGATTTGTTTGCGATTGTAGCGGTCAACTATGTAGCCCGCCGGCAGCGAAAAGAGCAGCACGGGGATGATCTGCACCAGCCCGATCATGCCGAGCAAGAAGGCTCTCCCTGTGCGTTCGTAGATTTCCCATCCAACAGCGACAGATACCATCATCTCGCCTAGTTGGGCGATCAAGCGTCCAATCAGAAGCAGGCGAAAATCCGACAAACGCAGCGCGCCATACGGATCATGTTGATCCGGTAGGTCATGGCGACCCGGAACAGTTTCACTCATGAAAGACTTTTAACTCCAAAACAGAAGCGTAACGATGTGATCAACAATGTTCAACGGATACATGCGAATTGGCAACTGCTTATCTGGATTGGACTCATGAGATCACGGCTTACGCGCGCGATTTTTCGAGAAAGTCACGCGCAGCAGGAAGTAGAAGCGATTCGAGCATGATGGCGATATAACGCGCGCCGCGTTCGCGCCACTGATGCGCGATTTGGGCATTGGCTACCAATATACCCAACGCGAGATCGGTTTCGCGCACCACATCGACAATGCGGTTGACGGCGTTTTGGACGCTGGGGTGCTGTGTTTGACCCGGCACGCCAAGCGAATGCGACAAATCAGTTTGACCAATGAAAATCACGTCGATACCGTCAATCTTGACAATTTCGGGGAGCTGCTCGACGGCTTCGATGGTTTCGATGTGGATCACAACAAGGGTTTCGCGGTTTGCAGATTCTACATATTCGCCCAACGTGCCGCGCTGACCGTAATCCGCCGCGCGCACGCCTGCTAATCCGCGTATACCCCGTGGGGCATATTTAACGGAACGGACTGCTGCTTCCGCTTCCGCTGCTGTGTTCACCCAAGGGACGTGAAGCCCCTGCGCGCCCGTGTCCATCAAGCGCAAAATCACAGGCGGTTGATTGGTCGGTACACGCACAATCGGGGTGACCGCTTGCAGTTCCGCCGCGCGTACCATCTGTTCGCAATCCTGTGGTTCAAGCGTTCCGTGTTCGCCATCAAATACGAGAAAATCCCATGCTTGATAGCCCATTACTTCAATCAAGGTGGCATTGGGGTAGCGCACGAAGCAGCCGAATACGGTTTCGCCCGCTTTCAGGCGGGCTTTGGTCTTGTTGTGTCGCATGGTGATTTACTCCGTTCGCCGCAGCGATGTGACTTCTTCCCATGTGCCGGACTGCCATGATCGCGCTGCCGCTGCCTGCACTTCCGCGACTGCCAGCGCATCGGCAAAGCTAGGGGAACGCTGTACCCCATCCACGATGGAGCGCAAGAATTGATACGCTTCGATGCATTTGAGATCGTCGTAGCCTAAACCTGTCCCCGGCGCGGGATTGAACGCGCCATGATGGGGATGGTGCGCCGGATCGGACAAGATGCGGGTGTAACCGTCGTGTGATACGTGTCCATCAGGGAGATAAATGCTCATCTCGTTCATGCGTTCAAAATCCCAACTAATCGCGCCTTTTGTCCCGTTCACGTCGAATGCCATTTCGACTTTGGGTCCAAAAATCACGCGGCAGGCTTCGAGTGTGCCGTGTGCGCCATTAGTGAACTGCACCAGCATCCCAACGTAATCTTCATTCGTCACATCTCCGAAAGGACCGTCGGTGCGAGTGGTGAAGTGCGTCCCTTCTCCGGGCGTGGAAAGGGGACGCTGTTTGATGAATGTCTCGCGGTTGGCGACCACGCGCTTGATCGAACCAGCAATCATGAGCGACATATCTATGACATGCGACATGAGATCGCCCAATGTGCCAAGCCCTGCGTATTCTTCTTGGAAGCGCCACGACAGCACAGAATAGGGATTGCTCCCGTACATACAGAAGAATCGCCCGCGATAGTGGGTGAGATCGCCTAGTTTGCCGTCTTGAACAAACTGGCGCGCATATTGAACGACAGGCGACCACCGATAGTTGTAGCCGACGAAACTCATCACGCCCGCTTTGCGCGCGGCATATTCGATAGCGGCGGTTTCCGCCGGATTACGCCCGACGGGTTTTTCGCAAAAAATGTGTTTGCCCGCGGCGGCAGCCGCTTGGACGATTTCGATGTGTTGATCGTTAGGGGTGGCGATGTTGACGACTTGCACATCAGGGTGATTGACTACATCGTGCCAATCGGTTGTGTACTGCTGGAATCCGAGTTTGCTTTGGGCTTTTTGGGCGCGCGCTTCAACTGCGTCGGCGCAGATGATCAAGCGCGGATGGAGATCATCATCATCAAAGCGGCTGGGAATACCCGTGTAGGAACGGCTGTGAACCGTCCCCATCCAGCCCATGCCGATCACGCCAATGCCGATTGTGGAAGCCATCGCTGAAATCCTTTTTCAAAGAACAGCAGGTTATTTGGAGCATTATTTTAGCCAAGATCGGCGCTGGCGGGATGATACGGCAAAAAATTATGGCAGCGGATTGGCTTGGAAGTTCAGGGGCGCGGCGGGTTTGATTTTGAGGCGGTCAAGGAGTGTGGGGGCGATTTGCATCAACTGTGCGCCGTCAATGCGCCCATTTCCCCTGCGTTTGGGATCGTAGAGGATGAACATGCCATTTTGCGCGTGATTGGCATCGTCCGCGCCCGTATCGTTTTCGAAGGTGTAGTGCCGCCCGTAGCCCAACGAACCGATGGCACGCCAATGCAGATCGCCAAAATACACAATGAGATCAGGCGCGATGCCGTTGACCTGCTGATAGATTTCAGTCGGCATGTAGACGGTCGTGTTGAGGGGTGTGCCGTTTTCGTCGGGGATGCTTTTGAGCGCGCCAATGAGATCGGCGCGCACGGAGTTGAGTTCGCTTGGAGAAATGATCCCCTGTGGTTCGCGTCCTTGAATGTTGAGGAAAATACGCCCATAGTATCCGCCGCTTGCCCATGCCCGCGTGCGCGACCAATCAATGTGGGGCTGCATGTCTTCAAAGCGGGTGATCGTTCCTTCCGGTGGCGGGGTGGTGAAAGTCAGCCAACCGTTTTTCCACAGCCATTCGTTGATGCAAATGCCGCCATCCATGCGCTTTGCACCGTGATCGCTGACGATGAGGATGTGCGTATCGTCTCCCGCTGCGTGAATAAGTTTGGCAGCATAGTGATCGAGCAGTTTGTAGTATTCAAGGATGGCGTGCCGAAACGGGCTTTCCGGTTCGTGTAAACGGTGGACGGGATCGAGATAGCGCCAGAAGGCGTGGTGTATACGATCAAGGCCGATGTTGACATGAATGGCGAACTGCCACGATTTCGAGCGCAGGAGATGTTCAAAGGCGCGGTATTGAACTTCGGTAAGGTCAATGAGTTTTTGCAGCAGGATCGTGCGTTCGGTTGTGCGGAAATCACGCACATCGAAGGCGTAGTTTGGCGCAACATCGAGAATTTCGGTCTTGAGCGCGGCGGGATAGGCGAAGGCGCTCTCTGTCGAAGGGGTGAGAAAGTCGCTGATCAAGTGTCCGTTGAGAGGGCGAACCGGGAAGGTCTGCGGCACGCCAACAACGAGTGAAGATCGTTCGGCTTCAGTGAGATAATCCCACACGCGTTTGACTTTGATGCTGGTGCTGTCGGCAGTGACGAGACGGTTATAGCTGGTATCAGCGCGATTCCGAAAGCCATAACATCCCAATACACCGGGATCACGCCCTGAGAGCATACTCGCCCATGCCGGAACCGTGATGCAAGGGATGGAGCTGGCGAGTTCCCCCCATGTCCCAGACGCACGCAGCCGATTCAATGTGGGGAGATCGGCGGCGAACTGGTCAAAGACCAATTCTGGCGCGGCGCAATCTAAGCCGATGACGAGCAGACGCGGGTCGGATAGGCTTCTGCTGCCGAAGATAGATTTGAGCATAGTCGCTTTCGTTGGCTGGTTGTTATAGGATACGTTTGCCGAATAAACTGGCGCAAAGTTCTATAGCGACATTGGCGGTGGCATTACGATCATCGAGGATCGGATTGACTTCGACAATATCCATCGAACGGACGCGCCCATCATCGGCAAGCATCTCCATGATGAGATGCGCCTCACGGTAAGTCAGTCCGCCGGGCACGGCAGTACCGACACCGGGCGCAAACTGTGGATCGAGCGAGTCGAGATCGAGGCTGACGTGAATGGCATCGACATCGCCAAGATGGTTAAGGGCGCTGCGGACGACTTTCGACATGGAAAGCTCATCGACGACGCGCATAGTGGCGACATAGATGCCGCTTTTGGCGAGATTGACTTTTTCTTCCGCATCCAAGTCGCGGATACCGATCATGGCAATTTGGTTGGGCTGCAAGCGAGTTTTCCCAATGGTGATTTCGGGAGGGCAGCGTCCCATCAGCGCGGCGACAACCATACCGTGAATGTTGCCGCTAGGCGTGGTCATGGGTGTGTTGAAATCACCATGCGCGTCCACCCAAATCACACCGATTTTTTGTGGACGTTCGAGCGCGGCGGCAATTGAGCCAATAGCGATGCTGTGATCGCCGCCGAGAAAGATCGCCAAATCACCGCTGTCAACCGCGCTTTTCGCGCTGTCGTATATGGCACGGCAGACTTTACCAACGGTTTCTAAGTTGTGCGCTGTACCGTCAGTGGGATCATCGTCAAAGACCTGCTCCATCACAGGCACAGACACGTTGCCTTTGTCTTCGACGGTGTAACCCAATGCTTCCAACCGCCGTTGAAGTCCCGCATAGCGTAGGGCGCTGGGACCCATATCCACGCCGCGGCGGCTTTGTCCCAAATCCATCGGGATACCGTAGATGCGAATGTTGGTGCTGGTAGTCATGTGCGATCTATCCCTGTGCGAGTGCTAAAAATCCGTGCTGTCAACACGCGAGAAACGCTGCCCGATGACGACCAGAATGATACTGATCACGTAAAGGGTGAGCAGCGGTCCCATGACGAGAAACATATTGACCGGATCAATTGTTGGCGTGATGAAGGCGGCGGCGATACCCGATCCCACGATAGCGATACGCCAATTTTTGATGAGAACACGCGCTGATACCATGCCGAGCAGGGAAAGGACAAAGAAGATCAACGGCGTTTCAAAAGCGACACCCATCCAAAAGACGAGTGCGGTGACGAAACCGAGATAACCGTCGGCTGTCCATTCGGCGCGGAAAATATCGTTCTGAAAGCTTTGCAGAAAGTCGAGCGCAGGTGGGATGAGGACGAACCACGAAAAGAGCGCGCCGATTAGAAAGAGCAGCGTAATCGCGGGAAGCGCTGTGAGCAGACGCTTTTTCTCTTTGTTCGTCAGTCCGGGTAGGACAAACATCAATAATTGGTAGGTGATGATGGGAATGGCAATGATGCCACCAACTAAAAGCGAGACACGAAAATACGAAACCACGGTTGCGGTTGGATCGAGCGCCTGAAAGCGTTCGCCATAGGGAATTTGCAGATATTGAAGCAGCGGACGCGCAAGTGGGAAGCCTATCACCGTGCCGATAAATAGGGCTATCGCCGCGCGGGTGATACGGTAGCGTAGTTCGTTGAGATGATCCAAGAAGCTCATTTGCCCGCCAATTCCCTTTAAGGAGTCGTCGTCCTCATTAGGCTGCGAGGGGGGCGGGGGCGGAGTCGGTGGTGTGGGTACTGTGCGTGATAGAGGTTTTCCCCCGACGGGGTTTCCGCTAGGTTTCAGTTGGGAGGTCATTGCCCGCTTCCTCATCTGTGGGCTGTTCGGGTTGTCGAAGTTGGGCAAGCATGTTTTCATCTTCGGCAAGCGAACCGAGTACCCCATTGACGAAACTGGGGGATCCATCTGCGCCGAACTGTTTCGCCAATTCTACCGCTTCGTCGATAGCCGCGCCCACAGGTGTAATGGCACTGACAGCGAATTCATAGATCGCCATTCGCAAGATGTTGCGGTCAATGGCGGCGAGTTGATCTAGCGGGTATTCCGGCGCGTATATGCGAATCGCTTGGTCAGTGAGATCGCGCTGATTCCATGTGCCAAGCACCAATTGGCGCATGTAGCGTGATGCTCGCCGGCTGGGATTTTGGCTTTGCTGATGAATGTCGATTACGTCGAGCGGGTTGTGGTGAGCTATATCGACTTCATAGAGAATTTGAAGCGCGATGCGCCGTCCTAAACTGCGCTCATCGGTCACCGGCACGGGCGCGTCACCATCATCGGTAAAAAAATCAATTCCGTTTGCCAATGGATGTCTGTCGTTTCTATCTTTTGCGCTCAAGACGGCAGCGCGAAAGCCTATGCTTACACTATGCTCTTCCCCATTGTACCAAAAATGGCGCGAGATAAGGTGAGCATTTCGGGGTAAGGCGGCAGGGCGAAGTTATGTCCCTAGACGGAAGCTTTGTGTTACGATTGAACTGCTGGATTGTCACTAGTCACGCCTGACTGATTGACCGCTGTGACATCCGAGATTGAAGCCGTGGTCACTTGCTGGAGATTTTTCATGGACATCAATGTCAACCAAATCATCGAGTATTTACTCCCCCAAAGCGATACGATGCTGTACGACATTTTGCTTTATTTTATTTTCTTCCTCTCGTTGATCACGTTGTTTTTGCTGCCGGACAAGAACATGGTACCAACCCTATTGATGGGCGCAACGCTGATGAGTGCGGTAGTGGCAAAATTGAGTCTCGCCGCGCCGGGCGTGATCTTTTCTCGTGGTGAGTTCGGGATGTTGGCGATCAACGCGCTGATGTTCACATTCCCATTTATCACCGCGGGGGTGACGCGGCGAGCAAGGTTGACCAAAGCGCCAAAATCGACTATTCCGGCGATTGTCGCGGGGCTGTTCGCGGGGGTGTATTTCTTCGTGTACTGGTTCTTCATTCAGCGCCCACTGGGGTGATTGCTTGCGCGGAATGGGCAGGGGATTGGAAGAACAATCCCCACACAAGCCTCCAAATAGGATGTTGACATGCCGCTACGACTAACTGGGAAAGTTGCTTTGGTGACAGGCGCAGCGCGTGGAATTGGGCGTGGGATTGCGGCAGCGTTCGCGCGAGAAGGTGCGAAAGTCGGCGTGCTTGATTTGTATGCGACATCGTGTCAAGACGTGGTTGACGAGATTGCCGCCGAAGGGGGGCACGCGCTGGCGCTTGGCGCAGACATTCGTGATGAAGCACAGGTCAAAGCTGCGGTGGAACGGCTGCGCGACCATTTTGGCGAGATTACGGTGCTGGTCAACAACGCGGCAGTGATGCCGTCTGGTCAACTCCATGAAACTGATCCAGATGATTTCGATCAGTGTTTGGCGGTCAATTTGCGCGGAACGTATCTGGTATCGCGCGCTGTGATCCCCGGCATGTTGAGCGTTGGGCAAGGCAATATCATCCATATGGCAAGCGTGACTGGGATTCGCGGGCTGCCGGGGATCGCGGTGTACAGCGCGACAAAAGGCGCGTTGATCGCGCTGGCGCGGGCGATGAGTACCGATTATGCACGCATGGGAATTCGTGTAAACGCGGTGTCACCGGGCACGATTGACTCGCCAATGCTGCACGATTTCATCGCGGCACAGCGCCCGGAAAATCAGGCACGACTTCGTCGGGAATTCGACGCGATGCACCCGATTGGGCGAGTGGGGCGAATTCAGGAAGTGGCGAATGTGTGCATCTTTCTTGCGTCGGATGAGGCAAGTTTCGTCACGGGATCAAATTATGAAGTAGACGGTGGGTTAGCCTCTAAAGGCGAACAGCCGCAAGATTGAATTTACGAGTACCAACTCAAAAGGACTTGATGATGGAACTTGCTCCCGGCGTGCATCGCATCGCTTGTCGATTTGATGTGAACCGCATCAGCTTTGTGCATTTGTTTGTGGGCACACAAGCCTCAATGCTGGTGGATACGTGCTGCGCGCACAACCCCGAACAAGACATTCTCCCCTATATGCAGAAGATTGGGTTTAATCCCAAACGGCTGACGTACATCTTGATTTCCCACTCGGATTTGGATCATCAAGGCGGGAATGCACCGATGAAACAAGCCGCGCCACAAGCGATCTTGATGTGTCACAATTTAGATCGTCCTTGGATTGAAAGCACAGAAGCGTTGATCGACGGGCGGTACGATCAATTTAGTAGGGGATATGGGGTGTCGCCAATGAGCGCCGAAGCGCGAGCGAATGTACACGCGCAAACGTTAAGCGCCCCAATCGACATGACGCTGGAAGGTGGGGAACGGTTTCGTTTGAGCGACGATTGGTGGATTGAAGCGATACACACACCGGGTCATACATGGGGGCATTTGGCGGTATACGATCCGCGCTCAAAAGTGATGGCGGCGGGTGAAGCGGCGCTGTGGAACGCGATTTTGGACGCGGATTGGAAGCCCGCGCTACCCCCGACATACTGCTATGTTGAAACATATTTGCAAACACTGGAGCAGTTGATGGAAATGCCGATTGAGCAGTATTCGGGGGCACATTGGGAAGTGCGGCGCGGGGCAGAAGTACGCGAATTCTTGCGGGAAAGCCGCGATTACTGCTTGCGCGTTGAAGAAATGCTGCTGGAATTTGTCAAGCACGGCGCGTTCACGCTTCCAGAGGCAATCCACGCGCTAGCGCGCAATTTAGGGTCGTGGGACAGCACCAATGATGGACTGTTAGCATACCCATTGTCCGGCAGTTTGGAACATATGACCGCGCGCGGGCTGCTCAAACAGTCGGTGAATGAGGCGGGCGTATTCACTTGGAGCATACCTTCATGACCGACTTGTTGATTTATCGTACGAACGATCCCCAAGGCGGGCTGCGCTGGTTGGCGCGTATGGACGACAAAGTGTATGCGCTGCCCGATTTTCAATTGAGCCGCTGGCTGGCGGGTTCGGTTGGGCGGGTGGCGGAAGCGGTTCGCGAACTCAAACAAGCGGGATTGGTGGCAACTCCAGTTGGGGTAGAAACACTGTCAGCGGATAACGGGACAGTGATGCTCCCACCTATCGAGGCGGATCAAGAGGTGTGGGCGGCAGGCGTTACATATGAGCGAAGCCGCGAAGCGCGGCAGGAAGAATCGGCTGATGGTGGGGATGTGTACGCGCGGGTATACAGCGCGGAACGCCCCGAATTGTTCTTCAAATCGAGCGGGTGGCGTGTAGTGGGGCAAGGGGCGCATGTTGGCATCCGCGGGGATTCATCATGGAATGTTCCCGAACCCGAACTCACATTCGTGATCAACCCGGCGATGCAAGTTGTCGGGTTCACGATTGGCAACGACATGAGCAGCCGAAGCATCGAAGGCGAAAATCCCCTGTATTTGCCGCAAGCGAAAGTATACACCGGGTCGTGCGCGCTTGGTCCAGCGATCTGGCTAGTGCCAAGCGAAAAAATCCCACAGACGACGATTCGGCTGCAAATTGAGCGCGGCGGCGCAGTAGTCTTCGATCAGAGCGTACATACGTCGCGGATCAAGCGGGCGCTGCGTGAGCTAACCGAGTATTTGGGGCGCGCGAACTCATTCCCATATGGCGCGTTTTTGATGACCGGTACGGGGATCGTGCCGCCGCCGGAATTCACGCTAGAAGCGGGGGACGTGGTGTCGATTACGATTGAGCCGATTGGCACATTACGAAATACAGTGATGGTAGTGTGATGCTGAAGATCACGGGGATTGAGACGTTACAATGGGCGGCGTATCCACGCTTGATGGTGGTGCGCGTGCATACCGATACTGGGATCGTCGGGTTGGGGGAAACGGTTGATAAAATCCCCGGCGCGAAAGCGGCACTGCACGGCACTATCGCGCCGCTGGTGTTGGGGCAAGACGCGCTCGACATTGAAGGCTTATGGCGCTTCGTGATGGACAACATCATGTATCACGGCTACGCGGGGGCGGAGACACGGGCGCTCTCGGCGTTGGAAGTCGCGCTGTGGGACATTATGGGGAAGTTCTACAACGCGCCGTTGTATCACCTGCTGGGCGGGAAAACCCGCGAGCGCGTGCCGACGTACAACACGTGCATCGGCACGGCGGATGTGGCGGACTATGCCGCGTGGCAGACGCAGAACGGCGCGAACGCGGGGGATTTGGCGAAAAGTCTGCTGGCGGATGGCGTGCGCGCGATGAAGATATGGCCCTTTGACCGATTCAGCGAGGAATCGTTCGGGCAGTATATCAGCATGGCGCAAGTGGAAGATGGACTCACGCCTGTGCGGCAAATTCGCGAGGCGGTGGGAAATGACATGGAGATCGGGATTGAATGTCATTTCCGGTGGAATCGGACGAGCATTGAACGGATCGCGCGCGGGCTTGAACCGTATGATATCTTGTTCATGGAAGATGTGATTCCGGCGGTACATCCTGAAGAAATCAAGCTGGTTTCACAGCGGACGAGCATCCCAATCATCGGGTCGGAACTGCTGATGACGCGCTGGCAGCTTCGTGATTGGTTGGAACGGCGGACATCTCAGATCGTGATGACTGATCCGGTGTGGAACGGCGGAATCGCCGAGACGCGCAAAATCGCCAATATGGCGGAGGCGTTCGGCGTGCCGCTGGTGCTGCATAATGTGGCGGGTCCAATTTGCCATGCTGTGTGTATGCACTTGGGCGCGCACATCCCCAACCTGTTTTATGTGGAAAGCGTGCGGGCATTTTACAAGACGTATTTCCCGGTCATGAGCGAGTATGCGCCTTTACCCAGTGATGGGCATTTTGGCGTGCCGACGGGCGCGGGCTTGGGTGTGACTCTGCGCCCGGACATGCTGGAACGCGAGGACTTGATCCGCATGGTGAGTGATGGGGAAGGGCTGGCGGGCGGGCGACGCGCGATGGGGGATCATTGGGCGGTGGAGAAGCTGAGATAGACGACTCTACGGGGCAAAAAACTTGGCACGAAATTCGACAGGAATGGACATAAAAATGTGACACTTTTTTGGAGGCTCTCGCTTGGAGGTGTGTCACAGATGTGGCAGGAGGCATTTTTGACTGAGAGAAGATGTGTCAAAACTTGTATGGCGGGATATAAAAATTGAGGGAAGATGTGTCCACATATGTCCGCTTTTGCAAAAATATGTGACACGTTAGGTGAATATTATAAATAATATGCATTGTGGTATGAATGTGAGTGGGAGCGTATCTGAATATTGGTTTTTCGCGCGGGCGAACCATGCGAAACAAGTTACGCATGCATCGTCCGATATGGTGAATTTTCTGCACTCCACGCGATTGTACGCAGCTACCGGCACAGCGTGCCCCTACCATATGTGTGTTTAAGCTAAAGCGGGCTTGGCACGCCAAGCCCCTACACAACGATTTGAATATTCAGATGCGCTCTGAGATGAGATAGGCGGAGAACAATGGTCGAATGGGGATTGGCATTGAAGGCGGGACCGCCGAAGGGGAATAACGCGGCGTGGCTGGATGAGATCGATACGACGCTGGCGGGACTTGCGCCGTATATCAAAAGCCTGTGGATGACCGATCATTTCTTCTGGGAAGATAGACCGACCCACGAAGCATGGACAGTGATGGCGTTTCTCGCGGCGAAATACCCCACGCTTAAAATTGGTCCGATGGTGCTTGGACAAAGCTATCGCAATCCCGCGCTGCTGGCGAAAGCGGCGGCAACGCTGCAAGTTTTATCGGGCGGGCGGTTCATCATGGGGATTGGCGCGGGCTGGAAAGATGACGAGTATCTCGCCTACGGGTACGAATATCCGCGCGCGGGCATACGCATCGAGCAGTTGGAAGACACGCTCGAAATCATGAAGCGAATGTGGACAGAACCGGGCAAGGTGACGTATCACGGCAAGCATTATCATATTGTCGATGCGTGGTGCGAACCGAAGCCTGATCCCGTACCAACTATCATTGTGGGGGGCGGTGGTGATAAGACCATTCGTGCCGCCGCGAGGTACGCGGACTGGTGGAATCTTTCGGATGCGCCGTATGATCGCTATGCTGAACGTGTGCAGACAGTTCGGCGGACCTGCGAAGAAATTGGACGCGATCCGGCGACGATGCGCGTGACATGGTTTGGGCGAATTTCTGTGGGACGCACTGATGCAGAAGCGGACACGCGCGGCGGAAAATGGAATCGTGGAAATGCGTTCGTCGGCACGCCGAGTCAGTTGGTCGAATCTTTCGGGAAGTATATCGCGCTGGGTTGTGATTATTTCATGGTCGATGTGCTGGACGCGGGAAATCCTGACGTGATCGGGATGGTGAGGGACGAGGTATTCGGGAAGTTGTAAGCGAGAGAATGAAATAGAAAGAGAAGATTCACCGCAGAGGACGCGAAGCGGGCAAATAAAGCAGAGAAAGGCGGGCGGCATGTATGCCGCCCCTACAAACGTTTTTGCGGTGTGCGGGTTTTGGTTTTTGTAGCACAACGGCGAGGATGATGATGTTGAACTTAGGTGTGATTGGCGTGGGACGTATTGGCAAGCTGCACGCGGAAAATGTGGCGCGGCGTGTCCCCGGCACGCGCTTGGTGGCGATTGCCGATGTGAACGAAGCCGCCGCGAAAGAACAGGCGGCACGTTTGGGTGTGACGGATTCGTCCGGTGATTATAAAGCGATGCTGAAGCGGGATGATGTGGATGGCGTGGTGATTTGCTCATCTACGGACACGCATACAACGGTGATCATGGACGCGGCAGCGGCAGGGAAACATATCTTCTGCGAGAAGCCGATTGACCTGAATTTGAGCAAGATAGACGCGGCGCTGAATGCGGTAGACAAGGCGGGTGTGAAGTTTTTCGTCGGGTTCAATCGACGGTTCGATGCGAATTTCCGGCGCGTGTGGCAAGCGGTAGTGAACGGTGAGATTGGCACGCCGCACCGCTTACACATCATCAGCCGCGACCCTGCGCCGCCGCCGATCAGTTACATCAAGGTGAGCGGCGGGATGTTTCTGGATATGACGATCCACGACTTTGATATGGCACGGTTCTTGATCGGATCGGAAGTGGTCGAAGTGTACACATCGGCGGGCGTGATGGTCGATCCGGCAATCGGTGAGGCGGGCGATGTGGATACTGCCGTGATTCTGCTCAAATTTGCGAACGGCGTGATCGGCACGATTGAGAACAGTCGTAAAGCCGTGTACGGGTATGATCAACGGGTGGAAGTGTTTGGCAGCGGCGGGGCAGTGAGTACGAGCAACAATTTCGCCAACAACGCCGTGATCAGCACCGAGAAGAATATCTACCGCGATCTGCCGCTGAATTTCTTTGTCGAACGATACGTAGACAGCTACTTAGTCGAGATGCAGGACTTTGTTGACGCGGTAGTGAACAACAAGCCTGTGCCGGTGGGCGGGCGTGATGGTCGCGCGCCAGTGGTGATCGGCTTGGCGGCGCGCAAGTCGTATGACGAGAATCGTCCGGTGAAGATCAGCGAAATCGGATAAGCGAGCCGTGGGTGAGCGACGACTAACCGTTCAGGCAGCGATGCGCTGGGGATTGGTATGCTTCGGCGTGGTTTTCGGGCTGGCGCTGGGGCTAATGATCGTCGCACAGGCGGCAGACAGCGACGGAAATGGGCGGTTGTATTACAACTCGAACCGCGCTCACCCGACCGATATTGATGTCATCCTCACGGATGTGTTTCGCGGATACTCGTTCAATTTGACTCACAGCGGACGGCGAGTGGCGCGTGTGGGCTACAGCGCGTTTCCGTCGCGCGATCCCGTTTGGGATGGATCCCCGTCGCGCTCGCCGGATGGCGAGTGGATCGTGTTTGGGTCGAACCGCGACGGCAATCACGAAATCTACCTCATGAACAACGCGGGCGGCGATCTGCGGCGGCTGACGGTACATCCGGCGCGGGATCGTGATCCTGTGTGGTCACCGGATGGAAGCCGGATTGCGTTTGTGAGTGACCGTGATGGCAATTGGGAAGTGTATATCGTCGATAGGGATGGATCGAACCTAACGCGAGTGACCGTCAACGCGACGGATGATGAATCGCCTGATTGGTCGCCGGATGGGAGGCAGTTGGCGTTCGTGTCGTACCGGCGCGGAAATTGGGCGATCTTCACGATCAACGCGGATGGAACGAATCGGCGCGAAATTACGACGAATACTCGTGTACGGGATATTGAACCTGCGTGGTCGCCGGATGGGACGCAAATCGCGTTCGCGTCGGATCGCGGGGCACGGAATTTCGATATTTATTTGATGAACCCTGACGGAAGCGAGATGCGGCGCATCACGGATGATCCGGCAATGGATCGCAATCCCGCGTGGTCGCGGGATGGGACGCGATTAGTATTTGAGTCGTGGCGGGATGGCAACCCGGAAATTTACGCGATGAATGTAGATGGAGGTGGTGTGACACGGCTGACATTTGACGAAGCGCGGGATACGAATCCGGGATAGACAATAGAGAAGCAAGGGACAACGTGGCATCTTCACTGGCGGCACATTCGACAACAAGTTTCGTCCGTGACCGGATCACTTGGCTTGGCTACTTCGGCTTGGCGTTTTATGCGTTCTTACAGGCAACTTTGGGTCCAATCATGCCGTTCTTGCGTGCAGAATTGGACTTAAATTACACGATTGCGGCGCTGCACTTGAGCGCGTTCGCGGTGGGTATGATCGCCGCGGGGATGAGCGCAGACCTGCTGGCGGCGCGGCTTGGGCGCAAATGGGTATTCTGGGGCGGCGCGGCGGGTGCAATGGCGGGGATGATCGCACTCACGTTCGGTGAATCGCCGGTGATGACAATTGCAGCGGCGCTGGCGGGCGGGTGGATCGGATCGTACATGCTGGTGATGATCCAAGCGATATTGAGCGATCATCACGGGGCGAACCGCGCAATTCCGCTGACGGAATCGAATGTGATGGCGATGCTGTTCGCCGCCTGTGCGCCGCTGGTTGTGAGCGCGACTCAACAGGTGGGCTTGGGGTGGCGATGGACATATGGCGTGGGGCTGCTGATGTTCATCACGCTGGCGCTGGTGTTTGGGCACGCACCTATTCCCGAAAACGCACCCCATGACGCGGCAAAATCGACTCAAGAACGAGCGGCAATCGGCAAGAACGCGAAACTGCCGCGTTTGTTCTGGTACAGCTTCGTCGTGATCTTCTTGAGTGTGTCGATGGAATGGACAATCGGATTCTGGGGGGCGGATTTTCTCGAACGGGCGGTTGGGTTGGAACGGGGAACGGCTGTCGGCTTGATGACGGTGTATTTCTTCGCGATGCTGTTGGGGCGGTTCGCGGGAAGCCGCTTGACCCGTTCGGCGGATGTGTCGAGGCTGCTGGTGATGGCGTGCGTGCTGGTGCTGATCGGGTTTCCCTTGTTCTGGCTGTCGCCGATTCCGGCGCTGAACTTGATCGGCTTGTTTGTGACAGGCTTGGGAATAGCGAATTTGTTCCCGCTGACGCTCTCGGTGGCATCGGGTGCGGCGGCGAAGGTCGCTCCGATGCTGGCGAATCGAGCAAGCGCGCGGGTGGCATTTGGCGCGGGGGCAGCAATCTTGATCACGCCGCAAATTTCGGGTGCGGTGGCGGATCAAATTGGGATCAGCGGGGCGTTTGCGATCACGGGGGTGATCGCGGTGGTGACGATGGGGATTGTGATATTGGCGAATCGAGAGGCGGGGAGATAGCGCGCGCGGACGCGCAGGGAGAAACCGTCGATGCTTCGCATCGCGTTTCTCTCGCGTCCCTACAAAAGCGTAAAATATGTGATGCGTCTGTTCTTGTGGGAGCCAAAACATGGACAAATTACGGGTTGGGGTAATCGGGTGCGGGAACGTGGTGCGGTACGGGCATCGTCCAGCACTCACGACGCTGCCGGACGCGCACTGTGTCGCGCTGGCGGATGTGACCGAGGCGCGGCGGAAGATTGGGCAAGAGTGGTTCAGCTTGCCGGACTCGGCACTGTATGCCGATTACCGCGCAGTGCTGGATCGCAAAGATGTGGATGCGGTGGTTGTGACTGTGCCACAGGGATTACGGCGCGAGATTGTGTTAGATGCGTTCGCGGCGGGAAAGCATGTGTTGAGCGAAAAGCCGATTGCGAATACGCCCGCGATTGCCGCTGAACTGATCGCGGCGGCGGACAAAGCCAATCTGCGATTTGGGATGGTGCATAACTATCACTTTTTGCCGGAATTTCGGCTGCTGAAGCAAAAACTCGATGAGGGGTTGATCGGGGATTTGCGGCTGCTGACGATGCACTTTATGGGAGTGATCGACTTTCCCGGCGCAGCGGAGTATCAAGCGGATTGGCGGCACAAAATGGGCGCGGGCGGCGGCGTGTTGATGGACATGATCCATGCGGTGTATTTGATGGAGTGGATGCACGGCGCACCCGCGCAGCAGGTGATGGCGTTTGTCGATGCGCTGGAATACCGGGATCGCAAGCCGGACATTGAAGATTTGGCGCTGGTGCAGTTCGCCTTCCCTAAAGGGTACGGCGCGATTCACATGGGATGGGGACAGGGCGCGGGGGGCATGGATGCCAGCGGAAGCAAGGGTCACATCCACATGCGCTATGAAGAATACAAAGTAGGTGGATTCGCGCGTCCGGCAGAGTTTTACAGCGTCAGCGAATGGCAGCGGACGGATCATGCGCTGGATAATTTGCCAGAACATATGGAAAACATCGGGCGGTCATTCACGCAGTTGTGGGCAGACTTCGCGGCGGCGATCCGCGAGAAACGCGATCCGATTGCGCCCGCGCGGGCGGGGATGCGGGCGTTGGAAATGACGCTGGCGGCGTATCTTAGCGGCGTGACGGGCGAAGTGGTCAAGCTGCCGCTGCCTGTGAATCATCCGGTATATTTGAACGGGATTTACGGGTTGAGCGAGATCGCGCCGATGCCGGGAAGCAAGACGAAAGCGGCAGGGATTTTTGGGTTAAGGGAGTAGAGAGAAAAGAAGCCCCACCCTGCTGGCAGGGTGGGAGAATTGCATTGTACGAAGGCGCGGGTGAACCGCCCCATCACCAACGGGCGCAGTAGACTGCGTCCCTACAAGCGAATTAGGAAATTATGCGGGTGGGGGCATCACTGTATCGATGATGCGAAACAATTCACGCGAATAACCGATCAATGGGTTGCCCGCCGTGCTGCTGAAGCGCGGAACGGAGACACGCACGAACAACACATCACGCGCGAAGATCGCATCCGAACCGTAGGTGCCGCCGCCGAAAGCATTGGGCAGCGAAAAATTGTCGCGGGTTTCGGCATTTTCGAGGGTGCGTAAGCGCCCAAGCACTTCATTGTAGTAAGCGAGCGCGTCGTCGGGAGTGGCGAAAATGCCAAACGTGATTTCAGATGCGCCGCCGCCAGCTTCGCTGAAGGCGAGTCGTCCCGTTACACCGTTGGCAACCTCTTGATAGAAAACCGGATCGCGGGTGCGATTCCATTGGATTGCGCCCGCGTTGATGCGTCCGGGAATCGCGGCGATCAGCATGTCGAGCGCGGCACGTTCGGTGGATACGATTTCGGTTGCTTCAGCGGATGGCTGCGCGGCGGCTTGCGCGTCTATAGTTGGCGTAGCTGTTGGGATTTCGGTAGGAATCGGCGTGGGTGTGAAATCAAGATCGGCGGGGGCACACGCGCCAAGAATGAGCAGTAGAATGAATGCCGCCATGAAGCCCAAAAATTTATGGTGCATCGATAAAGCTCCTGTTGAGTAAAGCACTTGTTTCGTTGAAACCCGCCCTCACCCCCAGCCCCTCTCCGTTGACGGAGAGGGGAGCGTACATCGCCAATGGCACACATGATCGCAGTGGTGAGGAAAGAAGAAGACAGTCTCCGTCAGCGTTTCTCAACGTGCAACGCAAAACATAGTTACATATAGGCACCGGTTATTCTTCGTGTGTTAGCTGCAACCGCTCTGGAACTTTGCCGCTCATGACCATTTGCGCGACTTCCATTTCGGTTACTTCTTCTTTGTAAAAATCCCCGACTTTGCGTCCGCCGCGAATGATGGTGAAGCGATCCGCGACTTCGTGAACATGGGCGATGTTGTGGGTGATAAAAATCACCGACAAACCTTTCTCTTTGGCGGCGCGGGTATAGTTGAGGACTTCTTGCGTCTGCTTGACCGAGAGCGCGGATGTAGGCTCATCGAGAATGAGTAACTTTTTGCCAAAATAGACCGCGCGCCCAATGGCAATCGACTGACGTTCGCCGCCAGAGAGCGATCCCACAGGTTCATCGGCGCTGCGAATATTGATGCCGATCTCGCGCAGGGCTTCGCGCGCGGTATCAGACATTTGCTTCTTGTCCAGCACCTTGATCGGTCCCATGCTGCGGGTGATCTCTTGACCAAGCCAAAAATTGCGCGCAATGCTCATCAATGGGACGAGCGCGAGGTCTTGGTAGACGGTTTCGATACCGAGTTCTCGCGCCTCATGCGGCGAATTGATGAACACGGGCTTTCCTTCAAAGTAGATTTGCCCGCGTGTAGGCGTGTAAACACCGGTCAATATCTTAATGAGAGTGGACTTGCCCGCACCGTTATCACCAAGCAAACCAACAATCTCCTGCTTGGCAACACGGAAATCGACACCGCGTAGGGCTTCGACTGTGCCGAAACTTTTGGCGATGCCGACCATTTCGACCAATGAGTCCTCACGTGGGGTATAGTCGCTCATGATAGTAGTCTCCTATTCGGCATGGACTAGCGGCGCTCGCGGCGCACGAACGTATTGATGATCACTGCGACGACGATGATCACGCCGATCACGCCGTTGAAGATGCGTGGGTTCAAGCCGATGAGTACCAAGCCCGTGCGAAGCATCCCAAAGATGAAAACCCCCAACAGTGCCCCGAAAATGCTGCCATAACCGCCTGTGAGCAGTGTTCCACCAATGACGGACGCGGCGATCACTTCGAGTTCCAAACCATCACCGCGCGTAGAATCCACGCTTTGCACGCGGGCAACGTCCATGATGGCGGCGATAGCGACCATCCACGAGCAGATGACGAAGTTCAAGACTTTAATGCCATTGACGCTGATACCTTGTGCGCGTGCCGCGCCGGGATTGCCCCCAACTGCGAAGGTATAACTACCGTAGGGAGTTTGCGTGAGGATGAATTGGAAGATCAAAACCAGCACAAACCACCACAAGACGCTGGTACGTAGGTTAACTTCGGCAGGCAAGAACCAGAACTGCCCGTTAAGCAGCGCGAAAATATCAACTGTGACGAGATCAGCGCCGTTTTTTCCGAGCAGATCAAGAATGCCCGCCCCAAGTACCAGCATGATCCCGCCGGCTGTGATGACGGTGATGATGGCGCTGATGATGTTGGCAAACAGGAAGAAATCGCGAAAATCTTCGGTGTTGGTACGATAGTTGGCGATACGCTGACGAATCGCGCTGACCGAGCGGCGAAGCAGAGTAAACCCTACGTAAGCGACGACGAGAAACAAAACCGCGAGAATTGCAATGATAACGAGATTGCTCACCGTGATCGATGGTTGAGGCAAGCGATAGTCGGCATAGCGAAGAATACGCCCTTCCGCGACGATCACCAGCGGGATGGCGCGATATGCCAACAGCGTTCCAAGCGTGACAATGAATGACGGGATGCCTGTGGTAATCAAGAGCGTACCGTTGATTAAACCGAGCAGTGTGCCGAACATCAAGGCGATGAACGCGGCGGGAATCACGGACGCGACGATAATGTTCGAGGGGTCTATAAAGATCGCGCCAATAATGACGGCGATTGTCGCAGCGGTGAGCGCCATTCGGAAAAGCGGACTGTTACGCTTCCATGTCACCTGCATGAGCAGAATGATGGCGACAGGTGCGAACAAAAGCGCGGAGAGCGCGAAACCCTCGGTCATCGCCAGCAGGAAGAACAAGCCGATTGAACCCAACTGCGACCCCACGGAGAGGTCAAATTCACCGGAGATCATGAGCAGGGTGATGCCGATAGCAACCACGCCGCGCGTGACATTTGTGGTTAACGCGCCGGCAAGTGCACGGGGTTCGAGGAAAAGGTCGGATGCGACAGAAAAGAAGATAAAGATGGCAATGAAGCCGACGATACCGCCCGCGCCGGGAGTGCGCGAAAGAATGTTACGGATGGCTTGGTCAGCGCGTACATCGCGTTCAGCGGAGATAAGTTGATACGCGCCAAGTGCTGAAAAGAGCAGTAGGGCGGCTGGGGCGTAGATTTCCGCAAGAACCCCCGCCACAAGCAGCCATGAACTCGGCGCGGTTAATCCTTCGACAACGGGGACGACGGCAAGCTGCGCGTCGAACGCGGCGGAAAGCAGATAGACTACGCCGATCAAGCCGCTGACGAGCAGTACCCACTGCGCCCACGCTGGGGCAGCTTTATCGCGGGCGATGAAAGCGTAAGCGGTTCGCAAGCAGATAATCGCCCAGAACGCCGATCCGATAAGCGCGGCAATTTCAATCCAATTGAGATCATTCGCGGCGATGTTGGTGGTAGTGGCGAGTGATATTCCGCCTGTGAGAATTTGCAAGGCGAGAAAACCGAACAACACGCCGATGCTTACGAGCGTGATTAAGGGAAAGATGATGGGCAGGGAAAATGATCCGCGCGATTCAAAGTAACTCGCGACGGGCTTAGAAGCGGTGTTCGCGCTGGCGCGGAGGGTGAGCAAACTCAATAATCCCCAGAAAATACCGCCTACAATGACCGCGATTTCAAAAGGATTGAATTCTCGACGGCTGATATTGGCGCGTTCGCCAAGTGCCAACCAGCCGAAAGCGACGAGCGCGGCGAGTAAAAAGCTGGTTATTGCAGCAAGCAGGAGCATAAGGGACGTGCTGCCGAAAACTCTTTCTAGAGGGGCGGCAGGCAAGTCGCGGTTACGCCGGATGCCAAATGGAAAAGAACTCATAAGAACAATCCTTAACGGGGTAAATCCGACACTGTAAATCTAATTTGGTGCAGCTAAAAATAAACAGGCAATTTTATGAAGTGGGGCGCACGAGAAATCCCGTGCGCCCCACCGTAGTGCAAATTTCAACGCGCAAGCGCCGTTTGCAGCGCCAGCGCGGCGCGACGTACAGTGCGATTAGCGCACGCCTGCCGCCGTCAGTTCGATAATTTGGGCGACGTTGCCCGCATCGATGACACCGGGACCGGTGAAGATGTCGCCGCCGGGCTGCATCGCATATTGGCTGTTGAGATACAGCCACATGATCGTCTGGAAGCCTTGCAGGTATGGCTGCTGGTCGATGGTTTGGAGCAGGAAGCCATCCTGAATCATCTGGTAGATTTCTTGGCTGGTGTCATGGCTGGTCGCAAAGAGCTGACCGGGCTGCACGCCGGCTTCTTGCAGGTACAGGTTGAGACCAGAGGCGGGGTTTGGACCGAGCATGAAGATGGCGTTCGTGTCCGGGTTGGCGGCGAAGTAGTCGGCAAGGATGCCCGACGTTTCGGCGGGGTCGTTGGTGATGTTGAGGCGTTCAATTTCGACACCCATTTCGTCGAAGACGCTTTCAACACCCGCGCAGCGAGCTTCGAGACCACTGTGCCCCTGTTCTTGAATGGTGCAAACACCACGATTGATCGTCACGCCAGCAGCAGCCGCTTCAGCGAAGACGCGGCGGGCATTGCTTGCGCCACCAGTGAATTCATTCGCGCCGATGTAGAACAGCGTCGGGAGCGCGGTGTCTGTGCCTTGACCGGGGTCGGCAGTATTGAAGACGATGACCGGGATGCCAAGTTCTGCGGCGCGGTTCACGCCGTCGCGGATGACATCAGGATCGGGCACAGTTGTGCCGATACCATCTGGGTTGGATGCAAGGGCATCATCCCAATAACCTGCCATGTCTTCGAGGTTGAAGTTGGGGTCTGCAAGCCAGAGACAGTCCGCTTCGAGGAGCGCACACGCATCTTCCATACCGCGGATAACCACGATCCAGAACGGGTTTTCCACGCCACCATGGCTGACCATACGGAAGACAAGACCGTCATCCTGAGCGCCAGCGACACCCATGCCGACCACAAAAATACCAATGATCAGCAGCATAAGAGGAAGTACAAACCTACGCATTCGAGAATCTCCTTAAACAATGGCACTTTTGAAATTAGTGTCTCAAGCGTGCGGCGAGGATACCGTCACACTTGCTCGAAACCGCAACAGTAGTTCTGTAACATTTTGTCTTAGCCAATCATGAATATAGCGAAAGAAAGCGAAGTTTGCAAGCCTGCACAAACCGATTCTGCAAACGCTTTCAATGATTTTATGAGAATTGATGCTGGCAGGCAAAAATCAGGTGGCGACTTTCGTGTTGGCGGCGGTGCGCGGGCGAATGACTTCACGTCCAATCCAGCCAACAGCGATAAGGATCAACCCCGCACCGCCGATGATGATCGAGCGACTGAGATCAGCCTGCAAACGATGAAGTTCGAGATCGGCACGCATCAGCATCAAACCTTCGCTTTCGCTGGGGTTTTCCATATTGAAGGGGATAAGCTCATTTTGGACTTGGTAGGCGAGATTCTGCCCGATTTGGTATTGGGTCGTGAGAAAACTATACACAGCATACGCTGCCGCCGCGATACCAATGATCAACACAGCGAGAAAAAGCGATTTCACCCATTCTTTTTGTGCAAGGTTACGCATAAGTGATGCATTCCTGAAAGCGTTTTCCAAGATTTACGCGATAGATAATAGAAGTTCGGAGAGGTTCTTACAAGTCGGTCACACATTGACAACATTTTCCCCGCATTTTGGAAGGGTATAGAAAGTGAAAGGGGAGAAGCATGATCAATCGTCGCCAGTTTTTGGAGACGCTTGGCATCGGGGCTGCCGCCGCTGCATTTACGGTTGATCCGGGGGTATTGGGGCGAGCGCTGGCATCTGGTGTATCAGCAGGAGCGTTTATGCCGCAGCACGACACCGCAGCGCGCGATCCACTGGCGCATGTGATCTCGCGGCTGACTTATGGAGTCACACCCGCGCTGTATTCGCATGTGCGGGAGATTGGCGTACAGGCATTCATCGAAGAACAGCTTGCGCCAGAAACTATCGAGGATTCGGCAGCGGAGTCGGCAATCGAGCCGCTGCTGCCGATCTTGAATGAAAATGGCGGCGTGCTGCGCGTTGGATTTGAGAATGATCGCGGTACGGTGGCGCTGGCGCTGATTGGCGGGACAATTGTGAGGCAAATGCTCTCCAAACGCCAGTTGTATGAGCGAATGGTGCATTTCTGGGGCGATCACTTCAGCGTGTATGTGGCAAAGGGACAGGTGTTGTTCTTGAAAGTGGATGATGACCGCGACGTAACGCGCTCGAAGGGAATGACGACGTTCCGGCAGATACTCGGCGCGTCGGCACACAGCCCAGCGATGCTACTGTATTTGGATAACGCGCAGAACGAACGCAGCCATCCAAATGAGAATTATGCGCGCGAACTGCTCGAACTGCACACCTTAGGCGTTCACGGGGGATATACCGAAGCCGACGTGCAAGAAGTGGCGCGCGTGCTTACGGGTTGGTCGGTGAGTGGTCGCCAGCAAAATGCCGATGGACGGATTGTGTACGAATTCCGCGAAATGTTCCATGACAATGGGGATAAAGTGGTGCTTGGCACAACGATTCCATCCAATGGAGAGCAGGAAGGCGAACAGCTTCTCGATCTGCTGGCGCGGCATCCATCGACGGCGCGTCATGTGGCGACGAAGCTGGCACGCCGATTTGTCGCAGACACCCCACCGGAATCGATCATTGACGCGGCGGCGGCGACATTTTTGGACAGCGGCGGCGATATACGCGCAACGCTTCGCACGATTTTTAATTCTCAAGAATTTTGGAACGCGCCGCCGAAATATAAACAACCAACTGAATATGTGGTGAGCCTGCTGCGGGCGCTCGATTATCGCGTGGATGATCCACGGCGGATGGCGGCAGGCTTGCGAGACCCGCTCGATACCATGGGGAACTTGCCTTTCACATGGGCTGCGCCGAATGGATTCCCAGATGTGCAGAGCGCATGGCAGGATGGTTTGATCACACGCTGGAATATGGCAATTGGCGCAGTGTATGGTCAACTGCGCGGCGCGGAACTTGGATCAGATTCGCTGATCGCGCTGCTGACCGCTGAAGGCGTGGACATGGATACCGAATCTGTACTGCTTTTTATGGGGCGGTATTTGTTCGGGCGTGATTTGACGACGACGGAGCGCGATATTGTGGTCGAGTTCGCGCAAGCCAGCGGGACAGAGGGTGAAGGTCAAATTGGCGCGGGGCTGTCGCTGCTGCTGGCATCGCCCGCATTCCAGTATCGCTAGTTGGCGAGGGGAAAGGTTAGGATGATGGCAAATACAATCTCACGACGCGCATTTTTGCGCGCAGGCGGGTCAGCAGCGGTAATGACGCAAATGGCAGCGGCGCAAGCGGCGCTTCCGCGTTGGATGCCTCGTTTGGCGTTCGCGCCGCTGACTCAAACATCGGTGCGGGGCGATGTGCTGGTGAGCATCTTTTTGCGGGGCGGCGCGGATACGCTCAACATGATTGTGCCGCACGGCGAAGATGCGTACTATCGCGCACGTCCACAGTTGGCAATTCCGCGACCGGATGCAGCGGGGAGCGACCCTAAGACGATTGATCTGGATGGATTTTTCGGGCTGCATCCGTCGATGGAACGGCTGCTGCCGATCTTCCAAGCGGGTGAAATGTCGGCTGTTCACGCAACCGGGTCACCGAATGAAACGCGCTCGCATTTTGAGGCGATGGATTTTATGGAGCGCGGCACACCGGGCGATTATGGGCTGAACAGCGGGTGGATCGGGCGGCATTTGGCAACCATCCAAAACGCGAACGGATCACCGGTGCGCGCGATTGGATGGGGAACGGCAGTGCAGCAGGCGTTACGCGGCGCGATTTCGCCCATCGCGCTCCAGTCGATTGTCGATTATCACCTCGCGGGGGATACGGCGGCGGCGGCGCGGATGCTGGAGTCGTTGAGCTCGCTGTATGCGTTGGAAGGCGAATCGCTGTACGCAAGTGCTGAAGCGACCCGCAGTGCGATCAATATTTTGGCGGGGGTGGGCTACCAGAATTATCGTCCACAAAATGGCGCGGAATATCCCGAAGGCGAATTCGCGATGGCACTGCGGCAAACGGCGGCGCTGATCCGCGCGGATGTGGGGTTGGAAGCAGCGTGCATCGATTTGGGCGGATGGGATACGCATGTCGCGCAAGGATCCGTTGACGGGATCATGGCGCGTCTGCTGCGTCAGCTTTCCGATGGGTTGGCGGCGTTCCATACAGATATGGGATCGGATATGCGGCGTGTGAGCGTCGTGATTATGAGCGAGTTTGGGCGGCGCGTGGAAGAAAACGGCGGACGCGGCACGGATCACGGACACGGCGGGGCGATGCTAGTGATGAGCGGCAATTTGACCGGAACGCCTGTGATCGCGGATTGGCGGGGGTTAGAACGGGATGTGCTGGATCGCGGTGAGGATTTGCCGATCACGACGGATTACCGTGATGTACTGACCGAGATGCTGACACTTCGCCTAGGGAATGACAATATCAATGAGATTTTCCCTGATTTTTCGCCAAGCGGAGTCGGGCTATTTAGGGCATAGGGCGAACCTCACGCCACACGAACTTCGTTCGAGCCGACCCTCTCGACGATGCAAGCATCGTTAGGCGAGGGGCAAAAACTCACCGAGCCTAATTCTTGCTCTCCCGATGGAGATGAGTTAGCGGGTCGGGATCGTAGGGGTGTTCAGAGGTTAGCCTTTCAGATTGATTAATCCGGCGGGGGTGGATTGAAAGCCGCACGCAGCGTAGAAATCGCTCAAGTGCGGCTCAAAATCCACATGAATCCATTCAATGCTGCGAGCGCGGGCGGCGGTGATCGCCCTTTCGACTAAGCGGCGACCAATGCCGCGATGCTGGTATTCCAAGTGGACGGTGGTATCAAGGAGAAAGGCGTGGATGCCGCCATCCCACGCGAGATTGACGAATCCGACGAGTTTTGTGTCGTCATAGGCGCACACGTAAAGCAAGCTGTGGCGCAGTACCGGATCAAAGTCGCGGGGTTGGTGGTTTTCCCATGCCGCTGCGAACAGTTGATTAAGCGCGGCGCTGGTCACAGGCGGGGTGATGAGGTAGGTGATGTCAAACAGTTTGAATGTCTCCTAAGGTATGGGGTTTTTCTTCACGGCGGGGTCAAGACCCCGCCCTACGGGGGTTCATCCTTCGGGCGTAATTTCTAAATTTACACCATCCGTGACCAAGTGAATCGTTCCGTCGTAATCGGTGCGGTAGAGGCGAATGTCGCCTAACAGGTCGAGCGTGTTCGGGTCGGGATCGCCAAAGCGGTTGGCGGGATCGCTTTGCAGAATCGCGACCTGTGGCGCGACTGCTTGTAGGAAGTCAGGGTCAAGTGCGCCGGATGCCCCGTGACGCGGCACGCCCATCACCGTCGCGGCAGGGTTGATTCCTGCGGCGAGGATGGCGGCTTGCGCGTCATCGTTGGCATCACCTGTGAACAAGAAGGATACGCCCCCATAGGTCACACGAAGCATGAGCGTGTTCGGGTCGAAGCGGTCATCGAGTTCGGGCATGGCGACGGGATCGGGGTGGAGTGCTTCCAAACGTGTGCCGTCGGGTAGATCGAATCTCCACCCGCGCGCCGCTGGCGTGATCTGCGTCCCTTGTTCGGTCAATCGCGTGATGAGTGATTGAAAATCGGCGCTGATGTTGGGCTGCCCGTTGGTGATCAACGCGCCGATGCGATAGCGCGCCACTACGTCGATGAGCGCGGCGTATTCGTTCGGATCAGGCTGTGTGAGGATGACGATCTCGATTGATCGTTTAGTGAAAGGCAAGCGATCCCCAAGCGCGGTCAGCAAGCGTGATGGAGCGCGTCCCCCGTCGATGAGGATGTGCGCGCCGTCCGGTGTTTGGATAAGCGCGGCGTGGCTGTGCCCCATATCGAGAAACCAGACATGCAGGCGACCATCGGGCAAGGCGCGAAGATGGGCGACCCCAAGAATAATTCCCACTGTTAAAAGCGATACGAAAATCGTCACCAGTTTGCGGCGCACGATAAATGCCCATACGCGCCCGATCCACGCGGGTTTTTCGGCGCGCACGGCGGCAGCGAAGAACAGCACGCCGAAGAATCCCGCCGCGAGATTGGGATGCAGCGGTAGATCGATTTGCGCGAGGGGAATATCAGCAAATGTTCGTACCGCAGTGATCGTCCAGCCGAGCAAAACGAGCACACACGCGAAGATCGGCGCGGCGATGGCGGGAGCGATCAAACCTGTGAGCGATGCCAAACCGCCGAGTGCCAGCACCATCGGCTGCACGGGGACGATCAACAGGTTGACCGCCAGCGCGACCAGCGAAACACGCCCGAAATAGAGCATCGTGATCGGCAGGGTGCCAAGCATGGCGGCAAGGCTAACGACAATCGGTTCGTTGAGCCATGCAGCTAGGCGATCCGCATGGCGGGATGACAGCCGTTTGAGCAGGCGATCAAAGCGGCGTGAAAGCGGATCGGCAAGCAGAGCGATACTGAAAACCGCGCCCATGCTCAACTGAAAGCCGACATCCCAGAGCGTAAGCGGATTAAGAGCCGAAAGCAGAATCGCGGCGAAAGCGAGTGATGCGGGAACAAATGTCTTGCGACGAATCGAGCGCCCGACAATAAGCAGTCCACTCATGAGCGCGGCGCGGGTGACAGCGGCAGATGCGCCGACAAAAATCGTGTAGATGCCAATGATGATCAGCGCGATGATGGCGGCGCGGCGTTTCGGAAGATTGAGCCGCGACAACATGCCAATCACGATACTGCTGATGACAATCATGTTGAAGCCGCTGATGGCGACGATATGTGCCGCACCCGTCGCGGCGAAATCGGCTTCGAGGTCGGGCGAGATGCCGCTTTCATCGCCTAAGAGAATGCCTGTGAGCAGTCCGGCGGCGGGTTCGGGGATGGCAGACGCAATCACGTCGCGGGTATGGGCGCGCACATCGGCAAGGATGCGCCAGAAATCGCCAACAGGGGCGGGCGAAACGAGTTCAACGTCGGCATTGATGAGCAGACTGTACACGCCGCCGCGCGCGAGATAATCGGCATACGAGAAATCGTCTAAAGTGGGTGGGGCGATGAGTTCGCCTGTCACGGCGATGCGATCACCGACATTTACGTCAGTATGGCGGGCGGCGCGGACAAGGATCAAGCCGCTGGTGGGCAGTGTTTCGCCCGTACGGGTGAGGGTTTGGGCATTGAGGCGAATATCAGCGCGGGTATCGCGGAGCATGGGTGGGGCGGCAACTGTTCCGGTGATGGTCATGCCGCCGCGATTGTTGAACGCCGCGATCTCGCTGGTGGCGGGGGTAAGGCTGAAACGCATCCCGCCGAGCGCCAGCGCGAACAGCGCGAGCGCAATCATGCGCGGCGTTTTTTGTGTCCACAGGCGGGAGCGCGTGAACATGATGAGCGCGATCAAGGCGATGATGGCGATAAGCGTCCACTCAAGTGGATGGCGTGGGACGCGGCGCGTGGCAACGTCTGCCGCAATCACAATCCCCGCGCACCAGCCGAGCGCGAGATAGACGAGGCGCATGTGTGTCCTTAGTGAGAAAAACAGCGTGAGGGTGATTATACAATGGTCAGCCGAGCGCGACATCCAACAACATCATCACAGCGAAACCGAGCATCGCCCCCATGGTTGCCAAGTCGGTATTGCCGCCGCGCTGCGATTCAGGAATGACTTCTTCGACGACGACGAAGATCATCGCACCGGCGGCAAAGCTCAACGCATAGGGGAGCAGCGGACGCATGAGCAGGACTGCCGCTGCACCGATCATCCCGGCGATGGGTTCGACTACGGCTGATAACTGACCATACCAGAAACTTTTCAAGCGAGACATACCTTCACGCCGCAGTGGGACTGCAACCGCGATTCCTTCAGGGAAGTTCTGCAAACCAATGCCAATAGCTAAGGCGACTGCCGCCGCTAGGGATGCGGATGGCACTCCAATCGCCGCCGCGCCGAACGCCACACCTACCGCCAAACCTTCTGGGATGTTGTGGAGCGTGATTGCCAGCACCAATAAAACCGAGCGATGCCACGTCGTTTTGGTTCCTTCCGCTTCACTGCGCGGGAAGCCTAAATGCAAATGCGGCAGCACTTTATCGATGAGGCGCAGAAATATCCCACCGACCAAAAATCCGCTGACGGCTGGCACCCACGCGGGAAGTAAGCCGCCTTCGGACATTTCAATGGCGGGTGCAAGCAGCGACCAAAAGCTGGCGGCAATCATGACACCGCCCGCGAAGCCTAACATGGCATCGAGCAGTTTGCGGCTGACTTCGCGCGTGGTAAAGACAAAGGCAGCCCCGACTGCTGTGACACCCCACGTAAAAAGGGTCGCCAAGAGGGCTTGGATAATAGGAGAAAGCTGGGTGATCGATTCTAATGTCATGAGGTTGGGTTGGTCTATCGTTGAGAGCGTTTGTTTCGTGAAGAATACGGCGGTGCGGACTCGCCGTAAATATGACGTTTGACACGTATTATTTGTAAAAACATTATGAGAATCCGAACCTGTATTTGTCGGCATTCTGTCGTGTGACGCTACAATAGGCTTGAGACAATTTTGTGCGCGCAAGGCTAGGGTGTGTCTAGCAGCATGGGCATTTCGGGCATAGCACGCTAAGCCGCTACAGCGTCATGCAGCTAATTTATAGACACTTATGCACACGGGATTATTCATTCATGACCACATACGATGTCATCATCATTGGCGCGGGGGCGATGGGAAGCGCGGCGGCTTATTATGCCGCGCGTGATGGACGGCGCGTGCTGCTGCTGGAGCAGTTTGAAATCGATCATCAGCGCGGCAGTTCCTACGGGTATTCACGCATCATTCGTTATGCGTACACTGATCCGGTGTATATCCAACTGGCGAAGGTGACGTTTCCCTTGTGGGCGGCGCTGCAAGCCGAAGCGGGCGAAACGCTGTACACCAAAACGGGCGGGATCGACTTTGGGCTGCGCGGCGAACCGACGTTTGAGGATACGATGCGGAGCATGAGTGCGGAAGGGATTCCGTATGAAGTGCTTGATCCGGCTGAAGCGATGCGGCGATTCCCGCAGTTTCGCTTTGACGACGATATGAGCGTACTGTATCAATCGGATACAGGGGCGCTTGCTGCATCGAAGTGCGTGCGCGCACATGTGCGTCTGGCGGAGCGGCATGGGGCGGTTGTGAAAGCGAACACGCGGGTGATGGGGATCGATGTGGGGGGCGACAGCGCCGCGGTTCACACGATGGGCGAAAGTTTCAGCGCGGCGCGGTTGATCATCACGGCGGGCGCATGGACGCGCGGCTTGCTGGAAACGCTGGGAATCGACCTGCCGCTGACAGGGCAGCGATGCCAAGAAATCTACTTTGAGCCGACGAGCAATCCCGATTGGTTTTTGCCGGGAAAAATGCCCGTATTTATCCATCACAAGGGATTCGATGATGGCACGGGCATCTACGGGCTGCCGGGAATCGACGGAAGCGGGGTGAAGGCGGCACGTCATGGCGGGGATGTGTTTACGCATCCGGCTGAAGTCGATTACGAACCGAGCATGGATGTGGTCGAACAGGTGCGGGCGTGGACGCGGCGCTATCTGCCCGCGATTGGCAATGGTCGGCTGATCAACACGCGGGTGTGCCTGTACACAATGACACCGGACGAACATTTCATCATTGATCATCATCCAGAACACAAGCACGTGATGATCGCGTCACCATGCAGCGGGCATGGATTCAAGTTCAGCACGACGATTGGCAGCATCTTGAACGATCTGGCGTTCAAGGGACGCACGGATCACGATATTGCATTGTTCAACATCGGACGGTTTCTCGCCTAGGTGTCCCATGCGGGGGCAAAACCGGATTTGCCTTCGAGCAGGTTGGGCAGCGCGGCGGAGAGGATGAGCCGGACACGCTGATAATCGGCGTGAGTCCAGCCGCGTTCGGCAAGCAGTTTAAGCGCTGCTTCGCCTGTGCCCGCTGCAAAGCGATGCTTGTTGGTATGAAAATGCTGGATCACAAACAGACGCGCGCCCGTCGATTTGAGCGTTTCGGCAAAGGTGGCGGCGTTTTGCACGGGCAAAAGCGGAGTCATGGTGATGCAGGTTTCGACCCCCGCTTGGCTGACTGTCGTAATCGCTTCAAGGCGCTGCGCGTTGGATGGACAGGTTGGCTCGAAGGCGCGGCGCACGCTGTCATCATCGGTGGTCACGGTCATGTTGACGCGCACATGGGTAAACTGCTTGAGCAGGTCAATATCACGGGTGACAAGCGGGCTGCGCGTTTGAACCATCAAGCGCGGCTGATGATAATCGAGCAGTTCGCGCAAAATCGAGCGCGTGAGTTCAAGTTTGCGCTCGATAGGCTGGTAGGGGTCGGTGACGGTGCTCATGTAGATGGTTTTGTCCGTCAGCGGGCGCGTGCGAAACTTCTTCAACAGGTGGAGCGCATTTTCTTTGACTTCCACCCACGTTCCCCAAGTCTCTTGCTGTTCGTCGGTGGGGGCAAAAAAGGCGGCATAGCAGTATTCACACGCGAATGTGCAGCCGGAATAAGGATTGAGCGTGAAATCGAAGGCATTGGCGAATCCGCTGGCTTTGGAGAGGATCGATTTCGCTTGTTTGTGACGGGTGATGGTCATGCGTGCGCTCCTGTAACAGCCAAGCGCGTCATTTTGCGCTGCGAACAGATGTACAGTGCTATATGAGGTTTTGCGGCAAATTGAGAAGTGAGAAAAGTGAGATGATGCGGCGGGTTTGGCACGGGCGAAACGCGACGCTCCGCATCGACAGTTTTGCGAACCCCTACTGCCACAAACGCAGATTTATTCATCCTCAATCGGGAAGGATTTGGGCAGTTGGAAGTAGAAACGGCTACCCGCACCGATCTGACTTTCCACGCCAATACGCCCGAAATGCAGTTCAACCAGCCGCTTACAAATCGACAAGCCTAAGCCCGTGCTGCGTTCGTTACCTGTGGGACGGGCGCTTGTCTTCTGAAATTCAGTGAACAGCTTGCCGATTTCTTCTTGCGGGATACCCTGCCCTTGATCGATCACGTTAAATTCGAGCAGTTCGCCATCATCGAGCAAGCGCAGCGATACGGTGACGGTTGTTCCCGCGTGCGAAAACTTGAAGGCGTTGCCGATCAAGTTGTTGAGGACTTGTTCAATGCGCTGCGGGTCGAACATGAACGGCGGGAGGTTATCAGGAATTTCTGCGACGAGGCGAATGTTTTTGCGATCTCCGATGCGGCGGTTGAGTTTTAGCACACGGTCAAGAAATGCATGGACATTGACAATATCCGGCTGTAAGTTGATTTTGCCGGACTGGATCGCTGTAATGTCGAGCAGGTCATTGAGCAAATCGAGCATCTCGCGCGATGTTTCACGGATTAGTTCAACGAGTTCCGGCATACTTTCGGGGTCGGTGCGCGGGTCGAGCAGCAGTTCGGTGTAGCCGTGAATGATCGTGATCGGCGTGCGAAGGTCATGCGCTGCCATGCCGAGAAACGCATCTTTTTGTGCGTTGATCGTTTGCAAACGCTGGTTGGCTTCCGCAAGTTCCAGAGTGCGTTCGCGGACGCGCTGTTCGAGCAGGGCGTTAGAAGATTGCAGTTCATCCAACAAGCGGCGGTTTTGGACGATCAAGTTATAGCGTTGAAAAGCTTCGTTAACGATGGTATCGAGTTCAACTGGATCCCAAGGTTTGGGAATGTAGCGAAAAACGTTCCCATCGTTGATCGCGGCGATGACGGCTTGAATGTCCGCATAGCCAGTCAGCAGCAGACGAATCGCGTCAGGATAGTCGCTTTTGACACGGTTGAAAAATTCAACTCCGTTCATGCCGGGCATTCGCTGATCCGAAATAATCACCTGAATCGGCACTTCGGTCATAATACGTAAACCTTCGGCGGCACTGGACGCGATATATACATCATGGGCGCGTCGAAACTGACGTTGGAGCGCCTTCAAGATTTCCGTTTCGTCATCAATGACGAGCAGTTGTCCGCGCGGATTGGGGACTCGGTCAGGCTGCGTCGAAACGGGCGAGTCGGTCATGCGTGTAAATCCTTCGGAAGCCGTATCGTAAAGATTGTGCCAATTCCGGGTGTGGAATCGACATGAATGCTGCCTTTGTGCCGCCCGGTAATAATTTTGTGGGCAATCGCCAAGCCTAATCCCGTCCCACTGCCAACCGGTTTGGTGGTGAAAAATGGATTGAAAATGTGCGCGATCACATCGGGCGACATGCCGCTGCCGGTATCGCTAAATTCCAGCACCACATGATCGCCCGCGTCATAGCCGCGAATGGTGAGCGTTCCCGTGCCTTCAATGGCTTGCGCGGCGTTGACGATGATATTCAAGAATACCTGATTAAGTTCGGCGGGGTAGGCTTTGATGGGCGGGAGATTGTCGAGATCAAGTACCAGCCGGACGCGATCTTTAAGTTCGACACGCGCGATCTCTAAAGTGCTAAGAATATCGGCGCGCAAGTCGGTGATTTTGAGTTCGGCTTCATCGAGATGTGAAAAGGCGCGAAGCGCATCAACAATCTTTTTGACGCGGCTCAAGCCGTTGAGCGACGATGTGATCAAATCGCCCACATCGCTGATGAGATAGTCGAGATCGGCTTGGGTGCGGATCACGCGAGCGGCGGTTTGCTGATCGGCAGTGCCTGTGCTGGCGATCAAGTCGTCAAGCGCGTTGTATGCGCCCGTGATCTCATCGATAGTGGTCTTTAGGCTGTAAATATTGCTGTTGATAAATGAAATTGGGTTGTTGATCTCATGGGCTACACCGGCGACCAGTTGACCGAGCGCATTCATCTTTTCGCTGTGGATGAGCATCGCTTGGGTATCGCGGAGTTCGGCAAGCGTCGATTCGAGTTCGAGTTTGCGGGCGATAAGTTCCTGCTGCGCGCGAATGCGTTCCGTCACATCAGTTTGGATGCCGACGAAATGCGTGATTCGTCCTTCACTGTTCAATACAGGTGACGTGAACAGCTCATTCCAGAACAGCGTTCCATCTTTGCGATAGTTGCGAATGACGACGGTGCAGTTCGTCCCGGCTTTTATGGCGGCGCGCAGCGGCGCGAGTTCAGGTTGATCGCGGTCATCGTTTTGGAGAAAGCGGCAGTTGCGCCCCAACGTTTCCGCTGGCGTGTAACCCGTAATGCGTGTGAAACTTTCGTTGATGTAAATAAGGGGAACATCCGGTAGGGACGCATCAGCGATGGTGATTCCACAGCTTGATGCGCCCATAGCGCGGTCATGCAGCAGCAGTTCTGCTGCAAGCTGCTCAGCAGTTTCGTTTGGATTGTTGGGGTAATCCATGCAAACGATCTGTTACTTATCAGTATCCGTAGTTGGCGCGCCCACTTCCACCGATTGACGCTGTGGAAGCTGAATGAATGCTCCCCCCGTCGTACTGCTTGATGCTGCGGGCGGCGGCGCGGTGGGTGGTGTCGTTTGTTGGACAGCTGGCTTGGCGGCGGGTTTTGCGGGCGCTTCGTCGGCGCGATTCATCTCTTGGATGCCATTTCGCACCACGCCGAGAATCTTGAGCAAATGCTGTTCAAGTTCGCTCAACGAGTCCAGCACATATTGATCCGCATCTTCGGTGATGCCTTCGGCTTGTTGGTTCGCCGCTTCAATGATCTTCGCGGCTTTGGTTTGGGCAAGCTGGACAGCGGTTTCACGGTCAATCATCTGGTCACTGCGTTCGCGGGCGATTTGCACCAAGCGGGCGGCTTCTTCATTCGCCTGTGCTAGAATGCGGTCACGCTGGGCGAGAACGCGGGCTGCCTTCTCAATTTCTTCAGGAATGGAAATACGCATTTGGTCGATGATTTCGAGCGCGCGTTCTTCATCGATCAGCGTAAATTTGCTGAACGGGATATGTCGCCCTTCATCGATCAGGTCTTCCAGCCGGTCTACCAGATGTTGAATATCCATAACGCTTCATCCTTCCCGTCAAGAAAGCGGCTGCCGCAGCGGCATGTGTCTGTCCGCAGTAATCAGGCGATGCGACAATTTACCATTAAATAACCATCTTTGGTACAGATTTGCCCTATTTTTCGAGCGCATTGAGTTCGGCATAACGCGCTTTCAATGCTGCTCCAACAAAATCTGGCACCATACTCGTCACATCGCCGCCAAGTTCCGCAATTTCGCGTACTGTGCTGGAACTTAAGGCGACATGACGGTCATCGGTCATAATCGACACGGTTTCGATTTCCGGCGCAAGGCGCTTGTTGGCAAGCCCCATACGGAACTCAAACTCGAAGTCAGAAAATACGCGCAGCCCTCGAACGAGCACCAGCGCGCCGACCTGTCTTGCATAGTCTACAGTAAATCCCGAAAAGGGCGCAACCCGTATATTAGTCACCCCTTCAAACGCCTGCTGCGCCAGCTTCACCCTTTCCTGCACATTGAATACCAGCTTCTTTTTCGGCAGGTCATATACCCCGACGATCACCTCATCAAAGACGCGCGCGGCACGCAGTGCGATATCAATGTGACCGTTATGGATGGGGTCAAAAGAGCCGGGATACAACGCGCGAACCATGAACTACGCTCCCCTTGTGTTATAACAAGCAATCTTAACGACAAAGGCGGGGTCATGCAAAAATGCCCCGCCTGTTGTTTATTGCACATTCTATCATTTACGACACGTCCGCACGTTCATCTTTAAGCATGTGGACGCGCTGCGCCAACAAGCGATGTTCTGGCAGGGTGAGATCGATATCTTCTTCGTAAATGGTGCGGGCTTCGCGCTGCGCCAATGCTACCAATTCCGGCGACATCAGTTCGCCTAATTGCAAGTCGCCTCTTCCGCTTTGCCGTGTGCCAATCAAATCACCCGCGCCGCGCTGTTCAAAATCACGCTGCGCGAGATCGAACCCGTTGGGATTATCGCGCACCAATTTGAGTCGTTCAATCGCATCGGCAGCGTTGCTGTCGCTCAACAAGAAACAATGTGACGCATGACCGCCGCGCCCAACACGTCCTCTAAATTGATGTAGCTGCGCCAAGCCAAAGCGATTCGCGCCTTCGATGAGAATGACGCTGGCATTCGGAATATCCACGCCAACTTCCGCGACGGACGTTGTCACCAGTACATCGAAGCGATGATCGCGGAAATCTGCCATGATCTCGTCTTTTTCGGATGGTTTCATGCGTCCATGCAGCAAGCCGACTTTATGATGGAAAAAGACCTTTTGCAGTTTTTCGTATTCATCAACGGCGGCTTTAACGTCGGGCATGGTTTCACTAGCTTCCACCAGCGGATAGACGATGAATGCCTGCCGCCCCTGATTGAGTTCATTTTCGATGAACTCATATACGCGCTCACGGCGGCTGTGCCATACGACGTAGGTTTGCACGGGAATGCGTCCCGGCGGCATTTCGTCAATCACTGACAGATCAAGATCGGCATGAACGGTGAGCGCCAGTGTGCGCGGAATCGGCGTGGCGGTCATGACCAGCAGATGCGGATTCGTCCCTTTACCGCGTAATGCCCCGCGCTGTTCTACGCCGAAGCGGTGCTGTTCGTCAATGATGGCAAGCGCCAATTCACGGAATTCAACACCTTCTTGAATGATCGCGTGGGTGCCAATAACCACATCAATTATGCCGTTCGCCAAGCCTTCGTAGACTTCTGTACGTTCGGCGGCATTGATCGATCCAGTAAGCAGGGCAACACGGATCGGACGACCATTGGGCAGAATTTCCGGTGGGACTTGTTCGAGTGTTTTGCCAATGCCGCGATAGTGCTGCTCCGCGAGAATACTGGTCGGTGCCATGAGCGCGGCTTGTTTGCCTTGCAATACTGCCATCGCCAGCGCTGTGACCGCGACGGCTGTTTTGCCCGATCCGACATCGCCTTCCAACAAGCGGTTCATTGGGACGGTCTGCGCGATGTCGCGGCGAATATCTTCGATAGCTCGGCGCTGCGCTCCAGTCAACGGATAGGGGAACACCGTATTCAAGAAATGATTGAGCGTTTCATCGCTCACATTGATAGGAATACTGGGTGTGCGCTGCCACTCGCGCCGATTCGCCAAAATCCCCAATTGCAGCAAGAGCAGTTGATCGAAGATGAAGCGACGGCGCGCGTGCATCAAATGATCGTCGCTCTCTGGGAAGTGCAGATTTTTGAGCGCCCAACCGAGATCAGCAAGGTCGGCGCGTTCCAACACCGATTCCGGCACGTAATCTGGAATGCGATCCGCCCAATAGTTGATCGTGCGTTCCATCAGGCGGCGCAAGAATCGCGGTGTTAAGCCTTCGGTCAGCGGATACACTGGCACGATGCGAACAGCTTGCAAGTCTTCCACATCGAGATAATCCCATTCAGGATTTGTCATTTGGATGCGGTTGCCATAGATGCTTGTATCGCCGTGCAAGCGAAGCTGCTGTCCAGTGCGAATCTGCCGCTGAAGATAAAACTGCCCGAAGAACGTTACTCCCATCGAGGCAGTGCCATCATCGATCACCATATAGAAGTCGCGTCGGCTGTTGCGCCCGATACGGACTTCCGTGTGCCGCACTGTGCCAATTACGGTGACGCGCATGTTTTCTTGCAAGCGGCTGATGTAATTGATGCGCGTGTAATCATCATATCGGCGTGGCAGGAAATACAGCAGGTCGTTGATGGTATACATGCCCACTTTGTTGAGCAGTTTTTCCATCTTTGGTCCCACGCCTGAAACCGTAGCAACGGGTGCATTCAATCCTCGCAGAATATCGACTGCTTCAGCAGGATCAAACGCCGGGCGTGGTCGGCGCGGCGGACGCGCCAACTTGACCGGCATAGGAATATCCATTTTGACCGGACCGTGCGCGCCTTCAAAGTCATCCGGGCTTTCGATGCCGAAATCATCATAGCTGGCAGGTACGTCTTCGTCGTCGGCACGCGGTTGATCTCCACGCGGCGGCTTGGACATGACAGGGCGCGGGTTTTCACGCGGCTGGCTGCCTTTGTTCTCGCGCCTGCGATTCTGCTGGTTTTCGCGCCCTTGTTCGCGCGCATCACGCGGGGGACGCGCACCGCGATCTTCATGCTGCGTGTTGTCATGAGCGGCTTCGTATGCGCCACTATCAGCCATCGTATTACTGGTTGCGCCTGTCTGTGCGGAAGAATCATCATGCGGTGGCTGCGCGACAACCGGACGACGATCCGGGTGATCGCGGCGACGCTGTTCACGCCGACCTTGTTGATCGCGCGGCGGGCGTTCGCCTCTGCGTTCATGCTCGGCGGCAGCGGCGCTCGTTTGATCGCGCGGCGGACGTGCCTCACGCTGTTCACGTCGTTGTTCACGTCGATCTTGTTGATCGCGCCTGCCGCGGTTATCGCGCGGCGGGGCTTCCGCATCTCCGGGCGGACGTTCACTTGACGCTGCCGTCCCTTGTTCAGCCGCTTGTGCCGCCGCCCGTGCCGCGAACTCAGCTTCGAGTTCTGGCAAACGGGCGCGGTAGGTTTCTGGCATTGGCGCGCGGTTGGTGATGCGATCCATCAAGTAGGTGATGGTGTTGTGGCGCTCATCGCGCGTTCCCATCGCGTCATATTGGCGCAGCGCGGCGCTGATTTCTTGCACAAGCAGCAGATGTTCAGGGCGGCGCGCCTGCGGTGAGGCAGTGCGCTCCCAGTTTTGGCTGAAGCTGCTCAACCCGCCCATGACGGCAGTATTTTTGTATCCCTGCTCACGCTCCAGCTTGAGAATCTTAACGAGTGTTTCCAGTGCCGATGGCATAGTTCCGTTTCGTTTCTAGTTGGTGGCTTATTTCGCTTTTTGGATCATCGCCACACCTACACCGCCGGGTCCAATATTGGTACCGATGGCGGGGGTAATTCCTACGATGAGGGTATCGGGCGGCGCGATCTCTGATTTCAGCGATTCGTACAATTCTTTCGCATCTGTCGGATTGTTGGCATGTAAGATAGCCAACCGTTCAATTGGTGAAGCTTCCTTGCACAGGCGGTACAGGTCTTCGAGCGCACGCTTGAATGTGCGTACTCTACCGACATTGTTCACCACCCCCTGCCGAACTTCAATGATCGGCTTGATTTGCAGCAGTGCCCCTATGTTGGCTTGTGCCCAACTAACGCGCCCACTGCGGCGCAGATATTCGAGCGTATGCAGCGCGCAGTAAATGAGCGAACGTTCGGATGCGCTCCGCATGGCGGCGAGTGTTGCTTGCACATCGCCTCCGGTTTTTTCAGCGGTTTCCGCGCCAATCAACACTTGAAAACCCAATCCCATCGATACACTTTTGCTGTCGATTAGTGTATAGCGTTCTTCCGGCAGATTTTGCGCGCCCAAGCGCATGGCATTGTTAACGCCGCTTAACGTCGATGCCACAGTGGCGATGATGACATAATCAGCATCTTTGTCGGCTTCGAGTATCGCCTTTTCCGCCATTCCCGGCGACATGGCGGACGTGCTGGGATGCGGATGAATATTGCCGATCTGGTTGTAATAGGTTTCACGTACTAGTTCTACACCGTCGTCTGCGTAACTCTTGTCATTATAGTTGATAAACACAGGCACAACGCTGATGTTGTATTTCTGAATCAGATCGGCTGGAATATCGCACGTACTATCGGTCACAAAACGGATTTTTGCCATGCTTTTAATCCTCTTCTTCAATGTTTATCGGGGTAATTCGTTCCAAAATGACTAATCCCGTCGCATCGCTGCCGATGAGCGCCGCGAGAAACGGACCATACACAGCGGATGGAAAAGCGCGATTCGGGAAGTCCACTGCCAAGCGATCATGCAGCATGCGCGTTTGATCGCTGTGATGGGGCTTGTGCTGCAAAATGACCGCGTCTTCAATGTCGTCAAATTCAGCGGCGAATTCGACGATGCGCTCGATGGCTTGAATGCGCGTGCGAACTTTTTCCATCACCCGCAGTTGACCATTTTCGACTGCGATAAACGGTTTGATGCCAAGCATCGATCCCAGAATACCATGTGCGGGCGACATTATCTTGTTTTGAATAAGATAGTCTGTCGTTTCGGTATAGTAAATTGCGTAAACACGTTCGACGGCTGCTCGTATATCACGCACCACTTCATCGAAATCTGTTCCCGCTTCGACCAAGCGCAAGGCGCGGCTGACCAACATCGCCTGACCTGTCGAAAGTGTCTGCGAATCGATCACGTCGATACGGCAGTGGCCTGCCAACTGCGCCGCCGCATCGCGGGCATTTGCCCAACTGGACGAAATTTCCCGCGAGGTGTGAATCGAAACAAGATCAAAGCCGGACCGCGCCAGCCGTTCAAACACCTCTAGATACTGTTCGGTTGAAGGCGGCGTGATCACCGGCGCGTAAGGTTGGTGTGCCATTAAGCGGATGGCTTCGTCTGCGCCGAGGTCGATGCCTTCGCGGTAGACCTTGCTCCCGATGGTCAAGCGGTAGGGGACGATAGTTAAGCCGCGCCCGTTGTGAATTGAGGGGGTGGGGAAATGCGCGCCGCTGTCGGTGACGATATGGATTGGGCGCACGCTGGCAAGCGCGGGGACTTCGCTTTCGAGTAAAGGGGCAATTGCATCGGTATCTTCCGTGTGATGGTTTAATGTATCGGGCGTAGAAACGCTGTGCGGAAGATGAGTATTCGTGTCAGATGAGTCGTGTGTCATATGTTGCGAATACAGCCCGTGATCAACGCTGATAAATGTTGTTTTGTCGATGGAATCGTCGTGTAAATGCAGGGTGGAGAATCGATCTCCACCCCCAATGCATACGCAAATCTGCCGTCGATTATTCGAGGCTGATGATATATGGATACAGCGGTTGACCACCCGCGACCACTTCAAACTCAAGACGATCAAACTCTTCAGCGAGATCGCGGGTGAAATCACGCGCTTGAGCTTCGCGCATCTCATCGCCAAAGTAGAACGTCGCGCGTTCTTTGTCGTCCGCGCCGCCTTTTAACAGCAAATCGCGCACCAATTCATGCAGATCATCGTGCGCTGCGACCAACGCATCGTCAATCAAGCCGATCCATTGACCTTCGCGGATAGCGATACCGTTGGTCACCGTATCGCGCACCGCGCGCGTGACTTCGATGGTGGTGACATATCGCGTCGCGTCAGTCATTGTTTCAGTGAGCGTGTCAATATCACATTCGCCGCTGCCCACGCACAAGTTCATGAACTCGAACATCGCGCTGATGCCTTGTGGAATCGTGATCGTCGGGACGACGCGCACATTTTTGCCTGTCGCTTGCGCGGCAGCGGCTTGCGCGCCCATGATGATGTTTTTGTTGTTGGGCAGCAAAATTACATCGTCAGTTTTGGCTTTGGCAATGGCATCGAGGAAATCGCCCACGCTGGGATTCATCGTCTGTCCCCCCGTGATGACATGAGCCGCGCCGAGTTCGCGTTTGAATAAGCGGCTCAAGCCGCGCCCACTGGCGACGGTGATCACCGACACAGAAGCAGTCGGCGCATCTGGCGTGTCTTCAATATCCGCGTCGATCATCGTGCTGCGCGCTTTGCGCTGCTCTACATAGTCTTTGTACTGCGCTTGCATGTTTTCGACGACAATGTCGTCGAGGCTTGCGCCGAGATTGATCGCATAGCTGATGGGTTCGCCCGGATTGTGAACATGGACATGCACTTTAATCAGTTCGTTCGTGCCAACAACGAGTGTTGACCAACCCATGTTTTGAATATCAGTGCGAACTTGATCGATATTGAGATTTTCGCCGCGCATCAAGAACTGCACATCATAGCCGTAGCCTTCTTCGTCGTCCGGTTCAAGGGCTTCTTCCCACTGGTTTCGTTCAACAGGCGCTTCGACTTCTTCCGCGATCTGTTTGCCGATCAAGGGAAATAACATGCCTTCAAAAATGAGGACTAAGCCCTGTCCCCCTGAATCGACCACGCCCGCTTCTTTCAAACGGGGGAGCAGATCGGGCGTGCGGCGAAGCGATGCGCGTCCCGCATAAAGCATCTTCTTGAGCAGCGCAACCAGATCAGGAACTTCTTCATAACTATCGATCACAGCTTGCGTCATATGGCGCGTGACCGTCAGAATCGTGCCTTCAACCGGATTTTGTACGGCACGATATGCTTTCTGATTGGCTAAGCGGCAGGCATTCGCCAGCAGTTCGGCGTTGAGTTCGGGTGCGTTTTTTAATGCTTCGGCAACACCCGCCCAAATTTGTGAGAGGATTACGCCCGAATTGCCGCGCGAGCCAATCACCGCGCCTTCAGCGAGGGCAGCGGCGACCTTGCCGACATGATTTTCGTTCATTTCCGCGACTTTTTGAAAGGCGTGGCGCATGGTCAAGTACATATTCGTACCCGTATCGCCATCGGGAACCGGAAAGACATTGAGCTGATTGACTTTTTCTTTATTTTTTTCCAGCCACAGCACACCCGAACCGAGCAGGCGCTTGATGCGGTGTCCATCCACCACAAAATTCTCTTTGAATGCTTTGGTTGCAACCATTTTTCAATTGCCTATTCTCGTGATAACGTTTTCAGTCGATTGTAACGTGTAACAACTCAATCCGAAATGTAAACCCCATCTCTCCCCAAAAGGTATCCCCCACAAATAGGGAGTATCTCCTCCAATGGGAATGTGGACATAAGCGAAGATATTGAATGAAGGGGCATGAACGAAACTGGTTTCGTCTTGCGCGTTCACTTATATCCCGGTCATTCCACACGTGTTATAACGGGTCGAGTCTTGTCACCCTCACCGCTTTATGGTAGCATCGACCTCACTTTGTGAGCGATAACTTTTCGATTGTCGAGGCAAGACGATGGCTGTCTGTGAAAATTGCGGCAAAAAGCCGATGTTCGGCAACGCCCGCAGCTTCTCGATGCGCGCCACCCGCCGCCAGTTCAAACCGAACGTGCAGCGCAAGTGGATCATCAATGAGAAGGGCGAACGTGAGCGTACTTATCTCTGCACCAAATGCATTAAGGCGATGGCGAAAGTCTAAGCCAATCCCTTGTACGCTGGTGCACCATCTTTCAGAACCAAGAAGTCGGGCGAAACAACACGTTCGTGCCGGCTTTTTGTTTGCCAAGTGACTGGTCACACGCCCCAGCTGTCATTGCGCTAGTGAAGCGCGCAGAGCATCAAATCCCTGCTGCACACTAAACGAATCGCTGAAAACTGCCGTCCCTACCACCAGCACGCTTGCTCCCGCTTCAACCACACGCTTGACAGTTAGTTCGTTGATGCCGCCATCGACTTGAATCTCGATTTGCCGCCCGCTTTCGCTGATCATACGCCGTGCTTGTCGAATTTTCGCCAGCGTGGTTTCAATAAATGACTGTCCCCCAAAGCCGGGGTTGACCGTCATAATAAGGATCAAATCCACTTCTGGTAGAATATCGCGCAGAAATTCCACAGGTGTATGCGGGTTGATGGCAACACCTGTTTTGCAGCCCAGCGCCTTGATCGCGCTTAATGTGCGGTGCAAATGCGGACAAGTTTCCCAATGCACAGTGATACGTGAAGCGCCGGCATCTGCGAATGGTTTTAGCAGGTGATCCGGTTCGATGATCATCAAATGCACATCAAGCGGAAGCTGTGTAATGCGGCGCACAGCTTCGACGATGAACGGTCCCATCGTGATATTGGGGACGAACTGCCCATCCATCACATCAATGTGAATCCAATCCGCGCCCGCGCGCTCTGCAGCGGCGATTTGTTCTCTAAGCCGTGTGAAGTCGGCGGCGAGAATGCTTGGCGCGATTTTGGTTGGGCTGTTTGTCATCGTTTTTCGCCTTATCTTGCTCAACGGGGCGCGATTATAGACGATAGTAAAGGACTTGAATAGACTCGTGCCAGAAACACAAAAAGTAATGTGCTTAGCAGTAATTTTGCGATCTGCGACATATGCTCTCTCAACCCAAATCAGCGTCACGACACATCTTTGCACCCCCTACGAGGAGATGTGTCGCGGCGCTGAATCTTTCCCTACTTGTTGGTGATCAACTTCTCGATTTCGACGGCGAACAAAATGATCGATGCGATGGCGATTCCAACCACCAGTTCAGAAATCCGCAGCGGGAACGTCTCAAAGATCACCTGCATAAACGGCACATAGATCACGACGAACTGAAGCAGGAAGGTGCCAATCACGGCGTAGAGCATGAACTTGTTCTGCGAGAACCACACGCGGAAGAACGACTGCCGATCCCCCGCCGCGATGGCGATCACATGGAAAATTTGTCCCAATGCAAGCACGGTAAATGCCAGCGTGCGCGGGATGCGTTCCGCTTCATCAATGATGATGTTACCCGATCCGCTTTCTTCCCCACCTTGAGCGGCGGATTCATCTACTTGCAGATATACCAAGCGGCTTTCAGGCGTGAGTTCGTCCCAATCTTCAGGGATGGCTTCCGGTTCAACCATTTCGACCAGCGCCGCACGGTCAAGATTTTCGATACCGAGCGTGTCGCTGAAGGGTTGTAAGCCATGTGCGCTGTGCCCGTAGATGAACGCGCCTAACGTCAGTATTGCCAGCAGTACCGCTCGCCAAATAATCTTCCTGCCGACCCCATGCGCGAAGATGCTCTCATCGACGGGGCGGGGCGGACGTTTCATCGTGCCTTCTTCCGCAGGTTGGAATCCGAGCGCTATAGCGGGCAATCCGTCTGTAACCAAGTTGACCCACAGAATTTGAATTGCCAGCAGCGGGATGGGTAATCCGATGAGAATACCGACGAACATCACCAAAATTTCGCCAACGTTGGAACTTAACAGGAACATGACGAATTTGCGGATGTTGTCATAGATGGTGCGTCCTTCTTCGATTGCCGCGACGATGGACGCGAAGTTATCGTCCGTCAGCACCATATCCGCCGCGCCCTTGCTTACTTCCGTTCCCGTGATTCCCATTGCCACGCCAATGTTCGCCTGTTTGAGGGCAGGCGCGTCGTTCACGCCGTCGCCTGTCATGGCGACAACCTGCCCTTGACTTTGCAAGACTTTCACCAAGCGCAGCTTGTGTTCTGGCGATACGCGGGCAAATGCCGATGTGTGCTTGAGGGCTTCGCCCAACTGCGCGTCGTCCATCTTCTCGATTTCTAAGCCTGTGATGGCTTTATCGCCTTGATTGATGATGCCCAGTTCGCTGGCGATAGCTTGCGCGGTGAGCGCGTGATCACCTGTGATCATAATCGAGCGCACACCTGCTTCACGTGCTGTTTGCACCGCCGCGCGCGCTTCGGGGCGGGCGGGGTCAACGATCCCGATTAAACCGAGCAAATTGAGATCGCGCTCGATTTCCGGTGTAATGGTCTTAGGAACTTCGGTGAGCGTTTTATACGCTACCCCCAAGACACGTAGCCCTTGCGCTGCCATCTTGTCGATCTGCGCCTGCCACTTTTGGCGGCGCTCATCATTCAGGGGGCGCAGTCCATCGGGCATGTGTTCGTTCGCTGCCCATTCCACCAGTCGATCCGGCGCGCCTTTGGTGATCATGACATACTCGGTTGTGCCATACAGTCCGCCGCCCTGTTTGTTCGTTTCGTTGTGGATGGTGGACATGGCTTTGCGTTCACTGCTAAACGGCAGTTCCGCTACGCGGGGGAGATCGCGTTCCAAAATTTCGCGCGTCCAGCCGACTTTTTGCGCTGCGATCAGCAGCGCGCCTTCAGTAGTATCGCCTACCACGATGGTCTTGCCGTTCTCATCTTTATCCAGATAGGCATCGGTTGCTAACGCCATCGCTTGCAGAAAGCGCCCGACGGTCATATCGACTTTGGGATCGAGCGGCGTTTCACCTTCAAAGAATTCGCCCTCATCGGTGTAGCCAATTCCGGTAACTCGCACATCTTCGTGACCGGGCAGCGCGAGCAGAGTCGCGGTCATTTCGTTCTTGGTGAGTGTGCCTGTTTTGTCGGAGCAAATTGTTGTCACCGAGCCGAGCGTTTCAACGGCGGGCAGACGGCGAATCAGTGCGTGACGGCGAACCATTCGCGCAGCGCCAAGCGACAAACTCACAGTGATGACAGCGGGCAAGCCTTCCGGCACGGCGGCAACAGCAAGGCTAATTGCCGTGATGAGCATGTTTTGTACGCTGAATCCGCGCAGCAAGCCGACGATGAACACGATCACGACGACGAGGAGCGCCCCGCGCACAAGGATCAGGCTCAAACGGTCAAGCCGTTTTTGCAGGGGGGTTTGCGTTTCTTCGACGTGCATGAGCATACTGGCGATTTTGCCAAGCTGGGTTTTCAGCCCAATCTCTGTGACGAGCATTTCGCCTCGCCCATACGTGACGGATGTTCCCATATACACACTGTTTTTGCGGTCACCCAACGCCACGTCTTGATCACCGGGGATAGCGTCAATGACCTTGAAAACGGCTTGCGATTCGCCTGTGAGTGCTGCTTCTTCCACCTGCAAGTTGACGCTGTTGACCACGCGCCCATCAGCGGGAACTTTGTCGCCTTCACCGAGCAGCACAATGTCACCGGGGACGAGATCAACCGCGCTGACCTGTTGAATTTTGTGGTCGCGGCGGACACGCACCAGCGGCGTTTGCATGGAACTCAGCGCGGCAAGTGCTTGTTCGGCGCGATATTCCTGATAGGTGCCGAGCGCAGCATTTAGCACAACGATGACGAGAATGACGATCACGTCTTTCACGTCACCGAGAATCAGTGAAATGATTGCCGCGGCGATGAGAACAAGCACGAGAATATTGGTGAACTGCGCGACGATGATTTTTGCAAGGCTGCTGCTTTCGCCACGCGGCAGTTCGTTTTTGCCGTGTTCACTCTGGCGTTTGGCAGCTTCAGCAGAGGATAAACCGGAGTCAAGCGATGTATTCAGACGTTCTAGTGCCTGACTTATCTCAAGATGATAGAAATCCGACATATGCGTGTCTCTTTCGCGTGCGCGGAAATGAGTGACGTTTGTGTCAATATTGCCTGTTATCGTCTAAAAAAGCGATGTCCACAAGGGCTATGTGGGCTATGTACCCATGAAAACCGCAACTTGCATATTTAGCTCAAATGTTCTATCATATAATCCTTGCTTTCATACACAAGGAATAGTCTCCATGATTAAGCATATTGGCTCAACTCATGTTTTTGTACACGATCAAGACCGGGCTAAGGCGTTTTTTCTCGACAAAGTTGGCTTTGAACTCGTGAGTGATCAGCCAATGTTCCCCGGCACCCCTAATCGCTGGCTGTCAGTGCGACCCAAGGGCGCTGTCACTGAATTGGTTCTGCTCGTGATCGACGAGCAATCAGAGCGCTTCCGTCCCCTTATCGGCACGGAACAGGGAATCATCTTTGAAGTGGACGATTTGATGGCGGAAGTGGAGCGACTGCGTGCGAACGGTGTAGAAATTTCTCAAGAACCTTCACTTCACCCGTGGGGTGGAATGGCTTGGTTCAAGGACAGCGAAGGCAATCAATATATGCTCCATCAAAAGCCGCAGCAGGGCTAAATTCACAATCGATACAACGCTCATCCTATAGCAATTGGATGAGCGTTTTTGTTTGGAATCGAGGCCATAATATGGCAATTAACTTCAAAACTGCCCGCGATTATGTGTATGCGAATGGGCAACTGTGGGAACGGGCACTGTTCGCCTATTTGTTTCAAAATGGCAGCTTGGAACGACTGCATCAAACCCTGGCGGCATACAAAAATCCCGACGGCGGGTTTGGTCACGCGCTTGAACATGATGTACGCTGTCCGAATTCACATCCGCTGGCATTGGAGTTTCTCGTTGGGATGCTGACCACACTTGATATTCCTGCGGGGACACTTCTCGATGGCGCGGCAGCATGGGTTGAAGCCAACCGCGCGGCTGATGGATCACTCGTCAACCCGCCGGAAGTGCTGGATTATCCCCATGCGCCTTGGTGGGATCACGGCGGGCAAACGTCACCGGATTCGATTGTCGGATGTTTAATCAAGTTGGGCAAGGCGAATGACGCAGTCCGCGCGTCAACGACGCACTGGGTGCGCGAAAATCTCAATGCCGACAAAATCCGCGAGAACGAATGGCTGTTTATGGCGTACCACGCCTACGATTATCACGGCGCGGTGAATATGGGCGGCGACCTGTGGAGCGTGACTGTCGCAAACATCATCGCGTGCGCCCAGAAAGCCCGACCGGATCAGTTCTATGAGATTCTGCGTTTCGCGCCCACGCCGCATTCACCTATCGCACAGGCGATGCCTAGTGATTTGCTCAAGAAGATGCTCAATCATCTCGCGGAAGGGCAGCAAGCTGACGGGAGCTGGCATGACGAACACAGCTTGCCACAGTGGTATCCGTATGTGACGATTCAGGTGCTGCAAGGGTTGAGGAGATACGGGTATGAGATAGGTGTGTAACAAGAGACCTCACCCTGCTGCTTACTTTGCAAGCCGTCCCTCTCCGGGTGGAGAGGGACACTTTGCAACGTGAGGCTTGACTATGAACTACATGTGTTCTTTCATGATGGCTTCCAGCGCATCGCGCGATGGACGCAGTTTACTGTCCGGCAGATGCGTCAAGGGTGTATCGGTGATGTTCATGGTTTCACCGAAGGTCATGCGCGGTTCTTCGTAGTAGATTAATCCCGTCATGAACTTTTCTTCGCGCTGCGCTTGTTCTAGTACGCTGATTGCGGCTGCGCGGCTGCGCGGATCGTGATCGTTGTCCAGCTTCTTAAGTGTGATGTACGAACCGTCATGCATACGCACTTGGATGCTTTCGCCCGCCGCGTAATCGTCAACGGTGATTTCTTCGCGCGCGGGGACATACCCCTTCGGCATGAAGTCGATTTCGTGCAGCGCAATTTCGTTCTTCTTGCCGTAGTCGTAACTCTTATTCGACTTCGGATCATTGTTGAACGTTACACACGGGCTAATGATGTCGATCACGGCGGTGCCGCGATGGCTGATCGCCGCTTTGATGAGGGTCTGCGCTTGCTTCGCATCACCGCTGAAACTGCGCGCTACAAACGTCGCGCCGCCAATAATGGCTTCCAAGCACAGATCAATTGCCGGGAGTTCGTTGCGACCATAATATTTGAGTTCCTGCCCCGCGTCCGACGTGGCACTGAACTGTCCTTTGGTCAGTCCGTAGACACCATTGTTTTCGATGATATACACCATTGGGACGTTGCGACGAATCAGGTGCTTGAACTGCCCGAAGCCGATGCTGCCCGTATCCCCATCACCGCTAACGCCAATCGCAATCAAGTCACTGTTGGCAGTTGTCGCGCCGGTGGCAACTGACGGCATACGCCCGTGAACCGAATTGAATCCATGCGATCCCTTGAGGAAGTACGCCGGCGTTTTGCTGGAACATCCGATACCGCTTAACTTGATGACGCGATGCATCGGCAAGCCGAGATCATACGCCGCGCTGATGATCTGATTGGAAATCGAGTCGTGACCGCAGCCGGGGCAAAGGGTACTTGTGCCACCCTTATAATCTGCTCTTTCAAGACCAAGTGCATTGGGCATTGTCGTAGTCTCCTGTAGCGATACTTTACTTGTTTTCGTGCTGCACGACGTGATCGAATACCCACTGGGCGCTTAAGGGCAGGGTATCGCCGCACGCCAGCGAGATCATGTGCCGGTTATCTTCGGGAATTTCCATACGCAGAATTTGCGCCATCTGCCCATCGAAGTTGTTTTCGACGACATACACCCGCTCATGGTTCAACACGAAATCACGCACACTGTCGGCAAAGGGCAGGGCACGGACGCGCATGTAGTTGGTCTGGATGCCAGCCGCCGCCAGCAGATCGCGCGCTTCAAGGATGGCTGGGTCATTTGAGCCATAAGACAAAATACCGATCTTCTTGGCGGGATCATGATCAACAATGGGCTGTGGCAAAAGCGCGCGCGCGTTTTCCATCTTGTGGCGTAAGCGATAGAGATTGTTCACCCAATCATCACCGCGTTCGCTGTAGGTGGCTTTTTCGTTATGTCCCGTACCGCGTGTAAAGTACGCCGCGCGATTATGATCGGTGCCGGGGATGGTACGATAACCTATACCATCACCGTCATAGTCTTTGTAGCGATACCATTCGCCGTGTTCCGCGATGAATGCTTCGAGCTGGTCTTTGTCGAGTACCTTGCCGTGATTGATCGGCTGATCCGGGTAATCGAACGGATCGCTCAACCACAGATTCATGCCCAAGTCGAGATCGCTCATCACGAATATGGGGGTTTGCAATTGATCGGCATAGTCAAACGAGCGCCAGCCGAATTCAAAGCATTCTTTCACGCTGCCGGGCAGCAGCACGACCTGACGAGTATCGCCATGACTCAAGAAGTGAATGAACAGCAGGTCGCCTTGACTAGTGCGCGTCGGCAAGCCAGTGCTGGGACCGGTGCGCGTAATATCCCAGATGACGCACGGAATTTCCGCGAAATACGCCAAGCCCGCGAATTCCGCCATCAAGCTAATGCCGGGACCACTGGTAGCAGTCATTGATCGTGAACCCGCCCATCCCGCGCCGATAATTGTGCCAATGGCAGAGAGTTCGTCTTCCGCTTGCACAATAGCGACAGTGTTTTTACCTGTGTCCGGGTCTTTACGAATATCTAGGTGATCAAGTATGCCATCGACAAGGCTGGTCGAAGGCGTGATCGGATACCACGCGACGACAGTCACGCCGCCGAACAACGAACCGAGCGCCGCCGCTTCATTGCCTTCGATGAGGATTTTGCCTTGAGTCAAGTTCATGGGTTCAAATCGGAACGGCTGAAGCGATTTATCAAGGTTTTCTTTTGACCATTCGTAAGCGAGTTCCACCACCCCGAAGTTCATCGCTGTTGGCTTTGGCTTACCATTAAATTGATCCGCCAACGCGCGATTGACAATATCCAACGGCAGATCAAACAGGTACGCCACCGCCCCAACGTAAATCATGTTGGCGATACGGTCACGGAAATCCGACGGGATATCCGTCTTTGCCATAATTTCTTTAATTGGCACTTCGTAATAGATCACATCTGGGCGGCTTTGACCCCATTTCCAATCTTTGGGAATGATTACCACGCCGCCTGCAGGCAGATTGGCGATGTCTTCCGCTGCTGTATCCTGATTAAAGCACACGGCAATTTCAGTCGTGGCGCGGCGGGCGATGTAACCGTCTTTACTAGCACGAATCGTGTACCATGTCGGCAAGCCCTTGATGTTCGATGGAAACAGGTTCTTGCCGCTGACGGGAATGCCCATGCGGTAAAGCGAACGGATAATCACAGCGTTCGACGTTTGGCTGCCTGACCCGTTCTTGGTAGCTACCATCAGCGCGAAGTCGTTGACAATCGGCTGTCCGGTATATTGGCTTTGGACGTTCGTTTGAAGTTCAACGGTCATAATGCGATTTACTGCTCCTCAATGAAAAATGTGTAAGGGTCGTCTGGCGTTTGCTCAATGGCTTGCATACGGGGTTGGTAACGGATCAGCTTAGTGTGTTCGACGAACAACATGCGTGCGCGTTCAAAATCGCCCGCGCAAATAGCATCGAGAATGCGTTCGTGATAATCCCATACCCGCTGGTGATAGTCGTAATCGGCGTAGCGGTTGAGTTCAACAGCCTCATAAGCATCCCAGTACGCTTCCAGCAGCCCCATCACGAACGGATTTTTCAACCGCTTGAACACGGTGAGATGAAAGCGGCGGTGTTCTTCGTTGGGGATGATGACATGCGTTCCAGTCAATTTGAGGCGCGCAGCATCGACACATGCGCGCATTTCGGCTTTGTCCTCGTCGAGCAGGGTTTCACACGCAGTATTCCAGAACGACGTTTCGATGTGATTACGCAGTTGGCTGAACAGCTCGAAATTGTGCGAATCGAGCGCTAACGCACAAAACAAACTCAAGCGTACTGCCGGAGTAAAACTGTACTCTTTCATACGCATGCCTGTTTTTGAGCGCACTTCCACCAAGCCCAGCGCGCGCGCGACTTCAAGCTGTTCGCGCACTTTGCTGATGCTGATGCCGAGATGTTCTTTCTCTTGCAGTTCGTTTATCGTCGGCAGGCGATCACCCGCTTGGAAACCGTTCTTGACAATATATTCAAGAAGGTCGGAGTCGAGATCGATTTGCGGCATATACAGCCAATGGGGCTAATTCATCAGATTAATCTGTTGAAACGCATGAAAATGATTTTATCTGAATTCGCTAGCCTTGTCTATGAAGATTTGTGCAAATCCACCGTAGAGTTTGTGCATTACAGTCTTTTACAAGTTTGCTGCATGATTAAACAGGTAAACCCTACAATTTGCATTACAATGATGCCAGTTCGCTATCCTGTTTTATATGGTGTGAGTTAAAAGGACGGCAATAATGGCGTTTGCACGTCGTGGACGTTTGTTTTTGTGTGTAATCTTTCTACTTGTGGCGGGGGTGTTTAGCACCAGCGCGCAAGATGTGCCCATTAATGGCACACTGGTGCAGGGATCGCCTGTTGTAGGCACGCTTGAAAATGGCGATGAAGTGCTGCGCTACGTGTACAATGTGCTTGATTTGCGCTCGGTCACAATTCAAGCCCTGAGCGAAACGGTGCATCCAACACTTCGCATCGTTCAAGGCGATACCGAGATCGCGGCAGAAAATAACGCCCTGTTTCAATCTGTCACCTCATTGACGACAATTCTGCCCGCAGGATCGTATATTGTTGAAGTGAGCGCGGCGAATGATGTAGGCGGTACGCTCATTGTGCTGGTCGATAACGAAACGCCCATCAATGCTGATGTGCTGGCGCTTGGTTCAGCGTTCAATCGCGAAGTAAGCGCAAGCTCCCCAACATCGCTGTTCACCATTGGCGCGTTGAGTGAAGAAGCTTATCTGTACATTGATGCAGCGGCGGGCAGCAATCCGTCCGCCCGCTTGACGGACACCACCGCATCGCAAATCAATGCACTTTTAGATGGGGGCGCGCTTGGGTTGCGTGTACGTCTGCCCGCCGGCGATGCCTCCTATCTGCTTGAAGTGGCGTTCCGCGCCGCTGCCAGCAGCGATATTCAGCCGTTCAGCGTATGCTTGACTCCAGTGAGCGTCAATTCGTGCGAAGGCACTGGCGAGCCTGTCGTCGTTTCGCCGCTTGATCCCAATGCGCCTGTTACGACTGTCGAACCCGGTGGCGATGCTTGCACTGTCACGCCAAATGTGGCGGGAGGCGCGAACATTCGCCAATCGGCAACCGTTAATTCGATCATCGCGGGTGCGCTCCCCGGCGGCGCAGTCGCTGCGGTGATCGGGGTTTCACCGGATGGCGCGTGGTTCAATATCCAGTTCAACAACATCACGGGATGGGTCGCGGCGAGTGTGGTGAATGTCAGCGGCGGGTGCGCCAACGTGCCGACGGTCAACCCGCCCGCGCCGCTCTTCCCGACGAACACGCCCACAGCAACGCCGCTGCCTACGTCTACGCCAACGCCTACACAATCTGGTCCGTGCTTGATCAGTGTATTCGCGCCGACGAATGTGTACCAAATCCCGAACGCGGATATTTCCAACTTGCAAGATCAGGTCAGCGCGGGCGGCGAACTGATCCCAACGGGTCGCTTGGCGGATAACTCATGGTGGCGCACCAACTACGCTGGCGCGTGGATTCAAACCAGCACCTTTGGCGTGACCGTCAACGTGACGGGGAACTGCGCGAACCTACCGATTGTTTCTCCATAGTTACGCCGCATCGTAGAATCAAAAACGCGGATCGTGATGATCCGCGTTTTTGATTCATGCTGTTTAGCGTACCAGCGTCAAAGCCTTACGCACTTGATCAGAAATTTGCGCCAGATGCTCTTGATTGTGCTGAAAATCGATCCCCTTCATGTCGATGGTCAGCACGCGGCACTGTGTCCAATCGCCAATCCACGCATCATACAAACGGTTGAGCCGTTCGAGATAGTCACGCGGGATGTTGCGTTCGTAATCGTTCCCGCGCCGGTTGATGTGCGACATGAGCGTGTTCACATCGGCACTCAAATACACGATCAACTGCGGAGGCGGCAAAAAGCTGGAAACGGCGCGATACAAACGGCGGTATGCGTCGTAATCACGTTCGCTCATTTCGCCCTGTTCATATAGATTGCGTGCGAAGATTTCCGCGTCCTCATAGACGGTGCGGTCTTGTACCACGCTGTCGGGGTGATCGATCAAGAGGCGGTGGTGTTCCAAGCGTTTGCCGAGATAAAATACCTGCGAATGAAAACTCCATCGCTTCATGTCGGCGTAAAAATCCGCAAGATAGGGGTTTTCCGCTGCCGCTTCATAAAAGGGTTCCCACCCAAACTGATCCGCAAGTAGGCGTGTGAGCGTACTTTTGCCAGCGCCTATGTTGCCCGCGATGGCGATGAACGATTTCATAGGGGTCATGTTTTAAGAACTCTCGTGAAGGTTTTAATATCCCTTTAAGAGTATACCGCGAACGTATGTTCTGTGCTGGCGAAATGGTGCTAAAGTCTGCAAAAATTTGGTTTGAAAGTTCATATAATGACAGTTATGTCGTAGACGACGGAACTCATTCACCGGGCAGTCATCAAGAAAGGTCGATTGCATGGACTCCAGCGGTGGGACAAATGAAAAAGAACTGCTGCGTAAAGGCGTAGAAGCTCTGCAAGCGGGAGATCGTGTGACAGCATCTCAACTGCTGTCTGATGTGGTCGATCTTAATCCGCTGAACGAGCAGGCATGGTTCTATCTGGCGGCAGCGGAAGCTGATCCGTTTATGCGTAAACGCTATTTGCAGCGTGTGTTGGAATTGAATCCAAGAAACACCCGCGCGCGCGACGTGCTTACACGTATTCAAGAACGCGAAGATGCAGCTAAACCCGTCGAAACCTCTCCCAAGCCGCTCACGGGGACGCTTCGCCCGCCCGCGCCGACCACTGAAAAATCCATGCCACCTGTATATACACCTGAGCCCGTCAATGAACCAAACGAACCGCCGCCCGCATCGTTGCCATTTGTGATGGAGTCTATTGATGACGTGCCAGACTTCAATGCGCTTGCGTCAAGCCCGAAAGCGGTAGCAAGACCTGTTTCGACCACACCAATAGATTCAATGGATGAACTACGTTCACCCGGTGTATCTGGCAGATCGGCTGCACCCGCCTCGTCTGGCAAATCGTCTAAGCCGACGCTCAAAGTGCTTTCGCCGGATGCGGGATCACTGCTCGGCGCGGTGACTGGCGATCAAGGTTTCCCGCTTCCGTTTCATATTTCTGGTTCGCCGGCGCGGGTGAGTGTCGCCAGCATCGGTAAGGCGGGAGTCACGCTGCTGCGTACAGGGACGCGCATTCTGCGCCGTCAGCCAAATGAGTACGTCCAAGAAATTGATCGGGTGACATGGTGGCGATTACTGCTGTATACCGTGTTCACTGCCGCGATCAGCACAATCACACTTATGCTGATTGTCTGCATCTACGAAGGCTGGCTGACGGCCACGGCGCTTGCCCATACTTATAATTTCTTCAGCCCTATCCTTACGCTGCTGCTCGGTATCCCATTTTATGCGGCGACTTTGCTTGGCGGCGCGGGTATTTCGTGGTTGATACTTCGTTTGGCAGCAAAGCCCTTGCAGGCTACGGTGCGCCAACCGTATTTGAAACACGCCTATATGGTCGCGGCGGTATGGCTTCCGCTGTCGATAGTCGCGTCCATCGTGGCATTGATTTTGAGCGTTGTCGGATTGAGTGTGGTCACCATCCTGACCACAACTTTGATTGCTGTGTACGCGGGGTATATCATTCAGCAGGGGATTACTCGACTGTACGGGATTGAAGAAGTGCGCCGCACACGAATCGCGTCGGGGATCGCAGTGGGTGGGATTTTCGTCGCACAGCTGTTGATCGGCGGGCTGCTTGCTGCAATCACGGGCGCGGCGGTATGGGTATTCGTGTTTAGCTAAAGAGAAAATTTCGTTGTAGGGGCACGGCTTCACTCCGAGTTGCCATGCCCCCAAAAATGATCCCCCTATGGCGCGAGTTTTGCCAGACGCGCCGCGACTTCGCGCAGCATATCGTCACTTTTGCAAAAAGCGAAACGCGCCTGTGTACTCGCCATGTGCGCGTGTTGATTGCTGTAGAAAAACGTCGGCGGGATGCACGCCACACCAATCTCGGCGGTGAGGTAGCGCGCAAACTCAATATCATCGCCATCAAATACATTGCTAAAATCCGCCATCGCGAAGTATGTACCTTCGGGTGTTTTCGTTTTCAAGCCTGCTGCGTTGAGCGCCGTCATCATCAGGTCGCGTTTGGTGGTATACATCGCTTGAAAATCTTCATAGTAGGTCCCCGGCAAATTGAGCGCATATGCCGCCGCGATCTGCGCCGGATGGTTAACCGCGAATGTCGTGAACTGATGCGCCCGCAGCACCCCTGTGATCAAGTTTGGATGCCCATACACCCAACCGATCTTCCAGCCGGTCACGCTAAAAGTTTTGCCCAAACTGCTCACTGTTACGGTTCGCTCGAACATGCCCGGCAGGGATGCAATCGGGATATGGCGCGTGTCGCCAAACGTGAGATGTTCGTACACTTCATCGCTGATGGCGATCACGTCGTGTTCGATGCACAAATCCGCGATCATTTGCAGTTCTTCGCGGGTGTAGACGCGCCCGGTGGGGTTGTGCGGTGTGTTGAGCAGAATCGCTTTGGTCTTGCGGGTAAATGCCGCACGCAGTTCATCGGGATCGAGCGTCCAATGCGGCGGGTGCATCGGCACATACACGGGAATCGCGCCCGCCCACTGCACATTCGGCACATAGCTGTCAAAAAACGGCTCGATGATGATCACTTCGTCACCGCGATCTACCAAGCCCATGATCGACGACATCACGCCTTGAGTCGCGCCCGCGGTGACGACTACTCCCTTGTTCACATCAACATCAAGCCCATAGAAACGCCTAGCGTGATCCGCGATGGCTTTACGCAGGGCGGGCGCACCTGTCCCCGGCGCATATTGATTCACCAGTGCGCCGCTACCTGCCGCGCGTGTCAGTTCCGCGAGAATGTCTGGCGGCGCGTCGAAATCAGGTTTGCCTTGTCCCAAATTGAGCGCGTTATGCTGCGCCGCAAGCTCGTTGATTTCGGTGAAAATCGTCGTGCCGAGTTCGGCAACACGGTTGGCGATGGTTGGCATAATGGCGAAAACTCCGGTTGTAGATACTAATTTCCCGCGCGGCGGTGACGTTCACGCGCTTCAGTCGCAAGCACATCGCATCGCTCGTTGTAAACGTCGCCCGCATGCCCGCGAGTCCATTTCCATGTGATATTGTGTTTGGCAGTTTGCGCGTCGAGTGCTTCCCACAGGTCTTGGTTCAAGACAGGCTTTCTATTCGCAGTGCGCCAACCGTTTTTCTTCCAGTTCTTGATCCATGTGGTGATGCCATTTTTCAAATACTGCGAGTCAGTGTAGAAAACCACGCGGCACGGGCGGTTGAGGGCTTCCAGCGCGCGCACGGCGGCGGTTAATTCCATGCGATTATTCGTTGTATCCGCTTCGCCGCCGCTGATTTCTTTCTGCACGTCGCCGTATATCAAGATCGCCGCCCATCCGCCCGCGCCGGGATTAGGCTGCGCGCCGCCATCGCTGTAAATGGTTACGGTTGGAGTGGATTGTTCCACGTGAGCATTATCCTTAATCAAGCAACAGGGCGACAGGAACATACTTTCCTGTCGCCCCATAGATGGTATCAAACGACCTTGCGGGGACGCAATTGTTTTGCGCTCGCAGTCTCTCGTTAGCTCAAGAACTTTCGCAACACTGTCGGCAGAATACCGCCGTTGCGGTAATACTGAACTTCAACCGCCGTGTCGATGCGGCAAGTGACGGTGAATTCCTTCACCGTGCCGTCATCAGCGGTGGCACGCACGGTCAAATCCTGCTTGGGCGTGAGCGCGTCACTCAAACCGATAATGTCGAAGGTTTCGCGTCCGGTCAAGCCAAGCGATGTGTAGCTTTCACCGTCCTTGAACTGAAGCGGCAGTACGCCCATCATCACTAAGTTACTGCGGTGAATACGTTCGTAGCTGCGCGCGATCACGGCTTTTACGCCCAGCAGCATTGTGCCTTTTGCCGCCCAGTCGCGGCTGCTGCCTGTGCCGTATTCCGTGCCCGCCAAGATGATCAGCGGCGTGCCGCTGCTGAGGTAACGTTGTGACGCTTCAAAGATACTCATGACTTCACGCGACGGGATGTGTTCGGTCACGCCACCTTCGGTACCCGGGACGAGTAGATTACGCAAACGGATATTGGCGAATGTGCCGCGAATCATCACTTCATGGTTACCGCGCCGTGCTCCATACGAATTGAAATCGGCTTTTTCGATTCCTTTCTCCATCAGGTACTTACCCGCCGGACTGTTGAGCGCAATATCGCCCGCGGGAGAAATGTGATCCGTCGTGATCGAGTCACCCAACACCGCAAGCGCGCGCGCTCCAATGATCGGCTGCACGGGCGGGAAATTTGCGCTGAAGTTCTCGAAGTAGGGGGGTTCTTGCACATAGGTGCTGCTGCGATTCCACGAATAGACATCGCCGCCGCTGCCCTGAATATTATTCCACGCCTGATTGCCGTCGTAGACATTCCCATACTGTTTAAGGAACATTTCCGGCGTGATGGCAGTCGCCATCGTATCCATGATTTCCTGCTGCGTGGGCCAAATTTCCTTCAGGTACACAGGATTACCGTCACGGTCATGCCCGATTGGCTCATTCACAAGGTCAATATCGACTGTCCCCGCAATGGCATACGCCACAACCAGCGGTGGTGAGGCGAGATAATTCGCTTTCACCAGCGGATTCACGCGCCCTTCAAAGTTGCGGTTGCCGCTGATCACTGCCGCCGACACCAATTCGCCTTCCGCAATCGCTTGGGCGACCCGCTGCGGCAGTGGTCCGCTGTTGCCGATACAGGTTGTACAGCCGTAGCCGACTGTGTGGAAACCGAGCGCTTCAAGGTAGGGGGTCAAGCCCGCCGCATTGAGATATTCTGTTACTACACGCGAACCGGGTGCGAGACTGGTTTTGACGTAGGGCGCGACATCCAAGCCTTTTTCAACGGCTTTCTTTGCCAACAGCCCCGCGCCAATCATCACTGATGGATTGCTGGTGTTCGTGCAGCTCGTGATCGAGGCGATGACAACAACTCCGTGGCCGACTTCGGCAGTATGCCCGTTGTCATGGACGGTGGCATGACGTTCGACAGCCGTTTCATCGAGCGCATAACCGCGCTGATCGACGGGCGCGCGCAGCGCTTTTTCAAAGTTGGTTTTCATTTCGCGCAGCAGCACGCGGTCTTGTGGGCGCTTGGGACCCGCCATACTCGGTTCAACCGTGCTTAAATCTAGTTCCAGCGTATCGGTGAACACGGGATCAGGGGTGGCATCCGTGCGGAACAATCCCTGCTCTTTGCTGTAGCGTTCGACCAGTTTGATCGTCGCTTCGTCGCGTCCGGTGCGGCGCAGGTAAGCGAGTGTTTCATCATCGACAGGGAAGAAGCCCATTGTCGCGCCGTATTCGGGTGCCATGTTGGCAATCGTAGCACGATCCGGGAGCGTGAGATTGCCGCAGCCCGGACCATAAAATTCGACGAACTTATCGACCACACCTTTTTTGCGAAGCATTTGCGTGACGGTGAGTACAAGATCGGTAGCCGTCGCGCCTTCAGGCAAACATCCTGTCAGCTTGAAGCCGATCACTTGTGGCAGCAGCATATAAATCGGCTGACCAAGCATCGCGGCTTCGGCTTCAATGCCGCCTACGCCCCAACCAAGTACGCCCAAGCCATTGATCATCGTGGTGTGGCTATCTGTGCCGACGAGCGTATCCGGCATGGCTTCCTTTACACCATCGACTTCAAAGACCTGTACGACTTTGGCGAGATATTCCAGATTGACCTGATGCACGATGCCCGTTGCAGGGGGAACAGCGCGGAAGTTGTTCAGCGCCTTTTGACCCCAATGCAGAAACTCATAACGTTCGCGGTTGCGCTCAAATTCGACTGATGCGTTCAAGAGCAGTGCATCGGAACGCCCGAAGTAATCCACCTGTACCGAATGGTCGATGACCAAATCAACTGGCACAATCGGGTTAATCTTCTTCGGGTCGCCATTGGCTCGCTGCATCGCGCTCCGCAGCGCCGCAAGATCAACGACAACGGGAACACCCGTGAAATCTTGAAGTACCACGCGCGCGGGCTTGAAGGGAATTTCTACTTCCGCCGGGGCGGGCGCGTTCCAATTTGCCAGCGCGTGAACATCGGCTTCCGACACCTCAAAATTGTCGAGATTGCGGAGCGCGTTTTCCAGCAAAATCTTGATGCTGAACGGCAGTGTTTCAACATGACCGACACCGCTTTCGATGAGGCGGTTAAGGCGGTAGATGACTGCTTCGCCGCTGCCAGTGTCGAAAGTTGCGCGTGCGCCAAACGTGTTTACACGAGTACTCATAGATTGGTTTACCTTTGTTTCGGATCATCGAGGCAGTGATGATCAATCCATCTCAAGGGATAGACAGAAGTGAGGCAATTATGTGCTTGAATGTACTTGGCATTTTTTGTCGTTGAATATGGCTATTCTACCCAAAAAACTGGGATTTGTCAGATCAATTTAATCGCATATGCTAGACGGACTGCGCTCCATTTTGGGTTGGCGGCGCGGAGAAAACGAGGCTCAATCATGACCGATGATAATCGTTCCGCCTTTAGCCGTTTGCGACGGCTGCAAGAACATACGCTTTCAAACATTCCCGCGTTAATCGCCAATCGTGCCATGAGTTCGTTCACGCTGCATCATGAACCACAGCCTGAAGAAAGCACCGCCGATGTGCGCGTGGTCGTGTATCCGCAAGACCCGTTCGTGAGCGAACCGGAAGTGCGGTTGATGTCCGCCAGCGACATTCGCCCCGAACTCATCAACGCGCGCTTTCGCCTGCGTGATAGTGAAAGTCAACCTGCACAGCCTGATGAAGAAGGCAATTATTTGTACTGGCCCGGCACGCCCGAATTCGATCAGGTCAACGCTTTTTATTACGCGACTTTCACGCTTCGCATGTATGAACGTTACGCCCGCCGCGAACTGCCGTGGTCTTTTCCAGCGCCGCGCGTCGATATTGATCCTCATGCGGGAAGCGGCGTAAATGCCTTCTACAGCGAGAGTGATCGCCTGCTCGGCTTTTTTGGCGTAGAACACAACGGTACACCGTTCCGCGCCGCCCAAAGCGCCGATATTGTCAGCCATGAAACCGCGCACGCGGTACTCGATGGTGTTCGTGACTTGTACAACGAATCCTTTGGCTTGGGCGCGCAAGGATTCCACGAGAGTTTTGGCGATATGACCGCTGTGTTGGTCGCCTTGCATGACGATTCATTGGTACAGCGGCTTTTGTCGTGGACACAGGGCAATTTACGCCTAAACAACTTCATCGCGTCGATTGCCGATCACATTGGTTTTGCCGCCAAACAAAGCGAAGCCTTTGAAACACATGTACATGAACACACGATGTATCTTCGCAACTGTATCAATGATTTCAAATCCGCACCGTTCGATCAACTACCATACCGAGCCACGAATTACGATTTGGAACTCGCGCGCGAAAGTCACAACTATTCGCGTCTATTTACAGGCGCGTTCTATGACGTTCTCGTAGGCGTATTCGAGCATCTTAAAACGTCGATGCCGGAACGCATCGCCTTGCACCGTTCGCGTGATATGGTGGGCACGATGCTTATGTGTGCCATCGAGTGCGCGCCTGTAGGCGAACTCGATTTCAGCGATATGGCGCGCGCGTTTTTGGCGGCGGCGCGTGTCCATCATGCCGATACGCTGGATATCCTTAAGCAGGTGTTCGATGCGCGCGGCATTCTTTCTCGCGCCGACGCGGATGCCCATATCGCATATCTCGAAGCGCTGCCGGATTTACGCTTACCAGAAGCGATTAATTCGGCGCTTGCGGCGGCGCGTTTTCTTGAGACCGAGGTGATACCTGCGCTCAAACTGCCTGCTGAAAGCGACCTAACTCCACTGGCGGCTTATCGCAATGCATCTGGCACAGCTTATCTCACGTTTTTCTCACATCGCCGCATCACGTTGAAGGGCAAGCAGTACAAACAGTTCGACGGTTCGCATGTTGATGCGTTCGGCGGGCTGACGCTGATGTTTGGCGCGGATGATCGGCTGCAAAGCGTGTGCTATCGCCCTGTTACGGACAGCGATGTGTATCAAATTGGCGTGCAGACGCGCGAACTCATCGAACACGGGTTGATCGCCACCCATATCAACGGATCGGGGTTGACACCCCAATCGCGTATGCTCACCGAAAAGCCGAAAGGCTTGTGGATACCCGAACTCCCACCGGATGCGCCGCTTGATCTGCCTGTCGATGCGCCGCCCACGCCGCCCAAACCGAGCAAACTCGTCAAGTTTCCGGTGATCTTCGATGCAATCCCGCGCCCGTTGTCCGGCTTCAAGGGGTATCTGGAAAGTTGGCGGATGCGCTGGCAAAAACGATGACCATTCGCGTGTTGAAACGGGAACATGCACACGTTTTACAACACGCCTCAAGGCAAGTAGACTTATGCGGCTAAGGCTGCAACAATGGGCAATCTTTCAACGTACCTACAATCGCTGAGTCTGGCTGAATTTGAATGAAGGGTTTAAGTAATGCCAAGTGATCGTGAACAAAAACCGAGCCGCACCGAACGTGCGAATCAGGAACGCGCCGCCAAGAGTGGTGGAAGCGCGCCACAAGGCGAATCGCGTGCCGCGAGTATTGCCCGCGCAAAAGCGAAACGCGCAGCCAAAGAATCTTCCAGCGGGTCGGCGATTTCGACTGCCAGCAGCGGCGAAGGCACGCGAAGCCGTTCCGTTGAACGTATTCAGGAACGACAGCAGCAGCGCCGCCGTCAGCAAATCACGATTGCGGCGATTTCTGCGGCAGTCGTCATCGGCTTGATCGTGCTGGCAGTGCTGGTGGTCAACGCGCCCGCCGAAGCGCCGATCCCCGTAACGGCGGCACGCTATGAAGGTTTGAGCCAAAGCCGCACCGAAGATGGGTATCCGCGGTTGGGCGACCCACGCGCGCCGATTCAGGTGGGGTTGTATTCGAGCTTCGACTGCCCCGCGTGCCAAGTGTTCCACGAAGATTCAATGAGTGACCTGATCGAGCGCGTGCGTGAGGGCAGCATCAGCGTGACATTTGTGCCTTTGAGTGGGACGGGAAGCATCACCAATGGGCGCGGCGCGGCAGTTGCGGCGGTGTGCGCGGCAGAACAAAATCAGTTCTGGCAGATGCACGACACGCTGTTTAGCTGGACACCCATTTATGGCAACCAGTCCTTCACCAACAACCGCATTCTGACAGCAGTGCGTGAATTAGGTTTGGACGTTGGGGCGTTCAATGGGTGCGCGGCGGGAAACAGCGCCAGTGAGATACTCACGCGCGCGCAGAACCAATCGCGCACGCTGACCAACTTCACGGGTACGCCGACGATCACGATCAACGGTGTTGTGCCTTTGAACGATGAGGGAGTTCCTCTGACCGACCCGATTGACATTCTCGCCGAGCTTGATGAACGTATCCAAGCGGTGCAAGCGCGTAATGCAGCGGAAGCGACTGCTGAAGCAACAGCCGAAGCGACTGCCGAACCTGTTGTCGAGGTGACAGAAGAACCTGCTGCTGAACCCACCGCAGAAGCAACTCCATAAAGGATAATGAACAAAACGGGCTTGGCGCGCCAAGCCCCTGCAAAATCCATTGTGGTGTCCCGGTGATGAGAGATTTTGAAAAGGGGGTTAGGGGAGGGGCGAAGCATTGTCAAGACGACGTAGTATTGTCGTCCATGTCCTTTGATGTCCGAAATACTTCACGTAAAAGTTGAGGAAGTATTGAGGTGTTAGTAAACGGGATGATTTAGGTTTTGGATGAGTGTTGGCGCAGAGATGGTTGTTCATCTCTGCGCTGCTTATTTTGGGATTATTCGCTTTTTGGCAGCATACGCCCCAATTTGCGTCCGCCAAGCAGATGCATGTGTAGGTGGAACACTTCCTGACCGCCATCGCTCTTGCAGTTGACGATCAAGCGGTAGCCGCTTTCTGAAATGCCTAGATCGCGGGCAACCTGCCGCGCCACGATGAACAGGTGACCGAGTACGCCCTCGTCTTCCGGCGTTACGTCGTCCACTGTGGGGATTTCTTTGTTAGGGACGATCAAAATATGCACAGGCGCAAGCGGATTAATGTCCTTAAACGCAGTCACGCGGTCATCTTGATACACGATTTCGGACGGAATTTCGCGCGCGATAATCTTGCTGAAAATCGTGGGCATAAATGTCCTTTCTAACGGACGCGCTTCTGCGCGTCACTACGAGGGAGTTACCGTCTTTTCAGATGGTCTCTTACATCGCCAGCCCGCCATCAACCGTCAGCACATGCCCGGTGATGTACGCGGCTTCGTCGGACGCAAGAAACGCGGTTGCTTTGGCAACATCTTCGATAGTGCCCCAACGCCCCAACGGGATATTCTCGTTGAGCTTCTTGGTGAGTTCTTCCGGCAAGCCGCTGGTCAAATCGGTCAGCACGAAACCGGGCGCGACGGCGTTGACGGTGATGCTGCGCGCCGCGACTTCACGCGCCAGCGCCTTGGTGAAGCCGATGATCCCCGCTTTGCTCGCACTGTAATTGGTTTGCCCCGCGTTGCCCATAATCCCACTGACGCTGGTGATATTGATGATGCGCCCGTAGCGTTTTCGCATCATCGAACGCACGGCGGCTTTTGAACAGAGCCATGTGCTGCGAAGGTTGGTCTCGATAACAGTATCGAAATCGTCCGCGCCCATCATCATGATGACGTTGTCGCGGGTTGTGCCGGCGTTGTTGACGAGAATATCGAGTTTGCCATAGGTATCGACAGCGGCTTTGATGAGCGCGTTCGCGTCATCTTCTTTGCTGACATCGGCTTTGAACGCCATCGCTTTGCCGCCGTTCGCCTCAATTTGACTAACGACTTCGTTGGCGGCATCGGCGCTGGCGTTGTAATTGATCACCACCGTTGCGCCACGCGCCGCAAGTTCGAGCGCGATTCCGCGCCCGATTCCGCGGCTGGCACCGGTCACGACGGCGATTTTATCGGCAAGAGGAGCAGTCATGCTGTTGTCCCTTTAAAGTGTGTTGGCGAATTTCCAATAAGATAACACGGAGATTGACCAATAGGGGCGCAGTCTCGCGATTTTTTATGCACATGACTAAACATAACCCCCACAAAATTATTATGATAAAGCAATATAGGAGATACGTCACTTTCATTGCAAAAACGGACATGTGTGGACACATCTTCTCTCAGTTTTTATAGTCTACAATACAAGATGTGACATATTCTGCATGGGAGATGGGGTGAGGTTTATCGTCCCCCCACCCAACCAATGAAGCGTGTTTGCCCGCGTAATGATCCCGTCATGCTGGCAGCGCCGAAGCCATTGTTATTGGCGATATACACGTCTACGCGCCCGTCAATGCGTGGATTTACCCCATTGAAGGCGAGATAGCGTCCATCCGGTGAAAAGGCAGGATCGCACATGCTCGGCGGCGGGTTCGCCTGCGCGATTAGATTAAAATTTGAATCCAACACTATCGGGCCATAAGGGCATTGACCGTTCGAGCCGCCAATTGCCACGCGCGATCCATCGGGTGACCATGCGGCAGTCATGCCATAGCGTGGAAAAACGAAATCGCCGCGCCGCCCGACCACGCTGCCATCTACGCCCATCATAACGATTTCGGTGCTGCTTGCGGTTGCCGCTTGATAAAGAAGTGTTCGCCCTCCGCTTGCCCATGCTTCCGAGAGTTTGATCGCGTCATCGCCCGCGCCTTGACTGCGTACCTGCTGCGCGTTCCCTGTGACAATGTCCGCGATCCAAAGTGCGCGAGTGGGATCGCCAAAGGTGGGATCGCCCACCGCGAATGCGATTTGGCGTGCGTTCAACCAGCGGGGCGGTTCGGTCACAAACTGGTTAGACACTTGTGTCACCTGACTGCTAGCGAGGTCAAGCACGAAGATGCTGCCGCCAAACGGGGGGGGCGTGTCCGTGCCATCACAGGTGTTTGGTTCAGCCGGAATCCAGCTTGGGCAGGTCAGACGGTCACTGACGAACAGCAGGTAGCGACCATCGGGCGAAAAGCTGGGCCAAAAATCGTAGCTGCCGGTGCGCGTCATATTCATAGGGTTTGACCCGTCACGCCCGACGGTAAAAATGTCGATGTCGTATCCCGTTGCAACGGCGATTGCCAGCCGCGCGCCGTCCGGTGACCAACTTGGGGCGCTGTAAATCCCGCGCTGCACCAGTGAGGAGATGGGCAGTACACGCCCGTTGATACCGATTTGTAAGTCGATGATGTATAAGCCCGCTGTGAGCGATCCACCGCCGGGGCGCATATAGGCGATGCTGTCACCCGATGGCGAAATGAAAATATCGTCGCCTGTTTCGCCCGTGACTTCAAAGATGGGGATGCGGGCGTTAGGCGCGGTAGGGGATGCATAATACAAGATTAAGGTATCGTTTACCGGGCGAGGTGTTCCTGCTGTGCCTTCCCGGTTGTTGAAGTTGATATAGGCGATTAGGGGATTGGCAAGCTGGTTCAGAATATTGTCGGGCGCTTGCGTGCGTTCCCAGTTGTCATAAGTAAACGCCACTGTAGGATCGGGCGGGCGCGTAGGCGCGGCGGTGTCTGTCGGTGTGCTTGTGTCGGTTGGAGAGGCAGTATCGGTTGGTGTTTCTGTCGGAGTGTCGGTTAGTAAAAGGGTCGCTGTATCCGTCGCGGTTGGCGTATCCGTGTCCGGCAGCGTTGCAGTCGGGGAATCCGTCGGTGTGGGAGTCGGTTCTTGCGCCACCATGCTGCATGATGCGCTCAAGATTGCCAGTGAAAGCAGCAATCCAGCGATTCGCGCCCATCGCAGTTGACGGGGTAAACCTACATGAGTCTCGCGCATAAGTTCCTATCAATCACTGCACTACAGATAGGCGCGCAACGTTACCACAAACTGTGTTGTGATTCTATGAGCAGCATCAAACGTGGGAGAAACGTAGGGCGGCAGTGGATGAAACCGCCCTATGTTCGATGAGGAATGCTTAGCGAATATCGTCAACGTAGGTTTCGTAGGTCACGATGATTGAGGCGCTGCGGGTTTCACCGCTGGCATATGCTAACGTGAGTGTATAGGTAGTTGTCGCCGTCGGGCATTGAGTCATCGAACCTGTCGCGCCTATACCCATGCCGTTCAACGTAGCCGTGTAATTCGGGTTATCAGCTGTGATCGCCCAAGATAGGACAGTGCAGGGATAATTTAGCGATACGGTGGCTGGATTCGCCGTGAGCGTGATGTACGTGTTACCAATCGGCGTGCGTCCCGGAACAGTTGTGCCGGGATCGACGGGGACGCTGGTTGCGCTGCCACCTGACGCGGGGGGTCCCGAAATTTGACGCGGGACGCGCAGTATCCATCCCACGACTAGGCGGGATGTGTCGGCGAGACAGTTTGCTGCCACCAGATCGGGGATTGAGATGTTGGCGCGCGCTGAAATACCGCTGAACGTATCACCCGGCTGCACGCGGTAGGCGAACCAATCGGCGCGTGGCGTACATGTTCCGCCTGCCCCTGAAATGGTTGGTGTCGCTCGCGCGAACGGCTCTTGACTGCGATCACCGGGAATAGGATCGGGGACGATGACCGCTTCATCGAGCAGACCAAGCGGCAGGCGTGCCATTTCTTCGCTGTCGAAAGGGCGCAGTTCCGAAGGTTCAGTGTTCGCGGTGAGTCCATCTTCACCGCCCATGCCGACCCACACTTCCGCGCCGGGGATGAGGATGCGGGTTTCTCCCATCGATGTGATGGTGGCACTGCCTTCCAACAGCGAAAGGATCATGTCGTCGTTTTGACTTGCGGTGACGTGCATCGTAGAACCTAAGCTCACGTCTACGCCATTAAGGGTCATTTCGATGCGTTCACCGCGCGGCGATTGAATCAGCACGCCGCTTTCGGGCAGTTCTTCACATGCAAGCCCGCCAATGCGCGTGCGAACGGTAACAGCGCGCATGTCGGCTGTGGGGTTATCGACTTCAGCTTCGCCGTACAGCACCATCGTCACATTTTGACCGGGCAGCGAGTCGGGCAGGTTCGCCTGCGCTTTGATCACGGCGATGCCCCAGATGCCCATCAAATCGCTGAACGGGGTAGTTGTGATGCGTTGGAACGCTTCCAGGGGGGCAATATCGCCACTGCTGATGAAAGGCACAATTTGTTCGACAGAACGGAAACGCGCATCGACGCGCTGATTCCCGTAACAGGCTTCGTTTCGCCCTAACGAGTCGCACGCTTCGCCCACACGCTCCAATGCTTCGGTAACGAGCGCCGAACATTGATTTCCGCCGAACTGTGCGGCAGGAAGGCTGATCGGATTCGAGATAGGCGAATTGGACATCGCCGATATGTTTTGTTCATCCCCTATGACCGCTGCGGCAAACGTTGAACCCGCCAGCGCGAATGCCGCTATGACGATCATCGTCAACAGGACCGGGAAAATACGTTTGTTCATAGGTTGCGCGCCCTATCTGTTTTAACATCTGTAATTGAACATGATAGGTTGATTTGCCGGTTTGGGCAATTGAACGGCAAGTCTCACAGTCTGACGATCACCCTACGCCTTTGGTTTGGCAGCGTGTGGGTTAAGGATGTAGTATGAGCCACGTTTTTCGCCAATCTTTTTGAGCAGCTTTTTCGTCACAAGGTCGGCAAGGTCACGGCGGATTGTTTCCGCGTGAACGTCCGGGCACATAGATTGCAAATCACTGTTGGTGATGCGGTGATTGCCATTGGTCAAGTAGGTGAGCGCCACTTCCTGACGCGGATTTACGATAACGTCATTGAACACGCCCGTATATTGTAAGGTGTTCGCGTTGATGGGAATTGGTGTGGGTGGGGTAATAACGACGGGTTCGGGATGATTGTACAGGGTAACACGGAAACCACCGCTTGTTTCTTCAAAGCGCGGCGGCTGCAACTGCTGCGCGTGCATCAAATCGTAGACGCGATCCACGCCGTAGCCCAAACGCTCGATGAAGCGCATATCCGACAGCACCTGCACGATGACCGGGTTGCGCGAGAAGCGTTCATCTTTGATGTTGTTGATCGTCACAGGTCCGGGGAGTTTTCCGGGACTGGTGACTTCCATGTGGTCGCCAAAGATAAACAGGCGAATTTCGTCGCCAGCGATGCTGTAATCGCGGTGGGCGACGGCATTTACGATGAGTTCACGCGCTGCTTCCAAAGGATACTCGAATTGTTCGGCGCGTTCCATGCTTTTGCCAAGATGCACGCCTTTGCGAAGTGTGTCAATCAAGAAGGTTTCGGCTTTGCGAATTTGATCGGGAAGCGTGCCGTTGAGATCGACGCGCGTGAACTTGTCCCCCATTGTGCTGCCAGCGAAGCGCACCGCCGTAATCGTCGCGCCGCGTATGACGGCTTGCGGGTCTTTGCCGAACAGCAAAATCCCCGCGTAAGTGGGATGCAGTTTGCCACCGTCAACCTCACGGGTTAGGCAGCCGCGCTTAAGAAGAAGGGTTTCGTGCGTTATAGCGTGTGATCCGCTGCTGGATGCGCCCATCATTTGGGCGTAGGCTTTCACTTTGTCCCAATCGAGATCGTCCAGCGTGGTATCGGGGGCAATCTCGGTTTCAAAACTGACTTCGCCGCGTTCGATCATCAAACGGCGGAGTTCACGCGGGCGCAGCGCGAGATTTTCCGTGCCGTGACGGAACAAGTAGCGCCCATCGAGCGCGTAGACATGTGGAAGTCCTGCCGGGACATGGACGATCACGACGATGCGATCACGCAGTTGAGTGGGGCGTGGTAAAGGGATGATCAACTGCGGTTCGATTGAGAGTGCGGCTTGCAGGACGCGATCCACAGCGTTATCGCTGTCTCGCACGCCGACCAAGGTGCCGTTAGGACCCAATACGCCGATGACCAACGTGCCGCCGCGCGCGTTCGCCATCGCTGTCAGGATCGCGGCAATCGAATCGAGCGGTGCGTTTTCACTCACCCAATCAAGCTGCGCTCCGCGTCCGGTTTTGATTGCCCCCCACAAATCATCGATCATGACGGCTGCTCCCCTTGACACTGTGCCGCGAGACTATTTCTCGTCTTCCTTATCTTTTTCTTCTCGCTCACGGCGAATTCTATCGCGTTTGAGTTCGCCTTCCGGCGGTGGCAGCAGAAGCGCGTCCATCACTTGCTGCATATCTTCGACAAAAGTGATGTTCAAATCTGACAAGGCTTCTTTGGGAATTTCGACAAGGTCTTTCTTGTTTTGCGCGGGCAGAATGACGTTTTTGATGCGCGCGCGCCGCGCCGCTAACACCTTCTCTTTGATGCCGCCAACAGGCAGCACCTTTCCGCGCAGCGTGATTTCGCCCGTCATCGCTGTGTCGCTGCGGACTTTACGTTCGGTGAACGCCGAAATGATGGCGATTGCCAGCGTGATGCCAGCCGATGGTCCGTCTTTGGGAACAGCGCCTTCGGGCAGGTGGATATGCACATCGAAATCTTCAAAGTCGTCATGCGGCACGTCGAGGTCTTCGGCGCGGGAGCGCATGTAGCTCATCGCCGCCTGCGCCGATTCCTGCATCACTTCACCGAGCGAACCCGTGAGCATGAGTGTGCCTTTGCCGGGCAAAACCTGCGCTTCGATGGTCAGCACGTCGCCGCCATTGGGTGTCCACGCCAAACCTGTCGCTACGCCAACCGCGTCTTTGTCGTTGGCGCGTACATCGTCAAACGGTGCGGGACCCAACAGTTTGTAGACATGGCTTTTCTGGATTTTCGTTGGGTAACGTTTGCTTTCCGCCATCATGCGCGCGACTTTGCGCGTTAGGTTGGCAATTTCGCGGTTGAGATTGCGTACCCCCGCTTCATAGGTGTATTCACGCACTAACGCTTGCAGCGCGGGCGTTTCAAAAGACAGGTTTGCTTCTTCCAAGCCGTGCGCCTGAAGTTGGCGCGGGATTAAGAATTGGCGCGCAATCGCGATTTTTTCTTCTTCTGTATAACCGTTCAGCTCAATCACTTCTAGGCGGTCAAGCAGTGCATCGGGCAGAGGATCGAGATCGTTTGCCGTGGTGATGAACAAGACTTTCGATAAGTCATAGGGTACATCGAGATAATGATCGGAATAGGCGTTATTCTGTTCGGGGTCGAGAATTTCCAGCAGCGCCGCCGCCGGATCGCCGCGAAAATCCGCGCCGAGCTTGTCGATTTCGTCGAGAACAAACACCGGATTCACCGATCCCGCCCGGCGCATGGTTTGAATGATGCGCCCCGGCAGCGCGCCAATGTAGGTGCGCCGGTGTCCGCGAATTTCGGCTTCATCGCGCACGCCGCCCAAACTGACACGCACGAAGTTACGCCCCAACGCCGCCGCGATACTCTTGCCAAGCGATGTTTTTCCAGTTCCCGGTGGACCGACAAAGCATAGAATTGGGCTGGCAGCGGCGGATTTCTCTTTGTCTTGGAGCAGTTTACGAACGGCGATGTATTCAAGGATGCGGTCTTTGATCTTCGGCAAGCCATAATGTTCGCGATCAAGGACTTCTTGCGCCTGCTTCACATCAAGTTTGTCTTCGGTGGCGGTTGACCACGGGAGCGCGGTCAGCCAGTCGATATAAGTGCGAACCATGCTGACTTCTGGCGCGACGGGAGTCATCATCGCCAGCCGTGAATATTCTTTCATCGCCTTTTCGTGAATTTCTGGCGGGAGTTCTGCTTTGGCGATTTGCTGGCGCACTTCTTCCAATTCTTGCTGGAAGAAATCTTCTTCGCCCAGTTCGGTTTGAATCACGCGCATTTGTTCGCGCAGATAAATTTCGCGCTGGGTTTTATCCATCTCATGCTGCAACTGGTTGGTGATCTCATCTTTGAGTTCCAACACATTGAGTTCTTGGCTGAGCAGCGTTGCGACTCGCTTTAGGCGCTTGTCGCCATCGGTGATTTCAAGAAGGGCTTGGCGTTCTTCAAAGGGAAGCGCCAGAGTCGAAGCGACTAAATCCGCCAACCAGCCCGGTTTATCGGCATTGAGCGCGTATACCAACACCTCTTCGGGGATGATGTCGTTCATTTCAACCGTGCGCTGGAACATGCTCAAGACGGCTTCCATCATCGCTTCGCTGGCGGGGGTATCTTCGCTGGTTTCGGTCAGCACTTTGACCTTTGCCAGCAAATACGGCTCGGTTTGGACGAATTCGACGACTTTGACGCGCCGCCGTCCTTGCGCCAGTACATTCAATGAATCGTCGGGCAGACGCAGCGTGCGCCCCATCGCAATTTCGACACCGACTTTGTAGAGGTCGGAGGGTTTGATCTTCTCTTTCGACGGATCGCGCTGCGCCAAGCCGATCACGGTTTGGCGATGCGAATCGCCTTTCACCGCCCCTTCGACTGCGGCACGCGCTTGCGCGCTGACTAATGGCACGGGCGAAACCACGTTAGGGTAGATCACCATGCCACGCAGCGGCAGCACTGCGCGCACGAAAGTCCCATCGGCATCGGGTTCGGCATTTGGGACGGAATAAAATTCATTTGCGCCTGTAGGATCAGTCAACGTGGTGTCCTTGCAACCCATAACGATAAACTTTCATTGTACTCTAGGCGCTCATGGGGGTAAATCGTGAAGGCGACACAGTTTTGCATGGCAACTTTTCAGGTTGCTTTTTAATATGACTTGGAAACAATAGCGGTTTCACTTGCGAACGTAAAGAATCATGATATTACGCCTACGCTCTGCGCTGAATATTTTCGGTTGGCTCATCGCGCTGATCTTTTTTGTCGCCTATTCGATTCAGTTGGGCGGCTTGGATGGGTTAAACCGCGCCTATCAACAGCTTGATGGACGAATTTTCGCCGCCGCGCTGCTGGTGCTGGTGATTGGTCACGCGGCAAGGTCGCAGTTGGGCTATGTCAGCGCGCGAACACTGGGATACCCGATCAGCCGCGTTGAATCGCACCGTTACTGGGTGATGGGGCAAATCGCCAAATATATTCCCGGCGGTGTGTGGATGTTCGCCGCAAAAGCTGCACAATATTTGCGACATGGGATGCCGGTTTTGATTGCCAGCGCCGCCGTGACTTGGGAATTATGGGCGGTGGTGTTTGTCGGGTTGATCTTAGGTATTGGCAGTATCAGCGCGATAGACGATGCCGGATGGCGGTTGGTGATCACGGGCGGATCGTTGGCATTAGGCGCTGGGATGGCGCTGTCTTTGCTGCCCGCGTTCTGGAGTGTATTCGTTCGCTTTAAACTTCCTGGCACGGCGAAACTGCACGCGGCTGTTATCGCGCTAGAAAGCCGCCGCTGGATATTGGTCACGCGCCTATTGATCTATTCGTTCATAATGTGGATCATTACGGGTATTGGCTTTTATCTGCTGCTGGTATCAATGGATGCGGGAGATATTGGCATTTTGCCCGCTGTTTATGGTTATGCCGCCGCGTGGACGATAGGATTTTTGACATTTTTCGCGCCCGCAGGTTTAGGCGCACGAGAAGCTGTATTGACGTTGGTGCTCACGCCAATGCTGGGGGCAGAATTCGCCCTATCGCTGGCTGTGCTGGCGCGTGTGTGGTGGTCACTCGCGGAAGTCGTGCATGTGATTGGCACGGGCATTTTGACATGGATCAACAACCGAAATGATCGATCTGTACTCGCAGACTCAGATGCAACCCTCACTAATCGCGGGAAATGAGCCATACCCTCTCGATTTGTCGATTGTGCTACCGATTTACAATGAACGCGAGACCATACGCCCCTTATATGAACGACTGTGCGCGGTTGTCGATGGACAGGGTTGGAACGCCGAGTTTATTTTTGTGGATGATGGCAGCACGGATGATACACTCAAAGTGCTGCTCGAACTGCATGAGCGCGATCCCCGCGTGATTGTCGTGGCACAGCGGCGCAATTTTGGGGTGGGACAGGCGCTCAATGTCGGGCTGCATCTCGCACGCGGCGCGATGATTGTGACCATGGATACTGATTTGCAGGTTGTGCCGGAAGACATTACGCTGCTGCTGGATAAGCTGAATAAGGGATACGATCTCGTGTGCAGTTGGAAACGTGACCGCCGCGATCCTTTGGTCAAGCGGCTGCAATCGCGGTTGGGGAATCTCTATGTTGGGATGCTCACTGGCGTGAAGCTGCACGACATCAACAGTTTGTTCAAAGCCTTTCGACCAGAAACTATCGAACATTTTTATTTTCACGGCGAAATGTATCGTTATATGGCGTTGATGGCTCATTTCGCTGGTTTTCGTGTCGATGAAGTCCCGGTCGTGCATCACCCGCGCCAACATGGTCGGTCACGGTTCGGGGCAGGACGCATTGTGCGCGGCTTTATCGACGCGCTGACGATTGTGTTCATTTATCGGTATGGTCGCCGCCCGATGCATGTTTTTGGCGTGACGGGCTTGATGATGCTTGCGATTGGTTTTCTCATCAATTTGACGCTTTCGCTGGAATGGCTTGCAGGCGTGCGGCCCATTGGTGATCGTCCCGCGTTGATTCTCGGTGTGCTGCTGATGTTGATGGGTGGGCAGTTTTTCACGTTAGGGTTGCTTGCGGAGATGATCATTTCGCTGGTGCAGCGTGGGGACATTGCGGTAAAAAATATCTACCGCAACACCGCGCGGATTTATCGCCGCGCGCCATTGTCTGATAAAGCATAATCATCCATGAACAAACGCCCAAATTTGTTCATCGTTGGGGCGGCGAAAAGCGGCACAACGGCGATGCACCAATATCTCGCCGCGCACCCTGATATTTTCATGAGCACGTACAAAGAGCCGCATTACTTCGGCGCTGATTTGATCGGCGCGCGCATGGAGCAGTTTCGAGGGAAAACGGATAAGTATCTGCGCCTGTTTGCCGATGCCCGCGACGAACGTTGGCGCGGTGAATCGTCGGTGTGGTATTTGTACTCAAAAAGCGCAGCGGGAGAAATCAAGCAGTTTGCGCCCGATGCGCGCATCATCATTATGCTGCGTTCGCCGCTTGAAGTGAGCTATTCGATGTTTTACCAATCGCGCTATACGGGTAACGAAGTGCTGCCCACGTTTGAAGCGGCGCTCGATGCTGAAGCGGAACGCTGGCAGGGGCGGCAGATTCCACGCCTTTCACATACACGACATGGATTGTTCTTCACCGCCATCTGCCAATATACGGATATGGTCAGCCGCTATTTTGATGCTTTTGGGCGGGAATATGTGCGCGTGATTATCTACGACGATTTCAAGCGTGATACGGCAGGGGAATATCGCAAGACATTAGAATTTCTCGGCGTTAATCCGACATTCACTACGCCGTTTGATGTGGTGAATGCCAATAAAGAAGTGCGTAATCCCGCCGCGCAAAAGGCATTAATGGCGCTTGGTATTTCCCCTATGCTGCTTAAAGACCGTCTGACGTATCTCGCGGTGACAGCGAAATGGCTGCCTATGTCGATTCGTGAGCGTATGCTCAACCCTGTGACGAGTGCTTATACCCGCTACGAACGTCGCCCGGAGATGCTGCCGGAGACACGCACCCGCTTGCAGAAGTTGTTCTTACCCGAAATGGAACGTTTGAGCGCCCTGCTTGACCGCGATTTAACCCATTGGTGTCGTTAAGATGACTTCAGAAACAACCCTGTCTGCTGTGTCCCGTGTTCCACGCTTGCATTATGCCGTGATCGTCGCCATGACTCTCTTCGCATTCTTTTGGGGGTCATACGGACTCAACAACGATCCCCTGTATTTCGATGGCGAAGTGCTGTCGCTTGGGCACATCGGCGCGCTTCCAAGCCAGCCGGATTATAGTATCGTGGATACTCTTCAATCGGTGGCGCATTGGAGTCCGCAGCATTCTCCCGGTTACTTCGTTGTCCTCAATCTGTACTATCGCTTAATCTGTGTTTCAAACCCCGCAATTTTGCGGACACTGGCGTTATTTCTCGGCGTGCTGTTTGTGCCAATGATGTATAGATTAGGTACGCAAGCAGTTTCTCGTCGTGTCGGGCTGATTGCAGCGGTCATCGCCGGGGCGAGTTTCCCATTCATCGACATGCTGCACGCGGTTCGCATGTATGCGCCGCTGGTGATGACATTGGCGTTCGTGTTGGGGCAGTATTTGTATATCGTCAAGCGTAAGCGAGAACCCGGCTTGGGGGTATGGGTCGCGCTGTTCATCGGCAGCGCCGCAGCCTTGTATTTGAGCTATCTGGCGATATTCGCGTTCGTTGGTATGGGCGCTTATCACCTGTTGGTCGTGAAAAAAGATCGTCGTTGGTGGAAAGTCACAGGCGTGATGCTGTTGGTTGGGGTGGCGTTTTTGCCGTGGCTCGACGTGATGATTCACGGTCAAAACGTTCGCAGCGTATTGGATAACCCGCTCAACATGAATGGGGCGATGCTGGCGTATGCTTCTATGTTGAGCAACGGCGGTCTGCTGCTGTTGGGAACTGCAGTATTGAGCGCAGCGGGCGCGGTTCTTCAGTCGATTTCCGTGCGTAAACTCGTCGTGATATGGGGCGGCACAGCGCTTGCGTTCTTTGTCTTCCACACCATCGATCCGCTGGTTTCGACCAGCCGTTCACGATATTTTATCGTGCTGTTTCCCGCGAGTATTCTCATGATCGCTGTGGGATTCGACTGGTTGGATAAGTGGCGCGTGCTTCATCGTATACGATGGAAGCAGGTCACCCTTACTGTCGTGATGCTAATTCTCTGGGTCGGCATGGGCTTGTATGCGCGGAATAAAAACTTTCTCAACATCTATTACACCACCGGACTTAAACAGCAGGACTTGCATACGCCGTATCACATCTATTTGACGGTGCTGCCACGTTATGTTTCTCCGGGGGATACCGTCGTGACGTTCACGGGCCGTGCTGCTGCGGTTGAGCCGACGAAAATGGGAATCAGCAGTGCAGATTACTACTTTAGCGAGTTAGGAGTGCGCTACGTGTCTTTTATCGATGAATATGATCCCGTCGATTTAGAATTCGCGCGCGCACAGATGGATTTGGTGATGCACGATGAAACCGCCTTCTGGTTGGTGGTGCCGCAAATACGCGGTGATGATAACTTTGTCGATTATGTTCGTTTGCTTGATGAGCGATTTATCGCTTGTGCGGAAACGATTAGTGATTCTGACCTAAGCATCACCCGCTACGGCGTGAATCAAGCGGCGTGTGATGACCCGGAATCGGTGCGCTTGCCCGTTCCAGCGCAGCCGCCATACGGCGAAGCGGTTAATTTAACCAACCCGCCGTAGAGCAATTTGTACGAAATTGCCTAAACAGAGACAATCAAGCATCGACTAGAATTCTGGCAAAATTGTCTGTCCCGGAACAGTCACCATGACCGCATCGCCTCATACCTTTTCCCCGCCTTTCGCTAACTATGCGCTTGAAAGCGGCTGTTATGACGAAATGTTCACCGACAACGCCAGCCCGCGTGAACACTATCGCGCTCTGCATGATCGCCTGCTAGATTTGACACAAGAAGAACTTGGTTATCGTCAACAAGCTGCCGATCTGTCATTTTTGCATCAAGGCATCACGTTTACGGTATACGGTCATGAAGAAGGCACGGAGAAAATCTTTCCTTATGACCTGCTGCCGCGCATCATTACCAGCGTAGAATGGTCAACCATCGAAAAAGGACTTCAGCAGCGAATCAATGCGCTGAATCTGTTTTTGCATGACATTTATCACGGCGGCAAGATCATCAGTGATCGGGTTGTGCCGTATGACCTGATTTACAGCAGCAAACACTTTCGCCGTGAAATGCGGAATGTCGATGTGCCGCGCAATATTTATGTTTCTGTGTGCGGCACGGACTTGATTCGCATGGCAGATGGGCGTTTCGCGGTGCTGGAAGATAATTTGCGCGTGCCAAGTGGTGTGAGCTACATGCTTGCTAACCGTCAGGTGATGAAGCGGGTGTTTCCGCATATGTTCGCCAATTACGGCGTGCGCCCAATTGATTACTACGGGCAAGCCTTACTAAATACACTCCGGCATCTTGCACCGCCACACAACCCCAACCCGACAATCGTGCTGCTGACTCCCGGTGTGTATAACTCCGCGTATTTTGAGCACACGTTTCTCGCCCGCCTGATGGGGCTTGAACTGGTCGAAGGGCGTGACCTGCTGGTTCATAACCATGTCGTGTATATGCGGACGACAGCGGGCTTACGGCGCGTTGATGTGATTTATCGGCGCATTGATGATGATTTTATCGATCCGCTGGCATTTCGGGGTGATTCAATGCTTGGTGTGCCGGGATTGTTCAATGCATATCGCGCGGGGAATGTGGCGCTTGCCAATGCTATCGGCACAGGGGTAGCCGATGATAAAGCCGTTTACTACTATGTCCCGAAGATCATCAAATACTATTTGAACGAAGACCCGATCCTGCCCAACATAGATACGTACCTGTGCATGGATGATACGCACCGTAAGTACGTGATCGCCAATCTCGATAAGCTCGTGGTGAAAGCTGTGGGTGAAAGCGGCGGTTACGGCATGTTGATTGGACCGCACAGCACACAAGAAGAACGGAACAACTTCCGCGATGCGATTAACGCCAACCCGCGCAATTACATCGCCCAACCGACGATTCAGCTTTCGCGCGCCCCGTGTTTCGTCGAAGGACAAATTGAATCGCGGCATGTTGATCTGCGTCCGTATATCCTCTCTGGGGATAACGTCACAATTGTTCCCGGCGGATTGACTCGCGTGGCGCTGCGGCGTGGGTCGCTGGTGGTCAATTCATCGCAAGGCGGTGGCAGTAAAGATACGTGGGTCTTGTACGAGTAGAGGGAACGGTTAGGATGCTCTCACGGGTCGCTGACAGTCTGTACTGGTTAAGCCGTTATCTCGAACGCGCCGAACACACCGCGCGAATGCTTGATGTGCATTTGAATTTAGGACTCGATCAATCACAGGGGATGTCCGTCCGCGAAAACCGCGAACGCTTGATGATGAGTATGTGGCAGACTGCTGCGGGCAGTAACAACGTTCTCGACGATGACTACAGACTGACGGATTACCTGACGTTTGACACGAATAACCCTAAGTCGATTGTGATGGTGATCGCCGCTGCCCGTGAGAACGCGCGGCAGGTGCGCGAACAGATCAGCAGTGAAATGTGGATGCAAATCAACCGACTGTATCTCGATATGAAGTGCGCGACGATGCCGGAAATCTGGGAGCATCAGCCGCATGAGTTCTTTCGCATGGTGCGGGAAGGATCGCATCTCTTTCAGGGAATCACTGACGCGACGATGAACCGCGATGAGGGCTGGCAGTTCATTCAGCTTGGACGGTATATCGAACGCGCTGCGTCGATTGCGCGTTTGCTGGATGTAAACTTTAACGCGCTGCTCATCGACAATGAAGCGGGCGGGACATATTTGCAGCGGATTGGTCTGCTGAAATCGGTCACATCGTTTGAGGCTTACTGTAAGGTGTATCACGCCGATATGCAGCCTAACTGGATCGTTGAATTCTTATTGTTCAACGCCGATTTTCCGCATACGATTCGGTTTTGTATCAAGCAGGTGTGTCAAGCACTCGAAGATATTGCCGTCAAGAGTGGACGCGGGACGAACAATCGTTTGCAGCGGGTGGCGGGGCGCTTACAATCGTCGTTGAGTTTCGATTTGGTGGACGATGTGCTGTCGGGCGATTTGCACCGGTATCTATTTGACATACAGCACCAATGCGATCTCATCCACATGGCACTGTACGAAACGTATATCACCTATACCATAGAAGCATCAGCGTAGCGGGTAAAGCTAAACCGCATCATCATAGGTAAGCCATTCATCGTGTACTACTCGATTATCCATACAACCGCCTATCGCTACAGTGAGCCCATCCGTGAAAGCGTGATGGAACTGCGAATGCGCCCGCGCGACGAAATGAGCGCGCGCGGCAGCATCCAAGGTGGACAGCAGTGTTTTAGCTTTAACGTGCGGCTCGATCCTAAAGCCGATTTGGGGTCGTATAAAGACTATCTTGGCAATACGGTGCATACGTTCAACATTCCCGGTTCGCATGACCGTTTGACGGTGATTGCCGAATCGCTTGTGGAAACGCATATGCCCGCGACTGTGCCGCTCTCTTTGCCGGAAAGCGCGTGGGACGAACTTGAAGCGATGACGGGAAGCGCGGAACTCTATGACATGCTGCTGCCCGGTCATTTTACCGAAATGACCCCCCTGCTGCGCGCTTATATGACGACGCAGAATCTCACCCGATGCGCTGATCCGCTGGCGACGGTGTGGATGATTAACCACTTCATCCATGAGCATTTTGAGTACACGCCTAAAGCGACACAGGTCGATTCGCCCATTGATCACCTGTTGGAAACAGGCAAAGGAGTGTGTCAGGATTATGCTCATACGATGCTTGCGATACTGCGTTACTTGGGGATTCCAGCGCGGTATGTGAGCGGGTATTTGTATCACCGCCGCAACGACAATGTACGCATCAGCGAACAGGACGCGACTCATGCATGGGTTGATGTGTGGATGCCATCGCTGGGGTGGGTGGGGTTTGACCCCACGAACGATACTGCGGCGACGGATCGGCATATTCGCGTGGCGTTGGGACGGGATTATTATGATGTGCCGCCAACTCGCGGGGTGTATAAAGGGACTGCTGCCACGCGCCTTGAGTACGGCGTGATCGCGCATCAGCTTGACGCGCTGCCGATGAATGAGCCGTCGTTTTCGCCTGCACAAATGGAACTCGATTTGTCGGATGCCCCGTTCATCCCACCCCCCGCGCCGATTTCCGCGCCGGGGATTTCTATCGCACAGCAAATTGCCCAGCAACAACAGCAGCAACAGCAATAAAGGTTATTTTGCGCGTCTATTGGGCAATTTGGATGAGCGAAGATGTGTCATTATGTGTCGCAGGCCTGCGATTATTATGCATGACATTAAATTTATGTGATCGCGTTATGTGCCTGTTCGACGCTGGCAGATTGGGAACGCATCGTTTAGACTCGCTGTCCTATTGAGCGAAACGATTTGAAGCAGTAAAGAGGCTTTTTCTACCGATGCGGATACCTATCTGGCTAGCTGTCATTGCGGCAGTGGCAGCCGCTGCACTTGTGATCATTGTTGGATCGACATTGGTTGCGCCATCTGCGGAATTGATAACGGCGGCAGGATTTGAACCTGAAATGATCACGCCGAATGCTGACGGCGATACGGACGTGACCATCTTCAGTTACAGCTTGTCACGCAGCGCCAATGTCACACTTAGCTTGACGAATGAACAGGGACAAACGTATGTGTTCCGCGAGAATGAACTGCGTTCTCCGGGCGATTACCGTGTCGCATTCAGCGGCGTGGTGGATGGATTCACACTTGAGGGGGAAAATATCGCGGGGGAAGTACGCCGCCGCTTGATCCCTGATGGAACGTATACGTGGCGGCTGACCGCTGTGCCAACAACAGTGGGAGAATCATCTGCTGAACAGTCCGGCACGTTGATCATCCGTGATGGTGACGCGCCGCTGCCGTTGATCACTGAATTCACGGTGTTCCCGACAACATTCACACCGAATCAGGACGGGATCAGCGACAGGACACAGGTGAATTTGTTCTTGAGCAAAGATTCGGTGCTGGAGGTATATATTCAATCGGTGAGCGGTGGTCAGCCGATTTACATCCCCGAACGCATCGAAGAAACGGAAGCGGGTCAAGCGGGACGGCACACGTATGACTACGATGGCGGCGTGGATTTGGGGTCTAATCCCCCGCCGGATGGCGATTATGTGCTGATTGCCAACGCGCGCGATGCGGTTGGGCAGGAAATACGACTCACATCGCCGCTACGGATCGAGCAGGGGGGCAAACCGCAAGCGCAAATCGTAGCGCAGCCGACAGGCGCGACGGTAGTTTTCACCACGCAAGCGTGGGATGACCGCTACTACACGACGCGCGAACGAGCTGGCGACTTGATTGACCCGCCAAACAACCCAGAAGATGTGAATCTCAATACAATCACGATGCAAGTGGGCGATCTGTTGGTGTTTCAGCTCACCATTGAGAATTACAGCGATGTGCCAATCCGCACCAGTGGTCCACCGCCGGGAACGGTGTATGAATGGGATCAGTTTGACAGCACGTTCGCGTGGTTTGAAGAAGCGGGCGCGTGGCGCGTGGGGATCGACTGTACGACAGCGGCGCGTGACTATCCTTGGCGTTGGGCGGTGGGGGATGAAGAGTCGCTGATCACGGTGACTGATCCTGATACTGGGAACGTGTATCGCTATCTACCGCCGGGAGCGCGCAGCGTGGTGTGGGGCGCGGTGCGAATGACACGCATTGAGGCGCGGAATCCGCAGAACTGCTGGGCGGGGTTGATTCACGAACAGGTGGAGATTGCGGAGTTCAACCGATTTGTGGGCGCGCGCGAGATTGAATTGATCCCGGTGGCTGCGCCATAACAGCAGATCATTTTTTGTCGCGGCACGAGATCGCCTGTAACATACGAGCAGATAGCTTACGATAGTGACATTATTCGGGTGTGTATACCCCTTCAGGAAGCGATCATGAACGCTCGTTATGTTTATAGGCATCATTTGATCGTTGGACTGCTTTTGGTGATGCTGGTGGCGCTGGCATCATGCCGCCGTGTGGGTCCCGAAATCGGCCCAACGCTTCAACCTACACTCACGCCAACTCCGCGATCCACGCCGCTGCCGCCGGTGAATACAGAAATCCCACCGGGCGCAGAAGATAACCCGCTGGTGATGCTGTTCACGCGGCCACCGGGTTCACGCAGCGAAGTCAGCGATGCGTTTGACGCGCTTGCTGCTGAAATGCTGTCTGCCGCCAATTTGACGATCACGGCACGCGCGGTAACAAGCGGCGCGGACGCGCTGGAAGCCTTGTGCGATTCGTATGGCGATACATCAGCGGTGGCGTGGGTGGATGCGATCACGTATGCAGCGGCGCAAGCGCAAGGATGCGGATCGGCATCGCTGTTCGTCGAACGTTCAATCGCGGGGAGAGCGACATCGGGAGTCACGGTTCAGGTGATCGTCAACACCAATTCGGAAATTTCGTCGCTGAGTGATTTAGCGGGACAGACATTCTGCCGCCTCAATGTCGCTGATTTGTATACGTGGATTGTCCCCGCGCTGATGATGAGCGCCAGCGGTGTTTTACCTGTTGCATTGGGTGGAATAGAGGATTACGACTCGCTTTCGGATATGGTGGGTGATGTGGCGAATGGCACATGTGATGCAGCGGGAATCGCGGCAGTTGATTATGCCGATTTAGAGACCAGCCGCGCCCGCGCACTTTCGCAGACAGTGGTTGTGCCGTTCGCGGTGCTGGTGATGCCCGATGCCGTACCGCTTGGGACACGCAGCGCTGTGCGCGATACGCTGTTGGCTATCGCTGCCGACAGCGAACGCTCCACGATTTTGACACCACTGCTCGACCAATCGCGCCTGCTGCCCGCTGATGATGCCGCGCTTGACGGTTGGAACGATTTCATTCGCGCGACTCGGTTGAATTTCGCGGAACTTGGAGAATAGCCCGTTTGACCGACTCGTGTGTGACCGATCTCGCGGTCATCATCGTCACATGGAATGTGCGCGATTTGGCGCTTGATGCGCTTCGCAGCTTGTACGCCGATTTGGCGCAAAGCGGGCTGTCGTCACAAGTGATCGTCGTAGACAACGCCTCATCTGATGGGACGGTTGAGGCGATCCGCACGCAGTTTCCACAAACGCGGGTGATTGCCAGTCGGGAAAATCTCGGCTTTGTGCGTGGTAACAATCTTGCACTGCGCGAATTGGGTTTCCCCGACAGGGATGACCTGCCGCGCGCGGTGTATCTACTGAACCCCGATACGATCACGCAAATGGGCGCTGGGCGCGCCCTTTTCGATGCACTGATGGCGGATCGCACGGTTGGGCTGGTGGGCGCACGGCTAACTTACGGCGATGGATCGTTTCAACATGGCGCATTCATGTTTCCCGGTTTACGGCAAATTTGGACAGAGTTCTTTTTCACGCCGGGTCGTTTGATCGAAAACGGTTTCAACGGGCGATATGATCGCGCGTTGTATAACGCGGGGCAGCCGTTCGACGTGGATTTTGTGCTTGGCGCGACGATGATGCTTCGGCGTGAAGTGGTGCAGCGCACAGGCATGTTCGACGAGGCATTTTTCATGTACTGCGAGGAGATCGACTGGGCGTGGCGCATCCACAAAGCGGGATGGCGTGTGCAGTGTGTCCCTGCGGCGCATGTGGTACATCTTGGCGGACAAAGTACTGGGCAAGCACGTCCGCAAAGTGTGATCCATCTGTGGACGAGCAGGCTTCGTCTGTACGAAAAGCATCAGCCCGCGTGGAAAACGGCGCTGGCAAAACGCTTGATCGTATGGGGGATGGGGAAAAAGATGCGCGCGCTTGAGCCTGTCACTGCGGATCAGCGGGCGCTTTATGAGGCGTATGAGAAAGTACGGGGGATGGCGATGGGAAGGTAAGTCATCCGCCCCAACCCTAAATCTCTCCCCATTCGCTAGTGACTTTATACTCGCATTTTGCCCATCTACAATATGGCTTTGCTCAAAGACGTGGGGCAGGGCGAAACGAGTTTCGTAAAAAATGGAAGATTTTGGTGCGGTGGGCGACCTGCCGGGTCGCCCCACAAAATGATTCTTTGCTCTTGTGATCATCATGTGCAGCATGACGGAGAAGCATTGAAATAGGTTTTAGTGAATGTTGATTGCGATTGTTTTGACGTATAACGAGTCGGCGCATCTTGCGGAATGTATCGAGAGCGTGCGGTTTGCTGACCGTGTGATCGTTTTTGATTCATTCAGCACGGATACGACTGTCGAGATCGCACGCGCGCATGGCGCGGAGGTCATCCAGCGGCAATTTGATGATTACGCAGGGCAGCGCAACGCGGCATTAGCGGCGGCGCGGGATCGCGGTGCACGATGGGTGTTGTTCGTAGATGCCGATGAGCGTGTTACGTCCAACCTGCAAGCTGAGATTTTAGCGCGTATCGCGGATAGAGAGTCCAGTGTAGTGGGATACAAGATTCCGCGACACAATATGATTTTTGGGGTACTGACGCGCGGCGCGGGATGGTATCCCGATCATCAGATGCGGCTGCTGAAAGTGGGGTTCGCACAGTATGATCCAGCGCGTAAAGTGCATGAAGTTGTGCTGCTAGATGGCGCAGAAGGTGAACTTCACCAGCCGTTTATTCATTACAACTATCAAGATGTGAAGCAGTTCCACGCCAAGCAGAAACGCTACAGCGCGTATGATGCGCGGATCTTGTTCGAGCAGGGGATTCGGGCAAAGCCGCAGAACTATATTTTGCAGCCGTTACGCCATTTCTGGTGGCGGTTCGTCACGCTGAAAGGGTATCAAGACGGCGTACATGGGTTTCGCTTGAGCGCGTTGATGGCATGGTACGAGCTGCGAAAGTATGTGCTTTTGCGTCGATTGTGGAAGCAGGGGTGAGGGAAGAACGGGCAGAGCAAGTGAATCAAAATTACATTTTTCGGACGCGCGGGGAGAAACCGTCGATGCTTCGCACCGCGTTTCTCTCGCGTCCCTACAAAAACATAATGTGTAGGGTTATTGGGGAGATTTTGGTATGCGCGCGCGGCGCTTTGGTTTGCGGACTGCGCGTTCGTTGAAGGCTTTGACTTCGTCGATGCGTACTAAACGCACTTTTCGCCCGACGTAAAATGAAATGATCCAACCTTTATCTGCCCAACCCCGCACCGTCGAGTGGTCACGGTTGATTATTTTTGCCACTTCGTCAATCGTCGTCCAGCCAATAAACGGGTTGGCGACAGGCTGTTCATTTGCAAGCTGGCGTTCTTCGTCAGTGAGTGTGCGTGCCATGGACGGTTTCCTTGCGTGTAAAGTTTATGGAACAGTATAGCAAGGTGTCGTCTGAATCGCTATAAGATGCTTTTGAACTATATGGGATGGATGTAGGTAATATATCGTTATGTTTGCGCTTAAAAAGAGGCGGCGAGATAATTTACCCCGCCGCGCCATTTATCGTCTCAATGCTTGTGGGTGATGTGGGATTCATCTATTCGACAGCAGGAACGAGAACTCCGTATCCGCCCGCACGCCGCTTGTAGATCACGTTGACTGATCCTGTCGCTTCATTGAAGAACATGAAGAAGTTGTGACCGAGCAGTTCCATTTGCTCGATAGCTTCGGGTTCATTCATCGCCGTCAGGGTGATAGTTTTGCGGCGGATAACTTCCAGCGGAATATCTTCTTCATCCACTTCGGCGGCAGCGCCGCTGTTCGCTTCGACTTCGGGAATTTCTTCTGCTAGTTCCAATTCTTCGATGGTAGCGCTAAAGCGAGAACGCCCCTTGCGATTTCTTTCGCGTTTCCCCTTGAAGCGTTCGATGCGGCGGTACATATTGTCGAGTGCTTGGGTGAGCGCAGCTTGCATACTGTTTTCGCCGTTGGCGCTTTCTTCGGCACGCAGTATTGCTCCGCGTGCATGGCGCACGGTGATTTGGGCGATAGAACGATCTTCGCCCCGGCGACTGCGTTCCTCCGTGAGTTCCACATGTATATCTGTGATATTCGGCAGGTAGCGGTTGAGACGGCTCAGTTTCTTGGTCGCGTATTCTTCCATGTATTCACTGACGCGATAGTTTGTGCCGCGAATGGTGATTTCCATTTGCATACCCCCAGAGAAAGGAATCAAAAAACCTTAACGAAGCCGCGCGGCGCTCACCGTAAGGCAGTAGATACGCTGCGCTCCGGCGTTTGCCAACGCTTGCGCGCACGACTGGAGAGTCGCGCCCGTCGTACACACATCATCAATAAGCAAGAAGGTGCGTCCCTGTGAAAGGGTGGGAGAGGCTCGGAAGGCATTGTGGACATTCTGCATACGCGCTTCCCGATTTAAGCCTACTTGCGAGCGGGTGGATCGCCAGCGTTCGATGGCGTTAGCTTCGACAGGAACGCCGATCCGCTGTGCAAGTGCGTGTGCAATACTATATGCTTGATTATACCCCCTTTGGTGAAAATGATCTTTATGTAAAGGTACTGGAATTAAGGTGTCGTAGATCCATTTTGTTTCGCGTAAACATGCCTCCATACGCCGCGCGAAAACATCACTCAAGGCTTGTGCATTGTCATATTTGAGCGCCTTGATGGCGCGGCGGATTTTGCCGGTGTAATGGCTGGTTGTAGCAGCGGCAGCGATTGGGGGGTAAAGTGGCAGCGGAAAATATACCGGTTCAGTGTCGATTTCGCGCTGACACATGGCGCACCAATGGGTATCTAGGCGACCACATCCGGCACAGCGCGGGGGATACAACCAGTCGATAATGGTGGTGACGATTGTGGATAAAAACGGGCGGCGCGTCATTATCACTTTGCCTGTAAACGACAGAAGCTCAGGGCGCACCTGAGCTTCTGTGTTCAACTGCTGATTATGTCTCTGTGCGCCGTGTTCGTGCGCGGAATCGCGGTTCATAACCATCGATGGGACGAACTTAGAATACGCCGTTAACGGTGCTGTTGCCAAACAGAATGATCGCGGAAGGACCGAGCAAAACGATCCAAAGCGACGGGAAGATCAAGAAAACCATCGGGATCATCATTTTGACGGGCGCTTGATGCGCTTTTTCTTGAGCGCGTTGGCGGCGTTTGACACGCATTTGGTCAGACTGGACGCGAAGAATTTTCCCCATGCTGACACCAAGCTGGTCAGCTTGGATAATAGCAGCCACAAATGTGGTCACGTCCGGTACGTCCATACGATTGGACATATCGCGGAGCGCATCGCGGCGGGACTTGCCAAGCTGAATTTCGCGCAGCACGCGCCCGAAAGCAACCGCGAGATCGTTATCCCATTTTTCGTATACTTTGCCCATCGCCATGTCGAAGCCAAGACCTGCTTCCACGCAGATGACCAATAGGTCGAGCGCGTCGGGGAGCGCCTTAACGATGTTATTCTGGCGGCGGGTGATGCGGCTTTTCAAAAGCATCATCGGCAGAATGTAGCCCAAGCCAACCGCGCCGACGGTGTAGAGTAGAGCCGTTTGGCGGGGGAACATATTAGGGGAAATGATGAAGAACAGCAGGAATGCCGCCAACCCCATACCGACAGTGAGCATAATACGCATGGCGAAGAACGATGCAGGATCGGTACTCATGCCCGCCAGTTCGATTTGGTGGCGGATGTTCTCCAATTGCTTTTGCGGCGTGAAGCGCGTAGTAATGTCCGCGAGTTTGCGGATCAACGGCAGCACGACACGGTCTTTGAACGACAGCGAAAGTTCGATTTCTTCCAACGACTGAGGAATATCTTTGTCATCGAACATCGCTAGACGTTCTTGCAAGGGGTCTTTGCCTTGGTCGTCGCGAACGCCCACGTAAACCAAACCAGCGACGACAACCCCACCGACGACTACGATAATCAGGATAAGAATAGGATCCATCGAGATGCCTCGTTCCTAACTATACTTCGATGTCAATGATCTTTTGGATGACCGCCATACCGATGCCGATCATCGCCAAGCCGATGCCAAGCAGGGGCCAGCCACAGGCACGATTTTCAAACAAATTCGCCATGTAGTTCGGGTTGATGCCATACAGGAACAGGGCGAGGATGATGGGCAGAAAACTGATCAAATAGCCTGTAATGCGACCTTGCGCGGTGAGTACGCGGATTTCGCCTTTGAGCTTGATGCGTTCACGCACGGTATGACCGATCACATCGAGAATTTCCGCGAGATTACCACCGACTTCACGGTTGATGTTCACAGCGGTCAAAATCAGGTCGAGGTCGTCACTTTCGACACGATTGAGCAGGTGATTGAGCGCATTTTCCATGTCGATACCGAGCTGGACTTCCTGCACCACGCGCTTGAATTCAGTCGAGGTGGGTTCCGGCGCATCACGGGCGATGGCTTCCATGGACTGCAACACACTGTAACCGGAGCGCAAGGCGTTGACCCACAACCCAAGCGTATCGGGAAGTTGATTTTCAAATTTGATCAAGCGGCTTTGCGTGGCGCGAGACACGTAAATGCGCGGCGCGAAAAACCCAACAAACGCCGCGACGATCCCCATCACCAACTGCTGGCTAAAGAGGACGAAATAGCCGAGCGCGAAGAAGCCGAACACGCTGATAACGTGGAGCGCCGCGTATTCAGAAACCGTCAGCTTGATATCGGCGCGGGCAAGCTGCTGCCGCCATTTCTTGGCAAAGTTACGCTCCGCGACAAGGTTATCGAGGCGTTCCTGTAGGGCTGTGCCTTTGCGTTTCTTTTCTTCTTCGGCATCTTGCTGCGCCAGTTCCATGAACTGTTGATTCAGGGCGGCGTTTTCTTCGTAGCTGCCGAGTCGTTCTTCGATGAGGTCACGTTCAGTGCGAACACTGACCACACCGTAGATGACAACAGCAGCCGCTACAACCCCTGCCACAAGAATGATGATAAGTTCCGGTCCCATAATCCACCGCCTTTACTAGCGGCAGGGCAGTCATTCAATGACTGCCCTACACTTTTTCCTGAATGTGCTGCCCCGACTTAGTAATTGCGACCAACACCGAATACTGACGGCGGGAGGTAAATGCCCGCTGCTTCAATGCGGTCGGTGAATTTCGGACGGATACCCGTTGGGCGCAGACGACCAACGATCTTGCCGCCTTCTACACCGGTTTGTTCAAATTCGAAGATGTCCGACATGGTGATCATATCACCTTCCATGCCCTGCACTTCGGTAACTTTGACGACTTTACGTGTACCATCGCGCAGACGTTCTTGATGCACAATGAGGTCAACCGCGCTGGCGATTTGTTCACGGATGGCGCGCACGGGCAAGTCCATGCCTGCCATCAAACACATCACTTCCAAACGCGCAATTGTATCGCGCGGGCTGTTACTATGGAGTGTAGTAAGCGAACCGTCGTGACCGGTATTCATGGCTTGGAGCATGTCGAGGGCTTCGCCGGAACGACATTCTCCGACGACGATACGGTCAGGGCGCATACGCAAACAGTTGACCACGAGGTCTTGAATACTAATTTGCCCCTTGCCTTCAATATTGGCAGGGCGGCTTTCCAGCGTGATGACGTGTTCCTGACGAAGCTGAAGTTCCGCCGCGTTTTCAACCGTGACGATGCGTTCGTCATTGGGGATAAAACCGGACAGAATATTGAGCAGCGTTGTTTTGCCCGACCCTGTACCGCCGGACACAATCACGTTGAGGCGAGCGATAATGCACGCGCGCAAGAACTCGATCATTTCGCGGGTGATAGTGCCGTAGGAAATGAGATCATCAACAGTCAGCGGCTTTTTGAAGAATTTACGAATGGTAATGGTAGGTCCAACCAGTGAAATTGGACGGATGACCGCGTTCACGCGCGAACCATCGGGCAGACGAGCGTCTACCATTGGGGATTGTTCGTCAACGCGACGACCTAGCGGGGCAACAATGCGGTCAAGAATACGCAGCACATGATCATCGTCTTCAAAGGCGATATTGGCGCGCGAAATGTTGCCTTTACGTTCCACAAAAACGTTCTTCGGTCCATTTACCATGATTTCGGTGATGGTTTCGTCGGCTAGCAGGGGTTCAAGAGGACCAAAACCCATAATTTCCGCGACGATGCTTTCAAACAAACGCTGGCGTTCGGCGCGTGCCAGCACCATGCTTTCTTCCGCGAGGACGGCGTTGAACAATTCTTCGATGTGAGCGCGCACTTCGTTTTTGCGCGTCAAGTCAATCGCTTGGTCAAGTTCTGACAGCAGGCGATTTTGCACACGGGTTTTCAGGTCGAGATAGGTGTTATCCTGACGGGTTGTTGGGCGACCCGCGACGGCTTGATTACGGGTACGCATCGCCGCAAGACGCGATTCGTCCCCGCCGCCGCTTCCGGGGTCTGCCAACGGCGATGATTGGCGGTTGGGGGGTGGTTCTCCACCACCTGTGCCACCGCTGCCAGAGCCGCCACTTCCACTCCCGCCCTTCTGAATTCGGTTCAACAGTGAGGACATAGGTGCAATTCTCCAAACTTAGGGAACTCGCCTGTCCAAAAGCGGCGCGCATCGTAAAAGTAGATGGGTACTTGGACAGGCATTTCTCATACAATACGACAACTTCTTACGCTAGGTCAATGCAGGGTTGCTGTTTTCCAACGGCAGGTCTACTTGTTCAAACGAAGCCCTAATCCGCTTTTCTTCTTATTCTTATCGGCTTCGGTATCGTCTTCTTTGGTTTCGCTGCCCATCAACTGCGCGAACAGCGAATCCGAAAAGTCGAGCAGTTCTTTAATTGGCGGTTTGGTGCGGTCACGCTGCGCCACAGCTACCGCCGGAACCCCCTTGTTGATGGCGCTCAAAATGATCTGCGGCGCATCGGGAATTTTGGCTTCGATTGGGCGCTTCAAGAACTTTTCGATATTGGCGGTTTCGAGCGTGACACGGTTACGATTACGCTCGTCTTCGACGCGGTTGAGCAGCAGCACCATCTTTTCCGGCGGATAATTGAGTTTGTCGAACAGTTCCATCATGAACTTGGTGTTCTTGACGGAAGAAAGCGTCGGATTAAGTACCATGACGATTTTGCTGGCAACGTCAGTTAAGGACAGCAGCGTTTCGTCTAAGTGGCGGCTGGTATCGACGACGACGAAATCGTAACCGTTGGCGACCTTTTCGATGATGCGCGCGACGGAGGTCGGGTTCGCTTCGATGTCTTCGGCGTATTCCGGACGATGCGGACCAAGCAGCACTTTCAAGCCGCTTTCGTGGGTAGAAACCACGCTGTCGAAGAAATCGGTATCGAGGTCATCGACTTTGGGCACGAGGTCAGTAAGCGTGGATTGGCTTTGCAGCTTGAGAAAAACGCCGACATCGCCAAATTGCAAATCCGCGTCGATGAGCAGCACTTTGATGTTTTTCTTCATCAAGCCAGACGCGAGATTCGTGGCGATGGTGGTGCAGCCTGCGCCGCCCTGCGGGCTGTAAACAACGATGACATGACCAGCGCGAATTTCCGCGTCACCGTTTGTGATGATAGGCTTGCGGACTTCGACGGGCATATCGACGTAAGCACGCTGCTGCGCGCGGATGGGTTCATAGCTGCGATAGACTGCGCGGATGGTATTGTAAAGCTCGTCCGGGTCAATCGGCTTGGTTAAGAAGTTGCGTGCTCCCGCTTGCATGGCACGGCGCAGATAGTCGGCATCGTTGTTGACCGACATCATGATTACGCCCGCTGTCGGCAGGACTTTCGTGATCTCACTAGTCGCCTGAATGCCGTCCATATCCGGCATATTGATATCCATAATGACGATGTCTGGGTGGCTTTCGAGCGCGTGCTTAAGCGCTTCACGCCCTGTACCCACCGAACCGATCACTTTAAATTCTTGTTCTTCAAATGCCAGCAGTTTGCGAATGTTCTCGCGCGTCTCTGGAATGTCATCCACGAGGAGAATGCTGATCACATCCTTGCCGCTGGTGCCACCTTGGTTTCTGTTCAACATACGACAATCTCGATTACACTCAGTTGGTTGCTACCCAAAATGGACATTTTGCGGGGCGCAGCGGGACACTGTGCCTAGTTTTTGTGTGCCTGATGAACGGAAAGGGCATGGCATAACCCTTGACGAGAAGCCATGCCCCTTCCGAAATAGGCAGCCGATACAAATCTGCTTACGGCGTATCAGACAGCGAAATTTCTTCGCCAGCGATCAACTGACGGATGCTGCGGATAGCCGGTTCGATGGTATATGGGCGTTTGCCGGGAAGTTCGATTCCGTAAGTCGCCATGATGTAGTCAAGGGTGACTTCGGTAGTCGAGGTACGTCCTGTATCATTGACCGAACGAATCGCCAGCGTTACTGGAATACGCGCTTCGAGCATCCATGTGAGCGTGACAGCATCTTGGCGGTTGACACCAATGGTTACGATGTCGCGTACCGGAGTTGGCGTGGGCGGAACGGGCGTGCTTTCGCCATCGCCTTCTTGGGGAGGAATAGGTGTAGGAGTGGGTACGCCGATATAGCGCCCATCTGCCGGGAAATCACCAACATGGAGGACGATTGCGTCTTGAACGGTCAACTGGGTGACCAAACGTGGGCGCTGGCGTTCCGATGGGTTGATGATAGCTACACCAAGCGGCGTGGTATCGAAGCGACCAAAAATCGGTGGGCTGAAGGCGATAGAACCTTCTTCGGAAACGGTGATGAGCGTGAACGAGTTTGGCGAGAGTGTTTGGAAGGCTTCGTCTACGTCAACGAACAGAAGCGACATAATCAGGTCAACGCGGTCACCATCTTGCACGCCGCCAGCAACGCTGGTCAAACGGTCAACGGGGAGCGAGATTGCCACCAAACCTTCAGGAAGCACTGCCGCCACATCGGAACCGACGCGGGCAAGATCAACAATGTCATCAACGACCATGTTGACGAGAATTGGCTGTTCGCGGTAGATGTCGGTGCGGGCAATCTTGTTGACCACATCTTCGAGGTTGGTGATCGCATTACCCGGCGCGGAAGTTTCCGGGAAGGGGCGAATGGCAACCGCGTCAGCGGGAATACGGAAACCACGCGGAAGGTCCTGCACAGCCAAGACAATATCCACAAAGCGAATGGGTGTGGCAGTCGGAATCGGTGTCCCCTCTGGTTCAGAGGTGGCTTGAACGACAGCACCCGGTGTTGCCACTGGTGCAGCCGGACGATTTAAGCTGGGCAGCAAAAACACGAAAATCACTGCGACCGCCAGAATGACGATGGCAATCAGCAGAAATACGCGCAGACGATTCATTAAGGACCTCCGTCGATGTACGCGCCGGTATTAGATCAACATACAGGATACACGAAGAACTATTTCCCCAAGTGTAAACAATCGGTGGGGATTGTCAAACAGGCTAAATGTCCCTGTGTGTGAAAAATCCATCACACACTACGAACCCGATTTATGTCATGAGTTCATCGCTTTCAGGAAGTTCAAGCCGAATTTGCGTGCCTTCGGCTTCTGTGCTGGTCACTTGCATCGAGCCGCCAATCAATTCGTACTTCTCTTTGAGCGTGATCATGCCTTGTACACGGGGGTCAGAGTGTCCTTCTTCGCCGCTGAATGCTGCTTCCGCATCGAAACCGCGCCCATTGTCTTCCACCATGATTTTGATACGTGAGCCGGTCATGTCGAGGCGGATATTGAGTTCTTGCGCGGCGGCATAGTCGCGGGCATAACCCATCAATTCTTGAATGCCGCGAAAGATCATAACTTCACGGTGGGTTTGCAAACGACGTTCTTCACCAAGAATGTCTAGTTTGATGTTCATATCGTTCTTTTCGCGGAACGAATCGACATAGCGGCGCACCGTCGGCACCACGCCGAGGTCGTCAAGCATCATCGGGCGCAAGTCGAAGATGAAATCGCGCACTTTTTGGAAGGTGATGCTGGCGACGGTCTTGAGGTTATCGAGTTCTTCGGCGGCGCGGGCGGGGTTGCGGTCAAACAAACGCTGGCAGATTTCAGATTGCAAGATGAAGTTGGTGAGGGATTGCGCGGGACCATCGTGCATTTGGCGGGCGAGGCGCTGGCGTTCTTCTTCCTGCGCTTGAATGATACGGACGATGTTGAACTTGCCACCTACGGCTGGTGTTGTTTCGGTGGAAGTTGGAGCAGCGGTGAGATCGATCCCTTGCAGTTTATTGAGCATACTTGACAGAATCGTTTGCTGGCGTTCAAGCTGGTCGCGCGTGCTTTTGAACTGCTCCATTTGCCCACGCATTGTGGTTAAACGAAAACGAGATTCGAGGGCTTCATCGTATTTCGCGCGGATGTCCTGACGCGGCGTAGTGTCGATGTTATCCTGAATCGTTCGCAGTTCGCTCATGATGTCTTTGTTGCGCTGGTCTTCACGGTCAATCACGATCTGCGTTTGATCGATTTGCACCTTGAGTTCCGTTAGCTTGTTGCGAACGGCTTTCATTTCGGTGGTAAGCAGTTCGATCAGTTCGTCTTTCGCTTTGTCAGTGCGAATTTCCATCATGGTGTACGCCTCGCTTTAGACTACATATCCGTATTAGGACGCGAATTGGGGCGGTTTGCCAGTCATACAGGCTTGGTGTGCCAACCGCTCCTACTTGTTGGCGGCGCTGCCGCGATTTTCATTTTCGACGCGCACCCAACCCCGGCTGAGCGCCATCACCGCCGCCTGTGTGCGATCTTGGACATTCAACTTTTTCAAGATCGATGTCATGTGATTTTTTACGGTTTGCTGGCTAATCCGCAAGCGACGTGCAATTTCTTTGTTGCTTAAGCCATTGGTAACGCACTTCAGGATTTCCATTTCGCGCGGGCTGAGCGGCACATAGACTTCGCTGCCGTCGGTGAGGACATGCCCCGCGCTGCCTTCGACCTGCGCGTGTAGCCACGACTGCACTTCACGTTCATCCATGCGCTGATCATTCACGACATAATATCCATTCGCAACATCACGAATGGTTTGCAGAAGCTTATCGGGCGTGATGTCTTTTTTGCAATAGGCACTCGCGCCGGATTTCATAGCATGGAGTACCTGTGCATCATCGTGGTAGGCGGTGAGCATAATTACGGCAGTTGCAGAATGGTCGGTTTTCATTTGACGCGCAACTTGCAGCCCGTTGACTTGCGGCAAATTGATATCGAGGATGACGACATCAGGTTTACGCTGTACAGCAAGTCGAAGCGCGGCTTCGCCATTATCACACTGCTCGACGACGGCAATATCGTCTTCGAGTTCAAGCCATTTTTGCAGACCATCACGAAACATCGGGTGATCATCTACGATCATGACCGAAATTTTTTGTGAGGTGCGCCACCGTTCCTGTTCGTTCATGACTTTCCTTCACCCTCCACGTACTACTACAGTACGCCGGAGACTGTTCGCTGCGTCAACTTATCGAATGGTACACGATGCGAACACGAAATATGCGTTAATATTCGCGCGCACCACGACATTTCTAAAATTTGTAAAAATCACCCCGCAATTTTGGGGGACGTTAGTACTAAATTGAGTATAGCGTTATGACTACTTCATGCCAATTCACAAATTGTAATACCACTTGTGCAAAGGGATGTTTGAGCGTGAGCGCGAGGCTATAATACTGGTTCACTTTCTAGCAGAGTGGAGTAAGAGAGATTGAATCGAATCGAGCGCGATGGACTCGCGTTTTATCAGTTTGAAAGTTTCATAGGGGTACACCACGGAATCTTCACGCGGCTTGGCGGCGTGAGTGAAGCCCCGTTTGGAACGCTTAACATGGGCGGCAATGTGGGCGATCAAGCGCGGGCGGTGAGAACTAACCATGAACGTATGTATGCCGCGCTGGGTGTGCCAGAAACGAATGCTTGTACTGTGTGGCAGGTTCACAGCGTCGATGTAGTCATCGCAAACACGCCGGTGCAAGGTCGCCGCTGGATCGCTGCGGCTGATGCGATGATCACTGACCGTGCGAATACACCGCTGTCGATGCGCTTCGCGGACTGTACGCCCATTCTGCTGCACGATCCAGTAAAGGGCGTGATCGGCATCGCGCACGCGGGCTGGCGCGGCACGGTCAATGGGATGGCGGCGAAAACCATCCGCGCGATGGTTCAAGCCTATGGGTGCAAAGTGTCCGATATACGTGCCGGAATTGGTCCGAGTATCGGACCAACGCGCTATCAAGTGGGTGAAGAAGTGTTGGACGCGGCGCGGGCGTATTTCGATGACCTTGAAGGCTTGTACCGTCGCGATCCTGCTGATGGGACGGCGTATTTCGACTTGTGGGCGGCGAATCGGCGCGATTTGCAGCGCGCGGGTGTAGAACAAATTGAAATCGCGGGAATTTGCACCGCCGAAAACACCAACGAATTTTTCTCACATCGCGCTGAAAAGGGCAAAACCGGACGTTTTGGCGCAGTCATCAGTCTGTGATTAACGCATATGATCATTACGGAAAACATCCAACGGGTGCGAGAGGAAATCGAGGCAGCTTGCGCGCGGGCGCGGCGATCTTCTGGGAGTGTAACGCTTGTGGCAGTCAGTAAGACGCATCCGCCGGAAATGGTTCTGGAAGCGATTAGCGCAGGTGTGCAACATTTCGGTGAGAATCGCGTAGAGGAGAGCAGTAACAAGATTCCGGCAGTGCGCTCCCTGCTTGACCCTATGCCCGCATGGGCACTAACGCCGGTATGGCATATGATCGGTCATGTGCAAAGCCGCAAAGCCAAAGATGTGCCACCGCTGTTTGACGTAGTGCATTCGGTAGACAGTGTAAAGCTGGCGAACCGGTTGGCGACTGCCGCGCACGAACAGGGGCGATCCTCCGCGTTGGATGTATTGATCGAAGTGAACGTGTCGGGGGAAGCCAGTAAAGAAGGTTTTTCGGCAGTTGGGTGGAAGGAAGATCGCGCGGTGTATGAGGCGGTGTTGGCAAACATGCGCGAGATTACAGCGCTTTCATCGCTGCGCGTGCGCGGGTTGATGACGATGGCTCCGATTGTCGATGATATGGAGCAAGCGCGTCCGGTGTTTGCAAGTTTGCGCGCACTGCGTGACGCGCTGCAAGAATCGTTGGGCGTTCCACTGCCCGATTTGAGCATGGGCATGACAGATGATTATCCAGTCGCGATTGAAGAAGGAGCAACCATTATCCGCGTGGGGCGGGCGATCTTTGGCGAACGACGTGTGATGACGTGAGCATGGGCGCGTGTGAGTGTCTTTGGCGTGGAAATGGTGTTTGTATCGTAATTGATTGATCCGGTTTGTGATGAGCGAGAAGGTGACATGAACAGTATTCGGCTTATTCTGTATTACATCCTAACCATCTACAGCTATATCATGCTGGTGCGTGTGCTGTTAAGTTGGTTTCCTAACATTGACCGATATAACCCGATTGTGAAATTTCTCTATGATGTGACCGAACCCGTGCTTCAACCGATTCGCAACGCGCTGCGGAATGTTACGCCGGGCGGACTGCCTATCGACTTTAGCCCGTTGATCGTCTTTCTCATCATTTCGGTGCTGATTCGCTTCCTATAGCAGCGGGTATGGACAGTTAATCCTCTGAAATCTTGCTCGATTTTCATAGGGCGTGTTACGATAGCGTGTTAGAAATCATTGCATGTTTTCATAGAGGATTGGCATTATGCCGCCCAATCGCCAGTTCAAAATCACTGATGCACGCAGCGGCGCGGCGATTACCGTCCGCGTTGTTCCCCAGTCCATGCGTACCGAAGTCGCTGGGCTGCAAGAAGGTTTGTTGAAAATTCGGCTTGTTGCGCCGGCTGTCGATCTGCCCGATGCGAATCAGGAATTGGTTCAATTTCTCGCATCCAAGCTGCATATCGAAGCGGAAGCAATCGAAATCGTCGCCGGGACGAACGGACGCGATAAAATCGTGAGCATTGAAGGCATGACGACGGCGCAGGTTGAACAAATTTTGCTCGCGGATGCTGTCGAATGAGTGCGCGCCGGACACAACGGTTGGCTGATGCCGTGCGAGTGTCCGGCGCGTATAGGCGAGTCTCATGGGCGGTGCGCGTTTGCGCTGTCGCTGTGTGTGGGCTAATCGCATTGTCCGCATGTACTTCGCAAGCAGCGACTGAAGCGCCTATCGCAACGCTCACATTAATCCCGCCGACTGCCACCGCGACGAATACGCCCGTTCCGCCGACTCCGACAATAGACGAAACGGTTTCGCGCGAGATCATCCCACAGGTGACAACCGCGACAGCGACGACTTCCGCACCGGATGGCGCATCGCTGATTGAGCGCGATCCAATAGCATCTCAATTAACCTTTATCGCGCAGCGGTTGGTCGCGGATCAAACAGGGTTGCCAACACGTCGCATTCGCGTGGTAGATGTGCGCGCATTCACATGGTCAGACAGCAGCTTGGGGTGTCCGCTGCCGGGTCAATTTTACCTACAAGCGACGGTGGACGGGTATCGCATCGAGCTTGAAGCGGGCGAAACAACGTATATTTTCCACACAGATGTAGATCGTGTGCTGCCGTGTGCCGCGGAAAATGAACGGCTGCCGATCCTAGAATCGACAGCCGAAGTGACAGCCGAAGCGAATTAGCGTGTTACGTCGTGGGAGCGGGGAGCGGTTTTCCAAGCTGAAGCTGCACATCCGCGAGTGACATATGCGCCATCGCGCGCACACTTTCTTGACGGTCACGAAGCGCGCTGTAGAGCGACTTTAGCATCAGCGGATAGCCGAGCTTGCCAATGTTCTGCGCCGCCAGCAGACGAACTCCTGTATCCCCCTCTTGTAACGCGCGCAGCAGCATGTCTTTTGCGCCCTCGCCCGCAGGGAGTGTTTCCCCCTGTGCCGCCGCCCATTCTTGCAGCCATTGGATTTGATCGACTGCCGGATAGCGCCGCGTATGCGCTTTCATACGCCCGAACTGCAACTCTTCAAAGGCGTGCTGTGCAGCTGAACGTACATACCACTGCTCATCTTCCAAAAAGGCACGATAGATGGCGATTAATCCCCACACCGTGCCCGTGCGCCGCAGCCCAAAAATCGACGCGCGCCGCATCGCCATATCCTGTTGATCCGTGACGGCTTCAAATAACACTGGATGCCCTTCTTCGGGCAGCAGGGCAAGCTGTTCGGCAATTGCTTGACGGACGGGTTCGCTGTTTTCAGTAAACGCCAGTACGATAGCCTCCAATGCCTCTTCAGTGGCGAGGGAACCCAACGCGACTGCCGCGCACACACGCACCTCTTGATTTTGATCTTGAAGCAGAGGGATTAAGTCGCGCGCGGTGTCGGATTCGCCTGTTGCGCCCATGCCAAGCGCGGCAAGCCGGCGGATCTGCGGATTGAGGTTGCGTACCGCGCGACGGAAAGTATAGGCGACGTTCTTCATATCGCGGGTATCGAGCAGCGCCGCCGCCGCGCGTTCACGGATCAGCGGGTACTGCGCGGGCGCGATGATCAAATCATTGAGCAGCTTAAAGATTGCGCCGCGCCATGCCGCATCCGGTGGAGCGAATGCCGCCCAACGCGCAATTTCAAATACGTGGTTGTGAAGCAGGTCGGGCGGGGTTGTCAAACGTTCGCGCACAATCATATCGAGGTTGGTGTGCCCCGCGGCATAGGCGAAGGCTTCTTTCCAAGCAGGGTGGGCGCTTTTCTGGCGCACTATTTCGCGCGGCATGTCTTTGATCGATAAGCTGGCGAGGTAAGACGCGAGCAGCGGGTGGCGGAATTGATAGCGATCACCACGGTAGCGCACAAGAATCCCTGTGCGGCGGAGCAAACCGAGCATTCGCCCTTGTACGCTAGTCGTTTCTACGTCCTCTTCTTTTTCTTTGCCTTCTTTTGCATCGCCCGCTTCGCTGTCTTGGGTTTGCGCGGCTTCGGCTTCGCCTGTTTGCTTGATGCCAAACGCCTCACCGCTGATGGCAAGCTGCTGTAAACGCGGGATAGTGATGAAGCCTTCTTCAAGCTGGAGAATCGACAAACGTGAGAGGATGGGGAGTAGTTCTTCAATCGGCATATCCAAGTCGAGATCGCGCTGAATGAACGCACTCATCCAGCCATCAAAACCGGGTTTTTGCACATCATCAGCGTAATTTGCCCACAATTTGATCGTGATCTCGAACGGATTCAAGGCACGGGCATTGGCACGAGCGCGGTCAATGATCGCCTTGTCCATCTCGGTAGATTTTCCACGACGGCGTTTGCCAAAGTTCCCCCAAGATTTCGCCCAATAGGTAGCAGCGGTGCGAATATCCAAGTCTGTCCATGGGCGAATAAAAACGGGCGAAAAACCGAGCGATGTTAATCCCCCGTAGCCGCTGACGGGTCCTGTCACGATATAGAAATTGTCTTGGTATTGATCCATTAACGCTTTGAGCCACGCCAGCGCCACTGGGCGTTCGCTTTCGGGCAGTTCGTCATACCCGTCAATGAGCATGAGAACTTTGCCTTCGTTGAGGCGCTTATAAAGATAGCGCGGGATAGTGCTGGCGGTGACACGGCGAACGGTGTACTGCACGGCGCGCACAATCGGCTCGGCGGGATCGACTTCCGCGCCAAATTCGCCCGCTTGGTCATAGAGTTTCAGGTTGCCCATATGGACATAAATGGGCATTAACTGGTTGAACAGCGGGAGCGCGTTTTTGAGTTCCTCATCGACTTCTTGATTCCATGCGATGCCTTTTTCAGTGGCGAGTCGTTCGCGGGCGCGCTGTTCCATTAAAACGCGCTCTTTAACGCGCACAGCGCGCTGCTTCTCGTTCATGCTGGCTTCTTCTTTGTCGAGCCGTTCTTGCACTACGTCGAACGGCGGTTTGAAGCGTTTGCCCGCGAGACTTTGGAGCAAAATCGACATGAGGGCGGTTGTGCGTCCGCTGCCGGGTGCGCCGAGAATGGCAACGCGCTTATCGCCCGCGCTCAATTCATTGATAGAGAGGGTGTCGATGTTATATGAGGCGTGTAGATAAGGATGATCGTGAATTTGGGGAATAACACGCAAAACGTTGCCCAAATCCTCTTCGGTTTCCAGTGCGAATTCAGAGGCGGGGACAAAGCGCGGCTCAACAACGATTTGGCTCAAATCGACGTATTCCCCCGCGAGATGTTCATGTTCTGCAAGGTCAACCAAATCGTTGACGAATCGGCTGTCGGCAGTGCGTGTCGCGCTGGTTTTTGCGGTGTCGGCGCTTTTCTGCACGACTTGAACCGCACCGGAAATTTGCTTTCGTAGGCGGTAAACGACGTAGGCGCTGCCCCAACCAACCGCCAAGCCGACTCCAAAATTTTCTAGATCAAAGCCCATAAGAACCTCCGCGATGTATTTCTAATTTAATACCACTTTTTCCCGCTGGCTTTCAATTTTTGCTCTGCGCGGGAACAATCAATGCTTATGGAATGAAAAACCACCGCTACAATAGAGATACCTTCGACAGCCGAACGGGAAGTGCAGCCGATGAACCAGAGTGTTCCGAAAAGAACCAGTTTAGCCGCCGATGCGATGCCATCACGATTTACCGCACATATTGTCGCATCTGAATGGCGATGGGTAACGAGCGCGAGTTTCATCCTTACCATGTTGGTGCTTGTGCCGCTTTTGTGGGTCGCGCTGCGCGGCACGCCCGGATGGCAGTTCATGGGTATCCTGCATAACTATCAAGATGGCGCGACATATCTCTCTAAAATGCAGCTTGGCGGCCTTGGTGAATGGTTGGTGTATTTTCAGCATACGCCAGAAACACATGATGGAGCAATTGTCCAACTGCTGTATAACTTGCTTGGGCATTTGTCGCGCTTGAGCGGTGTACCGCAGATCGTGATGTTTCATGTCGCGCGTGTGATCGCGGCGCTGATGATGTATGCCGCACTGTATTATCTTGGTGCGAGCATTTGGGTGCGGGTGCGGTCACGGCGAATTTTCTTCCTGATTGTCGCGTTGGGATCAGGTTTTGGCTGGTTCTTCGGTCCCCTGCTGCAAGTGTCGAATATTCCCGATTTGACCTTGCCGGAAGCTTTTCCCCTGTATACGACCTTTGTGAATGTCCATTTTCCGCTGACTATTGCTTGTTTGGCGCTGCTGGCAGGATTATTTATCACGCTGTTTCGCCCATCGATTGTGGATGATCCCACGTTTGACAGCGGATGGTGGTCGGTCAGTCTGTTGAGTTTATTCCTCGCGTTTTTATATCCACAGTCGCTTGTGCCGATTGGCGGAGCCGTGATGCTGTATGCGGTATCGTTGTATCTGCAAAACCGCCGTTTGGAGATGCGAATCGTCCGCTGGGTGCTGGCATTGATTCTGCCCGCTGTGCCGGTTGCGGCATATTACTATTTTGTAGTGACATTCAACCCGGCAATGGCGGAATGGAATCGCCAGAATGTGAATTTGTCGCCGCCAATTTGGGCGTTTGTGTTGGGGCTTGGTTTGCCGCTTTTGATTGGCTTGCCGAGCATTTTTCGCGCGCTGCGCCGCTTTGAGCGCGATGGTGACCGCCTGATGATTCTGTGGTTGATTGCCATGCTTATCGCCTGCTATATCCCGATGAATGTGCAGCGGCGTTTTGCTGTCGGCATGATGATTCCAGTCGCCTATTTTGCCACGCGCGCGATTGAAGATGTATGGCTGCCGAAAATCAGCCGCCGCTTACGCCCGATTGTGTATACGGTGTTTCTGTCGTTGATCGCGGTGACAAATGTGCTGGTGCTGTTCCTGCCAGTGACTCCGGCGCTCGTCGGTTTGCCACAAGCAGCGACAGGTGTTTTTCTGGAACGCGATTACGCACTAACTTATCGCTATTTAGAGCCGCGCACGCTTGTAGAAGATGTGGTGCTTGCCGCGCCTGTACCGAGTGTGTGGATACCCGCTTGGGCGGGCGCACGTGTAGTCTACGGACATCCTTATGAGACACTGAACGCCGAGCAAAAAGAGGCACAAGTGCGTGAGTGGTACGCGATTGAGGACGCGAGTGATCCGCGCTGCGCGGCGTTGATCGAACAGTATAATGTGCGCTACATTCTCGTTGGTCCGCAAGAAGCGTACTTGGGATCGGCGGCGTGCGCGCAAAACTTACGCCAGATGATCCAGATCGGGGCAGTGGGCGTGTATGCGCCGTAATCAACCTGAGCAGAAAACGTGGGTTTTTGCGGCGGCGGGGGTATTCCTAGCCGCCGTCTTTTTGCTTGCTTCCGGGATTCGATGGGATACGCTGCCGTTCAACCCCGGCGCGCGTTTTAGCGATGCGGTGACGAGTCATTTGCCTGCCGCCGCGTTTCTGCGCGAATCGATCATGGTTGATGAAGCGTTCCCCGTGTGGCGCGACACGATCATGGCGGGGCAGCCGTTCGCGGCAAACCCGCTGAATAAAGTCATGTATCCGCCGCAGTGGTTGGCGGTGATTTTGCCGCCCGTGTTTCATCTTCAGGCGATGATCGGGCTGCATTTGCTGATCGCGGGGTGGGGGATGTGGCGGTGGATGCGGGCGCTTGGCTTGCGCCCGGAAGCGGCGGCATTCGCGGCGCTGATGTATGCGATGAGTCCGCGCATGATTGGGCATTTGGGCGCGGGGCATGTCGATATTGTGTACGCGATGGCGTGGCTACCTCATGTGATGTTGGCGGCGCGCAATCGTTCGGTGCTGCCGTTTGCGCTGACCGCCGCGCTGATGATCATCGGGGATGTGCGCGTAGGGTATTTCGGGATGCTGCTGGCGATCCCGTATGGGGTTGTGCAAGCCGTTCACGACAAACAGATCAAGCAGCTTCCGGTGCGGATGATTATCACGGGTGTGATTTTGTCGGTGCTGTTGGCGGGTTTGGTGCTGTCGTATGGGCAGTGGGCGGTGATGCTGACGCGGGGCAGTTTGACACAGGAGGACGCGGCGATCTTTTCGCTTACGCCCGCGCAGTTAATCGGCGTGATCATCCCCGCCACGGGCAACATTGAAACGCTGACAAGCATCGGCGTGATCGTGCTGGCGCTGGCGATCATCGGCGCGATGCAGTTGGGGAAACGCGGTAGATTCTGGCTGATCGCGCTGGTTCTGGCGGTGCTGTATGCGCTTGGCAGCAACGGATTTTTGTGGACGATGCTGACCGATCTTATCCCATCACTGCTGTCATTCCGCGTGCCGTCACGGGCATGGATTTTAGTCACGTTGATCGTGGTCGTATTGGCGGCGCATGGGGCGGATGCGCTGTTCCGATGGGCGGCGCAGGCGCGGATGCTCACGGCGGGGTCAGGACCCCGCCCTACAATGCCAATGCGGGCGGTGACATTGATCACGCTGGTGCTGGCAGTTGCGGCAGTCGTGATTGGCGGGACAGTGCTGGCGAATATGCTGCCACTGCCGAAAACAAGCGGCGCGGCGTTGATCGCTGGCGGGGTTGGTTTGGCTGTGCTGGTGGTCGCGCTCAACCGCGCAAAACAAGCCGAATTTCTACTGCATGTGGTTGGGGTATTGGCGTTCGTGGAATTGGCGATCATCGGCGGAAACTGGCTGGAATGGCGCGGCGGGGAAGATTGGCTTGAACCATATGCCGATCTGGCTCAATTTCTAGTGGATGATGGTGCAGACCGGATTTATTCGCCAACGTACAGTCTGCCGCAAAACGTCGCGCAGTTGTATCATCTGCAATTGTTCGGCGGCGTAGACCCGTTTCAAGTAGCACACGTCACACAGGCGATTCGCATCGCGACTTACGCAAATGCGAACGCTTCGGCTAACATGAGCCTTGATGTGCCCTACAGTGTGGTACAACCGCCGCTGGATGGAATCGTTGGGGATGACCCCGCCACCGCGAATCGCTTCAGGGTGTACGACACGCGCTGGCTAGGTGCGTGGGGTGTCAGCCATGTGATCAGCGCATTTCCGATTGCACAGCAAGCCCTTGAGTACACCGATACAGTGGATGGTGTGTTTATCTACCGCAACGCAAACTACAATCCCGCTTATGATGCGGCGGCGATTCCAGCGTGGGTGGATTATATGCTGTACGGCGTGTTCGCGGCCCCTGACAGCGATTTCGTCGCTGAGGTCAATGCGAATACACAAACGTGGTTTATGGTGAGCATGGTTGGATTTGCGGGTGTGACGGGCGCGATCATCATTCAAGGCGCGCGAAGACGAATCGGGCGGCATAATCCGCGAGTGTGAGCAAGCAAGATTCAGATAGAAAGTGACGGGTAAACCCGTATGAAGCGTTCCCTGTGGATGCTGGCGTTATCGCTCATTGTGTTGTTTTTCCCCGTTCTGATTGGCGGGGCGTTTTTCTGGGGACTGCCCGCGCTTCAGTTTGTGCCTTGGCGAGTATTCGCGCTCGATCAACTGTTTAGCGGGGTGATTCCGCTGTGGAATCCGCTGAATGGCGCGGGGTCGCCGCTGTTCGCCAACTATCAATCGGCGCTGCTGTATCCGCCAAGTTGGCTGACGCTGCCAACGGGGTTGATCAACCCAGCTGTGACTGCTTGGGTAATGAGCCTGACTGCGATTTTGCACCTGTTCGTCACGGGATGGGGGATGTGGCACTTAACCGGACGGATTGGGTTTAGTCCGTTGGGGCGCGGCGTGAGTACGCTGGGGATGGGGCTAACGCTGTATCTCGTGGCGCGGTTGGGGACGTACCCGACGATTAGCGCTGCGGCATGGCTGCCATGGCTGGCATGGGCGGCGCTTGGCGTAATTCAACTGCGGCGCATCCGCGATGCGGGACAGGTGGCGCTGTTCACGGCGCTGCTGCTGCTGGCGGGACACGCGCAAACGGCGTGGTACACAATTCTGCTGGTGACAGCGTTCACGGTTTGGAGCGCGATCTTCGTCAATAAAGAACGCGCCACCGCGCCACCGCCAAAATTCAAAACGCTGCTGGTATCGGTGATCGGAATCGCGGCGGCGGCGCTGCTTGGCGCTGGGGTGTCATCGCTTCAACTGGCGGCAACTGCCGAACTGCTCGGTCAGAGCCAGCGCAGCGACGGCGCGGATTACTGGTTCGCGCTTAACTACAGCTATTCCCCTGCACGTTCTCTGGCGCTTATCAGCCCGAACATTTTCGGCACACCCGCTGATGGCAGTTTCTTCACCGAAGGCTCGTATTTTGAAGACGCGGCGTATATCGGGTTGATCCCGTTGATTAGCGCGGTGTGTGCGTTGTTCGCGTGGATTCGGCGGCGCACAGATCGACCAGAACATTGGCGTTACGTGCCATTCGCCTTGATTGTGGTCGCGATTGGCTTTCTACTGGCGTTGGGACGATACAGCCCGGTGTTTCCATTTTTGTATGAGCATGTGCCAACGTTTGATTTGTTTCAAGCGCCTGTGCGCTGGCATTTGTGGACGGTGTTCGGCTTGAGCTTGGCTGCCGGAATCGGCGTGGAAGCATGGGGGCGCGATGTTCGCAGCCGCCGCTTTGGGCGATGGGGATTAGCCGCTGGAATCGGAATCGGGCTGGCGGCGATTTCGGTAATGGTTAGCGGGATGGGCGGGACGACGCTGCGCGCGATGGCGGGCGGGATGCTGGCTACAGCAGTCTTTCTCACGGCGGCGGGCGTACTTACACTCAATCAACCGGAGCGCAGCACGTCGGGACATTGGCGCTGGCAGGGATTGGTGCTGCTGTTTATCGCAGCCGATCTGGTATGGGCGGCATGGGGATTGAACCCAATAGTATCAGCAGGGTTTTACCAACGCTTGGATGACGTGGAAGAATCGAGCGGGCGGGTGTATATGCCGACAGCCCAAGAAGAAGTTTTACGCTACGGAACATGGTTTCGGTTCGATGATTATCGTATTGCGGCGAACGATCCCGATGGCGTGCGCGCCAGTGGACTCGCCAATCTCAATTTGCTGGATGGCATATCCAACTTCAATAATTTTGAACCGCTGCTCGTCGATCATTACGCGGCGTTTCTGGCTTCACTGGAACAAGCACGCACAGAGAGCTTGGCGATTGCAGCGGGCTTAGATACGCGGGCATGGTTGATCAGCGGCGGGGCGGTATGCTGGCACAAAAGCGATCTTTCGCTAATGGAAGGTCTGCGTGATCCGGCATGGGATGCGACCAGTGTCGCGCACATGCGTGGCGATGGTGGATGCGCTTCGCACGAACGGGTAGACATGGGGACAGCGCAAATCATTCGTGATGCGGGCAACCAATTGACAATCCAAGTAGACGCGGCGCGAATGGCGTGGTTGATCGTGGCGGATACAGATTATCCGGGGTGGAGCGCGTTTGTAGATGGCGACTCTGTACCGATCTTCCGCGTGAATGGGGCATTCCGGGCGGTGCAGGTGGATGGCGGGGCGCATACTGTCGAATTCGTCTACCAACCGTCGTGGGCGATCCCCGCGCTGGCGATCAGTCTGATCACGCTGGTCTTGATGATTGTGCTGCTGCGAACACGTTCAACAGAGTCGATCCGCTCGAATATGCCTTCGCGGATCGATACCTGAGGGGAGTAGGCATGTATTTTCAACCGCTGCCGCGCCGATCCCGGCGACCCCAGCTTCAAATTAGTGAACGGCGACTGCTGCTGGCACTAGGTGATATTTTCGCCGTGTGCGCGGCAATTTTGATCGCGCTGTACTGGTGGACAGCGATTGACCGTTCCGGTCTGTATCATTTCACGTTTGAATTCATCCTGTCGCAAAGCTACTGGTTTCTCATCTTGCCCGCGCTGTGGGTGTTGTTCGCCAGCGCGTATGACCTGTATGACCTGCGTGTCGCGGCGCACCGCTGGAAAACACTCCAGCGGATGTTGATCGTCACGGCGCAGATGATCGTCGTGTATGTATTGGTGTTCTTCTTGTCGCCTGTAGGGGCGCTGCCGCGCTTGTTTATTTTGTATTACGGGATCGCGTCGTTTGTGCTGCTGGGCATGTGGCGGGCGGCGCGTCCGGTACTGCTTGGCTGGGCAAGTGAACCGCGCCGTGTGCTGATCGTGGGATCGGATGCCAACTGCGGGTTGATTCTGCGAGCGATCAAGGATTATGCCGCCGCCGATTATCAAGTGCGTGGGGTGATTGGCGCGGCGGAAGATGTGGGTAAGTTGATCGAAGATGTGCCGGTGTTAGGAACGGGCGCAGACTTGAACAACTTCGTGCGGCGTGACCAAATCACGGAACTGGTCATCACCAACACGAACGGCTTAAGCGGCGAGACGTTCCAAGCGGTGATGGATGCATATGAGCACGGGATCACGATTGTGCCGATGCCGCTGCTGTATGAGCGGATCGCAGAGCGCATCCCGATTGAACATGTCAACAATGACTGGACGGTAGTGTTTCTTCCAGTCAAGAACAGTGACGCGGCGTTTGATCCATACCCTTTGTTGAAACGATGGATCGACATTTTACTCTCGCTAGTGGGCTTGGTCATTTTCGTAGTTATGCTGCCGTTTCTGGCGCTGATTATTCGTGCTGACAGCGAGGGTGGGATTTTCTATTCTCAAGAGCGAGTTGGGCGCAACGGGCGGGTGTTTCGTATTTGGAAGTTTCGTTCGATGATTAAGGACGCGGAGAAGCACACAGGGGCGGTGTTCGCGGCAGAAGACGATCCGCGTGTGACTCGCGTGGGGCGGATCATGCGGAAAACTCGCTTGGACGAACTACCGCAGTTGATCAATGTACTGCGCGGGGATATGAGCTTTGTCGGTCCGCGACCTGAGCGACCAGAGCATGTAGTCCGGCTGACGGAGAAGATTCCGTTTTATCGCACACGGTTGATCGTGCGACCTGGTTTAACCGGATGGGCGCAAGTTCGTTACAACTACGGCGCGAACGACGAGGACGCGCTGATCAAACTGCAATATGACTTGTACTATATTCGCAACCAGTCGATGCTGCTGGATATCAATATTTTGCTGCGGACAATCGGCAAAGTGTTGAGCATGAGTGGGACATAAAACGCTATGCGGCAACTGACGATGGAACGGGTGATGGGGATTGTGTTGTTCGCGCTGCTGTTCGCGCTGGCGGCGCGCGTGCCTATCGACACGGATACATGGTGGCATTTACGCAGCGGGGAATACACGCTGCAAAACGGCATGATCTATGCGGACCCGTTTTCATCAACGGCAAACGGGCAACCTTGGATTAACCACAGTTGGGGGTCGCAGATCATCCTGTACGGCGTGTGGCAGGTGGGCGGGCTGTTCGGCTTGATGATTTACACGGCGGGGCTTGCCACACTTGGGATGTATTTCGTGTACAAGTCGAGCGCGGGGAGCGTGTATCTGCGGGCGTTCGCGCTGGTGATTGGCGCGGCGGCAGCGGCAGTGTTCTGGTCGCCGCGTCCACAGATGATCTCGTTCGCGTTGAGCGCGGTGATCCTGTATCTCATCCATTTGTATAAGCGGGAAAAAGTGGATCGGCTGTGGTTGATCCCGTTGATTATGGGCGTGTGGGGGAACTTACACGCGGGCTTCTCGATTGGGTTCATCTTTTTGGGCGGGACGATTGCGGGGGAAGTGTTAGGCAATCTGTTCAACAAGAACGGCGAGAACGTCATCGGGTGGGGGCGACTGCGAAAGCTGGTGATCGTGACACTGGTGAGCGTGGGCGCATTGGTGATCAACCCGTATGGGCTGCAAATGCTTGCCGTGCCGTTTCAGACGGTGGGGATTGGCGTACTGCGGGCGTACATCCAAGAATGGAATTCGCCTAACTTTCAGGGACGCGAGACATGGGGCTTTGTGCTGCTGTTGATAGGCGTGTTGGGAGCGGCGGGCGCGAGTAAACGTCGGCTGGATTGGACGGATTTCTTGCTCGTCAGCGGGACGGCATTCTTGTCACTGGTGGCGGGGCGGAATATCGCCGTGTTCGCGGTGGTCGCGACTCCGGTGCTGACGTATCATCTTGAGTCGATTTTGAGCGAACGCGGGTGGGTGGTGCGAAGCGTTAAGAGCGTTTCGCCGCGTATGGGGCGGATCAACCTGATTCTGGTGGTGGTGCTGGTGACAGCGGCACTGCTGAAGGTGGTGCTGGTGATGGAGCCGATCACGGTGCAGCAGGCGATTGAATCGACACTGCCGGTGAACGCGGTTGAGTATCTACGGGAGAACCCGCAAGAGGGCGTGATGTTCAACAGCTATAACTGGGGCGGGTATTTGATGTATGCGCTGCCGGATGTGCCCGTGTTCGTGGATGGTCGGACAGACTTGTACGGCGACACGATCCTGACCGAGTATTTGTCCGCCGCGACGGCGGGCGCTGATTGGCGCGAAACGCTGGATACGCGGGGAATCGGGTATGTGGTGGTAGAAACGGGCAGTGGTTTAGCACGGGCGTTGAGCGAAGAAGCGGGATGGGTAACAGCGTATACAGATGATCTCGCGTCGGTGTTTGTGCGGGAGTAGGGGAGTGCCGCATCGTTGAGCGCAAAAATTTAAGTGCAGCGATTGCACCATTTTGGGCGGTATTTTGTGTCACATTTTAGAGCATCTTCGCGTGGTGGTTAGAAAAGATGTGACACAGGGCAAAATCGCTCACGGGGAGATATGTCCAAAATTCTTATGGGAAGATGTAAAAATTGAGGGAAGATGTGTCCACATGTGTCCGTTTTTGACAATTTCTTGGTGTGTTTGGCGAACGTTATAAAATGGTTTGATTGTGAAGCAGGGAAAAGCACGGTGGGATCAGGACTCCTTCCTACAGCCGAATCCAATAGGAAACGTGGGGTCTCGTTAGTGATGCAGGATGACAATAGGACATAGCGCAAGATTGTATTAGGGCTTGTGAATTGAGCATGACCACCATCATCGAAGCGGGGAACGATGCGGAATAAAGACGAACTCAAACTGGGTACGCTGCTCGGTGACACGCGGCTGCTGTTGATTCTGTTTGTCAGCTTGCGACTGATGATGCTGCTGGTGTATCAGCCGATCATCTCGCAGGGAGTGGAACGCGGGGCGGCGGCGGGCGGCGACTTTGCGTTCTACTTTGCTACAGCCGGGCTGACGCGGCAAGGCTACGCACCGTTCGATGGTTGGTGGAGCGAATTCCCCCCCATTCATGCGTTTCTGATTTCGGGAATCATGGGGCTGTTGGGTGCAAATGCCAATTATGGGGCGTTCGCGATGCTGTACGGACTCTTGATGCTGGTGTTTGACACGGGCAATTTGCTGCTGATTCGCGGGATTGGGTCGCGGCTGCATGGGGTGAACACGGGCACATCGCTGGCGTGGATATACGCGGTGATGTTCGCGCCGATGGTGATGATCTGGTGGACGTTCGAGCCGATGGTGGCGTTCTTTTTGCTGCTGTCGCTGTTTGCGCTGATTCGCGGGAAGGATGCACGCTCGGCGGTGTGGGCAGGAATCGGCGGGCTAGTGAAGTTCACACCACTGATGGTGATTGGCGCGGCGTTACGGTTTCGCTCGACAGGCAAAGCGGCGCGATATATCGCCATCAGCGCGGCGGTGTTCGGGATCGTGTACGGGGCGCTGTTGATCCGTAATGCCGAGATGACCTTGCCATCGCTGACGGCGCAGTACGGCAAGCCGAGCTATCAAACGGTGTGGGCGCTGATTGATGGAAATTATCGCACGGGGAATTTTGGGTCGGTGACGGATAGGCTTGATCCCACGCTGTTGAACACTGGGAGTACGGGCAATCCGGCGGTGATCCCCGGCGTGGTGCGGCTGGCGGCTGCGGGCTTGATCGGTTTGTTTGTGTATGGGCGAACGCGGCGCTTTGACGAATTGGGCACGGTGGCGTTTGTGGCGATCACGCTGCTGATCTTTTTCCTGCAAGCACAGGGATGGAGTCCGCAGTGGGTGGCGCAAATTCTGCCGTTGATCTTGCTGTGTTTCCCGACGCGGGACGGCGTAATCGCGGCGGTGCTGTTGAGTCTGGTGGCGTTCGCGGAGTATCCATTCCTGTGGATTCGCACGGGAGATACGGGCGGGGTGATGACCGGATCGCTGGTGATGCCATTCGCGGTGTTGGTGATCGCACGGACGCTGATTCTGGTCGGGTTGTGCGTGGGGCTGTATCGACGACTGCGGCAAACACCTGTGCCAGCGGGGATGTGATCACCCCACCTCCAGCCCCTCCCCGAATTCAGGGAGGGGAGAAACGCATGTCGCAAGATTGATCCCCATAGGTAGATGGGGAATGTAACGGGGAAATTTTTCGACATGGTTATGAAAAGTATGATGATCGTGCGGCGATCTTGGTTGGTGTTTGGGGTGGTGGCGCTAATTGCGGCGTGGTGGATCGTGCGGCTGATCGAAGCGCCGGGTTACACGGATGTTTTCTATCACTACAACGCGGCGGTGCGAGTGGCGAACGGGCAGGGTTTCACCGAGCCATATTTGTGGACGTATATCGGCGCACCGGATCGGCTGCCTGAGAGCGGCGTGTTTCCATCGCATTTGTACTGGATGCCGCTCACATCGTTGAGCGCGGCGGTGGGACTCGCGCTGTTTGGCGGGGACTATGCCGCGGCGCAAATCCCGTTCACGCTGATGCTGGTTGGGACAGGGCTGATCGGGTTTTGGTTGGGCAACCGCATCGGCGGATCGCTGCGCCATGCGTGGATGGCGGGATTGATCACGCTGTTTAGCGGATTTTACACGCGGTTTTGGGGAACAATCGACACATTTGCGCCGTTCGCGCTGGCGGGATCGGCGTGTTTGGTGATGATGGGATTGTTGAGAAACCAGCCCCCACCCCCCATCCCCCTCCCCGCTGGCAGGGAGGGGGCGAAAGACGCGCCCATTTCCAATGAACGAGAGAGAGTTGGGCGTGCCAAACCTTTACAAGCAGCGTTGATTGGCGGGATGTTGGCGGGAATCGCGCATCTCACGCGGGCGGATGGGCTGCTGTTTGTGATCGTAGGGGTGATGGTGGTGTTGTGGGGTGTGCGCCCTCACTCCCCGACCTCCTCTCCACCGGCGGAGAGGGGGAGAAACGCACTCCTGCTGATTGTCGCCTTGATCGGCGGTTATGGGGTGGTGATGCTGCCATGGGCAGTGCGGAATATCGCGGAGATTAACGCGCCGCTGCCATTGGGCGGGACGCAAGCCGCGTGGTTTCGCAGTTATGATGATTTATTCGATTATCCCCCTGTGAATACGCCGGAAACGCTGTTCGCGGATGGAGTCGGCGGTTTTATCGACTCGCGGTGGGTGGCGCTGACAAACAATCTAGGGACGTTCATCGCGGTTGAAGGGATGATCGTGCTTGCGCCGCTGATGCTGATCGGGCTGTGGGTGCGGCGGCGCGATCCATTTTTGACACCATTCTGGCTGTATGCGCTTGGACTGCATATGGCATTCACGCTGGTGTTTCCGTTTCCGGGCTATCGCGGCGGGCTGCTGCATTCGGCGGCGGCGCTGGTGCCGTTCTGGGCGGCGTTGGGCGCGGCAGGACTGGATGACGTGATCGGCTGGATTGCATCACGGCGGCGACGCTGGCGAGCGGCTACGGCGCGGTTGATATTTTCAGCGGCGCTGGTGGCATATGCTGTCGGGTTGAGCGTGTGGATCGGCAGTCGCGGACGGGTGATTGCCACAGATCAAGTGCCGGAACTGTACCGGACGATCAGTGAAGTGATGCCCGACGATGCGCGGGTGCTGATCAATGATCCGGCGATGCTGTACACGTTCACGGGATTGGGCGGCGCGGTAATCCCGAATGAATCGCCCGATGTGATCCCTGAAATCGCGGATCGGTACGCGATCACGCATGTGGTGATTGAACCTGCGGGACTGCCCGCGCCGATGCAAACCGTTTTGACAAATCCCCCAACATTTTTACGTGAGATTGCCCGCGCTGGCGAAGTGATCGTGTATGAAATTGACAACTAAGCTGCGTGTTCGTCGTCTACGGCGTTCTTCTATTTTGCTGATGCTGGCTTTCGCGTTCACGGGGATGTATGTCGTGGCAGCAGGCGGAAATTTTCCGCTGGATGACAGTTGGATACATCAGACGTATGGGCGCAACTTGGGGCTGCTTGGAGAATGGGCGTTTTTCCCCGGTACGCCGAGCGCAGCATCGACTTCGCCGCTGTATACGGTGCTGTTAGCAATAGGGTATTGGTTGAGGATACCTGTGCAGTTTTGGACGCACGGATTGGGCGCGCTGGCGCTGGCGATCACGGGAATCCTTGGGGCGGGCATCGCGGAGCGCTTGAGTGGGCGGCGCATCGTCGGATGGGCGGCGGGTTTGGCGATTGTGTCATCGTGGCATTTGATCTGGGCGGCGGCATCGGGGATGGAAACGGCATTGTTCGCGATGCTGACGATGGCGTTGATCGCGTATGTGATGGAATACGATCAGCGAGTTTGGCACGATGGGCGCATCGCGATGCGCCCCTACAGAGGATTTCGCGCAGTTGTGTTTGGGGGGTTGGCGGGACTGACGGCGCTGGCTCGACCAGAAGGGGTGCTGCTGGCGGGATTGTGCGGACTTTATGCGCTGACGATGACACTATCGCGCAGACAGTGGGGTTTCGCGGCGGTATTCGTGGTGTGCGCGGGAATGGGATTTGCGGTAGTGATCGCGCCATATATCGCGTACAACGTCGATGTGACGGGCGGGGTGCTGCCGAACACGGCGAGCGCGAAACGGGCGCAAGCGGATGTGCTGTTCGCGCTGCCTTTTATCGAGCGGGTTGGGCGGATGATCGTGCCGTTGATGGCAGGCGGGATGGTGCTGCTTGTGCCGGGATTGGTGGGGTTTGTGGTGAAACTTCACCCCCTGCCCCCCTCTCCCCATGGAGAAGGGGAGAAAATTGGGCACGACGGGGGAAAAACACGGCGGGGTCAGGACTCCGCCCTACAAAAGGATTCTGGCGGGGGCGTTGGGGCGCGGTGGTTGATTGTGGCGTGGGGCGTGGGATTGATCGCGCTTTATGCGGCATGGCTGCCGTTGGACATGCAGCATGGGCGGTATGTAATGCCCGCGCTGCCCGCGCTAATTGTGGCAGGAGTGGTGGGGACAGGGGAATTGGCGTATCGCGCGCGCCGGACGCTGATTGGACGGGTGCTGGTGAACGCGCTGATCGTTTCATCGGGGGTGATTTTTGTCATATTCGCGCTGGTGATTGGGCGAGCAGCGTATGTGAATGATGTGGCAATCATCGACGGGGATATGGTAGCGGCGGCGCTGTGGATACAGGAAAATGTGCCGGAGGATCAACTGCTGGCGATTCATGATATTGGGGCGGTAGGGTATTTCGCACCGCGCCCGATGCTGGACATTGGCGGGTTGGTGAGTCCTGAGGTGATTCCAGTGATTCGGAATGCGGATGCACTGTGGGCGCTGATGGAGTCGCGCGGGGCGCGGTGGTTGATGGCGTATCCCTATCAAACACCGGGAGAGAACGCGGAGGATCCGCGTTTGTGCGAAGTGTTCAGCACGGATAACGCGGCGGCGCGGCGGGCTGGCGGATCGCCCATGATGGTATATCGCATCAGCGAAACGGGATGCAACCCTTGAGAATGCGATTCTATGGATGCAAACCTTAAGTGAGCGTTGATTTTGCATCGACACTGCGTTGGTATACAAACCGATGAATTTGCATTAGGATGAAGATATTGTGAAGATAGACATCACGTCGGGTAGGCGGTAAGATACGCGCATATGACGAACTTGTTTGACAAACTTAATGTTCTGATTCGCGCCGGAATTAACGATCTACTGACGGGTGAATCACATCGCCATGATGCATCGAACCTTTCTTCACGGCGCGTGCCGCCAAAGCAGCTAGGCGCGAACATCGAGCGTGAAATCGCGGCGCTGCGCGAACGTGTCAATGACGCGGTTGGGTACGAAGATAGACTGCGCGCGGCTGTTGACGCAGCGCGCGCCGAAGTAGATCGACTGGATCAACAGGCGGATGCGGCGGTTGAAGCAGGACGAGAAGACCAAGCCCGCTATTTGATCGAGCAGATGCAGCGGGCACAGCAGCGCATGGTCATGGCGGAACGTGACTTGAGCGAACATCAACTGGTGACGCGGGAACTGCTGATGCGCGTCAATGAGATGGATACATGGGTCGCGGAGGCGAAGCGGCAGCAGCATGAAGAAGCGGAAGCCGCCAAACACGCCGCCGGACACTCACCACAGGATGAAACGGGCAGCACGGCAAGCGAGACAGCAGGTATTCCGAACACGCTGGCGGATGTGCTGCGGCGGGCGCAAGAAGCGATTAACAATATGAGCGACTTGATTGCATCGGCGCGGGCGGGCGCAGTAAGCCACGAACCAGCGGATCGCCCCGATGATGCAGCGGCAGCTCCACCATCTGCTAGCACACTGGGGGATCGGCGGGCAGTGGAAGACGATCTCGATCAGCGGCGGCAGAGGCTTAGCAAACGATAAAGTCCCGTCGTTACGCATCAAAATAACAATGACATGCTCACAGGCGTTGACAAACAGCCGATGAAAAAAATACTGGTAGCGGCAGGCAACTTCGATATTACCCATGAGGTCAGGCAGTCACTCGGCTCGACCTATGAAATTTATGAGGCGTATTCGCATGGGGATACGCTGTATATGCTGCGCCAGCAGCCTGTCGATGTGATTTTGATCGATGCGGCGATGTTTGACCGCACAACGGGCATGAAAACGTTTCTTGCGCTGATGACACCGGGAATTGCCACCCCAATTGTGATTTATTCCGGTTCGCAAACGCTGAAAGCCGTCGCGCAGAATGCCATCGCACAGATGAATTCGCGTCAACTGCCGCAACTTGTTCACATAAGCGCATTAGATAAGAATTCTCTGATCGCGGGAATTTATGATGCGCTCAAACTGCCGCTGCCCGCGCTTGAACCGCTTGGCGAGTCTGACGACGACAATCACCTGTACGACACATCGCCGCAGCAGTCGCGCATGTGGCGGGACGAAGAATTTCAGACGCTGTCGGCATTGAGCCGTTCACTTACAGAAGTGCTGGATTTGAGTGAAGTTCTGAATCGCGTGGTGCAGGCGGCACGGCATTTGACGGATGCAGACGAAGGTATTCTGCTGATGCCGGACAGCGAAACGGATCAGTTTTATCTGCGGGCGGAAGTTGGCTTGGATTCGGAGGTCGCGCAGCAGTTTCGTGTCAAACTGCAAGACTCATTCGCGGGAATGGTGTTCAGCACGGGCGAACCGGTGTTGATTGGCGCGGGATCGCCGTTGAAACTCAAAACGCAGTATTTTGTTAATTCGCTGCTGTATGTGCCTGTATCGCTTAAAAATGAGCGCATCGGTGTATTGGGCGTGAACAACCGCCAAAAGCGCGCGGTGTTTAATCATCGCCATCAAGAACTGCTGATGAATTTGGCACAGTATGCGGCAATTGCGATTGAAAATGCGCGTGTACATGGTCAAAGTGTGCAGCGCGCCAAAGAACTGCGCTCGCTGGTTGATGCGTGCGAAGTGATCAATTCGTCGCTTTCGATGGAAACGACGCTGTTCAACATTTCCGAGAGACTCGCTGACTTATTAAGCTGTGGGCGCGTGGATATTTATCAGTGGACACGCCCTAAAACCACCAAACAGCGCACTAACGGTACATCGGCTGCACAAGGCGGCAGTGGCTCGGCACAAGGCGCAGTGGTGGTTGAAGCACAAGAACAGCCCGCCGTACTGGGACGCTATCATCGCTCAATTTGGAAGGTGACGACTGCGCCAGCGATTCCGTTGAAGAATCGTCCAGCGCTGGTAAGCGCCCTTCGTGGCAAGATGATGATGGTCTCAGTTGGGCAAGAAGATATGCAGCCGGAAGTTGAGCGGCTGAATCGCGTGGGCGCGCATTCGATGCTGGTGCTTCCGTTGATGGCGGATGAGCATCCGCTTGGGATGATACTTGCGTATTACACGCGCCCGACGACAATGCCGCCCACCGATGCGATCATCCACGCCCAAACCATCGGGATGCACGGGTTGTCGGTGCTGGTGGATCACGGAGATGCCTCTCACTCATCGCTATTTAGAGAAGCGGGGGAAATCAACCGCCAGTTAGGATCGGCATGGTGCGAGCTCGCGCTGGTGGGGCAAGATCGACGGAGTTTGTTGATTCTGGTAACGTTGGGCGCGGCAACATGGCTCAACCGTACTTATGTTGATCCGTATGTGGAACACACCGATGAAATGATGAATATGGTGCGTTCACAACAGCCTGTGTGGGCTTCGTCGAATGGCGATACAAGTACGCTTGGTTCGCTGTCGATGCTGGAAAAGTTCAACGGGCGGGCGCTGCTCGGTCTGCCGCTGGTGTACCAAAATGAAGTGACGGGTTTCATCATGTTGGTGGATACACAACATCAGCGGCGGTTTAGCGAACGTGAAATTGACTTAGCGCGGGCGATCATGAGTCAAGCGGCGACGGCAATTCAAAACGCGCATTTACTGCGCGAATTGGAAGGCAAGGTCGCGGAACTACGTACCGCACAAGATCGATTGGTGCGAGCCGCGCGGTTAAGCGCGATGGGCGAACTTTCGGCGGCAATCGCGCATCAAGTGAACAATCCGCTGACAACCATAGTATTGGATGCAGAACTGGTGTTGTTGAGCTCATCGTTGGATGACAAAGCGCGCGCTTCTGTTGATGCAATTCTCCGCAGCGGGAAGAAAGCCGCCAGTGTGGTAAGGCGATTGCTCACGTCGGTGCGCCCGGAAGCGCGCGCGGAGATTGCGCCCATTCCCATTATGGAAACGATAGAAGAAACGCTGTCATTGATGCGTTCGCATGTACAGCGGCAGGGAGTCCAACTTGCGCTGCATACGGATTTTGATGAAGCGCCGATTGTTATGGGGACGCGCGATGATCTTGGGGATTTGTGGTTAAATTTAATGTTGAATGCGAATGAAGCACTTATCGGGCGCGCGAATGGGAAAATGGGCGTAGATGTTTCGTCCCCCGACGAACATTACCATGTGCGTGTGGTTATCTGGGATAATGGTGGGGGAATACCGGATAACATCCGTGAGCATATTTTCGAGCCATTCTTCACGACTAAACCTGTGGGTGAAGGAACAGGGTTAGGGCTGCATATCTGCCGGCAGATCATTGACCGCCTGCACGGAACTATCGAAGTGGAGAGTAATCCGCGCATAGGGACGCAGTTTATTGTTCGTCTGCCACTCATTAGGAGCTAGGTAATGACTCATATTTTTGCTGTGGACGATGAAAATGAAGTGTTACAAACCGTCGGGCGTGTGCTTGAGCATGAACAATATGAAGTCACGCTGCTCAATTCCAGTTTGCAGGCGCTGGCGCTGCTTGAGAAACAAAAACCCGATTTGCTGATTTTGGACATTATTATGCCAGAGATGGACGGAATTACGCTGTGTCGTAAACTGCGGCGTGATCCGCGCTTCATCGCGCTGCCGATTTTGTTCCTGACGGCAAAAGGGAATGTCGATGACATTGTGACCGGCTTGGATGCTGGGGCAGATGATTATGTCGTAAAGCCATTTGAGCTTTCGGAACTGCGGGCACGCATCGCCGCACTGCTGCGGCGGGGCAAGCGCGACAAAGGTGAAAACAACGAAATTCAACTGGGTGATTTGAAGTTGAATTCTGAAACGTATCAAGTATGCGCTACTGATTTAGTGGTGCAGCTCACCATGACGGAACACAAACTGCTGCGCTACTTGATGGAACACCCCGATCAGGCGCTTTCGCCTTCGCATTTGCTGCAAGCGGTGTGGGAATATCCAGTCAATACGGGCGATCCTGATTTAGTGCGCGCGCATGTGCGTAATTTGCGCGCCAAGCTGGAAAAGAAAAGCCGCCGCCGCTACATTCGCACCATTCACGGTGTGGGGTACATGATTTCATCTGGAAATTAAGGATATGCACCCGCAGTACGACTTCGCGGGGGATATATCAACACAGACATGATGATCAAACCTGTAAAGGTTGATGCGCGGCGCTGATGATTGTGAACATCAGCGCCGTTTATATTAAATTCATTTTTCGGCGCGGTTGTGTCAACACAATTTTCGGAAATTATTCACGCAAAACCAATACTCATCGCTTTAAGGCTAACTATACTAAAAATATTCAGCATTTAATCTTTGTGTTCTCAATGGTAACTAGGGACAGCCGCGCATGTACGAAATCATGATCGTTGACGATGACCCCAGCCTGCTCGATATGGTCGAATTGACGTTAAAGCGTGAGGGGTTTCAAGTACGCCGCGCTCTTTCTGGGCGTGAAGCGATACGCGCTGTCGAATCACAGCAGCCGGATTTGCTAGTCATTGATGCCGGACTGCCTGATATTGATGGTGTAACTTTGTGCCGCAAACTGCGTGCCGCGCCAGAAACCGCCGATACGCCGATCATTTTTTTGAGTGGGCTTACGGATACAGATAAGGCTGTTGAGGCACTGAATTCTGGCGGGGATGATTATCTGCGTAAGCCGATTATGCCGCGCGAACTGGCGGCGCGCGTGCGCGCTCACATTCGCCGCGCATCACATTTTAATGAAGGTGATTTGCCCGTCATTCGGATTTACTCGATCAGCTTCCGCGTGTTTGTGAATGACCGTGAAGTATCACTAACGCGGGTAGAATTTGACTTGTTAAAACATTTGTCGCGCAAGCCGTTTGAACCGCATTCGACTGAAGAACTGTTGGCGAATGTATGGCAGTACCCGAATGGGGTAGGCGATGCGGCGCTGGTACGCAATCATATTCACAATTTGCGCCAAAAAATCGAACTTGATCCCGAACGTCCGTCGGTGATTCAGTCACGACATGGGCGCGGTTATGTACTCAAAGCACGCATCCAATTCGATGAGGAATTGTCGTATCGTTAAGATTAGGAAACAGTTTCAATTCAGCATCATAATTGTGACAACGACAATGCGGGGATGACTTTCGGGTCATCTCCGTTTTGTTTTCCCTTCAATTTACACAAAACCTGATCAATTTACACACAACACCAAATCAAGCGATGCGCGCACGACATGGTATTATCGAATTGAATAAATGGAAGTTCCGCTGCTCGTTACGGATTCTGTTGTGAGAGAGCGTTATATGCGAAGAACAATTGCTCGCCTCATCGAGATTTTGGACGGTTCGCCCGCCGAGCGCCGATCTACGGTTCACGATGCCGGACAAAAGCGCCGCAAAGCTGTGCGTGGACAGAGTCTCGTCGAGATGGCGTTTATCACGCCAATCTTGATTATTATGTTCGCGGGGCTGGTGGAAATCGGCTGGCTGGCGGATACGTATTTGGATTTGCTGGACGTAACCCGTTATGGCGCGCGCCGCGCGGCGACGCTCGGTGGTGAACGTTCGCCGCTTTCGTGGGCGAATGTTGCCAGCCCCGTCCCCAACGGGAACGTAAGCCCGCAATTTCAACTAGCATATGCGTCTGCCGACCCCGGCGCACAAGCTGATGAAGAAAACAGCCGTTACGAACAGCGCGAAATTTGGACACCGCCGATTACGACACGTCCCGCGCCTAATCCGCTGCCGACAGCAGCCGGTTCGGTGTGCGCGAATCCGCAGCGCTATTTCTTCTACAGTGATACGGTTTGCACGATGCTTGTTTCGCTGACACCGCGCCGCTTGAATCCTTATAACGGGGTGGATGATGTGGTTGTGTCGGCGTTTTCGTTGGTGCGTGTCGATGTGGAACGCGACTTGAATGTTGACGGTGTAGAAAATTGGACGATGGGGGCAGCCAATCGCCCGATTGCTGCTCCGCTGCCGCAGTTGATCGTCGCAGCGCGCTACCCGACAAATACGAACGAGTGTCAGGTCGATGCGTTGGGAGCAAGCGCCCCCACAATTTTTGATGCGCGCGATCCGTTTGATATGAACGGTAACCAGTTGATTGACAGCACAAATCCGTTTGCTGTTTCCCCGTACACCGTTTCCGACTTTGACGAGATTGCGGGCTACGACGCAACAGTTACCGCCACGAGTCCCACGCCAAACGCCATCGAAAAGCAGGTCGGGTTCGTATGGTATGGCAATCATGTGATCCCGAATACGGGCTGCATTGGCAGCGAGTGGTCGATAGCGCGTGTTGAAAACCTGTTCAATCTCCAAAATTACGCCCAAACGACAGAAGAACGCCTAATGATCCCGAATCAGGGTGTGGTGCTGGTCGAAGTGTATTACGAACACACGATGCTGCTGCAAATTCCGGTGCTGTCGCCCGTGTTCGAAATTTTCTCGCAAGATGGCAGACCCGACTTATCCTTGTGGGCGATTTTCCCGCTGCCATCTGTTGAACCGTATTTTGAATTCGAATAGGTCGGCAGAAAATGGCTGAGCGAGTGGATGGGAAACCTACGATGAGACGTTTCCGGCAATACATGCGAAACGGATTCCGTCGCGGGCAGACAGGTCAAGCGATCATTGTTCTAGCGCTGGGGTTTGTGGCGCTGCTCGGCTTTGTCGGCATTGTGACGGATATTTCGCTGCTGTTCGTCCGTTACAGCAGCTTAAGCCGCGCTGTGGACGCGGCAGCAGTCGCGGCGGCGGGGCAAATGCGGCGCGTGCTTGATGGCACAGATACGCGCGGCACCGGCACAACCGCCGACGACATCGACATTATTGGTGAAGCCGCGAGTAATGCGTCACTGGCGCTTGCGGCGCGTTCATACATTGAAGCTTACGGCATTTCGCCGGAAACTGTGCTGGTTGAAACCTGCCGTGTGCAGCGTTTCCGCCGAGACATTCTTGTCAGCGACAATGGCACGCCCGGCGATACCAGCGATGATATTTGGGATCGTGGTCGCCCTGTTGACCGGAACGGCGTGGATTTGTATATCGGATCGCCACCAGCGCCTAACCCCGCCGCGAACGCCGAAGATCTCAACTTATATGAAGAACTTTGCACCGATGAAGAACTCAAACTGGTGCGCGTGACCGCCCAAATCGGCGCGCCGACGACATTTATGCGTTTGCTAGGATATGGTGAAGTTACGCTGACAGTTTCTGCGATTTCGCAAACGGCGGTTCTCGACGTTGTGCTGGTGATGGACGTATCGGAATCGATGCTGACGGCAACCCGCTACAGCGATTTTGAAAACGATGACCCTGAAGTTGACCTTGGCTGGCGAGACGGATCAGGTAATCGTATCGGATATGGTGTGCGTTATCTGCCGCTGCACCATCGCTATATCCGTGCGATTGCGGGTGGGTATGCGGCTGGGCTTCCCGTTCAGCCCGGTTTGCCGTATCCGCAGATGGGAACGGAAGTCCCGGAGGCTTGGGAGTGGGGAGACATCACCACACTTTCGCAAAATCAAGTGCTGACATATGGCCGCCCCGGCTACCCCGATTTGGTGAACGATACCGCCGATGCCTATCTGTACAACGCCTACACGTGGGTGCCAGATGGTGGCGCTGCGGGCGAAGCGCCGGGTTATCCACAGGTTGCGCCGCCGAATCCTTTGTGCGGTGTGCGTATTTGGCCCGGTTCGGCATACAGCCGCGTGGCGATGCCCACATGGCTGCGCCGCGAAATGGTACGCGACAGCGCTGGCGATCCTGCCCCGTTTGCTGATGTTGCTGCTTTCCAAGCAGCGTACTTCACGACTGCTGATCTCACCAGCGGGACAGTGCTATACAACGGGTTTGTGCCGCAGTACAACTATTACGGATGCTGCAACGATCCCAACGGCGATGGCAACTTCAGCGACTTGGTGTGTCAACCCTTCCGTCAAGCGCGTGACGCGGCAAACGGCTTCCTTGAACGTCTCGACTTTTTGCGTGGTGACCGCGTGGCGTTCGTCGTGTTTGACCGTACTGCATCGCTGCTCGACCCGGATGGTGTGGGTTCACAGACCGCGATGATGGAAACGCAGAACGACCTTGTGGATAGCGGCGGTGTGACTATTCGTCGCGGCGCAGAAGAAGTGCTCAACTCACTGGTCGGTGTGCGCGCAGAAAAATCGTTCTATGCAGATACCGACAATGATGGCGATTGGGATGCGCTGCTTTCCAATGAAGCCCCGCGCTCAATCAATTATTTCAACGATACCCCGCTGGCGAATATCGTCGATCAACCGACTTTCAATGCCTGCCCGCTCGATACAGTTGAAATGACTTCGCAGTATGGTCCTTCCGGCGCATATGTGCGTTGGGATGGGGCAAGTACCAGCTTGATCGTTCGTTCGACCAATAATACCGATAACGACACCGTGTTAGACGATGTGACCACACGCCTTGACCGCGCTGGGCAAATGCCATCATGGGTGTTCACGCTTGATGCGGGGGTATGGGGGGCACAGTCGATCAACGGCGGTTTCTCGCGCCAGCGCGACTACAGCTATGAATATCGCGCGTCGTGCGCCGGAACGAACATCGGCGGGGCATTGGGCGAAGGCAACTATGCCCTGTTCTTGAATGGTCGTCGTGAAGGCTCGGTGTGGTTGATGGTTATGTTGAGCGACGGCGCGGCGGGCGCGAGCAATCCTGTTAGCCGTTTTGACGGCGGCACCACCGCGTTTGAGGCTACAGCGCCGCAGTTGTTCGCAACGAACACGCGCACGGGTACATATGTCAATCCGTGGGATCCCACGGACCCTGCAAACGGTACGACGGTCACCATGCCGGTGATTGAGCCCGTTCAGGGTGAATATGGCGCGTATGGGCTTTGCCCGTATGGCACGTCAAGCGCGCCGGGACAGCTTGTGCTAGATCGCTTGTTCCCGTTCTGCTCTGACCTTCGCCCAGAAACGCGGACGTACTGTGGTGAACCATTCGTCGCAGATGATCCCAGTATTGTGATTGTTGATAACCCGGATAACCCAAGCTGCGAAGATTACTACGACGTGGACGACTATGCACGCGACTGGGCGGACTGGATTGGTTTGACAAACCTGCAAGGGAAAGTCAACGGCGGCGCGGATCAACTTGTACCGACGATCTTCACCATCGGTTTCGGTCTGAATTTTGGGTACGATGCCAATGGCAACCCGATTCCGCCCTGCACCGCCACTGATTATGACTGCTTGCGTGGTATTAGCGCGACGAACCCCAACTTGAACTACATCCCTGACTATTTGGGTGAAGAACTGCTGCGCTACATTGCGGATGTGGGTGATAACAGCCGCATCGACTGGGACTATTGGCAGTTCCAAATGGGTGCGCGCATCCGTAACGGTATCAGCGCAGGACAAACACAGTATGGTCCGCGTGGAGCATGTGAACTGCCGGAAGAAGACCTGCCGCCTGTCGCCAACGCGCGCGAACTGTATCTGCCGCTGCCGCCGCGCCAAAGCTGCGGCAACTACTATGTGGCGGCAACAGAAGAAGACTTGAATCGCGTGTTCAACGAAATCGCATCGCGCATGTTTACGCGCCTTTCACAGTAATCGGGATCTAAGAGGTCGCTCTGACGAAGTTAGGACGCGCAATGGAAGAATTTATTCAGGAAGGACAAACTCAACGTAGACGGCGGAGACAGGGGCAGTCAATTGCCGAATTCTCATTGACCCTGCCGATCCTTCTGCTGTTGGTGTTTGGCATCATCGAGTTCGGTCGTATTATGCAAGCCGTCGTGACGCTGCAAAACGCGGCGCGCGCGGCGGCGCGCTATGCGACCACCGGGCAGTTCGATGACGAACTGTATCTTGCAAATCTTGAATATGTGCTGGCGGCAAGCGACGTTAACACGGTTGTGCCGTGTTTGATGGCAGCAAATGACGCTGAACGCCTAGCGCAAATTGGGACAGTGACAGGAATCACTGTCGATGGCAAGGCGCAGTCGCTGTTTTGGGGTGGATACGAAAGTATCTATGCCACATTCTACGGCGATCAAAACCTGACTACGGGCGATAATCCAATCGCGGATGAAGACTGTGATCCGTCTGATCCTGCCGACCAGAACCGCCGCCGTGACCTGCTGCGTATTTTGTCAATTTATGACGAAGCGCGGCGCGGTGCGGCAGGGTTGGCGCTTGGTGGTGAAAGCACCACAATGCCCGGCGTTCGCTTGAGTGAACTTCCTGATCCGCTCCTGTATTCCGCGACGGATGCCAACCCATATGGCACATTGTCATATGCGTCACTTGCGAACATCCCTTGGTATTGGCAGTGGCTTCGCCCAGAAACCGCACGTATTTGCGTGGGCGGTCCTTTTGGAACCTGCGCTGATGTTAATCAACGTGGTTTGCCCGCATCGGATGAACCGGGTTGGTTTAACGTGATGATGTGCAGCACGCGCCGCGAAGATGACCAAGAAGGCGTTGGCGATCAACAGCGCAAATATCAAACAATCTTTGATGCCGCGCTGACTGACCCTGAGAGCTATGGTCCTGCGTGCATCATGGATGACGATCTCGGAAATGTAAATCCGAATAACGGCTTCCCGTGGATTGATGCGGGTGGTCCCGGCGATACAGTCAGCATCGTGGTGCAGTTCAATCATCCGTTGATCACGCCTTTGGGGCTTGGCCCGTATGTTCGGCTTGAAGCGCGTCGTGTCGCCATTAACGAAGCCTTCCGCAGTCCGAACGCGGGACCACTGCAAGTTGGTTTGTCACCTGCGATTGAAACTTCTGCACCGCCGACGAATACGCCAACGCCGTCGGAAACACCTACCGATACCAACACGCCAACCGAAACGGGTACAGCGACGAATACGCCAACCTTGGGGCCGACGGATACACCGACACAGACCCTCACTCCGTCTCAGACTCCTACGGTGACGCAGACGCGCACGCCTACAGCGACCAGCACGCCGAGTTTTGCTTGCGATGCGATCACCATTACGCAGGTGAACTTCATCAGTGAAGCGAACGGTGGCGATATTGAAGTCGTACTCTTCAATGGCAACGTGCAAGCGACTGAACTCACACGTGCGAACATCCTGTGGATCAAAGATTCGGGGCTGTATCCGAATCATGCCGCGACACAGATGTTGGTGAACAGCGCGAGCGCATGGACAGGGTCGGACACGACAGCAAATACGGATGTTGGTATAGGCGCAGCAGAGTTCACGACGTGGAATGGCGCGGCAACTCGCGTAATTAACCCCGGCACGAACACCTACCGTATCAACTTTGGCAACGGTCCTACGTCGATGTCGTCCTATATCGATGGGATCAATCTATACATTGATGACCTTAGCCCGGGTGCGACGACGGACTGCTTGCTCGCACAAGATTACACGCCGCCGACTCCGCCGCCGCTTGTGTGCGAAGGCGCAGTTCAGATTACGCAAATCGTCAACGGCTTGTCGAGCTTCGGTAAACGCTACGCGCAAATCACAATCGTCAACGGGCGAACTGTCCCTGTGACGCTGACCGGCTTCACGCTGTCATGGCCCACTGCTTCTGGTCGCTTGCTCACTGAAGTGTGGATGGGCGGTTCTGGACCAACATCGGGTCTCGGTTCGACCCAGATCTGGCAGGCGCTTTCTGGTGAAGCATCGGGTTCACCTGTGGTTTCGACGAATGCAGCGCAAGGCACTTGGTTGACGGGTTACACGATCAACCCCGGCGCTTCGGCGTTGATGTATGTCGTACTCAACTATCCGGGCGCGCAGGTGAATGTCAGCGGTACGTCGATTTCGTTCAGTGCCCCCGCATGTGAAGGCACGCCGACGAGTGTCGCGCCGAACACACCGTTCACGCCGACTGCCACGTTCACACGCACGCCGACATCGTCCCCGACGAATACGTTCACGCCGTCGCATACACCGACGAACACGAACACGTTCACCCCGACCCAGTCTCGCACGCCGACGCAGACGCGCACGCCGTCGAATACGCCATCGAATACGCCAACGCGCACGCCGACGCGCACGCCGACGATCACGCGCACGCCGACGATCACGCGCACGCCGACGAATACGGGTACGCCAACGAACACGGGGACGGCAACGCGCACGCCGACGATTACGCAGACACCTTCGAATACGCCGACGCGCACGCCGACGCGCACGCCAACGATTACGCCGACGCGGACGAATACATCGCCGCCGACACCAACGCCGACGCGCACCAACACGTCGCCGCCGACACCAACGCCGACGCGCACCAACACGTCACCGCCGCCGACACCAACGCCGACGCGCACCAACACGGCGACGAGTACGGCAGCGCCGCCGACAGCAACGCCGACGCGCACTAACACGCCAACGGCAACGCGCACGCCGACGCGCACCAATACGCCCACAGCGACACCGACGGAAGACGGATCGGGATGCTCGGACGGAACGTGCTAGTCGTCCTCACGGTTAGTAGATAGACAAAACCCCCTCATCAAACGGTGAGGGGGTTTTTATTTGTTGTGTACTTATGAAACAGTGAGACAGTTAAAGGCGAATGCCCGCGCGCGCGAATTTCGCTTCGATTTGTTGACGAGTTTCGCGCATGGCAAGTTCAAACTGCGGGAATGCCAGCCACGCAGTCATCAATCCGAAATAAAAGCCCGTCAATACGCGAAACGCGGGCGTGGTTTCACGGGGTGCCCACAGCGTGAAGTTCGGTAGTAAACTGACAAGCTGGCTTAAACCGTCGATGCCTATGGGAGCAAGCCCTAGAAATACATACAGCCAAATCGGGATGGGGCGGATGCGCCGCCGCACAGCGGGAATGCTGTAGATCAGCCCACCCAAGAATAACGCGAGATAGATAGACACATCGCGGGCGCACAAGGCAGTTTTATAACCCATTTGTTCGTTGCCAATAAAATCCCGCGCGGCAAATTGCAGCCAAGGCGTAAACACGCTTAGTTCTTCAACAGTGGGTGGGGCGGGCAGCGGAACGCGGTTGTAATATTCATACCAATAGGCGTAGCGTTCCAAAAAAACCGGATCGTTGACGATATAGCCTTCGATGGGCGTAATGGGCGCGTTGACCCCTGTGCGCGGATACGCTGCTTGTTCACCAAACAGGAACAGCGAACGAAACGCGAACTGGTGGCAGAATGGGCTATAGAGTGAATACAGTAAACGCGCAGGCGCTTGCAGCCCAATTTGCATCAGCACGGGTGTGACGATAGGTAAAGTCGAATACAAGCCGACGACGACAAGGGCAACCTTCAACCAATTGCGCGTAAAACGCAGAGTCAACAGGTTCAAACTGCGTCCGAGTTTGCGTTCCGGGGTAGGGGATGTGGACATGCGGATTCATCCTACGATAAGCGGCAAAACGACATTTTCCAGTGCGGCGCGGGTTGTCACTCCAAAAAAGATGTGCGCGATCACGCCGTTGGGTGAGAGAATATAGGTAGTCGGCTGTCCACGCAAGGCATAGTCGCGCGCGATGCGCCCATCCAGATCAAGCACTGTCGGGAAATTCAAGCCGCGCGCATCCATCCATGCGTGGATAAGGGCGGGCGGTTCAGCGAGATTGATCCCGATGAGATGCACCTGCGGGTACGCTTCGTAAAAGGCTTGCAGTTCGGGCATTTCGACTTCGCACGGCTCACACCACGTTGCCCAAAAGTTGAGAATCACGGGTGATCCGCGCAGTGAATTGAGCGAGAGGGTATCACCGTCGAGTAGACTTGCGGCAAAAGGCGGGGCAAACGCGCCAATTTCAGGGGCAGTTGAGCGAGTGTCGCCGGGGTTGATCACGCCAGTGAACGCGGCGCGTTCAGGAAGCCCCGCCGCCGCGACAATCAACACAGCGGCGGCGAAGGCGAAACAGGCTAATGCGAGTAAAAGAGGACGGCGCACGACTTAACTGTTGGCTGAATCTGGAGATAACGGCGCATCAGGCGATGTCGCTGATGGTATCGCTTCATTTTCCTGCGCGTTGACGCACGAGAAGAATTCCCCTAGCGTGATTTCGCCAGTACTCAGTTCTGCCGCGCATTCTTCGATCCGATAGGAAAAATCGGCAAACTGCCCATTGAGCGACTGGCTGAGTGTTGTCATTTGCCCGGTTGCTACCAGCAGGCCTATTAGGATCAAAAATGCGCCGCTGGCGAGTTCGATTTTATGGACGTGGCGGTTGAGCTTCCGCATAAATAAGGTCGCGCTGTCGAGCAGAAGCGCCGCCAACAAAAATGGAATCCCCAAACCAAGCGAGTAGCCGATCATCAACGATCCCGCGCCGCTTACGTCTGCGCCTGTAGCTGCCATCGTCAAAATCGTGCCGTAGATTGGTCCAATGCAAGGTGTCCAGCCCGCCGCAAAAACCACGCCCATAATCGCAGAACTAAGATAATTCTGGCTGTTGGTGTTGGTCATCTGGCGGCGTGTGTCGGAATAGAGCGCAGTTTGCAAGCGGGTGAGGGTACTGTGCCAAAAAGTGTTCGGCTGGCTAAACGCGCCGCTGACAAACATCCACAGCGTTAGCACAGTGATAATGGGCAGACTAAACAGCGGATCGACGAGCGCCCACAGAATCAACGGCACGGCGATTACTAACACAGTGCCAGTGAGCAAAATTCCCGTGCGTTCCGGTTTTGCCAGCAGCCATGAGAACAAGCGGTTGAGCAATCCCGTGAAATGCAAGCCGAAAAAGATCATCAACACGCCGCCCGCGCGGCTGAGAATATCACGTACAAGGGCGATATTGCCGCCGCCGATTTGGCGGACGAACGCTGTCGAGAGTAAGCCGATGACGGTGAACACAAACGTAAAACCTGCGACGAAGGCGATCCCATGCAGGAAGATCGAGATGCGCTGCGATAGGGTGCGTGAAGAGATGGCGCGGGTGCTATTTTGTGCGGCGACATACTGCGCGGCGGTATGTGTCGCGCGCCCGCCCATGTAACCGATATACGCGGGGACAAGCGGGAGCACACACGGCGACAGAAAAGAGGCTAATCCGGCGATAAAGGCGACCCAGAGATTAATTTCCACAGCGAAAAACCCGTGAACTGTTTAAACAAGCGGAACTATGCACATTGTAGTCGATTTTGATGAGCGATTGCTTACCCCACGCCGCGAAAATGACCGCTGGGAGGCAAAACGTGAGCTATATCACCGTGACTCTCATGCCAATTGGCGCAAAGGCGTAGAGGGCACGGGCAGCATGGACGGTGAGATGCACGTCATCGCTTGGTATAACATCGTTTTGAACAAAGCGATTGTGCCAATATACGCCTGTGATGAGAATGTCTCTTGATGTGGCGCTGTTACTTTGCAGAGTCAAAGCGTAAGGCGCACCGCTTTGTGTCACGCCGGGGGTTTTAACGATAATCGTGTAATCCCCGTTCAGCATCCAATATGAGGGCAGGCAAGGCGCGGAGAACACTTCTTGATTATCCTGAAAAGCGTGCAGGTGTTTGCTTGAGCGGTTGATCAGCAGCCATCGTGAATCATCTGGGGCAACTTCAGGGATGGTGATTGCGCGCCACAAGTGCGCCTGTGACCAACCGATGTGCTGTCCCGTGTTATCTGCCAGTGCGATCCAACTTGCCGCGCCGTTCGATGCAGGGGGCAGAAAATCAACTGCTTGCAAGATGCCGCCGTGCCCTACACGCTTCACTTGACTAGCCGCCGTATCGGCATACTGATACAGTCCAGCAGATGGCGCGACGACAACTGCCCATGACGCAAGGGGAAATGAAGACGAAGTTAGCGATGTGGGCGGGTGGTAATCAGCTCGCAAAATTGGCTGGACATGGCTTGCGTGGATGTATCCGTGTGGGACGCGGAGAAAACTGTCTTCAACATGCAAGACTGGCATCACCGAATCGGTAGGCAGCATCCTATCAGCATCGCTTAAGCGAGAATGAGCCGTGATGGGCATTAGGGGGGATGCGCCGAGTTTACGCGCCAATAAGGGTGTGTTGGCTGTTAAAACAGGCGCGGCATAGGTCGGTATGATGCTGGCGATTTTGCTTGACGCGGCAGCGATACCCAGCAGTTTGAAAAATTCACGTCGGGAAAATGTCATGAGCAGCGATTTGACCTAGCGAACATGAAGAGTCATGGCGTGCAAGACAGACGATTGGGCGACCTGTCGCGGATCATTCGCATCGTATTGTGCGAATATCTCTAGGTAAAAATCGCCGGGATGCGGCGGAGTCCAGTCCAGCGACCATTCATGCCATGATTGTGCAGGCGAAATGGGAACGCGCGCAAGTATCTGGTGGTCTATATGAATAATGAGCGAAGTCGATGAATCGGCGGCGGAAACAGCATGTGCCGTCCCATACAGGTGTATCGGACGGGACGAAAAAGCATGATTTGCACCATTCAGGATTGCGGCGCGCGTACCGGTGAGAGTACCAGTTGAATCCCAGCCGCGTGATTCCCATGTGCCGGATGTGTGCCGCGCCGAAAATTCGATGCGTTCGACCCACTTGGGCAGTTTGTAGCCCGCCAAACCGGGAACGATCAAGCGTGTGGGGTAGCCGTGTTCGAGTGGAAGCGGCGAGCCGTCCATCGCGTAGACGAGTACCGCATCGCGGAGTTGATCGAGCGTCAAGAAGGTGCTGTAGCCATCGGCGGCGTGAATATTGGCGAACGCGGCATGGAGACGCAGTTCAAGATCGGCAAGCAACGCCGACACGGGAACACCGCGCCAATTCGCGTTGAACATCAGGGGAGCGTTTTCCGGTTTCGTGGATATGTGCCCACAAACGACAGGGCAGGCAAGTTCAACGGATGGATACGCGGTTAAATCGTCCCATGTGAGGATTGATGGATGAGCAAGCGCACCATCGGTAATGCCGGTGAGGGTCAAAGCCCAGTAATTCGGGTTAATCGGTGGAACGCGGTGGATGTGCTGACGAAAACGGCGGGCGCTGGTGTCGCGTACCGTCGTCATCGCCAGCGAAGATTGGGGACGCAACGCGCTTTAACGCGCCGCAGCAGCTTCGACGCATTTCGCGCCGCCGCTGCCAATGATTGCGCCGTGACGGATACCAGCGGGAATTTCGATGCGGTCACCCGCACGCAAGCGGACGCGATGATTGCTGTCCGGCAGCGTGATTTCCATAGTTCCTTCAACGACGTACATAACTTTGCAATAGCCGTGACTGCGGATGGCGTAGCGATAGTTGGGCGTGTTTTCCCAGAAATACGGACGCATACCTTCCTTCTGCATCTGACGGGTGATTGATGAGAGGGTAGGATGCTGACCGCCACTCCAACGGGTGACACGCACCGCACTTTGCTCAATAGCCATTCTCAACCTCTTAGGGAACTGCCAACAGATAAGTTCACTGACCATGAAACTTTTGGTCACAGCCAACTTGAACACAATGGCGCGGTATTTTAGCGCATCTCCAGATTTTTTTCCAACACCCAACATGGCTCATGGACATGTCTCACCCGTCCTTCATGATCAACGTAACTCCATCGTCCGGGATCATCCATGAATACACGGTAGCCCATACGCTCGTAGAGCCGGCGGGCGCGCGGATTGTCTTTTGCGGCAGCGATTGAGGCGGAGCGGTAGCCTTTGGCCAACGCGATTTGTTCCGCCGTTTCAATCAAACGGGAACCGATACCATGCCCGCGAAACATTTCCATGACGCGCAGCGAATAGAAGTAGGTGCGCTCCAAGTCATCGGCACGATGTCCATCGTTGGACGAGTCTTTGCGGTGAAGCTGCATGAAGATTTGCCCAATGGGAAAGCCGTTACAATCCGCGACAAGCATGAGGCGATTGCCTGCCAGTTGTTCGCGGTAAGTGCGGCGAAACATCGTGCGAAAATGCGTATACTGCCCATACCATTCCAGTTTAGGCAAATCGTCAGGACGCGCTACCCGGAATTCGACTTCTACATGAAGCGTAACGGCATGTGCCTCATATGCAGTCATCTTCAATCTCCCCGCGTTTGATCGCCGCAGATGTTCTTGTTGATCAAGTCTTGCAGCAGCGCCGTTTCTTCGGCATCTGTCGTTACGATGCCATCTAAACGGGCTAGGCGCAAGCGGTTGAGGATGACACTGTAGCATTTACCGGGCTTGAGTCCCATTGATTGCAGTGTGTTTCCGGTAGTCGCTGGCTTGATATGCCGCCATATTCCGGCGTAGCGCGCGATATTTTCGCGGATTGTCGTATCCGTATGCGCGATCCACGCCGCGAGTAAGGCGGTATCGCCGCGCGCATCGAGAATTTTGTTTTCCATATAAGCGGTGATTTGGCTCGGCGGCGCAGCGGAATCTGCCAGCGATTCGGGTTTCTGGAACAACTGCGCCGCATCCGTGAGCGAATGGGTCATAGATGCGCCAAACAGCAAACGCTTGCACACATCGGGCAGCCCCGCCAGCGGAATATGCGCGGCGATCAAGTGCCAATACACATCGACCAATGTGGGCGGTGTCGTCACCCACGCGGGGAGCGAAGTCATTAGAATGTCGCGCGCGAGCGAGAATGTTCGCGCGGTATCCATTGTGAAAGTCAGCGCGGGATGGATCGCATTGAGAATGCGGCGTTCTTGCAGCAGCAGCAGCGCACCTTCGGGGTTGTCCTCATCAAGCAGCAGGGAGAGTTCATTTCGCAGTCGTTCGCCTGTCATGCGACGGAGAACGGGGAGCGCATTCTGAATCAGTTCAGCGGTGCGTGGTTCAATAGAGAATCCGTAGCGATGTTCAAAGCGGACAGCGCGCAGGATACGTGTAGGATCATCAATGAAGCTCAAACTGTGCAGCACGCGAATTTGCCCTTCGCGGATATCGCGCACGCCGCCGAATTCGTCCAGCAGATGAAATTGACGCGGCTTTTGAATCTGTTTTTCGCGCGTGGTGTAAATGTTGCCGCCGCTGATTTGTACTGCCAGCGTATTGATGCTGAAATCGCGCCGCGCAAGGTCAAGTTTGACCCCGCTGGTATAGACCGTCGGGAGCGCGGTGGGATATTCGTAGAATTCGCTGCGCGCGGCGGCAAAATCGACGTGATCGGGCAGCGCGTTAAGCGGCACGCCAAGCGCGTCTGCCGCGCTTCCATCCAGCTTCCATTTTGCCGTACCGAACGGCTTAAAACTGCTCACTTCACCGCCGAAACGGGCACGCAGCGATTCGGCAAAATGAATCGCATCGCCTTCGATGACGAAATCAATGTCAAAATTGGGACGCTTGAGCAGCAGATCGCGCACAATGCCGCCGACGATGTAGGTCGTCAAACGGCGTTCGTTTGCCTGCGCGGCAATCGCGTCGATGAGGACAGCGACAGAAGTTCCTAAGACTGTCGCAATCGTATCGAGTGTGACGGGTTCGGCTTGCGCGGTTGCCAGACTGGGTGTGGGATTAGTCCGCGCCCAATGTTTGATCAAATCGGTGCGTGTGACAATGCCGATCACCTTGCCCGCGCTGTCCACAACGGGGATCTGTCCCCATCCGCTTTCCACCATTGTGCCTTCAAGCATCGCGGCGGGTGATTCCGGCGTGAGCGAGACATTCCCTGCGGTCATGACTTCGCGGACGGTGAGGCTGCCTAAGTCGTGTTCAAGCGCGCGGTCTGCTTGGCGGCGGGTGAGCAGCCCGACGATGTGCCCCTGCTCATCAAGCACAGGAAAGCCTTCGTGACCTAAACGACGTAAGCGTTGATGTATCTTGTCGATGCGATCATCGGCGTGGACAGTTTGCACGCCATAGCTCATCAAATCCGCGACGCGCACCGATGGGCGAATGTGCAGATAAATTTGCTCCCAAAGCATATCGCGCAACCGTTCAAGCGGTTGATTGCTCAGGGTCGCGGCGGCTGCTCGTTCATGCCCGCCGCCGCCGAACACGCGCGCGATCTCGCCCGCGTCGATTGCGTCGTCTGTCGAACGGCAAATGAGCTGTGTGACCCGTTCTTCTGTCCCTTCATTCAGGCGCGGCATTTCGATCAGTACGAACAGCGCCGTTGGATCGAGTGTATCGCGCAAGCGGTGGGCAACAGCGCTCAATTCCGCCATATAGCGGTCTAGGTTAACAGCGGCGACGGTGACGAAATACCCCTGCACAGGGCGGGTATCCGCGATTTTGACAAGCGTTTCAAGTAACGCCTGCTGCTCATCGTTGAGAGGCGGCTCCAAAAAACGACGTACATTGTCCAGCACCGCGCCCTGTTCGAGCAGCCACGCCGCCGCGCGAATGTCACGCGGGGTTGTGCCCCGATAACTCAATGAACCAGTATCTTCGTAGATGCCCAATGCCAGCAGAGTTGCTTCAAGCGAATTGAGCGCGATCCCCTTCTTGATGAGGCGTTCGACGATGAGCGTGGTGTTTGCGCCCAAGAGTTCGCCGTCGAAGGTTTCGTGCGGCTCGAATACGCCATCGTTGGGGTGATGATCGACAATGTGAAGGGGAGTATTTGCCTTCAAGCCTTTGATCTGCGGCGGGCGGCGCACATCGACGAGCGTGACTTGTGTGAAGCGCGCACGCCGCCGCGCGCCATTCTGGAGATCGGCACGGCTGACCAGCGGGAACGCATCGCGGTAAAGCGTGAGAAATCCGCCAACATTCCGGTTCAACCGTTCAGGCAGAATCGCAACCGCGCGCGGGAGCAATTTCGACATGCCGACCAGCGAGGCAATGGCATCGAAGTCGGCGTTTTCGTGCGTAAGAATGACGTGCATAGCAGCCTAGATTCTAACGTCCGGGAACTGGATAGCCTCCCGCCGAAAACGACACTGTGATCCCCGGCGCGGCTAGGTAGCTGATAGGCAGCGAAAACAAGTCTATCACGTTTTCCGCGCCCGCGCGTTCGACCCATACGGCGCGGTCACTATCAAGGGTGTAACCCACGATGACGAGATGCAGTTCGTCATTGGCATAGCCCGCCAGCGCGGCATCCGCCGCCATGTCGGTGCGAATCACATCGATTTGGTATTCGGAGAAGCCCGCGCGTATTTGCTCCACATTGTAGGCATCGACCGCGCCTAACGTGAGATTGAATCCGTCGGGATAGCCCGCATTCGCTAAGCGACCACGCAAGACGCTAAGCGTGTCGGCGGGTGGGGTGCTGGTGAGCGATGCCGCACTGTTCGCCAACAGTTCACGGAGAATGGTGGCTACTGCGGAATCATCCAACGGGGCAAGCGAGGAGTTGATCACAGCTATGACTTGATAGCGCGTTGGCGCGACTGTGCCGCCCGTTACGCCATCGCCGTATTCGACATAGAGATCGGCGGATGCGCCGACATACGAGGCGGGATCAACCGACGCTTGCAGTTGATCGACCTGCCCGGCGGCGCGCAGCGCGGCGAGATCAGCGGTGGGGACAGCGCCGATCATGTTGGGCGCGAGCGCAATGCGGAGATCGAACGGGATAATCACGCCTGTATCTCCTTCCACTGTTGGCGCGGGCGTATCTGTCGGCGGCGTGATGGGCAGTGGAGTCGGTTCGGCGCTGCACGCGGCAAGCAATAGAGCACTAAACAGGATGAGTTTCAAGACGTATGTTTTCATCATGTTATGTCGGCATGACCCATGGGCCGGTGATCAACCGCTGTGACATGCTGAACGATGTCGCGGCGTTGAAGAAACTGAGGATGGCGAACGCAATCGCGGCGCTGCGGTCATCGCGCCCGCGCAGAAGGGTGAACAATCCCGGCATAATGACGACGAGCCACGCCATGTAGATGAAATAAGTTTCGATGCGGGCAGGACGCAAACCTTGAATGGTCATGATGATGCCGATGAGCATCACCGTCGCCGCAACCACCGTGATTGACGCGAGCGCGCCCCAAAAATTGCCAGAGAGCGGAACATTTCGCATGGCAAGCGAAACCGCCCAGATGCCCATAATCAGCGAATAGAGGATATGGGCGTTGAACAGGATCGTGTGAATATCGTTGAGGTTCATTGAGTCTCAGTAGTGGATATGTGAGCGATAATGCTGTCTATTGTACCCATTGTCCGAAAACAAAAACGCCGAGTGTTCTCACCCGGCGTTTTTGATACGCGAAAGAACATGTTTAGAAAATCAACTGCGAGGCGATGCGTTCAATCAGCCATACGCCGACGATCAAATTGGTGATAATGAGAAACTGCATCTGCATCAAACCGCTGGCATCGACGGCAACTGTACCGCGCATGTCGGTAGTGGGGCGGTAAAGCATACTTACACCAATACCGACAGGGATGACAAGCGCCAACCAGAACGGGAACACACCCTGCACAATGGCAGTGAGGAAGCAAATCGCCGCAAGCGCAATCGAGAGATACATCATGCGGCGGGTATTGTTTTCGCCCAAGATGATCGCCGTGTTGTGGAGTCCGGCAGCTTTGTCCATGTCGTAATCACGAAGCTGGTTGTAGAGCTGACCGTACACGCTGACGAGCGTCGCACCAAGCGCGACAAACCAGACAATACCGGGATCGTTGTGGTAAGTGAAATATCCCGCCAGCAGCAGCAAACCGCTCAACATGAGTGAGTGCGACACCACATCGGTGACGGGCCACGCCTTGAGACGAACGGGTCGCCATGAATACAGGTGTGAGAGCAGCAGGGTCAGCCCGCCGATGAAGAACACTTCCACACCGCCGAGCGCGTAAAGGATAAGCGTTGCCGCCGCGACGATACGGCACGCAGCATAACCGATTCGCACGCCGATTTGTCCGCTGGTGATGGGGTTTTTCGCGGCGCGGGCGGGGTCGCGCGCGTCATCTGGCGCGTCTTCAATATCGTTGATCATGAAAGCGTAAGCGACAGCGAGAATGTTGCCAAGCGTGACGGCGATTAAGCGCCAATCCATGCTTACGTCATGGGGTTTCGCGGCGAGCAGCGCGCCGATAATGGTCAAAGGAATAACAAACGGAATGTATTCTTTCCAGCGGGTGAGACGAATCAGCCCGTTCAGTTGTTCACGCAGCGGTGCGGTATTCGATGCCAAGTCGTTTTTCTCCTAATTGATGAGAACCAGATGAAGTTCAGATAAAGATAACACAAGAATGTGTGAATCGTTGCACATTTTCGATGGCACGGCAATACTAGCGTGAGAAGTGTTAGACGTTTGAGGACAGACCTTTTGATGACAGATGTATTAAATCCGGCAGCGATCAAGCCCGCGCGCTTGACCGCGTTGATCACTGTCGCTTTATGGTTGATGGTGGGGTGTAACTTCGTGCGGACAGACGCAGTCGCCGCTACATCGACAACGGTGCGAGTGATTGTGGCGACAAACGCGGAATCGCCGCAGCAGATCGAAACATCGAGTCCGGTACCGACGCTGAATGCCGCCGCGCGCACCATGCAGCCGATTTCGACTGCCACGTTAGCGGCGACCAACACGCCATCGACCAACATGTTGACAGAGGACGGATGCGAAGCATCGGCGGGGCAGCCGGGGGCGGCGCACATCGTCACCGCTGATGTAGATTACGCGGCGCATACAGTGCGCGTGGATCATCGCGTACATGTGATCAACCGCACGAATGACTTGCTAGCAGATGTGGTGCTGAATATCGAACCGAACCGCTGGGCAGGCGTGTTCATGCTGGAAAGTGTGTTGGGAACATACAACGGGAATCCGTTTGTGACGGCATATGAAGCAACCGGGCGGCGGCTGCGCGTTGAACTCGCCGCGCCGATTGAGCCGGGATGCGGCGTGGAGTTGCAGTTGGTGTATGTGCTGCAAATACCGCCTGTGGGGCAGGGCGTGAGTTCACTCACTGGTTATTTGGGTTATACCGCGCGGCAGTTGAACTTGGGGCATTGGCTGGCAACCATCGCGGTGCGGCGCGGGAGCGCGTGGGTTTCGCATGATGTGGCGCAGATTGGCGAACAAATTGTTTCGGAAACAGCAAATTGGGATGTGACTTTCAATGTCGCCAACGCGCCTGTTGAACTGCATATCGCCGCGCCGGGACGGTTGGAGCGACCCGATGGCGATACATGGCGATTTGTGCTGATTGAGTCGCGCGAGTTTTCAGCGAGCATGAGCGACCAATTCAACATCATCGCGCAAGAATCGACCAGTGGGACGATGATCGAAGTGTACACATTCGATGATGCGGTCATCAACACGGCGAACGGCGTGATCGATGGCGCGGCGCATGTGCTGTTGATCGCATCGCGGAGCTTATCGATGTATTCGGATTTATTCGGGGAATATCCCTATGAGCGTTTTCTGATCGTCGAAGGCGATTTCTCGGACGGAATGGAATTCAGCGGCTTGGTTTTCGTTGGGCGCGATTGGTTTCGTACCTTCACGGGTGAACCGACTGGCTATTTGACGATCATCACCGTGCATGAAGTCGCGCATCAATGGTGGTATGCGCGCGTCGGAAGTGACCAAGCGGAAACGCCATGGCTAGATGAAGCATTGGCGACGTACAGCGAGTATATCTTCTTTGAGGAATACTATCCCGCGCTGCGCGATTGGTGGTGGAGTTTCCGCGTGGGAACGTTTGTGCCAGCAGACTTTACCGGGCGGCGCGTAAACAGCACTGTGTATGAGTTTTCGACGATCCGCGAGTACATCAATGCCGTTTATTTGCGCGGGGCGCAAATGCTCCATGCGCTGCGTGAGGATATTGGGACGGATCCTTTTTTTAATTGGCTGCACGCATATTCACAAGCGGGGGCAGGGCGAGTTGTCTCTCCAGATGTGTTTTGGTCGCTTTTGACGGACGAACAACGTGAACTCACCCGCGAAACCCGCGAAGCTTATCTTTCATCGGTGTTGGCTGGTTTTCCATAGAGTTAGTCAATGCGTTCAGGGCAAACGCGCAACAACCCGCTCCGGCTTGCTGCGCTCGCCACCACCTCTGAATTCAGGGGAAGAAAAAACTACATCCGTGTTTTTCGATCCTCAACTTGGGATGGGGAATAGGGGCCAAACTGAGCCTTTGAGTAAACATGTGGTTTGATGCGGTTGTCCTGTCAATGCGTTTGAATTGCGTTGACTTTTAATCAGGGACATAATAGGCACGGCGATATTTACCAGTATTGGACGCGGATCATGCGGATATTCATTTCCTACCGCCGGGCAGACAGTCAGACGATTACTGACCGCATTTACGAACGGCTGGCGGCGACCTTTGGCAAAGAGAATGTTTTCCAAGACGTGTTCGATATTGAATACGGGCAAGATTTTCGCCGTGTGCTGAAAGAGCAGGTTGGATCGTGCGATATTCTGCTGGTTGTCATTGGCAAACAGTGGCTAACCGTTAAAGAGATTGATCCCGCGACAGGACAGGAAACCGATCAACCCCGTTTATTCAATCCGGATGACTCGGTGCGAATCGAAGTTGAAACGGGACTGAGCCGCGAAAATGACACGTTAGTGATTCCTGTGTTAGTCAATGATGCAGGGATGCCGCTGGCGGCGCGACTGCCAGACTCGCTAAAAGCATTGTCGTATTTGAATGCTGCACCCGTGCGAAATAATCCCTATTTTGATGAGGACATCGCGCGGTTGATCCGTCGCTTGCAGGATTATCGCAAAGAACGCGATGCGCGTAAAAGCACGGGGACGCGCTCTCGACTACCGATTATCGCAGGCGTAGGCGGCATCGCCGCGCTGGTCATCATCGCATTGGTGATCTTCAATCAGCCGCCAGATATAGGTGGAACGGATACACCGACGTTCACCCATACGGCGACGATCACCGAAGCGGCGGTGACGGATACCGCAACTCCAACACTTCCTCCGACCAATACGCCCACACAGGGCAGCACTGTGTCTGCGACAAATACGTCAACGGCGACGGGGACAGCGACAAATAGCACTCCGAACCCCACAAACACGCCGACGTATCCGTATATCATCGTCAATTCAGAGGGATTTGATCCCGGTGAAACGCTCAACGTGCGGCGAGGTCCCGGCACGGTTTTCGCGCCGCGCATTGGCGTATTGGCGCAGGGCGCAAGCGCAGAAATCTTAGGCAGAAATCCTGAAGGCACATGGATAAAGATTCGTTTTCCGGCAGGCGAAGGCGGCATAGGATGGGTATCGGCGGATTTCGTGACGATCAACAACGGGACGCTGGCATCGTTCACGGTGGATGCAGGTCCGCCAACGCCAACGATGACCTTCACGCCGACAGTGACAAACACTACTCAAGGCACACCGACGAATACTAACACGCCTGATCCCACAAGCGGTTGGGTGGGGACATGGGAAAACCCAAGCAATATCAGCGACGGGCTGGTGCGTGTCGTGATCACACGACAGGCGAATGGTGAATTGAGCATTGAACCAACGTTTGTCAGTTCCAACGTTGAAAGCACTTTAAGTGCGCGTAACACAGCGTTCACGCTGCCAGAATTGACTGTATTCTTCCCTATCGGTCAAGAACTGTCCCTGTTTGGCACAACGCTGCGGATTCGCCAATCGGGGAGCGCGCTGCGTGTGCAGGTGGATCGCAATTTGCTGCAATTGGCGGGCAGCACGCCAATCCCCAGTCAGGTGTATTTCTTGGAGCGTGTACTGACGCGCCCGGATATTGGCGATATTCTCAATCCTAATTTGTTCACTACCCCGCAGATTCTTGTGCCGATTGCGACAATTTCCGGCGGTGGATGAGAGAGATAAACGGTGAGAGGGGCGCTAAACACGCCCCTACTTCGCATCACTTTTCTTTTGGCGGGGTGAACGCGCTGGCGAAGCTTCTTTTTGTGCGGGTTCCTGCGCTTTATCTTTCTTGTAGTATTTTTTATCCGCGATTTTTTCCGGCAGCAGGTCAGTGTCGCCATACATCGTGTAGTCTTTGCCGTAGCCCAAGTTCTTCATCAGCGATGTTGGCGCGTTGCGAAGTTTCATTGGAATGGGCAGATTACCGTGCTGCTTTACGTCTTCCATCGCGGCGAACACCGCTTCTGTCGAGCGATTTTTCGGCGCGCTGGCGAGATAGATCACCCCTTGCGACAGATTCCACACACATTCGGGATAGCCGATAATTTCGACAGCGCGAAAGACGCTGGTTGCCACTTGCAGCGCGTTGGGATCGCCCATGCCCACATCTTCGCTGGCGAAAATCACCATGCGGCGGGCGATAAACTTGGGGTCTTCGCCGGCATCAACCATACGCGCGAGATAATAGAGCGCGGCATCGACATGAGAAGCGCGCATACTTTTGATGAAGGCGCTGATGGTGTTGAAATGTTCTTCAGCGGCTTTGTCGTAGCGCAAATGCTTACTTTGCAGCGCGTTTGTGAGGTGTTCAGCCGTGAGCGTGCCGTTTGCTTCGACAGCGTAGAGTTCCGCCGCGTTTTCGAGCAAGTTAAGCGATTGACGCGCATCGCCACCCGCGAAGTTGACGAGAAAATCTGTCGCATCTGGCTCAATCGTAATTTTGAGCGCGTCCACGCCACGCCGGATGATTTCGCGAATATCATCATCGTTGAGAACTTCGAGCGTGAATACTTGTGAACGCGAAAGCAGCGCCGAAATCACTTCAAAGCTGGGATTTTCGGTGGTCGCGCCGATGAGGATGATCGTGCCGTCTTCGACATAAGGGAGTAAGAAGTCTTGCTGCGCCTTGTTGAAGCGGTGAATTTCGTCCAAGAACATCACAGGGGCAGCCTTCTGCACTTTTGGCTTGTCGGCATCCAGCAGGCTGAACAGGTCGGGCGCGGCGTTGGGATCGCGCATACCGCGTTCTTTGCGTGCGCGATCCACAATGGCACGCAGATCGTCTTTGCCCGCGCTGACGGCACTCAGCTCGTAGAAAGCGCGGTCAGTGGCATGGGCGGCGATGCGGGCGAGTGTCGTTTTGCCTACACCGGGCGGACCCCAAAAGATCATCGAGCGCAGTTTGTTTTGGCGAATCGCTTGGTACAGCGGTTTGCCTACCCCGACAAGATGCTTTTGCCCAATGAACTCATCGAGCGTAGTCGGGCGAATGCGGTCAGCTAGGGGTTGGTTCGTGCGCTGCGACATAGGGTAATCCTCTCATGGTTACAGGACAGGCGACCAGATCAACGGAACAAGAATGATGGCGATGATGAAGATGATCAACGTCAGCGGCGTGCCCACTTTGACGAAATCGAAGAATTTATAGCGTCCGGGCCCATAAACGAGCAAACAAGATGGCTCTAGCGGCGTGATGAAGGAACAGCTCGCCGCGACAGCAATCATGATGGCGAACGGACGCGGATCAAAACCGAGTTGAAGCGCGGTTTGCACAGCTACCGGAAAAACGACAACCGCCGCCGCTTGATTCGACATGGGCTGCGTTAACAACATGGTGAGCAAGAAAAATCCGCCCAGCAAAGCGATGGGCGAACCACCTCCAACAATGTTGGCGATTTGTGACGCGAGATATGCGGCTGTGCCGGTCTCTTCCATCGCCACGCCAAGCGCCAGCATACACCCAATTAAGATGAGCGCCTTCCATTCAACAGCGCGATAGGCTTCTTCCGGCGTGATACACCGCGAGAGAAATGCTATCAGCGCCCCCAGCAGCACCGCGACTGCCAGCGGCAGCACCTCAAAGACAGATGCAGCCAGTACGCCGACAAAGATCAGTACGGCAAGGTTAGCACGCTTTGTGTTCGGCGGCTTTTGGTTGACTTCTTGCAAGATGCTGAACACTTCATCTTGCGCCATGACTTCGATGCGGTTTCTGTCTCCCTGAATGAGCAGTACATCGCCCATGTGAAACCGAAAGGTGCTGATCTTGGTGAGTACTTGTTCGCCGTTGTGGTTGATGGCGAGGACATTCACGCCGTAGTTATCGCGGAATCTACGCCCTGCCAGCGTGCGCCCGATCAACGGGGAACGCGGCATCAGGATAACTTCAACTAAGCCAACATCTTCTGTAGTGAGTTCAGGTGTGCCGAACTTCACATCGGCTTTCATATCAATGCCAGCGGTGGTCTTGATCTTGAGGATTTCGTCGCGTTCACCTTTGACTATTAGCACATCGCCTGCTTCCAAGCGCAAATCGGCGTGCGGAGTCAGCGACATACTCTTGTTGCGTACTACGCTGATCACGGTGAGATCGAGATCGCGCCCCAAACTGGATTCGCTTAGGGTTTTCCCCGCTAGCGGCGAGCCATCGAGAATGACGACTTCAGCAAGGTAGATACGGTGCGACAGCAGCGAACGGTCTCCACTGTGATCGGTATCGCGCGTGGGAATCAGTTTGCGCCCGATGAAGTACATATACAACCACCCGGCGATGGCAATCGGCAAGCCAACGGGAGTGAGTTCAAACACGCCAAGCGGCTCCAAATTGTAGCGTGTGAGCAACCCGCTGACGACGATATTGGTCGAAGTGGCGATGAGGGTGACAGAACTTGCAAGAATCGAGCCGAACGCCAGCGGCAGCAAAATTTTGGCAGGGTCAAGTTTTGCGCGGCGGGCGATGCCAATCGTCATCGGCAGGAAAAACGCGGTTGCCGCTGTGTTGCTCATAAAACTGCTCAATGTGGTCACAGCCAGTGTGATCACGCGATAGATGCGGTCGGGTTTGTCACCCGTAATGCGAAAAATCGCGCGTCCGAACAAATCAACGACACCTGTGCGTACCAGTGAAGCAGTGATGATGAGCAGTCCAAGAATGAGTAAAACGGTTTGGCTGCCAAACCCCGCGAAGGCTTGATCGACTGTGAGAATGTTGGCGAGAATAAGCGTGAGCATCACGCCGAGCGCGATCACGTCAGCGGGGATGCGTTCCAATGAAAACAATACAACCGCCGTGCTGATGATGATTAACACAAGCGCAATTTCCGGGGTCATAGCCACCCATTTCTATCTTTGTCTGCGTGAGCGCAGAAGGGTAAAACTTACGCGACTTTGACGACTCTGCTCACCGTCATGCGGATGATGATCATATCCGTCTTTGACCACGCTTCAATGTCACGTTCGGCTTGTTCCGGCGGTTCGTAATGACGTGTCATGCGCTTCATCCACGCAAAGTCGGGGTCTTCTTCAACGGTGAGCGTGCCTTGAAGCATATATCCCGGCTGACCTGTATCGCCCCCAATGACAACCGCGCCATTTGGGTTCGCAAACACATTTCTGACTTTACCTGTATTGCGTTCACTGATGAAGATGATGTCATCGCCGTCGGTCATGAACCAGACAGGGACATTGTGCGGTAAACCCTTCGGGGTAATTGTCGCCAAACGGGCAATCAAGGGCTGTTTGAAAAACGCACGCGCGCTGTCGTCAAACATAGATTTCCTTTGCCAAGTTTTGTAGTGGAGGTGAAGTGTCTCGCAAATAGTAGAAAAGCGTCACAGTCTTAAAACGGCATTCATGATACATTAATCTGGTGTAACGGGATATACCATCTACTGCCACACGCCCTGCAATACAGAACGCAGTCAGAACCTCTATTGAAGGATTCTAATATGAACCGATCTTGGCAATATGCTGTGCTGTATCTTGTCGTCTCCCTCTTGCTGAGTATGACCATTGGGACAGTCTACGCGCAAGAGAGCGCTACTGCTACCGCCGGCTATCGCGGTGACGGTGTGCCGACGGACTTATGGGCGGTGCAGCTTGCGGCGGGGACGGATCCGCTGGCATTTGCGGCACAAAATGGCTTTGAATTTGCCGGACAAATCGCACATCTGCGTGACCTTTATGCCTATCGTATTCCCGGCACAGGCGCGGCGATGTTCAGCGAAGCACTCGATGATTTGACGAGCGCGGCGCAAACCGCAGCAGGGATGGAAACCTTTAGTCAGAGCGCGGCGGCGCTGCTGCGAAGCAGTCCAGTCGTGGTGAGTTTTATGCAGCAAACGGCGCGTCAGCAGCTATCGCGCGTGCCGACGGATCCGCAGTACCCGAATCAGTGGCACTTGAACAATACGGGGCAGTTTGGCGGGACGGCGGGCGAAGATGTGAATATCGTTGACGCATGGAACGGGGGAATCGACGGCACTGGCGTGCAGATCGGTATTGTGGACGACGGGTTGGAATACACGCATCCTGACCTCAGCCCGAACGCACGTACCGATATTGACTGGGACTATAACTTCAACGATGCTGATCCATTTCCCGGCAGCGGTGATTGGCATGGAACTGCCGTGGGTGGAGTCGCGGCAGCGGCAGACGATGGCGCGAAATGCGGCGTGGGCGCGGCATATAACGCCCAGCTTGCAGGTTTGCGTTTGATTTCGGCAGGGACAACGGATACGCAGGAAGCGAACGCGCTTAGTCACCAGCGCGCGGAAATCGACATTTACAGCAATAGTTGGGGGCCAAGTGACAGTGGAAGCGTGTTGGAAGCGCCGGGGGGATTAACACTGGCGGCGCTTGCCGATAATGTGATCAACGGGCGCGGTGGCTTGGGCAACATCTATACATGGGCGGCTGGTAACGGACGCGCCAATAATGACGACGCAGGTGCGGACGGATACGCGAGCTCGCGCTTTGTCATTGCGGTATCCGCGACGGATTTGAACGGGATTGTCAGTTGGTACAGCGAACGCGGATCGGCAATTCTGGTCAATTCTCCGAGCAACGGAGACACTGTTGGTATCACCACCACAGACCGCACCGGATCGAATGGGTACGGTGGCTTAGCCGATCCCGACTGCACAAACGATTTTGGCGGCACATCATCCGCGACTCCGCTGGTGGCGGGTGTGATCGCCCTGATGCTGGACGCAAATCCGAACCTGACGTGGCGCGACGTGATGCATATTCTCGTCAACACGTCGGATAAGAACGATCCTAGCAGTGCTGGATGGACGGTCAACGCGGCAGGACACGATTTCCACCGCGATTACTACGGCTTCGGGCGCGTTGATGCTTCTGAAGCGGTGACAGTCGCGCAGTCGTGGACGAACGTGAGCGCGCAGTTGAGTCATGTTGCGGCGATGGTCAGCCCGAATGTGACGATCCCCGACAACAATACAACAGGGGTGAGCAGCACCGTCAGCGTAACGAGTCCTAGCTTCAGCGCACTTGAACATGTCGAAGTGTTGATCAATATTTCGCATACGTCGCGCGGTCAGCTTCAAGTTGAGCTGGTTTCCCCAAGCGGCACGGTCAGCCGCCTGATGGCGAATCGACCAGACACGGGCGACAACTTCACGAACTGGCTGTTCATGAGTGTACAGTTCTGGGATGAAAATCCAGCGGGAACGTGGACGCTGCGCGTCAAAGACCTTGCCAGCGGGACTACTGGCGTGCTGCAAGATTGGCAGCTTCGCTTATATGGGCGGAATACCGCGCCTACCCCGACACCGACTCCGACGATTACGCCGGGTGGTCCAACGCTGACACCAACGAACACAGCAACACCGACGAATACATTCACACCATCGTTTACGCCGACGAACACGGCGACACCGACCAACACACCGTTTGGATCGGTGACCTACAGCGGACAGCTTGATACGTGCGATCCGCAGTTCAACCGCCCGAATACGTCGCTTGCGAGTACATCAACCAGCCAGCACCGCTATGAAACATACACGTTCACGGTTGGAACAACGGGAACCTATACGCTTGAGATTACGGCGGCGGCATATGACTCGTTCATGGTGCTTTACAGCCCCAGCTTCAATCCCGCCGCGCCGCTGACGAACGCGCTCGAAGCAGATGACGATGACGGCGCTGGTTTGCTCTCGCTGATCCAGCGCACACTAAACGCGGGAACAACCTATGTGCTGGTATCCACGACTTATACGGGAACGGATACGGGCACATACACCATCAATATCAATGGCGCGGGCGTGGTGAATCCGGTATCAAACACCATCACGTTGGGATGTGTAACACCGACACCGACTGCAACGAATACAAGCGTGCCGCCGACAAACACATCGACAAATACGGCGACCTTTACACCAACGGCGACCCCGACGAGTTCGACTGCGCCGCCAACTGCAACATTTACAGCGACGAATACGTCTATCCCGCCGACTTCCACGCCCACAGTGACGAATACAAGCGTGCCGCCGACAAACACGCCAACTGCGACAGTGACGAATACAAGCGTGCCGCCAACAGCAACTTTCACGGCGACCAACACCACGCCCCCGACGGCATACTGCATCATCATTAGCCGCACGTCGATCAGTTTGAGCGAAGGCGGGGTCAGCGTGATCTACAACGTGCGTTTGAGCGCATCGCCTGGTGCGGGGGAAACGGTCACAATTACACCGTCGTATGATCCGTCACAGGTGATCATTAGTCCGTCAAGCCGCCAATTGAACAGCTCGAACTGGAACAACGGGCGTAACTTCACAATCACGGCGGTGGATGACACGATTGCGGAAGCATCGCCGCTGGCGACGACTGTTGGTCACAGCGGTACGAGCAATATCGGTGGGTCGCCGTTTAACGGAATTACTGGATGCGCGGGTCTGCTGCCTGTTTCGATCATCGACAACGACAGCGTAAGCCCAACGGCGACATCCACAAATACCAGCGTGCCATCAACGAATACACCAACTGCCACAGTGACGAATACACCTCTTCCGCCCACAGTTACCGCGACGGCAACGGCGACCAACACGAACGTCCCCGCGACCGCAACACCGACAAATACGCCGGGGCTAGCGGGAATCATCGTTAACCCGACGACGATCAACACGCATGAAGGCGCGTCGGGCATAACATTCAATGTGCGCTTGGCATTTGCGCCGCAAGCGGGCGAAATCGTGTATATCTCCGCGATTGGCAGCGATGGGACACAGTTCACGGTCACGCCTGCAAGCCGTCAGCTTACGCTCTCCACGTGGAATACGGGGCGTAATTTCCTTGTGACCGCTGTTGATGACACGGTGCAAGACGGCGCATTTGCGGGTCAGGTGACATTCACCGTGACGAGCAGCCAGATGACTTCAGCGTATTTTGCCTTCACGCCCTCGAATGTGGTGACGGTGAATATCTCGGATAACGATTAGTTCATCGGTATGGACTAGAAGTCGATAGAAGAAATGAAGAACGCCCCGCAGAAATATGATTGCGGGGCGTTCTTGCTATACAGCGCCAATGATTTTTATTTGTCGCCTAAACAAATACCCAAATCTCGCGCGGACTTCACCCATTGATGATCTAAAGGAATATTTTTGCGTTTGCCCACGACATTTTCCAACGGGACGGGTTCAACGCTGTCGCCGCGTGCTGCCACCAAAATACCGTAGCGTCCGTCGGCGATGTACTGCGCGGCTGCTGTGCCTAAACGTGTTGCCAGCAGGCGATCCGCCGCTGATGGGACACCGCCGCGCTGCAAATGTCCCAGAATCGTCACGCGCGATTCAAGCCGTGTGCGTGCTTCAAGTTCGCGGGTGAGCGCCGCCGTCCCTTGCAGGCGCAAGGCTTCAACTTTGGCGATTTCTTCCTTGATCTTCTTCTGCTTCTTCTTATCGTCGGTCTTGTCGAGTTTTTCTTGCAGCGTGCGGAACTTCTTGGCGATTTCGGTGGACATCGCGCCTTCGGAGATAGCGACGATGCTGAAACTCTTTCCGCTGCGGAAGCGGCGCAAAATTGATTCCGCAACTACGTCGATGTTGTAGGGGATTTCAGGGATGAGGATGACATCCGCACCGCCCGCGATGCCCGCGCCAAGCGCCAGCCAACCCGTATTGTGTCCCATCATTTCGCATACAATAATGCGGTGATGACTGTGCGCCGTACTGTGCAGACGATCAATCGCGTCGGTAGCGATACCGAGCGCGGTATCGAATCCAAATGTCACATCGGTACAGACGACATCGTTGTCGATGGTTTTGGGCAGGGTGATGACGTTTAAACCCTTTTGCATCAACCCGTAGGCATTCTTGATTGTCCCACCGCCGCCCAAGCACACCAGCACATCAAGATGGTGCTTATGATAATTTTCGACAACCAGATCGGTCATATCGACGAATTTATCGCCAATCGGCATCTTGGTCGGTTTGTCGCGGCTGGTGCCTAGAATGGTGCCGCCAATCGTCAGAATACCTGACAGCACTTCCGGCGTAAGCTGTGTGGTGCGGTTCTCCATAAGTCCACGAAAGCCGTCGCGGAAGCCGATGATCTCCATCCCATGCGTGATCACAGCAGCTTTGCCCACGCCGCGAATTGCTGCATTTAAACCCGGGCTATCGCCACCTGATGTCAAAATGCCGATGTATTTTGTCATTTTCAAGCGCCTTGTATGGATCGTGTGTTCTCATAATCATAGCGCGTTTCACAAAGCGCGGGGGAATAAACCGCTTTTGATTGAGCGCGGGCTGCGTGCGTATAATCAAATCATTCACAAGACTCATTCATAGAGGACACCGATATGCTTTCGATTGTGCGTTCGTGCGCGGTCATCGGTTTGGAAGGCACAATCATCGAGGTGCAGACGGATTTTAATCCGCGCGCGCAAATGCCATCTTTTATTATCGTCGGCTTGCCTGACAGCGCCGTGAAAGAAAGCCGCGAGCGCGTGCGATCAGCAATCAAGAACAGCGGTATGCAGTTCCCCGCCAAAGGCTATGTCGTCAATTTGAGTCCCGCGGACATGCTCAAGCAGGGACCGGCGTATGATCTGGCAATTGCTGTTGGTGTGCTGGCATCAACCGATCAATTACCGTTGGATGCGCTTGATGAGGCATTGTTCGTCGGTGAACTCTCACTTGACGGGACGGTGCGGCATGTCAAAGGCGTGATGGCGATGGCGTACACCGCGCGCGAAAATGGCTGCAAAGCATTTTATGTCGCGGCGGATGATGCCCCAACAGCCGCGTTGGTCGATGGGCTGAAAGTGATTCCGATCAATACACTGGGCGAATTAGTCGAACATCTCTACGGGATGAACCCGATTTCCCCTTATCGCATTGATCCGAATGCGAATACTCGTTCGGAAGTGCCGGACGGCTTGGTCGATTTCGCGGATATACGCGGTCAGGAACACGTCAAGCGCGCGTTAGAGATCGCGGCAGGTGGAAATCACAATGTCCTGCTGTCGGGATCGCCGGGGGTGGGCAAGACTCTGCTGGCGCGGGCGATGCCGGGGATTTTGCCGCCGCTGACGCAAACAGAGGCGCTCGAAGTTACGCGGATTTATTCGGTGGCGGATATGCTGACACCGGGTGATCCGCTGGTGCGGTTTCGACCCTTTCGCGCGCCGCATCACACGATTAGCCAAGCAGGATTGATCGGTGGGGGATCGATTCCTAAACCGGGTGAAGTGAGTTTGAGTCATCGCGGCGTGCTGTTTCTCGATGAAATTGTCGAAGTGCATCAAAAGACGCTCGAAGTGATGCGCCAGCCAATTGAGGACAAAATCGTGACGATCAGCCGCGCGAAGGGCAGCTTAACGTTTCCCGCGAACTTTCTGCTGGTTGGAGCGATGAACCCGTGTCAGTGCGGCTATTTTGGCGATCCGGTTAAGCCGTGTACATGTACACCAGCGATGATCACGCGCTATCAAAGTAAACTTTCCGGTCCGTTGATTGACCGCATTGATTTGTATGTCGATGTGCCGCGCGTGGATTTCGATAAGCTGATGGACGGCGCGAAAGGCGAATCATCGGCGGATGTGCGGATGCGGGTGACGCGCGCCCGCGAAGTGCAAGCGGCGCGATTCGCAGGGACGAATTTGATCACCAATGCGGATATGGGCGTGAGCGAGATTGATCAATACTGTAAGCTCACGACGCAAGCGCGACAACTCTTGGAAGTCTCGGTCAAGCGGCTGCAAATGAGCGCGCGCGGGTATCATCGCGTATTGAAATTAGCGCGCACAATTGCCGATTTGAGCGAAAGCGCGAACATTGATGTGCAGCATGTCGCGGAGGCGGTGCAGTACCGCCCACGTTCGGTGAGCTTCAACTAAATTACCCAAAAATGACCGTTTTGTTGTTGTACACCAAGACCTGATTTTGCAGGTGATAGCGGATCGCGCGCGACAGCACCAGCTTTTCTACATCTTTCCCTTTGCGAATCAAGTCCTCAACTGAATCTTTGTGCGAAATCCGCACGGTATCTTGCTCGATGATGGGACCCGCGTCGAGTTCTGGCGTAACGTAATGGCTGGTCGCGCCAATGATTTTCACGCCGCGCGCGAATGCCGCGTGATAGGGTTTCGCGCCGATGAACGCGGGCAAGAAAGAGTGATGGATGTTGATGATCCGGTTGGGGAAGGCATTGACGAAGGCGGGCGAAACAATCTGCATGTAGCGCGCCAGCACGACGAAATCGATCTTCAGGTCTTGCAGCAGCTTGATCTGCACCTGCTCTTGCGCCAGTTTGGTTTCGGCACTCATCGGAAAATGATGGAAATCGATACCAAACTTGCGGGCAATCGGTTCAAGCGTGGGATGATTGCTAACAATCACGGGAATATCGACGCGCCATTCACCCGATTGATGACGCGCGATGATCTCGTACAGACAGTGTGCCTCTTTGGAGACAAATACCGCCATGCGCGGAGTCACATCAGAGAACTGAAGCCGCCATGTCATGTTGAGCGGTTCGGCAATCGGGCGGAATGCGCTCTCGATGGTATCGGCAGGTAGGGTGAAACGTGCCAAGTCCCATTCCACGCGCATAAAAAAGACATTCTCTTGTGCATCCACATGCTGATCGAGATGCAGGATGTTTCCTTCGTGTTCCGCGATGAAGCGCGTGATCGCGGCGACTAATCCCGGCTGATCCGGGCAGGAAATGAGCAGCGTTGCGGAGCGCGGCGTAGCTATCGTCACGACGATCCCTTTCAAAGTTCTTGATAGTGAATAAAGCGGCGCTCATGATAAACGAGAGCGCGTGTTATTCCCACACAACCTTCACAGGCATCCCCGTTTGTGCGCTTTCAATAGCTGCCATCACCATCGCTAACGATTTTACGTTGTCGCTGGCGGTTGTTTGCGGGATGCCGCCGTCGTTCACACAGTCGATGAAGTCGCGGATGAGCGATTCGTGACCATAACCCCATTCGGCGGGCGGCTGCGAATTGAGCGGAACGTCCGCGAATTTTGAAATCCAGCCAATTTCATCAACGACTTGCGCGGGCATGTTCTGTGCGCCATCCCACTTGACTGTTCCTTTTTCTCCGATGATCCGCCAATCGCTTTCCCATGTCGTGATTAAGCCTTCGGAACACCAACTACCGCGATAGGTATATACGACTCCGTTGGTCATCTCAAAGATGGCGACTGCCGATGCGTCGTAGTCAAACCATGAGCCGGATGGATTCCATTCTTTGCAGTAGACCGATACCGGATCAGCACCGCTGATGTAGCGTGCCGCGTCGAATGTGTGGATCGCCATGTCCAATAATAGGACGTGCGGCATGTGAGTGCGGAAGTTATCAATATGCACACCGATGAAAAAGTCGCTGTGAACGGTTGTAACTTTGCCGATTTGCTCGCTTTGCAAGAACTTTTTCAGAGTGACTATATTCGGCTCATAACGGCGGTTCTGCATGACGGCATAGAGTTTGCCCGCCCTTTGCGCGGCGGCGATCATCTCACGTGCTTGGGCAAGATTTTCGGCAAGCGGTTTTTCACCCAACACATGACACCCGTGCTTCAACGCGGTCAGCACAACATCATAATGCGCCGCCGGGATCGTGCAGTCAAACACAATATCCGGTTTAGTTTGCGTCAGCACTGCGTCCAAGTCTGCGCCGACCACCGCATCGGGAGCGCCAAATTCTTCAGCATGGGAGCGCGCACGGGTGGTATCGAGATCGACGAATCCGACCATTTCCACATCGGGCATCTTTTGGACGGCTTTCAACCACGTCAAGCTGATACTGCCACATCCTGCCAGTAGCACACGCATTGAGTGACCCTTTCTTGCGTGAAGATCAAAATTCAGGCATACACATGCTCAAGATATTGCGAGAGTAATCGCCCAACAAGAATACCGTCAGCTTGTAGAAGGGTGATTCTTGTGGCGTAGTTTCCGGCGGCGGATCGAGCGCGGTGATGCGAATGTATAGTGTCGTGTCGTCCGCAGCAGTGAAGGGGCGGGAGAGTCCCAATACGCCGAAAAGGTCGCCTTCAATGGATTCTTTGCGTAAGAACACTTCTCCATCCTGCGATACTAATTCCAATACCGCCACAAAGCCGAACGTCTCCAGATCAATGTCATAGCGTGTCCCGGCAGGGAACAGCGCCTCATATTCGATGATGTCGCCTGGTTGTATCAAGGCTGATTCACAGTATGCAACGATGTCGTTTGCGTGTTCAGCAACCGATTCAGGATCGCCATCATTGGCAAGGTCAAAAAAAGTTTCCGTATACGAACCAAAAGTGATCCACCCGACCACACCTTCATAATGCGCGCGCTGCCAGCGAAAACCTTCGCGGCAGTCGAACTCGCCCATGCCATATGCCCAATCATCGGTGGTGATTCTGCCGATCTCTGGGGCATTTAGACTGGGCGCGGAACGGATTGGGTAGGTGCGTTCATCGCGCCGCACCAGATAGACACCGAAATTGCTCCATTGACTATCTCGCAAATCGCCAAATGGTTCTAGCGGTGAGTCTTCCAGCCAATGGCAATCAAAGCCCGCACTCCCGCCGCTAATGCGTGCCGGATTACGCAGCCGTGTGCGGCGAATAGCGCGCGTTGGGTTTGGGGTTGACGTTTGCGCGCTGACAATGTTCTGAAGTTCAACTACCGACGCAAACAAGATAATCAAGCTGAAGATACGCAGAACTATCGGAAACAATCGTGGACGTGTGGATTGAGGCATCGTCAGCCCTTTCTAATGACACACGCGACATTGTTGATTACATAGCGCAAGTGCTTCGATGTGTATTAGGGCGCGGTGTTGGCGCGTAAATCGCGGATGAAGTTCGCCAATATATCCGCCATGACCGCGTGACCCACACGTGTCCAATGGTATTTATCACAAGCATAGAAAAGTTGCGCCCCGTTTTCAATGAGTTCGTCAAAGCGCGCTTGTGGATTCACATAGGGGATATTTTCCGCCGTGAGAAATGTTTCCAGCCATTCCCATGAACCTGTATTTGCGGATGGGCGATCCCAATTAAGCGGCGCGAGGATCACGCCGAACTGAGCGCCATTGACCGCGACAGAATCGCGCAGTTGGCGGATCAACGCGGTGGATATTTCGAGCGAGTCGGCGATGAGCGTCCGTTCGTCACTGCGGGTATTCAATTGCGCGACATTTTGCAGAAATCGGCGGCGGTCATACAACAGGCGATACAACCGCGAGTTGTCGTAGAAAAAATCGTGAACACCATTGACTTGATCGCGTTCGGGATTGGGCTGAGTCGGATCGCCTTCATGGAAGATCAGCGCGCCATCCTCGCCCTGTTCAAAATAAGGAAAATACGTCGAATCGCCATAGCGAATGACAGAGTTGTTATCGATCAAATCGTTCGCGGGTTCGATGACCACGATCACCATGTCGGGGGAGTAGCGAAGCCCTTCGCGCTGATAAAATACCAGTTCTTGAGCCGTTTGATACCCCTGATGCCCCCCATTAATGATGTCGATCTGCGTCCTATCGTTGTTCAAGATGCTGACCGCCACGCGGAAAAATGTATCCTCTAACGGTACTTCAAAGCCTGCTGCCAGTGAGTCGCCCAAAAGAAGAACGCGGTAGGTACCGTCGGCACGCTCGTAAGTGCGTTCGATGTCGTGAAGTCCTTGCCCGTTGATATGGACGGTTTGGGAGTATTCGCCCAAACACGTCATGTAGATGTATGTGCCACTCATGTTAGGGTAGTGCTGCCACCCAAGCACCGGATCATACTGGTAAAAGAGATCAGGGTAGAGAGGCACAGCGCGCACAACAAACTCCGCGCCGCCTAACGTGACGAGAATAGTAGTGATGCTGATGACGAACAGCCGCGTGATACGCTGGCGCAAGGTGGGGCGAGAATGCGTTGTTGTAGTCTGAGGTGTTTCAATGGTTGAAGCGGTCATAATCTGCGTATCGTGTCTCGTAGCGACTAGGCGAATGGGTCTCAATACATTTTCGCTTAGTTTCCATGCGGCTTTATGCCTGAATTATCTGGCTAACGAAATCTACGTTGCGGCTGTGACTTGATCTGGTTAAGTGTTTTGGTTAAGATGACGCGCTATTCGCATACACGAAAGGATGGTCAAGCGGATAAAACAGGGGAACGGACAGCGCATGGACTTGGCGGAGATGCTGACGCATTATCGCTGAGTTGACGAGGAGGCGGTTTCCTGCCGCGAGGCGGGATTAAGCGGGTCAAATAGGGTTTGACCCGTGAAAATCGAAAGATCAGCGGATGCCGCCGGGACGAACCACCGTCCCATCTCATAAGTCCCCTCACAAGAACGCACGCCAGCAAAAGCGATAGGTGACTATCGTGACAAATGGCGCGCGAGTGGAACAGTTTACAACCTTCAACTGAATATCTCTACGAGAGGGGCACAACCATGTGTGGTATTGTCGGCTATGTTGGCTTTCGTAATGCTACCCCGCTGATCGTCGATGGGCTGCGGCGCTTGGAATATCGCGGCTATGATTCGGCGGGCGTGGCGGTCATCCGCGATGAGCAGATTCACATACGGCGTGATGTAGGTAAGCTGTCAAATTTACAGCGCAAACTGGAAATTGCCCCCATCAGCGGATCAACCGGAATTGGACATACACGGTGGGCGACTCACGGCGCGCCCGCCGAACACAACGCGCATCCCCACATCAGCATGAACGGCGATTTCGTCGTCGTCCACAACGGGATAGTCGAAAACTATATCGAACTCCGCGAAGAACTCGCCGCTGAAGGCGTACACTTCACCTCGGAAACTGACACCGAAGTCATTGTCCAACTGATCGCGCGGCTTGCCGATGATGGGGCGCACGGCGATATCGCCGAAGCCACCCGCATGGCGGCAGGTTATTTACGCGGAAGCCACGCGATTGTGGCGATGAGCCGCCGCCAACCGGATCGCGTGGTGGCGGTGCGGATCGGCAACGCGGGTGGCGTAGCGATTGGTTTGGGCGAAAACGAAAACTTTGTCGCGTCAGATATTCCCGCCATCCTCGAACAAACCCGCAGCATGATTTTCCTAGAAAGCCGTCAGATGGCGGTTGTCACAGCGCATTCTGTAAACGTGCAGACGCTCGGCGGCGTACCCGTGCATCCTGTGCCGCACACCGTCGCGTGGGATCCCGTGAGCGCGGCGAAGGGTGAATACAAACACTTCATGCAGAAGGAGATTTTCGAGCAGGCGCGCAGCATCACTGACACGATTCGCGGGCGCGTTGATTTCGAACATGAAGCAGTGGTCATCCCCGAACTGAACCTCACACCGGAAAAAGCTAAAGCAATTGACCGTATGGTCACTGTCGCGTGCGGGACGAGCTACTACAGCGCATTGGTCGGCAAATTCTTCATCGAGCGAATCGCACGGCTTAATGTGGAAGTCGATTACGGGAGCGAGTACCGCTATCGTGATCCGATCATCGACGAGCGCACGGCGGTGCTGGCGATTACGCAGAGCGGCGAAACCGTCGATACGTTGGCGGCGATGGAAGAAGCCCGCGAGAAGAACGCCCTGCTGCTAAGCATTGTCAACGCGATTGGCAGCCAAGCGATGCGGATTTCGGACGGATACATCACGATGAACGCGGGTCCAGAAATTGGTGTAGCATCGACGAAAGCGTTTACGGCAAGCATCGCGGATCAATATTTGCTGGCGGTGCTGATGGGGCAACTTCGCGGCACATTGAGCGACGCGGCGCGGCGCGAACACGTTCGCAATTTGGCTCACCTGCCCGATTTGGTGAGCCGTACATTGGAATGCGATCTCGATGTGGCGGCGCTGGCGGAAAAGGTCTACCAATACACAAACTTCCTGTATTTGGGGCGTGGGATCAATTACCCGATTGCGCTGGAAGGTGCGTTGAAACTGAAAGAGATCAGCTATATCCATGCCGAAGGCTATCCCGCTGGTGAGATGAAGCACGGTCCTATCGCGTTGATTGACCGCAATATGCCTGTAATGGCGATTGCGCTCAAAGACAGCGTGTATGAGAAGATGATCAGCCAGATTGAACAGGCGAAAGCGCGCGGCGGGATCGTGATCGCGCTGGCGACGGAAGGCGATACGCTCATCAGCAGCAAAGCGGATCATGTGATTTATCTGCCGCCTGCGCCGGAACTGCTCACGCCGCTGCTGGCGGTGATTCCGTTACAACTGCTGGCGTATCATGTGGCGACGTTAAGGGGCGCGGACGTGGATCAGCCGCGCAACCTCGCCAAAAGTGTGACGGTGGAGTAAGGCGCATCTTGTTCCTGAATATGTCGTGGTGATGAGTCAATCGCATGTTGGCAGCGAGGAAAATGTGTCATCTCTCGAAATTGGCGTTCTTAAGATTGAGAGAAGATGTGTCCACATATGTCCGGTTTGAGAGATGAATGTGGATAGACACGGGAAGATATGTTGATTCGATGTCGTGAAATCAAGGTGTGAATCGACATATCTTCGCGTGTGAGGGATGTCGTCTTTGCAGCGGGCGCGATATTTCGCGCCCACATATCGATTTGTTGTAGAAGGCGGCTCACGAGCCACCTCTACGGCAGATTGGTGAGTTAGCTCACCGGCACAGTGATGTCGCACAGCACTTCGTAATCGAGGCGATCCCCGCTAATGCGATACGTCCCCGCTTCGGCAATCCACGTCGCAGACCATACGCGCACATAGCGCTCGTTGGCGATGCGTTCCGGCTGCGAAACACGCACCCGCAAACGCTGATTTTCAACCATGATGCGTCCCGGATCAAACTGGGTAGCATTGACCGCATCGGCAAGCGTCATGAAGGCGGGCGGCACAAAGTCAATTGTCACCGTTTGACCCGCGCGGATCGGTCCGTTGCTCGATTCGCAAGTTTCCAACGAGAGATGGTTGGTGCGCGGCGGCGGCGCGGATGACGCGGGACTGGTGGGGATTTCATCGCAGATACCCGTCTGTTCAACCGCGCTGGCGAGAATCCAGTTTGAGCCTTGCAGTTGATACCAGACCGCGCCGTTTGCATCGCGCACGCTCAAAATCGGCACGACGCGCCGATCCGCGCTCAGGCTGTTGACGATCTCGAAACTTTCGCCGGGTCCCGCGCGCAAATCGACGGGACGACGGACGAAGTAGCGGCAAACGTTATCCACGGCGGTGGCGGCGGGAGTCGGGGTGGGCGGCGTATTGCGCGCGATGTAATCGGCTTCAGCAGCGGCGATTTCGGCGGCATCCAGCGGCTGAGGAAGCACAAAGCGCACAGGCAGATTATTGATGGGCAGCGGGGCGAGTTCGGCGCGATCAAACCCTTCGACTGCGCCTTGATTCCAACGCGCGCCCGCGGGGACGTACTGGCTGTCAACCAGCAGTTCACCGTCCAGCACCGACATGTGTTCGGCGTTATCCCCCTGAATAAAAACTGTTCCCGCAAGTGACAACCCCACACCATTAACACTGAAATGCACGGGCGTATCGAGGTTGGGTGATTGAATGAGTACACCGCTTTCGGGGGTTCCGGCACAGCGGGCATCGTCGGAAGCAGTAGCAATCGTCATGGATTGGAAAGGGTGCAAGAATACAGTATCGCCATCCGCGACGGTCAGCGACGCGAGATTCTCCGTCGTGCTGATCGAATTGACATCGACCCAGCCAATGACATCTGGTGAATTTCCTGTACCCGCGATGGTCACGCGCAGCCATTGGGTATCGTTTGTGCGCGCGTCCGCCACAAGTCCACCGCGAATGCCCACTTGAGCCAGAATGTCGGCATCGGCGCGCGGCTGATTGCGAATGTTGAGTGTGGCAATCGATGTGATGGCGATACGCGCACGCGGGGGTACATGATTGTTGATGCTCGCGCTGCCGAACAGCAGGATAGTCACATGACGTTCCGAACGCGCAGGAAGATCAAACTGTACGCGCATCGAAGCGAACCCAAAGCCATCATCAAGTGAGGTGTGCAGTGCTTGCAGATTTTCCGCGATGACGCGATCTCCGGGCTGCGCGAACAGAGATTCATTTGCGAATGACAGCGCATCAACTGGAGGATTGCCGTAACACGCTTGATCGCTTTCTAAGTTGAGGCACGCCGACCCGGCGCGGGCGATGGCGAGAATCACATCGGCGGGGCAGGTCGCTTGCGCGAAAATCGCCGTTGTGACGGACAAGATAAAGAAGATGAACAGCCCGATAAAGAGTCGCTTGATCATGAGTGCCACCTTTTTTTATGCCATTTATCTCTAGCATAGCGACAAATTCACCAGCACAAGCGGATGCTGTTCCGCGTCATAGGGCTGGCGGCGTTTGCGCGTAGGATTAACGTTTCTATTCCGTGTGGTGAACGCTTCAGCGCGGAAAAATTCTTCCTCCTATAATCGGATGTGTAGGTTGTTTCCCACTTATACGACGGGAATGCCCATGAACCGATCTTTTCGTAACCGTTTTTGGATATTTGCCCTGCTGAGCGCCGTGATCCTGCTGATCGCGATTGGGACAGTTTGGGCGCAAACCGCATCGCCTGACCCGTTTGTATTGTATCGGGAGATTGGCGAAGCAAAGCCGCGCGGGGTGCTGTACAGCCCGCTTGCGGATCGGTTTGTGATGTTTCGCGATGGTCAGTTGATCGTCGCGAACGCGATCACGCTGCAAACCGAAGCTGTCATCGAAGGGCAGAACGATCACTACACGTTGAGCCATGATGGGCGATGGCTGGCGGCGGCGAATGGTCGCGTGGTCGATCTGTGGCAGCTTACGCCCACTGTCGAGCGCGTCGTCTCGATTGAGCCGAACGGTTCACGCGGGATTCAATCGCCGCTGCTGTTCAGCGATGACGACACCTATTTATTGATGAGCGTCGTTGTGCCGGAACGCCCCGAACTGCGCCGCAGCGAAAATGACACGGCGATTTTGCCGTGGATATGGGATTTGCCGAGCGCGCGCGAAGAAGCCCGGTCACGGCTGCCCGGTCTCGTCGATGCACAGCCGTTCTTCGACTATCGGACGGGCTTCATCTTAGGTCCCAACAACATCGTGCTTGCCGCGCTGCCGAGCCGGATTCAAGTGTTGGACTTGAAGCAGAACGGGTATCCGGTGGTCAACGAAATTCAGACCGGACGCTTTGAGCAAGACCCTGTCGATATTTGGTACAGCCAGCGCGACCCGATCATTTATCATCAAGTGAATGGGCAGTTGTATCAGATCAACGCCGAAACCAACGCCGTGATCGAAGTCCCGTTGGGGAGCGAAGTCCGCGGCGCGCGGGCGGCGCAAGTGCGCGTGAGCGATTCACTTGGGCGCGTGATCGGTCAGTCTGCCAGCGTTGAAGGCAATTCGCTGCTGCGGCTGCTCTTGGGCTTCGACTATGCGCGGGCGTATGGCAATTATCCGCTGAGCGTCATGTTGATCGACGCACTTGAACCCATCACCGTTCCGGCGGATCGGTTTTCTCTGTTGGTCTACATCTTCAACGAAGGAACTGGCACTGGCTCGTTTGATTTAATTCGACCTGATAACGTGATCAACTATGCCTTTCACCCGGATGGCACGCAGATCGCGCTTCGGTATGCATACGACGATCAGCCTGTGGAAATTTACGACATCGAGACAGGTGCGTTGGTGCAAACGTTGGTGTCCCCAATCCGCGATACGAGCCTCGACACGTTTGGTCAGCCGGATGTACTGGCGTATAACTTGGCGGGCGATCAACTGCTCGTCGGGATGCAGAGGTTCGATATTGCCAGCGGCGCGTTGATCTCACAGCACATGGAAATTGGCGACGGCTACAGCGCGTACTACTTCTCGCAAGACAGCCGCAGCTTGATCACACGGTTGGATTTGCCAAGCGGCGCGTTCGAGTGGTGGCAGTGGGACTTGGAAACCGAACAGGTGATCCGCCGTGAGGTTGTGCGTACCGATAATGGCGCGATTATCGACAGCGAACCGGATGGAAGCCGTTTTCTGCTGCAAATCGACGGCGAACGCACGACGATGCAAATCGTGGACATCAATCTCGATGAGCGACGTTCGGTCACGTTTGACAATTTCCCCAACCAATTCATCGAAAATATCATCCCCAGCCCCGATTGGGAACACTTCTTGGTGCTGTATTCGCCTGTGCCTTTGGGTCCAGACGCGCCGGGAAACACGCTGGCGATCTACAGCCTGAACGACGGCTTACTGCACACGTATTCCGGTTCGGATTTGCCCGCGCTGGCTAGCCGTCAATATGGCTGGATCGATCTCGATACCGCCTATGTCAGCGGACTCGGCGCTGCGCCACCGGAACGCATTTACGGAATCGACTACGATCCCGCTTCGGGGCTGCCCGCGTGTTTGGTGCAAGCCTTCCCCAATGAGTGGGAACGCTGGCGCGATTTGTGGGAACGGCTGACGTATCAATTGGATGGGGAACGGTTGGGACGCTTGGCGCGTGATTTGTGCGCGCTCGCCCCGGAAACCGTCGAAGATGTGGAAGCGATCTTCTTCCCAACCCCCACCCCCACTCGTCCGCCTGTCACCGCGACCCCCGCCTTGATCGCCGGCGTTCCGCAGTGTTTGACGCTCCGCTATTCGCGTGATGCGGTGGGCTACGCCCAAAGCTGGCGCGAACTCACGGCAGGGCTATCGCCGGAACAGATCGCGGATTTAGAAGAACTGCTGTGCGAAGGCTTGGGAAGCGCCCCACCAGCGCCGAATACCGAAGGCGGATCGGGTGAACAACCGCCGCAGGTCTATTTGTTCGATGTGAATACGGGCATCCGTTCCGAAGGCGCGTACATCCCGTTTGTGCGGCAAGAAATCGCGTCGTTGGAAGTGGTGCTGGCGGAATTTCGACGGATTCGCGGCTATACCCCCGATAGTCCGATCCTCTCGCCAGATCGCCAGATGATCGCCTACCGTGAAGGCAGTTATGTCACGGTTGAACGCATCCTTGCGCCATATGAATCGTTTGCCGCAACAGCCACGGCTCAAGTTGAAGTCCAGCGCGCGGATGATCCGCGCCGCATTGGTGTGCGCCCAACAGCTACACCACCGTTCGATGTGCTTGGTGGGGCGCGTCCTACGCTCACACCCACGATCACGCCCACATCGCCCCCGCTGACGACACAGCGCGTCCAACTGCCGCAGGAAGGGCAAATCACGGAGCTGCTTGACCCAACTGTGTACCCCATCACCGCGCCCCCGACTGGGTTCGCACCCAGCGGACAGATCATCGCCGTGCCGCCAAACACCGCGAACACAGCTTCGTTGATGACGATCAATCCCGCTGATGGTTCCTTCCGTTACGACGAAACCATTCCGCGCTGCGGCTTAGATTTGGACTGTGTGTTCAACCGCAGTGAGACATGGGTGTTCATCACATCGCCGTTTGTGGCAGTGATGCGCCCCGATGGGCGCGATCTGCGAGTGCTGTTCGACCAGAACAGTTCGGGTTACATCGGCAGTGTGGAATGGATCGAAGATATGACGATCCAGTTCCTCTTTGACATCTACACCGAAGAACAGCGCGACCCCGTTGCAGTGTATCAACGCTACAACGTGGACAGCGATACGTTTGAAGAATCATTCCCACGCATGTTGCTGATCTCTGCCGTCAATCAAATTCCGGTGAGCATCTTGTCGAATCAACCGAACAACGGCGCGTTGGCGCTGGCACAACGGGTGACTCCGTTCACCAACGGCGAAATCTACCAGTATTTCATCCTTGACCGCATGACAGGCGAATCGGATTACTTCGCGCGCTTCGTCAACTTCCCCGGCACGGAATACGAATGGCATCCGTCCGGCGATGCGCTGTATTACCGTTTTTCAAGCGTCAACAATGGGGAGTGGTATCGCTATGACCCTGCGACAGGCGAACATGCCGCCTTCGGGCGCGTATGGTCGGGCGTGTGGTCGCATGATGGGCGCTATCGCACCGACGCGATCACGCTTGACCAAGATGAGATTGAAGCACGCATCGAAAATGGTCAAGTGGTGCCGAATTTGCAAATCTGGGATCGGGAAACGGGCGCGATCCGCTATTACGCCGTCGCATCAGGGGTCGATGATTTCTTGTTCGATGAGCCGCCGCGCTGGTCACCGGATGATCGTTACCTGCTAATCTTCGGGTATCCGCAAGCAGAACAGGGCGGCGAAATTTCCAGACGGCGTATGTACATCCTTGATACCGAAACCGGGCATGTGGTGACGTATGAAGACGCGCGTCTGTTGGGGTTGAACAACGTCATCGTGTGGACGGAGTGAGGAATCAATGATGAAACCCATGAACCTTACGTTCACACGTGCTATGTTGATCGCCTTTGCGCTGCTGATCGCTGTGCCTATAAGCGCGCAAGATGGAGCAATTGCTGTCGAGCCGCCGCCCACCGCGACGTACACCCCGCCAGATACGGGTGTATGGGTGACGACACAGGATTTTAGTTCGCTGCGAACGGGACCCAGCACATTTTTCGAGCGTATCGCGGTGGTCGATCCGGCGGTGACGCTTCCCGCAATCGGGCGCAGCGCCGATGGTCGCTGGCTGCAAGTCGATTACAACGGTCAGCAGGGATGGATTTATTACGCGCTGCTGGTGTGGAGCGGCGATGTCGTGCAGCTCCCCATCGACGGGCTAGACCCGAACCCGTATGTGCGCCGGCTCAACATGGTCGCGCTGACGACGCGCGAAACGCCAGTCTATCGCCGCCAAGTCACACCAAGCGACCAGATCGGCACAATTCCGGCAGGCGTGCGCGTCGAAATGACCGGGCGCTTGGGTGAAGGTGGATTCTACTGGGTACAAATCGAGTATCAGGAGCAGGTGTACTGGGTAGGATCGTGGAATTTGCGCGTGATCAGCCGCTCGCCTAACGCGCAGTTGTTCGATACGTCGTACTTGTACAACTACAGCCGCGTTGGCGCGCAGTTGGAAACAGACATTAATGCCAGCTACCGGGCGCTCAATACCATCAACGGAATTTGGGTGCGGCTGGCGGTGGGCGAAAGCGTGTCGTGCGGCTCAATTCCAACGTTCGTCCAGACAAGTTCCACCTTGCAAGCGGATATTGCATCGCTGCCCGTGTTCGCGCCGCTGTTAAACTCGCTCAACAGCGCGAACGGACACATCAATACGGCGATCTCGCTGTTTGCCGATGCGTGTTCACGCACGGGCGATCAATTTTTCATCACGCAAAACGAAGTTGTCACCGCGCTCAGCGAAATCGAGATTGCGGGGCGTGATCTGGTGCTGGTGGGGTCGCTGCTTACGCCTTTGCAGCGGCGCGACCCGGTCTTGAGCATTTTTAATAACTAGCTGAACCAACATGCACACAGGAGATCAAATCGTCATGAACCGTTCGATCAATCGCCTTTTTGTCGTCGTCATGGTCGCGCTGCTGCTGACCACCGCCGCACCAATTTTTGCCCAAGAAGCCACGCCTACACCAATCCCGCCCATCTGCACCGAATTTATCGGGCAGCCGGACAGCGAACGCATCAGCTATTACATGGGCGAAGGCGCGGGTTTCTTCGCGGCGGGAGAACTCTCGCGGGCGATCAACAGCTTCACCTGCATCACCTATGAAATTGATGACGCGCATGTGCCAGCTTATCTTGGGCGCGCGGCAGTGCTGACACAGCGCGGCGATTTTGACCGCGCCATCGAAGATTATTCGCGCGCGATTCAGCTTGAACCGTCGTCGCTGGTGGCTTACAACAATCGCGGCATCGTGTATGCATCGATTGGCGAATATGAAGAAGCCCTGCAAGATTTCGACCAAGCCTTGAACATCGACTCGAACAGCCTGATCGCGCTTAACAACCGCGCCATTCTCTATACGCTGCTTGGGCGCTACACGGACGCGATCAGCGATCTCGAATCGTATATCAATGAAAGCGGCATCGACGCTGTGCTGGCGGAATTGACCGATCCCGAACGCGATGAGGACGCTCCCGCGCCGCAGTATGAACCCGAAGACGCGCGCCCATACGCCCTGCTCGGCATCATTTATTCGGCATATTCGCTCGACAACTATGAAAGCTATCTGCTTTTGAGCGGACCGCGCGCTGATTTCCGTGTGCAAAGTGCGGCGGGCGCGCTTGAATCGCGCTTCACGTTCGATCTGCGCTTGGATGATGGCTCATGGTTCTTGATCGCGGACTTCGCGCCGGAAGGATAACCAATGACACGCACAGCGAGTTTTAAGCTGTTGTCGTTTCTGTTGTGCGCGGCGCTGTTGATGGGAGTCGCCTTGTTATGGGGCGCTCCCGCCGCCGCACAGGATGAATCGCAGCCCGCGCCGGAAGCAACCGAAGAATTCGGCGCTGTTGACTGCGAGGCGATTGCTCCCGGCGCATCAGCGACGTATTTCATCGGCGCGGCGAATGCATTCTTCGCGCAGCAGAACTACACCGAGGCAATCCGTTTGTATACCTGCGCGATTTTAGGTAATCCCGATTACGCGCCCGCGTATACCAATCGCGGTTATGCATTCTATGTTCAGCGCGCCGACCCCGAAGCCCTTGCCGATTACAACCGCGCGCTGGAACTCGATCCGGTGTCGGCGGTTGCGTACAACTATCGCGGGATGCTTTATACCACGCAGGGCAATTTCGGCTTGGCGATTGGCGATTTCACCGTCGCGGTCACGCTTGTACCGGAATACGCCGCCGCGTTTAACAATCGCGCCGTCGTCCACGCTGCCGAAGGCAATTACGAACTGGCAATCGCGGATATTCAGCAGGCGATTGCGCTCGATGAGTCTGCCGCCGCACCTTATGCCACGCTTGGCGCGGTCTATTCGGCGCTGGCGATGCAAAGCTATGCCGAGTATCACGCGCGGGCGGGCGAACAAACCCGCTTGCCCAACGGCGAACCGGATGAGTTCTTCAACGCGCTGGAAGCAGGACGCGAAATTGGCAGTTTTTCGGCATGGCTTTCGCTGCTGACGCGCCAGTAAAGGATCGCCATGATGCGACGATTGCTCATTTTTCTCATGCTGTGCGCGGTATTGACCATGCTGGCAGTATCCACATTTGCCCAAGAAGCGGGAATCAGCGGGCATGGCGTTATCCGCGAAGGTAACGCCGCACAAGCGGAAGCGTTAGAAGCGCTCAATCCGCTGCTGTGCGAGACGCAAGCGTGCCGCCGTTTGACCAACTTAATGTACCCGCGTTTGTTGGCAGTTGATCCTGAAATAGGCGTGTATATCGGCGCGGATCAGTCGGATCAATTTCCGCCCGCGCTGGCGCTCGATTGGACATTCGAGGGCGCTACGTACACCTTGCGTTTGCGCGATGATTTGACTTGGAGCGACGGTACGCCTGTCACCGCGTTTGATGTCTTGTTCAGCTATATGATGGGCGAAGCCAGCAATACAGGCAGCGCATACGCAAATCAATTCGATGATCGCTTTGCGAGCGACGTGATCGGCGCGGCGGTTGTGGGTGAGAGCACGGTTCAGTTTACGTTCGATCACGAGACGTGCAGTGCCCTCAATGTGCTGGATTTTCCGGTTATTCCATCTCACGTCTTTGATGCGAATTTCCGTGATGCTGCCGATGCACTGCGGGAAAATGGCGGCTATGGCGATGATTTCGAGGCGGCACTCGCTAACTATTTCGCCAGCTTAAGTACGCCTTTGAACGGAATTCCCTTCAACCAACCGCTCACTGTCACGCTGTCGGGCGCGTTCGTACTCGATGAACTGCGTCCGACGGAATATATCCGCTTGACCACGCCTGATGACCGGCTGGCGTTCGAGTACGTTGATGTGCCAGATCGCAACACCGAAGTCGATATGTTCTTGCGCGGAGAACTGAATTTTATCTCGAATCCACCGAATGACCGTCGTGATGACTTACGCGCAGCAGAAGAACGCGGCGAGATTCGGATTTTCGAGTATCCGGGGATGACGTGGTATGCGATTGCGTTCAATGTGGCTGATCCTGATGATCCGCAGCCCGCGTTTGACGAAGATGGCAATCGGTTGGAACAGGGCGCGCATCCGATCTTCAGTGATGTGCGTGTGCGGCGGGCGGTGCAGTTGGCGCTCGATATACCCACGATGCTCGAAGCGTCGATCTTCGACGAAGGCACAATCATGGCGGCGAATCAAGTGCCATCGTCGTGGGCATTCAATCCCGACTTGCAGCCTGTCGGATATGACCCGATTGAAGCGGGGCGGCTGCTCGATGAAGCGGGTTGGTATGACGCAAACCGTGATGGTGTGCGTGAATGCGTGCGCTGTACGACGGCTGAACCGGATGCGCCGTTGCGCTTTGAGCTTGTGTATTCCGATTCGTTATCGCGCTATGACATTATGGCGAACTTGATCACACGGGACTTGCGGAGAGTCGGTATTAACGTCAGCGCATACAGTACGTCAACAGATTCGTTAGACGACACGCTGCAAGCGCAGCAGTTCGATGCGGCAATTGTCACGCATGTCGACTCGTTTCCCGTTAATCCCGATCAAACTGGGTTGTTCACCAGCGCTTATGATTTCCTGTACACCGAAGGAAATGTTACATCATATAACAATCCCGAAGTAACAACCCTGCTCGATCAAGCGCGGGATGTGAACAACGCGACCTGCGATCTCGACACTCGCGCGGATTTGTACCGGCAAGCGCAGGTGATTTTACAAGCCGATCAACCGTATGCGTGGCTGTTCGCGGTGAATCAATTCATGGCGGTGCGCGCAGATGTGGCAAACTGGAATCCCGAACCGTTCTTCCCGCTGTGGCACATTGACGAGTGGGTGATCGCGCCTATAGGGGGTGGATGATGCGAAAATCGGCTTACATGCTCCCGTTATTGATGGTGATCATCCTCATCGGGGTGATCGCCATGCCTGTGTGGGCGCAAGATACAGGCGATGGCGGACGCGCCATGCCGCGAGTCACCGCCACACCCGCCGCCGAATCCACTGCCGAAGCGACAGCAGTGCGCCAACCGATCCGCGCGGAAGTGCAGGTCGAAAGCGCCTTCGTGCGTGTGCTTCCGTCAGAATCCGCCGCGCCATCGGCATCCGTGTTTGAAGATGAAATTTTGGAGATCATCGGGCGCAACATGGATGGGCTGTGGTTTGAAGTGCGCCGCCCCAACCGCGTCAATAATCTGGGGTGGATTTTCAACGAGATGCTCGATTGGGATTTCGATCCCACGCTGCTGCCGCTGACCGACTTCACAACCGGGTTAATCGGCACAGAAACGCTCGCCAGCGATCCCGGTTGGGCGATCACGATGCTCGACAACGGCAATCTGCGCCGCATCCCCATTGTGGATCGTTCGCCGACGCTTGGTGTCGTGCCGATTTTTGCCACCGTTCCGGTTATCTATCGCAATCAAGATGGGACGTGGTTCTACGTCAATTACTTGGGCATCGAAGGGTGGGTGAGCGATTATTCGGTGCGTCAGGTCGCTAATCCGCTGGCGATCCCAATTGCGCCGGGGCTGCCTCCACTCCCGACCATCAATATCGAGATTATCCCGCGAGAAGTGCAGTTGGAGCAGCTAAACCGCTTGCGCGACTACACCACAATCCGCCGAGATTTCGCGGATATGCTTGCTAACTTTTGGTTCTATGTCTATCAAGGGCAGGTGATGCCGTGCGAACCGCCGCCGTTTGTGGTGGATTACTTGTACAATGCGCGTGATGTACAAGAACTGCCAGAATTGCAGCGGTATGTCCCGCGCCTTGTCGATGCCAATTTCTACCTAAACAGTTCGATTGAACTGCTCACTGTCTGCGGCGCGTTCGATCCCGAAGTGGTCGGGCGGGCGCGCAACAATGCCATCAATGCGCGTGGGATTTATCAAGCCACACTCGGCGCGCTGGATAACTTAGAACGGTTCGGCATCCCGCAGTCATAAAGATTCACCGCAGAGAAGGACGGCATAAGTTCCGCGAGAACGCAGAGAAAGATGCAAATCCTCTGCGATCTTTGCGCCCTCTGCGGTGAGTCTTTTTTCTTTTTTATTGTCCTGCTGCTGCCCGCGCGGTTGCCGTCGCGGGATACCCTGTAAGCATCTTTTCAAATGTGCCGCCGGTTTGCAGCAAACACACCTGCTGCCATTGATAGCGATAGGTGCTGTTCGTCCAATAGGGCGCGACACGCCATGTATATGTCCCTGCTTCGTTCGGCAAATCTTCCAGAAGAATTTGCGCGGTGGTGGTTTCGCTGTCGAAGGCGGTGCGTAACCCACTGGGCGAAATCGTGATCACGCTGTAGGCATTCGCGCCTGTCAAACCGGGATACGTCACGGTGAGCGCGGTATCGCCTGCGAAGAAGTCACCGGATCGCGTGTATTCACCCACCCACTGATCGCAAACTTCCGTCGAAAGATCGAACCCATCTGGCACGCGACCATCATTGTTGCGCGGCAGTAATCGCCCTGTCGGGAAGATGGAATTAAACGCCACACTGGTGCGGATCAAGCGGGCATACACCCACGCGCTGCCGCCGCCATACTCGATTTCCAGCCATTGGCGACCATCCCACGAGCGATAGAAATCCCCCGCGCGCCCCAGAATCACTACCGAACCATTGAGCGGCAGCCGTCCCAACGAGTTGTACGCGAAATCTGGTCCAACGCGCACTTCCGCGCCATCAATCGACACCAAGCCGTAGATCACGTCACCGGGCTGCTCTTGCGCTGCGGGCTGCGCCGACACCCACAGCGGGGCAATCAACGCCAGCGCGAACAATATCGCGGTGATGACAATAAGAACCAGCGGAACTGAAATTCTGAACGAAGTCGCAGAAGGTTGTGTCTTGTCCATCAAAGGCGCTCCTCTGTGCAAACGCTGTGTCTCTATTGTGGCACAAAACGCGCGCACGTATGGAAAGCGATGGATGCGCGTAGTTCTGGCGTAAAGATGTATAATCGCGCGCAGTTATAAGGGAGTATTCATGTCAGAGTTGACTGCTGTTATCGACACGATGCGCGCGGAGTTGATCGATTTTTGCGCGCGCTTGCTACAAACACCAAGCGTCAATGGGGTACACGATGAAATTGCTATCGCCAGTGTGATCGCCGCCGAAGCCCAAAAACTCGGTTTACGGGCGCAAATCGCGGGTGAAAATCCGCGCCGCCCCAACGTGATTGTCAGCGCGGGGCAGGGCGATCCCGCGTTGCTGCTGATCGGACACCTAGATACTGTCCCGGAGGGCGATGAATCGCGCTGGTCGCATCCGCCGTTCGGCGCTGAAATCGCAAATGGCAGATTGTACGGGCGCGGCGCAGTCGATACCAAAGGCGGCATGGCGGCGGCAGTTTATGCTTTAGCGGCGCTGCAACGGGCGCATCCTGACGTGTCAGCGGCGTTCATCGGCGTACCAGATGAAGAAAGCGGCGCGACAGGTACGCTTGGCATTAAATGGCTGCACGATCACGGGATGCTGCGCGGGAAGGGCGCAATTTACGCCTATTCTGGCAGCGAGATCATTGTTGGGCATCGCGGGTTGTTTCGCTGCAACGTGTTGTGCAAGGGTGAGAGCGCGCATCCCGGTTTCGCCGCGTGGCAGAACCGCGAACGCGGCGCGAACGCGGTCACGGTGATGGCGCGTCTGCTCATCGACCTTGAAGACATGACCTTCGAGTTTTCGACTGCGCCGCACTTTGATCCCTATCGCACGATGGTGATCACGCCGGGCACGACGATCAGCGGCGGATCAGCAATCAATATGGTGCCGGATGCTTGCGAAGCCACCATCGACGTGCGGATCACGCCTGAACATACTCCCGCGCACGCGCAGGCGGTCATCGATATGGCGGCGCGTCAGCTTGAAGCCGAAAATGCGCGCATCCATTTCGAGATCACGCCGCTGAACGCGCTTCCGGCAGCGGTGAGCGATCCCAATGCGAGCATTTTCTCGGCGCTGGAACGCGCGACGGTTCAAGTGCGCGGCATCACACCGGTCCGCACGGCGGCGGGCCCCGCCAACGAAGGCTATCTGCTCATCGAGCGCGGCATCCCGACGGTGTGCGGTTTTGGCGTGATTGGCGAAGGCGCGCACAGCATTGACGAGTATGTGGAAATCGACAGCTTGCCCGAAACCGCGCGCATCTTCGCACTCACCGCCTTGGACATGATGCAGGCATGAAACGCTCACTGATTATCCTCATTCCCGCCTTTATCGTGCTGGCGGCGTGTTACGCCTATGCCACGCCGATCTACGAATCGCCCGATGAACTCAAACATGTGGGGATGATTCACTACATCGCCACGTATGGCGAACTCCCCGTGCAAGATGTTGTTTTGGATACCCAGCGCGACACATGGTACGAGCAAGAAGGCAGTCAGCCGCCGCTGTACTACGCGATCACGGCGCTGTTGGTGCGCGGCATTGACCGGAGCGATTTTGAATCCACGCGCATCCACAACCCGCACGCTATCATCGGCAACCCGTCGGCGCTTGGCAATCAAAATATGGTGCTGCACGATTTTCCGTATCCGCCGCGCCTAATTGGCACAACATTGGCTGTATTCGTCGCGCGCGGATTCAGCATCCTGCTCGGCTGTGTGACTGTGTTCGCGGTCTATCATGCGGCGAAAACCTTGATGCCGGATCGCCCCACTGTACCCGTTCTCGCGGCAGGGCTGGTGGCGTTCAACCCGCAGTTTGTGTTTATCGCTGCATCTGCCAACAACGACAACATGGTGACGGCGCTCAATAGTCTGGTGATCTGGCAAACGCTGACGATGATGCGAAATGGATTCGATACGCGCCGCAGCCTCGTGATCGCCGTGTTGATGGCATTTGCCAGCATTAGCAAGTTATCTGGCTTGGTGGTGATTCCGGTGGTGGGGTTGGCATCGCTGTGGACTGCCTATCGCACGAAAAATTGGCGCGGACTGCTGATGTTGGGCATCTTCACGATTGTCGCGTGGGGAATAATCGCCGCATGGTGGTATATGCGAAATTACACCCTGTACGGCGAATGGTTTGGTACGCAAACGATGCTCGAAATTTTTGGTCGCCGCCCCGCGCCCACCCTGATCGAACTCATCCAGAACGAATTTGAAGGTTTACGCATCAGCTTTTGGGGATTGTTTGGCTGGTTCAATGTGTTCACGTTCAAGCCGTTCTATCTCATCATGGATATTGTCACTGTAATCGCGCTGATTGGATTCGCGGTCTACTGCTGGCGCATCCGCCGTGAACGCGATCAAGGGATGCGCTTAGCGTTTCTCTCCATGCTCATCGTCATCGGCTTGATCAGCCTCATCCTCTGGACAATGCAGACCGCCGCGTCACAGGGTCGCTTGATGTTCCCGTACATCGCCGCGATTACGACGGTGATGGCGCTGGGATTGGATAGCGTTCGTGTGCCGTCATGGGCAGTTGTGCCGCTGGCGGCATTCGCGTTCGTCGTACCGTTCGCCACAATTTTGCCGACCTACAGCCCGCCGCCAATGGTTACGGATGTTCCCAACCCGTTTGATCCGCCGCGCTTGTACCGCGATTGGAATCTGATGGGCTATCAAGTCGATGTGAATCGCCGCTATCACGCGGGGGATATTTTGCCAATCACGTTGTATTGGCAACCCGTTCGCCCATCCGACGATGACTACAGCTTGTTCATCCGCTTGATCGACCCTGACGATAATCTGGTCGGGTTAGTGACAACCTATCCCGGTTATGGACGTTTACGCACATCCACATGGCAGGCGGGCGTGACTTACGCCGATCACTATCAAGTTCGGCTTCCACAAAACCTCAATGGGCAGTATCCGCTGCGCGCCTTTATCGGTTGGTGGAAATATCCCGATGGTTTTGCGATTGATCCTGTGGATGAAAACGGAAATCCGCTTCCGCTTCCGTTTTTGGATGTAGGCTATGTTGATGCGGGGATTCCCGCACCGCAAAATACGGTTGATCCGGCAGTCGATTTCGGCGGATTGATTCGTCTCACAGGTTACACGCTCGACGGTGGATCGCTCACGCTGCATTGGGAAGCGCTGCAAAATTTGAGCGCAAGTACGGATTGCCTGTATGTGTTCGTCCATGTCATGGATGACGCGCGCAATCTCGTCGCACAGGATGACGATCCGCCCGCGATTCCAACATGCTTGATCGGGCAGGGGGAGTCGTTCATCTCGCGGCACGACTTCTTGGCGGAGGGAACACCTCCTACAGGGATATACACTGTGCATGTGGGATGGTACAGCCGCGTAAATCCCATGCGTTTGAGCATTGATTATCTTGATAACGCTTACCCGCTCACGGAGATCACGATTCCATGACGTTTATCATTCGCCGCGCCACACCAGAAGACTCCGTACCGTTGACCACACTCACCGTCGCGTCAAAAGCATATTGGGGCTATGACGATGACTTCATGCGGAAAGCCATCCCCTACATGAAAGTGACGGCGGACGAAATCGCACGGCATCATGTCTATGTGTTGGAAATGAACGCGCGGATTGTGGGCTACTATCAACTAGAAGCGCGCACACCGGAAATGATGTGGCTGGAAAGTCTATTCATCGCGCCCGAAGCAATCGGGCATGGCTGCGGGCGCGCCTTGATGGATCATGCACGCGCGTTAGCCGCATCGCTTGGCGCGCGCAAAATCGCCTTTGAAAGCGACCCCAATGCAGAGGCATTCTATGCGCGTTTGGGCGCGGTGCGCGTAGGCGAACGCGAGTCGCCAATCCTTAAAGGGCGTGTCCTGCCCTTGATGGAAATCGCCTTGTAGGGGCGCGCGGAACACGATGCTGTGCATCGACCGTTCCGACGTGATGCGCCCGTCTTGTGTGTGATGTTATCCCACATTTGCCAGCGCCCATTCGAGCCGCTTGGCGCGTTCTACTTCCAAATCCACGCGGGTGGGATCGGCAAGTCCCATTTGCTCCAACGTGAACGATGCCGATACCGCGCCGTAGCATCCCGCCGTGCGTAAATCCCCCGTGCGATGCCACCCGACTAAAAATCCGCCGCAAAAGGAATTCCCCGCGCCCGTTTGATCGACAACTTCCGGGACAGGCACAGGCGGCACATGGATCAATTCGCGCTGTCCCTGCTTGCCCAACAGCGATCCGCGTTCGCCCATGCGTAATGCCGCGATTTTCGCGCCGTTGTCGAGCATCATCCGCACGATGGTTTCCGCATCTTTGATTTCAAGGATCGTTTGCGATTCGAGTAGGTTGGGTGATACCACGTCCGCTTGTGGCAAAGTCGCCAAATACGATGCGCGGTTGCGCGGCTCCATATACAGCGAATCCGGCTCCCACAGCAGCAGTTTGTTAGGCATCGCCGCGCGCCACTTGGCGAAGTTTTCCGCGCCGCGCAGCACTGTGAACGCTTGCGCCTCAAAGAAGATCGGGGTGAGTTTGTCCGGCTGCGGTTCATACGCGAACGGATCAATGTTGTCCACGCGGAAAATTTCGATGCGGCGGTTGTCCCACTCGAAGATTTGCCACGCTCGCCCCTGCGGAATGTCAATGGGCAGCACGCCGCGCATATCGAAATCCCGATCCATCTGCGCTTGCGCCGCGGGGGGCATCCCCTTTCCGGCATAGCACACCAGACCGGGACGCTCCCCCCACACACATACACCAGCGGCGGCATGAGTCCCCGCGCCGCCGAGTACACCCATCACCGTGCGCCCGTCCGGGAACACAATATCATCAATGAAGATACTGCCAACACACACATACGTAGGCGCGGTTGGTTCGCTCATATTATCGCTTCACTTCGTCGATCATGTGGCTGTCGCGGATGCGGCTTGCGCCGTCTGCCCAATCGACAGTGCGCCCGCCGCCGAATCCTTGAAAATATTCCGTGCCAAGCGCCGCCGCCCGTTCCGCCGCGAGAATTTCGCCGGGAATACTGTACACAATCGGCGCGAAGGCTTCGCGGATATGCCCCTGTACGGGCATCACGGTATCGACATACTGGCTGATTTGCGTTTCGTCAAACGGCAGCACTCCCACTACGCGCCGGTCAATCGACTGTGCTGCCCGCGCGACTTCCGCCATGCGGTCACTGTCAAAGCCGCTTGCGTTCAAAAAGATCGTCGGCACACGCGGGGGCGCGCCAAAATATTGCAGATGCGCCCATTCTTCGGTTTCTTGCGCGTAAGACGTATCACCGCTGGCTTCGAGAATCTTCGCCGCGCTGAACATTGCTGACCCATACAGCGGACCCGCGCCGACAAACACAAATTCGTTTACATCGTGCCACTGCGCGATGATTTGGCGGCAGATCGGCTCACAGACTTTGATCGTCGCTTCCATGATGTCCGCCAAATCGCGCAGTTCCGCGCGCAGATTGTCCGCTTCGCGCGTCGTAACGTGTCCGCGCACCTCACCGATACGGATTGCCGCGCTGTACAGCGCCACCTGTGAAGCGAGATACGAACGCACCCCCGGCACGACCATCCCGCGCATTTCGTCGGGGAGCGGCGGCACAGTCGTTTGAAAAACCTTATCCGCGTGCTGCGCCAACTTCGCTGCCGGATTGCCCGTGAGCGCGATCCCGACAGATCCCGCTTTACGTGCCAGCGACAGCGCCTCAATTGTGCGCGTCACAACACCGCTGACCGACACGGCAATCGTCACGTTGGTATGCGGACCAGTGCGGGGTAGATACCCCACGTTGTAACGCCCGAACGTGAGCGAACTCAACGCCTGTGTCGGCACACCTGTGATTTGGTTAAACGCCAACTCCGCGCCCACCGCCGCATGATGGCTGTCGCCGCATCCAACGAGATACAGTCGTTTAACCGATGTACACGTCTCAAAATCAAAAGTCGCCCGCGCTGATTCGTCGAATACGGGCACGATTTCACGCAGCAGACCGGGCAACGTGTCGATTTGCTGCTGCATCGGGGAACGTTCAGACATAGCGACTCCTTCAGATTCCTACAACTTCATCACATCGTGTTCCAACTTGACCAAGCGCGCGCTGTCCACATCGACGCATACATTCACGCGCGGGCGACCATGCCACGCGACCATACGGTCTTCTTGTTCACCAAGCGCGGGCCACGTTTTGCCACGGCTGATGCTTGCCGTTTCTACCCGCAGCGCCCATTTTTGCGTCTTGAACAGCGTGGGATCAATCAAATAGGCAATTGCCGACGAGTCATGCACGTAGATGCCATCGCAGCCATACGCCTTTTCAAAGTACCCTTGATACACGGGCAGCATTCGCATCACCATGTCCGTCAGCGGCGAACCCACCGCCCCGTATTCTTGAATATCCGCGCGCGTCATGTTGACGCGGTGCGTCACATCCAGCCCCACCATCGTAACCTGCCAGTTCGCGCCAAACACCACATCCGCCGCTTCGGGATCGTTATGGATATTCGCTTCTGCCGCCGGAGTTGCGTTGCCGGGGACAACCGCGTTGCCGCCCATTAGCACCACTTCGCGGACATTCTCCGCGATGCGCGGTTCTAGCCTTAGTGCCAGCGCGATATTCGTCAGTGGACCAATTGGCACAAGGGTCACTTCTCCCGGCTGGCTCATCACTTGTTCGATGATGAACTGCGCGGCGCTTAGCGGGGACGGTTGGGTTTTCGGCGGCGCGAGATAGATATTCCCGAATCCATCCTCGCCATGCACAAATGGCACAGGACCTTCATACGGAATTGCCAGTGGGTTATCCGCGCCTTTGGCGACTGGAATATCCGTCCGTCCAGCGATTTCGAGCAGACGCAGGGCATTTGCTGTCGCCAAGTCGGTGTGCACATTCCCGAAAATCGTCGTCAAGCCAATCACATTAAGCTGTGGCGCTTTGAGGGCAAAGAAGATCGCCATCGTGTCATCAATGCCGGGATCAGTGTCGATGATTATTTTGCGTGGGGCAGTTGTCATGAAAAAATCCTTTGAATGGCGCGGGCACGGCGTAACGGAGCAAAACCGTTCCCCCACTACCCGCTGATGAGCTTCACCTGTACTTTGCGCGCGCGCGGACCATCAAATTCATAGAGCATCACGCTTTGCGACCCGCCAAGCAGCAGATCGCCATTTTCGATGATGATCAACACGCTGTGACCGATAAGCGCGGCTTTAATGTGTCCAGCAGCATCGGCAGGAGTGTCATACTGATGGACAAAATCGACACGCTTCGGCACTAGCCGGTTAATGTCTTGAATGATGTCCGTTGGTGTTGCGGGATCAAGCGCGCTGTTGATTGTGATTGCGGCGGTGGTGTGCGGCACGACTAACGCGCACAACCCCGCCTGAATCCCGCTTGCTCGCACAATGTCCCGCACCTGTGACGTAATATCCACCAGCGCATCGCCAACAGGCGTTTGCAAGGAGATGGTTTTGAGCATCAGAACGAAAGTCCTTTCGATCTCAGCAGCGCGTTCACTTCAGCGCGCGTTGGCACATCGCGCCCCGCGCCCAACTTTTGCACATTAGCAGCGCCGCACGCATTCGCCATCACCGCGCAGTCATCGATACTGTAACCGCTTAACTGCGCGATCATGAACCCCGCGTCGAAGCAGTCCCCTGCGCCAATCGTATCTACCACCTGCACATTGAAACCCGGATAGTGCTTCGACTGCGCTTGACCGTTCACAGGCACGATCACCGTACAGCCGTTTCCCCCCTGCTTGATCACGATCATCTGAGCGCCGCGGCTCAATAAGTAATCAACTGCTTCCGCGCCCGTGCGCCCCTGACTGATACCGGGAATCTCGTCTTCGGTAGCCAGCAGCACTGTTGCCATGCCCACCGCCCAATCGACACGATCCGATGGCACAGCGTGAAGCGTGGGGCCGCCATCGAAATAGATCGGCGTATTGTTCGCCTTTGCCCGTTGAATTGCCTTCACAACCATATCCGCGACGCGCTTCTCATACAGACTGTAACCCTGCACAAACAGCGCGTCGGCGCTGTCAACAATCCGCTGAATATTCGCCGTAAACTGCGCGTCCGCGCCTTTGCCATATGCGCCAACGAATACATGCTGTCCTTTTGACGCATCCGACAATGACAGTACCAACGTGGTGCGCGAATTTGGCGCGGCATCCACGCCGTCAACATTCGCCCCTTCCGCTCGCAAAATATCGAGCAGCGCGTCGCCAAATGCATCCGTCCCTACCGCGCCCACGGCGGACATCCGCGCGCCTAAACGCGCGCCCATGATAATCGAGTTGCACGCGCCGCCCGGCTCATATTTCATGCCTTCAATGTCTTGATGCTGCGATGGCAAAATCGGCAAACTGACCGGGAAAATCAAATCCATGACTAAATCGCCAAGCGATACGATGTGAGGTGCTGCCATGTTGGTTTCTATACTCCCATCACCAATCGTTCGATACCTGCCGCCAGTTCATGCACGCGGTACGACGCGAACACCGTTTCTTGATCGAGCGCTGCGATAATTTCCGGCGGAAACGCTTCGATGCCGCTGTACGCCCCCGCCATCGCGCACGCAATCGCCCCGACAGTATCCGCGTCGCCGCTGAGATTCGCCGCGTAGATCGCCGTTTGACGTGGATCGCCGTTCGCCATTACCAGCACACCGAACGCCGCGCCAACCGTTTCGTTGATCGCCAGTGATGTGCCAACCGAGTCATAGATTTCAATCAGCCGCGCCATGGGGTCACCACCTTTGCGCGCAATTGCTACCGCTTGCTCAATTCGCCGGGTGACCGAAGCCGCCAACCAAGACGTGCCGCGCTTGCGTCCAAGTTCCGCGCCCAACATCCCCGCCGCAATGATTCCGTCAAGCGTGGCATCGTCACGCATGGCGACAGCCACCGCCGCCGCGATTGCGCTTGCGCCGCTGATGGCGACGTTTGTGCCGTGTGTTGGCAGACACGATATTTCCGCGTCGTCAATCGCGCTCATCGGATCGCCCGCGTTGATCAACCCCACAACCGATACGCGCATCGCCGCGCCGTTGGTATCGCCCATGCGCCCTGCCACCCGTGGATCAGCGCCCGCCCGAAGTGCCAATACCCCGCGCCGCGTGCTGGGACCGACATACCGCGATTGATCGCCACCGGTGCGGTCATACCAATTGATAATCGCTTTCACTGTTGCCTCGAGCGTCACGCCGCCCGCCGCGATGTATTCCTGCGCCAGCGAAAAGGCTTGCTCGCTGTCGTCCGTGATGCGCGCGGCAGGTAAACCCGTGTGGACTTCGTGATCATCCGGCGCGGGCAAAAATGTCTCAATCCAGCCGAACTTGTTCCATGTTTGCTGTGGCTCAAAATATGCGGGCATTCCCCACGCATCGCCCAATGCTTGACCGTATAAGCCACCAAGAATCTTTGACTTCAAACGTCTGACATGCTTCAAATGCGCCAACGAATCGCTCCCATATGTGATAAAGATCATGCACGCCTTCGTTAGCGCACATAATGTTGTGACGAACCATATGAGGTTAATCTAACGCAAAATTACGCAATCTGCTAAAGGCGTGGATACATTTGGTCTCTTAATGCTTCAGCCTGCCGGAGTCGGCTGCATCGGTGTATTCGTTGGCGGGGGGATGAAGATAAATGGCGTTGGGGTAGGAGGCTCGGTTGGAATGACCAACGGAGAATTCCTTGCTTCGCTGGGCGATGGCGATGCCAGACCCGCCGTTTCGTTCGATGCGTAGTCGCGCAAACATGCCGCTGCGGGTTCGCTGGCAGTCGCATCCAGCGTGAACACATTTCGATAACGATCCACTTCAATCGGCGAGAGCGGTTCTGCTCGTGACGAAAATGCTTGACTGGTGATGAGTAACACTTGTTCACCGCTCATCAGCGTGATAGGCGTACTCAGCGGATCAGGCAGATTGAGCGCGCAGTTGCCCGCGAAACACGTGAACAACAGCAAGTCCGGCTGTAAATAGCGCGCCGACATACAAGCGGGCGCATCAGAATCACCTTGCGCTGTCAGAGTGATTCCGGCTTGTGTACCTTCCCCCGCGAGAATCATCTCTACACCATCCGTGTAGCCACCGGTCCAAATAAATACATCGCCCGCGTTCGCCATCGCCACCGTGAATCCGGTTTCGCTTACGCTGCCCATTTGCACAGCCGTGTTCGGTTGCAAAAACACCAGCGCATCTGCCGTGCTTCCTAATGTACTTAAAAACATCCGCTTGTGAATGTCGGCATCTGTTTGCACGAGATCGCCTTGACTCAAGATGACGAGTTCATCGCTTTCTGGGCTGTGGATATACCAGCCCCCCACCACGCGCGGATCAAGCCCTGTGATCGGCAGATTCACGCTCGTTGGGGCGATTGTCACGGTGCTTGTGGCTGTTCGCGTGGGCGTGCGTGTCCGAGTCGGCGTAGGCGTGTTCGTCGGCGTGCTTGTTGATGTGCGAGTCGCGCTTGGCGCGGCTGACGGTTCATCCGTGGCGGTTCTCGTCGGCGTAATCGTCGCCGTTCGCGTGGGCGTGTCCACCGGAGTATCAGTCGCGCCCGTGCTGGTCGCACCGCTTGATTCGGTATCTGTTGGTGCGAGGGCTGTTGTTCGTGTCGCTCGTGGGGAAGGTTCGCCGGTAGATGTTTCTCTCGTTGGCGCGACAGTCGTTTCTACCGCTTCGGTGATTGCTTCGCTGGGGATGGGGGTCTCAAACGGCGCAAATGTTGCCGCGGCATTCGTCCGTTCCATCGCGATAATGATCGCTGTGCTCGAACCGGATATATCAAGTTCCGGCGTGGCTTCGCTGCTGACGTTCGTCAGTGAAGGCAGCGCTGCCGCTGCCACCACGATAATCACCACCGCCATTAGCACTGCCATCACGCCAATCAACCACCCGCGCCCACCGCGCCGCCGCGCGCCCGCCGCCGCGATTACATCAATTTCGCTTGTGTCGCGTCCCGTGCCAGCGCGCCGCGTTCCCGTTCCCGGTGACTGAATCACCGCTACAGGAATCGCGCTCCGCTTCGACGGATCAAGTGCCTTTTGCTGCCGGATCGCGCTCAACGCAATCGCTTTGGCTGCGTGTCTGCCTGCTTGATTGTCCAGCGCCTCGATAATGTCGGCATCGGGGACAAGCTGACCGCTATCGCCAAACCGCTGCATCGACGGGGAGATCACAGCGATGCCATCTCCTGCTTGCAGCGTGTAGCCGAGCGCCCCACGTTCTTGCGCGGCTTCCCATGTCATCGCGGAACCATAGAACCCCATGTCCACGACGACGTGTTGTTGAGGCGATTCGCCAATTGGCGGCGCGGTATTTTCTTGTGTGAGAGTCATCAACCCATGTTCAGGGCTGTACAGGTAAATGCATGTGTTGCCAACGTTGCCGATATACAGCGTGTTGTCGATCACGAGCGCCAGCGCGAGAGCGCAGGTCTGCTTTACACCGATGATGCTGCTCTGCTGTCGCACCAAACGATTGGCGTTATTGAACGCATCTTGAATCAACTGCCGCGCATCCGCCGTGGTGGATTTACGCAGCGAATCGACTGCTCCGCGCACCGCGATAGTCGCAGGGGACGCGCTGGAACTTTCGCCGCCGTGAAGTGTTTGCGCGGCAAGGGCAACCGTGAGCGATACACCGCCTGCGCTAACAAAATCGGCTGTGTACACAGCCGAATTATTATGCGGCGCGCCGCCCGGCGCTATCGTGTATTCGCCAACAATTGGTTTTGGCATCATTCCCCTCTTTGCGCGTATTGAACTATACGTGAGGAGAACCATTTTTTCCAGTGTTTTAACGCTTTCTTTCACCTACACAAAAAAAGAGGCTGGCATCTGCCAACCTCTCGTATCATCCTTAACGCTTCAAAGCGAGCCTACGCCGCCGCGGTTTTACGTCGTTCTGGGACGACCAAACGCCACCCGCCAAGCACGAACCAAATCACCGCGCTAACCAACACGCCGCGCACGACTGCGCCCCCTACATCGAAATACAGCGCGAACAACATCGTCGAATATGTACCTAACGAAATCACAGCGGCGACCAGACTCAGCCAATGCTGCTCCCCAATCCGCTGCACACGCGCGATGAACGGAAAATTCACGGCGATCAAGAGAATCGATACGACTAACAAGGCGAACCCAATCGGTGTCGCGCTCGCGCCGCCAAATCCATCCGGCGCGGCGATGATGCTCACCGCCACGATGATCCCGATCACCGCGATCATTGCCAGAAGCACATGCACACCACTTAACTGCTGGATCGCCCGCCAGTACGATGCATTGAAATGTTCGCCTTCGACGGCGCGTAGGGCGCGCACGCGCAGAATTTGCCGCGTTTGCAGCGCATAAATCACCAGCGCCAGCACCACTGCTACAAACGGCACCATCTGCGGAAGCTGTGACGGGATTTGCAGTGATCCGATGCGCGTCGAAAGCGCTTCGAAAAACCCGAAGATCAATGAAGCTGCGCCCGTGCCAACCGGGTTATTGCCGCCAAGCAGGGGAGTCGCCAGCGCGATATACCCGCGTCCGCTGGTCATATCGCGTTGGAACAACGACAAATACCCCATACTCATGTGGATGCCGCCCAACCCCGCGAACAATCCACTCAATGCCAGCGCTTGATAGCGCACGCGCGTCACACGGATGCCGACGGATGCCGCCGCCGCTGGATTTTCGCCCGATGCGCGCAGATGCATCCCGAACGGCGTGCGGTAGAGAATGTACCATACCACAATCATCGAGATGAACGCGATCCACGTCATCACGCTCTGATTGTCGAAAATTGTGAACACCGTCGCCCCAATCACGGGAATATCGCGAATAAATTCCGGCAGTTGAATGAACGGCATTTGATAGCTTGCCAGCGAACCGCTGTCACCACGATTGCCCGTTAGCTCGAACAAGATCGCCACTGTCGCTGCCGATCCCAGTACGTTAAGTGCCACGCCTGCAAGAATGTTGTCGCCCTTGAAGCGCAGATGGAACAAACCGAGCAGCAGCGACATCAACACAGCGATGCCGCACCCCGAAAGTAAGCCAATCCATGGTCCCCAAATCGGGGCTATTTCCGGTCCCAACACGGATGTCGAATACGCGCTCACCACCGCGCCTGTGAAGGCGGATGCAAGCATCATCCCTTCCAGCCCAATGTTAATTACCCCTGCGCGTTCGCTGATGAGCGCGCCAAGTGATGGCAGTAAAATCGGTGTGGTCACGCGCAAAATGGCGGCGAGAAAAAGTGCGCTAAAGATGCTGTCGCGTACTTGTTCAAACATTTGACTTTTCCTCTTTCGCAGCCTCAACGATCAAGCGCGGCGATTCCATCGTGGTGCTAGGTGCCGTCGGTTCAGTCGGCACGGCGCGTGTGCGGCGAGCTTGCAGGAACGCCAGCAGACCTTCCGCCGTTATCAGCAGAATGATCACTGCTTGAATGATACGCACGACTTCAAAGCTGATATTTGCGTCACGTTCCATGAATTGTGCGCCCGCCCGCAAATAAGCGTATAACAGCCCTGTGAACGGGATCACCAGCGGGTTATTGCGCGCTAGCAGCGCCACGACCACGCCTTCAAACGCTAACCCCAACGAAATGTTTAGGATCAACATCCTGTGTATACCCATCGCCAAATGTGCGCCGCCCAACCCCGCGACAATCCCGCTGACTGCCATCGCCAGCATAATCGTGCGCCGCGTGTTGATGCCGCCGTAATTGGCAAACTTGAGGTTATTGCCGACAGTGCGAATCTCGTAGCCCAACGGCGTGCGCGTGATTAGCAGCCATACCGCAATCACGGCGATAATCACGAAGAACACCGCAATTGTTACTTGTGTGCCGTTGACGATCACAGGCAAATTGCCCACCGCCGGAAAATCAGCCGAACGGGTGAAGCCCACATCGGGCGGTTGTAATTGGAATGTCAGTACCAGTTCGTAAAACTGCACCGCCACCGCATTCAGCATCAACGTCGATACTAATTCGTTCGCGTTTAAATACGCTTTTAGCACACCGGGAATCAATCCCCACAAAAAGCCCGCTGTCATTGCCGATAAGATCGCAACCGGTATCAACAGCCATCCGGGAAGTGTACCCCCAGCCAGCACCACCAACCCGCTGATTAACGCGCCAAAATACAACTGCCCTTCCGCGCCCAAACTGAACTGCCGCGCACGGAACACAATCGCAATCGCCAGCCCAACGAGAATCAAGGTTAGCGCGTCTTGAATCCACACTGCCCAACGGTTTACACGCCCAATCGAGCCGAGCAGAAAGGCATTATAGGCGTTGCTTGTCGCATCGAATGCTTCGCGCAGTACCGTCCCAACTGGAATCGCCTCCGGCACAGTGCGAATGCTGTATACGCCGTCGGTAGGCAGCGTGAAGTTCTCGATGACCGCGTCATTGACGGTGCGTAAATCCTGTTCTTCATAGGTGACGAGTTGTTCTTCAGTCGCGCTTGTCGCTTCTTCAATCGTCGTGCCATCCGGCGCGATCAACGCGGTTTGCAAATTCACTTCACTGCGACGGCTGGCTGCATACGCTAGAATCGTCACGACATCGCCCGCGCGCCCTTCAAACGTATACACTGCTTCAGTTACGGGAGCGCGCACATTGGGTTCGTTGAAGTCATCGCCCCGCTGCCGTCCATATTCGAGATCAACCGCGTCGTTTTCTATCGGCTCGGCATCCGACAGCACCGCTACGCGAAATTCCCCGCGAATCAGGCGGTTTGCGGTGTCGAGATTGAACACGAATGTCATCGCAAAGCCGAAGAGCAGCGCGAGAATGACCGTGATTGTCACACGCAGAGCAGCCGTTCGCATTTCAAGGATGAATAATGCTACGCTCACGCCTACCAACACATTCACCAACAGCACGTTTTGGAAATCCGGCTGTGCGCTCATGTTGGCGATCCACGCATCAAGCGAAAGCGCCTCTGCCGAGCCGCCATAGATGCGGTAGCTGATAAAAAACGTCATCGCCGCCCCGATGATTGCCGCGAGTGCCAGCACCAAAAGGCGGTTGTTGGCGGCGCTGCGCGCATTCCGGTTTTGTGCGCTCATCGCATCGCCTCCAGCTCATCATGCGGCTGTGTCGCCGCGCCAAGCATATACAAGCCAAGTTTTTCTTCAGTCAAGTCGGGGGTGTTTTCAAAAATGGCTGTGATTTCGCCGTTGTACATCACGATGATCTTGTCCGACAGTTTCATGACTTCTTGTAAGTCGGCGCTCACTAGCAAAATTGCCAATCCCGCCGTGCGTTGGTCTACCAATCGCTGATGGATGAATTCAATTGCGCCAATATCTACGCCGCGCGTTGGCTGCGCTGCAATCAATAATCGCGGGGATGATGAAAACTCACGAGCGACGATCACTTTTTGCATGTTCCCGCCGGAAAGCGATCCCACTGGCGCATCGCCGCCTGCCGCGACAATGCCAAATGTCTGGATGAGTTCTTCACCGTTGCGGCGAATTTGATTTAGGTTCAGCAGGCTGCCCTGCAAAAACGGTTTTCGATAGTAGCGGTCAACAATCAAGTTGTCCGCGATGCTGCTGTCACGCGCTACACCGTTTGTCAAACGGTCTTCGGGAATATGCGCCACCCGCGCTTCACGCATCGCCCGCGCCCCATGTCCGTTGACTTGTTTGCCATCAACAAAGATTTCGCCGGTTGTCGCGTTCCGCAGTCCTGTCAGTACTTCAACCAGCTCCGTTTGCCCGTTTCCTTCCACGCCGGCGATTCCTACGATTTCGCCTTCGCGCACGTTGAACGTGACATGCTTGACGACTGCGCGCCCGCCTTCATTCGTATAAGTCAAATTCTTGACTTCCAAGACGGGTTTTCCCGGTTTCACTGGCGGCTTATCCACCACCATGAACACTTCGCGCCCAACCATCATGCGCGCCAATTCGGGAATGCTCGTTTGCATCGTGTTCACCGTGCCCACCACCCGCGCGTCACGCATCACCGTCACCCGGTCACTGATCTCCATCACTTCGCGCAGTTTGTGCGTGATGAAAATCACTGTCTTGCCCTGTTCAACCAAATTGCGAACCGCCGCGAATAGGTCGGTGGTTTCTTTCGGGGTTAGCACTGCTGTCGGCTCATCCAAAATCAAGATTTGCGCGCCGCGATACAGCGCCTTCAGGATTTCCACGCGCTGCCGCATCCCTACCGGGACGAGTTCCACCCGCGCTGTAGGGTCAACGTGGAGCCCATATGCCTTGGAGAGTTCGAGTGTGTCTTGGATCGCTTTTTTGCGGTCAAGTGCCACACCGTTGACGCTTTCGCGCCCCAAGGCGATGTTTTCGGCAATTGTGAACGAATCCACCAGCATGAAGTTCTGATGAACCATGCCGATGCCCAGATCGATTGCCTTCTGCGGGTTATCGATCACGACGGGCTGGTTGTTCAGCAAAATTTCGCCTTCAGTCGGATGCTCTAGCCCGTAGAGAATCTTCATCAAGGTCGATTTCCCCGCGCCGTTTTCGCCCACAATCGCGTGAATTTCGCCCTTCTCAACCGACAAATTCACCTGATTGTTTGCGACAACTCCGTTCGGGTAAACCTTAACGATTTGTCGCGCCTGTAGAAGGGTCATATTTCACGACCTTTGTGCTTCGATGGAAAAAAGATTGAACCTATCTAGCATAAGGGCGGGGGCAGTGGGGGATTCCCACACTTGCCCTCGCCCCTACGGTGCGTACTAATTTACTCGGTCAACTGTTGACATGCCAACAGTTGATGACACGGTTTTTACATGCCTTCCATCGCCGCTGCCACATCGAAGTCGGTTTCTGGCATCGCATCGCAACCTTGACCAACTACTGCTGCGCCTTCCGCCGCGAACACCGTGCCAACAGTTATGTCGCCCGCTGTCACCGCTTCCGTCACCGCCGCGATCAAGTTTTGCACTTCTTCCGGTGTCGCTTCAGTGTAAATGTCATTGATCGCCAAGCCCACGCCGCCTTCAGCAATACCGAGAACTTCTGCTGTCCCAAGCGGCAGTTCGCCCGCGAGATACAGTTCCACCGCGCGGTACAGCGAATTATCGACATTCTTCATCATGCTGGTGAGGATGCGCTCAGCTTGTTCGGGGTCGGTGTCCATGATGATCGTCGCTTGGTCGCTATCCACGCCAATCGCGTAACGTCCCTGTTCTTCCGCCGCTTCAAACACACCAACACCCGTGCCGCCCGCAATCTGGAACACAATGTCCGCGCCCTGTTCGTACATCGCCAGCGCGATTTCTTTGCCCGTCGCCGGGTCATTCCAACCGCCCGCATATTGCACGATCACTTGGCTGTCCGGGCTGACAAGACACGCGCCTTGTTCGTAACCAACGATGAAGTCATTGATCACAGGGATGTCCTGCCCGCCGATTGCGCCCAACACAATACCATCGGTGTAGCCTTCGCCTTCCATCGACGACATCGCCGCCGCATACACACCAGCAAGGAACGAGCCTTCGTTCTGCGCGTACAGCACCGAATACACGTTGGTGCAGCCTTCAACGCACAGCCCATCATTGGCAGGGTCCTCGTCGGTCTGTGCCCCATAGTTGACCGGCGCATCGTAGGTGATGAACACCTTGTCCGGGTATAGGTGCGCCCGCGCTCCCAAGAAGTCAACCATCTGGAAGGTGCCCGCGATCAACAGATCATACGACTCGGTATCACTCATCGCGTCATCCAAGCCGCTTTCCCAGTTCGCCGGGTCAATACCCAGTTCAATCGTGTTGACTTCAATGTCGAAATCATCAAGCGCGCGATCCATCCCGCGCTGTGCGCTGTCAAAGAACGATTTGTCACCAAGAACACCATTAATCACCAACGTGATACGCAGCGGGGCATCCTGCGCGGTCACGCTTACCGCCAGCAGCATCATTGCTGCCACAGCTACGAGAACCAACAAAATTTTCGAGCGTGTCATTGTGGAGGCTTCTCCTTGTCTCAAAGCACTGCCAAGATTATGGGAAGTTCATGCCGCAATTGCAAGCACAATACCCGCCTTACATCACGGCATACAGATAATAACATTCTACTCCCCTTGCTGGCGAAGGGTTTGGTGAGACTTGCCCAAGACTCGTTTGCCTTTTTGTGTGTATCCGTTAGAGTTATCCCCCAATTGAACTCGGATTCAGCGGAATCAGCGTTCTACGAACCCCGCTGACTTGTCAAACGAATGTGAAACCTTCATGCGATTGATGATTGATACCGACGCGGGCATGGATGATGCCATCGCGCTCATGATGGTGTTGGCGCATCCCGGTGTAACCGTTGAAGCGATTACCACTTCGATGGGCAACATTGACGTAGATTCAGTGGTCCAAAACGTGCTTAGCACACTCGCCGTCATGGATGTGAAGCACTACATCCCAGTGTATCGCGGCGCGGAACGTCCACTCATTTCGTTGTGGCGGCACGAAACGGCTGACATTCACGGGCGCGATGGCTTGGGCGACTTGCCGAATCGCCCCAAACCGCGCCAGCAGGTCGAACCCGGTCACGCTGTCAATGCCATGATCAAGCTCGCCAACAGTTACCCCGGCGAATTGACCATCCTCGCGCTCGCCCCCATGACCAATCTCGCGTTAGCCACACGCATCGATCCCACTTTCCCATCCAAGATCAAACACTTGGTCTTTATGGGCGGCGCGATTCACGGACACGGCAACACAGAGGTCATTCCGGCGGAATTTAACGCCTATGCCGATCCCGAAGCCTTGCACATCGTTCTTGAAGCCTTCCCCAACGCAGTCATGGTATCGTGGGAAACCACCATCCAGCACGCTGTCCCGTGGGCGGATTTTGACCGTCTAGGCGCGTTGAACCGCACACCTCGCGCCAAGTTCTTTCACGGCATTACGTCGTTTTGGTCGCAGCGTTCCCGCCAAATACCCGGAGTCCCCGGCTTCCTCATGCCCGATCCTTTGGCGGCGGCGGTGCTGCTCGATCCCGGAATCATCCGCGATATTCGCCCGCATTACATCGCGGTTGAACTCCACGGCGGACTCACACGCGGGCAAACCGTCGTCGATGTCTTGGGCATGACTCGCAAAGAACCCAATGTGCAGGTGCTTTACGAGATCGATCAGTCCGCTTTCTACGCATGGCTTGAACGCCTTTTAAGCTAACCAACAAATCCAATCTGTACGGGCGCATCGCGATGCGCCCGTTATCCCATTTCAACCCATTACACAGGTTCAACCCAATACACCCCCCATTGACCTTCGCCCGTCCACCCGGTTACGCCGTTGATTTCCACCCGCCAATACGGAATTCCCATATGGCATGACGGACCTTCAATCACCCGGAACACTTCACCCGCGTAGATATACCCAATCCGCTGGCTGTACACATTCGCTTCGCGCCGTAAAGAGTTCGGCAAACCGGGCATCACGCGACCATACCCGCCCGCCTGCAACCGCGGCGGAGCGCCGCTGTTACACTGCGATACGCCGCCATCATATGGCAGCGCCCAGCGAACACCGCCGCTGCTTTCGCCCGTCCAGCCTTCTAAGCCGTTATAAACTACATGCACCCACATAATTCCCTGACTGCACACGGGCTGAGTCGTGCGAATCACCGAGAAAATCCCACCCGCCGGAATATACCCGCGAATCACGCTCCCCGTTCCCCGAAATGGCTGTGACCGGATTACGTTCGGCAGTCCCGGAGTCACCACGCCAGCGTTGTAGTTGATCAACTGCGACCCCATGCAAGCGGGTTCAGGCGGCGGCGGTGTTGGCGGAATATTACTTATCGGCTCCGTCCAATATGCGCCCCACACTTCTGCTTCCGGTGTCCAGCCAATTTGTACGCCATACCGGACATTCCACCACAGCCGCCCGTTGTAACACGCAGGCAGAACCCCCGCCAGCACATCAAACACCGCGCCGCCGGGAATTTCACCGATGATCACACTTCCCGGCTGTTGACCCGGCGCGCTGCGTAGAATATTCGGCAGTCCCGGAGTCACTCGCCCTTGCTGACCGGGAATCAATCGCGGCGCGGGTGCACCCACGCATGTCGATGCAATCGCGCTGATCTGCGCCGCTTGTGCCGCCACATCTTGCTCAACCGGATTCACTATAGGCGCGGCGGAAGCGATCCCCGTCGCCAGTAAACTCATAACGATAACTGTCAGCATCAAACATGCTGCGCCGCCGAATTTCAAAAAATGTCCCTTCATGATTTTGCCATCCCCTTGTGGAACGTGCTCAATGTCGCCTGTTGACTCCACATCGATGCGGAGTCACCCAGAATCCACGATGGTTCTTTGAGCGTCTTTGTTCCAAAACTGTCATCAGCGTAGGGATTGCGTAGGGCATCCGTAGAAAATCGCCATTTTCTGATCGTTATTTAATTTGCAATTTCTCAGTTTTGATATATTTATTAATGGCACGGTGAATTTCCACGTACTTAAGTATGGTGTCCATGACCGACTTTCCGGCATTACTGCGCGAACTGACCGCGATTCCGGGCATTTCCGGGCATGAAGGCGCGATTGCTCGTCACATGGCGGATCGCCTGCGTGCCTTTACACCCGACATTCATATCGACCCTATTGACAATGTATTCGCCCGTTTCGGCGGCACAAGCGGTAAAACTGTTGCTGTGCTGGCCCATCTCGATACTGTCGGCATGATGGTCAAAAAGATTAACCCGGATGGCACGTTGGGCGTGGTGCGAATCGGCGGCATTAACCTCAAAGCCGCGCCGGGTACCCACGTCGTCGTCGGAGATGGCGAACGGCGCATACCGGGCATCGTCGGCGTGCGTTCGGCGCATTTGGCACAGCCCGGTGATGAAGCCGCTCGCACCGATGCCGATCTCTACATTGACGTTGGTGGCAAGGTAGATGGCATCGAAATCACCACGCCGATCCACTATGCCCACAACGAAGTGCGTTTGGCGAACGGATTCTACAGCGCCCCTTATCTCGATGATCGTGCCGGCTGTGCCCTCTTAATTGCCCTTGCCGAATACCTGAAATCCAATCCATCAGAACATTCGGTGTATTTGATCGGTGTGGTGCAGGAAGAAACAACCGCCGTCGGAATTACCCACCTGTTAAGCGTCATTCGTCCCCACGCCGCGCTTTTTGTCGATGGCTCGGTTAGCTACGACACGCCCGATACGCGCGGACGTGGCGAGACGGCGCTTGGGGCAGGGGTAGTGCTGTCGGCATTTTTGTATATTAGCGGCATTGGGGGATGGCACGCGCATCGCGGCTTGCGTAACCGTTTGAAAACGCTCTCGCGTCAGCTCGCTATCCCGTTTCAGCAAGACGCGGTACACGGCTTGATGGCGGATTCGCGGGCCGCCGTTCCATTGGCGATTCCCAGCGCTGTACTCGGCATTCCCATGCGCGGCAAACATGCCCCGCTCGAAACCCTACATCTTGACGACCTGAACGCAGCGCTGCGGTTGCTCGAAGCGTATATTTCTCAACCTGAAATCTTTTAATGGGGCGATATGACAATCAACCCGTTTGATCTGATTGTTGGACGTTTTCCTAGTTTGCTGACCGATCCTTTTTCCTCTGAACAGCTTTGGAACGCTCTTTCCCTGCTTATGGGAGCAAATGCCCCATCGGGCGGCGCATTTCTCCCGGGCGGCATCGCGGACGAAATCGGCGCGATTGCCCGTGAATGGGGATTGGAACGCCATTTCATCCGCCGCATCGGTTCAACAGGCAACGCGGGCATGTGGATCGGTGCGGACAAAGCGCAGCCGGACGTGATCCTGTTCGCTCACATGGATCGCCCCACATTTGGACTCAAATCCGTCGATACGGGCGAAGTCTATCCCATGTGCGCCATCCGCTTACCCGCCGAAGGTTATTTTTGCGCCGCCAAGTCTGTCCGCTTCCAAAGCGGCAGGTTGATGACCGCTTCGCTTGGCGAATTTTCTGCCGAAAAAGGCACGATGATCTACAAAGCCCATGCGGGCGATTTGCGCTGGTACGATCATGTCATGTTCGACAGCGATCCTCGTTTGCGCGATGGCGTAGTTACAGGTACAGGCTTGGATAACGCGCTCGGCGTAGTCACGGGCTTAGCCGCTGCCGCCGCGCTTCTGCCCCTGCAAGACGCGCTTGTGTCTGCGGATCGCCGTGTGCTGATCGTATTCACCGATGGCGAAGAAGGGATTCCTGATGCCTTTTTCGGGCACGGCGCATCCATGTTCACACACGCTGTTCCGCAGCCTGTCATCGGGTGCATCATCGCGGACGCGCAGACCGCTGGGGCAGGGGTGCCGCCGCAGTTGGGGTTAGGCGCGTCGCATGGCGTAGTCAGCGGGTGGAGCAAAGGATCAGTCGCTATTCCCAACGCCGTTGCTCTCGCCGCCGATCTCGCCGCTGCCGCCAACGCTCACCGCCGCTTTACCGTCCAAATGAACAAAAGCTATCTTTCCCGCAGCGATGATATGGTCTTGGGGCGGTGGGCGCACATCTTGGGCATGATTGGCGTGCCGATGCTCCATCCACATACCGTCAACGAAACCGCGCGTTTGGAAGACCTCGCGCGCACCTGTCAATGGTTAGCCATCTTTACCGCTGCATCATGCGGTGTCATGCCCGAAATCAATTCTGCATACGCGCTAATATAACCGCTGTCTAGCTGCAAAACGCTGCAACAAACCGTCATCAAACCACAATTTACTGCAAGAAACCGTCACCAAACCGCTTTAAACCGAAACTAAACGATATTGCGGTGATGTTATTGTCTACTCTCAAAAATCTCCTTCATAGGCACTCCGAGATGGGATCATAACCGTTCTCTACGCCTTCACGGTTCAACACTTTTACAAGGCTGGGAGGGACGCGCAACGGCGCGTCCTATATGCGCCAAGTTAAGGAATAAATTCCTGCAATCACCCTGCAAATCGGCGGGTTTGCTCCCCTCTCCGCCAGCGGAGAGGGGGCGGGGGTGAGGGCAAAACATAAATTTACACACAAACTCGCTTAACTTGGTACACATGGGACGCGCCGTTAGGCTTGTCCGTAGTTGTTACTTTCCGTGCTCGAACCCACTTTCACGCAAACGTGCCGATTGCAGGGGCACGGCGTGCCGTGCCCGCCACAGAAAATCTTCAATACGTCCCATGACAACCCACCCCCTATTCGCCACCATCACTAGTTGATATTGCCCAATCCTTTTCCCTTATTCGCCAAATCTAGCTTGTGTATTTAGAGCATATGTTCTTGTAATATTCATCCTTCCTCAACGCTTAGGCGTAAAAACTCGGACATCAAAGGACATGGACGACAATTCTTCGTCATCATATCAATGCGCCCCATCCCCCACCACCCGGTGTCTCGATGATCACCCGATCCCCCGCTTGCAGCATCCCCGTCCACTTTCCGCCAATCACCTGCTCCCCTTCCCGTGTGATGATCCGGTTTCTCCCTCGCTGCCCCGCTTTTCCCCCTGCCAAGCCGTAGGGCGCGTTGTTCCGTCGCTCACTATTGAGGGTCACTGTCGCCGGCGCAAGCAGCGTATACGCCCGCACAATCCCTTCCCCGCCGCGATGCGCCCCATCCCCGCCGCTTCCCTCTCTCAAGTGATACGCATCCACGCGCAGCGGCATCGAATATTCTAAGGCTTCAATCGGGGTATTCCGCGTGTTTGTCATGTGGCTATGTCGCCCATTCATCCCATCGCCTTCGGGTGATGCCCCGTGTCCCCCCGCGATGGTCTCGTAGTACACCCACTGTCGCCCATCCAGCACCCCACCAATGGTGATGTTGTTCATCGTCCCCTGACTTGCCGCCGGAATGCGATCCGGCACGGCAAGCGACAGCGCCCCAAGCACCGCATCAACCACGCGCGTGCTGGTTTCCGTGTTCCCCACCGCCACCGCCGCCGGAAAGCGCGGATTGAGCAGTGTCCCTTCTCGCGTAACCACGCGAACAGGCTTAAAGCAGCCGTCATTCACGGGCAAGTCCTCATCCGCCAGCAGGCGCACACAGTACCACGCCGCCGAACGCACAATCGCTTCGACAGCGTTCAAGTTTCCCCCCACTTGTAGCGCGCTCTCGCTGAAGTCAATCTCCATGCGCGAACCGTCTACCGTCACCTGCACGCGGATCGGGATCGTGTATTCCCGCTGACCATCCCCCTCAAGCGCATCCTCAAAGCGATACACGCCATCGGGTATCCCTGCGATCACAGTTTCGGTCATGCGCCGTGAGTAGTCGAGCAGCGCGGCGGCGTGCGCGCTCGTTCTCTCCAGCCCATGCGCTTCGATGATCGCGTGCAAGCGACTTTCACCCATGCGCTGTGCTGCCAACTGCGCTTGTAGATCGCCCAAGCGTTCTTGCGGCGCGCGGCTGTTCGCTGTGATGAGCGTCAGCACCGCTTGGTTGAGCTTACCGCCTTCAATCAAGCGCACGGGCGGGATGATCAACCCCTCTTGATACAGTTCTGTGCTTAACGGGAGCGACCCCGGCGACATGCCACCCACATCGGCGTGATGCGCGCGGCTGGCAGCGAAGAAGCGTACCACGCCATCCACGAACACAGGCGACACCATCGTAATGTCGGGCAGGTGCGTTCCCCCGTAGTAGGGATCATTGACCAGTACTACATCCCCCGCTTGAAACGACTCGAATGCTCGCACCGCGGCTTCAACCGATGCGGGCATACTCCCCAGATGCACGGGGATGTGCGCCGCTTGCGCGATCATGCGCGCTTCTGCGTCAAAGATCGCGCAGCTAAAATCTAGTCGTTCGCGGATGTTCGGGCTGAAGGCGCTCCGCTGAAGCGTCACGCCCATCGCTTCTGCTGCCCCTTCAAACAGCGATCTAAACACAGCAAGCGAAATCGCATCGATCATGACTGTGCCCCACTCTCCAAGACCAAGTTGCGATACCCGTCCACATACGCCCGCCATCCCGCCGGAATGTACACCGTGCTGTCGAGTTGAAACACCAGCGCTGCGCCCCTAAAACGCGCTCCAGGGTGCAGCCGATCACGTTTGTACAGTGTTAACGGTTCACCCTGCGCGCTTTTCACCCCAATCACCGCATCCGATCCGTCGTTCGGCGTGATGGATTCAGCGTGTAGGATCGGTTTCTCCACGTCGCCAATCCCTGCTGCCCGCACATTGACGATTTCGACAGTTCGCCCTTTCAGCGAATGACCGTATGCCCGTTCATGTGCCGTGTGAAAGACTTCATCCAGCCGTGCATCGAGCGCAAACGGGATGGTCAGTTCATACGCTTGCCCCGCGTATCGCGCATCGACTAATGCCGTGAACCGCTGGCGATCAGGTGGAATCCCATCCGCTGTCAGTTGATCTTTGCACTGCGTCATCAACCCGCGTATCTGCTCGGTTAGCTTCGGCATTAGGTCAGTCGAATATGGCGCAAGCACCGTCTGACTGTGTTCGATCTGCACGTCTGCGACGAGCAAGCCGAAAGCACACAGCACCCCCGGCGTATGCGGAATCAACACGCGCGGGATGCGGAGAGTCGCCGCGACTTCGCACGCATGTAGTGGACCCGCTCCACCAAATGCCACCAATGTAAAGTCTGCCGGATCGTACCCGCGCGACACCGATACTCGCCGCACTGCCCGTTCGATATTGGCATTCGCCAGCGCGACTACGCCAAGCGCCGCCGCGTCTACGCTTATATCTAACGCCGCCGCGAACGATGTGAAGACTTCACGCGCCCGCGCAAAATCAAGCGACATTCGCCCGCCGAGAAAGTGATCCGCATCCAAGCGACCAAGCATGGCGTTGGCATCACTCACAGTAATGTGAACACCGCCCCGCCCGTACACGATAGGACCGGGCATCGCTCCCGCGCTTTCGGGACCCACTTGAAGCACTCCGCCGCTGTCGATGCGCGCGATGGATCCGCCGCCCGCGCCCACTGTCTCAATGTCGATCACACGGGTTCGCAGCGGCAGCCCGTCGATTTCGCTGTCGGCGCGGCGGATGGGTTCACCGGGGCAGAGCGCCACATCTGTCGATGTGCCGCCCATATCCAGCGTGATGATGCGGTCATAACCTGCCAGCTTGGCGATGTGAAACGCACCGATCACGCCTGCTGCGGGTCCACTTAATGCGGTCAACACCGCTTTGCGCCGCGCTTGTCCCGCGCTGATCACGCCGCCGTCCGATTTCATCACGCGCAGCGGTACAGGCAGCGCTGCTTCCAATGCGCTGAGATAGCGATCCATCACCGGGCGCACATAGGCTTCCAACGCGGCGGTGCTGGCGCGTTCATACTCGCGGAACTCCGGCAGCACGTCCGACGACAAGATGATTTGCGACTCCGCGTATCCACGCGCCATCAAGTAATCGCGTACCGCGCGCTCATGCATGGGATTGAGATAGCTGTAGAGCAGACACACAGCGACAGCATCATAGCCGCGTGAGAGTTCCAGTGAGGTGAGGTCAATTGGGGTGATCACTTCCCCTGTGTGATCGAGCCGTTCGCGTACTTCATAACAGTCCGCGCGGGCGATCAACGGCGCGGGCAGCGTGGGATGAAGCGCGTATAACTGTGGGCGGTTCTGCCGACCAATCGCCAGCACATCGCGAAATCCTTGGGTGGTGATGAGCGCGCATCGCGCCCCTTTGCGCTCCAAGATTGCATTGGTGGCGACGGTTGATCCATGTGCGACCCGTTCCACGCCCGCGAATTTTAGCGCGACAGCTAACAGCCCATCGATCATGGCGTGTGAGGGGTTGGCGGGCGTACTCAAGAGCTTATGGATGTGAATTCCGCCGCGATCACTCATGACGAGATCGGTAAACGTCCCGCCAATATCTACGCCAATATGCATACAACAAAACCTTTGAGGCAAAACGATTAGATTTGGGCGGGGGAATTGCAAAAGCGAACGGGTGGAGATACTGTCTCCACCCGCGTTTATCACTCGCTTATTCTTCCAATGTACTCAAATCGCCTTCGGGCATTCCGGTTGCACGCGCCTTCAATACACGCCGCATGATCTTGCCGCTCCGTGTCTTGGGAAGTACATCGACAAACTCGATTTTCGTCGGCACAGCGATAGGACCGACTGCGTGGCGTATATGCTCTTTGAGCGCATCGCTCAATTCGGCGCTTCCTTTATTCCCCGCGCGCAAGATGCAGTACGCATAAATCACGCTTCCGCGCACTTCATCCGGCACGCCGATTACGGCGGCTTCCGCGACGGCGGGATGGCTCACCAACCCCGATTCGACTTCGGCTGTCCCTAAGCGATAACCGCTCACTTTGATCACGTCGTCGTTGCGTCCGATAATCCAGTAGTAGCCATCTTTATCGCGGCGGGCAGTATCGCCTGTGAGATACCAGCCCTGCGCGGCATATTTGCTCCAATACTGCTTGACATAGCGATCCGGGTCGCCGTACACGGTGCGAAGCATTCCGGGCCATGGCGATTGAATGACCAAGTTGCCATCCGCGCCTGTTTCAACGGGATTGCCGTCATCATCGACAATATCGACTTTGATGCCGGGGAACGGGCGAGTCGCTGAACCGGGCTTCAAGTTGACTGACGGCATCGGGGCGATCATGAAGCCACCTGTTTCCGTTTGCCACCACGTATCCATAATCGGGCAGCGTTCTTTGCCAATCACTTTATGGAACCAGCGCCATGCTTCCGGGTTAATGGGCTCACCGACTGACCCCAACAGACGCAAACTGCTCAAATCATGGCGATTGGGCCACGCATCCCCAAAGCGCATTAAGCCGCGAATGGCGGTTGGCGCGGTATACAGGATCGTGATCGCGTAATCTTCAACCAATTTCCACCAGCGGTTCGGATACGGGAAATTGGGCGCGCCTTCGTACACAAAGCTGGTTGCCCCCAGAATCAACGGCGCGTACACGATATAACTGTGCCCCGTGATCCAGCCGGGGTCAGCAGCACACCACCAGCGATCATCATCGCGTATATCGAACACCATTTGCATCGTCGTAGAGGTGTACACGCTGTAGCCGCCGTGCGTGTGCAGCACGCCTTTCGGCTTGCCTGTCGTCCCGCTGGTATACAGGATAAACAACGGGTCTTCAGCGTCCATGACTTCGGTTTGGCAGTTCGGGCTGGCAATCGGCAGACTCATCAAATCGTGATACCAGTAATCACGTCCCTGCTCCATGTTGATTTCCTGCCCCGTGCGTTTGACCACGATCACGGACTCAACAATCGGGGAACGGCGTACTGCCAAGTCAACCGTTTCTTTCAAGGGGACGATATTGCCGCGCAGCCACGCGCCATCTGACGTAATCAAGACTTTGCTCTGCGCGTCCTCGATGCGGTCAGCAAGCGCCTGTTCGCTGAAGCCGCCGTAAATGACACTGTGAACTGCACCGATTTTGGCGCACGCCAGCATCGCCATGATGAGTTCGGGTGTGCGTCCCATGTATACGGTCACACGGTCACCTTTGCGAACGCCCATGCCTTTTAGCACATTGGCAAACTTGTTGACTTCACGCCACAGCGCATGATAGCTGTAAGTCCGCTTGTCGCCGGGTTCACCTTCCCATATCATGGCGAGTTTGTTCTTGCGCCACGTTTGCACATGGCGGTCAAGCGCGTTGTAGGCGATGTTGATCTTGCCGCCTGTGAACCACTTATAAAAGGGCGCGTTGGTTGCGTCCAGCACTTTTTCCCAAGGCGCAAACCAATCGAGCCGCCCCGCTTGCTTCGCCCAAAACCCTTCGAGATCGGTCACCGCTTCGGCATACACAGCATCGTAATCAGGGACGAAGGCGTTGCGACGAATGTCATCTGATGGTGAATACCATTCCCCGGTAGGCGGCGTAAAAGTCTCTTGCGTCATCGCGCTAATCTCCTGACGAAAACGAATGAAGGTAATCTACGTCTGAATCTCCACACCACAGCTACTAGATTAACGCGCGTATGTGGGGGCGCAACTGATTGCGCCCACCCCGAAATATGATGTCAATTCATTCCCAGTATGTTACGTTTTCAGCAGCGCCGCGTCTTCTTCACGTGCGATTCGCTGACCTTCTTCGATGTTGACGCGCGTGAGCAAATATCCGCCGATGATGAAGAAGGCGATTAAGCTGACAATTGCCGGGCGACTGCTCCCGAAGATTGCCACAGCGACAGCAAACAACAGCGGACCGAGAATCGACGAGAAGCGTTCCATGATGCCGTACAAACCGAAGAACTCACCGCTTTTCGCCGCTGGAGACATGCTTGCGTACAAACTGCGGCTCAAGGCTTGGCTGCCACCTTGAACAATCGCCACCATCCATGCCAAGAACCAAAATTCGACTGTTGAATTGAGGAAAAAGCCCCAAGCCGCAATCACCGAATACACCACTAGTGCAAGGATGATGCTGCGGCGCGTATCGAGCGTGTTCGCAAGACGGGTGAACAGCGGGCGACCCAATACGAGTGCTAGTACCCCGCATACCACCTGCATCCCTGCCAGCAAGCCAATGATTATCGGCAAACTGCTCTGACGTTCTGGCTCTAGGACGCGAAACTGGGCGAGACTGATTACGCTTCCAGTGCTTTCCTCGTTTCGTTCGCCTGTGTTATACAAGTTCAAAATGTATTCGCCCGGTTCTGTCCCCCTGATCTCGAATGTTTCCCCATAGCGGATTGTCTCGCTGTACGTGTCCAATTCCAATGTAATCGGCTCAATCGGTGATGTAAAACCTTCGTACTGCGGGTCGGGCAGGAGTTCAAGACGAAGGATGCCTCCATCGGGTCGAGCTGCATAAGTGATTTCTACTGTTTGCCCGTTGAAAAAGAATTGTGAGGCATTTTCTGGTGTGCTTGTTTCGCTCAGTGATGCATATACAACATCGTCTGCCGTACCTGTGAGCGACGCGCTAACGATCTCATCTATCCAACTGCCGTTTAGGAACAACGGGATTAGGCTTTCTGCTCCTTCAACGGCGCTGAAGCGTTCCGTAACAAGATATGTCCCTTGCCCCACTTCGGTCAGGCTTCCCGCATATGCCGCACGTTCGATCCCGCTGACGTTTTCAGGGAGCACGGCACGTAAACCTAATCCCGCAATCGGCAGCAAAACGAGATTAAACACAATATATGCCAAGAACACTGGGCGGCGCTGTTCCGCTTGTGACGGTAGGCGACCAAAAATCAGTGTGAAAGGGATGCCAACGAACTGTACGAGCAAAAGCGCGAGAATGAGCTCCACACTGCCAAAGCCGAGTTCCGCCCCGTAAATGACCGCCAAGCCGATAATCGTCCCAATCGCATCGTTGTAAATCAAAAAGGCAATCAAATATTTGAAAAGTTCGCCGTAACGCCGAATATCTTTGAAGGTATCACGCAGGCGCTTAAAGCTGGCGCTGATAACGGTTTCGCCACGTTCAAGTTTTTCAGTCGCGGACTGCGGTTCGGGGATGGTGCGAAAGAGGGGAATACTGAACACTGCCCACCAAATTGCCACGCTCACGAACGAGAGGCGCGCGCCCCACTCTGAACCAATAATGAAGATCATGGCGACATTGATCGCCAGCAGAATGCCGCCGCCGATGTAACCCATCGCATAGCCGCGCGCGGAAACACTGTCTTGATCGCCGCGTGTGGCGATATGCGGCAAAAGCGAATCATAGAAGGTATACGCCGCGACAAAGCCGACACGCCCGAACACGAACAGGATGCTGGCGAGAATCCAATCGCCTGTGCCGACGAGAACGAGCAAACCGGTTGCTAATACGCCGATGGTGGTGAACACAGCGAGGAATTTCTTCTTACCACGTGAAATATCAGAGATTGTGCCTAAGATGGGTGCGAGAAAAGCGCTGATGAACAGCGAGAGGCTCAGGTTGAGACTCCAATAGGCAGTGGCAGTGGCTTCGCTGGGGAGCGTTGAACCTGCCACGCTGCTGAAATAGACGGGCAGCACTGCTGCAAGAATGGTTGTGGCGAAGGCGCTGTTCGCCCAGTCATAAAGTGTCCAAGCGCGTATCCGCCGTTGATAAGTGCGATCATCTACTGCATGGGACGCGGCATCGTTTGGTGAAAGACTGGCAGTGGTCATCAGGTATCCCCCCAAGGTGAATTGCGTGCCACAATGCTAACCGAGTGATGTTATTCAGAGGTTAAGTATTACATCAACTGGGCGGTTCATCGCTACAATCGTAGGCGATAAGCGAAACTTGTGGCATTGGAGGTTGCATGATGAAAAAGATTGCCGTCCTCACCAGCGGCGGCGATGCGCCCGGCATGAACGCTGCGATTCGCGCGGTGGTTCGGACGGGGATTTATCATAAGTGCGAAATGTTTGGCGTGCGCGATGGGTACGCGGGACTGATGAGTGGGAAGATCATGCCGATGGGGGTGCGTGAAGTCGGCGGAATTATCCAGCAGGGCGGAACGGTGCTTGGGAGCGCCCGCGCTCCCGAATTCAAAGAGATCGCGGGGCGAGAGAAGGCGCTGGAAAATCTACGCGGGTTAGGGATCGAAGGGCTGATCGTCATTGGTGGGAACGGATCGCAGACGGGGGCAAACGCGCTTGACCAGATGGGATTCCCAACGATTGGCGTTGCCAGCACGATTGACAATGACCTGATCGGCTCGGATATCACGATAGGGGTAGATACGGCGCTCAACATTGCGCTGGAAGCGATTGACCGCTTGAAGGTGACGGCATCGTCGCACCGGCGCGCATTTCTGGTGGAAGTGATGGGGCGTGACTGCGGCTATCTCGCGCTGATGGCGGGGTTAGCGGGCGGCGCGGAAATGGTGATGGTGCCGGAGATTGTTGTTTCGCCGGAGGAAATGGTAAAGCGACTTAAAGCGTCGTATGACCGCGGGAAAACGAACGGGATCGTCGTAGTGGCAGAAGGCGCGAAATATAACACTGAGATGTTGGTGCAGTACTGCCGCGAGCATGAACTGCCGTTTGAAATCCGGGCGACAACGCTTGGGCACGTGCAGCGCGGCGGCGCACCGGGAGCATTTGACCGCAACCTTGCGACGCGCTTGGGCGCGGCGGCAGCCGAAAAGCTGATCAACGGGGAGCATGGGTGCGTCGTCGGGCTGATTCGCAGCGAGATTGCGACGACACCCTATGCACAGGTGGTCGGGCGAACGAAGGGGATCGACCCTGATCTGTTCCGTTTAGCGGAGATGATGGCGCAATAGCTTGCGGACGCAATATATTGCGGGGGCAGTAGTGTGAGAGAAGGCATGTCCGTTGATGTCTGGTTTTGATGAACATCGATGGATGATTACGGGAAGATATGTTGATTCATGTTGATGGAATCGCGGTGTGAATCAACATGTCTTCGCTCACGTGGGGATGCGGATGGTTGACATCATTTTCCGTTGTGACACACATGCGGATTTTGGAGTGAATTGTGTGTCATGGAGGACAACGAACCAAACGGGCGCATCGCGATGCGCCCCTACGAGAGAAACCGATTTTCATAACAGCGAGGCGAATGGGTTGATTAAGTCGGGGGTGGGTGAAGCGCCTTGCCAGCGGCGGCATCGAGATACCAGCGCACAATGCCATTGGTCGGCTGGATGGCTTGAGCGGGCAGTTCGTCGGGGTTTGCTGGATCGTTGAAGATGCGGCGAAGCGCCGGAACTTTATCTTCCCCCGTGACAACGAAGAAGATATTCGCCGCCGCATTGAGCGCCACAGGGGTGAGCGTTACGCGGTCAGGCGTGACGCTTGCGCCTTCGATATGCTGCGCGACCACCCATTTTTCAGTTTCACGGACACCGGATTGACCGGGAAAAAGCGACGCGATGTGCCCGTCCGTGCCGATACCGAGCAGCAGGACATCGAAGCGGGCTTGGCGGGTGTTTGCGCGTTTGCCAAAAAAGTCGCGCAAGACAGCTTCGTAACGCTCGGCGGCTTGCGCGGGTTCGCGTTCGCCTTCGATTCGATACATGTTTGAAATTGGTATTTTGACGCGATTTAACAGCGATTCGCGCGCCATGTGGTAGTTACTGTCGTGATGATCTTTCGGGACGCAGCGTTCATCGCCCCAAAAGACGTGTGTGAAGTTCCAGTTGATCGCTTCAGCGTATTCGCGGGTCGCCAGCATTTCGTAGAGGGGTTTAGGACTTGAACCACCGGAAAGCGCAATCGTGAAACGCCCCCGCGTGGTGATGGCTTTGTCGGCAGCATCGACAATCGCATCCGCGACAGCGTGCGAAAGCGCCAACGTCGTTTGATAAACACGCGCATCAATCGCCATGATTATTTACCCTTCGTGTTCTCCACATTCAGCACGCCAAATGCGACCATCGTCCGCGAGAAGCATGTCCGCTTCTTCCGGTCCCCAACTGCCACGTGGATAAGATGCTAGCGGCGGCGCATTGGGCGATTCCCACCCGCGTAAAATATGGTCAATCAGCTTCCAAGAGAGTTCAATTTCGTCTTCACGGGTGAACAGCGACGGATCGCCCATAATCGCGTCGAGCAGCAGACGTTCATAGGCTTCGGGTAGTTCAATTCCGTCGAACGAGTCTTCATAGTGGAAGGTGAGATCGACGGGATGCATTTTATTGACCGAATCCGGCACTTTTGCTTGCAACTGCAAGTGTACGCCTTCATCAGGTTGAATGCACAGCGATAGAATGTTGGGCGGGAGACGTTCACCGCGCGGCAGATTCATGAACAGGTGCGGCGGGCGGCGAAACTGAATGATGATTTCGCTGGTCTTTTTCGCTAAGGCTTTGCCGCTGCGAAGATAGAACGGCACATCCTGCCAGCGCCAGTTATCAATGTATAGCTTGAAGGCGGCGTAAGTGGGGGTTTGCGAATCGGGGGATACACCTCCGGCTTCGCGGTAGCCGTCATACTGCCCGCGCACTGTGTCGGTGATGGCGATAGGGCGCACCGCGCTTAACAGCTTGACTTTTTCGTTGCGTAAAGCAGTCGCATCAAGCGTTGTTGGAGGCTCCATCGCCACGAGTGTGAGAAGCTGCATGAGGTGATTCTGGAACATATCGCGCAGCACACCGCTGTGATCGTAATAGCCCCCGCGCTGCTCGACATCAACCTGTTCGGCAACGGTGATCTGCACATGATCGATGTAATTGCGATTCCAGAGCGGCTCTAGGATGGCATTGGCGAAGCGGAAAAACAGAATGTTTTGCACCGTTTCTTTGCCGAGATAGTGATCGATTCGGTAGACCTGCTGTTCATGGAAACCGCTGTGGACGACGCGGTTGAGCGCCATCGCCGTGCCTAAATCTGTGCCAAAGGGTTTTTCAACGACGATGCGCCGCCAGCCATCTTCTTCGGTTGCCATGCCGAGCGCGGCAAGGTGGTTGAGTACGGCTTCATAGTAGTTCGGAGCGGTTGCCAAATAGTAGAGGCGGTTGGCGCTTTCGCGTTCAAAATCACACAGGAATTCGTCAAGCGCCTGAAAATCCGCGCGCGTATCGAGATCGCCTTTGCAGTACCACAGGCGGGCGGCGAATTCTTCCCATTTGGCGGCATCGAAACGCGAACCAACGTATTTTTGCACCGCTTCATGCATCAAACGGCGAAAATCATCATGGGTATACGGGCGGCGGGCAAAGCCGACGATTTGTGTATCGGCTGGCAGTCGATTTTTGAGAAAGGCTTTATAAAGCGCGGGAATGAGCTTGCGGCTGGTCAAATCGCCAGACGCGCCAAAAATGACTATCGACGTGGTTGTGCCTGTCATGGTTAGTTTTCACCTTCGCGCTTGACCGCATGACCGCCGAATTGATTTCGCATGGCGGCGAGCAGTTTGGCGGCATAGCTCGATTCTTGCCGGCTGACGAAGCGCATCATGAGTGAGAGGGTGATGATAGGCGCTGGCACATCGAGATCGATGGCTTCGGCAACTGTCCAGCGACCTTCGCCGCTGTCATTGACGTAGCCTTTAATGTCGGACAAATTGGCATCTTCTTTGAGCGCGTTGGCGGTGAGATCAAGCAGCCATGAGCGCACGACGCTGCCATGCCGCCAGATTTCGGCAATTTGGGCAACATCCAAACCGAGTTCGGCTTTGTTCTTCATGACTTCAAAACCTTCGGCGTATGCCTGCATCATGCCGTATTCGATGCCGTTATGCACCATCTTGACGAAATGCCCCGCGCCACTGGGTCCGACGTGTCCCCACCCTTGATCTTTGGCGGGTGCGAGGGTTTCAAAAATCGGGCGCAATCGTTCGACAGCGTCCGTATCGCCGCCGATCATCATGCTGTAGCCTTCTTTGAGTCCCCAGATACCGCCGCTTGTGCCAACATCGACATAGTGCAAGCCTTTTGCGGCGACCATTTTTGCACGGCGCATGGTGTCTTTGTAGTTGCTGTTGCCACCGTCGACGATGGTATCGCCCGCTGAAAGCAAATCCATGAGGGCGAGGACGGAGTTTTCAGTGGGATCACCCGCCGGAATCATCAGCCATACAGCGCGCGGCGCAGACAATTTGCTGACCAGATCGGCAAGCGAGGCTGCCGCGACTGATCCCGCGTCCGCCGCTGCTTGTATCGGTTCGGGCGTTTGATTGTAAACGACCATGCGGTGTCCACCTTGCAGCAAGCGCAGGTTCATGTTGCCGCCCATTTTGCCCAGCCCGACCAGACCTAGTTCCATACTATTTCTCCGTTTGGTTGTTGGGTGAATAATTGAGATCATCTTTACAGACGAGTTTATCCGGCGCGGTCATACTGGCAAAGAAAATGGTTGGGGGAAGGAAGATGCAACATCCATCACTTTTTCGCCTAGCCGAACGTCATAGAAGTGCCGGATTAGTAGCACAGGGGCGCGAAAACAAGATATGATCGCGTCCGTTCTGTACTCGAATATATGATGAATAGGTCATTCACCTATGCTCACAAATCAAGCGGTCATCCCCAAAACAAGCGAATCTTCCAGCGTCCCGACGAAAGTCCCGCTCGGCTTGAACCCGATTTTCGCGCCGCGCAACGTCGCCGTGATCGGCGCGACGGAACGCGCTGGAAGCGTGGGGCGGCAAATCTTCTGGAATTTGATCAGCAGCCCGTTTGGCGGGACGGTGTTTCCCGTCAACCCCACGCGCCCTAGTATTCTCGGCGTGCGCGCGTATCCATCGTTGAAAGATGTGCCGGACAAGGTCGATCTCGCCGTGATCGTGCTGCCCGCGAAAAGCGTTCCGGGCGTGATCCGCGAGTGTGTTGAACTTGGCATCAAAGGCGCAATTATCATTTCGGCGGGATTCAAAGAGATTGGCGCGGAAGGGGCGGCGCTGGAACAAGAAGTGCTGGCAGAAGCCCGCAAAGGTGGGATGCGGATCATTGGTCCGAACTGTCTCGGTGTGATGCGCCCAATTACGGGGATGAATGCGACATTCGCGGATGGAATCGCACGTCCGGGAGCGGTTGCGTTCATCAGCCAATCGGGGGCGCTGCTCACGTCGGTATTGGATTGGAGTCGCAGCCAAAATGTCGGCTTTAGCGCGTTCATCTCGGTTGGGACCATGCTAGACGTGGGATGGGGCGACTTGATTGACTACTTGGGGCAGGACGACGCGACACAATCGATTGTGATGTACATGGAATCGGTTGGAGATGCGCGGTCATTCCTATCGGCGGCGCGTGAAGTTGCGCTGCGTAAGCCGATCATCATCATCAAAGCGGGGCGAACGGAAGCCGCCGCGCACGCCGCCGCATCCCATACGGGATCGTTAACAGGAAGCGATGAAGTGCTGGACGCGGCGTTCCGTCGTTCGGGGGTGCTGCGCGTGGAGCGCATTTCGGACGTGTTTTACATGGCGGAAGTTCTTGCTAAACAGCCGCGCCCGAAAGGCAATCGCTTGACGATCATCACCAACGCGGGTGGCCCGGGGGTGTTGGCAACCGACGCGCTGATTGGCGGCGGTGGCGAACTAGCGGAAATCAGCGCGGAGACAATTGAGGCGCTGAACAAGATTCTCCCGCCTGCGTGGAGTCACAATAATCCCGTCGATGTGTTGGGGGATGCGACACCGGAAATTTACGCCAAGACGCTCGAAATTGTCGGAAAGGACGAAAACACCGATGGCACATTGGTGATTCTCACGCCACAGGGGATGACGAATCCGACAACAACTGCCGAACTGTTAATGCAGTACGCGAAAGCGGAGGATAAACCGGTGCTGGCAAGCTGGATGGGCGGCGCAAGCGTGGCGGAAGGTGAAGCCCTGCTCAACAAGGCGAATATTCCGACATTTGAGTTCCCAGACACAGCAGCGCGCGTATTCAACTATATGTGGCAGTACAGCGACAACTTACGTTCGCTGTATGAAACACCGATGCTGCCGCTGGACAGTTTCACGGAAACGCCAGATCGTGAACTGGTCAACCGGATTGTGCAGACGGCACGCGAACGCGGGCGCGATTTTCTGACCGAATACGAATCCAAGCAGGTGTTGAGCGCCTATTACATCCCGACAGTGGAAACAGTCGTCGCAGAGTCGGCGGACGCGGCGGTCACTGCTGCTGACAAAATCGGCTATCCGGTGGTGATCAAGCTGAACAGTGAGACGATCACGCACAAGACGGATGTGGGGGGCGTGATCCTTAATGTGCGTGATGCGGATGCGGTGCGCGCATCGTTTGAGCAAATCAAATCGAGCGTGACGGAGAAAGCCAGCGCGGCGGATTTTCAAGGTGTGACGGTTCAGCCCATGGCGAAACTCGACGGATATGAACTCATCATCGGGAGCAGTATTGATCCGCAGTTTGGTCCGGTGCTGCTGTTTGGGGCGGGCGGGACGCTGGTAGAAGTCAACAAGGATCGTTCGCTAGGACTGCCACCGCTCAATTCGACTCTGGCACGGCGCATGATGGAGCCGACGAAAATCTATACGGCACTCAAGGGTGTACGCGGCAAACCGCCTGTGGATATGAAGCAGCTGGAGCAGATTATGGTGCGGTTTAGCCAGTTGGTGGTCGAGCAGCCGTGGATCAAAGAGATTGACATTAACCCGCTGCTGACGAGCCATGAACGGATTGTCGCGTTGGATGCGCGCGTGGTGCTGTATGGCAAAGATGTGAGCGAAGATAAACTGCCACGTCCGGCGATTCGCCCGTATCCGACGCAGTATGTCGATACATGGACACTGCGCGACGGAACAAAAGTCACGATTCGCCCGATTCGCCCTGAAGACGAGCCGCTGATGGTGAAATTCCATGAAGGGCTGAGCGAACGGACGGTGTTCTTGCGCTATTTGCACGCGATGAATTTGAGCCAGCGCACGGCGCACGAACGACTGTCCCGTTTATGTTTTATCGACTATGACCGCGAGATTGCGCTGGTAGTCATTCGACGAAGTTCATATGACGGTTCGCCAGAGATAGCGGCGGTAGGGCGGCTCTCGAAGATGCGCGATATGAATCAAGCGGAATATGCCGTGTTGGTGAGCGACAAATATCAGCATCAGGGAATTGGGAAGGAAATCCTCAAGCGGCTGATCCAGATCGCGAAGGATGAAAAGCTGTCGCGCATTTATGGGACAGTGTACGCAGAAAATGTTGAAATGCTGCACATGACAGAGAAGCTCGGTTTTCGCACTGTACAGAGTGAACGCGAAAACATCGTGCGAGTGGAATTGGATTTGTAGGCAAGTGGGCAAAACGATTCGCCGCAGAGATGCAAAGGGCGCAGCGCGGCACGATTTGTATCTTTGCGGTGAACCGTTTCGATATGTGGTTAGTGTAGGGCAATAAGATGATGGGGTATTGGTATGTTGGTGTCACTATCTAGGCTGCCGCAGCGCGCGGCAGTTTCTTGGTTTGCGCCTCGCACATCACCGTGCTGGCTGCCGAATCACTGCTGGATGGTTATATCGTATGCTCTCAACTGGGTTGATAAATTTTGTACAATTACTTCAAGCTCGAAGAATGTTAAGACAAAAAACCATTCTAACGCATGTATAGTCAAAACGAACATAAGCGGCATACACAGTCGTGAACGACGCAGTCAACTAGGCACACACAACCATGACTCAACGTACACCGCGCTCAACAATTTTAGCTGTATTGAATAGGATTGGCGGTAGACTTTTTCAGTCAGAACGGGACGATATTGATTATCTATACTCGGTTATCGAGTCGATTGACGATCTTATTGTATCGATCAATTTGCGAGGAATCGTCACCCTGTATCATGTTGGGTCAGAACAGCCAACCACGTTTGACGTGGTAGGTAATCCAAACCCACATTACCGCGATATGCTGCCTCCCGTTTTGAGTGGGCGGATCGATAAAGCTATACCTATTCTTTTACAGACTCAACGAGCGCAGCAGTTTGAATACTTGATTCCCGGCGATGGCACAGGTGACCGCTTTTACAGCGCGCGCCTTGTACCGATTTTCGACAGCGAAAACCATATCAAGGGAATCACTATTATGGCGCGAGACATTACCCCCGTGATGTCTACGACGTTTCGTGAACAGCGTTTGCTGGAACTTGAAACACTGTCACGACAAATTACCAAGCTGTGTTTGGAAGCGCCGAACACAGAAACGGCTGCGCCACAACTTCTCACGATGATTGGAGAGGCATTTGGCATCGCCCGCGTCGATATTTGTGAGCTGGTGAGCAGCGACGATAACCTGTGGTTTGAAAGCCGCTATCGCTGGGATTTGTATAAAGATGCACGGCGCGAACGGATTCAGCGGATCGACAATTTACTTTTGCCGCGTGCTTTTATCGAATTCATGCATGAGCACGGAAGCATTTACACGCCGAAATCGACCAGCTACCCGACAGAAATACAACACTTTCTACGAGCGGCGAAGCTGGATAGTGTGTTCGTTATGCCCTATTACATCAATGATTCTATGCATGGTGTAGTAGTGCTGTATTCGGGAAAAAATGATCGCGTGTGGACACCGGAAGAATCGACGACGGTACGCGCCGCCGCCGAAAGTTACGCGCGCATGTTGGAAAGCGAAACGACTAAACGCGAGTTGATCGTCGCGCGCGATGCCGCGCTGCAATCGTCGCGTTCCAAAAGCGATTTCATGTCGAACATGAGTCATGAAATTCGCACGCCAATTGGCGCGCTGTTTGGAATGTTAGAACTGCTCGGTGAGACTGAACTCACGCCGCATCAGCGCGAACTGATCTCGTTTGCGAATAACAGCGCGCGTCGATTGCTCAACATCGTCGATGACATTTTGGATTTTGCTAAGCTGGAAGAACGGCGTGTGCCGCTGGAATCTCTCCCCGTCGATGTGCGGTCTCTGCTCAATGAAATTGAATCCAGTTATGTGCCTGTCGCGCACAAAAAAGGGATTCATTTCAACATACAGGTAGCTCCCGCCCTGCCGCATCACATCATGACTGATCCTACCCGCTTACGACAGATCATCAACAATCTTGTGAGCAACGCAATCAAATTCACGGATCGTGGGCGGGTGCAGCTGCTTGTGCATTTGGACAGTCTATCGCCAGAGCAGATTGGGTTGAGCATCACCGTGAGCGACACCGGAATCGGGATCGCGCGAGAGCATTTCAACAGTATTTTCGAGAGTTTTGTACAAGCGGACGCATCGACAACACGACGGTATGGCGGTACGGGCTTGGGACTGGCAATCAGCAAAGAAATTGCGACTCTGATGGGCGGCACACTCACTGTCGAAAGCGAATTGGGAAAAGGCAGCCAATTCACATTTCGCGCAATGTTCAAACTGCCGGAACATGAGAGTCTGCCAGCACAAACAGATACCTCTGAATGGCTTACGATTGTCGCTGAAGAAGAGTCGCAAGATACGCCAACCCCCGACGATGACCCGAACAAGACGCTGCCCGTATTTACCCCGGAAGGCGGGCGAACTACCCGCAAAACGAGTGGGCGCGTACTGGTTGCGGATGATGATTCAACGAATCAACGGTTGATTGTCGAGGTTCTGCTGGCGCTAAATGTCGAAGTGGTCATCGCGCGAGATGGGTTGGAAGTATTGGACGCGCTTGCTAAGCAGCCGTTTCGGATGTTGATTTTGGATATGCACATGCCCAAAATGGATGGTTTGGCAACGGCGCGTGCAATTCGCAACGGCGCGCATCAACCGGATATTCCTATTCTGTTTTTAACGGCGAGCGTTAGTTTGCACGCCAGCGGGGGAAATCCTATGGAACAGTTGCTTGAAGCACGTTTTGATGCGATTTTGTATAAGCCGTTCAGCATCGCAGACCTACGCGCCGTCGTTCGTAAATGGCTGCTTCCCCCGCCAGAAGAATCATCGCAGTAAATTGGATTCCAAGTTGGCGAACCAATCCCCTTGCAGAACAAGCGTTCTTGTTATACAATTTGTTCTATGGTGTGATGATGGTCATGTTGATAGTGATTCTTTAAAGTGATCTTGAAGAAAACAGATCACTTTCATCACATTTTGCAGTGCTGCGACATACAGTAGTGCCCGACTCGATTTGATGATCATGTTTCACCGGCAAATCGACGTTTGGGCGCGCACCTTAACAACCAGATAGAACACCACTACCGCATCTTTTTCGTCCGATTAATCGACTGAATACAGGCGCGGGTTTGGCGCTTACATTCTTTACCCGAACTTCCCCTTTCAGGAAGGTGTAAAGGTCATGCCTACATATCCCTTGTCTGCTGATGTTCGACGTTTCATGCCCAGTTCGAATCCTGATGCCAGTGACCGTGTGCGTGCATGGAATGACTGGCTCTCAATGGGCGGCAGCGATCCTGTCCTTAAGTTCATTCGCTGGAGCAACGGAACAAACGCCGACGACGACGAGATTTTGCAAGAAACGCTGCTGACAGCGTACATAAAGGTTGAAGCAGGAATGTTTCAAGACCGGAATGTCCCGTTCACCGCGTTTCTCAAGAAGATCGCATGGTACAAGATTATGGAAGCGTCGAGGCGCGATGCTGGAAGTGTTCCACTCGATGATGTGTCCGAGATCATTCCAGAAGAAAACGACTCGCATGAGCGCACAGACTTTTGGAAGGAACATGAAGCACTTCAGCAGGCACTTGTCAAGTTACCGGCGCGGCGAAGCAAGATTGTGCTGCTCTACGAGAACGGATACAGCACCGCCGAAATCGCCACCCATCTGGGGATACGAGAAGAACTCGTCCGCAAAGAGAAAAGCTTAGGGCTGCGGCAGCTCCGCGAGACAATGGTCACCTCTCTAGCAGGTTAACTCGCACGGATCACGCGCAGCGTAGAAGAAGATGTCCACTTGAGCAGCAGCATCGTCGCTATCCCATATACGCGCATTGAGGGTACTTGGGCGGTTCGTTCAACAGGTTTCCGCCCGCCCAAGTCCTCTCAGTGGATGACATAACCGTCACTCCCGCAGTAAGTCAATCTGGACGGTGGATACACCGCTTTGTAATGGATGACAGACGCTTCACAGAAATTCCCTACAAGCGGTAGTTTCCCGTCACATGCTAACTAAGCGCCACCTTTTCGCCGTACTTCAGGCGGCTGCCCATTTTCGGGCATATGCCTTTTCTATGTCCCGTTATACGCCGCCTTTTCGATATGTCGGATGCGCGATTTCAACAATAGGGCTTTTAGAGAAGCTGCGGCTTGTTTATCTCTCCCCATACCCGTATTTTCCGGCGTTTACGCTAGGGAACCTCGATGGGAGTTTTGAGAATCGCCTTAAATCCCCGTTTGCGGGGGCGCAAAGCCGTGTTTTTAAGTCCTGCTGCTAAACATTAACGCTGTGGGAAAATTCACTGGAAAACAGCGCGTTTTTGCGGCGTTAAAAGCCCCAAAAACAGAGTGAATTACCTTCATACTACCGGGAACGGCTGGAAACCTGACGGCAGTATGACTTACAATGCACCTCATAAAATAGTGTTGAGGCAGGTGCATGAGACACGGTTTTTTTGGCGGCGCGTTCTTTCGTCAACTGCTTCGCGCCGCACTCTTTACCCTCACATGGGTTGTTGTTCCATCTGGTTATTCACCCCCTGTACAAGCACAAACGAAACCACTTATCTTACCAGTTGCACTGCCGCCCGGCGCTTCGACATGGCTGCTCGGACAGCCATATGGCAATACCATTGGCGCATTTTTGCGCGGCAGCGAATGGTATGAAGCGGGGCAGCGTCTACATTTTGGGATCGATTTATCGATGCCGTGTGGCACACCCTTAGTCGCTGTCGCGGATGGCGAAGTGGTCGCGGTGGATGATTTGAGCTTCGGTTCTGGTCCACATAATTTGCTGATACGCCACACGAATGTCGGGGTAGTGTCGCTGTATGGGCATTTGCTCGAACGCCCGCCGTTGGTCGCGGGGACATTCGTAACGCAAGGGCAGGAAGTCGCGCTGTCGGGCGATCCCGATATTACGTGCGACTCACGTCCACATTTACATCTCGAAATCCGCAGCCTTGATTATTTCAGCACGTACAATCCTGTCGAATTCATTCAAGCAGATTGGCACATGCTGTCACTGATCGGTTCATTCCGGTATCCCGTTTTTCAGCAGAACCTTGATAACGCGCGCGAGTGGATGAGCATTGACGATCAGCCAAACGTGCAGTTTGGCGGGCGACCTTTGAATGATTATGCCGCGCCATTCCCCGATTTACGGGAGGGATCGCCGCCCCCGAATCCGAGTATGATGCGCGAAAACATACCATCGGTGTCCGAATCGTTGTATAGCACAAGACGCTTGACGTTCAGCGGATGTTGTTCAGGAGCATGGTGGCATCCAACGCAGCCGTATCGTTTGTTTGCGATTGATGGCGCGCCAAATCAGCGGGCGGCCATTTTCGAGTGGAATACGCGCGAAGATTCGCTGTCGAGTTTGGTGGGGCAAGCGCCGCCGCCATATACATCGCCAGATGGCACGCATGAGATCACGCTCGAAGGGACGGTGGCGCGGATACGCCGGACAGCAGATGGTGCGGAATGGACGGTGAATACGGCGGGCGGGTTTCCGTCGTTGAGCGCGGATAATTCGGCGCTGGTGTGGCAAATTGAAGGATCGGTCAGTACGTTGAATCAACCGCCGCGTACAGAAGTGTGGGTGAGCGCCGCCGATGGCACAAATCCACGCATGATCGCGGCTGAAAATGGGTTGTCGGCGCAGTGGTTGGATGCATCGCGTCTGTTGTTGAGCCGTCGTGAGGGAATCGCCACAACGCTTGGCGTGTATGACACGTTAAACGGTGATGTGATCATTCTCGGCGCGTGGAATCGGATGCGCGGCTTGACGGTTTCGCCGGGCGGATCGCGGTTGATGTTTTATCTATTCGCGCAAGATGATGCGGCACAAAGTGGCGTATACAGCATCGAAACGCAGATGGATGCACAGGCTGTTCAGCTTTCTTGGTTCGGAGCTTGGCGCTGGCGCGATGCGAACAGCGTGTATTACGTGCCGTTTGATGGCGCGCGCGTGATGGATGCGGCAGCAGATCGCAACACTTTACACATTTATGATCTTGTGACGGGCGATGATCGACTGGTGTTAGAAGATATCGCGATTGCGAACGGCGAATGGTCGGTATCGGCGGATGGGCAGCAGGTAGTGTATTGGAACGCGGATGATCTGGCGCTGTGGATTGCCCAACCGGAGTTATGAAAAAGGTAAAAGCAAAAGGGGCGACATTTCGTTTTGCCGTCCCCATACTAAATTCCTACAATCTTTAATCTATGAATGTCAATACTCGTTTGCGAAGAATGTAGAAAATCGCTTATAATCTTAACAAAATTCAGACATTTTTTCTTGATAACTGGGTTTTAGGCGCTGTGCAAGCGGGTAACTCTGCTTTCAACAGATCACTGCTCCTAAGGAAGTGGCAGCATGATTGAACGGCAAGAAAACGACACCGCCATGAGTATTACGGAGTCGCTTGGCATACAGGGGTGGCGGCATCTTGACCCTGCGGTGCTGGCGGCACTCGCCACAGAAATGCCTTTGCTGTTAGTTGGACCACACGGCACAGCAAAAACCGAACTGGTGAAGCGGTTGGGTAAGGCGCTCGGTTTGGAAATGCGCCACTACAACGCTTCGTTAATCAACTATGACGATCTCGTTGGGATTCCGATGCCCAAAGAGGGATCGCAGTATCTCGAATTTCGTCATACGCCGGGTTCGATTTGGGACGCGGAATTTGTTTTTTTCGATGAAGTATCACGCTGCCGCCCAGATTTGCAAAACAAAATGTTCCCAATTGTGCATGAACGCACGGTGGCGGGGATTGAACTCGAAAAACTGCGTTTTCGCTGGGGGGCGATGAACCCGCCCATGCCGGAAGATGCCGACCTAACGGAACACGACCTGTACTTTGGGTCTGAACCGCTTGATCCGGCGCTTATTGACCGCTTCCCCTTCATTTTGACCGCGCCTTTGTGGCGTGACCTAACGCGCGAACAGCGGCGTGATTTGGTCAGCGGGAAAACCCCCGCTGCCAGTATGCCGCGTCAAATTCCGACTCTGCCGTGGCTGGTTGACATGGTGGAGGACTGCCGCATGTTGATTGAAGAACTGCGGCTCGACCTAAGCGAATGGCTGTCGGATTATACGGTCAGCGTGGTTGACCTGCTGGAACAGGCAAAGCTCACGGTGAGCAGCCGCCGCGCGGTGATGATGTTCGAAGCCCTGCTCGGAATCCATGCCGCGCGTATGCTGCTTGAGGGCGCAGACTGCGATTTGGAAAGCAGTGCTGAATTCACACTGCTGTACTGTATGCCGTACACCGCGACACCATTTCCGGTCAAAACGGCAAAATTGATCGCCATTCACAAACAGGCATGGCAGATCGCCAGCCTGCCGGAAGATGATCCGGGACGCTTGGTGCTGGAAGAACTCGATCCCGCCAAGCGGATCGTGCTGGCGGATCAGCTTAATATGTCCGACAGCGACGTGTCGCAGTTGATCACACAGGCGCTTGGTTCGGAACAGAACGAAGCGCGGCGGATCGGTTTGGCGACGGTGATTTATCTGGCGTTCCACCGCCGCCGCAATCTCGCACCATCGGCATGGGATCCGCTGATGCAGCTTGCCGCGCGTGTGCTCACGCCTCGTACTGCTTCCGTACAGCTTCGCGCGGGGGCAGTGACCGATATTTGGAATGAAATTAACGGTTGGCTCGTTCCGCTCGAAGACTGCGGCGCGGTGACGAGTCGTTTAGAGCGCAATTTCGTCTTGAGCGGCTTCCCAGATTTGTGGCTGCGCTACGATTGGAAAGAAGAACTCCGTAAGTTCCAACAGGACTTAGGCTTGTTCAACCTGAAGGATGGCAGAGACCTATGACCACGCCAGCGAAGCCAACTCCAACCCCGGTGCCCGGATCAAACCCATTCGCGGGCAGCGCACCTTCACCCTTTAGCACCCCGGCGAACGGTAATCCCCCGCCGCCGGGGACTGGAACACCGCCAGCACGTCCGCCGTTTTCGCCGCCTACGGGTCGCCCGGGAGCGCCACCGCCGCCAAGCGGTGGATTGTTCTCGCGTTTTGGGGCGCGGGCGAATTTCGAATATCTGCCGCTGCACGACACGCTGGTGATGTTCTCACTGGCGGATGTAGCAGAAGCGCTTTATACCGCGCTCGATATTTCGATGCCGGTGAAAGAGGATGGCACCATCGAGCCGAAGGACTTCAAGCCGTTGATCGCAGCGTTAGAAAGCAGCAAAGCATTGTGCGATCAACTGCGCGTGGACATGGCAGCCCAATGGGAAACGATTGGGTTGGTGGGCGCGGTGCATGTCTATGATTGGCGCGAAGAAGTCAAAGTAGCGACGAACAGCCGCTTACAGGCGATTAAAGCGCAGCCGCGGTTCATTCGCGCGGCTGATCCGATGTTTGTGTTGAATGTGCTGTCGCGCGCGCGATCCTATCTGCTGCTGCCCGACTCCGCGATGGCGCTGGATCGTCCATTTTTGGAGCGCACCTTAATGAGCGATGATCCCCGCTTGCTTAATGCGGCGCGTAATTTGAATCATAAAGAGGATTTGCTCGTTGAACCGCCGCCCCCGCTCGATGAAGTGTTTGAGGATGACGATTTCGACGACGATGATGATGACAGCAAATAGTGAATGAAAGCGTTATTAGAGAGGGGAGTTGAGGCAGCATGGACAGGAACAGGCGCAAATATCTCCTCAACCGCGATGAGCAGAGCAGTGAGCTAATTATACGCCTGCTAAACTGCGTTCAAGCAGCGACGTTTGAGATGGAAACGCTGTGTAAATTGGCGGGAATCAAAGCCACGCGGGATATTCCCACGGCTGCTGTTGAAGTCGGGCATCGTTCGCGTTTGCTCATCAACCCCGATTTTGTTGATAAATACTGTCAGCGTGACGAGCATTTGTTTCTGCTCGTCATGCATGAATTGTGGCACATTTTACTGGCGCACACGCAGTTGTATCCGCGTGTGACACCCGCGCACAATATCGCCTTTGACGCGATCATCAATGCTGGATTAATGCGTCAATTCAACCGTCCGGAATATCGGGGTTTCTTCGAGTCGATCAATCCAGCAGATCAGTTTCCCGGCTGTTTACTGCGCCCGCCGGAAGGCTGGCCCTACAACCCACAATATCCGCCGGATGAACCCAAAGGCTTGACGGATATCATGCGTCGTTTGTATCCGCCCATGCCGTTTGGTCGCTGGAGCGCGCCGCTGTATGAAGATATTCTCAATTTGTTGAGACAATGGTTCAAAGAAAAGTTGGCGAAAGGCGAAGTCGTCGTGATGCCCACTTTGCTTGGCGATCATGGTGATGATCCTGCTGACAATGCCGCGCTTGGTGATGAATTTATGGGCGAAGTGATACGGCGTGTCACAGAGAAGTGGCCCTCTGCACCATTTACGATGAATGGGCGCGGCGGCGGTGAAAGTGTCAATGAGTGGACGACGGGAATCGGCAGCCCTGCCGAAGAAGCACGGCGCGCATTTAGCAGTGTGCTGCAAAAGGCGCTGATTCCGCGCAAGGGCGGCTTAACCAAGCGAACACGGGCGCTCACGCCAGCAATCACGGGAATGGGTCCGCTTCCGAACATTTTTGATCGCCAAGCGCCAGCGCGTGAAAAACTTGGGGTTCAGGGGTTGTTGTGGGTACAGCAAGGCATGATCAAGACGCGCACGCCTGACGAGAACTCCCACGCTTACATCTATTTGGATGTATCGGGATCGATGAATTCACTGCTGCCGTACTTGATCGGGATGCTTGTGCCATATGTGAAGAAGCGCGATGCGGTGGTTTTCCAGTTTTCGACCAAAGTTGAGCCAGTTTCGCTTGAGCAGCTTAAAGCGGGGAAAATTCGCACAACACAAGGGACGGATATCGCGTGCGTGATGAAGCACCTGCTGGAGGCAAATCCGCCGGTAAAGCGCGCGCTCATCCTCACAGATGGATATACAGGCGTGCCGCATCCACAAGCCGTCGCGCAGTTGAAAGATCGGCGGATCGCCGTGCATGTGGTACTGCCCGCCGGAAACAGCTCACCAAATGACTTGCAGAACATCGCGCGCACCATGAGCCGACTACCGCCGCATCAGCCGAAAGCGGGTTGGCGACCCTATTAGATTGGGGGAATGTGAGAGGTTCAGACAGGCGGAGAGATGCATGTCTCCGCCTGTGTTTTTGCAGCTTATGATGCTGACCCGTTCGGCAAGAGGGTAATTTGCCCGCCAGCGCCAGTGATTTCGACGGTTAGAGAGTAGTCGCCTGTAGTGCGCCCTTCTTCAAAGTCTTCACGTCCTACCAATACTGTGTACAAGCCGGGTACGGTAATTTCGGCTTCAACTGTTGCTTCATCGCCTGTTGTTGGCTCGCTGAACGCGAGGTTTGTCCCGAACACGTAGAGCGCGACGACGGGTTCAAGGCTGCCGCGTTCGCGCGTCATGCGCGCTTCGATTGTGGCAGGTGTACTTGCGACATTGATGCAGAACAGCTCATAGGGTGTTTCACTGCTAATCGAACCTTCAACAGCAACACCGTACTGAAGCAGCGGGATCACGCCCGTGCCTTCGATATTGCAAAACTCTGGCTCAATGCCGTTTTCCTGCGCGTCACGCACATCTTCGAGGGCTTGTTCGACGACGGTGAAGGACGGATTGAGTTCAAGGGCACGTTCGTAGTCGGCAATCGCTTCGTCGTAGCTGCCGATGTTCGCATACAGAGTGCCGCGAAATGCGAGAATGATGTAGTTGTCTTTACGGGCATCGTTGGCGATGGTGTAGTTTTCGATCAAGAAATCGAAACTATCTGTGCTAACGAGCGTATCGGCGTTGAAAGCGTAGGACGAGTCGAGTTCGAGCGCGAGTTCGTAATCTGCGAGTGCCTCTCGATTGTTGCCACCAATAGCATAGATCAAGGCGCGGTCTACGTAGTAGATGGGGTCGGCATCGTCACCGCTGATGTCAATAGCTTCGTTCAAATCTTCGAGCGCGCGTTCATCATCACCGAGAATGTAGTAAATCCAGCCGCGCCAATCAAGCGCAAAACTGCGGGCGACATCGTCATCTGTGGAGGCTAACGCCTCATTGATGATATCCAATGCTTCTTGGTAATCGCCCTCAAAGTATACGTCGATGGCTTGATCCATCAGTTCATCGAAAGCTTCAAGTTGGGCGGCGGCGGGCATTACGGTGATGAGAAGGGCTGTCAGAAGCGCGATCATCGCGGTGATGGGGAAGTGTTTGTGCATCCGTGTCATGGTATCTCTCTTTTTGGAATACGTGTTTTCTCTATCAGTTTATGAGGACTGATACTTCCGCGCCAACGGATATTGTGCCTAATGCACGATGAATGACATTTTGCCCGAACATCGCCTTGCCGCTGCGGGTGCGGTAGGAAGCGATGGTCGCCAGCGGTTCTTTGAGGTCTGCGATACCTGTTGATTGATTGACCGTCGTCATGACACAGCGACCACACGGCTTGGCGACTTCCATGCGGATGCCCCCTACATTGATCCATTTCCATGTGTCTTCGGCAAATGCCGCCGCGCCTTTGATGACAATGTTGGGGCGAAAGCGGTTCATGGGGACTGTCGATTTTCCGCGCGCTTGCAGATGCGCGTTGAGGTCTGCGAGTGATTCTTCACCGATGAGCAGGATGGGATACCCGTCCGAAAAGCCAGTCTGTGAGGGTTGATCGGTGTACTGCATACTCACAGGGCGCTGAAAGTGATCATCAATGCGGACGAGACGCAGTTTCGCGCCCAAGAATTGACTCACCCATTCGGCGGCGAGATCGCCTTCATCGACGGCGCGGCAGGTATCACCCCAGATGACCACGTCGCGGTCAGCGGGCTTGGCTTGTACCAGCGGCACGCAGATCGAACCTGCGTTGGGCGCGGTGATGATCAGTGAATCGCCGTTGATTGCGGGTTGAATCAGAGACATGCGCGGGAATTCGCGCTGGGTAATAAATTCGCCTTGTTCGCCATCTTCATCGCTGACGATCATCCACTGGCGGTCATGGGCAAAACCGCGCGCGATCAAGTGGAGCGAGTCGTGTGACAGTCCGCCGCACGACTTGATTGGATAGGTAAAAATGCCTGTGACGTGAATTCCGGTATTGGTCATGGATTGCCTGTCCTATTGAATGGCTCTACATAAACTCTCATGGTGAAATGAGGGTGCGATCATGTGAATGGCTATTATACGAGTGGGTATGTGAAACATCCGCAGATAGGTAAAAGTCTATGCAGAATCAGCCCAACGCCAACGATTCATTTGCTCCCACATTTGAACACAGTTCTATCATTCCTTCGACGCTTGACGCGGTATGGGCGTTCCATGCTGACAAAGGCGCGTTTTCCAAACTGACCCCGCCGCCCATGTTCGTGCAGGTGCATCGCAATGAACTCAAGTCGCTGACGGAAGGCGAAGTCGAATTTACGCTGTGGTTTTTGTTCTTCCCTGTGCGATGGATCGCGCGGCATGAGCCGGGTCCAACACCGAATTCGTTTCAAGACCGCCAGATCAAGGGACCTGTCGAAGTATGGCTGCATCGCCATTTGATGGAAACAGTCCCCGGTGGGGTCAAACTGACGGACCAGATCACGATTCATCACCGGAAAAGCGGATTCTGGGCGATTTTTTCGCGCCTGTTTTTCAACAATTTGGCGCTGCGCGGATTGTTCATCTACCGGCATTTGCGTACCCGTTTGGGCGCGAAGCGGTATGCACAGCAGACAGCGAAGGTTTAGGCGATGACACAAACCGGCAAGATTGTTGTGATCGGCGCGGGAATTGGCGGGCTGACAGCGGCGGCTTTTCTGGCGAAAGCCGGATTCGATGTGACGGTGCTTGAGGCGCAAACATATCCGGGCGGGAGCGCGGGGACATTCTTCCACAAGGGCTATCGCTTTGACGCGGGCGCAACTGTCGCGGGTGGATTTCAGCCGAATGGTCCTCATTGGCTGGTGGCGCAAAAACTGGGGATCGACTGGAGAGTGCGCCCCCATGAACCCGCGTGGGTAGTGCATATGCCTGACCGTGAGGTCGCGCTGACACGGGATAATCAGGATGTGCTGCGGAAATTTCCGAAAAGCGCTGCATTTTGGGAAGAACAATCGCGGTTGGCGGATTTGGGGTGGTCACTTTCGGCACAAGGGCTGCCTTTTCCACCGAGCGATGCCGCCGAACTCGCACAGTTGATCAAGGTAGGCGTGCGGAATTTTCCGCGTGACCTGACGATGATTCCATTTGCGCTCACTTCAGCGTACCAGTGGATGGCGTGGCGCGGGCTGGCGAACGATGCGGAATTTGTCCGCTTTATCGACGCGCAACTGCTGATTAGTTCGCAGACAACGAGCAAATATGCGAACGGCATGTACAGCGCAACCGCGCTCGACTTGGCGCGACAGGGCGTGTATCACGTCCAAGGCGGAATCGGCGGGTTGAGCAAAACGCTGGTTGAGAAGATTGAGTCATTGGGTGGGCGCGTGGTGTTCCGCAAGCGGGCGCGGCGAATTGTGATGCGAGAGGGGCGGGCGATGGGCGTGGAAGCGACAACAGGATCACGCGGGAAGGCAGTCGAGTTTTACCCAGCGGATTTTGTGATTGGCAATTTGACCCCATGGACACTGGATTCGCTGCTCCAAGACCACAGTCCGCAAAGGCTCAAGCGTGAATTGGCGGGGCGAAAAAAAGGATGGGGCGCGTTTGTGCTGCACCTTGGGATTCGCGGCGATTCACTGCCGCACGGTTTCCCCGATCACCACCAAATCATCACAGATATGCACGCGCCGCTAGGTGAAGGGCGAAGCATCTTCATGTCGCTGTCACCAGAATGGGATGAGAGCCGCGCGCCGGAAGGTCTCCGCGCGGTGACGATGACTACGCACACAGATGTATCAACATGGTGGAAACTGCTCGAAACGGATGCGAAGGCGTATGAAGCGCGCAAAGCCGAATATGCCGAACGGATGCTGCGCGCCATTGAACAGATTGTGCCGGGATTCCGCGCCGGAATTGAACTCGAAATGGCGGGATCGCCTGTGACGTATGCGTTTTATACGGGGCGACATTTAGGCATGGTCGGGGGTTTTCCGCAAACGTCACTGTTCAAAGCGCGCAGTCCGCGAACAGGGATTACGAATGTACGCTTGGTGGGCGATTCGATCTTTCCGGGACAATCCACGGCGGGAGTAACGCTGGGCGCGATGCGTGTCGCTGCGGATGTCCAGCGCCATATGCCGCGCTCCAAAGCCGCCGTGATCGATATGCAACGGCGGGATAGTCCCGAACAAGCCATGTGATAACGCGATGACTGATTCGCCTGTGATTCATTGGTTTCGGCGCGATTTACGCTTGACGGATAACTTGGCGCTGCGCGAAGCGTTAAAAACCAGACAGCCCGTGATCCCGTTGTTCATCGTCGATCCGGCTTTGCGGCGGGGGGAGAAATTCGGCTTACCGCGTTTGAAATTCATGCTTGATGGCTTGAGCGCGCTGGATGATTTGCTGCGCGAGTATGGCACGCGCTTGCTGGTGCGGCACGGCGATCCGCGTGAGATGCTGCCCGCACTGGTTGATCAAACGGGCGCGACAGCGGTGTACTTCAACCGCGACTATACGCCGTATGCCGCGCGGCGCGAAAACGTGCTCAAGGATCGGCTGCGCGTACCGTTTATCGGCTGTGATGATGCGATGCTGCATCCGCCGGACACGATCAAGACGAAAGGTGAGGGCAAACCGTACACGGTTTACACGCCGTATCGCAATCAATGGTTTGAACTTCCGAAACCTGCCCCCGCCATGGGTGTAATCGAAGGCAAACGGTTTCACACGTTGGAAGGCGTGGAAAATTCCGGCGTGCCGACACTTGCAGAGCTGGGATTCAGCGCCACAATCCCTGTGCCAACAGCAGGGGAATTGGTCGCGCGCAAGCGACTTGTTGAGTTTACCAGCGGGGCAATTTTCACCTACGCAGAGGATCGCAATAGACTGATTCCAAATCCGTTTGATGAGCCGCCACCGCAGGGGACAAGCTATCTTTCGCCATATCTCCGCATGGGGATGATCTCGCCGCGACAAATGTTCGACGCGGCGAAACAGGCGTGGAATCATGCGGAAACGAGCGCGCAGCGTCACTCCGTTGAAGTTTGGATGAGCGAATTGGCGTGGCGCGAATTCTATATGGGGATTTTGTATCACTTTCCACAGGTGTACCACACGAGTTTTCGTCCTGAATTTGAGAAAGTGGAATGGCGAAGCGATGCCGACGATTTCCAGCGTTGGTCAAACGGGCAGACTGGATTCCCGATCATCGACGCGGCGATGCGGCAGATGAACGCTATCGGATGGATGCACAACCGCGCGCGGATGATAGTCGCCAGTTTTATGACCAAAGATTTGCTGTTGCACTGGCGAATGGGCGAAAATGATTTCATGCAAAAGTTGATCGACGGCGATCCGGCGGCGAACAATGGCGGATGGCAGTGGGCGGCGGGTACGGGCACGGACGCACAGCCGTATTTCAGGATTTTTAACCCGGTAAGCCAATCCCAGAAGTTTGATCCACGTGGGGAGTACATCCGGTATTGGATACCGGAACTGCGCGACGTGCCGGACAAACATATCCATGCGCCGCATGAGATGGCGATTCCGCCAACAGGCTATCCGCCGCCGATGGTGGATCATGCATGGGCGCGGCAGCGCACGCTGGATGCTTTCAAAGCGGTGAAACAAGAGACAGACTCTGGAAAGTATTGAATGATGAAACGCAAACGCTCACTTCGCTGGATTGTGCGTATCTTACTGGTCTTGATCGCCGTGCTGCTGCTTGCGCCGGTGCTAATTCCTCTGCCGACAGTTGGCGTGGACGCGGAGACGCTTGCCGAAGCAGACGGGCATTTTATTGACGTGAATGGGCTGGAAACGTACTACCGTGAACAAGGCGATCCCAATGGCGACGTTGTGCTGCTGCTGCACGGATGGGGCGCATCGACGTTCAGCTACCGTGATACGCTGCCCGCGCTTGCGGAAGCGGGGTATCGGGTGATCGCATTTGATCGCCCGCCCTATGGGTTGAGTACCAAAACGGGAGAGAATTTGCCGTTTGGTCTGCGTCAGCAAGCCGAATTTACAGCGGCGTTCATGGATGCGCTTGGGATTGAGCGTGCGTCGCTGGTGGGTCACAGCATGGGCGGCGGTGTGATCACGTATTTTACGGTGATGTATCCCGAACGGGTGGACAAGCTGGTGTTTGTGGCGGGGGTGTTTGTGGGGCAAGAACCCGGTGAGGATAACCCGACACGGCAGGCTTCTCCGCTGGCGAGTATTGTGCAGTTTCAGCCTGTCGAGTGGTGGGCGCGCGTGTTGATGCGGGCATTCATACGGCAGGATTCGCTTGCGAATTTTCAGCGGAGCGCGTATTTCAATCAAGAAGTTGTCACGCGGGAAGTGATTCTTGGGTATGGCGAACCGCTGTTGGTCGAGAACTGGGACGCGACGATTTTGGATGTATTCTTCAGGAGCTATCCACAGGATGAGCCGCTGACGACGGATGAAGTCGCGGGGATCACGAATCCGTCGCTGATCGTGTGGGGTGAGCAGGATACATGGGTGCCGATCAGCGCGGGAGAACGGATGCGCGAACTGCTGCCGAATGTGGAGTGGATCACGTATGCGAATGTGGGACATTTACCGATGGAAGAAGCTGTGGAGCAGTTTAATGCGGATGTGATCGCGTTTTTGGGGCGGGAATAGGGGAGCGATTTCTATACTCTTGATTATTGGTAAAAACGTGAGAAGTGTTGAGGAATGTCCTATTGTGTCCGTGTTTTCAGTCATTTGCATTGATATTATGTCGCATTAGTAGTTGTCAGCGGAAAGCAGCGCACAATAGGGCAGATTATGGCGGATTGAGAGGGGTTTAAGTTCGCGTAGGTTACTTTAGCGAGTTGGTTTGGTGGCTTATATTACGATAGGAAAAATTCATGAAAAGTGTGCGGCAAAGAACGCAAAAATCGAAAAAAAAGAGGTATGATCGGGACTCATTATAGGCGAATGAATTTTGAGATGACGCGATGGCAAATCCACGAGTGTTTATCAGTTACAGTCGCAAAGATTCAGAACCTGTTGATTATCTTGTTGATAAGTTAGTGAAGCTCGACCTAAATGTCTTTGTAGATACACAAGGTATTCGGGGGGGAGACGATTTTTCTGAAATCATTCTAGACCAAATTGATCAATCTGACGTTGTCATTTTTGTTATAAGTAAAAACTCTTATAATTCTATCTGGGTTGAAAAAGAAATAAAGCGTGCCTTCGCACAACGGAAGCGAATAATTCCACTTAGAATTGATAACGCACCTATATCCAAGCCTCTTACACTCTTGGTTGAGGGCATACAGCAAGACTTTTTAGTAACGACCCCTGAATTTGCAACGAAATTGGCTGAGGTGATCAAAAAAGAAACTGAGACGATAGAAGATAGTCGGCGAAATGCGCTTAGTCCTGAAGCAACAGGCAAATTTGCCAACAAAACCAGAAGAAGTGCACATTCCAGTTATAAGAGTGTTGTTATTCAACAACTGGAAGCGGCAGGCATTGATGTTACTTTTTCTGGCACGCGAAACGTTCATTTCTACGCCGTTGATCCCCAAGGGCATCCCGTACCAATAATTATTCATGGAAATGCCGACAGTGGTTTTACATTGTTTCGCGAGTATGCAGATATTCAGAACGTTGTAATCGTCTACGTTTGGGGTATACCGGGACGGAGCGAAATCTTAACTCATGCCATGACCTATGAAGAAGCATACAAATTTGCACGAGATCTCGAAGGAGATGATCCTTTTCGGTATCGTCAGGAAGTGAAGAAGTCAAGATTACAACCAGAAATAAAGAGCCACTTAAAGAAATACCAAATGACACCGGAAAAGTGGCGTATGAAACTCGAAAAGATTGCGACAAGTAGCCAGGAAACTTCGAGCGAGGGCGAGGCACAACACAACTACTTTACCTCACATCGTGAAGATGCGGTAAAGCGTTTCATGCTTCACGTGAATGAATTAGAGAGACTGGCAAGCAAGAAACAATGGTCAGTTAAACCAAAGTTCAATAAGCACTGGTGCAGTTTTAAACACGGGCATTTGAATGTTTTCGGGATAGCGTGGGGTAAACAGGACAGTATCATCCTATTCGTCAAAATCTCGCCTGAAGAAATGCGCGCTGCGGGCATTGGTGGTGCGGAATATAAAGACGTTTGGAACGAAGCTTACTACACGCTTCCCGCTGGCATTCAACTGCCGGATAAGTATCTCCCCGTTCTAGAGATGGCGTATAAGAATGTAGTCGGGTAGTGAAAAAAGTGTTGCAGGACGGCGCGCACTATCGCTCAACCGTCCTGCATCGAACGTTCGCTTATTGGAGCGTGACCTTGAACTTGACCGCGCCCATTTCCGGCTGAGTCGGATTCAAATATTCGTAGGTTAAGGTGAACGGCGTTTTGAGGAAACGGCGCAAAATACCGTAAATGTAACCGTAGTTGACGTGGAACAGATACGGGTTGTCATCCAAGATTTCGTAGTGTTTGTCGTCGATTTTGGTGACAACGTAACCCGTATCGCCAGCGGGAAGATTTTTTTGTTCGTTCACATACACCGCAATCAAGACGTTGATGGCATCGGTGACGGAACTGATAACCAAATCAGGCGGCAGCACGGCATTTTCGATGACCTTGATACCAATCGAAATCTGATTTTCAGTGGTGTTGGTGTGTTTTTCTAGCTTTTTCAGCAAATTGAGCCATTCTTGGCGCGGATACCAAGCATTGGGATCAATCGTGCCGATTTTACTCTCTTTTAGCCATTCTTGAACAACAGACTCGAATTCCAAAAAGTTGATACTTTGAACAATCGATAAGAAGATTTGTCCACGCAAAAGCACTTCAGGATAGGGGTCGATACCATCCTTGCGGGTAATGCGGCTGCTCATTCTGCTCTCCATGTTGGCTGCGATGCGATGTAGGCGCAGCATATCGTATCTACGCGAATCATCATACAATTCGCCTTCAACAATAAGCATTGAGATATTTGCTGGTACACCCTATACATCGAGATGCAGGTTACGCACAAAACCCCAAGATGCGGTATGATTTTTTACGCATAACGTGCAAATTGTTCACGGGACAAATGACATGCCAAGCCCACGCATTTTCATCAGCTACAGCAGTATCGATCAAGACACCGCATCCTACATTCATGCCGAACTGCTTAAGCGGGGCGCTGATGTGTTTATTGATTATCGGGGCTTGATGGAAGGGGATGATTTTCACGAACGGCTGGCGGGCGAAATCAAGGGACGCGACATTATCTTGTTTCTCGTCAGCGCTAATTCGATCATTTCCAATTGGGTGAAAACCGAACTGAAATATGCCTTTTTGCATCACAAGCAGATTGTGCCGCTGGCGTTAGACAATTCCGAGCTGCCGGATGCGCTGTTTTTCGTCGATGTGATTCAACGACGGACATTTGAACGCACCCCCGCCAGTTTGGATCAATTGGCGGCGGCGCTTGGCGTGACCCCGAATCCGGTGAGCGTTAAAACGACGGGCAGCTTAAATGCGCCTGATTTCAGCGGCAAGCTGCAAAACGACGCGAAAAATGTGCTGCGGGTACTGCCGCCGCCGTTCGAGTGGTGCTACATCCCGCCGGGTCGCGTGACGCTCGAAGATTTTAGCGCGAAAGGCGGCACGCGCGGCGGCGCATATATGCTTGATGGGTTCGCGCTGGCGAAATATCCGGTGACGAACGCGCAGTACGATATTTTTGTTATCGCCAGCGATGGGTTTGCCGACGCGAAATGGTGGGATTTTTCGGATATGGCGCGGGAATGGCGAGCTTCACATTCATACGGGCAGCTATCGAGCTATGGGAACGAAGAATGCCCGCGCGTGAGCGTGACATGGTATGAAGCGGTAGCGTTTACGCGCTGGTTAGCCGCGAAATGTGAACAACCGATCTATCTGCCCAGTGAACAGGAATGGCAGCGCGCGGCACAGGGTGACTCCGGCTATACATTCCCGTGGGGGAATGATTTTGACGCGGAGAAATGCAACTGTTCTGTGGGGATCAATCCCGTGAAGCGTACCACGCCTGTAACCAAATATGCGAACGGCAAGAGCATCTACGGCGTGATGGACATGAGCGGCAACGTCAGCGAGTGGACGGCAACGGGTTGGGGCGATGAACAAGTGATACTTCAACGGGATGCGCGGCGGGTACTGCGCGGCGGATCGTGGAACTTAGGAATTTCCTCGCTGGTTCGGGCGGGACACCGCGATTGGGCGATGCCGGATGACTGGAACATGAACGTAGGATTCCGTGTGGCGCGGGCGATCACGCCGTAAGCGAGAAGCGGATACGGCGGGTTGGATGTATATTGTACATATGTTCTGCGTTCAGCGTCCAACAATAGGAGCGAACGATGCCGCACCCTCTTGTTTTACAGCTTCGATTTACTCGCAGTGAATTTCGGCATGGATTGAAAGATGTCAGCGCGAACGATGCCATAAAGCGTTTTGAACCGATCAACTGCATTAGTTGGATGATCGGACATTTGGCTTTTCAAGAGCAGATGTACTGGCTTACACGTGCACAGGGAATCACCCTTATTGAAGGGATGAAGGAACGAGTCGGATGGGGGAGCGAACCCACTACGCCGCCGTTGGATGAAATGTGGGCGTTCTGGACACAGGTCACTAAAGCGGCTGATCCGTGGTTGGATACGCTGACGAGCGACATGCTGCTGACACATCCGGTGGTGCAAGGTAAGACGCACAACGAAAGCATCGGCACGATGCTGCGGCGATGTACCTATCATTACTGGTATCACTTGGGTGAGGCACAGGCGGTTCGACAGCTTTTAGGACATACCAATTTGCCACAGTTTGTGGGCAGCATTGGCGACGAAGCGCCGTATATCAGCGAATAGCGCACAGGGATGGCAAGGTCCATCCCGTTTTGATTCCACGCCCTACACACTTTCTTAAAACGGCGTTATATTACGCCGCATTCCGCAAAATGGGGCGTGTTTATGCGCTCACTTCGTCACATCAGTTGACACCTCAAGGGAAAACAGCACATCATGGCAAATACCAGCGTCAAGAAGATCGTTCTCGCGTATTCGGGCGGGTTGGATACATCCGTCATTCTCAAGTGGCTGCAAAACAACTATCAAGCCGAAGTGATTTGCTTCACGGCAGATTTGGGACAAGAAGAAGAACTCGACGGGTTGGAAGCAAAAGCCCTTAGCACGGGCGCAAGCAAGCTGTACATCCGCGATTTGCGTGACGAGTTTGTGCGCGATTTTATCTTTCCGGTGCTGCAAGCCGGCGCAGTCTACGAGCGTGAATATTTGCTCGGCACGTCGTTCGCGCGTCCACTGATTGCCAAGCATCTGGTCGATATCGCCAACATCGAAGGCGCGGACGCAATCGCGCATGGCTGCACGGGCAAGGGGAATGACCAAGTGCGCTTTGAAGTGACGGCGATGGCGCTCAATCCCCGTTTAAAGGTGATCGCACCGTGGCGTGAATGGGATATTCGCAGCCGCGAGGACGCGATTGCTTACGCACAAGAATTTAATGTGCCAATTACAAGTACGCTCAAGAGCATTTACAGCCGTGACCGCAACCTGTTCCATTTGTCGCATGAGGGCGGTCCGCTGGAAAATCCGTGGCTTGAGCCGGAAGAAGAAATGTACAAACTCACGGTCAGCCCGGAAAACGCGCCGGATCAAGCGCAGTACGTCGAGATCGGGTTTGAGAAAGGGATTCCAATCAGCTTGGATGGCGAAACGCTGTCCGCGCTCGATCTGTTCATCAAGCTCAACCGGACAGCGGCGGCGCACGGGATCGGACGTATCGACCTTGTGGAGAACCGCCTTGTGGGGATGAAATCGCATGGCGTGTATGAAACACCCGCCGGAACAGTGCTTCGCAAAGCGCATCAAGCGTTGGAGAGTATCTGCCTTGATAAACAGACGATGCACTACAAGGATATTCTGGCGGTCAAGTACGCGGAACTCGTCTATAACGGGTTGTGGTATACACGCTTGCGCGAGGCGCTGGATGCGTTCGTGCAGGTGACACAGGAGAATATCACGGGGACGGTGCGCTTGAAGCTGTATAAAGGCAACGTGATCATCGCCGGACGCAAGAGCGATTTGAGCCTGTACCGCGAAGATTATGCGTCGTTTGGTGAAGAAAACGTGTATAACCAGAAGGACGCGGAAGGGTTCATCAAGCTGTTTGGGCTGCCCGTGAAGATCGAGGCGCTGTTGGGGAGCGAAGTCAGCGGCAAGCAGCCGGATTACAGCAAGTTCAAACGGGATTAGAACTCACCATGACCTTATGGGGGGGCGCATTCAACGAGCCGACAGACGACGATTTGCGCGCGTTGAACGATAGCATCGGGTTTGATCGGCGGCTGTGGCGGCAGGATATTCGCGGGAGCATCGCGTATGCGAAGGCGCTGGCAGTCGCGGAAGTGATCAGCCCGGATGAGATGGATCAACTGGTGCGTGGGCTAGAGCAGGTGTACGCCGAATTTGAAAACGGCACGTTCACGTTCAAACCGGGTGATGAGGATATTCACACAGCGGTGGAACGCCGGCTGACTGAGATCGCGGGGGCGGTGGGGGGTAAGCTGCACACCGGACGCAGTCGAAACGATCAAGTGGCGACGGATTTTCGTTTGTGGACGGCGGAAACGCTGCGCGAGATGCGCCGCTTGGTGATTGCGCTGCAAAAGGCGCTGATCGAACAGGCAAGCGGGCATCTAGAGACGATCATGCCCGGATATACGCATATGCAGCCCGCCCAGCCGATCAGCGCGGCGCATTGGTTGATGAGCTATTTTTGGATGCTGGCGCGTGATGACGAACGCTTGATCGGCGCGGCGGAGAACGCAGCAGCATTTCTGCCGCTGGGATCGGGGGCGCTGGCGGGAACACCGTTGAGCATTGAGCGTGAATCGCTAGCGGAAACATTGGGATTCGCCGAGATCAGCCCGAACAGTTTGGACGCGGTAAGTGACCGCGATTATGTCGCAGAGGCACTGTTCGCGCTGGCGATGGTCGGGGTTCATTTGAGCCGCCTTGCCGAAGATGTGATTAACTTTAGCAATCCGGCGTTCGGGTTTGTGACGCTGAATGACCGTTACAGTACCGGATCGAGCTTGATGCCGCAGAAGCGCAATCCCGACCCGATGGAATTGGCGCGCGGCAAAGCGGGGCGGTTGATCGGCAATTTGACAGGGCTGCTGACGACTCTCAAAGGGCTGCCGACAGGCTACAACAAAGATTTGCAAGAGGACAAAGAGTCCCTGTTCGATTCGGTGGATACGCTCAAGCTGCTGCTGCCCGTGATCACGGCGGTGGTTCGCACGCTGAAGTTGAATCCTGATCGGATGCGAGCGGCGCTCGACGAGAATATGCTGGCGACAGATTTGGCGGATTACTTGGTCGATCAAGGGATGCCGTTCCGCGAAGCGCATCATGTGGCGGGGCGGGCTGTACGGTTGGCAGCAGAGCGCGGAGTGAAATTATCGGCGCTGACGCTAAACGATCTGCGCGGGCTGTCGAGCCTATTCGCAGATGATGTGATGGCGGTGTTCAATTTCGCGGGATCGGTGGGGCGGCGGTATACATCCGGCGGGACAGCGCCAAGTGCGGTACGCGAACAGATTCAAGCGGCGCAGATGATCGTGGCTGCGGCGGAAGAAACGGTTGCTTAGAGGCGTATCGTAGAGGAAAACGGACGCGCAACGAGGGTTGTCCGTAGTTGTAAATGCGTTGTAGTTTGCCGCTGTAGGCTCGGAACCCCGCTTCGCTTAGGCTGCGAGAAGTGCACCGGCTGAAGCCGCCTTGTAAAGGGGGGTTACAGCAGACGTTGTGAAGCCCGCTTCAGTGGGTGCAAGCATCAGGCGGGTGGGGCGAGCCCCTGCCGACGCAAGCGAACGAATCCGCACAATGCGGACAATACAATGGCGGACAACCCTTTCTGCGCGTCCCTACAAATGGGTTTTCTCACAAAGTTTTCCATTTGTGCATCACGCCCAAGCGCGGATGGTGAGTCTGTACGAACTTTGCGAAAATCCTCACTTTTAAGAGTCAGGTGCTTGACACACTTGTGGAATAACGTTACGCTCATTTGCAGTTTGTCATTCAAACCAACCAATCAGAGCGTGCCAAGTACCATGTCGAACCAACAATCGACGCGAATTTTCAACCTTATTAGCCTTCTTTCGGTACTCGTCCTTATTCTTGGGAACGGGATATAACGGCTTGGGTTGAAATCACACGGTTCGGCAGCAGCAGATAATGCGAACGTAAAAACCCCCAAGCCGGGGGTTTTTTTGTTGTATAGGGCAAAACAAAGGACAGGCAAAGCCATCATGAACCCGCAAGAAACGATGTACTCGCATAACAACCAGCAAGCAGCGATCAACTTTCGCGCGGCGTGTCCCGCAACTAGTCCGTGGACAGAAACGTTTGCCGCGTCTGGTAATCAAGATTCGCAGTCTTTTGAGATGCAAAGTGATGAATCGCAGCAGACGTTTAACAGTGAAACTGTCAAGCCCACTCGCGACGCGCTCTACGACATTTACAACCGGGGTTACTAGGTTGGTCGGGGAGCGCGTTTTTGTTTGTGAATACAGATTGATCGTGACGAGGAGATGATATGCCCGCTGAATGGATTTGGAGAAACGGTGAGTTTGTGCGCTGGGAAGACGCTACGGTACACGTCACGGCGCACGCGCTGCACTATGGATCAAGTGTGTTTGAAGGGATACGCGCCTACGCTACGCCAGAAGGTCCTGCGGTATTTCGGCTTGAGCCGCACACGCGCCGCCTGTTCAATTCCGCCAAGATCGCGCGCATTGAAATGCCGTTTACCGAACAGCAGATCAACGACGCGATTGTCGAAACGGTGCGCCGCAACGGGCATGAGTCATGCTACATCCGTCCTTTGGTATTTCGCGGCGTGAATGTGCTGGGTGTAGAAGGGCGTAAAAACCCGACTGAAGTCGTCATTTTTACACTCGAATGGGGACGCTATTTGGGCAAAGAAGCCATCGAACAAGGCGTAGATGTACAGGTGAGTTCATGGCGGCGGCTCGCGCCGGATACGGCTGCATCGATGGCGAAAGTCGGCGGGCAGTATGTGAACAGCCAGTTCATCAGCATGGAAGCGCACGATAACGGCTTCGCGGAAGGAATCGCGCTGGATGTATACGGCACGGTGAGCGAAGGCGCGGGCGAAAATATTTTCGTGATTATGGATGGCGTGGTGTACACACCGGGTTTGGGAACGTCGATTTTGGGCGGTATCACCCGCGACAGCGTGCTGACGCTGTTCAACGAAATGGGAATCGAAGTACGGTTTGAAAATATCCCGCGCGAAATGCTGTATATCGCGGATGAAATCTTCTTCACCGGAACGGCGGCAGAAGTATCACCTATTCGCAGCGTTGATCGCATCACGATTGGGGCAGGCAGACGCGGTCCCATTACGGAACGAGTACAGAAGGCATTCTTTGATATTACAACGGGTGCTGTGCCGGATCGGTTTGGATGGCTGACGAAAGTGCGCCAAGCAGTGAGCGGCGACTAGTTTTTTGATGAGTTAGAGAGAGAGAAGACAGCGTATGGCGACGAAACTGCTCTCCGGCGCGGAGATCATCCTAGAGTGTTTGCTCCGTGAAGGCGTGAATCTGGTATTCGGTTACCCCGGCGGGACGATCCTGCCAACATATGACGCATTGAGCAAATACCCGCAGATTCATCATGTGCTGGTGCGGCACGAACAGGGCGCGGCTCACATGGCGGATGGCTATGCCCGCGCGACGGGTAAAGTCGGCGTGGCGTTTGCGACCAGTGGGCCGGGCGCGACGAATTTGGTCACCGGGATCGCTACTGCGATGATGGACTCGTCGCCGATTGTGTGCATCACTGGGCAAGTGCCGCGTGGTGTGATCGGGTCGGATGCGTTTCAAGAAACTGATGTGACAGGCATCACCATCCCGGTGACGAAGCACAGCTACTTGGTGATGGACATTACCGAACTGGCATACACGATCAAGGAGGCATTTTATATCGCGCGCACTGGGAGACCGGGTCCTGTGCTGGTCGATGTGCCGAAAGATGTGCAGAACCAGAAGATGGAGTGGGAATATCCTGAAGAAGAAATCCGTCTGCCGGGATACCATCCGCCGAAAGAGGCGACGGCACAGCAGGTGGCGGATGCACTCGAACTGATTAACCACGCACAGCGCCCCGTTATTCTGGCAGGGCATGGCATCATCATGAGCCGCGCGGTCAATGAAGTGCGGGAACTCGCGGAGCGCGCGGGTATTCCTGTGGCGTTAACGCTGTTGGGCAAAGGCGCACTGCCGGAAAGTCACCCACTATCGCTCGGCATGATGGGGATGCACGGAACGGCAGCGGCAAATAATGCAATCCAAGAAAGCGACCTCTTGATCGCACTGGGGATGCGCTTTGATGACCGCGTGACGGGCAACTTAAAAACCTACGCGCAGAAAGCGAAGAAAATCCACATCGAAATTGATCCGTCGGAGATCAACAAGAATGTGAAAGTCGATGTTGGAATCGCGGGGGATTTACGCACGGTCTTGACGCAGATTTTGCCGGGTGTGCAAGCGGCGCAGCACCCCGAATGGCTGAACCAGATTCGTGATTGGCAGGAAGACAGCGACGAGCGCGAAATTTTGAACCGTGATACCGGGAATATCCTACTCGGCGCGCAGGTGATCAATGACTTGTGGAAATACACGGGCGGCGATGCCGTCACGGTGACAGATGTAGGGCAGCATCAAATGCTGGAAGCGCAGTACTACCCGCATCAGCGCCCTGCCAGCATGATCACCAGCGGTGGGTTGGGGACGATGGGATTCGGGCTGCCCGCGTCGATTGGCGCAAAGTTGGGCAAGCCAGAAGAAGAAGTGTGGGCAATCGTCGGGGATGGCGGCTTTCAGATGACATTGTGCGAACTGGCGACAGCGGTGCAAGAAAACGCGGCGGTCAAGATCGCGATTATCAACAACGGCTTTTTGGGCATGGTACGCCAGTGGCAGGAACTTTTCCATGAACGCCGCTACAACGAGACGGTGATGTTCAGCCCGGATTTCTGTAAGCTGGCAGAGGCATATGGTATTCCGGCGCGCCGCGTGACGAGCCGCGATGAGATCGAAGAGGCAGTGGCGTTCGCGCGCAGCGTGGATGGTCCGGCGCTGATCGAATTTGTGGTCGAAAAAGAGGAAATGGTCTACCCGATGGTGCCAGCGGGCGCAGACCTGCACGCGATGATCCGCCGCCCAAAGCCGAATGAAGTGTAAAGGCTAAAATACGATGGTGTACAACCAGCAGCAAACAAATGAAGCCCAGCCCGCAAAAAAACACATCTTGGCGGCGCTGGTTGAAAATAAGCCGGGCGTTTTAAACCGTGTAGCAAGTCTGTTCCGCCGCCGCAACTTCAATGTGGACAGCTTGACGGTTGGACGCACGCACAAGCCGCACATTTCGCGCATGACGATCACGATTGACGCGACTCGCGGCGATGCCAACCGCATCAAGGCGAATCTCGAAAAGCTGATCAACGTGATTGATGTGGCGAATGTGTCGAACGAACCGCACGTCAGCCGCGACTTGGCGCTCGTCAAGGTGCGGAGCGATGACGCGGACAGCCGCAACGAACTGACCGAAGTATGCGAACGGTATCCGGCGCGCATTGTCGATATTGGTCCCAAAGTGGCGATTGTCGAGATCACAGCGCAAGAGGACATTGTCGAGGCATTCATTCAAGCTGTCGCGCCTATTGGGATAGTCGAGCTGGTCAGAACGGGCGTGGTGGCGATGGGGCGCGGTGTGCGAATCCTCGACAGCGATTATGAGCCTGTTTTGCCGACAGCGGCAAGCAAGAACGGCAGCGCGCTGCATATTGTATAGTCTGCCGGAGGCTCTCAAAGCCTCCAGCTAGGCGAAAAGCTTGTAAGCCCCCTTCAGGGGGCTGAGAGAGAAACGTCGAATAACAGCCGACTGTAGGCGGCTTCCAAGTGCTTCACAACCGGATGGCTTTAGCCTCTGGCGATAACAGGAAACATCGAATAACGTTTATTCGCTCTCTAGGTGGGGGACATAAAAGCAACATGGCAACAATGTATTACGACAAAGACGCTGACCTTTCGCTTTTGAATGGCAAGACGATTGCTGTGATTGGATACGGCAGTCAAGGACACGCCCATGCGCTGAATGCGAAAGAGTCGCTGGCAGCGGCGAACGCGGGGGCGCGCGTAGTGATCGGGTTGCACGCAGGGAGCAAGAGCCGCGCCAAAGCCGAAGCTGACGGACTCGAAGTGCTGTCTGTCGCAGACGCGACGAAAGCCGCCGATGTCGTCATGATCCTTGTACCGGACACGATGCAAGCGCAGGTCTACGCCGATGAAATTGGTCCCAATCTGAAGCCGGGGGCGATGCTAATGTTCGCGCACGGGTTCAATATTCATTACGGGCAAATCAAGCCGCCCGCGAATGTCGATGTGACCATGGTCGCGCCGAAAGCGCCGGGGCATCGCGTCCGTGAAGTGTTCAAGGATGGTGGTGGCACGCCGGGTCTGCTGGCGGTGCATCAAGATGCGACGGGGCAAGCGCGGGCGCGTGGATTGGCGTATGCGCGGGCGATTGGCTGCACGCGCGCGGGCGTGATCGAAACGACGTTCAAAGAGGAAACCGAAACCGACTTATTCGGTGAACAGGTCGTGTTGTGCGGCGGTGTCACGGCGTTGGTGCGCGCGGCGTTTGAAACGCTGGTCAAGGCGGGGTATCAGCCGGAAATCGCGTATTTTGAATGTCTGCATGAACTCAAGCTGATCGTTGACCTGATGTATCAGGGCGGCATGAGCTATATGTGGTACAGCGTGAGCGACACGGCAGAATATGGCGGCTACACGGTTGGCGATCAGATAGAGGACACCGTCAAAGAGCAGTTCGCGGGGGTACTGGCGAACATTCAAAACGGGACGTTCGCGCGTGAATGGATTGCCGAAGTCAAGAACGGCGCGCCGAACTTCAAAGCCCGCCGCGCACGTGAACACAATCAGATGATCGAGCAGGTCGGTGAAGAACTGCGCGATATGATGCCGTTCTTGAACGCCAAAAAGATCAAGCAGCAGAGTTAAACCTCACCCCTGCGGAACACGTTCCGCGTCCCTTCTCTTTGGAGAGAAGGGAAGACAGGGGGCAGCTATGCGAGAGGGGATGAGCTGGTGAACGCCATGCAGGCAGTTGTGCATCAAGAACGGGATTTGCACGCCTTTTACCAGCAGGTTAGCGCGTATTTGATGGCACATGAACTTGAACATAACATGATGCTTGGCTTGCTTCATTCGTGGATACAGACGGCGATGCCATCGCTGCCTGTCTATATGGCGTATGCCGAAACTAATGGACACATATCGGCAGTCGTCATGCGAATCGAGGGGTATCGCGCGTTGTGTGCTGCAATGACCGACGCGGCGGGTGTTGAGGCGCTCGTTGATCATTTATACGCGCAGTCGCCGGACATGAGCGGGGTAGTCGCTCAAAAAGCCGAAGCGGCGGTATTCGCGCGGCACTGGCAAGCTGTCAGCGGGCGGGAAGCGCATTTGAATCGCGCGGAACGGCTGTTTCGGCTGGATAAAGTCGAGCCGACGCGCCCTGCACAGGGACAGTATCGCGCCGCTATGCGCGATGACGTTCAACTGCTGGCGGATTGGATACTGGCATTTGAAATGGAAGCTGATCCGTCCGCGAAACCGGATGACCGTGAACGGTATATCGACGCGGTGACTTTTCGCATGAACAGTCCGCTCAAAGTACGTGGACTGCGCGTGTGGGAACACAATGGGCAAGTGGTATCGATGGCGGGATATGCGGGACCTACGCCCAACAGTATTCGCATCGGTCCGGTATATACGCCGCCCTATGAACGCGGTCATGGCTATGCGACGGCGGTCACAGCGACATTGACACAAGAACTGCTCGATATGGGTTTCCCGTGCGTGACGCTGTATACCGATCTGGCGAATCCAACCTCGAACAGCATTTACCAGAAGATTGGCTACCGACCCGTATGTGACGTGGACGAGTATCTGTTTAGGGATAGCAACCATGCCTGAAAGTGCGATTGACCCCAATGTAGTGTTGTTTTTTGATACGACGCTGCGCGATGGTGAACAAAGCCCCGGCGCAACATTGAGCAGCGCCGAGAAGCTCGAAATCGCGCGGCAGCTTGCCAAGCTCGGCGTGGACATCATCGAAGCGGGCTTTCCGGCAGCATCGCCCGACGATCTCGAAGCGGTGGCGCGCATCGCTAAAGAAGTTGGCACAGCGGATGGTCCTACGATTGCCGGCTTAGCGCGCGCTGTTGAGAAGGACATTCTCGCGTGTTGGGAAGGCGTGAAATATGCTGCCAAACCGCGCATCCACACGTTCTTGGGGACAAGTGACATTCATCTGCAATATCAAACGGGGTTAACCAAACCGCAGGCGCTTGGCGTGATCCGCAAGATGGTCACGCTGGCGCGGAGTTTATGCGCGGATGTGGAATTTAGCCCGATGGATGCGGGGCGCACTGATCCCCAGTTTTTGATTGAAGTGTGCGCGCTGGCAATTGAGTGCGGGGCAACCACGCTCAACATCCCTGATACGGTGGGTTATGTCACGCCGATGGAATGGTATGAAACCATCTCGAATTTGATCGCGGAAACACCGGGCGGGGGCGCGGGGAGCGGCGTGATCTGGTCGGTTCACTGTCACAACGATTTGGGCTTGGCGACAGCGAATACGCTGGCGGGTGTGCGCGCTGGTGCGCGGCAGGTCGAAGTGACGATCAACGGCATTGGCGAACGCGCGGGAAATACCAGCCTTGAAGAAGTCGTGATGGCGCTGCACACACGCTCACCTTACTACAATTTACGGACGAACATCAACACGAAAGAACTCGTCAAGACCAGCCGCATGGTCAGCAACTACACGGGGATGCACGTTCAGGCGAACAAAGCAGTTGTGGGCGCGAATGCGTTCGCGCACGAAGCAGGGATTCACCAAGACGGGATGCTTAAGAACGCCAGCACCTACGAGATCATGACCCCGGAAAGCGTTGGATGGACGGCAAGCCGCTTGGTGTTGGGCAAACACAGTGGGCGGCACGCGCTGAAAGTTCGTCTGCAAGAACTGGGCTACGAACTCGACAAAGAGCAGCTTCAGACGGTATTTGAACGTTTTAAAGAACTGGCGGATGCGAAAAAGAACGTCACCGATGCTGACCTTGAAGCGTTGATGACCGACGAGCTTGCCCGTCCGCAAGAATTTTTCAAGCTGGTGGATATGCAAGTCGTATGCGGCACCATGGGAATGCCAACCGCCACGGTTAAATTGCAAACGATGGAAGGCGAAGAAATTATTCAAGCCGCTGTTGGCGTGGGTCCTGTCGATGCGTGCTATCGCGCAGTTGATCAAGCGGTGAAACTTCCGAACACGCTCATCGAATACAACGTTCACAGCGTTACCGAAGGCATCGACGCGCTTGGCGAAGTGACGGTACGCATCAGCACGCCAGATGCGAAGCGTTCGTTTGGCGGTTATGGCGCGGACAGCGACATCATCGTGTCGAGCGTGCGAGCCTATCTCGCGGCGCTCAACCGCATGATCGCGGGGGTAGGTTTGGGCGAAAAGAAGCCCGAAGGCGACGCAGCAACTGTCGCGGTATCACGATAAATAGACAAATCAACGCGGCGTTTGTAGGGGCGGCATATATGCCCCCGTTATTGCGGCGGGCGCGATGGACGAAACGGAATTTCGCACGCGCCCCTACATCCGTCTGTGAAGACGATAAACCAACACCATAGAGGAACGATGACACCAAAAACACTCTTCGAGAAAGTATGGGACGCGCACCTCGTCCAACCGCAGACGGATGATCTGCCTGCGGTGCTCTACATTGACCTGCACCTTGTCCACGAAGTCACATCGCCGCAAGCGTTCACCGTGCTGCGCGAACAAGGGTTGAAAGTACGCCGCCCGGATCGCACGCTCGGCACGATGGATCACAGCACGCCGACCACCCCGCGTGGTTTGGACGGCTTAATTCCCGTAACCGACAGCATGGCGGCGGCACAGTTGGACGTGATGCGTAAAAACTGCGCCGACTTTGGCATTCCGCTGTTCGATCTCGGCACGGAAAATCAAGGGATTGTGCATGTGATTGGTCCCGAACAAGGTCTGACTCAACCGGGCATGACCATCGTGTGCGGTGACAGCCACACCAGCACACACGGCGCATTCGGGGCGTTGGCGTTTGGCATCGGCACAAGCGAAGTGTCGCATGTGCTGGCGACTCAAACACTGCTGCAAAGCAAGCCGAAAACGATGGCGGTTCGCATCAACGGGCGTTTGCACGAAGGCGTGACCGCGAAAGACATCATTCTGGCGATCATCGCAAAGATTGGTGTGGGCGGTGGCACAGGCTATGTATTCGAATACATGGGCGAAGCCATCCGCAACCTATCGATGGAAGGTCGCATGACGATCTGCAATATGAGCATCGAAGGCGGCGCGCGCGCGGGGATGATCGCGCCAGATGACACCACCTTCGAATACATCAAGGGTCGTCCGCGCGCGCCAAAGGGCGAAGCGTGGGATAAAGCTGTCGCGTATTGGCGCACCTTACCCACTGATGAAGGCGCGGTTTTTGATGCCGAAGTTGTGTTGAACGCTGATGAACTCGTCCCGATGATTACCTATGGAACAAATCCGGGTATGGGGATGGCGATCACCGCGACTGTGCCCGATCCTGACAAATTGAGCGATGTGAGTCAAAAACTCGCGCTCGATAAGGCGCTTAAGTACATGGATTTGCAGCCGAACCAGCCGCTGCTTGGCAAGCCGATTGATGTGGTATTTATCGGAAGCTGCACAAATTCGCGCATTGGCGATTTGCGCGAAGCCGCCAAAATTATGCGCGGCAGACGGGTCGCCGAAGGTGTGCGCGTGATGGTCGTGCCGGGATCGCAGCAGGTCAAGCGCCAAGCGGAAGCCGAAGGACTAGATGAAGTATTCAAGGCAGCGGGCGCGGAATGGCGCGAAGCGGGATGCTCGATGTGCATCGCCATGAATGGCGATCAACTTGCGCCGGGGCAGTATGCGGTCAGCACGAGCAACCGAAACTTTGAAGGTCGTCAAGGCAAAGGCGGGCGCACCTTCCTTGCCAGCCCACTCACAGCAGCAGCAACCGCGCTGCGCGGCGTGATTACAGACCCGCGTGAAGTCGTAGGCGAACGGGAGTACGCATAACATGGAACCTGTCAAGACATTTACGGGAAAAATCGTCGCGCTTCCCATCAACGACATCGACACCGATCAGATTATCCCTGCGCGTTATCTCAAAGTGACCGATAAGGCGGGGTTGGGCGCGGCGTGCTTCAGCGATTGGCGCTATGAAAGCGATGGATCGCCCAAGCCCGATTTTGTGCTGAATAAACCTGAACACGCGGGCGCGGCAGTGTTGATTGGCGGGCATAACTTCGGGTGCGGGAGTTCGCGCGAACATGCACCTTGGGCGCTGATGGGCGCGGGCTTCAAAGCCGTGATCAGCACGTACTTTGCCGATATTTTCCGCAACAACGCGCTCAAAAATGGGCTGCTGCCTGTCGTGGTGGATGAAGAAACGCACCGCCAGTTGATCAGCCTTGCGGAAGAAGACCCCAATACACAAGTGACTGTTGATTTAGCGGCACAGTCGGTCACGCTGCCTGACGGGCGCAAAGTTACATTCCCGATTGACGGGTTTTCTAAACACTGCCTGCTCAATGGGGTGGATCAGCTTGGATTTTTGCTAAGTTTGAGCGACAAGACCGCCGAATACGAAGCGACCCATGAGGGGCGTGTCGTCACGACATAGGCAAAGTGGGGAACGGACAAAGGAATGTCAATGAAAGTCGCCATCTATGATACGACCCTGCGCGACGGCACGCAGCGTGAAGGCATTTCGCTGTCCGTTGCCGACAAACTGCGTGTGACTGAACTGCTCGATAATCTCGGCGTGGCATACATCGAAGGCGGATGGCCCGGTTCAAACCCAAAGGACGCGGCATATTTCGACGCGGTGCGTGGAATACCGCTGAAGAATGCCAAGATCGCGGCATTTGGATCGACCTGCCGCAAGGGTGTCGCGCCCGAAGTCGATTCCAATATCAAGGCGCTGGTCGATGCGAATACGCCTGTCGTCACCGTGGTGGGTAAAACTTCAATGCTGCACGTCACCGAAGTGCTGCAAACTACGCCGGAAGAAAATCTACGCATGATCCGCGAGAGTATCGCGTATTTGAAATCACTCGGAAAAGAAGTGATCTACGACGCGGAACATTTCTTCGATGGGACGAAGCTCGATTTGGAATATGCGTTTGAAACACTGCTGGCGGCAAAAGATGGCGGCGCGGACGTGATCGTACTGTGCGATACCAACGGCGGATCGATGCCGTGGGAAGTGGCGGAACTGTTCTTCAAAGCGCGCGATGCCTTTCCGAACACGCCATTTGGCGCGCACACGCACAACGATGGTGAATTAGCGGTGGCGAATACGCTGGCGGCGGTGCGCGCGGGCGCTGTGCATGTACAGGGGACGATCAACGGGTATGGCGAACGCTGCGGCAACGCGAACTTGTGCAGCATCATCCCTGACCTTGAGTTGAAAATGGGGTATCGCTGTGTCCCTGATGGGGCGCTGCGGCATCTCGCGCATGTGTCGCGGGCAGTTGCAGAAATTGCCAACCTTGCGCCGGATCATCATCTTGCGTATGTGGGCAAAAGCGCGTTCGCGCACAAAGGGGGAATTCACGTCGCGGCGATGCGCCGTAATGTGCAGAGCTATCAGCATATCGATCCTGAACTCGTCGGCAACGAAATGCGGATTCTCGTCAGCGACTTAAGTGGACAGGGCAACCTGTTAAGCAAAGCCGAAGAATTCGGGCTGAACATATCACAAGCTGAAGCGGTGAAGGTGCTCGATGACATCAAGCGGTTGGAGAACAAAGGATTTGTTTTTGAAGGCGCGGAAGCATCGGTTGCCATTCGTCTGCACCGTGCCAAACCGGGGTACAAGCCGCTGTTCACGTTGATAGACTTCACCGTGATTGTGGAAGAACGGCGGGGTCGCGGCTCCGTTGCTGAGGCGATGGTGAAGTTAGAGATTGACGGTGATGTCGTGCATACCGCCGCTGAGGGTGTAGGTCCAGTCAACGCGCTTGACCTTGCGCTGCGAAAGGCGTTGATGCCTGTATATCCACAAATTGCCGATTTCCAACTGGCGGACTATAAGGTGCGTATTCTTGACGGCAACAATGGCACAGCGGCAATCACCCGCGTGTTGATTGACACGCAGAACGGCGATCATCGCTGGAGTACAGTCGGGGCGGGCGATAACATCATCATCGCGAGTTGGTTGGCACTTGCGGACAGCGTAGAATATGGACTGTCGGTTGGCAAAGCGGTGAATCAGGCAGCGAATTAAACCACTTCATAGTAGAAGTTCGGCATCGGAAGTCAATGTTTACGGGGCAGCATAAATAAACATGCTGCCCTGTTTTCATTCATACATTCTGCATAGACCGCGATGCGTATCCGTTTGTATAATTTGGTGAAGCGGTATTTGTAAGTTATCCATTTAGGGGGGAAACGTGACGCAAGCGGTTGTTGGAACACAGACTTGTTGGAATATCTGGGAAGATCGCGGCTTTTTGATCCATCCTGATCCGGTTGCGAAATTGAGCAGCAGCGGAATCGATTTGCCGCTTGAGCGAGATATGCTGGAACACATCGAAAGTATCGCCGCTGATTTGCCGGAGCTGCTGGCGAGTGGACGTGTGCGTGATGTGCTTGATGCGCTGCCTGTTTACGACATGCGCGGGTTGAATGGCGAAAGTGTGCCGTTTCACGCGGTTGAACGCTTGATGCAAATCTATTCCTATTTCGCGAGTTCATTTGTGTACGCGACAAATCAGCCCGCAGCAAATCGAATTCCGGCGGGGGTGGCGGTTCCGCTGGTGCAGTTGTCGCATCTGGTGGAACGTCCACCGATTTTGTCATATTCCGGTTATGTGCTAAACAACTGGGCGCGCGTTGATCCCGACGGTGGGATTGTCGTCGATAATTTGCGGCTGACACAGAAATTTTTGGGCAATAAAGACGAAGCGTGGTTTATTCTCATCCACGTAGATATTGAAGCACGTGCAGCGGCGGCACTGCTGGGGATTCAAGCGGCGGCAGCGGCAGCCGTTCGCGGCGATGTTGATGGCGTTGTGAACGCTTTGGGACAAGTGTATGGCAGCGTGCAGCGGATGATGAGCACGTTTAAACGGATGCCAGAGAACTGCGACTCGAATGTGTATTACTTCAACGTGCGCCCGTACATTTTTGGTTTTAATGAGGTGGTGTACGAAGGTGTAGATGAGTACGGCGGCACTCCGCAAAGCTTTAGAGGTCAAACAGGCGCACAGAGTTCGATTGTCCCGGCACTCGTCGCGGCATTCGGCTTGGAACATGAGCGCACAGGCTTAATGCATCATCTCGAAATCATGCGTGATTACATGCCGAAGCCGCACCGTGAATTTATCCTGCACATGCGTCAAGCGGGGATTCGTGATTTTGTGCTGAGTCATGCGGAAAATCGCGCGCTAACGGATGTGTACAATGAATGTTTGCGCGCGGTGTTGGAATTCCGCAAGCTGCATTATCACTACGCGACGGTGTATATCTTTGAAAAGGTTGCCAACCCAATTGGCACAGGCGGCACAGTGTTCATGGATTGGCTAGGCAAGCTGATTGAAGAAACTGAAGCCCAGTACATTAAGTAAATAGCGGGTGTGCCACAGCGGGTGGGGCATATGTCCCGCTATTGTTGCTCCGCCCGCGCATAGGACACATTTCCGTGAAATATGTGTCCCACCAATCTGCCCAAATGCTTCATTTCGCCCCTTTACTTAAGATTTCAGCACTTCGCTTCACTCAAAGAATTAACGAACCATAAAGATATAACGGTTTGTGTCCCAAACCCCCTCAAAACGGGACACAAAGGACACATCTCTTAATTCTTTGTTGGGGTGGATTCTGCCCGGCTTATTCTTTGGTTGTTGGTGTAACACTGCCTTCCGGTGTGGTAGTATCGGGCGGTCAACAAGACTGCACACCACCTGAAGGTTATCACGATGACGAAAGCGAAAATTGCTGTACTCCCCGGCGATGGGATTGGTGTGGAAGTGACCGCGCAGTCCGTCGCTGTTCTCTCGCACGTGGCAAGCAAATTTGGGCATGACTTCTCGTTTGAAGAAGGGTTGATCGGCGGTATCGCCATTGATCAAACAGGGACATCACTCCCTGACGAGACTCTGCGCTTGGGGGAATCGAGCGATGCGATTTTGTTGGGCGCGGTAGGCGGTCCCAAGTGGGACAATCCCACGGCAGCGGTGCGTCCCGAACAAGGTCTGCTGGCGATCCGCAAGCATTTTGGCTTGTTCGCCAATTTGCGCCCCGTGAAAGCGTATCCCGCGCTGGCGCAATATGCCCCGCTTCGCGCTGAACTGCTGCAAGGTGTGGATATGCTGTTCGTGCGCGAACTGACGGGCGGGATTTACTTTGGTCAGCGTCAGGAACAGGGCGACGGGGAAAGCGCCTTTGATACCGAATACTACACCGTGCCAGAAGTTGAACGTGTGTCGCATATTGCTTTCCGCGCGGCGCAAGGGCGGCGCAAGAAAGTCGCATCTGTGGATAAGGCGAATGTGCTGGCTTCAATGCGCTTGTGGCGGCGCACGGTGACGAAAGTGCATGAGGATTATCCCGATGTGGCGTTGGAACATGTCTTGGTCGATTCGTGTGCGATGCACCTGCTCACACGTCCCTCGTCGTTTGATGTGCTGGTTGCCAGCAATATGTTCGGAGACATTTTGAGCGATGAAGCCTCGGTGCTGGCGGGATCGCTGGGAATGCTGCCATCAGCATCGCTGGGATCGGACAGAATCGGGTTGTATGAACCCGTTCACGGGTCTGCGCCGGATATTGCGGGACAAGGGAAGGCAAATCCAACCGGATCAATTTTGAGCGCGGCGATGCTGCTGCGTTACAGCCTGAATTTGGAAGCAGAAGCCAAAGCGGTTGAAAATGCGGTTGAAGCAGTGTTAGCAGATGGCGCGCGCACGGCGGATATTGCGCCACGCGGAACGTCGTTTGTGAGTACAAGTGAATTCGCGCAGGCGGTGATGGCGAAGATTTAAGCGGCGCAGGTGGGTTTCAACGGGGGTGATGATGGCACATAAGCATTTCTCGATCAAGGCTGCGGATGGGGAGTCGTACTTTGTGATTGGAGACATCATCACTTTCAAAGTGACAGGTGACGAAACCAACGGCGCGTACTTCGCTGTGGAGGTTGTCAGTCAGCCGGGCGGGGGGCCATGGTTCTTGCACACCCATGAACCCCAAGAAACCTTCTACGTGTTGGACGGCGTTTTTGAGATTTACGGTCAGGATGAACACGGCGCGAAATATGCGATACGGGCGATGGTAGGTGACGTTGTGCAAGTTCCCGCCAACGTGCCGCATGGCTTCAAGAATGTTGGAGATGGTGTAGGGCGAATGCTTCGGCTGTACGAACCGGCTGAACCGATGCGTCGGTTCTTTCAAGAAGTGGGAATCCCGATGCCGGATCGCACAACTACGCCGGATAAAATGCCTGAGCCGGAAACGCTGCTGCCGATCCTCAAGAAATACATGACTCTAGTTGAGTCGCCTTGATGCTGATGTAAGCAGTGCAATGCAGTAGTGATCAAACTAGAAAGTCCGGTGTGGAATATGCCTCACCGGACTCTCTAGTTACATAAGCTGTGTGATCAGTGCTGGCTAATTAGTCATCACCGCCGTCGTCATCGCCGCCGTCGTCATCACCGCCGTCGTCATCGCCGCCGTCGTCATCACCGCCGTCGTCATCGCCGCCGCTGTCGTCACCGCCGCTGTCATCACCGCCACCATCGTCACTGCCGCCATCGTCACCGCCGTCGTCATCGCTGCCGTCGTCACTGCCGTCGTCATCGCTGCCGTCGTCGTCACCGCCGTCGTCACCTTGATCATCCGCGCTGTCATCGAAATCATCTTCCTCATCGGAGATGCCATCGTTGTCATCGTCAAGATCATCATCGTCATCCAAGTCCGCTACATTGTCGTCGTCGTCATCCATATCGTTCAAATCGTCGATTCCGTCATCATCGAAGTCGGCATCGTCGATTTCATCATCCCATGTGTCATTGTCGTCATCGGTATCGGAAATATCGTCAATGCCATCGTTGTCGTCATCGGTATCGGCGGTGTCGTCAATGCCATCGTTGTCGTCGTCAGTATCGACAGTGTTATCGAATAGATCGCCATCAAAGTCATCATCGTCGTTCACATCGTTGATGTCATCGACAGTATCGTTGTCATCATCCACGTCGTAGAAGTCTTCAATACCATCGTTATCATCATCAAGGTCCTGCGAGTCATCGATGCCATCATTGTCATCGTCAGTATCGGCATCATCGCTGATGTAATCGCGATCAAAGTCATCATCGTCAAAGCTATCAGTGATGCCGTCGTTGTCGTCGTCTGCATCATCAAGATCAGTAATACCGTCGTTGTCGTCATCGGTATCCGTGAAGTCGTTGATTCCGTCATTGTCATCGTCGGATTCTTGCAGGTCATCTAACCCATCTTGATCAAAATCATCAACGTCATCGATGTCGTCTTCATCGGTGATACCGTCGTTGTCATCGTCGTTGTCTGCCGTGTCGTCGATGTCATCGTTGTCATCGTCGGTATCGGTGATGTCGTCAATACCGTCGTTATCGTCGTCGGTATCTATGCCGTCATCAATACCGTCACCATCTTGGTCATCTTCGTCTTCCCGATCTGCTACGCCGTCGTTGTCATCGTCAAGATCGAATTGATCGTCCGTTCCGTCATTGTCATCATCGCTATCTGCTGTGTCGTCGATACCGTCGTTGTCATCGTCGGCATCCACGACATTGATGAGACCATCGTCGTCGTAGTCGTCGTCATCGACTACAGCGGGTGGGGGCTGCATTGCTTGGGCATTTGCTGCTAACGAATTGACTGTGCCCAACGCAAGCGCTAACGCAGTGAGCAAACGGAGCAGAATGTATGGTTTCACAATTGCAGTCATGTTGTTTCCTCAAATTCGATAGAGATAGATGGTCTAAGGTTCGGTCACTGATGACCGAACACGTATACCGAGTCGAAAATGGGGAAAAAGTTTCGGGGAACTTTTGTAAAAGATTGTAAAAAATCAGTGGATGAACTTTGACTTTATGATGTGATGTCCGTGTCGTTTGAGTCTTCAAAGTAGCTCGGCGTGCGTGCGCCGGGAGTGGAGCGAGTGGGGCGCGCACGGAGTTCGTGCAGCGCCAACCCCGCAATCAAGAGCATGGCGCGGCGACCACCGATGCTCATGGTGTCCCATGTGACAGCGCGCAAACTGCACATTGTCAGCGCGACGAAGTATTCCGCCCATTTGTCCTGCTTGGCGAGACATTCATTGACAATATCGCGTACCGCTTGCAGCGGCGCAAATGACTCGGCAAGTTCCGGCGGCACATTGGGTAATGCCGCGCCCCGATTAATGGCATAGACGCAGCGCGCGATCTGCGCTGCGTTCGTCCACTCTTGTCCGGCGACAGGCACAATCAAGTCGTTAATCAAGCTGATTTCGAGAGTTGCCCAGTCAAAGAGCGCGTGACCATCGCGGGTTTGCGCGAAATCAATCAAGAAGGCGCTTTCGTTTGGTCCAACAAGGATGTTGCCTAGATGCAGATCACCATGAATTTTACTTAGCGAGCCGTTGACGTGGAGTTCGAGCAGGTCTTCGTAGGCGAGCAGCGGATTCGGCAGTTTTTCGACTTCGGGAATACCGGGGATGTGGTCGGCACGGGTGTCAAAAGTGGGGAAGATTTCACCCGCTGCATGCTGAAGCAGTTCTTCGCGGTTTTTCCACACGCGCCCCATGATGCGTTCGAGTGTTTCACCGCGATAGTAAGCATTTTGCGCCAAATTGATATTCTTGACATTGATCTTATAGGCGCGCTTTGCCGCTTCTGAGCCTTTACCAATGGCGATTTGGATCATGTCTTTTTCGGGGTAGACGCGCTGCACACTAAAATTTTCGACAGCGACGAGATCGCCGTATTCGAGTTCGGTCAGCTTGCGGCGGCGAATCGGGTCGCGCAAGACATGTTGAATGCTTGAACTCGGTTCTTCGCCCGCGTATTCAAGCGTTAGGATCGGCGGGAGCAGCCAATCGTATTCCTGCCAGACCTGAAAACGATAGGGTTTGCGCGCCTGCCACCATGTTCGCCCAAAATAGGGATAGAGTTCTTCTTGCAGCCATCTCCCCACGCGCTGGATGCCGAGATCGCGCGCACCTAAACGCAAGTTTTGCTCGGTGCGGTTGACTCCTGCAACAAAGGTGTACTTAAGCCCAGCAAGATCGGTGCTTTCGGCGGTAGTGGGTTTTTCTTCCAAGCGGGCGGTCAGCGGGGGGAGTGATGTTTTCACGTACTGGTCATAACGCATCGCTTCATCGAGAATGAGATCGGCGCTGTCGATTTTGACAACGACGGGCGCATCTTCTGAACCATCTCCCTGTTTGGGGGTGACGAGCGCGATCAACGCTTGTGTGTAGCCCCCTGTTAGGCGGCGCTCGACACGAATCTGGCTGTATTCATCGAACATGCGCCGCAGAATGAACAATTGATTTTCGTTGAGCGCGGGACTGACCGGAAAATCGGGACTGTAGTCAATTTGCACGTAAGGATGGCTGTTGGTGTAATCGGGGACGAACGTGCGCGATTCGCGGGCGAGCATTTCGAGATCGACCCCCAATTTTCTCATAACGCGAATGGGGATGCTGTCGTTTTCTTCAAGGATGGCGATCAGCAGGTCGCGTTCATTCATTTCTTGGCGACCATCTTCAAGCGCAAGATCATTACCAATGCTCATGACGATATTGGCGCGGGGCGTATGCTGGATTCCCGCCCATAACCGCTGCTGCGATCCTTTTCCCGTTTGCCTGCGGATAGCGTCAATGACGTAATCTGCTGTTAGCCCCTGCGCTTCGATCAAACTTCGCGTTAGCCCGCCCTGAATCTCAAGCAGCCCGATGAATAGATGCTCTACGCCAAGATAGTAGTGGTACATGCGGAAGGATTCTTGCTTGGCGTTGATCAGGATGTCGCGCAGCGCGATGTTGAACATGGGCTATTCTTCCGGCGGCTGAATACGCAGCCATGTGTGACCGAGACAAAAAAGCTGGTTGATTTCAACGGGGATTGTGCCGAACACGCGCGCATCTTCAACGCGGTCTTCGACGAAGGTTCCATTGCGGCTGTTGCAGTCTTCGAGCCACCAGCGATGATCGCGCCAGTGTAGGCGGGCGTGATACCGCGAGACATAGGTATCATTGCGAATGCAGATGTCGTTATCTGCGTGCCGACCTAAGCGAAGCACCCACGCCTCGTTGTCTAATTCGAGTAAGCCATCATTGTTGGCTGTGGCGCACGTATGAAGCTGTCCATCTTCTACGCCACTCATCACCATAATGCTGATCTTGTGTTCCATGAACTTGTATTCCGGCAGTGTATCGGTCTGTGTTCATTTGATGGCAAGCTACGCACGATTTAAGTATATCCGAAGTTGAGAGATTTATATCTGGAAGGGACACTTGATTCTTGCAATAAGCGAACTGCTTGCGCGCGCGCAGAAGTTATGCTACTGTAGTTGCCAATGTCGTTTAACAACCTCATATTGCAAACTCTTATCCAGAGCGGTGGAGAGAACGGCTCGTTGAAACCGCGGCAACCCCCTGACCAAGCGATTAGGAAGGGTGCCAAGTCCGTCAGTAATGAACTGGAAGATGAGAGCGCACCTTGAGTGTGTGCGGTCAGGTTTTATGTATTTTGCCCCCACATTCTCTCTAGGTTTGCCTCACAAAAGACTTCTCGCCGAAGTCTTTTTTATTTCATCTCCCATTTACGTTCATCGCTCTGGAGCGGGTTTGTGAGTATGCCGATGTAGACAGCCGTGTGAATATGTGGGAGACAATGATGACCACTTTCAAAAAACTCAATCAAAACGTGGAAGATGCGTTGGAAGATGTAACCGAGTTCGAGGATGAAGCCGAATCGCCTTCGGTTGGCGGCAGCACGCGCGCGGTTCATGGCGGTGTGCAGCGCGGCAAAGCGTATGGATCGCTGACAACACCGGTTGTGCAAACAGCAACCTATACGTTCCGTGATACGCAAGAACTGATCGACTTTATGGAGCGTAAGACGTGGGGTGATGGCGCGGATCGAGAAGAGTACGGGCGGTATGGCAATCCAACGGTTGCGGCGGTTGAGCGCAAGTTAGCCGCGCTGGACGGCGGCGATGACGCGGTGCTGTATGCGTCGGGGATGAGCGCGGTTACTTCTCTGCTGCTGACCATTTTGCCAAGCGGCGCGCATATCGTGATCACGGATGACTGTTATCGCCGCACGCGGCAGTTCTGTTTAACCTTCCTCAAGAAGTTTGGCATCGAAACAACCGTTGTGCCGATGGGCGATTACGACGCGATGGTAGCGGCGATTATCCCGAAGAAAACGCGCGTAATCATCAGCGAAAGCCCGACGAATCCGTATCTGCGAGTTGCAGATTTGGAGAAGATCGGGGAAATTGGCAAGACGCATAAAGTCCTCACATTGATCGACAGCACGTTTGCCACGCCGATCAATCAACGTCCTTTGGAGTGGGGAATCGATTTTGTGCTGCACAGCGCCACCAAATATTTGAGTGGGCATAACGATATTTTGGCGGGGGTCGTTGTGGGGCGCGGTGACCGTATTAAGGCACTGCGTGACGCACGCGGCGTATTAGGCGGCGTAGTCGATCCACATGCGGCGTATCTGCTGGATCGCGGGATCAAGACGCTGGGCGTGCGGATGGGTCAGCAGAACGCAAACGCGCTGGCGGTAGCGCAGTATCTCGAAAGTCACCCGAAGATTGAGCGCGTGTGGTATCCGGGTCTGCCTTCGCATCCTGATTATGCGATTGCATCCGAGCAGATGGGCAGTTTTGGCGGCGTGGTGACATTTGAAGTAGCGGGCGACCTCAAAACGACAAGCAATTTTATTGACCGTTTGCACATTCCGTATATCGCGCCGAGTTTGGGCGGGGTGGAGAGTTTGATCGAACAGCCGGCGCTGATGAGCTACTACGAAAAGACGACAGAAGAACGCTTGGCGCTCGGCATGAAAGACAATCTCGTGCGATTTGCGGTAGGCATTGAAGACACGGATGATCTGCTAGACGATTTGGAACAGGCGTTAGCAGGAATTTAGGCGAATTCGACGCAAAATTGCACAAGAATTCGTTTGAAATCTTAAATTGTGCGGTAGGGTGTGGAACGTTACAGTTATAGAGGTGCATCGTCGTTCCAATTAAAGGGATGGGATCGAACACTATGAAACGTTCAACAGTTGTTATCTTTGCCGCGGTAGTGATTGCTGTAGTTGCAATAGCAGCAGCGATACTTTTAACCCTTTCATCACAGCAGCAATCGCCAGCGGCGCAAACGTTCGACCTACCGGATTTGGGCGGGCGTGAAGTCCGTGTCGCTGTTGAGAATGCTTATCCGCCGTTCAATTTCATCACCGAAGCAGGTGAAGGGGCAGGGTGGGATTATGATGCGCTGCGCGAGATTTGCACGCGCTTGAACTGCACCCCTGTGTTTGTCGAAGCCGATTGGGAAGGCATTTTCGAACGCTTGGCGAACCTTGAATATGATGTCGTCGCGGATGGCGCGAGCATCACCGAAGAACGCCGCTTGATCGTCGATTTCTCTGAGCCGTATCAAGTGACACGGCAGTTGATGGTCACACGATCTGACGAAACACGCTTTAGCGATGCAACTTCGCTGGCGGAATTGGCAGCATCAGGCGAAGTAAAAGTCGGCGCGTTTGAAGAAACGACGAATTTCACCATCGCCAGCGAACTCGTAGGTGTAGAAAATGTCATCGCGTATACCAATGACTTCGATGTGTTGGTCGAAGCACTGCGTTCCGGTGAGGTCGCGGCGGTGGTAGTTGATGAACAGTTCGCACAGACGACGATAGACCTGTTTCCGGCAGATTTTCAGGTGATGGGCGAACCGCTGTTTGAAGATCAGCTTGCGCTGGTGTTCCCGAAGGAATCTGAACTGCTTGATCCATTTAATCAGGCGTTGGAGTCGATGCGGGCAGACGGCACGCTTGAGAGACTGGATCAGCAGTGGTTTGAAAGTTTCGATGTGGGGCTGGTGGAGTAGGCTAAGTGTGGGGATTGGCGTACCAAACTGTTGTGCGCCATCCCCTCCACAGATTAGATTGAAGATAGGACCGCGCTAATCGAATCGAGCGTGGCATCCGCGTCGTGAATATGATTTGGATTGACCGGGTGCACATCAGGGATGCGATCTTGATGATAGTTGATGGTCGCATCGGCATCTTTGAGAACATGCCCAGTTAGCACACCAACGACAGTTTCGTGGCGTTTGATCACACCATTTTCGACTAATTTGCGAATGCCCGCTAGGGTGCAGCCAGACGCAGGTTCGCAGCCAATTCCGGCAGCATCGATGCGAGATTTAGCTTCCATTAGGGCTTGGTCGGTGACTTGTTCGACTACACCATCCGTCCATTCGAGCGTGCGAACAGCTTTTGGGTAATTAACTGGATTGCCGATCTTGATGGCAGTGGCAACGGTTTCGGCATGGACGGGGACGAGTTCGGCAAAACCGCCTTGATAGGCACGGTACAACGGATTCGCGCCTTCAGCTTGAATAATCGCTAAACGTGGAATGTGGTCGATTAAACCGAGGCGGAAAAGCTCGTGTAAACCTTTTCCAAACGCGGAACTGTTGCCCAAGTTGCCGCCGGGAACGACGATCCAATCGGGCGCTTGCCAGCGCAACTGCTGGATCAACTCGAACATGATTGATTTTTGACCTTCCAAGCGGAAAGGGTTGATCGAGTTGAGGACATAGATACCCAACTGCGAAAGCGAATTGACGAGCGCAAGATTTGCATCAAAGTCACCGGGAGTGCGGATGCACGTCGCGCCATAGGCGATGGCTTGCGAGAGCTTGCCAATGGCGATCTGCTGGTTTTGCAGTAGAACGATCCCTTGAATGCCACACCATGCGGCGTAAGCTGCCATCGACGCAGAAGTGTTGCCCGTCGAAGCACAAGCTACACGGTTCATGCCAAGCACACGAGCTTGAGTTACACCGCCTGTCATGCCGCGGTCTTTGAATGATCCGGTTGGGTTTTCGCCTTCATGTTTCAGATAGAGCTTGTCCAAACCTGCCCATGCTGCGAGCCGCGGCGCGTTGTACAAGTTGGTATTGCCTTCGGGGCGGCTGACGATGAGATCGTCCGGCACATCAGGATAGATGAGTTCTTTATAGCGCCACACGCCGCTGTTGTATGGGGCTTCAAATGTACCCAAGCGTGAGTCGAATAGTTCGCGGCTGACCGTGCGCTTGAGATACTCCATGTCGTGTATCACATCGAGCAGTCCGCCGCAGTTCTCACAGGCATAAACGACCTGTGTCATTAAGTAGCGCGCGCCGCAGTTGATACACTGCAATTGGCTGTGCATAAGGCTGTTCCTAAGAAATGGTTGATTGTTGAGCGTGATCAAAGGATGCAGAAATTCATATCTGTTCATGATACCAAAATTGGGTGAAAATGAACCGAGTTTGTGTACAGCGGATCAATTGACATAAAGAATCAGGAAAACGAACGCCATGACGATCAACCACGCCATAACAACGACTGCTGAAGCCTATGCACCCGCGACTGTCGCCAATTTGGGCGTTGGGTTCGACGTGTTGGGGCTGGCGTTGAGTGAACCCGGTGACGTGATCCGCGCAGAGTGGACGACTGAAACTCGCGGCATATTTATCCGCGAGATTGAAGGCGATAGCGGGAAATTGCCGCGTGAACCGAAGAAGAATACCGCTTGTGTGTCGGCGGAATCGGCGGTGCGAGCGGCTGTCATCAAGTGCGGCGGGGAAATCGAACGGCTCGTGAGTGAACGCGGGATCGCGCTGACGATCATCAAGGGACTCCCCGCCGCAAGTGGACTGGGCAGCAGCGCGGCGAGTGCTGTCGCGGGAGCGTTGGTGGTCAATGCGCTGATGGGCGAACCGCTGACTCGCGGGGAACTGCTACCCGCGTGCTTGGATGGCGAAGCGGTTGCCAGCGGGTATCACCCGGATAACGTTGCGCCGTGCTTGTTTGGCGGAATCACACTGGCGACAGGGTTGACGGCGGATGTGATTTTTCAACTGCCTGTGCCGCAAAAGCTATGTCTTGCGCTGGTCACGCCAGATGTAGAAGTGCCGACATCGAAAGCACGAGCGGCACTGCCGAAGGAAATCCCCCTGAAGTCGATGGTGCAGCAGACCGCCGCGATTGCTCAACTGATCCACGCGCTGCATCGTGGAGATATTGAACTGCTGGCTGCTGCGATGGAACGTGATGTGGTGATTGAACCCGCACGCGAACATTTAATGCCCTATCTCAAAGCAGTGCGGGCTGCGGCGAAACAAGCGGGGGCACTGGCGTTGACGATCAGCGGGGCGGGTCCGACGCTGTGCGCGGTCTGCGACAGCGACGAGGTAGCGAGTCATGTGTCTGAAGCGATGAAAACGGTATACGACAACGCGGGAATCGAAAGCGTGGCACGGGCTACTGCGGTGGCGCATGGTGGGGCGCGCATCCTCTAAACGACATTGTGAAATCGTTGACAAGTGCGGGGGTCACACCCTATACTCACTTCCATTTGTGACCCTTTTGAAACTGAAAGTGTACTTTTATGGTTGATGCAGTCAAGAACTATATCAACGGCGCATGGGTCGATGCGCGTTCGGGTGAGACATTTGCTTCTTACAATCCCGCAACTGAAGACATTCTCGCCTATGCTGCGAAAAGCAGCGCCGCTGATGTTGATGACGCGGTGAAGGCGGCTAAAGCGGCATACAAAGCGTGGCGGCTGACCGCCGCGCCACGTCGTGGTGAAGTGCTGTATAAAGTCGCAGAAATTTTAACGCAGCGCAAAGAACATATCGCTCGCGTGATGACGCAAGAGATGGGCAAGGTTTTGAGCGAAGCGCGCGGCGATGTGCAAGAAGCTATCGACATGGCGTATTACATGGGCGGCGAAGGTCGGCGCATGTTGGGGTATACCGCGCCTGTTGAGATGCCGGATAAGTTCGGTATGGCGCTGCGCGATTCGGTGGGCGTTATTGGCTTAGTGACCCCATGGAATTTCCCGGTGGCTGTACCAAGCTGGAAGATGCTTCCGGCGCTTGTGGCGGGAAACAGTGTCGTGTGGAAGCCGAGCGAAGAAACCCCGTATACAGCGGCGGAATTCGTCAAGGTATTTGAGGAAGCCGGTTTGCCCGCTGGTGTGTTGAATCTGGTATGCGGGGCAGGTGAAAGCGGCGCAGCGCTGGTCAATCACCCGGATGTACGTGTGATTTCGTTCACAGGATCGACGGATACGGGATTGAAGGTCTACCAGAGCGCGGCGGCGCTTGGCAAGAAAGTCTGTCTTGAGATGGGCGGCAAGAATGCGATTATCGTGCTGGATGACGCGAATTTGGAATTGGCGGTTAAGGCAATCACATGGAGCGCGTATGGCACGACGGGACAGCGATGCACAGCGACGAGCCGCTTGATTGTGCAAAGCGGAATCAAGAAGCAGCTGACGGAAGCCCTTGTCGAACGGGCGAAAGGCTTGAAGGTCGGCTACGGCTTGGAAGATGGTGTCGAAGTTGGTCCGCTGGTTAACCAGAAGGCGCTGTCAAAAGTCGAGAGCTATGTCCGCATTGGACGTGATGAAGGTGCGAAAGTCGCCATTGGCGGCGGACGCGAAGGCAGCAAAGGGTATTTCTTCCAGCCGACGCTTTTCACCGATGTAAGCCGTGACATGCGTGTAGCGCGCGAAGAAATTTTTGGGCCGGTGCTGTCGATGATTGAAGTATCGTCGCTGGAAGACGCGATTGAAGTCAACAACAGCGTGATCTACGGATTGTCGAGCAGTATTTTCACCGAGAATGTGAATGCGGCATTTCGGGCGATCCGCGATTTGACAACGGGGATCGTGTACATCAATCACGGGACGACGGGTGCGGAAATTCAGTTCCCGTTCGGGGGAACGCGCGGTACGGGTAACGGAATGCGCGAAGCAGGGCAAACGGCGCTCGACAGTTTTACCGAGTGGAAGTCGGTCTATATCGATTACAGCGGTAGATTGCAGCGCGCGCAGATTGACAATCGAGAAGGGTAATTGTCACGTAGAAACGATTTGATTTCGCCCATTTTCATAAGATGAGTGCGGTATGAATAAGGCTCATCGAGATTGTGTTAATTGGCGCAAACTGCGGTAAAATGGCAGGTATACAAGCGTTAAATCTCAGAATAAGACAATGCAAAACGGTTTGTACTGGGACTCTTCTTACGAAATTGTCTTGAGTTTGATAGAAGCGTACCCAGATGTGGATGTCGAACTGGTGGGCATGGAACAGTTGTTGTCGCTCATTGTGTCGCTTCCCAATTTCGCAGATGACCCTGCGTTGGTCAATGAAGGTATCCTCAAGGATATTCTTAGAGAGTGGTATGAAGAGGTAACCGCCACATGAGTGAACTGAACCTCAGTGAACTGCATAACACGGAATTTCCTATTCCGGCAGACATGCAGAACAATGTCGCCATTACCAGCCTCAGCAAGATTTACAACTGGAGCCGCCGTTCGTCAATGTGGCCCCTACTGTTCGGGTTGGCGTGCTGCGCGATTGAGATGATCGCAACGGCGGCATCCCGTTACGATACTGCACGCTTCGGTATGGAAGTGATGCGTGCATCGCCGCGCCAAGCCGACTTGATGATCGTTTCCGGCACGGTCACGAAAAAGATGGTCGTGCCGATTGTGCGTTTGTACAATCAGATGCCAGAACCCAAGTACGTCATGGCGATGGGGGCGTGCGCCAGCGGCGGCGGCCCCTTCAAGGAAGGGTATAACGTTGTATCGGGTATTGACCAATATGTGCCCGTCGATGTGTATGTGCCCGGATGCCCGCCGACTCCACAGGCGCTTTTGTACGGGTTAATCGCGCTGCAAAAGAAGATTGACGGTCAATCGCTGGCAAATTTGGATGATGTACCTTGGTACGGTGTTGGTCCGTCTGACCCCGTTCCGATTCCGATTTTGGGTCCCGATATTGTTGACCCGCGTCAGATGGAGATCATCCGTCAGCAAGCGCAGCGTGCCGCCGCCGGACAACCGTTTGGTGTGCGCGAACTGCCGAACATCGGTGGTGAAGCCAAGCCTGTTGAAGCGGCTGCTGCTGCACCTGCTGTCGAAGCGCCGAAAGCCGACGCTGTCGCCGACATTGACCCTGAAAAAGCCGAGCGTCTGCGTAAGCGCGAAGAAGCACTCGCTCGCAAACGCGCCGCGCAGCAGAACAAATCGGAATAAAGGACTCATGTCATGACGGATCAGGCAATTCTTCCCAACAAACTTGATACAGGCGATGTGCAGAACGCTATCGCCTATTTGAAGGATAAGTATCCTGACGCGGTGAAAGATGATACGCGGCAGGGATACAGCGGTGTGATTGTTGACCGGGCGAAACTGGTCGATGTAGCGCGCACGATGCGCGATGAACTAGGTTTTAACTACTTATCGAGTGTGACCGGCGTGGATTATCTCGGCGTGGAAGACTCGATGGAAGTGGTGTATCACGCTTACCGCATCACGGGGGGGCCGGCGTTGGTGTTCAAAGCGCAAACCCCGCGCGAAAACCCCGAAGTGCCAAGCGTGATCGATGTGTGGCCCGGCGCGGATTTCCAAGAACGTGAAGCGTATGACCTGTATGGCATCAAATTCCCCGGTCATCCGAATTTGAAACGTATTCTGTTGTGGGAAGGTTTCGATGGTCATCCCCTGCGGAAAGACTGGAAAGAAGCCTACTACGAACAGGAACAAAAGCCGTTTGACAGCCGTTGGCCGAAAGGATGGGCACGGCGCGCTGAAGAACTCAACGCTTTTGGCAAGAACGTCCGATATCCGGCTGACCTTGACTTGAGCCGACTGAACGATACGACGGAAGAAAAACTGTATCGCGGGATGGGCTTGGGCGTGGATGTTGAGGATGAATTTAGCGAAGCGGGCATCAAGACGGATCGTCTAGTGGTCAACTTGGGTCCGCATCACCCCAGCACGCACGGCGTGTTTCGTATGGTGATTACGCTCAATGGTGAAACCATCAAGACGCTTGAACCTGTGATGGGGTATTTGCATCGCAACCACGAGAAGATTGGCGAACGCAACGCATGGAATCACAACATGCCGTTCACGGATCGCCTTGATTACATCAGCGGGATGAGCAACAACCTTGGCTATGCGCTGGCGGTGGAACAACTGCTAGCGGCGGGCGCACGCTATACACCGCCAACATACCGCGCGGAAGTCATCCGCGTGCTGATGGTTGAACTGACGCGCATTGTCAATCACTTTTGGGCGATTGGCTTTTTGCTCAATGACCTCGGCGCGTTCTTCACGCCTGCGCTGTATGCGATTGCTGAACGCGAACGCATCCTCGACTTTTTTGAAGCGACAGCAGGCAGCCGCTTGATGCCCAACTATATGCGCTTCCAAGGGGTGGCGAAAGACATTCCCGAACGGATTCACAGTGTAGCGAACCTTGTGAATGATCGCGTGCGCGATTTCAACACGATGGAGTACCTGACGGAACTCATCAGCGAACGCCTTCCGAAGGCGATAGACGAACTCGATCATTTCCTGACCGACAGCGAAATTATCAAGACGCGCACGATTGGGGTGGGGTATTTGCCCGCCGATATGGCGATTGCCTACAGCGCGGCGGGTCCGCTGCTGCGCGCGAGTGGGGTGCCGTATGACATTCGCCGCGCTGAGCCGTACAGCATCTATCCTGAACTCGATTTCGATGTGGCGGTGCGCTACAACGGCGACATTTATGACCGCTACTTGATCCGCATCGACGAGATGCGCGAGAGCGTGCGTATTCTTAAGCAGATTTTGCCGCGCTTGGAACGCACACAAGGCGAAAGCGTGTTCGCGGGCAATAAGGCGATCTACATGCCGCGCGTGCCGCTGGGTGAAGCTTATGGGCGCGTTGAAAACCCGAAGGGGGAACTCGGCTATTACGTGGTATCGCAGGGCGACCCGAAGGGACCACAGAATCCTTGGCGCTATCATGTTCGCGCACCATCGTTTATCAACCTCACGCCGCTTGGTCAAATGTGCAAGGGGCAAAAGGTCGCAGACGTTGTAGCCGTCCTCGGCAGCATCGACATCGTGCTTGGCGAGACTGACCGCTAGGAGACCGTTTGGAGATAATCGTTTCTTGCTCATAGCGGACGCGCCGCTGCGCGTCCCTACGAGAAAACCACCGACTTTCAGAAGGTCTCTAATTGCGGTTGGCAAACTTTGAGAGGCTCAGAGCTGGCTGAAGGAGCAAGCATGTACGGACTAGGCATACTAAAAGGCTTGGGTGTCACCATAAGACACTTCGTGAATACGTATGTGGAAGATGTGAAACTGGGTGCGCGCAAGGCGACCACTGGCAACAGCTTCCAAGAGCGGCAAAGCGTGGATTCCAAAGGGCTGTATACCGTGCAGTACCCTGAAGAAAAGATCGCTGTGCCGGAACGTTTTCGGTTTATTCCATTCCTTGTGACTGAAGACCCGGATCATCCAGAGCGTCCCGGTCAGGACTGGTGTACATCATGCGGGATTTGCGCGAAGGTTTGTCCGCCGCAGTGTATTTGGATTGTGCGCGGCGAAGACCCCGTGACAAAGCGCCCGATCCCGCAGCCGGAAGCATTCTTCATCGACATTGATATTTGCATGAACTGCGGCTTCTGCGCGGAGTTCTGCCCGTTCGATGCGATCAAGATGGATCACGATTATGAGCTGGCGGACTATGACCGCACGGAAACACACATCTTCGATAAGAAGGCGTTGAGCAAGCCCTTCAGCTATTGGATGAGCATCGCGCCGACAACGGTGTATGAAGAAGCACGGGATCGCGGCGCGTGGGAACATTCAGACGTGGTGAAAGAGCTGCGTAAGAAAGGGGAAACGCCCACGCCGTATACCGAACCGTATCAGGTGGCGAAGATGCGGTTTGCCAGCGGCGATACGCCTGCCGCAGCGGCTGTGCAAGAAGTGGCCACTGTGGCTGCGACTGGCGAAGACCCCGAAACCGCACGGCTGCGCCGCCGCAAGGAAGCGTTGGAGCGCAAATTGGCGCTCGAAGCGAAGGCGAACAAGTAAGTCGTTAGGAGATGGATGTGATGAGGGGCGGACGCGAGTCCGCCTCTTTTATTTGGGACGAGAGGAGAAGCGTTAAGGGGATGGCGAAGTATTGTCATCCATGTCCTTTGATGTCCGATCTATTTCGCTCAAGCATTGAGGAAGTATTGATGAGTTAGAATTTACAAACTATTGAGCGAAGGGAAATAATGGGTAAGGGGTGAGATGAGAGAAACGAAGGATATGCGGCGAGATTTTGCCAATAGGGATGAACTGATCGCGTATGTGAAAGCGGAGTTCCCGAAGGCGGTGGCAGTCGATGACCACGTGAGCAAGGTGAAAGGCGGGCGCGCTGCTGCTAAGCGGCTGATGGAGCGGATCGATCCGCAGACTTACGCGCAGACGCGAAATAAGCTGCACGGCGCGGTGACAAAGCTCTCGCCATATATTCGCTACGGGGTGGTGAGCTTGGTTGAAGTACGAGAAAAGGCGCTCGACAAGGTGCGCCGCCGCCGCAACGATGCGGAAAAGCTGATCAACGAACTGGCATGGCGCGATTACTGGCAGCGGGTGTATGCGCGCATTGGCGAACGTATCTGGAGCGATCAAGAGGACTATAAAACCGGATTCACGGCGCATCATTACGCGGATTTTCTGCCGGAGGATATTGCTGAGGGAAAAACGGGACTGAACTGTATCGACGGGTTTGCAAAAGAACTGCGCGAAACGGGTTATCTGCATAATCATGCACGCATGTGGACGGCAGCGTATGTGGTGCATTGGCGGCGTGTCAAATGGCAGGCGGGGGCGCGATGGTTTTTGAGTCATCTGCTAGATGGCGATCCCGCGAGTAACAATTTATCGTGGCAGTGGGTGGCGAGTACGTTCAGCCAAAAACCGTACATCTTCAACCGTGAGAACGTGGAACGCAACACAAACGGGATTTACTGCAAAGGGTGTGCGTTATATGGACACTGCGATTTTGAGGGCAGTTATGAGCGAATCGAGCGCGAGTTGTTCCCGAATATGCCCGCGTCGATTGCCCGTCCGGTAGATAATCCGAGCAGACCATTTAGTTCACGCCCGTATAAAGGTGGCAAAAAACCGAAAGGACGGCGATAAATGGCTGACAAAGTTGTTATTTGGGTGCATGGTGATTGTCTCGCGCCAAATAACCCCGCGTTGACTGCATATGAAGGATCGCCCGCGCTGTTTGTTTGGGATGATGCGTTATTAGAATCGTGGCAAATTAGTTTAAAACGCATTGTGTTTATGTATGAATGCCTGCTTGAACTGCCAGTAATCATTCGGCGGGGGGACGTTGCGGCAGAAGTGCTGGCGTTTGCCAAAGAACATGGCGCGGTCAAAGTGGCGACGGTGACGAGTCCCAGCCCGCGATTCAAGGTGATTGCGGCGGAGATCGAAAAAGCGATAGAAGTCGAATTGTGGGAAGTCGAGCCGCTGGTCGATTATGATGGCGAATTGGATACCAAACGGTTTTCGCGGTATTGGGCTGTGGCGAAAGAGTTCGCGTTTGGGCGGGGGTGAAAAGTAACCTCCCCCCAACCTCCTCTCCGAATTCAGGGGCTGATGGGGCGACACTAAACCGAATTGTCGCGTCGGGACAACACTTGCGTTTTCCGGTTTTGCTATCTTTCGGGCGCGGACAGGGCAAGCCCTGTCCCTACTACAATTGCGAAATAATTTCTGCTGTCGTCCCCTGAGCTGAATTCAGGGAGGGGGAGTCCCACTCGTCGTTGGCAGATGGGATCGCAAGCGCGGGGTTTAGATTTCGCGGTGAAAATTCCTGCGTGGGCGACAGGCGAAATAAGTTTCGTTGCGCGCCCCTAGAAGTGTGATTTGTCACTGACGAGTTATGCTCATGTGGGTTATAATAATTGGGATTGGGTTCGGTTCGCCAACGGGTTTGGCATGCCAAACCCCTACGGATTGTGTGCATTCTGAAAAATCGCAGATTAGGGTATATGCGGAGAACCCATGACTGATTTACAACAACAGGTAATGAAGGCATTGGCGACGGTGATTGAACCGGAGCTGCACCGCGATATTGTCTCGCTAAATATGGTGCGCGATCTCTCAATTGAAGGGGATACGGCACACTTCACGATTGTACTGACCACGCCCGCGTGCCCGCTGAAAGGCGTGTTCGTGAATTCGTGCAACGCCGCTGTGATCGGCAAAGTGCCGGGGATCAACCACTTACAAATCAAGTGGGATGCACAAGTACCGACTGATCGCAATATCAGCGGGCGGTTGGATGTGAACATGCGGAGCATCATCGCGGTGTCTAGCGGTAAGGGCGGTGTAGGCAAAAGCACGGTATCGACCAATCTGGCGGTGGCGCTGGCGGAAGCGGGCGCGCGGGTCGGGCTGATCGACGCGGATATTCTCAACCCAAATCTGCCGATGATGACGGGATTGGGGCATGGTCGCCCGAAAGTGGTTGGCGACAAAATGGTGCCGATGGAAGCGTATGGCGTAAAGGTGATCAGCACGGGGTTCTTGATTGACCCCAGCAAGCCGATGATCATGCGCGGCCCGATGCTGCACGGGGCGATCCGACAGTTTTTCATGGATGTGCAGTGGGGTGAACTCGACTACATGATTGTTGACCTGCCGCCGGGAACGGGTGACGCGCCGCTGTCGCTGGCGCAATCATTCCCGCTGACGGGTGCGATCATTGTGACGCAGCCGCAAGAGGTCGCGGTGGGGGATGCACTTCGCAGCGCGGCGATGTTTGAAACGCTCAACGTGCCGATTCTGGGCATTGTTGAAAATATGGCGGGGGATTTCTTCGGGACAGGCGGCGGGGAAAAACTCGCCCAGCAGCGCGGCGTTCCGTTTTTGGGGCGTATCCCGTTGGATGCAGAAGTGCGGAAGGGCGGCGATCTTGGTCGTCCAGTGGCGGTAACTGCGCCGGACTCCCCTGCGGGTCAAGCGTTCATTACGATGGCGCAGACTGTCGCGGCGCGGGTGAGTACGGTCATGCTGCTGACGGCGGATGTGATCCCGCTGAATGTGATAGGGTAACGTGAATCAAAAGGGGTTTGGGAGAACGCCGAACCCCTATATCTCCCAATCTTCGATTTGCAATCCCTCAATGCGGCTAAATTCTCGCGTGTTGTGTGTGATGAGGATCAGATTGTTTGCGAGTGCAATCGACGCGATAAGCATGACAAGCTGACTGATTGGCATGCCCCGTCTCTCTAGCGCCATTCGTATCTCTGCGTAACGTTCGACAGCTACATCAGCGAATGGCACTATTTGAATTGTGCTAAGGAATTCCGCTTGTTTTAGACGTGATTGAAAGGTGTTTGGCTTTTTGCCGCTCCGTAATAAAGCTCCGCTTTCGTAATGATGCTTACGCCGATTTCTCGTCGGTCAAGAAGAGTGATTTTAGCCATCAGCTTCGGAGCGCGTCCGTTCAAGTATCGAACACAGGCGTTGGTATCAAGCAGAAATATCATTCGATTTCGTCGCGCTCCTCTTGAGGTAAATCCTCTCCACGATCAATTTCAATGGGATTATCCGCAAATGAGCTGTAGGTGCGCTCAAAAAAGCCGATGGTCCACCCATGGGCATCCACTTCCTCCATTTCAACGACACTCTCTCCGTTCTGGTTCTGAATGGGTTGTAAGACCAACACAACCTCAAACGCTTGATTCGGCGGCGCGGGAACGTCAATGATCAGCCGCCCGTCGTCGCTCGCCTTTACTTGTAGATGATCGTTTGCATAAATGCAGCTCTTTTCTATCAATCATCCATGCCGATGACTTGAATACGATCACTGCTGCCGACCGGGTTATAGCGTCCGATGAGCGCCCAGAACAGGAAGTTGATCACCAGCGCGATGATCAACGCTATCCACGCTTCAGTGTGTACATCGCGATACCAGACATAGCGTCGAATCAGTTCTGCCGGAATGAGCATGACCAATAACACGATTAACCGCTTCTTCGCTTCGGTGCGCTGGTAGATAAAGATCGGGATACCGATCAACAGCGTGAAGAATGCGAATGTCGATCCGTCCATTACACGTCCTCTGTTCATCCAATCTCAATACAGCTATTGTAATGCTCCAGCATGAGATATGGGTGAAATTCGCTTGATTTGCCAGCGTTGGCAAACCGCCTATGACGCGGCGCAAACGTTGCGGTTATAATAAGGCGTAATTTCATCAGGGGAAAAAGTGTATGATTGAGATTGCCACGACAGGACATGGCAATGTTGCCATTATTCAAGTGAAGGGGCGTGTAGACAGCGTAAGCGCGACTCAATTTGGCGAAGTGCTAAGTACCTCGATCAATGATGGCTACCGTTTTTTGGTGCTTGACCTTGCTTACGTTGATTACATGAGCAGTGCCGGGCTGCGCGAACTGGTCAATGCTTATAAGAAAGCGAACCGGATCGCTGGCGATTTGCGGTTAGTGCAGCCCTCTGAACGGGTGCAAGAGATTCTCGAAATTGCCGGGTTAGATACGGTATTTCGCATTTTTCCGTCGCAGACCGACGCGATCAATAGTTACTAGCCGTATCGGCTTGGGGCAAGATGTCCGAAGAACGCCGGTTGAGAGTTGCCGCAGTTATTGAAAATGTGCCGATGGCGGTTGATTTCGTCGCGGATGCCGCCCGCAGCGCGGGACTGGATGATCGCGCGGTGCATCACTGCCAATTGGTGGTTGATGAAGCCTGTACGAATGTGGTTGAACACGGTTATGGAGAGGATGGAGGCGACCACTTCATCGACCTGATTTGTGTGCAGGACAGCAGCCAATTTACGATGATCATTGAAGATGACAGCGCCGCTTTTGATCCCACAAGCGCCCCCGATCCCGATTTAACTTCTCCACTGGCGGATCGTGAACCGGGGGGATGGGGAGTATATTTCATCAAGAAATTGATGGATAGGGTGAACTATGAGCGCGTTGATGAGCATAATCGCCTAACCATCACGAAGCAGATTCCCCAACCGCCGGTTAAGCCGTCTGCATCCACAACAACGAGTACGGGAACGCACATCCCTGTGCCGCCGGACGCGATCCGCATGAAGGTGGTAGACGAGAAAACGGCGGTGATCATGCCGGAAGGTAGATTGGACGCGATCCAGAGCAAGTCACTGGCGCTGCTGCTTGGGCGCGAGATCGCGGCGGGTCACAAGTCGCTGATCATTGATTTAAGTGACGTGGAGTATCTTTCAAGCGCGGGGATGAAAGTGCTGGTGAGCGCGTGGCAGCGCACCCGCGATGTGAAGGGGGATTTGATCTTGAGCGCGGTGCGTCCGCGTGTGCGGGAAGTGCTGCAAATTATCGGGCTGGATTTGGTGTTCACGCTGACGGATACTGTCGATGGGGCGGTGGCGCGGCTGAAGCAGAAGAAGTAAGCCCCCCGTTTTCCGAAAATTGCGATTGACAGCTGCGGGCGACCCAGCAGGTCGCCCCTACGTTGCGTTGTGTTGTTTAGCTGCCGCTGCGCCAAGCGTTAATGTCATTGAGGTTCACCTGCCCATAAGGGGGTGAGAACGTATTGCAATCGGCGGCGTATTCGGGTAGATCGGTACGCGGCGCGATAAGCGGTTCATCCGGGTTGAAGTAATTCCACGCGGCGCGCGAGATACCTTCGATGAGGGGCCAAGCGCGCGTGTAGGTGAAGAACTCGGTATTTTCCCAGACGAACACAGAAATCACATAGTGGCGACCATTGGGCGAAAAGACGATTCCGGCATCGCCGTGAATGTTGTCGAGCCAGCCGTTTTTGTGCGCGATTACGGCATCCGACGGGATACCGCCTTGCAGCAGGCGTTCGAGATCATTGGCGCTCATGATGTTGATCATCTGCTGGCATTCTTCTTGCGTGAATTCGCCGTTGGGGTAGGCGGCAATCAAGCCAGAGCCGTAGTAAGCACAGTCGTAGATCATGGCAAAGAGGGTGCCAAGGTCTTCGGTGGTGGTTTGGTTATAGGGATCAGGCGCGGTATTGAAGTTTGGGTTCGGGTTGGTCGTGGGCGCGGGGATTGATCCCAAGACTTGATCGCCCCCTAAATAGAGCGGGGCAGAGATATAGGTGTTGCGCGCGCCGAGATAGCGCGCGGTATTAGTCACGTCTGCGATGCCGTTGAACAGGTCATTTCCGCCGATGATTTGCATGATGAGGTTGGACGACGAGTTGTTACTGCACAAAAGCGACTGCACCATCAAGAAGGCTTCGTCATCGTTGGGCGCGAACAAGAGGTTTCGGAAGTAGTCGATGAGGATAGAGACTTTGACCGTGCTGGCGGCGGAAACCGCGACATCGCTGAGGATGTGCAATTCCTGCCCGGTTTGTAGGTCAAGGACGAACACTGATGCGATGCTCGACTGACCGTCGTAGACGAAGCCTTCCGAGTCAAGATAGGCGATAATCATGTCGCGAAGGGTATCGAGACTGGCGCGGGTGGAATCAGTTTCGACGACAGGGAGCAGCACGTGGCGGTTGACGGGATCGCGGAGGGCAGCATCAATGAGTGGGATGGAAGCGCGCACATCCATTTGATAGCCAGCTGTGCCGGGGCGAACGGTCAGGGTTTGCAGATCAAAATTGGCTTCGCCCGCCGGACGGTCATAGCGGGCGGCGATTTCTTCGACAATGCCACGAAGCGCCGATTCTTGATATTCCGCGATTAAGGGAACATCAATGGATTCGCGCGTTTCTGTGCCTGTGAGGTAATTAAAAAAGCGCGACCAGAAGGCGGCTTCGGTTTGTCCTGCCGACTGCGCCTGCGCGAGCATGGTTTCGCGTTCAGTTCGCCAGCCTAATGCAGCGGGATCGATTTGAATTGGACTATCAGCATACCAAAGCGTGACAGGCTGCGAAAAGGTTTGTTCGATGCGGGTGATAGCATTCGCAGCATTCAACCCGCCGACGGGGACACCACCAATCGACACGTCCGCTGAAAGCTGGTTGATGTTCTGACTGAAGCGGATGAGGTGATAGCCGGAGAGTCCAATCGCGCCAGCGATCAATGCCCACGAAATGAAAGGAAGTATCGGAAAGCGGCGCGTGCGCCGCCGCGAACTTAGAGCGCCAAGACCTGCTGATGACATACTGTTAAATCCACAACTCGTTGACGAAATCTATACCCATGCTGGAAGCACGGTTTTGCTCCATGCGCCACAGCAACGCGGCGCGATGGATGGCATCACGATGAAAATCACGGAGTTCAGGAAGCGCGTCGATATTGACCCATGCGAAATCGACGAGTTCCGGCGACAATTTGCCGATAGTGAGGTCGTCGGCGCGGCACCAATAGGCGATGTCGAGATGACCGCCGAAAGCCCGCTGAACAGTCACAACCGGGCCAATGCGCGCATCAAGCGCAAGTTCTTCGCGGAGTTCACGGGCGAGCGCACGGTCAGGGTCTTCGCGATTATTCATGTAACCGCCGGGCAATCCCCACGGTGTATAGGCGTGAAACACATGCTTGACGAGCAAGACTTCTCCCTGTGTATTGAAGATCACCCCCACCGCGCCCGCCGTATACCGAGGGCGGGTATAGCGCCATAAGCCGCGCATCAGATTGAGTAAAAATGGTATACGCTGCAAGCCTGCCGCTAGAGTGCGGATGGTGCGTGCTTGGGAAGGGGTGGGTGTGTCCATGCTGTCGTTTAGTGTGTTCATGCGCTTGACAGTGTACAAAACCCGCGCCACTGCGTCAACGCGGTAGATAAAAAGTAAGCAGGGCAAACACACCAAAACCCCTCCGGCTCGCTGTACGCGCCACATCCCGCAAAATCAGGCGAGGAAAAAGCCTTTATCCGTGTTTTGCGATCCTGAAATTGGGGTGGGGAATATACGCGGCGGCAACGGGGTTTGAACGCGCCACCAACATAACAATTTGTTTGTTTGTGCTAAACTCTTTATGAACAAACAAAGGTATGAACGCTGTGCCAAACACACCAGTCGACTTCATTAATATCTTCGTGCGTCCACCGGGGGATTTGCTCTATTATCTCGCGGTAATCGGCATTACACAGGCGAGTTTCTTCATGGCGCTGGGTCCACGTTTGCGGCGGCGCGGTGACCGTGCTTCGCAGCGGTATACGCTGGCGACGCTTGGCATTGTGATCGTATGGGCGCTGTTGATGATAGGCGCATTGTTCGCGCTGCTGGCGGGTCAACCCGCGAACGCGATCTTGCCTCCGATGGAACGCGCCGCGCAAATGATCACGGTGCTGCTGCTGGCGTGGGCGTTCATCACTGCTGACGCACCAGTTGGCGGCTCACGAGCAAATGCTCTAGCGCTGGTGGCGTTGGTCGTGATCGTGCTGGGATATGTGATTACGGGGTTGAATTGGTCGGCTGAGTTTGAACGGGTGCAGTTCAACACCAGCGGATACGGTATCGTGTGGACGCTGGCGATTGGGGCGCTGGCGGCAGGCGGGATCACGGCGTGCATCCTAAATGTTCGAGCGGTGACAGACGCGCCGCTAAAAACGGTCTATTTCTTCGTGGTATTGGTGGGAGCAGCGACCACATTCGCGCAGACAGCACAAGGGGCGCTGGATGGCGATTACGCAGGCGCGATGCGACTGGCGTTTCTCGCTTCGCTGGTGATTCTGCCGACGCTGATCTATCGCTTGGTGGTGGGGCAATTAGAAAGTGAACTCGAAAATTATTCACAAACTGATCGCCTTGATCTTCCAACGTTGGCGAGAGCGCCGACAGAACGGATCATCCCGTCGATCAGCGCAACTTCAGCCGAGCGAGAATCAGCGCAGTTGATGCGCGCGCTTGGCTGGATTTTGGACAAAGCGACACCAGAAGCGATTCCTGACCGAGTAGTGGAATCGGCGCTGCAAACGCTCAAAGCCGATATCGGCGCGCTGCTGCTGCCGCAAGAATCGATTTATGTAGAGATTTCGACAGGCAAAGACCGCGTGATGCAGCGCCCAATTGCGGGCATTTCACTCAATCTAGAGGATCAACCAACACTGCAAAATGCAATTGAGCGTAAACAGCAGCGCCCGCTGTACATGGATCGCAATGTGGAAGAACTGCGCGATTTATACACGCGAATTGATATTGATGAAATTGGTCCAACGTATTTTCAGCCGATGACGAATGAAGGCGTGTTGATGGGCGTGCTGATGATTGGGCTGCCGTATGCCAAGCGCGAACTCGACACTACAGAACAAGAACTGTTGAAAGGAATCGCCATCATCGGGGCGAGTTTGCTGGCATTGAGCCGCGCGGCGGGTGAAAGCCGCGCACAAGCGGAAAAGCGGGTGATTCAACTGCTGCTTGATGAAGGCACGCCGGAAACGGTCAATGACGGCACGGTGATTGCCGCATGGCAGCGAACACGGGCGCAGTTGGAAGAAGCGCGCCAACAGATCGACACGCTGACACAGAACGTAAACGAACTGCGGATTCAACTGGATGATGAACGCAGCCGCGTAACGTCTAAGCTAACGGATACGCATGAAGGGCGGTCAGTCAGCCAAGAATTGCTGGCATTGAGCGAAGAACAAGAACTTTTGCGCGCAGAGCGTGACCGATTGGCGGCACGTTTGCGGGAAGCGGAAACGGCTATCGCCAGCATGAACGCGATGGAACAAGCGGAAGCGGCTCCGCAAGCCGCGCCGACTGCCGAAAGTGAAGGTGTATTCAACGCGCTGATTGAGGCGTTGAACCGTGAACGTGAGGCGTTGATGCGTCAACGGGAACGGCTGCAAGCGCAGCTCGCGGAGATGCGCGCATCGGGTCGATCTCCGATGCAGGAAACGGTCAAAGAGCTGATCGAGCGGATGAGCAAAGAGAAAGTCCGGCTCGAACTGGAACGTGACAGCTTAAGCAGTAAATTGAGCGATTTAGAGGCACAGTTGAAAGCCTTTGGGGTGGAAGATGGTGCGGCAGGGCTGACGCGGGTGATTGGGCAGTTGTATGAGCAGCGCACAACCTTGCTAGAGCGCAACGAGGCGCTCAAAAGCGAACGCGATGCTTTGTTGGCAGAGCGAGCGCAGTATGAAAAGGCTGCTGAACGCGAAGCCGAACGCGAAGCCCGGCTTGTGAAACTGCAAAACGAAATCAAGAACCTTGCGGCTGACCGCGAGGCAGCATTGAAACAGCGCGACAAACTGCGAAGCGATAATCAAGAATTGATGGAACGACAGGAAGAACTGCGCGCACAGTGTAATCGCCTGCTTTCGGAAGCGATGGGTTTTGAGAAGGAACTGAACGAATCGCAAGCAGAAGCGGCATCACTGCGGGGGCAGATGCGCCAACTGGCGGAGCAGATCAGCGGGTTGATGAGCGAACGCGATATGCAGTTAGCGGAACGGCGCGCGGCTGAAACAGAGCGTGATGGTCTGCTGGCGCGTGTAGAAGGTGACCGCGAACGACTGCAAGAACTCGGCACGGAAGGTGTGGGATCCCTAACGCGGATGATCGAGGGGCTGGCAGAACAGCGGCAAGACCTTGAACGTCAGTTGTATGAAGCGCGAGCGGCGCTGGCAAATGCCGAGGACAAGATTCAAATGCTGCAAGTGCGCGCGAATGCGAACACACAGTTGATGGCGGCATCGTATCAACCGGGAAGCCCGGAAGTGGTGTTAGGGATGCTGCAAGAACTTCGCACACCGCTCACGTCAATAGTGGGGTATGTCGAACTGCTGCTGAACGAATCGGCGGGAATTTTGGGCGAAATGCAGCGCAAATTCTTACAGCGGGTGGCGGCGAATATTTCGCGGCTGACGCTGATGATCGATGACTTGATCCGCCTGACATTTTTGGACGCGGGGCGGTTCGCAATTGGTCGGCACGCGGTGGATGTGATCGCAGTGATAGAGGACGCGGTGACGGCGGCGGCGAATCAACTGCGGGAGAAGGGGTTGCAGGTCAATTTGCAGTTGAAAGATGATCTGCCGCATGTGATTGGGGATCGGGACGCTATCGCGCAGATTATAGGTCAACTGCTGACGAATGCGTATTTGGCATCGCCGCCGAACACAGAGATTTCGATTTCGGCGAGTGAGTGGGATTCGCGGACGCACGCGGCGGCGCTGAATCCAAGTGTGCCGAAAGAGGGCATTCTTGTGACGATTGCGGATCGCGGCGGCGGAATCTCGTTAGAAGATCAAACGCGGGTATTCGCGCGCAAGTACAAAGCAGAAAATCCGCTGGTGCAGGGACTAGGGGATACTGGCGTGGGATTGGCGATTGCGAAAGCGCTGGTAGAAGCGCATGGCGGCGCGATTTGGGTGGATACGACGACTCATCCAAATGGATCGGGCAAGCCAGCAGGAAGCGAATTCGCGTTTGTGCTGCCGTTTGAAGCGACTCAATCACTTGCTCACACGAAAGCGCAGCCCAACCGAGTTGAGGGGTAAACGATGCGGCGCGACATCGGGAATGAAGTTATCGCAGCTATCGCCGTTGTCAGTGTGCTGGCATTCGCGCTCATTTTTGGGATAGTTCTTTCGCTTACGGGGGCTCCACAAGATGGAGTGGAGACGACAGAACCCGTTAATATGGAGGGTGCCGAAACGGTAGTGACGGACGACGCGCCGACGGAGACACGCACGCTGATCGTGATTTTGCCGTCACCTACACCATCTGCGACTGCCACCGTGACGGATACGCCCGCGCCAACCCGTGATTTCGAGAGCGAGATCAACGCGATTTCGACACAAGTCGCAGCGGCACTCACCGCGACGGTGGATGAGGACCCGACCAACAACAGCGAACCCACCGCGACGGAGACCGCCACTATACCCCAACGAACACGGGCGGCGACACAGATACTAACTTCTGCGCCGCAAGCAGCGGATACAGAGGTAAGAATCACCGACGTGGCAAGCGCGACGAATACGGTATTTGTTACAGCGACACCGACCAATACAAACACAGTAACGACACCTGCCCTCACAGAAATCGCACGCGCAACTCATTCGCAGGCTGCTAGGGCAGTTCCCGCGGCAACTTCGACGGCGGTTATGCCAGCGATGCTGATTGGCGGCGCGACGGCAACGCTGATCCCGGTGACACCCATGGGAAGCGCATGTTCCGCGCCGCGTGGGTGGATCACATTTGCCGTGCCGCAAAATATTACGCTGTATACCATCGCGCGCACGGTGGGGAGCAATGTGGGCGAACTCCGGTTGATCAACTGCTTGGGGGATTTCGATAATATCACGCCCGCTAGTTTGATCTACGTGCCGGTACGCCCGGTGGGGATGGCGACAGGAATCCCGGTTCAGCCAACCGCGCTGACGATTGATGAATCGGCGTGCGCGGTAGACAGCGTGACGATCACTGAGCCTGTCGCGTACAGCGAGATCACAGGGGTATTCATTGTGCGGGGGATGGCGACATTAGGTGATTTCCGATCATACCGGATCGAAGTGCGTCCGGCATTCAGCGAACGATACGATTTTTATCTTCAACGAAATGAGCCGGGAATTGTCGAAGGTGGGGAACTAGGAATCGTCAACAGTGATTTGTACGAAGATGGACTGCATTATCTGCGATTAGTAGTGCGAACTGGAAGCAGGCATCAATCGTGTGAGATTCCGGTGATTTTCCGCTGATTTGCCTATGAACTCCCATGTTTGTGAAATCAACAAGGGCGACTCGGCGGGTCGCCCCTACAGTGTATGCCATTGTTGCGCTACACTGAACGCCCGAATGAAATGGAACTTGAGATGCACCAGAAACGCGCGCAGTGTCGCGCAAGGTGTATTCGTGCTTGGGGAGTAAGTATGCCGGAACAACCATCGCCGCAAAAGGGTTCAGAAACACTGCTGCGGATCGTGTTTATTGCGTTGTGTGTGGGCATCATGATCGTTGGCGCACAGACGGCGCTGGCGCTGATCACACCATTGAATGAAGCGGCGGACTATACCAGCCGCCGCGACGGGTATATTTTGACGGCAACGGCGCTGACCTTGGTTACACCGACTGAAACTGCTGTACCTGTTGAAGCAGCAACCATCGAAGTGACGGAAGTGGGCGCGGGAATCAAGGATTTTCCCGAACGTCTGCGCCAATTTGCGACAAATACGCCTGCCGCACCTGTCGAAACGCCGACTCCAACGGCAACGGACACGCCCGCGCTCACGAATACGCCGCGTCCCCTGCCGACACTAATGCCGTATGGGAACGCGCCGGAAGGCGCGTCCGCGCCAACTGCGATTCCGCCGCCTGTGCAGCAGATTGACCGTCGCGGGTTCGATTTGGTGAACATTCTCTTGTTGGGCAACGATGGAGAAATCACGAATGATGGGTCACTACGAACGGACACAATGATCGTGGTGTCGATCAATCGAAATACGGGAACAGTAGCGATGATCAGTTTCCCCCGTGACCTGTATGTGTACATTCCCGGTTGGACTATGCAGCGGTTAAATATTGCATATATTCACGGCGAATCGATTGGCTGGACGGACGGCGGGTTTGGCTTGATGCGCCAAACGCTGTTCTACAATTTCGGGATCAATGTGCATTATTACGCGATGGTTGATCTGGATGGATTCAAGGCGCTGGTGGATGCGGTTGGCGGGATCAACTTAGCGGTGGACTGCGCGATCCAAGACTTGCCATTGGTGGGCGCGGAAGTGCCGCGCGCGGCAGTGCGAGTGACCGAAGATGGCGAATACGCGCTGCCTGTGGGCTATTACGCAATGAACGGGGCAGAGGCGCTGTGGTATGCACGGTCACGGAGCAGCAGTTCGGATTTTGATCGGGGTCGCCGCCAGCAGCAGGTATTGCGCGCCGTGTGGCGACAGGCGCGCGATGCGGGTTTGCTGAACACCGTGCCGCAGTTGTGGAACGAAGCAAGCCAATATATCGAAACCAACATGACGTTCGAGGACATTCTAGGACTCGTGCCGATTGCTGCTAATCTCGACAGCACTGAGATTGAGAATTTCGTGTTTGTGCGCGGGTATCACACGATACCATGGCAGCCCCCGGATGGGATCAACGTGCAGCTACCCGTACCGGAAACAGTGCGCGAGTTAATGACGGATTTCTACAGTCCCGCGACAGAAAGCCAGATCACGATGGAAGCGGCAAGTGTGCGCGTGTGGAACGGATCGACCATTCCCAATCTCGATTTGGTGGCGGCAGAGCGTTTGGCGTGGGAACGGTTGAATGCTTTTTCGGCGGGGAGTGCGGATTCGACGGACTATTCTGACACGATCATTATCGACTACACGGGGCGGAGCAAAGGGAGCGCACTGCGGGAACTGGTAAACACGCTCAACGTGCGACCAGAGAATATCCGTGCTGAACCGAGCGCCGAACGCGAAGTCGATTTTGATGTGATTTTGGGTGCGAATTATAACTCGTGTGTGGAAGAAGGGCTGCTGCCTGTTGAGATTCCCCCTGCGGCGGGTTCATAGGCGAAGCCGGAAGGTGATGGACGCGCGCAAGCGAATCGCATACGTACTACAGGCAACAGGGTTTGTTGAGGCAGGTGGGGCACCCAGACGAAAGGAAGTTTCGTTGGTCGCCCCTTTATGACAACGATTTTGTCAGCTATTCGAGTGTGGCAAGCTGGCGCTTACCAGCGGTGATGCACCTGTGGCGCGATGTATTCTTTGTAGATGCGTTCGATGGCTTCCATGTGCGCGGGTTTGAGCGAGAGATCGCTGGCGCGCACGTTATCATCCACTTGTGAAGGACGCTTCGCTCCGGGAATGGCGCACGTCACCGCTTTGAACATCAAAATCCACGCCAGCGCGAACTGCGCCATCGTCATGCCTTCGGGGACAAGTTTTCGGATTTCTTCGACTGCCGCTAAACCTGTGTCGTAATCTACGCCGGAAAATGTTTCGCCTACATCGAATGCTTCGCCGTGACGGTTGTATGTGCGATGATCGTTTTGTGAAAATTGGGTGCTGTGCGACAGTTTTCCAGTCAGCAAACCGCTGGCGAGAGGGACGCGGGCGATGATCGCCACCTTGCGCGCCTGCGCTTGAGGGAAGAATAGTTCGGCGGGGCGTTGGCGAAACATGTTAAAAATGATTTGCACGCTTTGCACATTGGGGTATTCGATGGCTTTGAGCGCTTCCTCAACTTTTTCGACGCTTACGCCGTAATGTTTGATTTTCCCCGCGCGCATCAAGTCATCAAGGGCGGCAAATACTTCGGGGCGATAGTAGACTTCAGTGGGCGGGCAGTGAAGCTGCACTAAATCAAGCGCATCGACTTCGAGATTCTTAAGGCTGCGTTCGACCCACGCAGTGAGATTCTCTTTGGTGTACCCTTCGACAACCTGTTTGGGTAAACGCCGTCCTGCTTTGGTGATGACGTAAAATGGATCGCTGCGTTGTTTGCGAACGCGGGCGATCAACTGCTCGCTGTGACCGTCGCCATAGACATCGGCGGTATCGATGAGATTTACGCCTTGATCGAGCGCGCGATGGATGGCGGCGATGGATTCGCTGTCATCGGTTGCCCCCCAATCCGCGCCAACAGCCCACGCGCCAAAGCTAATATCTGAGACTTTCCAACCTGTACGTCCGAATTCACGGTAATGCATCAACGGCACTCCTACAACAAACAAGAAATGCTGTTTACTATAGCGCCGCGCGTGGGTTGATCCAATGGATGAGACAGAATATGGGTTTGGAACCGGGGAAACAAGTTTCGCAAACCCTTACAAGAGATAGTAATTTAGGCTTGATTCCCTGTTAGGGAAAAGAAAATTGTGGCGCGGCTGTCTGTGCAAATTCGCTGGCACTCACGGATATGATCCGATATGCGCTCCACGAGGTGTTACCCTACGGACAGCCGCTCCACAATTCTACTGGGTGCTGAAAGTATATCATTCTGCGTGCGACAGCAAGACTCGCGACGGGTGAAAGATTTGTTAGTCTTTCGCCGTCGGGTCAAAAGCATCGCGCAGTCCATCACCGATGGTGTACAGGCAGAGTACGGTGATGAAGATCATCAAACCGGGCATGACGACGAGGTGCGGACCCAGCGCGAAGAAGGTCTGTGCGCCTGTGAGCATGTTTCCCCAGCTTGGCGTTGGCGGCTTGATACCCAAGCCCAAATAGCTCAAACCGGCTTCGGCAAGGATTAGACCGCCGATGTCTATGGCAAGTGTAATCACGATGACCGAGAACAGGTTGGGCAGAATATGAACGAACATGATCCGCAAGGGCGACGCGCCGATAGCGCGGGCGCTGATGACGTATTCACGTTCACGCAGCGAAAGGGTTTCGCCACGCACAAGGCGGGTCGTGCCCGTCCAGCCGAGAAAACCAAGCACAAGGATCAAGGTTTCGGCGGAAGGTTGTAACACTGCTGCGACGATGAGCAGTAAGAACAACTGAGGAATAGAGGTTAGGGTAGCGATAACCCAGTTCACGAAATCATCGACCAGACCGCCATAGAAACCTGTGACAATGCCCAATGAGACACCGATCACCAGCGAGAGGATGGCAGCGAGGAAGCCGACTTTCAACGAGACTTGCCCTGCGTAGAGTAAACGCGCGAGGTGATCGCGTCCGAGATCGTCTGTACCCAGCAGATGATACGAAATGGTGCCATCGGCGGCTGTTTCTTGCGAGCCAAAAGGTAAGAACGTCCGACTCGCATCAGTGGTGCGATAGCTGACATTGAGCGTGCTTTCCACCAATCCTGCTGAAAAAGAGATGACAGTCATCAGAATGATGACGACAATCGCGATCAGGGTCAGGTAGTCCTTACGCAAGCGACGCAGCGCAAGTTTGGTAAGAGATTGACCAACGTCCTTATTGCGCTGCTTGACATTGAGTTTGGCAACTGATGTTTGCGAAGCCATGACTGTTTCCTCTTAGTCGAAGCGAATACGCGGATCGATGATCGCGTAGAAAATATCGGACAAGATGTAACCGAGCATGGTAGCGACTGCGCCAATGATGACCACTGCCATAACGACATTATAGTCTTGCGAGGTCACAGCTTCTACACCGAAACGCCCCAGACCGGGCCATGAGAAGATGGTTTCCGTGATCGCCGCGCCGCTCAAGAGACCGGTGATGGCAGGCCCCAAGAAGGTCGCCAGCGGAATGAGGGCATTACGGGCACCATGGCGGAACCACACGGTACGTCCGGGCAGCCCCTTCGACTGGGCAGTACGCATGTAGTCTTGGCTTTTTACGTCGAGCATTGAAGCGCGCATATAACGGCTGTAGACCGCGATTGCACCTGTCGAAAGCACGAAGGTGGGCAGGATGAGGAATTCTAGGCGTTGATATATGGGTATGTCGCCCAAGCCGATGCCTATCGGGAATCGTCCTCCCATGGGCAGCCAGCCTAATGCGGAACCAAACACCAATATCAAAATTAAGCCGAGCCAGAAAATGGGGATAGCATTAAAAATGACGGCGAGAATGCGGGTAATGTTATCAAAGAAACTGCCTTTGAAAACTGCCGCCAAAATACCAACGGGCACGCCGATAACCAAGCCAGTGAGCAAGGCAGTTGCGCCAAGTTCAAGGGTTGCGGCGACACGTTCGCCAATCATGCTAGAGACTTCACGCCGATAGAAGAACGAGCGTCCGAAGTCGCCACGAATAATGCCTTTGCGCGTTCCGGGTGGATAGATTGCATCGCCTTCATCATCGAAATCGCCGTCAGCATTGGCATCGAGCCCAAGATCGACCAATACGGCGTGGTCTGACACGCCATCGCCATCGGCATCCCAGCGCATCCAGTCATCGCCCATAAGCCAGCGAAGATACTGCACAGGGAAGGGATCGTTAACCCCTAACTGGGCGGCGACGCGCGCACGCTGCTGCGGAGTGACACGTGGGTCGAACGTCAGTGATGCGACGGGACCGCCGGGAGCGCCCAGCATGAGGATATACGAAAAGAGTGTGATGCCAAAAAAAGTAGGTATCGCCTGAACAAGTCGGCGAATTGTGTATTTGATCATGTCAACCAGCTTTGCAGACTAGGGGAAATGCGGCTGTTCTATTCCGCCCTTTCGTAGTAGGGAATACGCTGAAAGGGCGGAAGGTTCTCTCAAGTGAAGGTTGGTTTAGCGCCAACCTTCACCCGAAAATAGCACGCAGTGCCTTACGGCGTCGAAACAGTCCATGTGTCGACGTTCCAGAACAGGACCGACGGATACGGATCGAAGCCGTTCACGTTCGCGCCCGCCGCATACATGCCGTTGATGGCAAACAGCGGAATATAGGGCAGGTCTTGCTGGAAGATCGCCTGCATTTCCTGATAGAGCGGGGCACGTTCCGCGGGATCGCAACCGGGCAGCGATTTCGCCTGATCGTTCAGCGCCATGAAATCAGGATTGTTGTAGCTGGTGTTGTTGCTGCCACCGCCGACGACATCGCTGGCGGGCGAGAACAACTGGGTCGCATCCGGGTCATCAGGGTAGCCATTGCGCCAACCGAGAATGAAGGCATCGAAGGTTTGGCTGTCCATGATGTCGAGCAGGGTGTTGAAGTCGATGGTTTGGAAGTCGACCTGAACACCGATTTGCGCGAGCTGGTCTTGGATCAGCGTGCCGATGGCTTCGCGGCGGGTGTTACCCTGATTGGTGTAGAGCGTGAACTGAAGCGGGGTGCCATCTTCAGCGGTGGTGCTGCCCGACGCAACGCGCGGGGTGCTGGGATCATTGTCGTCGTCGATCCAACCGGCTTCTTCGAGGAGCGCGGCGGCGGCATCGGGATCGTAAGCGATGGGCGGGAGTTCGCTGGCATACGCCCACGAGGCGGGGATGATGAACGAGGTCATGCGTTCGCCTTCACCGAAGACAGCGGCATCGATGATCGAGTCCACGTCGATGGCAAGAGCGAGAGCTTGACGAACGCGGACATCACCGAAGATGGGGTGTTGACCCTGATCGATGGGGTTGCCGTTTTCGTCGAGACCGTTCTGCGGGTTGTTGGGGTCAGCAAGGTTCAGACCGAGATAGTCCCACGAGTTACCGGGATAGCTGTAGACCTGCGCGGTGCCAGCATCGGCGGCGGCGCGGAATTCAGCGCGGCGTGCGACAGCGGGACCGTCGATCACGTTCGATTCACCGGCGAAGAAGCGTTCCACGAGGACGTTGGCATCCGGCGTGTTGACATAGATGTAGCCATCAGGGGCAACTCTACCGCCAGTGGCATCAGGATACTGTTCGTTACGCGCGAGCGCAACCTGTTCACCGGGACGGAATTCGCTGAAGGTGAAGACACCACCCGACACGGTCGGGTTGAGGTTGAATTCGGCATCGTTAAGAGCAGCCACATCTTCCGGCAGCACGTGCGATGGCGCGGGATAGAGTACGCCAGCATTGCTGAGGGCGGTGCATTCCGCAGTCGCAAATGTGACGACGACGGTGTAGTCATCCGGCGCTTCCACGCTGAGGATGCCAGTCGCGCCCGTTGGGTCGATGACGAAGCTGAGCGGCGTATCCACGATACCTTCCGCACCCGCCTGAATCGCGCGCCACGTATAGAGAACGTCCGCCGAAGTCACGGGGGTACCATCGCTCCACACATAATCCTGACGCAGATTGAAGGTGTAAACGGTGCCGTCTTCCGAGATGGTCCAGTCTTGAACCAGCGCGCCGCCGGCAAGAGGCGGATTGCTGGGTACAATGACCGCCTGCGACGGGTCCGTCGCAAGGAAGCCCGGATAGAGGAAGCCAGTGATACGACGGCTGGCGGTGTCGGACGCGGTGATGGGGTTGAAGGTCGCGGGGTCGCCACCGAGGTTTCCCTCGATGATGATGCCACCCTCTTGCGCCACCGCGGGAGCAACCATCAGTGCGGCAATAAGCACGATGATCGCTCCGACCATGATGGTCTTGAGGTTCTTCATGTACAGCTCCTTTTAAACAGTTCTACTTATACTTACCGATGTGGGTAACACCACGCGGCGGGTATGTTTTACCCACCTTTTCATCTGCTGTAAATACACAATTTACAAATTCATGGTTCAAATGTTGAGGAACTTTTCACAGAATTTGCTTGATTTCTCATTGGGTGCTTCGCAATATTGGAAAAAAAGAAAAATAAAAAGAGGCAGCCATGTAAATGACCGCCTCTTATAGTAGTCGGGGTAACGGGACTTGAACCCATGACCTCTTGCACCCCATGCAAGCGCGCTACCAAGCTGCGCCATACCCCGATGAATAGATGTGGATGGAGTATAAAACATCGGGCGGGGCGGCGCAAGGGCGTTATTTGACCCCTCATGCTCGCGCGTCTATACTATAAATCCATCGGTAAAGCACCCCAATCACGAACAGAATTGACAAATGGACACCATCAAGCTGACGGCGCTCGCGTCGTGCGCGGGTTGAGCGGCAAAACTAAGTCCGAAGGACTTGGCGCAAGTTTTGCAGCCGCTTAAGGGTATTTTTTCACAACTGAATACGCCCGCGCTGTTGGTGGGATTGGATCAACCGGATGACGCTGCTGTGTATCAGTTGAATGATACACAAGCGGTGGTTTCGACAGTAGATTTCTTCCCACCTGTTGTCGATGATGCATATGACTTTGGCGCAATCGCAGCGGCGAACGCGATGAGCGACATCTATGCGATGGGCGGCTTTCCTTTATTTGCTATCAACCTTGTGGCATATCCCGACGGGTTGGGGCTAGACATGCTGACGGAGATTTTGCGCGGCGGTGCGGAGAAAGTCCGCGAAGCTGGCGCGGTGATTGCAGGGGGGCACACTGTCACAGACAAAGAGCCGAAATATGGCTTGGCGGTCACAGGGATGGTGAATCCTAAGCGAATTTTGACAAAGGGCGGCGCGCGTGCCGGTGATGCGCTGATTCTTACGAAAGCATTGGGTACAGGGACAATCACGACTGCGCTAAAGCGCGGTGTGGCAGATGCGGCGCATGTAAAAGCGGCGGTGGAGTCGATGGCACGGTTGAACAAAACAGCCGCGGAAATCGCGCTGCGCTATGATATTCACGCGGCAACCGACATTACGGGCTTTGGCTTGATTGGTCACGCACATGAAGTAGCGCATCAAAGCGGGATGGATATACACTTCGATTATGGGGCGATTCGATGGCTATCTGGTGCGCTCGACTACGCCAAGCAGGGAATATTTCCGGGTGGCGAAGGGCGTAATCGTGATTATTATGAAACATGGACGCACTTCGCGGGTGCGTTTGAAGTTTATGAACAGGATTTGCTGTATGATCCGCAAACATCGGGCGGGCTGCTGATGGCGGCTGCGCCAGATGACGCAGAATCGTTACTGAACGCGCTGCTGAAGGCAGGTGAAACGGCTGCAATTATCGGCAGCGTGAAGCCGGGTATTCAGCCGGAGGGCGGCGGCATTCGAGTCACGAAATAGCCAGATTGGCAGCCTAGCAGATGTGGAGCGATTTTAATGCCCACTCAATTCCAACGCGCGTATGGGTTGACGTTCAACTTTTTCGCTTTTCGGAAACCGAACAGCGAGTCGGTCATTATTGGCGGCGATGGAGAGAACAGCGCGAGGTGGACTCGCGTGCTGACGGGGCGAGCGGCGAAAATCCTCTGGTATCAGCTAGGGTTAACGTTGTTTCCCGCGCGGTTTGAAACGATTTCGCCCAAATTTCATACCGTCCCGTATCGCAGCTCGTCACAGCCCAGCATAACGAGTGAACTTCAGCTTGAAAAACTACCGTCAGGGTTTATCGAGATTACGGGGAGCAACGGCGAACTGCATTGGTGCGCGCAGTTCGACGTGACACACGGCGAGCGATTGTGGGATGAACTAGACATTATTCTTGGTGAAGATGCTGAACAAGCGAATGATGACAATATCGACACGGTTATCAGTTTGGATTGAATGTTTCTTATGAATTCTTTGCCAACGCCAAATGAATCAATCCCTCATTCGTTTTCATCTGCATCACACTCGTACCCTTCAGCAATACCGAAACCATCGAATGCCGGAAATGCCATCGCGGCGATAGTCAGCACGAAGATGGCGTTCGCCAACGTTCGCAGCGGACCGGGTACACGCTATCGTCCATCTGCCGATCTACGCCATCTCACGTTAGTTGCGTACTATCCCGACACACGCACTGAGGATGGTTGGGTGTGGATCGAACAATATGCGATTGCGGGGTGGGTGTTATCGTCTGTGGTGACCTTTGAAGAAATTCCCGCAGCGGCAATTGAGCAGGCAACAGTGTTCGATCAGCAAACGGCTGTTTGGATTGAATACGCGGATGCGCTCGTCTATGAAAGTGTTGAAGATGCCGCAAACGCGCTTCGACGCGATGCGCCAACCGTGACACAGGTATTTTTGAAGGTGTGCGATTGGTCACCAACAGCGGGGGCGCAGTGGGCGGGATATTGGGATACGCATCGAGCGCTGGCGATTGATTCACCAACGCACATTGATAGATGGGCGGCGGCGCTGGAACAGGCCAATATTTCGCTGTACGTGTGGGCGGACGTTCATGGCATCGATCTTGAAGCAGAAGGGGCATTAATCGCAGAGGCGGTATCGCGTCCCGGCGTGAATGGAGTGATTCTGCGTCTGCTGCCAGAACATTGGCGAAAAATCGATATACAAACTGGGGTCACTTCGATTACACCGTTCATGCGGCAGATTCACCGCCGTGTGGGGGATTCATTTCCAATTGGGCTGGCAGTCGATTCGCGGGTGGTAGGGCGCGATGTGATCTTCGCTGATGAATGGATGCCGCATATCACCAGCCTGCATCCGATTGTCGATTGGCGGGCGCGGCGGCTTTCACCGGAAGCGGCGGTAGCGGAAATGATGGAGACATGGGGGGCGTTTGGCAAACCAATTTATCCGGTTATTCCCGGTGATGCGGATGCGCTGCAACTGCATCAAGTGAACGCGCTGGCGGTGCATCGTCACCGCGCACGTGGGTTAAGTTGGTGGAGGTTGGGGACGATCAGCCCGGTAGGGTGGTCGATAATCGCACTGCAAACGCCGACGGGAATGCCGCCGCCGCAAGTAGACTCCACTGCGAATGCTGCTTATGGCGAAGAAATTATCGTCAAGCCGAATGATGTGGGATTCAATGTGTATCGTTTTGGCGATCCAAAACCAGATGAATACGGTATTCCCGCGCCGTCGCCGCTGCGAACTATTCATGGTGCGTGGGGATGGAGCGCGTTCGTCAAAAAAGGCGAGATCAACACCAGCCGTGTGATGGTGCGCTGGTCGCCGGCGCTTTCGGTTGCGGGGTTGTATGAGATTTCAGCATTTATTCCCGCACGGCACGCGCGTACCCAAAAAGCACGCTACCGGATTGCGCTTGGAAATGGCAAATCGACTGTTGTGGTGGTAAATCAAGCGGCGGCGAAAAATCAATGGGTGACGCTTGGCATCTTTGAATTGGACAGTTCAGCGATACACGCGGGAGCGGTATATCTGCATGACCTAACAGGGGAAGCAGATAATATGCTGGCGTTCGACGCTGTGCGCTGGCGGCGGGTGATCACGGACGGATCGCCGCTGTATGTGGCGGACGGTTATGACGCGCCTGTGGGTACCGTGGAAGAACGACAAAGCGAAAAAGTATGGGCGGGTGAATGGATGGATTCGAGTCCGTTCGGGAAGCTGTATTTTGTTGGCACACCGAATGAAGCGTATCACACAGGCGCGGATTTGAATTTGCCCAGAAATGCTGATGCCCATACGCCTGTCTATGCCGCTGCGAGCGGCATGGTCACGTTTGCGGCGCGGCTGCCCGTGTGGGGTAACGTGATCATAATCAAGCATGACCCACTGCGCGAAGATGGATTGGTATTGTACGGGCGCTATGCTCATGTAGAGGATATTCAAGTGCGGGTGGGGCAGCGCGTGACGCGCGGGCAGCAGATCGCGCGGATTGGCGATGCCTACGGACGTTGGGCGTATCTACTGCATTTTGACTTGAGTCCGACGACGATTTTGGAACAAAATCCGGCGCATTGGGCGGGGCATGACAAAGAGCAGGTGTTCAAGCATTATCTTGATCCGCGTGAGTTCATCGAGAAGCATCGCCCGCCGCGTTAGTGAACCTCAGCCCGCCCCCCTCCTTACCAGATGAGAATCAGATGCGCTGGACGGAATTTATTCCGTTGTGCATTCCAATGAGACAGGTTCGGGGGGTGCGCCTTCTTGGACTAGTTTGCTGTAGAGGTCAATTTTGTAGCAGATTAATCCGAGATGCTCATTGAGTGCTTGCATATGCATTTCGACTTCGCGTTGAAGCCGCTTGAGCATATCCACTCGTTCAGGCAGTGTGACATCCCCTTGACGTTGTAACTCCGCGTAGGTCTGCATGTCTTGAATCGACATGCCCGTTGCACGCAGTTTCATCAAAAACTGTATCCAGCCAATATCTTCTTGTGTATAGCGACGGTGCGTATTCTCCTCACGGTTGATGGGGTGGATCAGTCCGATACGTTCGTAGTAGCGGAGCGTATGGGCGCTTAAGCCTGTGATTTCGGCTACCTGCTTGATGGTGAGCAGTTGGTCATGTGTAGTTGTTGTCATAGTATTCCCTATGCGATTTCCGTTTTGAAAAAAAGATGATTTTCACCTCTTGACTTAGAGTGCGCTCTAACTTGTAGAGTGCAAAGTGTAGGCACACAAGCAAGAGGAGTCAAGGGATGGAAAAGCGACGGTTAGGGCGTTCAAATCTTGAAGTTTCGCCGCTGGGGATGGGCTGCTGGGCAATCGGCGGCGTGTGGAAGTTTCTTGATATTCAAGCAGGGTGGGGCGAAGTCGATGATAACGAGTCAATTCGCGCGATACATCGGGCGTTTGATCTGGGAATCAATTTTTTCGACACAGCGGCGACGTATGGTACGGGGCACAGCGAAACGATTGTGGGACGCGCGCTGGCGGATCGACGTGATAAAGTGGTGATTGCGACCAAGTTTGGGTTCGATGTGAATGTGGACGGCAAGCATGTTACGCGGTATGACACTCAGCAGATGGTGATTGACCGTTTGCGCGGGGATACCGAAGCGAGCTTGAAGCGGTTGAACATGGATCGGATCGATTTGTATCAACTGCATGTGTGGGACTATCCGCTGGACTATGCCCCCGCGCTGCGCGACGCGCTAGAAGATTTGGTGCGCGAAGGCAAGATACGGTATTACGGTTGGAGCACGGATTCTGTCGAAGGGGCGCGGATTTTCGCGGAAGGCGAACACTGTGTCGCGGTGCAGCATGATTTGAACGTAGTGCGGGATGCGCCGGAGATGCTGGCGCTCTGCGAACAGAAGAATTTGGCGAGTGTGAATCGCACACCGTTGGCGCGTGGGGCGCTGACCGGAAAATATACCAAAGATACGGTTTTCGCGGCGAATGATGTGCGGACTGATCCTTGGGCGGTGGAGAACATTCTCAAGCCAGCATTTGAGCAGTTGGAATCGCTGCGCGATGTGCTAACGAGCGGCGGGCGCACGCTTTCACAGGGGGCGTTGGCGTGGATTTGGGCACGCAGCCCGGTCACGATCCCGATTCCGGGAATGCGTAACGAAGCGCAGGTGAATGATAACGCGGGCGCGATGCAGTTTGGGGCGCTGTCGGCGGAGGAGATGCGGCAGATCGATGAAATTCTGGGACGGGTGAAGGCATAGGGGTCAGTTTTTGTGAGTTGTGAATAGGAGATAGCTATGCAGATTGGATTACAAATCCCGTCCTTCAAGTATCCCGGCGGCACGGCTGCAATACGACCAAAACTGAAAGAAATCGTCACCACCGCGGAAGATGCAGGTTTTTACAGCCTGTGGGTCATGGATCATTACTATCAGATCAAGGGGTTGTTCGGAGAAGCCTATACTGACCCGATGCTTGAGAGCTATACCACGCTCGGCTATTTCGCCGGACTCACCGAAAAAGCTTATCTCGGTGCGCTGGTCACGGGGGTCATTTATCGCCATCCATCGGTGCTGCTGAAGATGGTCAATACCCTCGATATTCTCTCTGGCGGACGAGCTTATTTTGGGATTGGGGCGGCATGGTATGAAGACGAAGCCAAAGGACATGGTATTCCTTACCCGTCAACTTCAGAACGCTTTGAGCAGCTAGAGGACGCACTTCAACTGGCGAAAGCGCACTGGAATAACGATGAGACAGCCTTTGAAGGCAAGCATTTTTCAATTCCGGCAATCACCAATAATCCCCGCCCACTTTCCAATCCGCATCCGCGCATCCTGATTGGCGGTACTGGTCCCAAAAAGACTCTCCGAATGGTTGCTCAATATGCGGATGCCTGCAATATTGGTGATTGGGTTGGCACAGAAAACATGCAACAAGCGCTCGATACGCTCAAAGAACAGTGTGACTCTTTGGGACGCGATTACGATAGCATTGAGAAAACTTCTCTAGGCACAGTGAATCTTTCGGGGGAAGATAGCGTAGAGAGCGTGATCAATCGGCTCAAAGAACTTTCTGTGATGGGTTTTACCCACGCTATCTTCAATATGCCGGATGTTTACACCATCACGCCGCTTGAAATCTTCGCAAAGGAAATTATCCCGGCGGCGGCTGAATTCTAAGCCAGCAACTGTTTGTCGGCGGACGCGCAGAAGCACATCCCTACAACGTGTCACAATTCGGCTGAGAATCAAAACGGAGATCATGAAGCAAGTTGATCTCCGTTTTTGTTTGTGTGGTGACGGAGTGGATTAGAACAAGCCCCAATCGTCCGCCGCGCCTTCTTCCATCATGGATGGATCCCACATTTCCAGACCCATTTCGATGGTGGTCGGTACTTTGAGGTATTCCTGCGCGGTGCGACGCGACTGCTCAAGAAGCTGCGGCGCATAGGGGCAGAACGGCGTGGTCATAATCATGACGATGTGGGCGCGATCATCTTCGATTTCGACTTTGCGAAGCAGCCCTAATTCGATCACGTTCATGCCAATTTCGGGATCGATGACTTGGCGGAGGGCCTCGCGGAGTCCTTCTTCTTTGCTTTGGATAGTTGGCGTATCGGACATAGTGGTGGTGTCCTCATTAAAATTGTTCGCTCAAATAGGCTTGAATCGTATCATAGGGAGAGGGCGTTCGTCAATTTTTCTGATGGAGATAAGCAAAAACCGTGTGCTGACATAGTGAAGAAGTTGATGAGTAGGAAAGAGAATTATGCTTATTCGCGTCATAAAAATGTTGACTTTAGCTGTCGGCATGATATACTACGGCAAGTTTGACGTATGGTTATCAGAAAAACTTAACAGGCATTAAATCTCAGTTGGGGAGGATGTCGCCGGAATGGGCGCTTCACTTGAAATTCGCAATCTGCATGTCTCTGTAGAAGACAAACCGATCCTGCGGGGTGTCAACCTTACTATCAAGCAGGGTGAGGTTCACGCGCTGATGGGTCCGAATGGTTCGGGCAAAAGCACGCTTTCAAACGTAATTTTGGGCAACCCCGCCTATGAAGTGACCGATGGGGAAATTCTGCTCGATGGCGAGAATATTCTCGAAATGGAAACGGATGAACGCAGCCGCGCGGGCTTGTTCCTCGCGTTCCAATATCCCGTGGGTATTCCCGGCGTGACGCTGGCGAACTTTTTACGTTTGGCGATCAATTCGCGGATGAAGGCGGCTGATCCCGACAGCAAGGGAATTTCGGTCAGCGATTTCCGCAAGCTGATGAAAGAAAAGATGGACATGCTCCAGATGGATCACAGCTTTGCGGGGCGGTATTTGAATGAAGGTTTCAGTGGCGGCGAAAAGAAACGCGCGGAAATTTTGCAAATGGCGGTGTTGAAGCCGAGCATCGCAATCCTTGACGAAACCGACAGCGGATTGGACATTGATGCGCTGCGTATTGTGAGCGAAGGCGTGAATAAACTGCGCGGTCCTGAATTGGGCGTGCTGGTGATCACGCATTATCAGCGGATTCTCAACTACATCAAGCCCGAATATGTGCATGTGATGTTCCAAGGACAGATTGTGGAAAGCGGTGGTCCTGAATTGGCGCTGCATCTCGAAGAACGCGGCTACGATTGGGTGCGCGAGAAGTTTGCTGTCGCAGAATAGCACTGCGGGCAGAGGAATAAGTACAAAGTTGCCCTTATCCCCGCCCACTCTCCGTTAACGGAGAGTGGAGAAAACCCGCCAACAATAAACACGTTGGCGCACGGGGAGATTATAACGGGTGGAATAAGTTTCATGTGCCACAAATGCGCGTTCCAGTGATGATGGTTGGTATCCAACAGAGCATAGTCAGCGAAGGGAAATTCCCTCATGGTTGATTCGATAATTCCAAGCGAGAAGCAGCTTACCGATGAAGAAGCGCGCCTGAAAGATGTGCGCGGTTCTTATGAAGAACGCTATGGCTTTCATGATCCTGAAAAATATGCCTTCAAGAGCCAGAAGGGTTTGAACGCTGACATTGTGCGCCAGATAAGCGCGATGAAAGGCGAACCGGACTGGATGCTGGAATTTCGCTTGAAGGCATATGAATTGTTCGTCAACATGCCGATGCCGCAATGGGGCGCAGACCTGAGCGGAATCGACTTTGACGACATTTACTACTACGTGCGCGCTGCCGACCAGCAGGGGCGCAGTTGGGACGATGTACCGGAAGACATCAAGAAAACGTTTGATCGTCTGGGCATTCCCGAAGCGGAACAAAAGTATCTGCAAGGCGTGACGGCGCAGTACGAGTCCGAAGTGGTATATCACAGCATTCGCAAAGACCTTGAGAGCAAGGGGGTGCTGTTCACCGACATGGACAGCGGCTTGCGTGAACATCCCGAAATTGTGCGCGAATATTTCGGCACGATCATCCCATCGAGCGACAATAAGTTCGCAGCGCTGAACAGCGCAGTGTGGTCGGGTGGGTCATTCGTGTATGTGCCGAAGGGCGTACATGTCGAGATGCCGCTGCAAGCGTATTTCCGCATCAACACAAAGAACATGGGGCAGTTTGAACGCACTCTGATCATCGTGGAAGAAGGCGCGAGCGTTCATTATGTTGAAGGATGCACCGCGCCGAGCTACAGTGAGGACAGCTTGCACAGCGCGGTTGTCGAAATCATTGTCAAAGACGGTGGGCGCTGCCGCTACACGACGATTCAGAACTGGTCGAACAATGTATATAACCTTGTGACCAAGCGCGCGATTGCTTACAAGAAAGCCGCGATGGAATGGGTCGATGGCAATCTTGGCAGCAAAGTGACGATGAAGTATCCAGCGGTGATTTTAGCGGGTGAAGGCGCACACGGCGAAGTGCTGTCGATTGCGTTCGCGGGCGCGGGACAGCATCAAGACGCGGGCGCGAAGATCACACACCTCGCCCCGAACACGACGAGCCAGATCATCAGCAAGTCGATTAGCAAAGATGGCGGACGCGCCAGCTATCGCGGTCTGCTCAAAATTGTCGAAGGCGCGGATAACGTCAAGAGCAATGTGGTGTGCGATGCGCTCCTGCTTGATGATCGCAGCCGTTCGGACACGTATCCGACGATTGAAGTCGATGCCAAAAGAGTTACGATGGGTCACGAAGCGAGTGTGAGCCGCGTCGGTGAAGACCAGCTTTTCTACGCGATGTCACGCGGGATGAGCGAAGATGAAGCCAACGCGATGATCGTGAACGGGTTCATCGAGCCGCTGGTGAAAGAACTCCCAATGGAATATGCGCTGGAATTGAACCGGTTGATTCAGATTCAGCTTGAAGGGTCGATTGGGTAACCTCTCCCCCAGCCCCTCCCCGAATTCGGGGAGGGGAGTCAGAGTCGCCGTGATGAAATGATAGTACGGGGTGGGTGCGTTCGTATATGAGGATGTTACGGGTTGTGGTGTGAGGGTATGCGGTAAAACCGCGGCGTGGATAAGCATCGCTTGAAGGATCAAAGGGTCATGCCGCCATTGCGTTATGCGGCTGCGCGGGCAATTTGCCAACCGCTTCCGCCGATACTCGCGCAGCGGATACGAGAAATCGTGTATCCGCGTAAACAAGGTGAACGTGATAATTGGCGATTCACCGTACCTGCTCAAACTGGATCGCTTTACACGGGAACGACGGGCGAAAGGTGCGGGCATCGTTTCGGGATACACGGCTATTATGATTGGCGACTGTGGGCGATTGCTCAAGTGGTGTGTAAACCGGGCGATACGATTGTCGAAATTGGCGGGAACGTTGGAACGGAAACGATTGGTTTTTCGGATATTGTCGGCGCGAACGGGCATGTGTTCACGTTTGAGCCATTCCCTGATAATGTGGAACGATTGAAAGCGGGCATTTCCAAAGCACGATTTAGCCAGAATGTCAGCGTGATGCCCTATGCGATGAGCGACACCTTAGGCACAGCATCGTTTGTGCCACCGTCTACGAAAACGAGTCTTGGTGTAGGGCATTTGACGGATGAGCCGGCGAATGACCAAGCGATTGAGGTACAAACCGTCACACTGGATTCACTCGTGGATGAAATCAAGTCGGCGGCGTATATCAGCATGGATGTAGAAGGCGCGGAATATCGTGTGCTGCAAGGCGGCGCGAATTTTATCAAGCGGTATCGCCCATTTATCGCCACTGAAGCGCGCCCCAATTATGCCGAACGCAGCCATGTGACACTGATAGACTTGCATAACGCCTTCGTGGAACTCGGTTATCGTGTGTACGAAATCCGTGTGGATGGGCTGCGCGAAGTTGATCTGGTGAATTTGCCGCCCAAAGTGAATTGGCTGTGCGTGCCGGAAGATCAAGTGATCAAAGTAGATGCCATTCGACGAATGATACGGCGATGCTTGTTGATGCCAATGCTCGACGGGTTGAATCCACTGCGGCAGAGTAGGGTGGGTTGTTAACCATGTCACGCTGGATCGTTAAGGCTGCTGTGCAAGGGACACTTTCGCTGCTACCGGGTCGTGATACATGGAATTATCTGTTTCAAAGGCATGTGACGCGCAGTGTTACGCCTAGCAAACAATCGCTTGCGAAACGGTTGGCATGGTGCGAGACACACATCGCGGCGTTTGAGGAATTTCGCGGGCGCATACCTAGCACTGTGATCGAACTGGGGACAGGATGGATACCAACTGTTCCGGTGGGATTGTATTTGTGTGGCGTGGATCGGGTAGTGTCGATTGACATACACGATTTGCGGAAACCGGAACTTCAGCGCGAGATGTTGGATGTGTTTTATGCCTATCCGCGTGAGGAGCTTAAGAGTGTTCTGCCGCACATGCTGCCAGATCGGTTTGACAGGCTGCTGTCGTTAAAGGGACAGCAGCCGGAGCGTGTGTTTGAGCAGATCGGTGTGGAATATGTGATTGAAGACGCGCAGAAAGACCTATTTCCGGCGGGAAGTGTCGATTACTTTGTATCGAATACTACGCTGGAACATATCTCGCGTGATGTAATCGCGGGGATATTCACGGCATTTCGGAAGGCGTGCGCGCCAGATGGGTTGATGAGCCACTTGATCGATATGAGCGATCATTACAGTCATTTCGACTCGTCGATTACGCCGTATCACTTTTTGCAGCATGATCAAGCGGTGTGGCGGTTGGTAAATAATGGGCTGCTGTGGCAGAACCGTTTGCGAGTGAGTGATTATCGCACGCTGCACACGGACGCAGGTTTTGAGATTGTGCGTGAGACGAATCAGACGCGACACGCTGATAAATTGAAGGCGATGAACATCGCGGCGGAATTTCGCGGGTATGCAGCGGAGGAACTCGCGGTGACATCGACATGGATGATTTCGCAGCCCACATAGATATTGACACGGAATAACGGAGAGAAATTTCGATGGTGACAGTAAGACGACGTTCTCCCGCGCCGGAAGCGCCGGTATATACACGCGCTGATGTTGAGGCATTGAGCGCGAAGCACAACGAACCCGCGTGGCTGCGCGAAAGCCGTCTTGTCGCGTGGGAAGAATACGAACGACTGCCAATGCCGACCAAGCAGCAGGAAGAATGGCGGCGCTCGGATTATCGCGGTGTGCGCTGGGATGAATCGAGCGCGTTACCGAATGGCGAACAGCCCGCGCTTGATGTTGTGCCGCCTGTGATGCTTGAACCGCTGATCGGGAATGAGCAAAGCGGGACTCTGGTGATCGTTGATGGCAAGGTGGTCGATTTCACAGTGTCAGACGCTGTCAAAGCACAAGGTGTGGTGTTCACCGACCTTGTGACAGCGGCTCGTGAACATGAATCGCTGGTGCGCCCGAATTTGATGACGAAAGCGGTCAAGATCAGCGATGGTAAGTTCGCGGCGCTGCACGGCGCGCTGTGGACGCATGGCGTATTCTTGTATGTGCCGCGCAACGTGGCGGTTGAACTGCCTTTCCATGTGGTGATGTATAACACGCGGCGTGGCGCGACGATGGGGCATGTGCTGGTGGTGCTGGAAGAAGGCGCGCAAGCAACGATGCTGGTGGATTTCCAATCCGCGAAGGGCGAAACTCAGGCGCTTCACGTTGGCGCGACGGAATTACTGGTCGGGCAAGCGGCGAACTTGCGCTACGTGGCGCTGCAAGACTGGGATCGTTCGACGTATGAGTTCAATCATCAACGTGGACGGGTGGGGCAAGATGGCAATCTCGACTGGATCATCGGGACGATGGGCGGTCAATATGTGAAAAACTTTATCGAAGTTGAGCTAGATGGGCAGGGCGCGAATGGTCGTGTGAGTGGGATGTTCTTCGCTGACAAAGAACAGCTATTTGACCACGACACACAGCAGAATCACAACGCGCCGCTGACTGTCAGCGATTTGCTATTCAAAGGCGCGGCGAAAGATACGGCACGTTCGGTATGGCAGGGGATGATCAAATCACTGCCAAAGATGCAGAAGATCGACGGATTCCAAGCGAGTCGCAATCTGGTGTTGAGCGAAGATGCACGCATGGATGCGATTCCGGGATTGGAAATTGAAGCGGATGATGTGCGCTGTACGCACGCGGCAACCTTTGGGACGCTGGAAGAACAACCAGTGTTTTACTTGATGAGCCGCGGCATTCCCCGTGCCGAAGCGGAACTCACCGTGACCGAAGGTTTCTTTGAAGAACTGCTTGACCGCGTGCCGTTTGAGCGCGTGCGTGATCGTTTACGTGCGTCGTTGGAAGCGAAAATCGTCGGGCGGGATGCGTAAGCGTAATCATCGGTTGCTTGGCGGGTGGGATTGAGCGTGTGAAACAATTGGGATATAAGCGGACGTGCAGAAGCGCGCCCCTACAACCCATCTCACACATTGTTTCATTCCCATATAACATGAACCGTTGGCAGATGATGAATCGCACTACGCGGGTCAATTTATCACATGCTAGATTAGGGGCGCGGGGGAATAATGTATCTTGCCGCGCCCCTTTGCTTTTAAGAGGGCAAAATCCATGACGAGCTTAGACAAAACCGTTCTCTACGATATAGCGCGCATCCGCGAAGATTTTCCGATTCTGGCGCACGAACATCACGCAGGCGTGCCGCTGGTGTATCTGGACAACGCCGCAAGCAGTCAAAAACCGCGCGTCGTAATCGACGCAATTCGCGATTACTACGAACGCTACAATGCAAATGTACATCGCGGAATTCACAAGTTGAGCGAAACTGCAACCGAAGCTTATGAGGGCGCACGCATCAAAATCAAGCACTTGATCAACGCGGAAAGCAAACGCGAGATCATCTATACCCGCGGCACGACGGAATCGCTCAATTTAGTGGTGCATACGTGGGGCGCAGCAAACCTCAAAGCGGGGGATGTGGTCGTCACGACGCAAATAGAGCATCACGCAAACATTGTGCCGTGGCAAATTCTGGCGGCGCGGTTGGGTTTCACAATCAAGTATGTGCCAATCCGCGAAGATGGCACACTTGATTTAGATGTGTATCGCGCATTTTTGGCACAAGGTAACGTCAAGATCGTGTCGGTGGTGCATGTGTCGAATGTGTTGGGCACAGTCAATCCTGTGGCAGAGATGGCGCGGTTAGCACATGAAGCGGGCGCGCTGATCATGGTGGATGGAGCGCAGTCTGCCCCGCATATGCCAGTTGATGTGCGAGCGTTGGACTGTGATTTCTTCGCGTTTAGCAGTCATAAAATGTGCGGTCCGACGGGGATCGGTGTGCTGTATGGCAAGCGCCACCTGCTAGAAGAAATGCCTCCGTGGATGGGCGGCGGCGATATGATTAGCACAGTGAGCTATGAAAACTGCACATGGAACGAACTGCCGTACAAGTTCGAGGCGGGCACACCGTCGATTGCTGAAGCGATAGGCTTGGGCGTGGCAGTCGATTATCTATCTGCAATTGGACTAGAGCGCATTCGCGCGCATACCCAACAGTTGACGGAATACGCCCTTGAACGGCTGCGCGCGCTGGACGGCGTGACAGTCTATGGCGCGGCAGCGGATCGCGGAGCGGTGGCGGCGTTTACAGTGGAGGGTATCCACGCACATGATCTTGCACAAATGCTTGACACAGATGGGGTCGCTGTGCGCGCGGGGCATCACTGCGCGATGCCGCTGCATACGCTGTTGAACCTGAACGCAACCGCACGCGCGAGTTTTTACCTGTACAATACGACTGAAGAAGTGGATCGCTTGATTGCGGCGGTGGAACGGGCGAAGTGGACGTTCAAGAGGGTGTAATCATGCAGGATATGTACCGCGAGAATATTCTCGATCATGGGATGAACCCACGCAATAGGGGGGTGCTTGACCCATGTGATATTGACCATGAAGCGCATAATCCGCTGTGCGGGGATCGGCTGCGGCTGACGCTGCGCGTGGATGAGAACAAGCGCATCACCGCGCTGGCATGGGATGGCGAAGGCTGTGCGATTAGCCAAGCGTCCGCGTCGATGCTGGGCGAGGAAATTCTTGGCAAAACGATTGACGAAGTGCGCGAAATTTCTAAGCAGGATATTTTCGAGATGCTCGGCATTCCGATCTCGGCGAGCCGCGTCAAATGCGCGCTGCTTTCGCTTAAAACGCTGACAGTCGCGCTGTATGGCTTGGAACATTGGCAGAAACAAGAGGATGACGAGTAACGTGGCGGATTTCGTGACGATTGCTCCAGTGGAAGAACTGCCGCCGGGCGAACGCATGGTAATCGAACTGGGACGCGCGGTGATCGTCGTTTTCAACGTGGGGGGGCAGTTCTACGCGGTGGAAAATAACTGCTCACACGAAGATTACGAACTCGACAGGGGCGATCTAGTCGATCACACATTGGAATGCCCCAAGCATGGCGCACAGTTTGACATTCGCACGGGAATGCATTTATGCGCGCCTGCGGTGTCACCGATCAAGGCGTATGACGTGCGCGTTGAGCATGGAGAGATTCAGATTGCGACGAAACCACGCGCCAAAGGGTGAGCGCACATGATCCAGACGATTGACACAGCGTTTGACCAAGGACGGGTGCTGGTGTTCGGACATCGCGGCGCGCGGGCATATGCGCCGATGAATACGCTGCCATCGTTTGAACTGGCACGTCAACAGGGCGCGGATGGGATAGAACTCGATGTGCGGCTGACGAAAGATGGCGAACTTGTGCTGCTGCATGATCCCACTGTGGATGGCACGACAAACGGACACGGCGCAATCAGCGAAATGACATTTGAGCAAGTTCGTGAACTAGATGCGGGCGGTTGGTTCGACCCGATGTTTCGCGGAACACAGATTCCTACCCTCGATGAAGTGTTTGCCGCTTTCGGGGATCGACTGCTGATCAACGTGGAGATCAAGGCGGAAGGCTTCAGTTATACAGGGATCGAAGCGAAAGTCGCGGATGCGATAGAGCGTTTTGGGGTAGAAAAGACCGTGATTGTCAGTTCTTTTAATCCGCTGACACTGCGACGGTTTCACCATGTCGCACCGCATATCGCCATTGGCTATTTGCACGCGCCGGACATGCCGATCTTTTTCGGTGAACTCATGCTTGGAATGCATTATGGCGCACGCAACCCGTATTTTGAGGATGTAACACCACGTTATATGAAATGGGCGAAATCGCGCGGGTATCGCGTGAATACGTGGACGGTGAATGATCCCGACTGCGCGCGCCAACTGCGCGACTTGGGAGTGGACAGCATCATCACCGACAGACCGGATGTGATTATCGCGGCGCTGCAAGTTACATGAACGCACATTCGCCTTTGATTCGTGCATGGACGGGGATTGTCCGCTTTGGCTTTCGTCTGCTGTACAACGAGTTCGCGTTCACATATGACACGGTGAGCAAGGTTGTATCGTTTGGCGCGTGGCGATGTTGGGGCAGAGCGGGACTTAAGCATTTGAACGCAGCAGCAGGCGATGCTGTATTGGAGATCGCGCACGGTACAGGCGATATTCATGTCGATTTGCACGCGGCAGGGTATCGTGTTATTGGGATTGATTTGTCACCCAATATGGGGAAAATCGCATCGCGCAAACTGCGTAAACAGGGGATCATTCCCGCGCTGGCACGAGGGAAAGCACAGGCACTCCCGTTTGCCAGCGAGTCCTTTGCGGCGGTGATCAGCACGTTTCCGGCGGAATTCATCGTCGCGCCGGAAACACTGCGCGAGGTGAATCGGGTGCTGCGCCCCGGCGGACGATTTGTGATCGTGCCGAACGCGATGTTTACCAGCAAAGACGCGGGCACATCAGCACTGGATTTTCTGTATCGCATTACGGGACAGCGCACAGGTCCTAGTGATGAAGCGCGCGCGCGTCACTCGTTTGATTTGGCAAGTCTGTTCGCGCCGTATGGCTTCGACACCCACGCGCTGGAAGAAGTTTGCCCGCGCAGCCTTGTGACAGTGATTATCGCGGAGAAGCGGGCGAATAAGCAAAATTGAGTCTAGAAATCACGCGGAAGCTGTGCTATGTTATTCAGCAGCACGCATTATGGTGGGCGTAGCTCAACGGTTAGAGCATCTGATTGTGGATCAGAAGGCTGTGGGTTCGAAACCCATCGCCCACCCCAAATCAAAAGCTCGGATTTTCTCCGGGCTTTTTTGCTGCACAGCAGTGGGTATCAGAAGCGGCTTTGGCAGGGACTGCCAATGTGACCTGAGGGGTTCACGCGGCGAGCCTACCAGACAAGACAAAACCCCTTCTCGCAAGTTAGAGAAGGGGTTTTGCGTAAGGGGAGGAGAGTATAGCTACAGGCGGCGAGTATCAGTCCAGCGTCCAGTTGTACTGATAGGTTGAGCCGTCCGAGAAGTTCGGCGCGACCAGCGTGAGGCTGCCATCGCTTTCGAGATACAGCGTATAGCCATAGTTGGTGGCGACGATGCTTTCGCCATCGGCTTCAGCACTGCTGATGTCCTCAGCGCTGACTTCCAACACCTTGTCAATCGAGCCATCATAGAGCAAGCCCCAGAACTCGATGCGGTTCAGCACGCCCAAGTTGATGTCATCGGCATAGGGATAGTCGAAATAGGTGAAGATGGCGACGGGCGCGTTGATGTCGAAATTGTTGATTCGACCATCGGTGAAGTGCGGCAGCTCAACCGTGTCTTCTTCTGCGGATACTGCCGCTGCCGACATGAACACCACTGCGAGGACAACCACCAACGGGACAATACGCTTGATACTCTGCTTCATATGGATACGCTCCTTGTGTAAATTTGAACTTGTCTTGAGCATATCTTTCGCCTATGGAGACATTTCGGAGAGAATATGGAGTTACATGGGATCACTGTAAACTTTTTGTGAAGCGGCGCAATAAAAAAAGCGGCGCAATAAAAAATCCCTTCACCAGTGAACCAGCGAAGGGATGATCAAACGGGTGACTTTAGCGCGTGTACTAACTGCTCACCGCCGGAGCGACAATTTCTACGGGGGCGTTGAAAGCGGAAAAGTCGTAGATGGTGGTAATGGTGCTGCTTATGGGGTTTTCGTTTTGCCCACTGCCCGCTATTTCGATCACACTGTAAATGCGATGCACCAAAGCGTCATCCTGCCCAATGTAAACAGCAAAAACCACGCGAATGTTCGCCGCGTCAAGCATCGCATCGCGTGCCGTATCTGGCTCTGGGGGCTGCGCGTCTGCTGGCGGCGCGGACTGTGGTGTATTTTCGCCCATTTGAGGTGGCATCCCTCCCGCAAATTCTCGGATAAGCCCACCGCCGGCGCTTAACAGCGTATTCGCTTCACTATCGATGACGGCTTGCGAATCGAGCGTGATTTGCAGCACACGCATTGCTTGACCATCGATAGTGTCTCCAGCAATTTCGCTAATGCTGCTGATCGAATCCCCACTGATAGGAAAGAGAAGCGCACCGAATGCCTGCTGCACAAGGTTATCTGTCGCGCCCAACATCGGCAGAGGTTGATCAGCACTGTCAGCCTCAAGTGTGAACCAGCCTTCGGGGATTTCGCCGTCGAACGGCATCGCGCCTGCGGGTTGATCGGCGGGTGTACCTTGCGGCGGGTTGCCCTGCATAACAGCGCCATTGAACTGCATGTCGTCCAAATTGAGATACGTCACACCATCCACCACAATGTATCGAATCGTCGACTCGTTGGTCATATCGCCTAATGAGAAAAGCGACGTTTGCGAACCAGAAAGATTCCATCCTGCGGCGGTTTGTACCACATCCCATGAGGCGGAGCTTTGTTGATTGCCCCCAAAAGCAGTGCCTTCGATGCGGATCAAACGCTGCATGTCGATATGCAAGCTGGTTGAAGCGCGTGTTTGATCGAAGGCTTGGATGGTTGTCTCAACAAGCGCGGGATCAACAGCCGACTGCGCTTGAGCCGCTGTGATCGACAAGATGAGCAGCCCAACAAGTGTGATAAGGGAAAGCTGTTTGAACATCTGGCAGATTCCTTTGTTAGTAGACATTATGATTCATCTGTGAGTGAGTCACAGGTTGAAGGGGCGGATACGAATTCTCCGCTCACCCAACCTGTTTGACCGTTGTATTCAACGTGCCACCAACCATCACGACTGGCATCGGCGGTGATGCGGGTCGAATAGGGAATGGTGAGGATGAGTTGAGCGTCAGCGCTTGGTTCGGCACGCAAATTGAGGTTGTACAACACCAGCAGATCGCAGGTTGCTTGAACCATTGAAGCCGCATCTTGTGTTGAACCAACTGCATTGGCGGTTGTGGTTGTCGGGGTGGGTGTGGCGGTGAATGCCAGCGTTGGCGTGATGGTCGGCAGCACGGCTTGTCGCAGATTGGGCAAGGTCGCGGTTGGTGTGGGCGTGGCATTTGGTTCAGTATTCGCAGTTTCATCATCGGTAGAGGCGCTTGCCGCGCTAAATCCCGCGGGCGGTTCAAGACCAGCGGGAAGTTCAAAGCCTTCTGGCGCAGCAGGGAAGGTTGTATCGCCTGTTTGATCCGTCGTGCCGGCTAGCTCTTGGTTGGCGAAGGGTAAAGCGGCGATTCCCGCTTCGGATGCGGCGCTGGCTGTTCTAGCTGCGATGAGTGTTAGGATAGTCGGTGTGACGACTAAGCCGAGGGCGATCAATAGGCTTGCGCCCACGCTCAACAGTCCATATGAACGGCTGACTGCGTGCTGCGGGCTGCGAATGTTCCGAATGAGCAGCACCACGCCAAAGAGGAACGTAATCGCAGCGCTGGCAACTGTCGCCAGCATAAACAGCGGCGGCAGCACATTTTGTGCGCTTCCCCAAGCGAACGCGCCAATAGGGATGAGGACGGCTGCATACGCGAGCAGCATCCCAAAGCCATTGACGATTGGGCGCTGGCGCACACTTTGCACAATTGCGTAGAGGATGTAGAGGATTGGCATCAGTCCGCCAATCATGGTGAGTATTTGTATGTTCATGTCTCGCTATTTCTTCCTTCTGATGAGCGTCCGCTACTCGTAGCGGAGGGCTTGTATTGGATTCAAACGGGCGGCGCGGCTGGCGGGGTATACGCCGAAAAACACCCCAACTGCGACTGAAATGCCAACCGCTAAAGCGATACTGGTTAATTGGATGCTGACGACGAAATCCTGAATCAAAGTGGTGATCAACAGCGCACTCCCCAACGCCAGCCCAATGCCGATCAAGCCGCCGAACAATGCCATCACAACAGACTCGCTCAAAAACTGAAAGACAATGGCACTGCTGCGCGCGCCAACGGCTTTGCGTAAGCCAATTTCGCGTGTGCGTTCGTTGACTGTTACTAACATGATGTTCATCACGCCGATACCGCCAACAAGGAGTGAAATGCCCGCGAGAATGCCGAGAAATACAGTCAGCGTTTCGATGGTACTGGAGAGCGAATCGATGATGGTCGTGGCGGTGAAGATGCGGAAGTTATCACTATCGTTCGCGCCAACGTTCCGTTCTTCGCGCAAGATGCGTGTGGCTTGTTCCGTCGCCGCTTCGACGCTTTCGTTATCAACGGCTTTGAGCAAAATTTGATTGATGACTGGCTGACCGTTGAGGCTGCGGCTGGCGTTCAAGCGCGTTTGCGACGTGGTGATGGGGATAACAATCAAGTTGTCGTTTTCGCCGCCTGTGTCGTCAAGCACGCCAATCACTTCAAAAAACACTGACCGCACGCGAATTTGTGCGCCAAGCGGATTGGCTGCGCCAAACAGGGTTTCGGCTGTTGTTACGCCGATCACAGCAACACGCGCGCTTTCATCAACTTCGGCATCGGTGAACATGCGCCCGGCGCTGATCGAACGATCATTGACGGCGAGAAAATTGGAAGTGACCCCTTGAACGCCCACTGAAGATTCGTTCCCATCATAAACGACGGCGTAATTCCCCTGTGTTTGCGGCATGACATAGGCGATAGCGGGCCCGCGGCTGGTATCCGCCAGCGCATCGACGAGTTCATTGGTCAGCGGAATGGTTGATCCGCCGCTTGGAAGGGCAGATACGCGAATCAGACTTGCGCCCAAACCTTCAAACTGAGCGGTGATGCTGTTTTGCACCGCTTGCCCCAACGAGAGCAGCAGCACCACTGAGGTAATGCCGATGATGATGCCGAGCATGGTCAGTGATGTGCGAAGTTTGTTGCCCATCAACTGCGTGAGTGCAATACGGATGTTTTCGATCATAAAGCTGATCATTATTCGTACCTCAACGCTTGAATGGGATTCATGCTGGCGGCGCGGTTGGCAGGAAACAACCCAAAGAAAATCCCGATTCCGCTGCTCACACCTGTGGCTAACAGGACAATATCGCTGCTAATGGCAAACGTCACGCCAGAGATGAGGTTGGGAGCGATTTGCAGCACGCACCAACTGACAACAATTCCGCCAGCCCCTCCCAAAAGCGAAAGCAGCACGCTTTCGACCAAGAATTGGCTCAAAATATCGCTGCGCTGAGCGCCAACGGCTTTTCGCAGACCGATCTCTTGCGTGCGTTCAGAAACGGATACGAGCATGATGTTCATCACACCGATGCCGCCGACGAGCAGCGAGATCGCCGCGATGCCGCTTAGAAACAATGTGAGCGTTTCTAGCACTGCCGTGCGTGATTCTGCGATGGTGCTGGAATTGGACACGGTGAAATCAGCTTGGTCGGGATCGATGATGCCGTGTTTACGGAGCAGATACGCTTCGATCTCGCTGGTGGCAGTGTCGATAAGTGTCGTATCCGCGATTTGGGCGTAAATGGTCGATACGGTGTACCCCTCTCCGGCGATGCGCGCGCTGCTTAAGCGCGTTTGTGCCGTCGAAATGGGGACGAGAATTGCGTTGTTCGGGTCTTGGAAAGTGGCGGTGCGTTGTTCCATCACGCCGACGATAACGAAAGCACGATCATTGATGAGAATTGTTCGTCCGGTTGGATTCATTGTCGAACTACCGAACAAGTCCTCAACGACAGTCGTGCCCAAGAGAGCGATTTCACGCTGCTGGTCAATGTCCCCCTGCGTGAAGATGCTCCCACTGCTTGGCATCCAGTCCTGCACCGCAAAATAGCTGCTGGTGACACCACGCACTGTCACGCTAACACTGGTATAGCCATCGACAACCGTTCCCTGCACTGTGTAATCGGCGGCAACTTGGTTGACATTAGGCGCAACCGCCGGGTCTGCTAGCGATTCCACATCGACAACCGTAAGCGGGTTGGTGGCGGATGAAAATCCGCGCGTGGGCGATTGGGCGCGCACTGTCAAAATATCCGCGCCCAACCCTTCGAACTGGGACGAAACGTAATCTTGTACACCGCGTCCCAAGCTGATCAAACTGACAACAGCGCCCACCCCGATGATGATGCCGAGCATGGTCAGCACCGCGCGCATACGGTTGAGCATCAAACTGCTGATGGCGATACGAATACTCTCAAAGAAGCGCATGGTTGTTCCCTTTTAGGTATATTCTTCGGCTTTGCCGTTGAAATACGCTTCGTTGAGGACAGCTTGAAGTTCTTGCGCTTCCGACGGACGCTGATCTTGTCCGGCGATGAGTGGGCGAGTGACAGGTTGATCCGCCACGATACGTCCATCACGGATGAGAACAACTCGCTTGGTGTGCCGCGCGATCCACGGGTCATGGGTGACAAATATCGTCGTGATACCTTGTTCTTGATTGAGCCGCTGGAAGATTTGCATGACTTCTGTGCCGCTGCGTGAATCAAGATTGCCTGTTGGTTCGTCCGCCAAGATGATCGATGGATTGGTGACGAGCGCGCGAGCGATTGCCACACGCTGCTGCTGTCCGCCAGAGAGTTCACTCGGCAGATGATCGAGCCGCTGTTCCAGCCCGACAGATGTGAGCGCGGCTTTCGCCCGTGCGCGGCGATCCCGCGCATTGGCGTAAATCAGCGGAAGTTCAACCTGACGCAGCGCGCTGGTGCGCTTGAGCAAGTTGAAGTTTTGAAAGACGAACCCGATTTTGCGGTTGCGGATTTGCGCCAACGCCGCCGGGCTTAAGCGCGCGATGTCCTGCCCATCAAGAAAGTATTCACCACTGGTTGGTTGATCCAACGCGCCGAGAATATTCATCAGCGTGCTTTTGCCTGACCCTGAAGGTCCCATGATGGAGACAAATTCTCCGCGCTGAATGTCGAGCGAAATCCCCTTGAGGACTTGCAGTGTCTCCGTACCCATCACATAACTTTTGGTGATATCGCGGATAGAGATCACCGGACGTTCTTCGCTTTCGGCATGTGTGCCATTACCTTCAGCATATAAGCCGTTTGTGGTTTGTCGCGATTTCAGGTTCAAGAGTCCCATGATCAGCCACCTCCGCCGATGAATCCGCCGCCACCCGCAGGGGGTTGGAAATTCGCTGGCGGTTGGAAACCTTCCGGTGGTCCACCGCCGCCGCCAAACAGCCCAAGCCCTAAACGCCCTGTATCTGTGGCGGCTGCATCTAATTCGCGCGCGATAATAACGATGGTTTGCCCTGCTTCGACACCGCTTAAGATTTGGCTTGATGTGGTACTGCGTTCGCCAATTGTGACCGGAACAGTTTCGTATGTGCCGGGGGTGGTTTCGACTGTGACGACGGTTTCTCCAGTCACACTGTCGGATGAGATGAAGCGATTGGGCACTAACAGCACGTTATCCAACTGTCGCAAGACGATGGTTGCGGTAGCACTCATGCCGGGACGCAGCAGCACTTCGGCGGGATTAAGTGCAACCTGCGCGTTGTAGCTGACAAGCTGACTATCCTGCGTCGGTACAGTGTCAATGGTCGTGATCACGCCTGTGACTTCCGCATCGGGGAAAGCTTGGATATTGATGGTGACAGGCTGCCCTTCGCTGACATTGATCACATCAGATTCCGCGATACTCAAGTCGATGGTGTACTGGCTGGTATCGACCAGTGTGATCGCGCCTGTGGCGGGTGGATTCACGCCGACGATTAAATTCTGTTCCGCGACGATGCCATCGAACGGCGCAGTGAGCACATAGTTATCGAGCGATTCACGCGCCGATTCTAGGTTCAGACGCGCTTGTTCAACTTGAATTTCGGCTTGCCGCCGCTGGCTCTCGGTTGGCCCCGCCAGCAGACTTTCTAAATTGGCTTGTGCTTCAACGAGCGATGCGTTGGCGGATGCAACCGACGAATAAGACGTGCTGCCGCCGTTAAGCGCATCTTGATATTCCATTTGAGCGAGCGTCACACTATCTTCCGCATTGTTAACAGAGGCATCGAACTCTTGCTGTTCAACCCATGTGACATCCCCGCGCATTTCTTCCATTTGCACGCGCTGGTCACGGTTGATCTGCGTTTGCCAGAGTTGATTACGCGCGATTTCTTCTTCCAGCCGCGCAATCTCAATATCAATCGCATCAGTTGAGCTGTTGGATGATGCGGCGTAAAGCTGCGCTTGTGCGAGTGTCACCTGCGCTTCCGCGAGCGCGATTTCCAGATCAGTCGGCGGGGCAAGCAGCGAATCGAGTGAAGCCTGTGCTTGTTCAAGCTGAAGTTCTGCTACGCGAATACGTTGATCGGCATCGGTTGTATCGAGGCGCGCCAGTATATCGCCTGCTTGAACCGTATCGCCTACCTGCACCAAGACTTCGGTCACGGGCGCGGATACCGAAAACATCAGCGTGCGGCTGTCGGCGGGAGTGAGCGATCCCGCCGCATCTAATGTGAGTGTGAGCGTTCCAACTTCTACCGTGCCTGTTTCCGCGATTTGCACAGTTTCGTCAGTGGATGCCGCGCTCGTTGTGCCCGCCGCATTTTGCGAGAGGACAATTGCATACCCACCAACGCTCATGATGACGATCAGCGCGATCATAAGCGCGAGGCGAGGCAGCCATTTTCGGATATTTGAGGTTTTTTGCTGTGGCATAGTCAATCCATCCATTAGGAAGCCGCGCTAGTTGGGCGGATAGTCGCTTCGCCTGTCATGCCGGGACGAATGCGTAAGTCGTTGGTATAGAGGGCAAAACGTGCGTTGTACTGCACAATGCCATCGCTTTCTTCGCCAATCCACGCGATTTCTTCAATCGTCGCGGTAAATGTTTCATCGGGCAGCGCGTCGAGAACGATTTCAGCAGTCATACCTTCGGTCACTTGGTCGAGATCAAGTTCGTGGATAGGCGCGGTCAACCACAACTGCGAGAGATCAGTCATGGTAATGGCAGTGGTTGCGGCGGTGACAGTGCTGCCTACTTCAATGTTGACCGCGGTTATCACGCCCGCGATTGGGGAGATGAGTTCTAACTGGCGTAGTGTGGTTTCGGCGCTTTCAAGATTCGCTTGAGCAATATCGACGTTGAGCTGCGCGTTTCTTATCTGCGATTCGTCCGTGCCTGCCATCAATTGATCGTATTGGAGCTGTGCGATTTGCACGCGCACGCTTGCCGACCATAAATTCGAGTTATCGGGTGTTTGCAAGCGTTCAAGCTGCAAACGCGCGACTTCGACATTAAATGACGCTTCGCCTACCGCAGCATCTTGGAGCGCGATTTCCTGTTCTGTGCCGCTCATGTTAGCGCGGATTTGCACCTGCAAGTTGTAATTTTCGACTGCCTGCTGGTAGCGCATCTGCTGCTGCTGAATTTGCAGTTCGTCCGTCGAATTGGCGGCATCGCTGTAACTAGCTTGCGCGCTGGTGATGTTCAACAACGCCGCTTCGATTTCATCTTCGGTTGGGGGTTCTAACAATTCCTGCAAGTTAATCTGTGCGTTTTCCAAGCTCAGGCGGGCTTGATCGTATTCGATTTGTGCCGCTGTGCTGTCTAAACGCGCCAGCACCGTACCCGCTTCAACGTAATCGCCTGCTCGCACAAAAACTTCGCTCACCGTGCCGGCTGTTTCAAAGGTCAATGCAGCGGTTCGGTTTTCTTCGACGGTTCCCAACACAGCGATGGTGCTAACACTCGCATTTTGTGCCGTCCCGCCCGGAAACCCGCCTTGTGCGACCTGTGCAGCGTCGGAAAACGTGATGCCACGCGCGGCGATCTGTGTGGCAATAGCCGCAGGAATTGCCCGCTGTTGTCCGTTTGGCAGGGTAATGGTCGTTGTTTCGCCGCCTAGCGATGAGTTTTGGCTGGCGGAATACACGCCAATGCCTGCTGACAGCGCAATACTTAAAAGCAGTAAAACAAATAGGGCGCGAGGAACTCGCATATCACCTCCAAGCAGTAGAGTTGTGCTAATCGATAGGATTCTCGGTGTCGATTTTGGAGGGCTGATGGGGGGATTTTGAAGAATTTGTAAACTTTTCCGGTTCGCGCCAAGTTTTACAGATTCCCCACATTGGTTATCTACAATGGCGCTATAGTGATCACGATAACAGTTACCATGGTGTACGGAAAAGCATGTCTGCACAAACAATTTTGATGGTGGATGACAGCCGGGAAACGGTGCGCGCGCTGCGAATCTTTTTGGAGGATGCGGGTTTTCGTGTGTTGACGGCTTACGATGGCGCAAGCGGGATTCAGCTTTTACGCGCGGAACGCCCGGACTTGATCGTTCTTGATTTGATGCTGCCTGATCAAAATGGGTTGGATATTACGCGGGCGGTGCGCGCCGATGCCGCGTTGAAAGCTACGCCAATCATTATGCTGACCGCGCGTGTGGATGACACGGACAAAATCGTGGGCTTAGAAGTTGGCGCGGACGATTACATCACCAAACCGTATAACCCGCGTGAAGTTGTCGCACGGGTGAGATCGGTACTGCGGCGTTCGCGTGGCGATTTAGACACAGAAACAGAGCGCGTGTTTACTTACCGTGACCTACGCTTGGATGTATCGCGGCGGCAGTTGACTTTGAACGGACAAGACATTGAACTGACACGCATAGAGTTTGAATTGATGCACGCACTGATTCGCAGCCCAGAACACATCTTCACACGCAGCGAACTGATCGAAACGGCGCTCAACTATCAATACGAGGGTATGGAACGGTCATTGGATACGCACATCAAAAATTTGCGCCGCAAGCTGGGTGATGACCCGCGCGATTCGGAATACATTCAAACGATCTACGGTGTAGGCTATCGCCTTGGCAACCGCTAATTGAGAAAGGGTGGTTACGATGCTGCGACAGCTATGGGTACGGTTGAGTCTCGCATTCGGCGCAGTCGTGCTGATTTCGTTCGCGCTCGTCGCGCTGCTTAGTGTGACGATTATTCGGGCGAACGCGGAACAGTCGTTTGAGGAAGAACGGACACGTATTTTAGATGGGTTAGGGCAGCAAATCGCGCAGTACTACGTAGAAAACGATACATGGACCGGTGTCGAATCGCTGTTCGTGGGCGCGGAAATCGCGTATCCAACGCGCATGTTTCCCGGCGGGTTGAAACTGCTCGATAGTACGGGCAGGGCGATCTATGGCGGGATTCCAGCCGGCTTTGCTGTCCAAACAGAACGCCCGATTTTTGTAGGAAATCAAAAAGTGGGCACGTTGGTTGTGGCAGCGCCACCCGCGCCACCCGCGCCGCTGGCTAACGGCGGTGGATTCTGGGTCTTTCGTGATCTTGTGCGGCTTGATGACATGATGGCCCTGTTGATGTTTGTCGGCGGAACCGTGAGTCTGTTATTCGGCATCCTGATCAGTCGGTGGCTGACGAATCCGCTGGATGAATTGGCACAAGCCGCGAAAGACATTGGAGAGGGTCAGCTTGACCGCCGCGTGAAAGAGTCTGGTGGCGCAGAAGTCAAAACACTGGCGAAATCGTTTAATCACATGGTTGATCAACTGCACAACACAGAACAGCTTCGCCGCAGTCTGGTTGCCGATGTCGCCCACGAACTGCGTACACCGATCACGGCGCTGCAAGCGAATCTGTATGCTATCCTTGATGATGCCTACCCGATGACCAAGACAGAGATTGCCGGCCTGTACGAGCAAACGCGCACTTTGAGCCGGCTCGTCAACGATCTGCATGAGATCGCGCAAGCGGAAGCCAAACAGCTTCCCATGAATCGCCAGCCGCTAGATGTGGGCGGGTTGGTCGAAGAAATCGCCGCGCCCTTTAGCGTGGTCGCGGAAAGTAAACAAATCACGGTGGATATTCCCACACCGCCTAAACTGCCATTGGTTTCGCTGGATAAACAGCGTATCACACAAGTGATCAACAACTTATTGAGCAACGCGCTGCGCCATACACCTGAAGGGGGGACGATCACGGTCATGGTTGAGCCATGCGAAGGGGGGGTACAAATCGCCATCCGCGATACGGGCGAAGGAATCGCGGAGGAACATTTGCCGCACATTTTTGATCGTTTTTACCGTGCGGACTCCGGGCGCAGCCGTGAAGCAGGGGGTACGGGCTTGGGTTTGGCTATCGTCAAGGCGATTGTGAACGCGCACGGGGGTCGCGTGAGTGCGAAAAGTTCAGTTGGCGAAGGGACAACGATGCTGATCTGGCTGCCGACTGAAACGCCCGAAATCGAGACAACAGCAGACGGCAGCGTCCTCAAACGCGCTTGGAGCGCGCATGTGACTTAAACCGTCTGCTTTCCATATCATTCTGTGGGCGGGCGGCGCAGTTTGACGCGCCGCCGACGCAGGTAAATTCTCATCCCCATGCGTGGGGGGTGCGGTTCTATTTCCGCGTCTCGTGATGAATTTTCAGGTGCGGCGAAAGTCCCTGCGCGTAAGGCTTCTGCGATCCGCATTTCTTGTGTTTCACTGGGTCGCGGAATGTTGAACACGTCCCAGATACTCGCGGTATCGTCGCTAACTTCGCCGGGTTTGGCTGGTTCTTTCAATACTTCGCTCAAGGATGCGCCGACTTCGACAGGCGGGTGTATTTTGCTGTCTCCCCCAACTGCTGGACGCAGATCGACGGCTTCTTCGACTGCGGCTTCGGCGGGTTGGCCCACTTTTACCGGCTTGATCGGCTGTGTGTCATGAATAGGTTCAGCCGCGACAAGGGGGGTAGGTTCAATGATGCTGGCGGCGGATTCTTCGGTGACGGGCGCAATAGGTTCGGTGGGCGCGGCAGGCGGCGGCGGCTTAAAGCGATCCATTTCGGCGGGCAGCGGCGTGGGCTGTGTCACAGCGGATGAGGCTTCTGGCACGGACTGATCGAGATCGCGCAAAAAATCCGGCTCGTCAAAGGGCACTATAGGCGGTGGTGTTTCGCGGCGTACACCCGCTGGCGGCTCAAAACGACGATCCGGCGCGGCAGTTTCGGTGACGACGGATGGGCGCGGTTTAGTGTCCTCAATCGTGATAGGGGGTTCGTCGATGAGAGGCGCGGATGTTCCCGTACTGCTGACTACTGGAATATGACGATTATCATCGTCGCTGACGGGCGGTTCGCTGATGATGGGCGCAGAAGCACGATTCAAGATGGGTTTGGGCTGCGTGTCATCGGCAAACGTAGGCGATGGTTCATCAATCACCGGAGTGGTGCTGCTGGCAGGTTGGACGGGTGCGGCTGGGCGATCTTCAATGGCAGAAGGGTGACGCGGTTTGTACTGCGCGCGGGCTTCTACTCCGGGATCGTCGCGCATGAGCGATTTGGCTTCGAGTTCACGGCGCTGTGATGTGTTCTGAAAGACCTTGTAGAGCTTGCGAAGGCTTTCCGCCATCGCGTTTTCAAAACCGCGCGCGTTGGTACGCAGGCCACCGAGCAATCCGCCTGTTTCGTAGTTGAATGTCCACTGAACGACTGTGCCTTCGGGGAGTTCTTGTAAGCGGATGCGTCCGACACTTTGCTTAAAAGGCGCGCCATCCACATAGGTATATTCGTATCCCAAGCCGTTATACCACGCTGTAATTTGCAGAATGACATCGTGTCCGCGTGGAATGGTACTGCGCCAGCGCGTGCCGGGACCCTGACGGGACGGCGTAAGCAGGGAGACATTCTCGCAGTCTACCTGCCAGTTGACATTGTGCCGCAAATCGCTGATATAAGCCCACACCGCATCAGGCGGGGCAGGAATGAGAATTCGCTGATCAATTGTAGGCATGTTGACCTATCACAAACTCAGCCGGATTGCTGTTCAAAATCCCGTTGTCCATGTTAGTATAACGTTGATTTTAGCATATTGCCTGAGGTTGCCCCGTTGCCCGCTCCAATCTTGACCTTTTCTCTGGTGCTGTCAACTTTGATGAGCGCTGTCTTTCACCTGATTGTTGGCGGGGGGGGGCGGCGGCTGGTGTTGTTCCTGCTGGCGGGATGGTTGGGCTTTTTCATTGGGCATGGGCTCGGATACCTGTTTGAAGTCAACGTCTTTAATATTGGCGCGCTGTACTTTTTCCCGGCGCTGCTCGGCGGTATACTGGCGCTGTTTGTGACCCATATTCTCACTAACCGCGAGCCGACCCCGACCACCACGCGGCGGCGAGCGCGCAAGCGTGCGACACGTTAACGTCCGCGCGATACGATGAAGGGCTGCTGCATGGCAGACGAACAATCGAAAGCATCACCGAATACCGCTGCAACCGCGTCATCGGCGGAAAACGCGGCACAAACGGCAGCGGCGAATAAGTCATCCGGTAAGGGACTACAGCGAGTCGTTCTGATCGCGGCGGGCGGCTTGATTGGGCTGATTGTGCTGCTGTTTTTGCTGGCGATTGGGCTGGCGGTATTCACCAATGTGGAACAAAGCGGCGCGGTCATCCGGCTGATCCGCGATTTGGTGATCATCTTCTTAGGGTTGGAAGGTATCCTGATTATCTTGAGCTTGTCGATACTGGTGCTGCAAATTGCCCGGTTGATCGGTCTGCTTCAAACGGAGATCAAGCCGATCTTGGAGAATACTCAACAGACGGTCAAGACGGCGCAAACGACGGTTGAGTTTGTGAGCGAGAACGTGACGCAGCCGATCATCCGCATCAGCGGGTTTATTTCAGGTGCGTCGGTGCTGATAGGGAACTTGATGGGCTTGAAGAAGGTGATTTCGCGGACGAAGGTGAAGGATGCACCGGACGGGGACTTCAATTCCGCCAAGACCGAACCGACCAAGCCAAAGGATAAGTCATGAGCCGCCGCGAGAGAGAAGATTCATCGCTGGATGGCGGAATGCTCATTTGGGGGATCGTGTATGGGGTGATCATTGGCGGGATCACGGCGCTGCTGACACTGCCTAAGAGTGGGCGCGCGCTTCGGCGTGAAGTGAGCGAAGGAATGCAGAACGCGGGACAGCAGTTACGCTCAACGGTTGAGTCAGCAGTGCCAAGTGACCCCGTGGCGGAGAGCCTTGCCGAAGGTAAAGCCGCCGCGCGCCGCCGCAGAGAAGAACTTGGATTGTCGCGCTAGTGCATTTGGGGTTTGCGAGAAAGTATGTCACATCTCGAAAGTGATTTGAGGGGAGATGTGTCATTATGTGTCCACATTTGAAAAAGTGCAGATTGATTGTGAGAGAGAAGATGTTGATTCATCCATGCAAAATTGCATGACGAATCAACATATTGAGAGAAGCATGATCGATTTGGGTTAGCCCTCGATTTGGCGAAGTGTGGATGAGATGTGATCCAACACGTCACCGGCTATGACCGCGCGCTCGCCACCCACTGTTTTTGCCGCAGCCAACCCGGAAGCGCCGTGAATGTATGCCCCGCACGCCGTCGCTTCAAATGATGGCATCCCCTGTGCAATTAGCCCCGTGATCAACCCTGCGAGAATATCGCCTGTGCCAGCGGTGGAAAGCGCCGATGTTTTGAACGGCAGCACGGCAACGCGACCATCGGGCGCGGCGATCAACGTATGCGCGCCTTTAAGCAAAACAATGCAGTTCCATTCGGCGGATTTTTCAGCGGCGATTTGCCAGCGGTTATGTTCAACGACTTCGCGTTCGAGTTTTGCCAAGCGCCCCATTTCGCCAGCGTGCGGGGTGATGACCGTGTTGGGAGGGAGCAGCGTCCACCATGAGTCGATTTCGCTCAAGAGATTGAGCGCGTCGGCATCGAGAACAAGCGGCGGGAGTTTATATTCGGTTTCAGTTTCGCTTTGCGCGGTTTGTTTGGCGGACATGAACCCGATTGCGCGTTTGGCGCTCTTGGAATCGCGTTTGAAAAGCGTGATGAGCATGTCACGGGTGACTTTTTCGCGGTTGATGCCACAGCCGATCAACATGGCGTTGTAGGCGTTCGCTTCTTTGTGAAGGATGGGCGCGGCATCGCCCGCAAGCACGCCCATATCGTGCGGGAGCAAAAGCCATGTCGGTTCAAGGACGCGCCCTGAAAGCGCCGCCGCGACAGGCGCGGGCGCACCGACTGTCACCAAGCCCACACCGCTGCGATAGGCGGCAGTCGCCGCCAACCCCGCCGCGCCTGTGTAATTGACTGATCCACCAACAACAAGCGCCTTACCGTATGATCCCTTGTGTGAGTTGCTGTTACGGGCGGGAAGTTTTTCGCGCACATACGCCGAATCGACTAAGAAGCGTTTTTGTTCTTTGAAGCCGGGTGTATTTTCAGGGATGCCAATCGACGCGAAGGTGAGCGAACCGACATACGCCGCGCCGGGAAAGGTGAGCAAGCCGGGTTTGACGGCGATAAAAGTGACGGTTTCGTCAGCAGTGAGGGCGTGCTTGTCGATCTCGCCTGTATCGCAGTTCAAACCGCTGGGGCAATCGACGGCGAGGATGTACGGACGCGGTGGATCGGGAACGCGACTGGTGGGATCGGACGGGATGAGGATGTCGCCTTCGATGTTCTCGGTTTCATCACCCACGCCAAGCGCGGCATTAGCGGCTTTGAGCAGTTTCGCGGCTTCTTCGCGGAGCGGGGGGAGCGTGCCGATACCGGAGATCGCGTCGATGACGATGTGGGCGCTGGCGATCATGTTGGTGAGGACGCGGTAGCGTTGGTCGGCTGTGGCATCCGCGATGAATAAGCCGATTTCACGCACCGCCGCCATGTGGGGATCATCGTCGGCGCGCGGTTTGAGCAAATAGATACGCACCTGCGCGGCGCTGTTTTGGGCGATCACGCGGGCGGCCACCAAGCCATCCGCACCATTGTTAGTCGCGCCGACGAGTACGGTCACACGCGCTTGATCGGGCTGCGGAAGTTGATTGATCAAGGCGATGGCACGTTTGGCGACGGCTGTTCCGGCGTGTTCCATCATCAACTCAAAGGGGAAGCCTGCTTCATTGGCGGCGACTTCGATAGCGCGTACTGCGTCTGGTGATGCAATTTTGATCATGATCAGCGTCCTTAAACATGGCGAATGATGTAGGTGACGTAAGCAATAATTCGCAAGGGAAGTCTAACAAATAGCACCCCGTTTAGGGTGATAGAAGTTTAAGTTTTTGTTGCAGCTTGAACAGTACGACGTGTCTACCTTTGACAGCACGGGGCGAGAGTGTTAATCTTGACCGCTAGTGTATAGCCTCAAACCACACGAACATATGAAGTTGTCTCAGCGTTTACAGAAATGGTTCGCCTTCGGGCTTGGCGTGAAACGGTGGATATTTCTACTGTTTGGCGGAATCATTTTAACATCTCTCGGTATCGCGCTGGGAATCGTCAAATCCATCCAAATTGCGGTTACGCCGCCCATACAGATTGGTTGGCTGGAAATTTTGCTGGCGCTGCTGGCGGGTTTATCGCTGGTCGCGCTGTCGTTTTTGCGCCTCTCGAATACCATTCTTGCGCCGTATCGCGTACACCAGCAGGGCGCGGTCATCGACATTGTGTACACGCACAGCCGCAAACAAAAAGGGATCAAGGTTGTCGCTATCGGCGGGGGTACGGGCTTGCCGGCATCGCTTCGCGGGGTGAAAGCCTTCACGAGCAACATCACGGCGGTTGTCACCGTCGCGGATGATGGCGGGAGCAGCGGACGTTTGCGCCGTGAACTGGGTGTGCTGCCCCCCGGCGATTTACGCAACAATATCGCCGCGCTTGCCGACGATGAAAGCCTGATGACGCGCTTGTTTCAGTATCGCTTTAACACGGGCGATTTGAACGGTCATGCGTTCGGCAACCTGTTCATTACAGCGTTAAGCGGTGTGACAGGCAGCTTGGAAACGGCGCTGGTCGAAACCGAGCGCGTGTTGAACATTCAAGGGCGCGTGTTTCCCGCTACGCTGACCGATGTTCGGCTGGCGGCGGATGTGCGGATGCCCGCGCAGCGGCAGACCGTGACCGTTGAAGGCGAATCGGCAATCAGCGAAATGGGCGGGCAAATCGAGCGTATTTGGCTGATCCCGGAAAATGTCGAAGCGTATGAGGGAAGCGTACAGGCGATTTTGGAAGCCGACTTGGTGGTGATTGGACCGGGCAGCCTGTACACGAGCATTCTGCCAAACATGATGGTTCCCGGCATTAGTGACGCATTGCGCGCCACCAGTGCCTATAAAATTTACGTATGCAATATCGCCATGCAGCCCGGCGAAACCGACGGATACACGGTTGCCGATCATGTATTGGCGATGGAGCGTCATATCGGGCGCGGGGTGTTTCAGGCGGTGATTGCCAACAATGTGTACCCCAGCACCGATTTGGGCGATAACCAGAACACGCGCTATGTCATGCCCGCACCCGTACATCATGAGATTTTGCAGCGGTACGAAGTACAGTACACCGATCTGGTAGATGATGCGCGCCCGTGGCGGCACGACCCGAACAAACTGGGTAAAGCGATCCTCTGGTTGAGCCAATCCGAGCGCCAAGGCGCGCGGGGGTTGAAACCGATAACCGTGAATGCATAACTTTTATGCGTTCAACAAATCCATTAAGGAGCATATCAAATGGCTAAGATTCGCGTTGGCATCAACGGTTTTGGGCGCATTGGTCGTCAGGTCATGCGTACTTTACGCGAACGCTATCCCAATGAAGTCGATGTGGTGGCGTTTAACGACTTGGGCGACCTTGACACGATGGCGCACCTGTTCAAGTACGACTCGACGTATGGCAAGTATCCCGGCACGGTTGAAAAGACGGCTGATGGGTTGATCATCGACGGGGACGCGATCAAGGCGTTTGCCGAAAAAGACCCTTCCGCGATCAAGTGGGGCGATTTGGGCGCAGACATCGTGATCGAAAGCACGGGGCGCTTCACTGACAAAGAACAGGCTGCCAAGCACATGAACGGCGGCGCGAAGAAGGTCATCATCAGCGCGCCGGCGAAGGGCGAAGACCTGACAATTTGCATGGGCGTGAATGAGGACAAATACGATCCTGCCAAGCATTTTGTCGTGTCGAATGCAAGCTGCACGACCAACTGCCTCGCGCCCGCCGCGAAAGTTGTCAATGACAACTACGGGATCGTGCGGGGCTTGATGACGACGATCCACAGCTACACCAACGATCAGCAGCTTCTTGACCTGCCGCACAAAGACCTGCGCCGCGCGCGCGCCGCTGGATTGAATATGATCCCGACGACTACGGGCGCGGCGAAAGCAGTGTCGCTGGTCATCCCGGAACTGAAGGGCAAGTTTGACGGGTTCTCGGTGCGCGTACCGACTCCGACGGTTTCGCTGGTGGACTTTGTGGCGATTGTCGAGAAAGAAGTGACGACAGAAGATTTGATCGCCAAGTTTGACGAAGCCGCCGCCGGACGCATGAACGGGATTCTGGGCGTATCGCATGAGCCGCTGGTGTCGGTTGACTTCAAGGGGGACCCGCGTTCGAGCATTATCGACGCGATGAGTACAACCGTGTTGGGCAATCTCGTCAAGGTGGTGACGTGGTACGACAACGAATGGGGTTATGCCTGCCGCGTTGCCGACCTGACCAAGTACATGGGTGACCGCCTGTAATCTCCGCGTATGAAATCGAAAAGGGCGCATCGCAGAGGGTTTGCTTGCGCCTTTTTTGTTGAAATCCCCACAGCGGGCGACCCATGCGAAACGAGTTTCGCCAGTCGCCCCTACATGAAAGGCTCGAAGATGAACAAGAAAACGATTCGTGATATTGACCTGAAGGGCAAGCGTGTGTTGGTGCGCGTCGATTTCAATGTGCCGTTGGATGGATCGACGGTGACGGATGACACGCGCGTGCGCGCCGCTGTGCCGACACTGAAAGCGATTCTCGATCAGCAGCCGAAAGCAGTGGTGCTGATGTCGCATCTTGGTCGCCCAAAAGGCGGACCCGATCCTAAGTATTCGTTGAAGCCTGTCGCGCCAGTGCTGGAAAAACTGCTTGGTGTTCCGGTAGCGTTCGCGGAGGACTGCGCTGGCGAAGTGGCGGAAAAAGCAGTCGCGGCGCTGCCTGATGGCGGCGTGCTTCTGCTTGAAAACACGCGCTTTTATCCGCTGGAAGAAAAGAACGATCCTGATTTGTCCGCGAAACTCGCCAAGCATGGGGATGTATTCGTCAACGACGCATTTGGGTCGGCACACCGCGCGCATTCATCGACGGTGGGTGTGACGGCGCATCTGCCGTCGGTGGCGGGCTTGCTGATGGAAAAAGAGATCGAGTATTTGTCGAGCGCGATTGATAATCCCGTGCGCCCGTTCGTAGCGATTTTGGGCGGCGCAAAAGTCAGCGACAAAATTCAGGTGATTGAAACGCTGCTCGGCAAAGTCGATAAGCTGCTGATTGGCGGCGGCATGGCGAATACGTTCTTCAAGGCGAAGGGCTACGCGCTTGGCAATTCGCTGGTGGAAGAAGCGTCAGTCGAAACAGCACGCGAATTGATCGCCAAGGGCGGGGATAAGCTGGTGCTGCCGATTGATGCGATCATTGGCGACAAGATGGAAGAAGACGCGACTACGCGCACGATTCGCGTGGAAGATGGTGTGCCGGAAGGCTATGCGATCTTCGATATTGGCTCGGCAACCGTGGATTTGTTCGCCAAGGAGCTTGCGGGCGCGAAAACCGTCGTATGGAACGGCCCGATGGGCGTGTTCGAGAAGAAAATCTACGCGAACGGCACAAACGCAGTCGCGGGGCTGCTGGCGGAACTCACCGCACATGGCGCGACAACGATTGTCGGCGGCGGGGACAGCGCGGCGGCAGTCGAAGAAAGCGGACTCGCGCCGAAGATCACTCACATTTCAACGGGCGGTGGGGCAAGCCTTGAAATGCTCGAAGGACAGTCGCTCCCGGGCGTGGTGGCGCTGCTGGACAAGTAAGCTGTTGTAGTGCGGTATTGACGCGGGCGATGGGCTGGACTATCGTCCCGCGTTTTTATTTGTTCCCGTTGTCATAAACTTTTTACAAATATTGCGCTTCGAGTTTAGAGATCAAGGTACATTCACAATGGTACACTAGGAGCAATCGCGGTCAGCTTCTTAGAGCAGGGGTATGGTCATGCCCGCCTATGACGGTCAGCAAATTGGACAATATCAGATAGTATCTACGTTGGGTGCGGGCGGCATGGCGACAGTGTACAAAGCCTATCACTCTCGTTTGAATCGCTATGTCGCCATCAAAATGATCCACACGGCACAGGCGAGTAACCCGGCGTTTATCGCACGTTTTGAACGCGAAGCGCAAATCATCGCGCATGTTGAACACTCGAATATTGTCACGGTTTATGATTTTTTTGAACACGATGGCAATTTATTTTTGGTGATGAAATTTATCGACGGATGCACGCTGAAAGCGGCGCTGGTCGATGGCCCACTTTTGATTGATGATGTACTGACGATCATGCCGCCTATCGCGGCGGCGTTGGATTACGCGCACAGTCAAGGTGTGCTGCACCGTGATATTAAACCAAGCAACATCATGCTTGATTACAAAGGCACACCGTACCTGACGGACTTTGGGCTGGCGAAATTGTCGATGGCTGGCGAAAGCAGCATCAGCGAAAACATGCTGCTTGGCACGCCGTTCTATATGTCGCCGGAGCAGGGGACAAGCACGGGCGAAGTGACCAAGCGCTCGGATTTGTATTCGTTAGGCGTGGTGCTGTATGAACTGATCGTCGGGCGGCTGCCGTTCCCGGAAGGCACGCCGTATGCGATCATTCATGATCACATTTACAAGCCGCTGCCCCTGCCAAGCGATGTGAATCCGAATGTGCCTAAGGCTGTCGAATTGGTGCTGCTGCGCGCGCTGTCGAAAGACCCGCTGGATCGTTATGCCAGCGCGGGAGAGATGATCACCGAACTACGGGCAGCATTTGTTGGCGATCCCGGCAGCTATAACATCGCCATCCCCGGCGCGGCGCGTCACCCTGCCGCAAGTTCACTGCTGAAAGCCATGAGCGAATCGGTGATGATGATGCAGAACACCCCGCCGATGGGAAATTCTGCAACCAACGCATCGATCACGCCGCCGGTTGGCAATCCAGCAAGCAGCAGCACGGCGACGAATACAAAAACTGCGACATCGTCCAACGGGACACTGCTGCAACCGAGTCCACGCGCGCAGTCGTGGATGGGGGTGGCGCTGGTAATTGTGGCGCTTTTGTTGGCGGTGGTTCTCATTCTGAACCGACTTGATGAACAGAATGCAGCAGCGGAGGCGGTGATCACTGCCGTGAACCAAATTCCGGCGGTGCAAGGTGGAGACAACAATCCTAACCCCGGTGAGGTGACGGGACCCTTTCCGCCATCGGGGGTGCCGCTGAACATCTTCGCGCTGGAAGATTTGAGCATCGCGGACGCGCAAGCGCGATTGGAAGCCGCGCCAGAGGACGAGATCTCGTATCTCACGCTGGCACGAGCGCAGTTGAAGAACAACGATGTTGATGCGGCGGAACAAACACTGTTGGCGGGTGTGGAACACTCGCTTGATCCGGTAAGTTACTATGTCACGGCGGGTGGAGAAGCGGTGGCGTTAGAACGTATATCCGCCGCGTTCTTCGCGTATTCCAACGCGCTGCTGCTGGTTGAGCGGACGACGCGCTATCCTGAAGTGCGCGAGATAGTCGGCAGCAATCTGTATCCGCTGATGATGACAGGGGTGCCGACCCATTTTGAAGTGCTGCGCGCCCGCATAGATGGAGATGTGTATCGTTCGGTGTTGGTGCGAACGCTGTTCGCACGCGCGCAAATTCACAATGGACAGTATGTCGCAGCGGGTTTGATTCTCACGGCATCGCTGCGGAACGCGGGGGCATTCCATGAAGCAACGTTGATTCGCGGTGAACTCAATGCGGCGCGCGGTGATATGGAAGGCGCGATCACTGATTGGGAAACCGTACTGGCGGATGCACGCGCGCCGCGATGGACGCAAGACCGCGCGCGCGAACTTCTCGCAGAACTTGACAATACGGGGAATAATTAACGCATTCTCATCATCTCTATGGTTAGGAGAAGGGTTAGGTTATGCGTACCCCGATTGTTGCGGGTAACTGGAAGATGCACAAAACTGTGCGCGAATCGATCAATTTCGTGCATGAACTCGCGCCGATGCTTGAGCCGTACAGCAGCGTAGAGCGCGTGGTGTGCCCGACATTTCTCGCGCTGGCGGCTGTCGCGGAAGCGCTGCATGGGTCGGCGGTGAAGGTTGGCGCGCAAAACATGCATTGGGAAGAAAAAGGCGCGTTCACATCGCAGATTGCGCCGGGGATGCTGCAAGGAATCGCCGAGTATGTGATTCTTGGTCACAGTGAAGTGCGTCAATATCTGCATGATAGTGATGCGGACATCAACAAGAAAGTCCATGCCGCGTTGGATTATCACCTGAAGCCGATTCTCGCGGTGGGCGAAAGCCTGACGCAGCGGCAGCAGGGAATGACCGATTCGCATGTCAGCGGGCAAGTGCGCGCAGGGTTGGACGGCGTGAGCGCAGACAAGATGGAATCGGTAGTGATTGCATATGAGCCAATTTGGGCGATTGGCACGGGGATGAACTGTGATCCCGATGAAGCAGAGCGAGTATGCGGGCAGGTGATTCGTGGCACGCTGGCAGATTTGTACGGCGCAAGTGTGGCAGATCGTGTGCGTATTCAATATGGCGGCAGTGTCAAACCGTCGAACATGACCGACTATATGTCAAAACCGAATATCGACGGCGGATTGGTGGGCGGCGCTTCGCTTGTCGTGAGCGATTTCGTCAAACTTGTCGAGCTTGCCGAACTGGCAAAGAAGGCGTAGCTTTCCGAGTATGCTCGATCTCTTGCTTCCGTGGGCATTCGCGTTGGGATTGTTGATTCCTATGCGTTCGCTTGAAGGCTGGCTGCATCAACATATGTTCAAAGTGGGGTGGCTGCTGACCAAGAATTTGCACACCACCACCATTTTGTATTACACGTTTTTCCTGCCGGGTGTCGTGCTGCATGAAGTATTGGTGTGGCTAGTCGCCGGCATGTTAAACGTGCGCGCTGAAGGCGCGATCAAGATGCCAGAAAAGCAAGAGATCGCGGCTTTGAAGTTGAACTTCGTCAAGCTGGATAAGAAAGTTAGCCAATTTAAGCTTGCCGTGATCAGCATTGCCCCGTTGATTGGCGGGATTGTATTTATTTGGTTCGTCACCAACAACATCTTTGACATTGGCGGGTTTCTCGAAATCGCGTCCAGTGGAGAACTTGAGGACATTGGCGCGGCTTTTTCGCGCTTGACAGCCACACCGGATTTTTGGTTATGGATGTATTTGGTGTTTGCCGTAAGCGCGACGATGATCCCCGATGCTGGCAATTTGCGGGGATGGCGTTTGGTGATACCGCCGATTGTGGTGGTGATCATTTTGCTGTATGCGATTGGGGTGGGGGATCGGGTGCTGCTAGTGACGCTGCAATCGCTGTCACAGGGCGCATACTTTTTGATGGGCACCTTTGGGGTTGTGATTGTCGTGCATTTGGTGATGACGGGGATATTGGGCGCGATTGAGTCGATTATCGAGCGCATCACCGGGGACAGCGCGACCTTTGAAAAAGGCAAACTAGTTGCGATGCGGCGCGATGAAATCCTCAAGATGCGCGCCGAACAAGCCGCGAAAGCGCAAAAGTCGCTTGCGACACGCGATCAATCAGCTGACAAGAAAACAGCCCGCGCCGCAGCAAGTGGTCCGCCATCGATCTATCGACTGCCGCTGCCAATCCCCGGCACGCCGGACAAAGAAGGCTTACATACGCCTGAAGTGGTTGTCTCAAAAGAAACGCAAGGGACGCTGCCGGGCGCTAAGGGATCGCTGCCACCCGCTGCTGCATCTGCACCTGTGATCAACCCGCCGCGTTCGATTCCCACATCAGGAGTACCCGCGACAAGTCCAACGCAGTCATCGAGCGAACCTGCCGCGTCAACGTCGGAATCGCCGCGTGTGCCGGATGCTGCGCGTCCGACAGAGACGGCACGTCCATCGCCGTTCGCGCCATCTTCACCGGCGAAGCCTGCCGCATCGGCTGATACCTCCGAAGTGCCAACCAGCGGTTCACCGCGCCCACCGGACACAGTACGTCCAGCGCCATTTGCGCCAACTTCGCCCGCGAAACCCGACGGATCGCCTGATTCAACCGGTGCGCCAGCAAGCCCGCCGCGTCCATCACCATTCGCGCCGCCAAAGCCCGCCGATGCAACCGCCGAAGTCCCCGCTGTGGGCGCACCGGGAACGCCATCCGACAAGCCCGCGTCGCCACCGCTTTCACGTCCTGCCGTGTCAACTTTCGGTCAGCAAAGCCCGCCAGCGCGCTCTGCCGCATCGGCGTTTGGGGCAAGACCGCCGCTGGATGACGACGAAGAAGACGAGGATGATGGCGAAGATGAGGATGAGGACGAGATTTAGGGTGATTCGGGAGTGCGGGCTATGTTCAAGCGGGTGACCACTGCCAAGCCGACCATCACCAGAGCGATCATCACGCCGAGCGCGATGAATTTGTAGAGTTCGCTTTCGATGATGAGCGCCAACACGCCAAAAAACGTGCAGAAATAGTAATATGCTAGCACAATCCGCCGCTGACTCCACCCCAGATCGAGCAGACGGAAATGCAAATGTCCCCGATCTCCGGTGAAGGGGTTGCGTCCGCTGCGAGCGCGATTGAATACCTGCCAGACCGCATCGACCAACGGCAGCCCCATGACGAGTAAAATCGTCGCCATTTTCGCGCCGCCGATGATGCTTAATGTGGCGAGTAAAAAGCCTAAGTACGGCGCGCCGCCGCCCATAAAAATCCGCGAGGGGTAGAAGTTGTGCAGCAAAAATCCAAGCGATGCGCCGACAAGCGCCAAGTGAAGCAAACTGACGCTGGTCTGCGCGGGTTCGACGCGAAACGCGCTGTTGATGAACAGCATCAACCCGGCGATGACGGCGACACCACCTGCTAAGCCGTCGAGTCCGTCGAGCCAATTCATGGTGTTGACCATGCCGACGATCCAGAAGAAGCTCAATGTGACCGTGACGATATGCGGGAAGGGATCGGTTTGCTGCCCAGTAAACGGATTGCTGACATATTGGATAAATATCTGAAAGGCAATGGCAATCGCCGCGCCCGCGTACTGTCCCATGAACTGTGGGAGTGATGAAAAATCGAAAATATCGTCTAAAAGCTGGATGGCGAAAATCACTGTGCCGCCAAGCAGCAGTCCGATCAAACGAATAAGTTCATATGGGTCTTGGCGTTCGACGGGGAGAAACTGTGCCGCGATGACGGCGAGGGTGAACCCGCCAAAAATTGCTGTACCGCCCAAACGGGATACGCGGCGCTGATCACCTTCGGTGCGGCGGCGCGCATCGGGTTTGGCGGTGATGCCAAAGCGTTTGCCCAGCACATCCGCGATGGGGATGAGTAGTAAACTCGTCCCCAATGCCAGCGCAAAGACGATGATGTAAGCGAAGGTCGGGTTCACGGTGGGTTTTATGGCTGTACAGTGCCAAATTGACGGTCACCTGCATCGCCCAAGCCGGGCACGATGTAGCCAATATCGTTGAGTTTTTCATCGACTGCGGCGACGTGAATCGGCACATCGGGGTGGGCAGTGGCTAGTCGTTCCACGCCTTCGGGCGCAGCGATTACGCCGACGTATTTCACGCGCGGGATACCGTGCTGCTTGAGAATATCGACTGCGGCGACTGCCGATCCACCAGTCGCCAGCATAGGATCGAGAATGAGGCACATTTCGACGGTGGGAACAGGAGGCAGACGGTTGTAATAGGTAACGGGCTTGAGTGTGTCTTCGTCACGGTATAAACCGATATGCCAAACCTGTACGCTTGGCAGCAGCATCAGCGCCCCTTCAACCATGCCTAAGCCCGCGCGCAAAATCGGCACCAGCCCGATGGTCTCTTCGGCTTTGTGACCGTTAGCGATCCCCATGGGTGTTTGCACCTCACGTGGGGCGAGTTTTAAATCGAGCGTGGCTTCGTAGACGAGCAAGAGCGCGAGTTCACGCATGAGTTCACGAAAGGCGCGAAAGTCGGTGTTTACGTCACGCAGCACGGTCAATTTATGCTGCATCAACGGGTGACGTGAGACATGCAAATTGGGGAAGCGGGTCATCAGGCTGCCTTTACGAGTATCGAGGCAAAATCGGGGGGATTCTACGCCGCGCCCCTCTCCCTGTCAAAATAGGGTTTTCTCCGCTACAATTTTGATTAGAACATTTATACCAAGAGGTTATACGGCTCATGTCCGATGACGGGCGCATCATCACGCCGAACGCGCGCGACGACGACGAACGCGACCCCGCACTGCGCCCCAAACTGCTCAATGACATTGTGGGGCAAGACCGCGTGCGGGAAAATTTACGCATCATCATCGAGGCGGCGAAGCAGCGCGGCGAACCCATTGATCACACACTGTTTTATGGTCCGCCGGGGTTGGGCAAAACGTCGCTTGCGCTGGTGATCGCGAACGAAATGGGCGTGAATATCCGCATCACGGCGGGTCCGTCGATTGAGCGCGCGGGCGATCTCGCCGCGATCTTGACCAATCTCAAGCCGAATGACATCCTGTTCATCGACGAAATTCACCGCTTGGGACGGCAGGTTGAAGAAGTGCTGTATCCCGCGATGGAAGACTACAAACTCGATATTGTGATCGGCAAAGGTCCGGGGGCAAAAAATGTCCGTCTGCCGCTGCCGAAATTCACGGTTGTCGGCGCGACGACGCAGTTGGCACTGCTGGCAGGTCCGCTACGTGACCGTTTTGGCGCGCACTTCCGGCTAGATTATTACGATCTGCCCGCGCTTGAGCATATCGTCAAACGGGCGGCGAAACTGCTCAACGTCGAAATTCGCCCGGAAGGGCTGACCGAAATCGCGCGGCGTTCACGGGGTACACCCCGAATTTCGCTGCGACTGCTGCGGCGTGTGCGCGATTATGCTCAAACGCGCGCCGATGGGGTGATCACGGCGAAAGTGGCGGGCGAGGCGCTCGCGCTGCTGGATATAGACTATTTGGGTTTAGACGACCTTGACCGCCGAATCCTTCGCACGATTATCGAGAAGTACGCGGGGGGGCCGGTTGGGCTGCCGACGATTGCCGCGTCTGTCAGCGAAGATAGTTCGACCATCGAAGATGTGTACGAACCCTATTTGATGCTGCTCGGTTTTCTGAAGCGCACGCCGCGCGGACGCGAAGCCACATCGCTGGCTTACGAATACTTGGGATTGATCGATCCGCGCCAGAATGGGCAAGATAAACCGGATCAACCGCCGCTGTTGTAGGTTTTTACGGGGTAACACATGGATTTTCAAACCGTTGGGCGCATCTTACTTGTAGTTGGCATCGTGATCGCCTTGATTGGCGGCGCGATCATCCTGCTCGGCAGCACTGGGATTTTGAACCGGATTGGATCACTACCCGGCGACATTCGCATCGAAGGGCAGGGTTGGTCGTGCTTGATCCCGATTGTGAGTTCGATTTTGATTAGTGTGCTGCTCACGGTGGTGTTGAATATCGTGCTGCGGTTGATCAATCGTCAATAATCCATCAATCGCCTGTAATTTTGCGGGCGCGATATATCGCGCCCCTACAAGGCACCGCTTCTATGTCCAATTTGACGTTGAGTGATTTTGATTACGATTTGCCAGAGTCGTTTATCGCGCAAACGCCTGTCGAACCGCGCGATTCATCGCGGCTGATGCTGCTGGACCGCCGCACAGGGGCGATTGAACATCGCGTGTTTCGGGATATTCTCGACCTCATCAATCCCGGTGATGTACTGGTGATCAACAACACGCGGGTGATTCCCGCGCGGCTGCACGCGCAGAAAGCCGCAACAGGCGGGCATGTCGAAGTGCTGCTGCTTCGCAAACTCGATGAGACCCGCTGGCACGCGCTGGTCGGTGGTCGCCGCGTGTTGGAAGGGACGGAACTTCGCTTCGGGGATACGGGAATCGGCGCGACAGTGACCGAAGTATGGGAAGAATCCGAGCGCGTGGTTACGTTTAACCAACCTGTCGATGATCGACTGGATGAACTTGGTGAAATGCCGCTTCCGCCGTACATTCATGAGCCGCTGACTGACCGTGAACGCTATCAAACGGTGTATAACAACAGCCGCGAAAGCGGATCAGCCGCCGCGCCGACTGCCGGACTGCACTTCACGCCAGAACTGATGATCGCGCTGCGTCGAAAAGGTGTGGTGTTCGCGGAATGTACGCTCAACGTGGGATTAGGGACGTTTCAACCCGTCAAAGTTGAGCGCATCGCGGAGTACAAAATCCATAAAGAACTGGCGCGGCTGAGCGCCGACAATGCGAACGTGATTAACAAGGCGAAGCTGGCGGGCGGGCGGATCATCGCTGTTGGCACCACCGCCGCGCGCACACTTGAAACGGCGGGGATTTTGAGCGAAGGCGGCGATCCCGCTGATCCCTATGCGCCGCTGGAAGCTTGTCCTTGGCGACCCGTGATCGCGTTTGAACGCGACACGGATTTGTATATCTATCCCGGCTATCGCTGGCGCGTCGTCGATGCGATGATCACCAATTTTCATCTGCCAAAATCGACGCTGCTCATGATGATTAGCGCGCTGGCGGGGCGCGATCATGTGTTGAATGCCTATGAAACGGCGAAACAAGAAGGGTATCGCTTCTTCTCGTTTGGGGATGCGATGTTTATCTCGTAGGGCTGATCCTACGTCTTTTGCATAAGGAAACTGCTATGCAATTCACCGACTCGAAGCACCAGCGAAGGAACTTCGCCAACCCGATCATGGGGGTGCTGCTGATCGTCGCAGTTGTCATGGGCTTGGTGTCCAGCCTTGATGAGCAAGGACAGTTTGACATTCGCACGCTGGGCATGAACTTGGCAACTGAACTCATCGGCGCGGTGATCACGTACTACATCATTGACCGGATCGTCAAGAACAGCATTGACAATTCAGAACTAAAGCCGCAGATGATTCGGCGGCTTGAAAACCCTGATCCCGGCATCACATGGCAAGCGTTGAAAGACTTAGAAGCGAAGGGCTGGCTTCAAGACGGATCGTTGTACGGGTGGTTTCTGCGGCGGGCAAACTTCAAGAATGCTGATTTGCTGGCGATGGATACCAACGGATTAGGGATGTACCGGTGCAATCTTGAAGGCGCAAAAATTGAGGAAGAACAACTTGCGGTCATGACCGATTTACGACGGACGATTATGCCTGATGGCAAGTTATACGATGGGCGGTACTGCCTCATAGGCGATCTCGCATGGGCGCAGGATCGTTATGGCATTGATGTGAATACTGCCACCCACGATGAGATGGCAGCATTTTATGAAGTCCCCGTTGAAACGTATCTAGAAGGGCAGCGCTGGGCAAAAGCGAATCTGGAATCGTTGGGCGTGACTGCTCCCGACTACTTGAGGAAATTGGATGCGTAACAGCCCGTTTCGTCGCTAATACAGCACGCGATTGTACAAATAGTTTACGACTTCATGCCCAAATGTCGTGTCCCCGCTTAAACCCACACGATCAACCACATTATCAGCGTTTTCGCGCCCCGATGTGAGGCTGGCGAATGCTGGCACGTCCAATTCAACTGTAGCGGATGGAGCAACGTTTGCGCCAATGTGGAACACACCGCCCGCCGCGCTCGTGAGATGCAATTCCATTGCGCGCCCGTTTAAACCTTTGACCGCTTTGTATGCCAGATCACGGACGATAAGCTCGACCATACGACGATCATGCCCCGCATCCAGCGGCATCACGCGCCCGATGGCATTGTGAATATCTAAGCGGTGCATCCACATATCGCGCGTGTAAATCACGTCGAACAAATAGCCGAGCGAACGCGACTGATCCAACCCCGGCAGCGGCAGATTGGGCGCACGCAGAAACGCCGGAATGCGATTACGTCCGCGCAGCGATTTTTCCGCTGCGCTGCGAATTTCCGTGATGATGTCATCGGGTTTGTGATCGCGCCGCTTATCGACTTCCGATTGATTCCACGCATCCAACATGCTCATCCCTCGCTTGAGATAGGGACGGAGAGCAAATGGGCTTTGCTGCGAAACAAAATTGGTGAATCCGGTCAAGCTGACGACATGCGCCGCCTGATGCGAAACGATGTCTTTGACTGTCCACAGGGTACAGGCAGTCGGCTGATTCCAATCGTCGTCCGCAAGGGTTTCGATGAAAGCGATGAAACGGCGCAGTTCTTCGGCGCTCATTTGCATCGCTTCTGCTCGCTTGAGCGCGGGAATATGCGTACCAACTTGAAGCGACGTAGGCATCAGTGGTGCGGTGAATTCTGACTGCGGTGAGGATTGGATGTACTGCATGATGATTTCCCTTCGCTGTGAACGTGAATTATGGATGAGCCGGAGTATTTGCTGACCAAGCGCGTTTCATCATCTCCATGATGAATGGGATCAGGCTGCCAAAGCGCCCTGATCCGGCGGGGAGATGGGGTTCATTGGCGAGATGCTGCGCGGTGAATCCGTGCATCACGGCGATGAGCAAATTTGAGAAAACTTCGGGTGGAATATCGGGCGAAATGATCGCGCTGGATGCGGCTTGGCGTGCGGCGCGATCACCGATTTCGAGCAGTTTCGCGGATTCTTCCAGCCCTTCCGGCGATGGGACAAAGCCGGGAACGGGACGCTCGAACAGGAGTTGGTACAGTTCGGGGTTTTCGAGCGCGAACGCGAGATAGCTTTCGAGTGTGCGCTCGACACTTTCCCATGTCGATCCATGCTGCGCGAATATCGCTTCTTGTCGTTCGCGGAACATTCGCATGCCCATGACAAACAGGGCTTCGTAGATGGCATTTTTGCTGGCGAAATAGTTGTAAAGTGACGGTGCGCGCATTCCCACGCGGCGGGCGACTTCTTGCAAATTAAGCGCCGCGACCCCTTGTTCGCGCATCACGTCGCGGGCGGCTTGCAGAATATTGGCGACCACTTCATCGTGGTTGCGCTGCCGCCGTTCTTCCGGCGTAAGGATGTGCTTTGCTGACTGCATGGAGCAGAATTCCTAATGTAAATAGCTCAAACTAATGCCATTAGGATAACCGTTTGATATTAGCGAGTCAAGAGAAGTTTCTATTTTGTAACATCAATAAGCAGGTGTCTTTGGCTGAGGATTAAGGGGGAAACGAAACAGCCCTCAAGTAATGAGGGCTGTTTTATGCGTTGGTATGTTATTAGTTAAGCGGGGTTGACGGGTCTCGAACCCGCGATCTCTGCCTTGACAGGGCAGTATGTTAACCACTACACCACAACCCCAATTGCTGCATGGTGTGACGAGGAAAAGTGTACAAGTCTCGCTTAACACTGTCAAGGGCAATTTTTGATGCGCGCTTAATCGTGGCTACAGGGGAAACGTTCTCAAACCCTCTCCGGCTCGCTGCGCTCCTCCCCTCCCGCGAATTCAGGGGAAGAATAAAGGCTACATCCGTGTTTTTCGCGCCTCAACTTAGGATGGGGAATAGGGGTCAAATTGAGCTTTTGAGCAAACACGCGGTTTGATGCGTTCGCTTTAATCGCCGCTAACTTTCACATTGACTTCATACGGCGAAAAGGCTAACATGATGCGGTTATGTTTCGCTGTCTATAGACACATTCACAGCCAATTTTCCCCGCAGCCCGACCATGCAGAACTGCACATCCGTTGGCGCGGGCGGTGGTGGCAAGTGAAGATTGGGAGCTACTTCAAGATGTACGCAATCGTAAGGACAGGCGGGCGGCAGTTCCGCGCCGAAGTCGGTTCGGTAATCGACGTTGAACGAATGCCCCACGAAGTCAACGCCAAAGTTGACCTCACCGACGTTCTGCTCATTAGCAATGGTGATAAAACGGTCGTTGGGCAGCCGCTCGTCGATGGCGCGGTGGTGCGCGCCACTGTGGTGGATCAATACCGCGCGAAGAAAGTCATCGTGTTCAAGTATCGCCAGCGCACCAACTTCCGCCGCAAGCGCGGGCATCGTCATTACTATACGCGGCTTCGTATTGACGAAATTGTTGTCTAACACTCGTTTGGTGGTCGGAGGTTTTTCTAATGGCTCACAAAAAAGGTGGCGGCAGCAGCCGCAATGGTCGTGATAGCAATTCTCAGCGTCTTGGCGTAAAACGCTTCGGCGGTCAGCATGTGATTCCGGGCAATATCATCGTGCGTCAACATGGCACGAAGTTTCACCCCGGCTTGAATGTCGATATGGGTAAGGATTACACCCTATTCGCCATCAAGGAAGGGTATGTTGTGTTCGAGCCTGCGCCGGGTAAAAAAGGGCGTAAACAGGTGAGCGTGTATCCCGAACTGCCCCAGAAGCCGAAGGTAGAAGCCGCCGCCGACTAGGCGTGGCTGTTAGCAAGGCGAGTCTGGATCACCGGTTCGACTCACGCATTAATTGCGGCACACAGCCGAGAAAGTTTTTGGAATGAAAGAGTCGATTCATCCAACGTGGTATCCTGAAGCGCGCGTGATCTGCGCGTGCGGGAATACATGGACTACAGGCGCGACCCAAGCGGAAATTCGCACCGATATTTGCTCGGCGTGCCACCCGTTCTACACGGGGGAACAGCGCATCGTGGACACGGAAGGTCAAGTTGACCGCTTCTACAAGCGCCTTTCGGTGCTGACGGCAAAACGCCAAGAAGCCGAACAACGGGCGGCGGCGAAAACCCCTGCCAACCTCGCGGTGTCGCAACTTGGCATCGAGAAGCGTTATGTCAACATTTTGGCGGAAAACGGTGTGGAAACCGCTGGCGATTTTATCGCCAAGCTGGAGCAGGGCGGCGATGCCGCTGTGCTGGAAATTCCGGGCATTGGTCGCAAAGTACTGACCGATGTCAAGCGCGCGCTTCGCAGTCGTGGATATGAGTTGCCTAAGGCGGACGTAGCCACCGAATAAGCGTGCCGATTTGAGCATCAAGGGCAGGCATGGGACATGACCATGCCTGCCTTTCTTTTTGAAAAGGATTATTGATCGATGATCCACCGCAGTGGACGCATAGAAGTCATTTGCGGCAGCATGTTCTGCGGCAAAACCGAAGAACTGATCCGCCGTGTACGACGTGCTGTCATCGCCAAACAAAAAGTGCAGGTTTTCAAACCTGTCATCGACAACCGCTACAGTGTCGATCATGTGAGCAGTCATGACGGTCAGTTGGTCGATGCCCATGTCATCGAGACAGCATCGGAAATCAACCGCCTGCTTATACCCGAAACCACCGTCGTCGCTATTGATGAAGTGCAGTTTTTCGATGAGGATATTCTTCCGATTGTCGAACTGCTAGCCGAACGCGGACTGCGGGTGATTGTGGCAGGGTTGGATATGGATTTTCGCGGCGAACCGTTCGGCTTTATGCCAGAACTGATGTGCCGCGCGGAAGAAGTCACGAAACTGCACGCTATCTGTGTCATTTGTGGCGAATCTGCCAGCCGTACACAGCGGCTGGTGAATGGTGAACCTGCACACTATGATGATCCCATCATTATGGTTGGGGCGAAAGAAGTGTATGAGGCGCGATGCCGTCAGCATCATGTTGTCCCACGTGACTAAATTTGTCATTTTGAAACTTTGGGCAACCGCCAGTCGTATAGGCTGGCGGTTTTAATTTCCCATAGATGAGAAAACGTCACGGGGAAGCTGGAGTGCTTGACGTTTTTCACAACGGCGTGTACTCTAGAATTACTTTGCGTCGCTAAACAAATTTTATCAATGGCTAATCGCTTAACAGGAGGCGACAATGGGCGTTGCTACCGCCAGATTATCTTCTTCCTCTCCCGCCGCGTCTAAGCAGTCCAGCTTATGGCTTCGCAGCCGCCGCTGGGACTTGATGTTTATTACGTTGAGCGTCATTTTCGTGCCGCTGCCGTACATGATTTATCTGTTCCTTGTTCAGTTGGGCATGGATCCCGATGTTGGGCGCAACGCAATCAACGGTTTTGTGGCTATTGCTGTCGGCGGTCCGCACATGATGTCTACGTTTTTGCGTACCGGGTTGGACAAGGATTTCAACAAACGCTATCCAATGCTGATCCGTTCGTCGATCATCATCCCGATCATTGTCGTGTCGCTCGCTTTCTTGAATCTCAACCTGCTGCTGACGATTTTCTTCTTTTGGGCATCAATGCATGTGCTGCATCAAGTGACGTACATCGTTGAGCTGTATAACCACAAAGAATCGAAGTTCGTTCGCAAAGGCAGTGCTGTCAGTTTGCGCGCGCGCTTGATTGACTATGGGGTGATTTTGACGTGCTTGTTCCCGTTTGCCGCGCTCAAAATCAGCCAAGGTTCGTTTGATATTGGCACGAATGACCTCACATCGGTGATTCCGGGCTTTTTCCAGCAAACGTGGTTCTTCGTCATCATGACCACGCTGTTCACCGTGGCGGCACTGCTGTTCATTGGGAAAACGATTGTTGAGTATCGTCAGGGCATTTTGAATATTCCCAAGACGATCTTCATCCTGTTTACCGTTGGGGTGGCTTTCACTATCCCATCGTTGGACAATCTCGACACCGCGTTCCAAGGCTTGAACACGTGGCATTCATTCCAATACTTGGCGATTACGTTCTACATCATCAAGATTCGTCAAGAAATGGGTGAACTGGATCAAACCGCGCCGCTGGTGGCACGCTTCAGCAAGCGCACCCGCGACTCGAAAGGTTTGTTCATCCTCAGCACGATGATGCTGATTGGCTCAGTGGTCGTATTCATTATTGTTTACACGATTGCGCCGATTGTCCGTCCGGGAATTGATGGCAATTTGCACTTCGATATCGCTTACTACACGTCGATCCTGTCATTCCTCTGGATACATTACTACCACGATCACTTCTTGTTCACCGACTTTGAAGTGCTGGATAAGGCGTACACCTAATCCAAGCGTAGTCACACGAGGAAAAAGGGGATGTTCCACGCGGAGCATCCCCTTTTTTATTAGGTTTTTGCAGGGCTAAACACCTATTTTATGTTCGCTTCTGTTATAACAATTGTAATTACAATCTCGACAACGTATCCGCAATGGAGCTAACACAGTGAGTCTCACGAACGACCAGATCGCCATCGTCCAAACCACATTTGAAACCATCGCGCCGCGTGCCAGCGAAGTAGCGAGTCTGTTTTATGCGCGTCTATTTGAAATCGCCCCCCATGTGCGTCCGCTGTTTGCACACAGTATGGATGAACAGGGGACGAAATTGATGCAAATGATCGCCATTGCTGTGCGGAATTTGCATAATCTGGGGGATATTGTTCCTGCGGTGCAAGCGTTGGGGGAGCGTCATGTTAAATATGGTGTGCAAGCGGCAGATTATGATACCGTTGGGACTGCGCTGCTGTGGACATTAGAGCAAGGCTTGGGCGAAGCCTTCACACTCGAAGTCAAAGCCGCATGGGCGACAACTTACGCCATTTTGGCGACCACTGCGATTGGAAGCCATTATACGCAGAATTAACCTTAAAAGAATGCCAAGCGCACCCACTGCATTGGGTCAACTGGCACACCGTTGACCCACAATTCCCAATGCAAATGCGGTCCCGTCACACGCCCTGAGCTGCCAATTGTGCCAATTACCTGACCGACACGGATGAAATCCCCGACAGCGACATAACGTTCCGTTTGATGCCAATAGCCTGTATATACCCCCCAACCATGGTCAATGACCGTCGCCACGCCGCGCACATTGAGCGTGTCCGCGAGGACGACGCGCCCCGCCGCTGGCGCAAGGATGGGCGTGCCGGGAATGCCGGCAAAGTCCGCGCCCGTATGAACGCGCGTAAACTCGCCGCCGTTGTATGCTCGTGTGCTGCCAAACGGCGATGTCATCGCTGCCGCTGCTGGCAAGCCCATTTGCCCTTCAAAAAATCGCTCATTGTTGAAGGGAGTCATGATGGTGGCAAGCAAGGCGAGTTCAGCATCTTCGGTTGCGGTGTCGAGCAGTTGATCGCGCCCTTCCATCAAACGGATAAATTCACGTCCGTAGCCGCCGGAAACAACTTGCATATTGAACTCAAACGGGACGATGCCGCTGGCGCTGGTGATGTGCATACTAAATGGATACACGCCAACGGATGTGCCAATCGGAATGCCGATCAAGGCAGTATGGCGCGTGCCACCTTCTTCACTGGCAAAATTAACCGACTGATTCAAGAATGTACCGCTGAGGGATGCTGGGATGCTGGTTGTTAAGCGCACACGTCCCGTCTGACCTTCGATGAAGATGAGGGGCAGCACATCGATCCCTGTCAGCGGGGCGGGAAGATCGCTGGCGAACTGCGGCGCTTCAATACCGGGAATGATCAACTGCTGCCCGCTGTAAATCGTTTCGGGATCGGTGATTTGGTTGGCGCGCACAATCGTATTGACGCTAACATCATACTGCTGCGCGATGCGGAACAAGGTTTCGCCGCGCTGCACAGTGTGAATCAAGGTGGTAGGTTCTTGATCTGCGCTTGCGGATGCATTCGCGACGGCTTCTGATTCGGCGGGTGCTGCTGGCGAGGGAATAGGCGTATCTGTCGGCGCAAGTGTAGATGATTCGGTGACTGTTTCCGGCGTAGTCGCGGGTGGGGATACCTGAAGTTCCTGCCCTGCATAAATGGCATTGATATTGGTGATTGCGTTCCATTCGGCAAGCTGTTCGATAGTCACGTTGTAAACCTGCGCGATAGATCGCAGCGTTTCGCCGGGGCGAACCGTGTGTGTGATCGCCACTGCGACGAATTCACCGGTAGGGACGAGCAGCCGCTGCCCTACCTGAATGCTGCTTGGATCGGTGATGCTGTTCAGGCGGGCGAGTTCGTCAATCGTTAAACCATAGCGTTGGGCGATGCGGAACAAGGTTTCGCCGCGCTGTACCACATGGATCGTTACGCCTTGTTGATCCTGCGCGTTGACTGCGATGGGAGAGGATGGGGGAATGAGTAACAATCCCATGATGACGAGCAAGAGGGGAAGCGAACGCAGTTTCAAATGGATACTCGCATAAACTCATACGAAAAGCGCGAGAGTTCTCCCGCGCCTTCACAAACTCTCGTAGGATTGCCCGCGCATCGCCTACTGTGGCGCGGCTTCTTCATCAAAGCGCAGTCTGTCACCCATGTTGACCTTATCGAGCAGGCTGACATGCGCTTCGATGTAGAACTGCGCGGGCGCTTTTGGCGCATAGGCGGGTCGCCAAGGTTTTGCCAACTGTTTATCGACCACGCGCCCCGTTTTGTCAAGCCATACAACGGCGATGGGAAACAGCATGAAGAACATATGGATCGTGGTGTTGGCGCGGCTTTCCCCCCCTGTGACGAACAGTAATCCTTGATCGGCATCCAAACGAGGTGTGAACATCAACCCCTTGAGATGACAGAAGAAACCGATACACAGGCGCGCGCGCCCCAACAGCACTTCGCCGGAGTCGGCGTTACGCAGGACGCGCAGCGCCGACCCCTTCTTGAGCGATTTTACATCGACTGCCATCGTCGTGGTTACGGCAGGTTAAGCTGCTGCCCGACGAAGATCAGGTTCGGATTCTGGATGCCGTTCAACTGGATCAACTGACCCAACGGCACACGGAAACGCAGCGCGATTCCGTAGAGCGTATCCCCAAACTGGACGATATAGGTGCGCGTGACAACTTGTGTCGCCGTTGGGGTGGGGGTAGTAGTGCGTGTCGCCGTTGGGGTAGCCGTTGGATCCCCGGGCTGAGGCACGCGCAAACGCTGCCCAACATAGATCAGGTTCGGGTTGAGGATGCCGTTGAGCCGCGCCAAAACAGTAGTGTTTGTGCCCAAACGCGCCGCGATGCCAGAGAGCGTATCACCGTAGCGGACGATATACACATCACCCGTTAAGGGAGCGGCTGCCGATGCAATTGGCGTATTGGTGGGTCGCGGTGTCGGTGTGAACTGAGGCGTAAGCGTGACAACGATCACCATGGGCGGCACTTGAGTCGAGCGCACTGGAACAACAATCTGCTGCCCAACGAAGATAATGCTGGAAACGTTCAAGCCATTCGCGGAGAAGATCGCGGGCAGGGTGCTGTTGTAGAGTAGGGCGATGTCATAGAGTGTATCACCACGACGCACCACATGGATGACTGCATACGGGAAGGTGTTGAGGTCAATCGTTGGGGCGGGGGAGCTTGTGGTTTCTGCCGTTGTAGTGGGCGCGATGGTAGTCGGTTCTGCGGTAGTTGGTTCAACAGGCGGCGTGTCGGTTGGAGCAGGCGTATCCGTCGGCGCGGCGGTGTCGGTGGCGATAGGCGTGTCCGTTGGCGCGGGGGTGTCCGTTGGGGCAGTCGTCGCCGTTTCGGTATTCGTTGGCGCAGCAGTATCGGTATTCGTCGGGAGCGCGGTGTCGGTGGCTGTGGGCTGAGAAAGAAGCGCAAGCGCAGTTGCCGTGTTGATCAAATCTTCGGCACTGATCGCGCCTTCGAGCGTTGCCGTTGGCGGTTCAGTTGTTGTAGCAGGTTCTTCAGTTACGGGTTCAGTAGACGCTTCGGTTGCTTCGGCAGTAGGTTCTTCGGTTACGGGAATATCCGTCACGACTGCTTCGGTTGCTTCGGCGGTAGGTTCTTCGGTTGGGGCTGCGTCAGTCGCCGGTTCGACAGTTTCTTCGGTGGCTGCTTCGGTAGGCGCTTCCGTGACTTCAACCGAGGGTTCGCTGGTTTGGGCTTCAGTAGCTTCAGCGGTAGCATCTGCTGCTTCGGTGCTTTGCGCTGGCGGAACACTACCGGCGACGAGTGAAGCATCATCGAGATAAATGGCATTGTTTTGCACTGGATTGCTCACCGACGAGCGCACCCATACCGTGATTGAGTCGGCTTCGGCGGTGGCAGTGACGCTGTAGAGTTCAAAGGCATCATAACGCTGAACGGGCGAAGACCACACAATCAAGCCGCTGGTGCCATCCGTGCCGCCTGTGGGATCGATGCCAACTTGCACAACGACACCGCCCGGCACATCGCTGACATCGGGGTTCAAAGCATTGCTTGACCATACGTAGGCGTTCACGCTGAATGTGTATTCTTGTCCAGCAGTTACGCTAACAGGCTGATATACGCCGCCCGTGTGCGTGGCATAATAAGTGAAATACAACTGCGCGTCTGTTCCACTAAGCACACGCGGGGCGGGAAGCCCATTGGTGATATCCGTCGCGGGGTAGTAGTCCGGTTGGGCATTTTGTGAAGAACTCATGCCAGCGGCGGCGGGAACATGCCAAGGAATCCAGCCTTCCGCGACGTAGCGCGGTGGCATACCCGTAATTTCGGCAAACGGAGGCTCAAAACCGGGGTTGACGAGTAGGTTCTCCTCTTGCCCTTGTACCGCGCTTGCCACCAAGAGCAAAGCCGCGATGACGAACGCTATCGTTTTGATGCTGTACCGTCTCATGTATATCTCCCAGTGCCGGGTTGTACATCCGAATAAAGAAAAAAACCTTCTTCAGCGCACATGACGAAAAGATCGCCATGGACGATCCGAATCACTGCTGGTGTGGCAGTATCCGCACAATTCCCCCAATCCTGCACTTAGGCATTGTTGATCGGGCGGTGACTACTAATCACGCGGTCAATCGTTTCAAGAAGCTGTGACGGACCGAACGGCTTGAAGATATAGTCATCGGCGTTATTTGCCGCACGGACTTCGCGTAAGCGTTCATCGCTTTGCGTGCGTGCCGTCACAAACAAAACGGGAATTTGTTCAGTTTGCGGATCGGCTTTCAAGCGTTCGTAAACACTCCATCCATCGAGTTCTGGCATCATGATATCAAGTAAAATCAGGTCGGGTTGTATGCGTTTGACTGCATCCAAGCCTTTCAAACCGCTGGTCGCCCCATGAAACTCCATCCCCTTGCGTTTGATGATCAGATTGACCAATTCCTGCATTTCAGGTTCGTCTTCAATGTAGAGAATGCGAAGCGACATACTGAACAGACCCTTTATTTCGATAGATATTATGATGATTTTGCGCGCACACTTCCCTTTGCCAGTCTACCACAAGTTTTTACATCATCACAAATGATGCAGGCGAAGGCCTACACCAAATACTCATCCACTGTGCGCTTTTCAATGACATGTCTGTACGTATGGGCTATACTATGCACGTTATTTTGCTTTGTAAGGCGTTCCGTACCGCTTTTACGGTATTCACTATGCCACATGCAATCGTTGGTCTATGTACGCTTGAATTGGAACTCCCGGAACTGACTTCTTTGAAGGATAAACGCAGTATTCTTAAGTCGCTGCTTCATCGCCTACACAATCAGTTCAATGTATCCGCCGTTGAAGTCGATATGAATGACAGTTTAAATGCGGCAGTTATCGCCTTCGCAGTGGTGAGCAACAATACGGCACACGCCAATACCATGCTCTCCAATGTCCTCAAATGGATCGAAAATCAATTTCATGATGTTGTCGTTGTCGATCAACAGTTCGAGATATTGTGAACTGTAGCGGGTGACACGGTGAATACTGTTGAACAGACACCCGGTTATACGCTGAATGCTCCGCTTGCGCTCGGTGTGTTCGCCCATCATGGCATCGTCGTGGTGGGAGATACGTCAGCTACCGCTGAAGCGGGGATGGATATTCAAGACTCCATACACCAATGTGCGCTGGCGATCACGAATGTGCGCGGGTCAGCCGCTCCTGTGATTGCCGCGGCAGCGATTAATCCACAGCCGCTGCTTGGTGTGGGGGGCGTGCGCCATTTGCTGCGCGAAAATCCCCGTGCTGTATACACCGAAACCATCACGCTGTCGATTGGGCTGCGCGATTATCAAGCGCGTCACCTTGCCAGTGCGCTGGACATCCCTGAAGAACATTGGACGGGGTTTATTCGGGTAGCCCAGCAGCTTTATGAAAGCCATCTCTCATCGGACGCACTGTACAGCGAGATCAACCCACTGGTGCTGACCAACACGGGTATTTTTACCGCGCACAGCGGGGTCATCCAGATCGATCCTCATGCACGGTTTAGACAGCCCCTGCTCACATTTGCCGATCCGCCTAGCGATGTTCCCAAGCCGCCGACCATGACACATGTGCCGCTGCATCCCGGCGGGGCATTGGCGTGTATTGTGAACAGCGCGGGTTTAGGCATGGCAACACTCGACATGGTGGCTCATCACGGTGGGACAACGGCGCATTTTGTCGATGTGGGCAGCGGTTTGCTGACCGAAAAAATCCCGTATGCCTATCGTCTTGTAGCAGCACAAAGCGGCGTGAAGTCGGTGTTGATGAACTATTTCTGCGGTGTGACGTGGTGTACCGATGTGGCGCATGTATTGGTAACGACGCTTAAAGCCGCGCCGCCACATTTCGCGGTGGTAGTGCGGATTGTCGGGTTTGATGAAGATGATGGGCGGGCGATGCTTGCCGACGCGCAGATTCCACAGGTATACATCGAGCGGAATTTGTCGAACGCGGTACGTCAAGCGACTGAACTTGCGCGGAGCTGGCAGATATGACGATTCTCGTCAATAAGCAAACGCGCGTGATTGTACAGGGCATCACTGGGCGTGAGGGCAGTTTCTATACCGAACAGATGATCGCGTATGGGACGAACGTCGTAGGGGGAGTGACCCCAAGCAAAGGTGGCGAATGGGGTGTGCGCGGCAGACCGATATTCGATTCGGTACGTAAAGCGGTTGAAACGACAGAAGCCAACGCGAGCTTGATTGCTGTAACCGCGCCGCATGCCATCGACGCGATTTATGAAGCGATTGACGCGGGTATTCGCCTGATCGTGTGCATCACCGAAGGCGTGCCGATGCTCGATATTATGCGCTTGAGCGAACACCTCGCGCGCACGGGTACGCGCTTGATCGGCGCGAACTGTCCCGGCGTACTTACCCCAAGCGAATCGAGTGTGGGCATGATTCCCGGCTATATTGGACGGGCGGGTGTGGTAGGGGTGGTATCGCGCAGCAACACGCTGATGTGCGAGATTGTGTACGACATGACCAAACACTACATTGGGCAAACGACACTGGTCGGGATTGGTGGTGATCCATTGGTGGGGACGAACTATGTCGATGTGTTGGAGATGTTTGAAGAAGACCACGACACTGAAAAAGTTTTGCTGATTGGAGAAATTGGCGGGCGCATGGAACTTGATGCGGCAGAGTATATCGCATCACACATGACGAAACCTGTCATCGCATATATCGCGGGGAAGTCCGCGCCGCCCGGTGTACGTATGGGGCATCCCGGCGCATTCATCGATTCGGCGGAAGAAACCGCGACCTACAAAATCGAAGCGTTGCGCGCGGCGGGGGCGCGTGTTGCCGAAACTCCCGCCGAAGTTATCGACCTGCTGAAGTAACGCTTAGCGTCCGAGCAGCGTGCATAAATTGGTTGCGTCGGGTGTCCCACATGCCCCCAGCGCCGATGAGATCGCAAGGATGATCCCGCCGCACACGACGATCACCCCGACCAGCAGCAAACATCCACAGCAAGAGGTGGGATTGCCGAGAATACCAGTGGCTAAACCAACTGCTTCTCCAAGAATACCCAAAATCGTGCCGATAATTTGCACGCCAAAAAACAGGATAACCGCTACAAGGCATAAACCCGCAAGTCCAAGTGCGATGAGGATGAGTGTCCCCGCGTTAACGTCCTGCAAGAATTCCATAAGGTCGATCCTGTTTTGGGTATCGTCTGGTTATTCCAATTCAGCACATGCGCCAGTATCCGCGCTGATCAGCGCCCATTCCGCAGCGGCAGAATCACGGGAATAACACTCACAATAATACACATCTTCTTCGGCACGCCCTGCCCACAAGAAAAAGCGCGTTTGAGTTTGCACACACATCAGTGCATCCGTCGAGCGAGAAATCGACGGTAGAGAGAGGACGAGTCCGCGTTGGTCGGCTTCGCTGACCAGCCATAGACGGAGCGATTGATTAGGCGCGCCGCCCAACGGAATCACAATTTCGCCCTGTGATGCCAGTGTGATCAAAAAACACGGGCTTAACAGCAGCAAAAACCACAAAACTAACGCCACGCCGCATCCTACTCTGCGCGCGGGTGTGCCGCGCCGAAACCAACCGCCTTTTGTGGCGGGACTTTGCCCTGTCATAGTGTGAGTTTACCCATCGTTCCCCGTGCCGATTCAGATTATTCTAGAAAAGCGGCGCGCATGTGAATCCGGTCTTGGTCATCATAACTGACATGATAAAAAATGGGCGGGTCGTGTTCGTTCAGCGCCAGCACACGCGGGAGCAAGATTGGGAGGTCATCGACCAGATCGAGCGCATGAATCTCATTACGATTCACCCAATGCAGTGTGCCTTCAGCACTGGCGGTCACTTCCCGACTATCACTGTGCGCCGTGAACACGAACAGGACAATGCCTGTACTTTCGCCCGCGTCTACATTATAGACTGCCCGCAAGCGTAAATCACGCGCTGATAAGCCCGTTTCTTCAAGAATTTCGCGGTGTGCGCTCGTCAGCGGGTCTTCGTCCCGTTCAATATGTCCGCCAACCCCATTATAGCCGTTGGGAAAGACACGTTTGTGTGGCGCGCGTTTCATAAGCAGCACATCGTCGCCATTCAAGATAAAGCTCAAGGTTCGCGGAATGACAAGCCAGCGCCCTTCCGTCGCGTTTGCGCCTTGTTCGTGTGCGCCCATGTAAATTCCTTTCCGTAAATGATTGTGATGAAGTCACATTGCCCCATGACGCGCGTCATGGTATGGTTGATGGTTATGCAAACTTGCTGAAACGTCGTGCGTTAGCGTTTATTAATTTCGTACAATTCGAATCCACAAGTAGACACCAGAATCGTTGATTATGACCCATCCACCGACTCCGGCGACTGCGCCGCCGCCTCAACTGCGTATTGTACCGACTGCCAGTTTGCGTCCGCATGAAGAACACGACACGCAGCGCTTAATTCCGCTTGTCGAACGCATCAAGCACGAAACGGTGATGATCAACCCGCCGATTGTTGCACAAATTGATGAACAGGATGAGCAGTATGTCGTATTAGATGGCGCGAATCGCACATCGGCATTTGCACGTTTAGGCTATCCGTACATTTTGGTGCAGGTTGTCGATTATCACAGCCCATTCGTTCAGTTGGAAACATGGCATCATGTGGTGTGCGCGTGGACAGTCGATGAATTGGAACGGCATCTGTATCGACTGCCAGAAATTATGATTGAACACGGTGATTCGGAAATGGCGAGCGATGTACCGCCGCTGGCGCACATCCAACTGCGCGATTCGCACCTGCTGACGATTGCGGCGGCCACGCAGACGACACAGGCGCGCAATCACGCGCTGAGTCAGGTGGTGGCAGTGTATCAACGTAACGCCGTTTTGCACCGTACCGCGTTAAATCAACCCGATCATGTGTGGTCGCATCACCCGGATGGTGTGGCGTTGGTGCTGTTTCCTGCTTATCGTCCGGCAGATGTAATCGAAGCGGCACGTGAACACGCCTTTGTGCCGCCGGGGATCACGCGGCATATCATACACGGGCGGGCGCTGAAGGTGAATTTTCCGCTGGAATGGCTGCAAGACGCGGATACCCCGCTGGATGAGCATAATCGGCGGCTGAGTCACTGGATCGAAGAAAAAGTCAACCGCCGACAGGTGCGATACTATGCCGAATCGACGTATCAATTCGATGAATGATCACACTCATTCTGGCGCAGCCTCTTGTTGAGGCAGAATGTAGAAGATTTCGTCGTCTTCGGGCGTGCCGTAGAACGGGAACAGGATTTCGAGTTCTTCCGGTGTGGCATACAAAAGGCGCACAATGTTCTCAACCGAATTGTTGGGCAGCACCGTCAAATCGGTACAGCGATGGCGCACACCGTTCGCCAGCACCCACCCGTATCCGCTGAGGAACTGCACGCGATAGCGTTCACCCGTCGTGTTGGTTGCCATAAGAAAGACGCGCGTTTCGTTGGGGATGCTGCCGAGTGCATCGAAGTCCAAGCCGGGACCGACGCGGACATTCAGCGATGCTTCGCCGCGCGCTTGAATGTCGCCGGGGCAGCCATTCATGAACGAATCGAGCCGCGCGAAATTATAGGGCGCGGTGATCGCTGTTGGCGGGGAATCGCCCAACACAGGGTCGGATCGCACGCCTTCGCCTTCTTCAAGCGTGAACGCTTCGCCGTTGACCGTTCCCCCGCTGCTGCTCACGCCCGCGATGATGGTGGACGTGCCATTTGCCAGCACTTCCAAGCCGACACTTGCATCCGGCGCGGCTTGATCGAGCGTGATAGTCCCTGCGTGAATCGTGAGCGCATCGAATGACGCGCCGCCGCGCACGAAAAAGACTCGTCCGCGTGTGAGAGTCAGCGCGAGTGTGTTGGCACTGCTCCCATTTGATCCCGAATAATCATCGAGCATGATTTCGGTTTGCGGCAGCACGAGCAGGCGTGCCGCGCCAAACTCAATGATCGCGCGACCATATGTGCCCGTGCGGAGCAAATCGCCTACGCCGAAACCGGACTGCGAATTGGGCGGCAGCGGCAGCGTATTCACCGCATTGGCGCGTTGAATCTCAAGCGAGTCTTGGATGACGCGCAGCACGGCGGCGAACGGCTGTGACTGTGCCAGTATCGAATTCGTGCCGTTCATCGCCAGCGCAGTACTGACGATGAGGACGGTCAATCGGATGAAACGGTGGAAAGCGGCAGCTCGAAACAGAATGTACTCCCGTGTCCTTCTTGACTGCTAAACCAAATGCGTCCGCCATGTGCTTCGATGACCGACTTGACGAGACTTAAGCCCAAGCCTGTGCCGGGGATGTGCGCCGTTGCGGCGGATTTTGCGCGGTAAAACTCTTGGAAAATGCGTTTTTGTGACTCTAACGGAATACCGTAGCCTGTGTCTTCGACTTCGACTGAGAGTCGATCATCCAAGCCGAACACACGCACATCAATACTCCCGCCATCAGGCGTGTATTTGATGGCGTTGCCGACAAGGTTCGCTACCGCTTGCCGAAGCTGTTGGCGATCTCCAGTAATCGGCGGGAGATCGTCGTCCACATTACATTCCAATACCTGCGATTTCATCTCTGCGTCGGGCAAACATTGCTCCAGCACATCATCGATTAAGTCTGCGAACATGAATGTTTCGCGCGCATGAGCGTTGGAACGAGTACGCTCTAAACTCAAAATGTCGGTGATGATCCGCAGCATGTTGTTGCCCGAATTATAAACCCGTTCGATCATCGCGCGCACTTTTGGCGGGATGTTCGTTTCGATGCTGCCGTCAAGGATCAACTGAGTATTGACGAGAATCGCTGTGAGCGGATTGTTGAGGTCATGAGTCGCCATTTTGATCATGTGCGTTTTGAGTTCGTTCAGTTCCGCGAGCGCCGACACGTTGTTCAGCACGATGATCCACTCACGGTTGTTTGGGATTGGCGCGGCATCAATGGCGAACGTCTTTTGCTGATGCTTCAACTGAATGCGAAAGGGCTGCCAAGTTTGCAACTGCGCGTTGAAATCCGCCTCAAATTCATCGTTGATTTTTGCGGCGCGCAGCAGCGTTGTGATTGGGCTGCCGATGTGTTTTTCGCACGCCAGCCCAAGCGCATGATCAACCGCCGCGTTCGTCTTGATGACGTTGAGCGACTCATCTAGCACCAGCATCCCTGCGGGTGAGCCAGAGAGGGTGGCTTCCAAACGTGATTTCTGAATTTCTGTTTCGGCAAACAGCACCGCGTTTTCCAGTACCGGCGCGATCTGGTCGGCAAGGGTGCGAAGCATTGTCAAGGAATGCCGAGAGACACGCGCGCCTGAACCCCACCGGTGCGGCAGCGCAGCGCACATCACGCCGATCAAACGCCCCTGCCATTCAATCGGCTGCGCGATCTGCTGGTGATCGAGTACCATGCGGCGGTTATTGGCGGCACGATGGGTAATCGCCTCAAAGTTGGCAGGCGATGGCGCAGCGCCGTTCCATGCATAGGCGAGTGAAATATCGCCTGTTTCGCGGTCACGCAGCCAAATGCTTCCCGCTTGTGCGCCAAGCAGATTTTGAATATCGTTGGCAAGCCGCTGAAGCGTGCGATCCAGTACGGGCTGCTGAGCCGACACTTCTACCACGCTTTTGAGCAAAAATTCGCTCACTTGCCGCTGACGAATTTCGAGCGCAATATCGCCCATCAAAATGGCGACAACGGGGACGCTCAACGCCAAAAGGGGGAAGAACAAATCCAGCCCGATGTTACGGGTGCTGAACAACACAAACGCGACAAACACGCCGTTCGCCATCATCAACAAAGCGGCAGGGATCATCCAATACCAGCGAAGTTGACCATAAAGCACTGCCGCCATGATCGGCAGCAGCAAAATCACTGTCACTTGCATGGCGGGCGATGAGCGTGTGATTGCGCGGTTTTGGATCAGGGTTTCGATGGCATTGGCGTGGACTTCTACTCCCGCCAGCAAGCGATCACCCGGCGCGGTGGGCACAGTGTAAAGATCGGTTGTCCCCGCGCTGTTGACCACCCCCACCAGCACAATGCGGTCATTAAACAAACTCATATCGGCGCGGTCTTGCAGCACGTCGATCATGGGGACGGTGGGGTACGTTTGCAGGGGATTCTCTGCCGATTCCACAACAAAATAGTTGGGATCCCACAGCCCGTTTTCATCGACGGTGAGCGTGCGTTCCGGGGTGAGGCGAAGCACATTCTCGCTGTAGCTGATGAGTTCGGGAATGGCGGCGGATGGCACGCGCAGATAGGCGAGATAGGCGGCGATTCCCAAGGATACTCCCGCGTGCTGCTCGCTTTCAATGAGCGATGGATAACGGCGAATAACGTTGTCCGCATCTGGCAGCACATTGATGTAACCGACATTATCGACTGTTTGAGCAAGGGTGTCTGGCGGATAGAGCGTGTTCACGAAACGAACACGTCCCGCATCTGAACTGATGCGCTGCGAACCTGCTACAGGGAGGATGGTGCGTGTGCGCGCATCACTTGTGCGAGCAGCTTGAATGGCGGCGGCGAACGCCTCATCTTGTGAGTATGAGGTTTGTTCATCCCCGAAATCAGCAGCGGGTTCGGTAAACAGCACGTCGAATACGATTACACGCGCCCCTGCTTGACTCAACCGTGTAACGAGATCGGCAAACAGTGTCCGATCCCAGTCCGTGATGGAGCGCCCGTAGGTTTGATATGCCGCATCGTCGATGCCGATGATCGCGATGGTATCCGTCGCAGGGGACGGGACAACATACACATCTGTCAAGCGCAGGCGCGTGCGCCAGAATAAATCGCCCCACCACAACAGCAGCAGAATGGCGGCGATGACTGCGCCAATGAACAAACTGCGGATCAGCTTGCGCCGACGATTGTCTGTCAGCGCAAGCGGGGGGATTACGGTATGCATTGATCGGTATCAACCCGTGTTTAAGGGGATGTCGTCGCTTCAGGACTGGGCTGCCCGGCAAATTCG